>OJQP01000040.1_pt1 | contig 144338 bp, 131 predicted proteins | sample 1598871 | NCBI WGS metagenome assembly OJQP01 (sample SAMN03922520, study PRJEB24848) | human gut metagenome | isolation source: stool sample | host: Homo sapiens | place: Germany | collected 2010-02
GGTGCTTTTCGCATAAGCTTTTACTTACATTGTTTAATTTACAAGGTACACTCGCTTCGGGTTTTGGTCATCTTTCACAGTGCCGTGTCCCGAGCGCTTGATTAATATACCACTACTTCTCGCTCTTGTCAACACCTTTTTTCAAAAAAACTCGATTTTTTTTGAGAGCCATCTTATTTCACAAATTGACCACTATATATTGTATTGTGCGTCCCAAGCGGACACACAAGAGAGCAATCTTATACTTAAATATCCCCGGCTCAAGCGGGCATAATACAGGTCATGGACGAAAAAGACTTGCGGCGGGACGGGCCGCACCCTGAAACAAAACCGAAATATCCAGGCGCTGTGTATTCAAAAGCCCTGTCCTCAATCTTTGCCGGATGCGGAGACTATGAAACTCGTACCGTGCTCCCGGGCCTCTTCATGGGTGCAGACGGCGTTGTGCTCTGCTGGCTGGACGGACTGGTCGACGGCATAACCGTTTCCGAGGACGTTCTGCGCCCTCTGACCGACATTCAGCGCACTATAGGAGCGCAAAGCCCGGCGCAGCTGGAGCTCATATTGGAGCAGGGCGCAGCTTACAGCTATACGATGAGGCGGAGGAAAACGCTCGACGACGTAGTCAGCGACCTCGTAAACGGCTACTGCGCCGTGTGCTTTGACTCCCTCGGCGAAGCTCTCACTTTCGATACGCGCACGAAGCTCACTCGCTCAGTGAGCGAGCCAACCGTAGAGAAGGCCATCAAAGGCGGAAAGGACGCCTTCGTTGAGACGATACGGACTAATACTTCGCTCGTCCGTCGCAAGGTGCGCACACCCAAGCTCAAGATAAAGCAGTCTGTCGTCGGCCGCCTATCCAGCACCAGCGTCGCACTATTATATATAGAAGGCGTGGCGCAGCAGGGTACGGTGAATGAGGCGTTCCGGCGCATAGGCAATATAGACATCGACGGGCTGCTCTCCTCAGGCGACCTGGAGGAGTATATAGTGGATTCCCCCCGCTCACCGCTGCCGCAGCTGCTGCACACGGAGAGGCCGGACACCTTCGCCATGCACCTGTTGGACGGAAGAATAGGCATACTCGTCGACGGGCTTCCCCTGGGCTTTCTGCTTCCCGCAGATCTGGCGGCTTTCATGCGCGTGCCGGAGGACAGCTCGATGCACTTCGCGGTGGCGAGTATGCTGACGCTGCTGCGCTGGGCAGCCCTGGCCATATCGCTGCTGTTCCCGGCGGTATTTGTGGCAATAAGCATGTACCATCAGGAGATGCTGCCGGTGAAGCTGCTGCTCAGCATGACCTCGGCTAAACAGTTCGTCCCCTTCAACGTTGCGACTGAAGTTCTGGCTATGCTGATAGCCTTTGAGCTGCTTCAGGAGGCCGGCCTGCGCCTTCCCGATCCTGTCGGCCAGACGGCCAGCATAATCGGCGCGCTGATAGTAGGCCAGAGCGCTGTTGAGGCGAAGGTTGTCTCTCCCATCGCCGTCATCGTGGTCGCACTGGCCGGCATATCCGGATACACGATGCCGAGCCAGGACCTGGGCTCGGCCGTGCGCCTGGGCCGCCTGCTGCTTGTGGCTGTGGCGGCGCTGCTCGGCCTGTACGGCGTAATTGCCGCTACAGCTTTAATTATATGGTATGCAGCCGGGCTGGAGAGCTTCGGAAAGGCGTACACAGCGCCCTTCACAGGCTCTGACACCGCAGCGCTGGTTCGGGTGTTTTTGAAGCGCCCCAATCGCGCCAACAAATTCCGCTCAGCCCATCTGGCCGGGGAAAACCGGCGCCGTCAGAAGTAGGAGGTGAAACATGCGTCACGCAAAGCTTGTCCCTGCTGTCATGGCCATGGGAATGCTGTTTTTAAGCGGCTGCACACTGTCAGTGTACAACAGCTATAGGGACATTGAAAACCTGGATGTCGTACAGGTCATAGGCCTTGACGCCGTTGACGGCGGGGGAGTCAGGTTCTCAGTCGCTACCGGCCCCGACTCATCCGGGCGGGAGCCCGTGCGCTTGACGCAGGATTCACCTTCGCTTGACGGCGCAATGCGGTCAATGGAGCAGCTATCAGGCCCGGGCAGCCTGTTTTACTCCGGCACGGGAGCCATAGTTATGGGTGAAAAGGCTGCGGACGACGCCGAACGTTGGCTGGACGCCGTTGCACGCAGCAAGGAGCTCAGGCTGGACACAGAGCTATATGTTTTAAAGCACGGGCAGGCCGAAGAGCTTATTGCCGGCGATGACGCGCCTGAGGATGTATTTGCAGACCTCAGCAGTCTGGCCAAACTGGTCCGTGAGGACGGCCCATCGCCCGTCCCGACATGCGCCGACGTGTCCCGCGCCCTGCTGTCCTCCGGCTCGTCGCTCGCGACCGCAATCGAATTGACTGAGGGTGCCGACGGCAAGCTCACGCCGGTAACCTCCGGCTATGCCATTCTGACCGGCAGCGGTCTCGCCGGTTGGCTCAGTGAGGAAGAAGCGCTGGGCGCCGGACTGTTTATGGGCGGCCCGGGGATAAGCGTAGTAGAATTGGAAGACGGCATAACCGCCGAGCTCGCAGGCGCGGATGTCGCGCTCGACGCTCGTTGGGGCAAAGACGGCGGGATTGAGGGCATAGATGTCTCCGCAGAGGTCAAAGGCAGCGTCATAGAGGCCCCTGCGGGCAGCAGCCTCGGCTCCAAGGAGGCCTGGGCGGAGCTGGAGCAGGAGCTTGCCGGATGCGTGTATGGCTGGGTATCAGGCGTTCTGGAGAAAAGCCAAACGCTCAACGCGGATTTTCTGAATCTGGAGCACAGAATCGAGTCGGCTCACCCTCTGAAATACGCTAATATGCCTGTACAGTGGAGCGAGACCTTCCGGGACATAGACATATCTGTCTCTGTTCAGGCCAAGATTGTAAACATGAGGGAGTACTCCGTCTCGCCTTACGAGGGGGAAAGCTGATGGTTGAACCTACACGAAGGCAGCTGCAGGCCCTGAGCTTTATAATACTCATGTCGCCCGCTACACGGCTCATACCCGGCGCTTCCGCTCGGGCCGCGGGCCACGCGGGCTGGCTCTGTCCGATAGTCGCCGCTCCGCTGTGTGTGCTCGTGGTGCTAACCGTGTCGCGCGCGCTCAAAAACAAGGCTGTTGGAGAGGGCCTTGGCGAAGTCGTCATGAGGGCTTTTCCGCGCTTTGGACGCGCAGTGCTGCTGCTCTACGGATTGTGGCTGTCGCTGTACGCCGGTTTTTCGCTGCGCAGCGGCGCTTCGCGCTTCATATATACTATATACACCGGCTCATCCCCATGGCCCTTTGTGGCCGTTGGGCTGGCAGCAGGCGTACTGGCGGCGCTTGGCAGCGTAAAGCGCCTCGCGCGCTCAGCGGAAATATTCCGCACTCTGCTCCTTCTGGCCATAGTGCCCATACTCGGTTTTGGCCTGGCGCAGCTGGACTGGAGCGAGCTTCTGCCCGTATCCGTACTGGACACACAGGGCGTGCTTCTCGGCGGGATTGAGGTGCTGGGTACCGTCAGCTTTGTGCTGATAAACGTCCCCTTCCTCGAAACGGGCTCTCCGGTGGAGCGCAGGTCCCGCTCAATGTCGGCGTGGAGCGTCCGAGAGTGCCTGTTTCTCACCGCCGTAGTGGCCGCAGTGATAGGCAGATTTGGCCCGGAGCTGTCCGGCAGCCTGACCTACCCCTTCTTCGCCCTGGTGCGCAACACGGGCCTGCTGGGCGTGTCCCAGAGGATAGAGGCCCTGGTCACGGCGCTCTGGGTGCTGTCAGATTTCGTGCTCTGCGCCTTTGCGCTCATGTCTGCCTCCGGGCTTATACGGCTCTCCCTGGGTATAAAGAGCCGCGCAGGCAAGGCGCGCATTTCCCCGCGCGTGCTGGTTACGCTCGCCTGTGCCGCTGCGGCCCTCGCCTGCGCTGTCACGATAGCGCCGAACTCGCGTGAATTGCGCATACTCTCCGACGAAATCATAGTGTATGTGAATTTAATCATGCTCTTCGCCGTGCTCATGCCGGTAATGATAATCGGCATAGTCAGGCACAGGATGTGAGGCTTCTCCGATATTTCACTCAAAACCGCATTAAAACAAAAAATCCGGGTTTTAAGAATGAAACCTGGGTTTTTTATAAACAAAAATGCCCCCGATTGCGTCGGAGGCATTTTTGTGGATATGGGAGTTTGGAAGAGGAAAATCATATTAACAGCTCGGCGTTGGGAGTACGCCTCGCTTACGATAAAAAAGTAACACAACTATTGCTATTAGTAAAGAGAGAGTTTATAATATTTGATATTATGATAATTCATATCCGGGAGGAAAGTATATGGACACGGCAAAGGTGAGAGCCCTGCTCGCCTCGGCGGATTTTGGGAGTATATCCAAGGCGGCGGAAACGCTGGGTTATACGCAGTCCGGCGTTACGCATATGATGCGCTCGCTGGAAGAGGAGGCGGGTTTCCCTCTGCTGCTGCGCGGCAACAGGGGAGTAAAGTTCACAGCCGAAGGGGAGCGCCTGGCCCCGCTGTTCCGGGATCTGCTCCAGGCTTCAGACCGGCTCGAGCAGGAAATGGCCCTTACACGCGGCGTGGAGCGAGGCAGCGTAAAGATTGGAACGTATTCATCTATATCGCTCCACTGGATGCCGAAAATACTAGAAGCCTTTCAGGAGAGGTATCCGAACATAGAGGTGGAGCTGCTTGAAGGCAACGGCGAGGAGATTGAGGAGTGGCTCTCGAGCGGGCGTATAGACATAGGCTACACCAGCCTCAGAACAGCCTCCAACTTCGATACGGTCAAGATAACCGACGACCCCATGTTCGCAGTGCTGCCGAAGAACCATCCCCGCGCGCACGACGAGACCTTCCCCATAACGGCTTTTAAGGGAGAGCCCTTCCTGGTCTACGTCTCAAACACAAAACCGGAGGTCGATTTGGCGCAGGCGATGGAGATGGCGGAAGTAGGAGAAAAGTACAAGTTTTCGTCAAACTTCGATATGACCATACTCGCCATGGTGGAACACAACCTCGGTATCACAATCATGCCCCGTCTCATTCTGGAGGGTTCTCATGCCGACGTCGCCGCCATACCTATCTCGCCTCCGATATCCCGCTCTCTCGGCATGGCCGTGCGCTCCATGGACGGCGTTTCACCCGCGATGCGGCGCTTTATGGACTGCACCCATGAGGTTTTGGGCGTGTAAATTGAATTTCACGGGGAGGCAATAGTATGTCAAGAAAGCTGGTGTTTCTGCCTTGTCTGCCCTGGGACTCGGCCGCGCTCGGGGACTGGGCAAACGGCCTGGCGCGAGACGGGCTGGAGCCGCGCCGTATATCCGCTGCATTGCCCTTTCTCGCCGTTGTGGGGGACGGGCCGGCCTGTACATACACTGTAGAGCCCGCGCACGGAGCCAAGCGGGACGGCTGCCGCGTACCCTGGGTTGGCTCCCGGATTGTGCGAGGCCGTCCGGCGGGAAAGTACCCCTACGGCGGGGCGCGGCGCCGCGCGCTGAACCTAAACTACTTGCTTTTGCTTTTCTGCAACTTCGCGCTTGCCGTGACAATCATCGGTATATCCGACGGTCAGAGTTTTCTGAGCGGCGAGGCAGAGTTTTCAACATTGGGCTCAGTGATGTTCATAATGAGCCTCATTTCCATGCTCGTCTTAATAATCGGTACTATAAGCTGCATTGTCCTGACCATCCGCGTGAAATACAACCGCGTCTGCCTGACGGCGTTTGTGCTCACATCCATATCCGTCTGGCTGTGGGCAATTTCCCGCACATTCATGTTGATAGTTACGCTGATATAGAAAAATCCCGGAGCATGTTAGCTCCGGGATTTTTGCGCCTGTTTATCAGGCTTTTCGTTGTAAAACAGCACAATCGTGTACAAAACCAGCACGCGCCCAAGGTACCACCCCTCCGTCACGGCTTCGCCGTGACACCTCCCCTTTCAGGTGAGGCATATATCCAAGCGGCGCAGCCGACGTTAGACTATAGACTGTCAGCTGTACGCGAAGCGATTTTGTACCTGCCGGAGAAGCGCGCTTCTCCGGCAGAGAGGAGGAGCGATATAATGAGCGAGCTTTCGGCTTTAGCCGGAAGCGAGGGATATGGAATCCGCGACGACGAGGTCGGCGATGTAAAAGTACCCTCTGACTACGGGATGGCCACGTTTCGGTCAGCTGTATTGGGTGATACGATGGGTACGTTGGTTTCGCACCTAAAGCGGATTTCCTTTCGGGGTCTGGGACGCTTTCTTTGTCCTGGGGTCCCCAACAGTGCCTTTGGCACTGTTGGGGAAGGAGGAGCAGCGAAACGACTGAGACTTCGGGCTTGCCCGGAGGCGAAAGATGTGAAGCTTGTGACGACGCAAAGCGCCCCAGGTGTGCAGCAGCCGCTCACGGCTGCACCCCTCACGTCGGGCGACGTCGCATCCGGTGGGTACCCCCACGGGTCGGTGCAGCCACCTACGGTGGCTGCGCGCTCAGCCCTTGTCTATGCTTATAATGTTCCACAGCGCGCTTTCGCTGTACATACACTCGTAGACGCTGCGCACAACGGATTTGACCACGGGCGAAATGTTCTTCGCGCCCTCAAGCGGCTGGTACATCAGCGCGCTGTCGCGGCCGGAAAGGGTGTAGCGGCAATCCACGTCGGAGTAGCCGTTGCGCTGATAGAAGTCGTGCAGCTTGCGCGCCTTCTCGAGCTCTGGATACTCGGTGACCTCGAGCAGTATTCCCTGCCAGCCGTTGTAATACTCGCGGATGAGGCTCAGGAACTGTCCTCCTATGCCGCCGCCGCGTATGTGCGGATATACGGCCAGCCAGCCGAGCAGCACATATCCTGTGAGGCGGCTCTTTAGCATGAAGGCATAGCCGCACTCCGCGTTCTGCGCGTCCTTCAGGAGCAGCAATTCCGCCCCGCGCAGCATGGCGCGCTGGCACTCCAGGTGGCTCGGCCGCTCCCAGTCGTGGAAGTCGAAGGTCATCATAGGGTATATTCGCTTCATATCGGCGTGACCGCCGCGTTCAATGTGGTAAACAGGCATTGTTTTTCCTCCGTGGGTATTGGGCCAGGCTCAATCCTCGCCCTCGGTCTCAAACTGTGATTTCCAGAGCTTTGCAAACTCGCCGTCCATGGCCAGAAGCTCTCCCGGCGTTCCAAGCTCCACTATGTGCTCGTTTTCGATTACGGCCACACGGTCGGCCCCGCGTATTGTGCTCAGCCTGTGCGCGATTATAACGCTGGTTCTGCCCACGCTCAGGCTGTCAAGGCTGGCCTGTATTCTCTGTTCCGTGACGGTGTCGAGCGCGCTGGTAGCCTCGTCCATCACAAGTATGGGCGGGTTTTTCAAGAACACGCGGGCTATGCTCAGGCGCTGCTTCTGGCCGCCGGAGAGCATTACGCCGCGCTCGCCGACAAAGGTGTCGTAGCCTTCGGGCATCGCCATGATGTCCTGGTGTATCTCCGCGCGCACTGCGGCGGCGATTATCTCGGCGTCGGTCGCATCGGGTTTGCCGTAGCGTATGTTGTCGCGGATAGTGCCCGCAAATATGAACACGTCCTGCTGGATTATGCCTATGCTGCGCCGCAGCGACTCCTGAGTAACGCTCCTCACGTCGTGCCCGTCCACGAGCACGGCTCCCTCGGTCACGTCGTAGAAGCGCTCAAGCAGCTGGCAGAGCGTGGTCTTGCCGCCTCCTGACGGGCCGACGACGGCGAGCTTTTCGCCCGGGGCAATTTTGAAGTTTATGTCTCTGAGCACCCAGGGCTTGTCCGGGCCGTAGCGGAAACCGACGTTTTTGTACTCGACTTCGCCCTTTACCGTGCCCAGTTCACCGGCGTCGGGGGCATCCTTTATCTCAGGCTCCGTGCGCATGAGCTCGAGGAAGCGGGAAAATCCCGCCGTGCCCTGCATGAACACCTCGGAGAACTGCGCGAGCTTCCTCACCGGCGTGGTGAAGGTGGAGACGTAGAGGGAAAAGGTCATGAGGTCGATGTAGTCCATGTCGCCGCGCATGATGAAGAGCCCTCCCGCGGCTATGACCAGAACCTGCATGATGCTGGTCGTAAACTCCATGCCGCTCATGAAGCCGCCCATGGCGTTGTAATACTCTTTTTTTGCGGACTTATAGCGCTCGTTGGCCTCGGCGAACTTGCTGTCCTCGGTCTTTTCGTTTGCAAAGGCCTTTGCCGTGCGTATGCCTGAAATGCCGCTCTCAATGGAGGAGTTTATCTCCGCCGTCTTGCGCTTGACCTCGAGGTTGGCCTTTTTCATCCTGACGCGCTGCGTCAGGGTAAAGCCTATGAGTATGGGCAGCGTTATCGCCAGCACCAGCGCCAGGCGCCACTCTATTGTGAACATGACTGCCAGCGCGCCGATTATGGTCAGGCCGGAGATAAGTATGTCCTCGGGTCCGTGATGCGACAGCTCGGTTATCTCGAAGAGGTCGTTTGTGATGCGGCTCATCAGCACGCCCGTGCGGTTGTGGTCGAAAAAGCTGAAGCTCAGCTTCTGCATGTGGTTGAAGGCGGCGCGGCGCATGTCGGCCTCTATGTACACGCCCATGCGGTGGCCGAGTACGGTGATAAAGTAGTAGCACACGCCCTTGAGTATGTACGCCGCAATCATTATGGCTATCACGACGAAGAAGGTGGTGAACAGCTTCTCCGGCAGCAGAGTGGTCATGGACATGCGCGACACATACGGGAACACCAAATCTATGATAGACGCCAGCGTAGCGCAGGCCATATCCATGAGAAAAAGGCCCATATGCGGCTTAAAGTAGGCGAAAAACTCGGCTAAATCACTCTTTTTCTTAACCTTGGACATTTGCGCCCTCCCGCTCAGCCCTTGGCCGCGTACTCGTCGCGGCGCATCACCGCTAGCGCGTCGCAGCGGTTGTTCATCTCGTTGTCGGCGTGGCCCTTGACCCAGTACACCTTGACCTCATGCGTGTGAAGCAGGCTGTCAAGCTCCTTCCAGAGCTCCAGGTTCTTGACCGGGCCGTCCTTGCGCTTCCAGCCGCGCTTTTTCCAGCTGTCGAGCCAGTGCTCATTGATGGCCCGCTCTATATACTGCGAGTCGGTGTAGAGTGTGACGGAGCACTTCTCCGTCAGCGCGCTCAGTGCGGCTATGACGCCGGAAAGCTCCATGCGGTTGTTCGTGGTGCTCGCTTCTCCTCCGGAGAGCTCCTTCTCGTGGCCGTTATATGTCAGTATCGCCGCCCAGCCGCCGGGGCCCGGGTTTCCGGAGCAGGCCCCGTCGGTGTAGATGGTCACGGCTTTCATTCACTGTCCTCCGTATTTACGGCTTCGTCCGCAGCATTTTCTGCGTTATCCTGTTCCGGCACGTCGTCATCGTCCTCCTCTGCCTCCGTGAGCGCGGCGGATATGACCTTTGCACCGTCGTTGGGCCGCATAATGCGCACACCCTGCGTGGCGCGTCCCAGCACGGAGATACCGGCGACGTTAGTGCGGATTATCGTGCCGTCGTCAGCTACGATGAGCACGTCCTCGCTGCCGAGAACCATGCGCACGTCGGACACATAACCGGTCTTGTCCGTGACGTTGTAGCTCTTGAGGCCCATGCCGCCGCGCTTCTGCGGGCCGGCCTCGTCGCCGCCGCGCAGGTATTCGCTCACAGCGGTGCGCTTGCCGTAGCCGTTTTCGGTTATGCTGAGCACCTGGGCGCCGTCCACAGTGGGCAGGGCGCCGACAACGCGGTCTCCTTCACGCAGCTTTATACCGCGCACGCCCATGGCGTCGCGTCCCATCGGGCGCGCATCGTTCTCGTCGAAGCAGATGGCGTAGCCGTCGCGCGTGGCGAGCAGAATATTGCGCTGGCCGTCGGTGAGGCAGGCGGATATGAGCTCGTCGCCGTCGTCTATATTCAGGGCGCGTATACCGTTGCGGCGGATATTGCGTATGGTATCCAGGCTCATGCGCTTTACGGTGCCGTTTGCCGTGCATAGGAAGAGGAAGTTCGCCCCTTCGCGCTCATGCAGCATGCAGACTACGCGCTCGCCCGGCTCTGTGGGCAGTATGTTGACGATATTTGTACCCTTTGCCGCGCGTCCGGCCTCGGGTATCTGATAGCCCTTGCGCTGATACGCCCGGCCCAGGCTGGTGAAGAAGAGTATCCTGTCGTGGGTCGAGGCGGTGAACACGTTCTCGACGTAGTCCTCCTCCCGGGTGGCCATGCCCTTTACGCCGCGGCCGCCGCGGCCCTGGGCCCGGTATTCGCTCGCGGGCAGTCGCTTGATATAGCCGGAGTGCGTCAGGGTAAAGACGCAGTTTTCCTCTTCTATGAGGTCCTCTATGTCTATCTCGTCCTCGACGTCCTGAATCTCGGTCTTGCGCTCGTCGCCGTACTTGTCGCGCAGCGCGGTGAGCTCCACTTTGAGTACGCCCTTTATCTTCTCCGGGTCGGCGAGCAAGCCCTCGTAGTAGGCTATGCGTTCCTCAAGCTCGCGGTACTCTTTCTCGAGCTTTTCGCGGTCGAGGCCCTGCAGGGCTTTAAGGCGCATGTCCAGTATGGCCTGGGCCTGCACGTCGTCGAGGCTGAAGCGGCTCATGAGGTTTTCCTTCGCGTCGTCATAGCTCTCGCGTATGATGCGGATGACCTCGTCAATGTTGTCCTGCGCTATGAGCAGGCCCTCCAACAGATGGGCCCTCTCCTGGGCTTTCTTGAGGTCGAACTTCGTGCGGCGGACAATTAGCTCCTCCTGGAAGTTCAGGTACTCGTCGATTATGTGGCGCAGGTTGAGTATCTTCGGCGCACGCTGGTTGTCCACAAGCGCGAGCATATTGATGGAAAAGCTGGTCTGCAGCTGAGTCTGCGCAAACAGGCGGTTGAGCACTACCTGGGGATTGGCGTCGCGCTTCAGCTCTATGACCATGCGCATGCCGTTGCGGTCGGATTCGTCGCGCAATCCGGATATGCCCTCAAGGCGCTTTTCACGCACCTGCTCGGCCATGTTCTCTATGAGCTGCTTCTTGTTGACCTGATAGGGCAGCTCGGTGACGACAATGCGGATACGGTCGTGACCGAACTCCTCCATCTCCGTGCGGGCGCGGATTATGACCTTGCCCTTGCCGGTGGCGTAGGCCGCGCGGATGCCGCTGCGGCCCATGATGATGCCCTTGGTTGGAAAGTCCGGGCCGGTGACGTGCTGCATGAGATCGTTAAGCGTTGCCTCAGGGTTGTCCAGCACGCAGATGCAGGCGTTTATGACCTCGGTGAGGTTGTGCGGCGGTATATTCGTCGCCATGCCGACGGCGATGCCGCTTGATCCGTTGACGAGCAGGTTGGGAAAACGCGCGGGCAGCACGCGGGGCTCCTTGCGGCTCTCGTCGAAGTTGGGGTCCCAGTCGACCGTGTCCTTCTCTATGTCGCGGAGCATCTCGTCGGAGATACGCGCCATGCGGGCCTCGGTGTATCGGTAGGCCGCAGGGGGGTCGCCGTCTACGGAGCCAAAGTTGCCGTGGCCGTCGACGAGCGGGTAGCGCATGGAGAAGTCCTGCGCAAGGCGCACCAGGGCGTCGTAGACGGAGGCGTCGCCATGCGGATGGTAGCGGCCCAGCACGTCGCCGACGCAGGTCGCGGACTTCTTGAAGGGCTTGTCGGAAGTGAGACCGTCCTCGTACATGGCGTACAGTATGCGCCTGTGGACGGGTTTGAGTCCGTCGCGCACGTCAGGCAGCGCTCGCGCCACAATGACGCTCATAGCGTAGTCGATGAAGCTGGACTTCATCTCGCTGACTATCTCAGAAGAAACTATCTTCTGCTCGGGAAACATTATATCTTCTGGCTTGTAATCTTTGGCCATTTGGTTACCACCTTTGATTATCCGCGCCTTGAGGTAATATTCATCCTCAAACCAACGCGCGGGGTTGTTATTTATGCTTCTCTTCCGGCTGGGATATTGAATAATTCAGCTCTCTCAGCCGTACTGCTTTTCTCTTTTCCATCAGACATCCAAATTCACGACGTATTTGGCGTTTTCCTCGATAAATTCCTTTCTGGGCTCGACCTTCTCGCCCATGAGTATGGTGAATATCTCGTCGGCCTTGACTGCGTCGTCGAGCTCTATGCGCTTGAGCGTGCGGGTTTCCGGGTTCATGGTGGTCTCCCAGAGCTCGTGCGGGTCCATTTCGCCGAGGCCCTTGAAACGCGATATGTCTATCTTCGCGTTGGGGTTTCCGGCGCGCATTTCGGCGCTTATCTGGTCGCGCTCCGTGTCGGAGTAGGCCACGCGGCTGGTTTTGCCGCGTGTGAGCTTGTAGAGCGGCGGCACCGCGGCGTAGACATAGCCGTGCTCTATGAGCGGACGCATGTACCTGAAAAAGAAGGTAAGCAGCAGTGTGCGTATATGGCTGCCGTCGACGTCGGCATCGGCCATGATTATAACCTTGTGGTAACGCAGTTTGGAGATATCGAAGTCCTCTCCGAGCCCGGCTCCGAGCGCGGTTATGACCGGGTTGAGCTTGTCGTTGTTGTAAACCTTCTCCTCGCGCACTTTTTCTACGTTGAGCATCTTGCCCCAGAGCGGAAGTATGGCCTGGAAGCGGCTGTCGCGTCCGCCCTTGGCGCTGCCTCCTGCGCTGTCGCCCTCGACGATGTACAGCTCTGTCAGAGCCGGGTCGCGCTCGTTGCAGTCGCTGAGCTTGCCGGGCAGCGTGGCGCCCTCAAGCGCGTTCTTCCTTCTGACGTTTTCACGGGCCTTGCGTGCAGCCTCACGGGCCTTGTTGGCAGTCTGCGCCTTTTCTATTATCGTCCTGCCGACGGCGGGGTTTTCCTCTAGGAACTGCTCCAGCCTGTCGCTGACTACGCTGTCGACCAGCGTGCGCATGTCGCTGTTGCCCAGCTTGGCCTTGGTCTGGCCCTCAAACTGCGGGTTGGTGAGCTTCACCGATATGACGGCGGTCAAGCCCTCGCGGCAGTCCTCGCCGGAGAGGTTCTCACCCTCCTTGAGCATGTTTGTCTTTTTGCCGTAGGCGTTCAGCGCGCGGGTGAGCGCGGCCTTGAAGCCGGTCTCGTGCATGCCGCCCTCGGGAGTGTGGATATTGTTGGCGAAGGAGACCAATATCTCGTTATAGCCGTCGTTGTACTGCATGGCTATCTCGCACTCGGAGTCCTCTCTATCCCCGGCCATGTATATGACGTTCTCGTGCAGAGGCGTCTTGTTGCGGTTTATATACGTCACAAACTCGCGTATGCCGCCGGCATAGTGCATTGTGTCCTTCTGCTCCCTGCCGGGGCGTTTGTCCTCCGTCGTGATGCGCAGACCCGCGTTCAAAAACGCCTGCTCGCGCATGCGCGTGTGCAGAGTGTCGTAGTCAAACTCCGTAACCTCGAACATTTCAGGGTCCGGGTGGAAGCGCACGACTGTTCCGGTGCGCTCCGTCTCGCCGATGACGGTCATGCCCTGGGTGATGTCGCCCCGTGAGAACTTCATCTGGTATATCTTTCCGCCCTTGTGGACGGAGACCTCCAGCCAGTCGGAGAGCGCGTTGACCACGCTCGCGCCGACGCCGTGAAGTCCGCCGGAAACCTTATATCCGCCGCCGCCGAACTTGCCGCCCGCATGCAGCACGGTATACACGACCTCGAGCGCAGGTTTGCCGGTCTGCTCCTGGATGTCCACGGGGATGCCGCGCCCGTTGTCAGAGACGCAGATTACGTCGCCGGGCTCGATTGTAACCTCAATGTGGGTGCAGTATCCGGCAAGCGCCTCGTCGATGGCGTTGTCGACAATCTCGTACACAAGGTGATGCAGACCGGAAGCGCTGGTGGAGCCGATGTACATGCCGGGACGCATGCGCACGGCCTCCAGGCCCTCGAGCACCTGTATTTTACTCGCGTCGTATTCCTGTGTTATCTTCTCGTTTATGTCAGACATTCGTTCGCTTCCTTTGCACGGCAGCCTGCGTAAAGCCGCAGCCGCCTAAGTTATCCATGTTTTAACGTTTATCAGCCCATCCTCCGCTTCAGCGCGGAACCTGACAGGCCGGAGAGGTAAACTCTCCTCTTTCCGCCCTCTTCGCAGACTATGAAGGTCCGGGGTATGTCCTCCGCGGCGTTTATAACCTCGCCGCGCTTTTCGGCCAAAGACAGCGCGTCTCGGGATATGCGCGAATACGTTGCGTTATCCATGTCGAAAACCGCTACGATGTCCCTGCGGCGCACAACAAATCCGCCGCCAATGCTCAGATACATCAGTTTGCCGCCTTTCCGCCGCTTATCGTGATGACCTTGGCGCCGGTGCGCCGCGCTATACCGTCGTCCTCGCAGCAGGTGATGAGCGTCTGCCCGCCGCCTATCCTGTTGAGTACGAATTCCTGCCGCCTTGCGTCCAGTTCGCTGAGCACGTCGTCGAGCAGCAGCACGGGGTATTCTCCCGTCTCCTGCAGGTGTATTTCGCGCTCAGCCAGTTTGATGCTCAGCGCGGCAGTGCGCTTCTGGCCCTGTGACGCGAAGGTGCGCGCGCTCTTGCCATTTATTACTATTTCTAGGTCGTCCTTGTGCGCGCCGGTCAGGCACTGCCCGCTCTCGAGCTCGGCCTTGCGGTGGCTCTCCTGGTGGTCGCAGACGGCGTAGTATATTTCGCGCTCGCTGGCGAAGGGGTTTTCCACAGTTGACACCGTCCTGTAGAAAAGTCTCAGCTCGTCGGAGCCGCCGGAGAACTCGCGGTGTATCGGTCCGGCCGCCTCGTCAAGCCGCGAGGCAAACGCCGCCCTGTAGCGTATCAGGCGCGCGGACAGGCGGCACATGCGCTCGGAAAAGTCGTCCAGCGTGTAGAGCAGCGAGGGTTTCTCACGGTAGTCGCGGAGTATGGCGCTCTTCTGTTCGTAGAGGCGGTTGTATTCCGTAAGTGCGGCGGCGTAGCCCGGGCGCAGCTGGCTTATGGCGTTGTCGAGCATTTTTCTTCGGACGGACGCGCCCTCGCGCACGATAGCCAGGTCCTCCGGGCAGAATAGCACGGCGGTTATCGTTCCTGCGAGCTCGGAGGCGGTTTTTTTCACCGAATTTACGGTTATTTGCTTGCGCCTGCCCGGCGTCAGCAGGATTCTTATCGTCTGCTCCCTGCCGTGGGCCTCGATGTCAGCAAGTATCTCCGCTGATGAAAAGCCGAAGCCGACAAGCTCGCGGTCAAAGCGGCTGCGGAAGCTCCGCCCTGCCGCGAGCATGTATACGGCCTCGAGCAGGTTTGTCTTGCCCTGGGCGTTTTGCCCGCGTATTACGTTTGTGTTGGGTGAGAAGTCAAAGGCCTCGAAGTCGTAGTTGCGCCAGCCGTTCAGGGCAATGCGCCGGACTATCATGCCTCAGCCACCTCATAGCTTATTCCGTCAATCTCCACCCTGTCCCCGGGACGTAGCTTTTTCCCGCGCATGGTGCAGATTTCGCCGTTTACGAGGACTTCACCGTCCTCTATTGCCAATTTGGCTTCTCCTCCTGTCTCGCAGGCGCCGGAAAATTTTAAAAAGGCGTCGAGCTTGATAAATTCCGTGTTAATTTCTATTCTTTCCATTTTCTTATTTTGCCAGTCTTACAGGCAGGACCATGTAGACGAATTCGTCGCTCCCGTCGGCCGGGACTATGACGCAGGGAGCGCTGCCGGTGTTTATGCAGACGGTGAGCTCGTCGGTCGGGGCCGCGCGCAGCGCGTCGCGCAGGTAGCGTCCGTTGAAGCCTATCTCAGTGTCTCCTCCGTTGCCTTCGCAGGGGCAGACGTCGCGTGCGGTGCCGAGGGCCGTGCCGCAGCGGAAGTCTATGGAGCTGTCGCCGAATACGAGCCTGATGGGGCTCTTCACGGTTTCATCAACGACAAGGCTTACGCGGTCTGTGGCAGAGAGCATTTCGCCGCGGTTTACGCCGAGCTTGTACTTGAAGTTTTCGGGTATGGTTTTGCGGTAGTTTATGAATTCGCCTTCGAGCAGGCGGGAGACTACTACGGTGTCGCCTATGGTGAAAGAGACGTGGCGCTCTCCGAGGTCTATCATCACGGGGTCCTCGCCCTTGGAGCAGAGCCTGGCCACGTCCTGAAGTACGCTGCCCGGTACGATGAAGCTGGCGGATTGGGTTTTGCCGTTCACCTCGGCGCGGCGGAGCGCAAGCCTGTAGCCGTCGACGGATACGACCGTGAGGCGGTTTTCGTCCAGCTCAAATAGGCTGCCCATATATACCGGGCGGCTCTCGTTTGTGGAAACGGCGAAAATTGTCTGCTCTATGAGCTCTGAGAGCTTCTGCTGCTCCAGGGAAATGGCGTCGGCGTAGTCGCTCTCAGGCAGCTCCGGGTAATCCTCTGCGGGCAGGCTCATAAAGGAGAACTCGCTCATGCCGCATTTTACAGTGGTTTTGCCGCCGTCGGCGACTTCTACGGTGACCATGCCGTCCGGAAGTACGCGCATCATTTCGCCTATGAGCTTTGCAGTCATGACGACAGCGCTGCCGGGCTCCTCAACGTCGGCTTCAATGCTCTGGTATATGCCTTTGCGCAGGTCGTAGCCGGTTACGCGCACGTTTGCGCCGGCCTGTATGAGCAGGCCTTCGAGGGCCGGAATGGAGCTTCTTGCGCTGGCCGCTCTGGATGCGGCGTTTACGGCGTTTTGGAGCAGCTGTTTTTCGCAGGTGAATTTCATTGTTCGTCCTCCTTGTGAGAAAGCATGCCTACGTTCTGTAAGGAAGCTATATTATTCAGTCGTAATACTAGTAGGCGATGTTGATTGTTGAAAACGGCCTCAAAGCCTTGATTTTAAAGAAAATTTTGATGTTGAAAACTTTTTGATTTTTTCAACATGAAGTGACAGGCAAAAGATGTAAAAATTTTTTCCGACATCTTTCAACAGAAAGTTTTTAAGCTTTCAACACAGCCGTGTTGAAAGAGCGTGTGTTTCAGGAGCGGGAGTTTATGTTGGCGGATATGTCGCGAACGGTGGAGGCGACGTCGGGGTCGGACTTTATCATGTCCTCGACCTTGCGTATGGAGGAGAGGACGGTGGAGTGGTTTCTGCCCTCATACTGCGCGCCTATGTCTACGAGGGAGAGGTTGGTCAGGTTGCGCATGAGATACATGGAGACCTGGCGGGCCATGGCGGTATTCTTGCTGCGGCGCTGGCCCCGCAGGTCTGCGGGCTGCAGCGAGTAGTATCTGGCCGTCTCCTCGATGATTATCTCCGGCGTGGGTATGAAGCTGCCAACCCTGATAACGTCCTTGATGGCGCGTTTGACGACGTTTATCGTGATGGTGTCGTTCATAATCTCCTTGTAGGCCGTCAGGCGCTTTACCACGCCCTCTATCTGCCTGACGTTGCTGGTGATGCTCTCGGCGATGAAGTTCACAACTTCGCTGGGCAGGACCAGGCCGAGCTGCGCGGCCTTGTTGAGGATTATGGCCGTGCGCGTCTCAATGTCGGGCGGCTGCACGTCGGCCATAAGCCCGCCCTCTATACGGGTACGGAGACGGTCGTCGAGCTGAGCCATGTCTATGGGCGGCCGGTCGGCGGTGAGGACTATCTGGTGCCCGGCCTCATAGATGCTGTTGAAGGTGTGGAAAGTCTCCTCCTGGGTGCTTCGCTTTCCGGCTATGAACTGTATGTCGTCCATGAGCAGCAGGTCTATGTTCCGGTACTTCTCGCGGAACTCGCGGCTGGTGCCGGTCATGACCGAGTGTATCAGCTCGTTCGTGAAGTCGTCACCCTTCAGGTAGGCAATCTTGAAGTTCGGCTTGTCGTGGTGTATCTTCTCGCCTATGGCCAGCAGCAGGTGCGTCTTGCCCAGGCCGGAGTTGCCGTAGATGAACAGCGGGTTGTAGACCTTGCCGGGGTTATTTGCGACGGCTATTGCCGCGGCGTGGGCAAATTTGTTCGACGGGCCCACGACGAAGTGGTCGAAGGTGTAGCCCTCCATCTCCGGATAAGGGCTCGGCTCCTGGCCGTCGCGCTCGTACTCGAGCAGCTCGTCGCCGGCCAGGACCTCCAGCTCAAAGTCGCAGGAGAAGAGGTCATAAAGGGCCTTGCGTATCATCTCGCCGAAGCGGTTTTCTATTATGTTCCGTTTGAAGTCGGAGCTTGTGTGCAGTACGAGTTTGCAGTCGGCCATGTCCACGGCCTTGCAGTCGGAAAACCAGGTGTTGAAGGCCGTCGGGGTTATTTCCTTGGATATGATGTCCAGAATCTGCTGCCAAATCTCGTCCAGAGAATCCATGGGTATCCTCCCCTCAATAAAAAACGCCCTCTGCTGTGAGGACGCACAGGTGATACAGTAATATTATAAACGATTTCATCTCTCTTGTCCATAATGATATTTATATTAAATAATAGTATGCGCCAATGTAAAATCCGTCAAAACCGAGAAAGCGTGACCGGCTGCGATTGCTTTCGGGAGAGAATGCTGTTATAATGCCCTATGCTATGGATGAACAGAAAAACATACTGGCATTGTCAATATTGGATGACCCTGACGCCGCCGCCCTCCCCTCACCTGAGGAGAGCGGGCGGCTTCCCGCGCTTGTCTCGGGCCTTTCGGCCGTACACAGGGCGCATCTTGCAGCGGCGCTGAGGGTTAAATATAAGCGCCCGCTTGTGGTGCTGTGTCCGGACGAGACGGCGGCTTCAGCCCTGGCTGGAGACATATCCGCCCTGACCGGCGAGACCTGCAGCCTTCTCTCCGGGCGCGACTACGCCTTCTACAGCGCGGACGCCATGAGCCGCGGCACGGAGCAGCGGCGCATCAACGCCCTGGCCGCCCTGATGAACGGCGCAAGCGTTACAGTCGTGACTGCGGAGGGGCTGTTTCAGCGTACCATGCCGCCGGAGGTGTTCCGCCGTGCGGTGTTTGAGATAGATATGCAGAGCCAGACGGCGCCCGAGGACGTTGAGGACGCGCTTTTGCGCTGCGGATATTCGAGGGCCGTTCAGGTAGAGGGACCGGGACAGTTTTCGCGCCGTGGCGGCATACTGGACTTCTTCTCTCCGGCTTACAGCCAGCCTGTACGCATTGAGTTCTGGGGAGACGAGATAGACTCCATGGGCTTCTTCGACACGGGCACTCAGCGCCGCACGGAGAGCATAGACAGGTGCGCCGTGGTCCCGGCCGCCGAGGTACTGCCCACGCTTGCAAAGGGCGGTGCGCACGCCCTGGCAAACGAGCTGGTCAGGCTGGCGGACAGGGCAATGAAGCGGCGCTCGGGCGAGACTGGTCCCGCCCTGGCCGCCGTGCTGCGCGAGGATGCCGACAGGCTGCTCTCCGGCGCGGAACTGCCCGCTGCGGACCGCTACGCCTCTCTCATCTACGGCGACACCACGACTGCCATAGACTACATACCCTCCGGCGCGCTCATCGTCATGGACCAGCCGTCCAGGTTCAGCGAGAACGCGAGGGCGTACATAAAACGCGTCACAGAGGACGTCACAAGCCTCACACGCGCCGCAAAGCTCATATCCAAACCCGACGACTACTTCATCCCCTTCGACGCCGCCATGCGCCGCCTGGGAGCCATGGCGCTGTATATGGCCGACTCTTTCACCGCCGGACGCTATCCCGTCGAGCCGAGGAGCGTCAATGTAGTGCGCGCAAAGCAATTGCCAAGCTACGGCGGCAGCTCCACGCAGGCGGCGGAGGACATCTCCGGCTATCTGAAGGGCGGCTTCGCCGTTGCAGTGCTTGCGGGCGACATGCGCCGTGCAAAGCTGCTGACGGAGTTTTTGAACGGGCACGCGGTGAAATGCCTGCTCTCGGAAAATCTCAGCGCCCTGCCGAAGCCCGGTGAGTGCGTCGTGACGGCCGGAAGCCTGTCTGCCGGGCTCGAGTACCCGGGAATACGCCTCGCGGTGCTCACGGACACGCAGATAGCCGGCAGCGGCTTCAGAAAGCCGAAGCGCAAGGCAAAACGCAAGCTGTCGAACGCAGAGCGCATAGGCTCGTATACCGACCTGTCCGTCGGCGACCTCGTCGTACACGAGCACCACGGCATAGGCCGTTTTGCGGGCGTTGTGCGCATGCCTGTCGACGGCGTGGAGAAGGACTATATCAAGATAAGCTACGCCGGCAGCGACGTGCTGTACGTTCCCGCGACGCAGCTGGATTTGGTGAGCAAATACATAGGCGCGGGCGAGGACAGGCCGGTGCGCCTTTCCAAGATGGGCGGCACGGAGTGGCAGCGCACAAAGACCCGGGCAAAGGCCGCGGCGAAAAAGCTGGCCGGCGAGCTCATAGCGCTCTATGCCGAGCGCGCCCGCCGCCAGGGTCACGCCTTTGCGCCGGATTCTCCCTGGCAGACTGAGTTTGAGGAGCGCTTCCCCTACGAGGAGACCTCCGACCAGCTCCGCTGCGTGGAGGAGATAAAGTCCGACATGGAGAAGCCCGTGCCGATGGACCGCCTGCTTTGCGGCGACGTGGGCTACGGCAAAACCGAGGTCGCCCTGCGCGCCGTGATGAAGTGTATCCTCGACGGGAAGCAGGCGGCCATACTCGTGCCGACCACCGTCCTGGCCCAGCAGCATTATCAGACGGCGGTGCAGCGCTTCGCAGGTTACCCGGTTGACATACAGGTGCTGAGCCGTTTCCGGACGGCGTCGCAGGTAAAAAAGACGCTCTCCGACGTGGCCGACGGCAGGTGCGACTTGGTCATAGGCACGCACCGCCTTTTGCAGAAGGACATCAGATTCAAGGACCTGGGCCTGCTTGTCGTCGACGAGGAGCAGCGCTTCGGAGTGTCCCACAAGGAACATATCAAGGAGCTCAGCCGTCAAGTAGACGTGCTGACCCTCTCGGCGACGCCGATACCGCGAACGCTGAATATGGCGCTCAGCGGTATACGCGACATGTCCACGATAGAGGAGCCGCCTATGGAACGTCTGCCGGTGCAGACCTTCGTTATGGAGCACGACTGGGGCGTCCTGGCCGACGCCATGCGCCGCGAACTGGACAGGGGCGGCCAGGTCTATTATCTGCACAACCGCGTGGACAACATAGAGCGCACGGCGATGAAAATATCCGAGCTCATGGACGGCGCAGTCGTCGCCGTGGCCCACGGCAAGATGGACGCCGAGCAGCTCGGCCGCATCATGGAGGACATGGCCGAGGGCAGCATACAGATACTTGTGTGTACGACGATAATCGAGACGGGCATAGATATACCCAACGTTAACACCCTCATAATCGAGGACGCCGACAAGCTCGGCCTCGCGCAGCTGCACCAGATTCGCGGACGCGTTGGGCGCAGCGCGCGCAGGGCGAGCGCGTACTTGACCTTCCGGCGGGACAAGGTGCTCAGCGAGATAGCCGAAAAGCGGCTCGAGGCCATACGCGAATTCGCGGAGTTCAACTCCGGCTTCCGCATTGCAATGCGCGACCTCGAGATACGCGGCGCGGGCTCTCTGCTCGGCGCAGAGCAGAGCGGCCACCTCACAGACGTGGGCTACGACATGTACCTGCGCCTGCTTGAGGAGGCCGTGCTGGAAGAGCGCGGGGAAAAGAGCGAGCAGCGCGCGAACACCACGGCGGACTTCGCCGTCAGCGCGAACATCCCCGAGAGCTACGTCACCTCGAGCGAGCAGCGCATGGACCTCTACCGCCGCATAGCCCTCATACGCACGGAAGCCGACGCCGACGACGTGCTCGACGAGCTCATAGACCGCTTCGGGGAGCCGCCCGGCTCCGTCACAAGCCTCGTGCGAGTGGCGCTTGTGCGCGGCCAGGCCGGGCGCGCCGGCATCACCGACATCACGCAGAAGGGCAATATATTGCGCTTCACCCTCGCAGACTTCGACATGGAGCGCGTGAGCGAGCTCTATTCCCGCAGCAAATACAAGGGAAGGCTCAAGGTCGAGGCGTCGAAAAAACCGGTCCTGGCCCTCAAACTCGCGCCCAAGTCCCGCGTGCTGGACGAGGCCGCGGCCTTCATAGATGACTGGCAGAGTACGGACAAAACTTCCAACAAAGAAGGAGATAAATGATGAAAAAGTTTCTTGCATGCGCCCTGGGCGCCATTATGCTCATAACTTCGCTCGCGGCCTGCGGCGAAGCGCCGACGGCGGACCCGAGCCCCAGCCCGAGCGCGAGCCCGGCCTCCTCCGCCGACGTCGAGTACGACTGGGCTTCTGCCTATGCCAAGTACCCGGCCGACACGGTAGTCCTCAGCGTGAACGGCGAGGACGTGACGTGGGACGAGTATTTCTACTGGCTCTACAGCGAGTATGTGCAGAACGTGAGCGGCATGGCGATGGACGTTATGCTCAACGGCGTTATGACCGTCAGCGAATATCTCAGGCAGGACGTTGAAAACTTCTGCGTCCAGTACCGGGTTCTCAACCAGCAGGCCGCTGCGAACAGCATCGAGCTGACCGAGGACGACCAGAAGGTGCTCGACGAGCAGCTGCAGAGCGACATAGATTCGCTCGTCGGCGAGGACGGCACCGAAGAGGAGCTTTATGACTATCTCGCAACCATCTACGTCACCCCGGAGATATACGAGTACATAAACCGCATGATGGTGCTCTATCCGCGCGTGTTTATCGAGATGTACGGCCAGAACGGCGAGAAGCTCACCGACGAGGAGGTTATGGCCTTTGCCGACGAGTACAGCTTTATGACGGCCAAGCACATCCTGTTCAGAAACACCGACGACGAGGGCAACGAGCTCTCTGAAGAGGAGATGTCCTCCAAGCTGGAACAGGCCAACGAGCTGGTCAGCGAGCTGCGCGCCGTGCCGGAGGCCGAGCGCGAGGCCCTGTTCGACCAGATGATGAACGAGTACAGCGAGGATCCGGGCCTGGCCAATTACCCGGACGGCTACTGCTTTGAGCCCGGCGTGGTCGTGCAGGAGTTCTCCGACGGCGTCGCCGCGCTCGAGGAGGGCGGCATAAGCGACGTCGTGGAGAGCAGCAGCGGCTATCACATTCTGATGCGCGAGCCGGTAACTCCCGACGACCTCGTCCTTCTTGGCACCGCCCAGCCCTATACCCTGCGCTACGCGGCGGCTGTCATGGACTACAACACCACCTTCACCGGCTGGACCGACAGCGCCGAGGTGGTATACGCCGACGAATTTGCCGACTTTGAACCGGCGCAGCTCTTCGAGTAATAGAGCAAATCCCCGGCAGGAAACTGCCAGGGACTTTTTGAACGTGAGCGGGTTTTCAACCGGGCTCGCAATTTTTGAATAAAAACACCCGCCAGAGCAGGCGGGTGTTTTTATTCAGCTCTCGGGAAACTCAATCCGGGCCTTTGGCGCGGCGCGGCGAGTGAGCAGTATGCCGCTGGTGACGGCGGTGAGGGGCGCGACGGTGACGAGGCCGAAGCAGCCGACGAGGGTGTGAAGTATCTCGGCGGCGACGTACTTGAGGTTGAAGATGGTGTAGAGCGGGGTACCCTGCGCCATGAACACCATCAGCAGAGCGATGAAGCCGCCGGAATAGGCCAGCAGCAGCGTGGTGGTCTGGGTGCTCAGCGCGGCGCGGCCCACGGTGAAGCCGGACTTTATGGCCTCACGCGCGGTGATGTCGGGCTTCTTTTCCACAACTTCGCTCACGGAGCTGGTGATGTCGACGGCGAGGTCCATGACCGCGCCGGAGGCGCCTATAAATATGCTGGCCATGAAGATACGAGTCAGGTTCAGCTGGCTGTAGCCCGAGTAGAGCAGGCTCTCGGAGTAGCTCATGACCGCGCCGTGAATCTTGAACTGGTCGGTGAAAATCATGCCCATGACGCAGGTGACGATTACGGCCAGGACGCAGCCGGAGAGCGAGGAGAGAGCGCGGTAGTCAAAGCCGTAGACCAGCGAGACGGTCACGGCGGCCATTACAAGCACGACGCCGAGGCCCACCCAGATGGGATTCATGCCGTTCAGGCAGCAGGGCACAAGCACCTTCCATATCATCAGTACGCATACGGCGAAGCTCACCAGCGCCCTCACGCCGGTGCGCCCGGCAAAGAGGACCAGAAGCACACAGAAAAGCGCGGCCAGTATGAGCTCGCCGGGGATGCGGTAGTGGTCTATCATGGAGACGTTGAGGATTTCGTCGCCCTCGTAGTTTATGCGGACGAGGGCCTTGTCGCCCACGGCGAAGAGCTTGTCCTGCTCGAGCGAGCCGTTCAGGCCGTTGTTGCCCTCGCATATTTTGCCCTTGAAGCGGCCGGAGAGTATCTCCAGTTCGCAAATCTGGTCGCCGGAGCGCACCAGGCCGGTGTCGACGACGAGGCTTTCATCGGTCGAAAGTACGCGCGCCGGGCTGATGATGCTCTCCTGATAGACTATGTTGTCCTCGTAGCCCGTGGGCAGCAGGATGAGCGCGGCTATAAGTATGAGGCCCACAATTATGGGGCCGTATTTAGATAAGAAGCTGCGGTTGAAAATTTTCTGCATTGGTTCTCCTTCGCCGCAAAGCCGCCCCCATATGGGGGCGGCTCCGCCGCAGGGTTGTGTATTTTTATGTGGATTTTGCTTTTGCGGAGACTGACGGCAGCCTATTACTCGACGCCGAGCATACCGGAGAGCTTGTTGTAGATGTCGGTGTTGTCGTAGTAGCCGTTGAACTCATCGGCGCCCACGCCGTCGGCAAAGACCGCGACAGGCAGGCCGGTGTGGCTGTAGCTGGTGAAGCTCACGCCGGACTTGTTGTTGATGATGTGGGTGATGGTGACGCTCAGGGGCTCGTAGGTGCCGTAGAGGACGTACTCCTCCTGGTCATAGCTGCTGGTGGCGGTGCCGTTGACGCTCTTCTCGTAGGCGGCGCGCAGGGTCTCAATCTCGTAGTCGGTGAGCACGAGCTTGTCGCCCTCTTCGCCCTCGGTCTTGAGGCCGAAGAGCTCCTCAATGTCGACGAGGACTTCCTCAAAGCTGGTGCCGTTGGCCTTGTAGTTGGCGACGTACTGCTCGTCGAACTGGGCAAAGCTGATGGTCTGGCTCTCGAGGAGGCTCAGGTAGGTGTCGTAGTCGGTGCCGGCAAAGCCGATGGTCAGGCCGCCGGTCTCGTGGTCGCCGGTGACGAGGATAAGGGTCTCCTCGGGGTGCTCCTCAGCGAAGTCGATGGCCACCTGGACGGCGTCGGCGAAGGCCAGGGTGTCGTGGATAGTGGCGGCGGCGTCGTTGGCGTGGCAGGCCCAGTCAATCTTGCCGCCCTCGCACATCATGAAGAAGCCGGTGTCGTTCATGAGGACGTCGATGCCCTTTTCAACGTAGTCGGAGAGAGCCCAGGTGTCGTCGGTGCGGTCGAGCTCGTAGGCGAGGGAGTCGCTGTCGGCGAGGTTGGGGTCGATGAGGACGGCCTTGTCGTCGGCGGTGACGGCGTCGTGGCCTTCGTAGTCGAAGCTGACGACGTAACCGGCCTCTTCGGCGAGGTCGTAGAGGTTGTCGCTCTCACCGGAGTTGTCAGGGTCGAGCAGTCCGCCGCCGGCGAAATACTCAAAGCCGCTGCCGACGAGCTCTTCGCCTATCTCGTAGTAGTCGCTGCGGCTGGCCTGGTGGGCGTAGAAAGCGGCGGGGGTGGCGTGGTTGAGGTTGACGCTGGTGATGACGCCGACCTCCCAGCCAAGCTGCTCGTGGACCTTCTCGGCGATGGTCTCGTACTCGACCGTGGCGGTCTCGTCGACGTTGATGGAGCCGGAGTAGGTCTTATAGCCGGTGGCAATGCTGGTGGCGGTGGAAGCGCTGTCGGGCGCGAAGCTGTTGGAGTCGTAGGTAACGGCGCTTCCGGCGGCCTCAAAGTTCATGAAGTTCAGGGCCACGGGGCCGTCGAGTACGGCGCCGCCGTTGTCGTCGAGGCTGGGCTCAGCCTGCATGTAGTCGTCGTCCTCGAGGGCGCCGAGATAGTCGGCGGTGGCCTGAATCTGCGGGTAGCTCATGCCGTCGCCGATGAACAGGAACACATACTTGGGAGCGCTCAGCTCGTCGGAAGCGAGGGCGCTGATCTGGGGACTTACGGTCGCGGGGTCCTGGGTGGGACTCGCCGCGTCGGCCGGCTGGCCGCAGCCGGAGAGAAGGCCGAGAGACAGCGCTCCGGTGAGGGCAAGGGCCGCGATGCTTTTCTTTTTCATACTTTTCCTCCGTTTTTCACGCACAGCGTGTTTTACGAATTTATTCTAAGCACGGCGCATCAAATGCTCAACCGGCGCAGGGTTAAATCTGTGTGAGAAATAAGCGCGCTTTTTGCCCGCATTCCCACGAAAATTTAACATTTGCGCCCTATTGTAAATTCGCCGGCAAATGGAGGCCAGGAATGTGCAAAAGCAAAAAACCGGTATGCGGTCTTTCCGCATACCGGTTTTTGATTGTCAATCCGGCTCAGGCCCTGCCGAGCCTTTCGCATATGTACGGCTCCACCTCTTCAAAGGGGATGCCCAGCGCCGCGGAGAACTCGCCGTAGAGCAGCTTTTCCGCCAGCTTCATGAATTTGGCGTCTATCTGGCCGAACCTGCGGCCGGATCGCTCGCTTTCCAGCTTTTTTGCGCGGATGGACACCACCAGCCCGGCAATGTCCGAGCACTCGTGGGAGCAGAGCAGCTGCTGATAGTGAGCGGCAAGCTGGGTGAAGTTGCGCTCGTGCAGGGTCTGAGCGGGGATCTCCGGCAGGGAGTCGATTATCGCGTCGGCCTCCTCATGCGAGATTACGGGCCGCATGAACACCTTCCCGTTTACGGGCGCGGAGATTGTGCCGCTCTGATAGAGCGGGCGCAGGCGGTAATACTGCTTTTCTTCCCCGTCTATGCTTTTTGTCTCCACGGCCTCCACTTCGCACACTCCGGTGCCGCCGTACACGATGAGCTCCCCCACTGAATACACTTGATGCGCCTCCATCCGCAAAAAATCCCCGGGGTAAAAGCACTTTTTGCCCCGGATCAACGTTTCTTCTTATTCTACGACCTATTATAACACATTTCTGTCCGTTTGGTAAGAACAAATTTACCGGACAGGAGGGACTTTTTTGTTCCAAATCGCACAGCACTGTGTTATAATATAAAACAGAAGGGCGTTGGGTGTTCCGGCGCGCTATCTGCCCATATACTCTATAAAGGGGGGTTACGGATGGGGATCAAGGTAATCACAGTAAGCAGGCAGTTTGGTTCTGGAGGAAGAAGCGTGGCCAAGCTGGTCGCGGAGAAGCTTGGCTGGGACTATTACGACAAGGAGCTGGTCAGGAAAATTGCCGCGGAGAGCGGGCTCGCTGAGAGCTACATACTCGACAGCGGCGAATACGCCTGCTCCACGAATTCGTTTTTGTTCAACTGGGCCATGAGCGCGGAGAGCGGGCGCAACCCGGGCACATTGCCGGTGTCGGACCAGCTCTACATCGTGCAGAACAACGTCATCCGCGACCTGGCTGAGAAGGGCAGCTGCGTTATAGTCGGCCGCTGCTCCGACTACATACTGCGTGACCGCACGGATGTGCTGAACACCTTCTTTCACGCGGGCAACGAGTTTAGAGCCGATCGCATCGTCAAACTCTACGGCGAGACGCTGGACAAACCGGCCAAGCGCCTCAAGGAGAAGGACGACAAGCGCAAGACCTACTACCGGCACTATACCGGCCGTATCTGGGGCGTAGCGGACAACTACGATTTGAGCCTGGACACGGGCCGCCTCGGCGTAGAACACTGCGCGGAGATTGTCGCCAAGGTCGTCGAAGAACTCAACAAATAAGCTTTTAAGCAACAAAAGGACACCCCCGGAAATGGGGGTGTCCTTGCTTTATCAGTGCCTGCACACCAGCTCGCCGTTTTCCACATCGAGGGTGATGGTGCTGCCGGCGGAGATGTCGCCGCGGAGTATCTCGCGGGCGATGAGCGTCTCGGCGCTGCTCTGCAGATAGCGCCTGAGCGGGCGGGCGCCGTAGAGCGGGTCGTAGCCGCGGTCGATGATGAGCTGTTTGGCGGAGTCGGTGAGCTCGAGACCCACGCTCCTGTCGGCCAGGCGCTTCCTGAGGCCGTCGACCATGATGTCAACAATGCCGGAGAGGTTTTCGCGCGTCAGCGGACGGAACATGATTATCTCGTCGAGCCTGTTCAAAAACTCGGGCCTGAAGGCGCCGCGCAGCTCGGCCCTGACCGCCTGCTGGGCCTCGGCCGAGATGCTGCCGTCGGGCTGTATGCCGTCGAGCAGGTACTGGCTGCCCAGGTTGCTGGTGAGGATGATTATCGTGTTCTTGAAGTCGACCGTGCGGCCCTGGCTGTCGGTTATGCGGCCGTCGTCGAGAATTTGCAGCAGGATGTTGAAAACGTCCGGATGCGCCTTTTCGACCTCGTCGAAGAGCACGACGGAGTACGGCGCGCGCCTGACGGCCTCGGTGAGCTGGCCGCCCTCGTCATAGCCGACGTATCCCGGTGGCGCGCCGATGAGGCGCGAGACGGAGTATTTCTCCATGTACTCGGTCATGTCGATGCGGACCATGTTGCGCTCGTCGTCGAAGAGGCACTCGGCCAGGCTCTTGGCCAGCTCGGTCTTGCCGACGCCGGTGGGGCCGAGGAACAGGAAGCTGCCGATGGGCCGGTTCGGGTCGGAGATACCGGCGCGGGAGCGCTGTATGGCCTCGGTGACGAGCCTGACGGCCTCGTCCTGGCCCACGACGCGCTTGTGTATGACGTCGGAGAGATGCAGCAGCTTTTCGCGCTCGCCCTCCATGAGCTTGCTGACGGGGATGCCCGTCCACTTGGCGACGATGCCCGCAATCTCCTCTTCGGTCACGGTGTCGTGGATGAGGTCGTCCTCGGCGCCGCGCTTCTCGGCGGCGGCTTCGGCCTCGGCGAGCTTTTTCTGCAGCTCCGGCAAGTCGGAGTATTTGAGCTTTGCGGCGCGCTCGTACTCCAGGTTCATCTGCGCGCTTTCAATGTCGGCGTTCATCTGCTCGATCTCGCCCTTGATGCGCTTTACGGCGTCGACGCTGTCGCGCTCGGCCTCCCAGCGCGCCTTCATGACGTTAAACTTGTCCTTGTTCTCGGCAAGCTCCTCGCTGAGCTTGGCCAGACGGTCGCGCGAGAGCTGGTCGTCCTCCTTCTTGAGCGCCATCTCTTCAATCTCCTGCTGCATTATCTTGCGGCGGATGTCGTCGAGCTCGCTGGGCATGGAGTCTATCTCCGTGCGAATCATGGCGCAGGCCTCGTCTACGAGGTCTATGGCCTTGTCGGGCAGGAAGCGGTCGGTTATGTAGCGGTCGGAGAGCGTCGCGGCGGCGACCAGGGCGTTGTCGTGTATGCGCACGCCGTGGAATATCTCGTAGCGCTCCTTGAGGCCGCGCAGGATGCTTATGGTGTCCTCTACGGTCGGCTCGGCGACCATTACGGGCTGGAAGCGGCGCTCGAGCGCGGCGTCCTTTTCAATGTACTTGCGGTACTCGTCGAGCGTAGTCGCGCCGATGCAGTGCAGTTCGCCGCGCGCCAGCATGGGCTTGAGCAGGTTGCCGGCGTCCATGCTGCCCTCGGTCTTGCCCGCGCCGACGATGGTGTGCAGCTCGTCGATGAAGAGTATCACCTTGCCCTCGCTGCGCTTTATCTCCTCCAGCACGGCCTTGAGCCGCTCCTCAAACTCGCCGCGGTACTTCGCGCCGGCGATGAGCGCGCCCATGTCGAGGGAGAATATCGTCTTGTCCTTGAGGCCGTCCGGCACGTCGCCGCGCACTATGCGCTGCGCCAGACCTTCGGCGATGGCGGTCTTGCCGACGCCCGGCTCGCCTATGAGCACGGGGTTGTTCTTCGTCTTGCGGGACAGGATGCGTATGACGTTCCTTATCTCGCTGTCGCGGCCGATGACGGGGTCGAGCTCGTTGTTTTTCGCGCGCTGGACGAGGTCGGTGCCGTATTTGCTAAGAGCGTCGTAGGTGCTCTCGGGGTCGTCGGAGTTCACCGGGCCGCTTTTGACCTTGGCGAGCTCGCGGTTGAAGGCGTCGCGGGTCACTCCGTGGTCGGAGAGCAGGCGGCGCACGGCGGCGCTGCCGTCGTTGAAGATGCCGAGCATCAGGTGCTCCACGGAGACGTAGCTGTCGCCCATCTTCTCGGCGACCTTCTCGGCGAAGCGCAGTATCTTGCCCAGCTCCGGCGAGGCGTAGACCTCGCCGCTGCCGCCGCTGATGCGGGGCAGCTTGCCTATCTCGGTGTCCAGCTCCGCGAGCAGCGCGTCGCAGTCGACGCCCATCCTGCCGAGCAGTGTGCCGATGAGGCCGCCGTCCTGGTCGACAAGGGCGTAGAGCAGGTGCTCGCTCGTCAGGTACTGGTTGCCGTTTTCCTGGGCCATAGCCTGGGCGGTGTTTATTGTTTCAATCGTTTTCTTGGTGTATTTTTCAGCGTTCATGGTGATAACACCTCATTTCGGATGGGAAAGTGTCAGATATAGAGCATTCTGCGGCTCAAATCCGCGTAATACTCGCTCTGGACGTCGTTAGTGTCATAGCGCCCGGAGAGCCAGCCCTTCATCAGACGGTCGAAGAGCTTGATGTAGTCGGAGAGCGCCTCGGCGACGTCGTCAGCAGTCACGTCGCGGCCCGTGGGTACGGCGATGGAGCGCACAAATTTGCCGTCGTAGAGCGCGTAGTCGATGTTCTCGCTCATCAGCGGGGCGAGCAGCCTGTCCTCCGTGTGCTTCCACAGGCGGAAGAACTGCGTCATCGCCTCAATCAGCGCGGCGCTCTGCGTGCGGAAAACTACGGAGAGCTCGCCGAGAGGCCCGTCGGTGGAGCGGAAGAGCTGCACCTCGTACTTGACCGTGGGGCGGTACTTGTACTCGAGGCTTGACTTGAGCGACATCGTCAGCGCGCGCGGCGAGAAGAAGGGCACCAGCTCGCGGGAGGGCGCCAGCATCTGCTCTACAGCGTGGAAAATGTCGTTTATTCTGCGCTCCGGCGTGGTTATCGAGACGTAATCGGCCAGAATTTGATTTATAAGGTTGGAGCGGCTGGTACCCATCGAGTGAGCAACCTCGTCCACCGCGCGGACGACGTCATCGCTGAGCATCAGGCTGTACAGTGTCTTTTTCATATCTTGACACCTCTTGAATAAGCAAATTATCAGCGGGGACACTGCGCCCTCCACTGCAAGATAAAGTATAACGCCGCCCTAAACTTTTGTCAAGAGAATTATATAAATATAATTACGAATTATTTGTGAACTCACACGAGAAACAAAAGCTTGTAAAACTCGCGTCAAATTATTGCGAACAGCGGCGATATACATTATAATGCATGTAAAAACTGAGATTGCTTACATTTTGAAAGGCGTGGTTACTTATGAAAAGGCTTACGACGTTACTGCTGTGCGCGGCCGTGCTGGTCGGCCTGTTCCCGACGGCGGCGCTGGCGGATGATTGGAAACAGCTGAGATCTGGTGTTTTTACTGAATACAATGAGACAGACAAAACCGTTTCGGGGGAGATTACACTGAATACGGTTTCGGGCCAGCCGGGCTACGTCGTACCGGCTGAGAGCGATGCGTACTTCGTCTGCGACAAAAACACCGAGGTCGGTTTCGCTAACGGGCTGGGCACCGAATGGGATAAAGAAATAAACGGACTGAGGGTGTACAAACTCAAGCCATATCAAAATTACCGCGACTATGGCGAGCTGATAATAAACGCCGGCGGAAACGGGACCGTCTACCGCGTGCAGTTTGAGGGGCAGGAGCCAATTGAGCCCTCCGCGCCAAAGGGCGGCGGGATGTATACCGGGTATGAAAGCGAAATGGCAACCGGCCCGGTGACCTATCAGGATGTAAGCGAAATAACAGGCGACAGCGACAACTGGATCTGGGGCTACGTTGTGCCGGAGAGCGCGAACAATACGGCTTACTTCGTGTGCCAGGAAGGCTGGAAGTGCGTGCAAAAGACGCAGCCCGACGGACGCACAGGCCTGAACGTGGAGCAGGTCGACGGGCAAACCGGCGTCTACAAAATCACGCCCGGCGATGCCTACGGCGGCAGCGGCGACTTCCGGCTCGAAAACTCCAACGGCGGTGGAATGGGTATAATCGTTATTTTCAACGGCTACGACCCGGACGTACTCGCGCCCGCGCACGCGGTCACGGAGGACGAGCGCGCTGCGGCGCTGCCGGAAAGCGATTACGGCCCGGTGAGCTTTGTGCTTGACGGCGTGACCTACTACATGGGCATTACCGACCCCGCCACGAATCAGCCGGCCAGCTACGGGGGCATGGCCGCCCGGCAGGACAGCGTCGTGGATTACCCCGTGCGCGTCGGGTTCTGGACGCTCGACGGCAGCGGCTATCACGCAGTCGAAGGCAACACGGCGAACGACATATTGAGCCAGCTCGGCGCTGATATAGATATAGAGCTCTACGCCGAGAGCGGCGGCATTGAGACATACCCGGCAGAGCTCAAAACCGGGCCGAACGACGGGCTTGCCGCGCACAGCTGGCGCTTTTCCGGTCAGGACTACACCGGCAACTGGCAGTTTCGCGCCGTGTGGAAAATGAATGACGACACAACGCTCATCAGCTATGTGCGCTTCAGCCTGGAGCTGTATCAGGTCGTGGAAAGCGAGCCGCTCACGACGGTCGGGGCGGTCAACGAATGGCTCGAGAGCAACTATAAGAAATATGGCCTTAGCTGCAACTACTGGGTAAATCTCGCCCCGGGTGAATTTAACGGCTACATATCCATACCAAACGGCATGGTTTTCTCCATCATAGGCTCCGGCGTCGATGCGACCACGCTCAACGGCGGGCTGTACGTCGGGCCGGGCGGACACGGCGGCATCCATGACCTCACGATGACGGGAGACGGTGAGAAGCACAGATACTGGCGCGGCAACGGCAACAAATTACCGAACTATGGCATCTACGGCACAAACAGTACGGCATCCTTCTACAATGTCACGTTTGAAGACTACTATTACGCCGTGTACAACGCCGACGGCTTCGGCTCCTTCGGGCCGGGCGAGAACGGTTCCGGGCAGACAGTGTTCAGAAATAACGGTGCGGGCATCTGCGTTGACGCCCGAGACGGCGTCGGCGGGCTGAGCACCCCGCTCACCGGTACGGTCTTCGAGGAAAACGGCAAGGCGATAGAGCTCCTGAGCTTCAACTCCGACATACCGCCGAGTTATTACCCAATCTACCACTGCAAATTTATCAACAACGACGTAGACGTGTACAACGAGAGCGGCCGCAATTTCTTCATGCCGGGCAACTACTTCTACCACGACAGGCAGAGCGATGGCAGCCACAACTACATAGAGACGGACTCCAAGAACCCCGGCAAGGACAAGAAGGACAACAAGAACCTCGTCTCCGCCTATCCGATGATGAACGAAGATTTCACGGAGTATATCTATGGCGAGGACGACGTTGCCGTGCCGAACTCCGGCGAAGAGAGTTATATGACCCCGTACTCTGAGCTGCCGGGCATGGACATCATGGTCGTGGAGACCGGCGGCGCGGAGGACGTCCCCCTGCTTAGCTTTGCCTTCCCCAACGCCGCGGCCGGCTCCAACGGCGGCACGGCGCGCGCCGCGTCCGCGTCGGACGCGCGGAGCTTCGACCCCTCGGTCGGGTACGAGCGCACGGACACAAAAATAACGCTGACCATCAGCGACATACCCGGCGGCCTTGCGCCGACGCTGACCGTCTATTGCGACGGCTGGGACAACGCCGCCGTCAGCTTTGAAGGCAGGACGCTCGCGAGCAGCTTTGCCGATGAGGCCGTGAGCTTCACTGCGTGCGAGGGCGGCGTGTACACGATAACCCGCACGTCTGCCCCGGTCCGTCCCACCGTCCCCTCCGCGCCTGAGGAGCCCGAAACTCCCGCCGCACCGGCCTTTGCCGACGTGCCGGAGGACAGCTATTATGCCGACGCCGTACAGTGGGCGGTGGAGGCCGGCATCACCGACGGCACCGGCGAGCACAGCTTCTCGCCCAACGACGGTTGCACCCGCGCGCAGGTCATAACCTTCCTCTGGCGCGCCGCGAACAGCCCGGACGCCGGCGGCCTGCCCGAGTTCGGCGATGTTGACGACGGCAGCTACTACGCCGAGGCCGTCGCGTGGGCCGTATCCGAGGGCATAACCACCGGCGTCTCCGACGGAGAGTTTGCACCGGAGCTGACCGTGACGCGCGCGCAGTTCGTCGTGATGCTCTACCGCGCGGCGGGCGAGCCAGAGGTTGAGGACGCGGACGGGTTTGACGATGTCGACCCCGCCGCGTACTACGCGAAGGCCGTGGCCTGGGCGGCGGCGCAGGGCATCACCGACGGCACCGGCGAGCGCACCTTCTCCCCCGACGAAACCTGCACCCGCGCGCAGATTGTGACCTTCATGTATCGCGCGCTGGCGTAAGGCGCAGGTTAGCGGCGAGATATAACGAGATATAGAATAAGACAGCCTGCGATAGATTAAAATCTCTCGCAGGCTGTCAACCGTTTTCACACATTCAGGCTCTATCGGCTCGCCGGGGCGGTCAATGCGGCCGGGATTTGTTTTGCTTGAGGCCGCGGGCTATCACCGTGAGGCTGTCGAGCTCCTCGCGGGAGCCGGATTCTTAGCCTTTTATTTTCCGTGGCGCGGCGGATACGGCCGGCGTTCGTCCGTGCGTTCGAGCAAGTAGTCCACACTGGTGCCGTACAGGTCGGCCAAAGCCGAGAGTGCTTCGCTTGGTATATCTCTTTTGCCGAGATCGTAGTTTGAATGGCACACCTGCGTGCACTTCAAGTATTCTGCCACATCCATTTGTCTCATGTCTGAATCCTCGCGCAAATCGCGTATTCGCCTGTACATTACCACGCCCTCCGCTTCACGTCTGGTAAAAAGTATAGGTAAAACGATTTGTTTTGTTGACTTTTAAAATAAATTGTTATGTATTTGTGCTGAGGAGGCGGATTCTGTCTCTGTAATTATCTGCAATAAGCAAGCCACCCGACATAAAAGCCGGGCGGCTTGCTTTATTTAAACCTTACGTTGGTTCTTATTTTCTTTCTAACTGAAAGCCATTTACCCCATAAACAACAAACGCCTTACGAAAACGGGGAGGCTTTACAGACCTCATATCCTTTTCATCACCGGCAGGGGAAGCGCCGGGTCGTCGGCCCAGTAGACGATGAGGAGTCCACGCTCCACGGAGACGAAGGCGCTCTCGCCGGTGAAGCTGTTGCTCACGCCGAGCGGAAAGTGCGCGGTGAGGTCAGCGCCCTCGAGCGTGTAGCTCAGGCCGCGCTCGGTGACGCCGGCGGCGTCCTCGCCGAGGCAGAATACGGAGAAGTCGCCGCGATAACGCTCATCGAAGCTCAGGCTGTGTCCCCCGGTGAGCGCGGCGAGGCAGCAGCCCTCGCCGACGAGATAGGCCGCCGCGCCCTCGTTGGCCGCCCAGGCGATGGTCTGGACGTTCGCCAGCGTGTGGTCGAGGCGTTTCCCTCCCAGGCAGCCGAAAAACAGCAGCTCGTCACAGCCGCGCTCGAGCGCACGCCGCGCCGCGAGCATGGAATCCGTGTCGTCCTTGCGCACGGGACAGACCTCCACGTCCGGGTAGTCCGGCACATGGCCCAGAGAGTCAAAGTCGCCGAGAATGAGCCCGGGCTTTACGCCCAGCCTTTCAAGATGCAGTATGCCCGCGTCGGCGGCGATGACCAGGTCGCCGTCCTCGGGTTTGAAACGCGCGGGGGCGAAGTCTGCCGCCCCGGCGATGTAGCACTTTTTCATGGTACCTCCATTATGCCTTCGCCCACTCGAGCGTCCAGTGACGGAGCGCCCCAGAGGCGTTGATGTCGTACTTGCCCGTAGTGCGCAGGATGAGCGTGTCCGGGTCGCGAGCGAGCAGCGCGTACAGCTCCTCCCACTCGCCGTCCGGCGCGCCGTCGCGGCGCAGCACGCCCACAATGGGCACGGCGGCGAATAGTAGGCGGATGAGCGCGTCGTAGTAGTCCGGGTCTGAGAGCGCGGCCCCGCCGAGCTCATCGAAAACCGCAAAGGGCTTCATCCTGGCCCCGGCGACATAGTTCGCGGCGAGCGTGTGCGAATATGCCTCGCGGCCGCGGCGGCGTATGTTCGGTACGGCCAGCTCCGAGGCGGGCAGTATCATCCCGCCGGGAAGCACGGCGTAGCCGCCCGCAAACTTGGCCTGCGCACCCAGCGCGCGCTCTATCATCAGGCTCTTGCCCACGCCGGGCGCTCCGGTCAATAAAAGGCGGCGTTTCACAGCGCCGCCCCCTTTATGTGATTCATGCGGTTATTTCTCCTGTCAGATTGTTGTGCAGCGTCCAACTTGCAGCCGCACCGTAAGGGACGGCGTCCCGCCGTGAATTCAGAATCACAACAGCGCGGGTATATTATCCGCCCGACATCCATTTTAACGCGCGGCAGCGATAGATTCATCGACAACCCCTCCGGTGCAGCGCGCCACCTCCCCTTCAAGGGAGGCGTGTAACTAAGGCAGCGCAGCAGAGCCACCTACTACCACCCGTTAGCGGTACGCGAAGCGAGTCCGCGGTCGGCGATGCACAAGTACCCTCTGGCCGCGGGATGACCACGTTTGATTACGCGGACGGTGGGTGATACGATGGGTACGTCGGTCTCTCGACCAAAGCGCCTTTCCTTTCGGGGGTGCGGGGGTGCTTTCTTTGTGCAAGTAACAAAGAAAGCATCCCCACGGGTGTCCGCAACCGCCTCCGGTGGGTGCATGTCCCAGGCCACCGGTACGGTGCGCCCTACACACAGGCGGGACGTCGAGGACGCCGACCTGTTTGACGTGTGCTCACAGCCAGTTGAGCGGGTTGAGCACCTCAAGGTACAGCCCCCAGAAGGTACGGCGCGCGGAGTCTTTGAACGTGCTGCGCTTGTCGAGCGCGGCGCGTATGAGCGCGATGATGGCGCAGACTGCAGCGTATATAACCAGTGCAAGCAGAACAACCATGTCGGCCATCCTAAGGCAAAATTTGTACGGTTTACGTATGATTTCTACCTATTTTGTATATGATGTGGGGCATATCCATGCCGTGGTAGTGTTTCATCATCACACCTGCGGGCCTCATGCCCAGGCGCGCGGCCACGCGGCGCGAAGCGTAGTTCACGTCGCGGATGATGGCGTAGACCTCGTTCACGCCGAGCGAAGCAAAGGCCAAGTCGCGCACGGCAAGCGCGGCCTCGGTGGCGTAGCCGTGGTTCCAGTATTCGCGCGAGAACACATAGCCTATTTCCGGGACGTGCCCGTCCAGGCAGTCCTGTACCGTGAGCCCGCACTGTCCTATGACCTCGCCCGTGGCTTTGAGCTCCACGGCGCAGAGCGAAAAGCCCCAGACTTCGCGCCGGGATATCTGCCGCGCGAGCCAGCCGGCCACATCACGGTCGGAAAAGGCGTGGCCGTAAGCCCACATCGTGTCCGCGTCCATGATGCGGCGCAGCGCGTCGTAGTCGCCCGGCGCCAGGTCGCGGAGTATCAGTCGTTCGGTTTCAAGCTTCATTGAGTTACCTCGTCAGGTGTGTAGTTTATGCCGAGCGAGAGCGGCAGCTCCACGGTATCCAAGGAGAAGACCGCGTCAAGGCTCAAGCCTGTCGCCGCGCCGACCTGCTTCGCACTCAGGTCAACCGAATAGAGCGCGCGGAGATTCTGCGCCTTTTCGTCGCCAGGCAGGTTAAAGCTAAAGCCCAGGTCCTCAACCGCCAAACTCTCCGGTAAGGCCCCGTAGGCTGTGTGGTGCAATTCTCCGTCGGCACGGGTCTCGGTGTGCGTGTATACGACCCGGCAATCGGCGGGTGAGGTCTGGGAAAAGCCGCTTAAAACCGCGTCGCTGATGGAGAGACGCTGCTCTCCCCTATCGTCAGGCAGCTCGGGCATCTGAGTGTAGAAATACACGCGGAAGTCTCCGCCGCTTTGCACAGCGACGAGCGTCAGCCTCAGCCGCGCGCCTGCCTGCCTGGTGTACTCGGCGTAATTTATTTCCCGCGCTTCTCCGTCCTCGAGGCTGTAATACCGGCTGTGTACGGCTATGTTGTCGGCCAGGGCAAAACAGTCAAGGTCCTCCGCGTCCAGAAGGGACTGAAAGCCGTCGGAGAGGCCGCGCTCAATCAGGCGTATTGTAGCTTTGATATAGTTTTCCGTGTATTCTTGTGTGTCCTGGATTAACGGCTGGTATCCTGAATTGTCACCGCAGGCCGGGAGTGTGAACGCCAGAGCCAGGGCGAGTATACATGCCGCGAGCTTTTTCGTGTCGAGCACCCCTTCTGTAGGAAATTTGTCGTAGCGGGTAGCTCCGGGCGGCATGCAGCCACCGGAGGCGGCTGCGCCGCCGTGCCGCCATGAATTTAAAACCGCTGGGGCGCGGGTAGAACGTAAGCCACTACAGAACCCTTACGAACGCAGCTGCAACTTATGCCCACGTTGCAAGCATCTGCCGACTTCGGTTGCGCGGAAACGCATGTCCGTTTTGCCCTGTACGATACGGTATATGGCCGGGTGGTTGCTGCTTGGCGCGATGCGGTACCCAAGCGCTTTTCCTTTCGGGGTCTGGGACGCTTTCTTTTGGCGCAATTAAAAGAAAGCGCCCCAGGGGTCTGCAACCCTTCGGGTTCACCATCCCCGCCTGGCGGCGGGCGGGACGTCAGGGACGCCGTCATTTCGCCACAAACCGCCAGGGCCGCGCCTGGTCCTCGGGCGAGGCGAAGCCGATGCCGACACGCTCGGCCGTGCCGACGGAGAAGCCGCGCTCACGGGCGGCGAACCACAACTCGGGGCACTCATCGACCACCTTCGCCGTGAAATCTCCGCTTATGTCCAGTGCCTTTGTTAGCCTGCCCGGGCCGGGATAGCCCTCGCAGGCGCGGATGAGCACGCCCTGGGGCCTGTCCTCCTCGCCCGTGATGGCGTTGAGCAGCCAGTGTACGCCGTAGCAGAGATAGACGTAGAACACGCCGCCGCGCATGTATAGCGGCGCGTTGCGCTTCGTGCGGCCGTGACGGGCGTGGCAGGCGGTGTCGCTCTCGCCCATGTAGGCCTCGGTTTCGGTGATGGTCAGGATGCGCGCCTCGCCCGTGGGCAGGACGCGCACAATTCGGCAGCCGACCAGCTCCGGCGCGACGACCAGCGCGTCGCGCTCAAAAAATTCACGCTCAATGGGCGCAGGAAGCTTGATTTTGCTCATTTTCGTACAAATTCCGCCCAAATTCGTAGGCGCGATCAAGGGCGTCCGTCTCACCGGCGCGGGACGGGCCGTTCGTGTCGCCGCAGCCGCCGCAGAGCAGACGGCCACGGTCGGTAAAGCCTATGTAGTTGACTATGGCGTAGCTGTAGTAGCCCTCGGCCTCGCGGAAGGTCCAGAAGTTGTCGTCGGCGCTGGTCATGATGAGCGCGCTGTCATGCACGGGGTAGCGCTCATAGCGGCCCTTTGGCGGGTCGGGGTCATACTCGGCGAGACAGTAAAAGCGCTCTATAAAGGCCTTTATGCGAGCTGAGAGAGTCCAGAAATAGAGCGGCGAGGCAAAGACCACGCAGTCGGCGGCCTTGACCTTCGGCGCGATGTCGTTGAAGGCGTCGCGCTGGACGCAGGGCTTGCCGTAGCGGCAGGCGTTGCATCCCAGGCAGCCGCGCACCTCGTGCTTGAGCAGGGATATGACTTCGACCTCGTGACCGGCCTCACGCGCGCCGCGCGCGAAGGCCTCGACCACCTGCGCGGTGTTCCCGTGGGGCCTTCCGCCTCCGAGGACGACGAGTATTTTCCGGCCCATACTCACAGGTCGTGCCCGCAGTAGGGGCACTTCTTCAAATAGAGCATGCCGCGGGTCGGCAGCTTTTCCTTGCAGTAGGGGCATCTGACGACTATCGTGGGCAGGACTATCATGAACAGCACAAGCATGATCAGGCCTATGTAGAACAGGTACATGTAGCCGGTGGCCATGCCAATGGCCCCGATGATAAATCCGAGGATAGTCATTACCCAGCAGAATCTTGCAGCATTGCGGGGGGAAACACCCATTTTATCTTACCTCCTTGGGATGTTTGTTTACAGGTTGCGCGGTATGAGCACCTCGGTGACCACCAGCACGGCGATGGCGGCGGCGCCGGTGAGCCACCACTCGAACACCACTGCGGCGACGCCGAGGGCGAAGGCGAGCACGCTTATTACGCGGCAGACCGTGCGGGCCGTGCGCTCGTGCTCGCGGAGCTTGTCTAAAAGCCTGGACATATGTAAGCCTCCAAAGGTCAGAAAATCTCCTCGCCGCAGTACGGGCAGAAGTCAAAGCCTGCAGAGCCGTGAATCGGGAGCGGTTTGCCGCACTTCGGGCAGCGCCAGAACACGACCATGACCAGCAGCGCCAGTGCTACAACCGCCGCGCCTACTATCAGCAGCCAGAGCGCGTCGTCAAAAACCGCCGACAGCACGCAGATTAGGAATCCCGTCCAAAGCATGACCCAGAATGCCAGCCGTGCGGATTTCGGCGAAGAACGCAGCTTACCAAAAAGCTTTTTCATGGCGCTCCACTTCAGTCCAGCTCCCTGCCGCAGTAGGGGCAGCGCTTTTTTGTGACGCAGGAAATGGGCAGCACTTCGTCGCACTCAGGGCAGCGCCAGAACACGGTCAGCGCCAGCACGACGCAGCAGACGCCGGCGGCCATCAGGACGATGCCCATGACCTCGGAGTCGAGCTGGAGGATGATGAAGCCGATGATGAGCAGCGCTATCATGGCGATGACGCTGAGCTTGAGTATTTTTATGGGGTGGTTTACAAGGCTGTCCTTGCTCTCGGGGTTCTTATTCATATTATAATACCTCCTGTAGCTAAATGTCGATAAAAGTTCAACATGCGGCTAGGCCTGCGTGAGGCCGTTTATCAGCTCTAACACGAGCTCCGCGGCGCACCAGACCAGCGCGAGGGCCATGACGCCGTTGACTGCCCTGGTGTGCTTCCTGTACGCGCGCTCTAGTACGGCGCCGCACAGCGCCCATGCGCAGCAGCAGACAAAACAGGACGCGGCCATCAGCAGGGACACGAGCACAACGGGCAGCGCCCCGCTGTAATGCGGCAGGAAATAGGAACCCATGGCCGTCACGGCGAAGAGGATGCCTTTGACGTTTATAAACTGCATCGCTATGCCTGAGAACACCCCGCGGGAACGGGCCGCGTCTCCGCCGCCGCCGGGCTCGGAACGCCAGACCTGCCGGGCCAGGTACAGTATATACGCCGCGCCGAGCGCGAGCAGCCAGGGCTCAATGGCCGGAAGCAGGTCGTAGAGCAGGGCCGTAAAGCCGCCCGCGAGCAGACTGACGGCAAAGAAGCCGATGGCTGCGCCGCTTATGTATCTCAGGCTGTAGAGAAAGCCACGCTGCGCCGCGCCGGACAGGCTGATTGTGTTGTTCGGCCCCGGCGTTATACAGTTTAGGAACACATAGGACAGAAAAGACAGCCAGTCCATGGCGGCTCAGCGCTCGGGGACAATTTCTATCCAGTAGCCGTCCGGGTCCTCTATGAAGTATACGCCCATGGACGGGTTTTCAAAGCAGACGCAGCCCATCGCGTCGTGCTTTTTCTTTGCCGCGTCGAAGTCGTCCACGCGGAAGGCGAGGTGGCTCTCGTTTTCGCCCAGCTCATAGTCGCGGTCGGCGTGGTCGCGCAGCCAGGTCAGCTCGATCTGAAAACTGGCCGCATCGTTTGCGAGGAAGGCCAGCTTGAAAGAGCCGTCGGACGCCTCCTTCTCGCGCACGACGGAGAGGCCGAGCGCCTCGGAGTAGAATCTGACGCTGCGCTCGAGCTCGCGGACATTGATGTTGCAGTGGTAGAACCTGAAAGTCATATATGTAAGCCTCCCGGCAGTATTTGCTTACAGCATACCCCAGGAGGCCTGATTTAGCAAGTGTTTTTGCTGAGCGTACCGCTTTAGCAGTTGGGTTTATACTTCTGCTTTACCTTCTGGGTCTGCTGCGGGCCGGCCTGCTCCGCGGCGTACCAGCCCTTGCGCTGCATTTCCTTGTAAATCTCGTCCTGCATGCCGAGCTCAAAGTTCAGCGCGGTGGTGAAGGCCTGACGCACGTTAGGCGTGCTGGATTCGATGGCGCCGTGCATATAGAGATCGCAGACGCCCTTGGTGGTGTTGAGCAGGTTTTCCATTATCATCTTGTCGTCCATGTTTTGCCTCCTTACACCAGGTCGTAGAAACGTCCGTACATCTGGCAGTGCTGCTCCGCAAACTGCTGGACGCACTGCTTGAGAGATGCGTCCTGGAGCATGTTGGCGGCCTCGCGGCACTGCTGCGTCAAAAACTGCGCGTGACCGAGCGCGTCGTCAAGATAGAGAGTTTCCTTAGTGGTCAAAGTAATCACCTCGCGCGTAGTATGTGCGCGCGGGCGTGATTTATGCACAGCGGCGCGATGTTGACGCATATTTGAAAAATTGCGTATATAATTTTCAATCCCCCAGCAGCTCGTCGGCCGTCACGCCCAGCACGCGTGAAATTGCGCGCAGCTCTATGTCCGTGACAAAGCGCTCGCCGCTCTCTATGCGCTGCACGGCGTTTTTGTCGAGGTCGAGCCCCTCAATTTGCAGCCGCTCGGCCAGAGCGCGCTGGGATACGCGTCCGGGCATCGCCAGGCGCAGTGCGCGCACACGCTCGCCGCACAGATTGTTGCCGCCGTGAGGCGACCTGTTTTTATACATAATCCTCACCGTTTGACATTTAGTACTTGTCATTAGCCAGATTAAATGCTATGCTGAGACGCGAATTGACATTCACTAAATGTCATAGTGGGAATAGAAATTTAACTATGATTCACTTGCCAGGTATATACCGGCCATGTATAATGAGTCTAGCCCCAAAACAGGACATTGGAGGTCAACATGGGTAAAGAACTGCTTCGCATAGAGCACGTCACAAAGAGCTACGGCAAGACCGTGGCCAACCGCGACATCAGCTTCACGGTGAACGCGGGCGAGACGGCGGTGCTGCTCGGCCCCAACGGCGCGGGCAAGAGCACCATAATAAAATGTATCGCGGGCCTGCTCCGTTTCAAGGGCGGCATCTTCATCGACGGCGAGCCGAACAAGACGATAGAGGCCAAGCGCCGCCTGGGCTACATACCGGAGATGCCGGCGGTGTACGAGCTGCTGACTGTGGCCGAGCACCTGGAGTTCATACGCAGGGCCTGGCGCATTGAGGACGACGGCTACGGCGAGGAGCTGCTCGAGCGGCTGGAGCTGGCGGACAAGCGCGATAAGCTGGGCCGGGAGCTCTCCAAGGGCATGCAGCAGAAACTGTCGATAGCCTGCGCCATGGTGCACAAGCCGGAGGTGCTCATCTTCGACGAGCCTCTGGTCGGCCTCGACCCGCACGCCATCAAGGAGCTCAAGAGCATATTCCGCGAGCTGCGCGCGGACGGGCGCGCCGTACTGATATCCACGCACATGATAGACTCTGTCGAGGACTACTGGGACGTGGCCCACATAATGATGAACGGCGAGTTCGCCGCTACGCGCAGGGCCTCCGAGACGGAGGGGCGCGACCTCGAGGAGCTGTTCTTCGCCATAACCGAGGGCGGTGAAAAGGAATGAGCGCGCTCACCTATCTGACCCTCACTCAGCTGAAAAACCGCGTAAAGGGAGTTTTTCGCTCCCCTGCCAAGCTTATCTACGCCGTGATAATCGTGGCGCTGCTGGTGCTCGTCGTATTCGCCGGGAACATGGACGCCGGTGAAGGCGACGTGGGTACGCCGAATGCCCAGCTCGGGGCGATAATCATCGGTTACTTCGCTCTGATGTTCCTGATGACGGCCAACTCCGGTTTTTCCACAGGCATGAGCATCTTCAAGATGGCCGACGTGAACTTCCTCTTCGTCGGACCGTTCAAGAGCGTGCGCGTGCTGTTCCACGGCATGTTCAACCAGATGGCGACGGCGCTCATCATGGCGGTTGTGATACTTTTCCAGTACGGCTGGATGCACGGCTCTTACGGCGTCGGCGCGCTGGAGATGGTCTTCATCATGGCGGGATATTCGCTGACCGTGTTCACCGCGCAGATAACCGCGATGGTCATCTACGCCTTCAGCTCGGGGCGCCCCGGGGTGCGCAAGGCGCTGCGCACGGTCTACGTCGTGGTTTGTATCGCCTGGGCGGCGTACATCGGATACCGCGCGCTCGGCGCGCAGAGCGTGTTGGACGGAATCTGCGGCGCCGTGGCCGACCCGATAGGCCGTCTTTTCCCCGTCGCGGGATGGCTCGGCGGGGCCTGCTATGAGGCCGTGCTGGGCAATTATCAGACCGCACTATTCCTGCTCGCAGTCTGGGCGGTGTTCACCGCCGCGCTGATAATACTCATGGCTCGCGCCGACCAGGACTTCTACGAGGACGTGCTGCAGAGCACCGAGACTACCTTCGCCGCCCAGGCGGCGGCCAAGGAGGGCCGCGTGAGCGAGATCGCGCCGAAAAACGTCAGCGTCGGCAAGACCGGCCTCGGCGGCGGCTGGGGCGCGAGCGCCTTCTGGTACAAGCACCGCATCGAGAACCGCCGCAGCCGCAAATGGCTGCTGAGCGGCATGGAGATAGTGTTCATCTGCGTGAACCTCGGCTTTGCGTTCTTCATGCGCGACTCGGGCATAGTCGCGCCGCTGGCCTTCGCGGCCTACATGATGTTCTTCTTCGTCGCCATAGGCAGGCTGCTGAAGGAAATGACAAAGCCCTACGTCTACCTCGTGCCGGAGCCGCCGACAAAGAAGCTGCTGTGGTGCCTGCGCGAGAGCGCCGCGGGTTACGCTGTCAGCGCCGCGCTGAGCTTTGTGCCCATGATGTTTTATGTGGACGCCCCTGCGGCCAGCATACTCGCCGCCGGAGTCGCGTACTTCACCTACGCCTACCTCTTTACGGCGGGCAACCTCGTTACCGAGCGCGTCTTTGGCTCCGTGACGGTGAAGGCGCTCATCTTCCTCTTCTACTTCATCGTACTCATTATCATGGCGGCGCCGGGCGTCGCGGCGGCAATCTTTGCGGGCATGGTAATGCCCGAGTGGTGCGCGCTGCTCGTCCTCGCCGCGGTGAACGTGCTGGTTGCCCTTCTGGGCATATTCGCCTGCCGAAACATACTCGCCAGCGCCGAATTGAACAACTGAAAAAGAATCCGTCCCGCGGCATGTGCCCGCGGGACGGATTTTGGCTTTCAGCAGATTATCCTCACGGCGCGGCGGTGGTTGGTTATCGTGAGCTCCGTGACCGTGCCGCCGGGCTCCCCGTCGCGGGTGAAGGTCATGGGCTTTTCAAACTCGAAGTGCACCTGGGAGGCGTGGAGTATCTTGAGGGCGGGGCCGTCGGTATTTTTGCTGACTGCCTGTCCCATCAGGGCGTTGAGCTCAGAGAGGTTGCCCGGGTTGCGCACCAGGCTGATTTCAAACTTGCCGTCGTCCAGGCCGACAAGCTCTGGGTCGAGCTTGATGAGCCCGGCCACGGACAGCGAATTTGTCACGCCGCCGAAGATGTAGTCGCCCTCTTCAACCTCGCCGTTGTCAAGCTCCACGCGGCAGTTGCAGTGAGGCAGGCGGGTGAGGCGGTTCATACCCTCGAGCAGGTACGCGAGGTGGCCGAGCGCCTGCTTGTTCTGCTGCGGCGTCTCGTAACTCACGTCGGTGAAGGCGCCGAAGGCCGCGACGTAGGTGAAACACCTGCCGTCGCCGAGGCCGCCGACGTCCCACCAGCGCTCCTCTCCCCCGGCGATGCGGCGCGCGCAGGCGGCGCTGTCGCCCTTGGGCAGGCGCAGGGTCGTGGCGACGTCGTTGGCGGTGCCGAGCGGGAAATAGCCTATGGGCGGGCGCTCCCCGGGCTCGAGGCGCATCAGGCCCTCTATGACGTCGGACAGGGTGCCGTCGCCGCCCATGCAGCAGACGAGGTCGTAGCCAACGCTCTGCTGCGCCAGCTCCACGGCCTCGCCGGCGCGGGTGGTAAAGCGCACCGTAGGCACATATCCGGCCGAGTGCAGCACATGCAGGGCTTCGCCGAGGCCGTTTTTGTACATGCCGCGCCCGGCGACGGGATTAATTATCAGGAAAAGATTTTTCATACCCATATCACATCACGCTCAGATAACGCTCGCCCGTGTCGGGCAGCAGGCAGACTACCAACTTGCCGGCAAACTCCGGCCTCTCCGCGACGGCCCTGGCCGCCCAGGCGGCGGCGCCGGAGCTCACGCCGCAGAGCAGGCCCTCGGACCTGGCCAGCTCGCGCATTGCGCCCAGCGCGGCCTCGTCAGGCACTGTGATTATCTCGTCGTATATCGAGGTATCCAGCGCCTTCGGGACGAAGTTTGCGCCTATGCCCTGGATGGCGTGGGGGCCGCTGCGCCCCTCGCTCAGCAGCGGGGAGCTCGCGGGCTCGACTGCTATTATGCGCACATCGGGGTTGCGCTCCTTGAGATAGCGGCCGACGCCGCTGATGGTGCCGCCGGTGCCGACGCCCGCGACGAACGCGGCGACCTCGCCGTCCGTGTCGCGCCATATCTCGGGGCCGGTGGTCCTGTAGTGGGCCTCGGGGTTGGCGGGGTTCTCGAACTGACCGGCGATGATGCTGCCGGGATTTGCCGCGTGCAGCTCTTCGGCCTTCGCCACGGCGCCGGCCATGCCCAGGGCGCCCGGAGTGCGCACGACTTCCGCGCCGTATGCCTCAGTGAGCTTGACGCGCTCTATGCTCATCGAGTCCGGCATGACGATGACGGCCCTGTAGCCGAGCACCGCCGCGAGCGCGGCTATGCCTATGCCGGTGTTGCCGCTGGTGGGCTCTATTATCATGCCGCCGGGGGCCAGGACGCCCTCGGCCTCGGCAGTGCGTATCATATTCAGCGCGACGCGGTCCTTGGCGCTACCCGCCGGGTTGGCGCGCTCAAGCTTGGCCGCCAGGCTCAGCCCCGGGGCAAAATGTGCAAGACGCATCAGCGGCGTCGAGCCTATGAGCTCGGTGATGTCATTATATATGTGTGCCATTATTACACCTCCGCCAGAGAAAGGCATTGAAAAATCTTGCAGGTTTGATTATAATACAAGAATGTGGTTCGTGTAAATACACACATAATGAACACTTAACGAGATTTTGACAAAGCACCCCGGCAGCGGGGCGCTCCAGGGGGTATTTTAACATGAAACGCGAGCGGATATCCGCTATTTTTGCCGACGCGGCGAGCTTTACCGGCCGCGAGATAACGGTCTGCGGCTGGGCGCGCACCATCCGCGACATGAAGAACTTCGGGTTTATCGAGCTCAACGACGGCTCGGCGCACTCCAACCTTCAGGTCGTGCTCGAGCGCTCCAGCCTCGCCAACTACGATGAGATTGCCCGCCAGAACGTCGGCGCGGCGCTTATAGTCCGAGGCGAGCTCATTCTCACGCCCGAGGCCAAGCAGCCCTTTGAGCTCAAGGCGCACTCCGTCGAGGTCGAGGGCGTGTCCACGCCGGACTACCCGCTGCAGAAGAAGCGCCACAGCGTGGAGTTCCTGCGCACCATCCAGCACCTCAGGCCGCGCACCAACCTCTTCTCCGCCGTGTTCCGCGTCAGGAGCGTCGCCGCGGCCGCGATACACGAGTTCTTCCAGCAGCGCGGCTTCGTCTATGTCCACACGCCCATCATAACCGCCAGCGACTGCGAGGGCGCGGGCGAGATGTTCGAGGTCACGACCCTCGACATGGCCAACCCGCCGCGCAACGAGGACGGCAGCGTGGACTACTCCAAGGACTTCTTCGGCAAGCGCGCCAACCTCACCGTCTCCGGCCAGCTCAACGCCGAGAACTTCGCCATGGCCTTCGGCGACGTGTACACCTTCGGCCCCACCTTCCGCGCCGAGAACTCCAACACACAGCGCCACGCCGCCGAGTTTTGGATGATAGAGCCGGAAATGGCCTTTGCCGACCTCACCGACTACATGGACAACGCCGAGGCGATGATAAAGTACGTCATCAACCGCGTGCTGGAGCGCTGCCCGCAGGAGATGGAGTTCTTCAACAAGTTCGTTGACAAGGGCCTGCTCGAGCGCCTGCACCACGTCGCCACGAGCGATTTCGGCCGCGTCAGCTACACCGAGGCCGTCAGCCTGCTGGAGAAATACAACGACCGCTTCGACTACAAGGTATTCTGGGGCTGCGACCTCCAGACCGAGCACGAGCGCTGCCTCACCGAGGAGATATTCAAGCGCCCGCTGTTCGTGACCGACTACCCGAAGGAGATCAAGGCCTTCTACATGCGCATGAACGACGACGGCAAGACCGTCGCCGCCGCCGACTGCCTCGTGCCCGCCATCGGCGAGCTGATAGGCGGCAGCCAGCGCGAGGAGCGCCTCGACATGCTGGAGGCGCGCATGGACGAGCTGGGTCTCAACCGCGACGACTACTGGTGGTACCTGGATCTGCGCCGCTACGGCTCCTGCCGCCACGCGGGCTACGGCATGGGCTTCGAGAGGCTCATCATGTACCTCACCGGCGTGCCAAACATCCGCGACGTGCTGCCGCACCCGAGAACGGTCGGGAGCGCGGACTTCTAAAAACGTAAACGCCGCCGCAAAATGCGGCGGCGTTTTTGTTGACAAATGGGTAACTAGTTGCTATACTTAAATAGGTAACTAATTACGCATATGGGGGAGTGAGAATGGAGCTATCCGAGCTGGCCGAGCGCTATTCAGGAGGTACGCCTGAGCGCTGCAAGGCCATATTCAGCACTATATTTATAGTAAGCAACCGGCTGCAGGCCATTTTCGACAGGCACATACCCCGCCTGACGCTCCGGCAGTTCATGCTGCTGAGCATAGCTAGGCAGAGCGCGGAGCCGCTCACGCTCACGAAGCTCGGAGAGCTGCTGGGCTGCTCGCGCCAGAACGTTAAGAAGCTCGCACTTGCGCTTCAGGAGAAGGGCTTCGCCAGGCTGCGCCGTTCGGACGAGGACGCGCGGGCGCTGACGCTCGTGGTGACGGGCGAGGCGGAGAAGTATTTCACCGGGGAGTTTGCCCGTTACGCCGGGGAGCTCGGCGCGCTGTTCTCGGTCTATACCGAGGAGGAGATAGCGGAGCTGTTCGGGCTTATGATGCGGCTCTACGAGGGCCTGGACAGACTTGACGCAGTAGGGGAGGACGAAAAATGAGGACCACAGTGTTGTACAAATCCAAATACGGCGCGAGCGCGCGCTACGCGAGCATGCTGGCCGAGGCGCTGGGCACAGAGGCGCAGGAGCTGGACAAGGCGGGAGCCGCCGCGCTTTCGGGCTGTGAGCGCGCCGTGTTTGTGGGCGGAGTGTACGCCGGGGGCGTGGCCGGACTGCAAAAATTCGCAAAGCTGCTCTCGGGCTGCTCCGTGGGGCGAGCCGCCGTACTGTGCGTGGGTGCTTCGCCGTATGACGAGGGCGCGATTGCACAGCTGAGAGGGCGCTGCCGCGCCCTGGACGAAAGTGTACCGCTCTTTTACGCGCGCGGGGCCTGGGACGAGGAGAAAATGTCGCTCAAGGACAGGACGATGTGCGCATTGCTTCAGAAGATGGTCGCAAAACGTCCGCCGGAGGAGACAGAGCCCTGGATGCGGGAGCTGTTGGGCGCAAGGGGACAGAAACGAGACTGGGTAAGCGGGGAGTATTTGACGCCGCTGCTCGAATACATGAGAGGATAAACAGGGGCCGCGCCTTTTTGGCGCGGCCCTTTTATGAATTGGAGGGATATTAGCTTTTCCTTATGCGGCGCAGGAGTTTCGTGATGACTCCGGCGCGCTCCGGCTCGGGCTCAGGCTCCGCCGCGGCGGCGAGCGCCCTGTCCATCTGCAGCTGCTGGGCGTCTACTCGCTCGGCGCCGCCGGGGGCGGGGCTGTAGCTGCCGTCGGAGTGCAGCTCCCGGGCCTTGACGTTGTCCGCAAGGCAGGCGTCCATGATGCCGTGGATTTTTTCGCGCACGGCGCTGTCGTAGATAGGGCAGGCGGTCTCCACGCGCCTCTGCGTGTTGCGGGTCATGAAGTCGGCCGAGGAGATGTACATCTTCTCGGAGGGGCCCTCGCCGAAGATGTAGATGCGCGAGTGCTCGAGGAAGCGTCCCACTATGCTGACGATGTGTATGTTGTCCGTCTCGCCCGGTATGCCGGGCAGGATGCAGCAGATGCCGCGCACGACCATGTCTATGTGCACGCCGGCGCGGGAGGCTTCGCGCAGCTTTTCTATGATGTCGATGTCGGTGAGCGAGTTTATCTTGAACTTCATGCGGCCGAAGGGGCCCTTGGCTATCTCCTCGTCCATCAGGCGCAGTACGGTGCGCTTGAGCGAATAGGGCGAGACGAGCAGGTGCTTGTATTCGCCGTCGAGCTCGCCTATAGACATGTTCTTGAAGAACTCCACGGCGTCCTGGCCGATGCCGGGGTCCGCCGTGAGCAGGGACACGTCCGTATACTGCTCGGCGGTCTTTTCGTTGTAGTTGCCGGTGCCGACCTGGGTGATGTACTGTATTTCGCCGCGCTCGCGCCGTGTGATGAGGCATATCTTGGAGTGAATCTTGTAGTTTTCAAAGCCGTAGAACACGGTGCAGCCCGCGTCCTCGAGCCGCTCCGACCAGTCGATGTTGTTCTGCTCGTCAAACCTGGCGCGCAGCTCTATGAACACCGTGACGTCCTTGCCGTTCTCGGCTGCGTTGCAGAGGTATTCTACGAGTTTGGCTTTGCGCGCGAGGCGGTAGATGGTTATCTTTATGGAGATGACGTTCGGGTCATCGCTGGCCTCCTTGAGCAGGTTCAGGAAGGGCGACATGCTCTCGAAGGGAAAACTCAAAAGCCTGTCGGCGCGGGCAGTCTGCTTTATCATGCTCTCGCCGGAGCGCAGCCCGGCCGTGCGGCAAGGCCTGAACTCGGGATAAGTCAGGCTGCGGCGCTTGTCGTCCGGCAGCTTGCCCGCGAGGGAGAAGGCGTAATCGAGGCGCAGCGGCGCGCTCGTAAAGTATATCTGTTCATCCGTGACGGGCAGGCGGTCCTTGAGGTAGTCGAGGAAGCTGCCGCCTATCCTCTCGCTCAGCTCGAGCCGGACGGGGGCGAGGCGGGTTCGCTGGCGCAGCGCCTTCTTCATCTTCTTGCGGAAGTCCTCATTCTCGTCCATGTCGAAGGCCTCGTCCTCGGGGTTTATATCCGCGTTGCGCGTCACGCGGAACACACACTTGGCGCGCACGTCGTAGTTCGAGAAGATGTCCTCCGTGTGATGGAGCAGCAGCTCCTCCATGTGGATGTAGCGGAGCCCGTCGTCGCAGGGCAGGAACAGCACGCTGGGCAGGACGTCGGGCAGCGGTATTACGCCGAACACGTCGCGCGAGTGGTACTTGACCCACGCCCCTATGTGCAGGACGTTGTTCTTCAGGTGCGGGAATGGGTGATGGGTGTCCACAATCTGCGGCGAGATTATGGGCTCGACCTCGGCGCGGAAATAGCGCTGGCAGAACTTCTTCTCGCTGCCGGTTAGCTCGCTCCACTCGAGGCGGCTGATTCCGTAGCGTCGCAGCAGCCGCTCAAGGCCGACGCACACGGCCTCGCGCGTGCGGTAGAGCGGCCGGACGGCGGCGTATATGGCGTGCAGCTGCTCCTCGGGCGTCATGTTGGAGCGGGAGTCATGCCGCTCGGGCTCAATGCCCTTTAAATCCCAGAGGCTGCCCACGCGGATCATGAAGAACTCGTCGAGATTGCTCGTGAAGATGCTTGCGAACTTGAGCCGCTCGAGTATGGGCACACTCTCGTCCGCGGCTTCGGCGAGGACGCGCTCGTTGAAGGCGAGCCAGCTCAGCTCGCGGTTTTGCGTGTATATGTGCGCACTCATATTCTTACACCCCTGGACTCTAGCACACTGAGCATGTATCCCTCACGCACGCCGTAGGGGCTGGTGACCACGGTGCGGGAGCCGTAGAGCTCCGACGCCGCGCTCAGCAGGGTGATGCCGGGCAGCATGGTGTGGATGCGCTCGGGCGCTATTTTCAATATGCGGCGGGTGAGCTTTTTCGGGTTCTCCTGGGCCTGGCGCAGCACCTTGGCGAAGAACTGCGTTTCGTAGCCCTCCTTCGGCAGTTCGCCCACCATGCCTCGGTAGAGCGCCAGCGCGCCGCGCGCCGTGCCTCCAACGCCGCACATGGGCTGGGCGGAATAGCCCTGGGAATCCGGCAGCGCGTCGGAGAGCGCCTTGCGGGCCTCGACCTTCATGGCGGCGAGTTCGGCGGCGGTGGGGATTATGCCGGAGACGCACTTGTTGAAAAGACTCAGCGAGCCGAGCGGTACGCTCCTTGCGGCTGCGGCGCGTCCGCCCCTGAAGAATACGAGCTCTGTGCTGCCTCCGCCGACGTCGACGAGCAGACCCTCTTCGCCGGGCATGGAGCGCACCGCGCCGCGATAGTCGAGCATGGCCTCCTCGTAGCCGGAGAGGACGCGGATATCGAATCCCGTCTCCTCGCGCACGCGCTCGATGACCTCTTCCCTGTTTGTTATGTTGCGCAGCGAGGCCGTCGCGAATGGGAAGGTCTCGCAGTCCGGCAGGAGGTCAACCGTGTCGCGGAATTTACCCATGACCTCGACCAGCCGGTCTATGCCCTCCGGGGCCATCAGGCCGTCCTTGCCGATGTAGGCCGCCAGTCCGGCCGTGTATTTGTTGTTGAGTATGGCCGTGATGCCGTCTCCATCCACGCGGTATACAACCAGGCGTATCGTGTTGGAGCCAATGTCTATAACGCTGTACAAGTACATCCCTCTTTTATAACTTTACATACATAATTATTATAACACGGCAAAACGCAGCTTTTCCGCAAATCGAGGTGAACATATTGTAAAATTTGAGTAAATATTAGACAGCCGCCGCGAAAGTACCGGGACATTCCTATAATGAAAAGCTATTCAGCAAAACGAAGAATTGACGCAAAGCCCATGGCGGCTTCGCGTCAACAGTAAGGCGTATAAAAACGAAACCGAAACCTATGGTTTCGATCCTGGAAGGAGGAGCAGCGGGGTGAGCGCGGGACGACGATTGTTCTGAAAGAAAAATCGCCGTCGCAAGCGATACATAGCTTGCGACGACGTGGCGCAGCGGGAGGGATTCGAACCCTCGTGCAGTTTCCTGCAAACTGATTTCGAGTCAGCCCCGTTATGACCACTTCGATACCGCTGCACAGTGCATTACATTATACCCGTATAGCGGGGAAAAATCAAGTGTTGTTTGCCCGGTTTGGCGGTGATATAATCCCTACATTATAAATAGGAGGGATGAAAGTGAAGTGCTATCATGTTGACGCATTTGCGGAGAAGCTGTTTGAGGGCAACCCGGCGGCTGTCTGCGTAATGGATGAATGGCTGCCGGACGGGCTCATGCAGAGCATTGCGGTCGAGAACAACCTGTCCGAGACCGCTTTCACCGTGCGCGAGGGAGAGCACTGGCGCCTACGCTGGTTCACACCAGGCGGGGAGATAGACCTCTGCGGCCACGCTACGCTGGGTACGGCCTTCGTGCTGGCCAACTACTGCGAGCCGGACACGGCGCGCTTCGTGTTCGACACGCTAAGCGGTGAGCTGGCCGTGACGCGCCGCGGCGACATGTACGAACTGGACTTCCCCGCCTACGAGATGAAGAGCGTCCCCGTCACCGGGGCGATGGAGGCGGCCATAGGCAAGCCGGTGAAGGCCGCGTGGATGGCGCGCGACCTCGTCTGCGAGCTCGGGAGCGCGTCCGACGTCATCTCTGCCGAAGTCGACCAGGCGCTGGTGGCGCAGCTCGACGGACTGCTTTTGCACATCACCGCCGCGGGGACGGATTACGACTGCGTCTCGCGCTCCTTCGCGCCGAAGCTCTCCGTGGCCGAGGACCCGGTTTGCGGCAGCGGACACTGCCATATCGCACCCATCTGGTGCGAGCGGCTGGGCAGGGACACGCTCCGCGCGCGGCAGGCGTCGAAGCGCGGCGGAACGCTGCTCTGCACGGTGGACAACGGCCGCTGCAAGCTCGCGGGAGGGGCCGTACTTTACTCTGTCGCAGAGCTGAATATATAATGTATACGGAACAAAAGCGGAACGGATATGGCCGTTCCGCTTTTTGTTATACAGGTGAGTAAAAACTGCGCCGATTTAACCTGTAACATACTGTGATTTTTACAGGAATTTTCGCTTTTAGCTGTTCCATTTTGTAAAAAAGCATAGTATAATACACTCGTTAGGCTGAGGACAAAAATCTCCAGGCCGAAACTTTATTAAAGGAGAATCGATATGAAAAAGCTGCTGTCTGTTTTCCTGGCGCTTATCATGGTGTTCGCACTGTGCACCGGCGCACTGGCGGCCGAAGGCGCAGATGTGCCGACCGCCGACACCACTGGGGAAGCCGCCACCGAAGGTACCGCCGCCCCGGCCGGGGACATCGTCGTGCTGTACACCAACGACGTACACTGTGAGATAGGCGGAGACTTCGGCTACTCCAACCTCGCAGCCTATGCCGACGAGATGGAAGCCGCCGGGGACTACGTCACCATCGTCGACATCGGCGACGCCATCCAGGGCGGCCCCTACGGCACCCTGACCGACGGCGAGGCCCCTGTTGAGATCATGAACGCCGTCGGCTACGATGTCGCTACCATGGGCAACCACGAGTTCGACTACGGCATGGATCGCTTCTTCGAGCTGGCCGACATGCTCGACTGCGGCTATGTCAGCTGCAACTTTGTCGATCTGCGCACCGGTGAACTCGTCTTCGAGCCCTACAAGATGATCACCTACGGCGACACCCAGGTCGCCTACGTCGGCATCACCACCCCCGAGACCTACACCAAGTCCACCCCGACCTACTTCCAGGACGGCAACGGCAACTACATCTACGGCTTCAGCGGTGACGACCTTGCCGCCAAGGTACAGTCCGCCGTTGACGCCGCCCGCGAAGCCGGCGCCGACTACGTCATCGCCGTCGGCCACCTCGGCATCGACACCGAGAGCAGCCCCTGGATGAGCACCGAGATCATCCCCCAGGTGTCCGGCCTGGACGCCTTCCTGGACGGCCACAGCCACAGCACCATTGCCTCCCAGACCGTCAACGGCGCTGACGGCGAGCCCGTCATCCTCACCTCCACCGGCACGAAGTTCGAAAACTTCGGCAAGCTGACCATAAAGGCCGACGGCACCATCACCTCTGAGCTCATCGCCGCCGACAGCTACACCGCCACCGACGCCGATGTCGACGCCGTCGTCGCCCAGCTCGTGGCCGAGAACGAGGCCGAGCTCAACCAGGTCGTCGCCAAGAGCGATGTCACGCTGCGCATCAACGACGACAACGGCACCCGCCTCATCCGCAACCAGGAGACCAACCTCGGCGATCTGTGCGCCGACGCCTACCGCGTCATGGGCAGCGCCGACATCGGTCTTGTAAACGGCGGCGGCATCCGTGCCGACATCCCCGCCGGCGACATCACCTACGGCCAGATAATCAACGTCCACCCCTACAGCAACATGCTCTGCGTCGTTGAGGCCACCGGCCAGGAGATAATCGACGCGCTCGAGATGGGCGCCGCCTCCTGCCCGGGCGAGAGCGGCGGCTTCCTCCAGGTCTCCGGTCTGAGCTACACCATCGACACCACGATCCCCAGCACCGTCACGACTGACGACGCCGGCATGTTCACCGGCGTGTCCGGCGCGCGCCGCGTCAAGGACGTCATGGTCGACGGCGAGCCCATCGATCTCAGCGCCACCTACACCGTTGCCAGCCACAACTACATGCTCAAGGAAGGCGGCGACGGCATGAGCATGTTCATGGACAACACCATCCTCGTCGACGAGACCATGCTCGACAACGAGGTGCTCATCAACTACATAACCGAGACCCTGGGCGGAGTCGTCCCCGCCGAGTACGCCGAGCCGCAGGGCCGCATCACCGTCCTCACCGAGGCGGCTGCCGAGCCCGGCTTCTTCACCGACGTGGCTGAGGGCGCCTGGTACTACGACTACATCGTCACCGCTTATGAGAACGGCCTGATGACCGGCGTGAGCGAGACCGAGTTCGCCCCCGACGTGGCCGTGACACGCGCCATGCTGGTCGCTATGGTCTACCAGCTCGAGGGCAGCCCCGAGGTCGAGGGCGCCGCGAGCGAGCTCTTCACCGACGTGGCCGACGACGCCTGGTACGCCGACGCCCTTGTCTGGTGCAGCGCCAACGGCCTGCTCGAGGGCTTTGAAGGCGAGACCTTCGACGCCGACACCGTCATCACCCGTGAGGACGTCGCCGTCATGCTCTACGCCTACGAGCTCTACAACGGCGCTGAGGAAGTCACCGACGCCGAGCTCACCTGGGCCGACGCCGCCGACGTCTCCGAGGATGCCGTCGCTGCGGTTGCTTACTGCACCGAGTCCGGCCTGATGAACGGCGTGACCGAAACCGAGTTTGCCCCCGACGGCAGCGCGACCCGCGCCCAGTGCGCCACCGTGCTCGTCCGTCTGTTCGAGGCCGCTTCCGAGGAAGCTGCCGCCTGAACAAGCGGCATAACTACATAAACAAGGCCCCGGGAAATTCCCGGGGCCTTTTCTTATTTAAAAATCTCCGCTCAGTCAGCCGTCGAAGCCTATTGTCCACATGTAGCTGAAGGCCTGGGCCCATGAGCCGAAGGTCTCTCGCTGTACCAGCTCGCGCAGCTCGCCGCGGCTGTACCAGCGCGCGGTTATCTCCTCGCCCGTCTCCTTGCTGGGCGCAATCTCGCCGCCGGCGACGCCGAAAACGCAGATGCACTGCTCGTTGGAGAGTCCCACGGCGCTGTAGCTCGGCGGCATGACGTGCCGTATCTCCAGCAGGTCCAGGCCGGTCTCCTCCTTGAGCTCACGCTTTGCCGCTTGCTCGGGCGTCTCGCCCTCGTCAATCAGGCCGGCTGGCAAGCCGTATATCGTGCGGCCCAGCTCCAGGCGGAACTCGCGGATGAGCAGCAGGTGTTCCCTCTGCACATCCGTCATGATTATCATTACCGCGTCCGTGCGCGGGTGCAGCAGCTTCTCGGGTGAGTCTATATCCGGGTCGCGCGAGAACATCTCGTACACCTTCTCGCCGCCGGAGGGGGTCTCGTATTTTACATCGTAGCGGGACAGGTATGTCCAGCCCGCGACCTTTTCAACGCTCTTGAGTTTCATCTGACCGCTTTTGGTACGAGCGTCACCTTGCCGCTGTAATCAGCGGGGTCAAAGCTGCTGCCGTCCAGATACTCCACGTCGGAGCAGAGCCTGGTGTAGTCGCTGAGCGGGCCTATCACGTCGTAGCCGAAGCCCTCGCCGCGGTAGTGCATGGGCACTGTGATGCGCGCGCCCACCTTCCCGGCAATTTCATATGCCTGCGCGGCGTCTATCGTGTAATAGCCGCCGACGGGTATGAGCAGCACGTCGGGGCGGCTGAGCCTGGCGTACTGCGCCTCATCCAGCTCGTGGCCCAGATCGCCCATGTGTACAACGCGCACCCCGCCGCCAGTTACGATGTGGATTGTGTTCTTGCCGCGCTTCGCGCCCTCTGCGTCGTCGTGGAAGCACTCGACGGCGTCTATCTGATATGAGTGCTCCCTGCCGCTGAGCGTGACCTTTTCCACGCCGCCGTGGTCGGAGTGTCCGTGGCTGCACAGCACTGCGTCTGCGCTGAGCCGGGGCAGCGTCCAGCCGGGGACCGAGCCGTCGGAATAGGGGTCGAACACGAGCGTCCCGCACTCGCTCTCGAGCATGAAGCAGGAGTGGCCGTACCAGGTTATCTTCATGTGAATTACCTCCGTGTTTTTTTATCAGTATAGCACTCATGCGCCCGGCGTACAAGCGCCTTGACCGGCAGGGCGAAAAATGTTATTATCTGCTCGGTGATACTATGAAAACTAAAAACCTGATAGCCCTTGCGCTGTGCGTGCTGATTTGCGCCGCAGCGATAGGCGCGGTTAGATATATGGCCGAGGCCGCCGTGCTTGACAATGGTGGTGCGGCTTCCGCACCGCCGGTGACAACGCCGGATATCACACCGTCCCCGACCCCGATGCCGACGCCCAGCCCCACGCCGGAGCCCACCCCCGAGCCGACGCCGGAGCTGCCGGCCGTGGATATCAACAGCTGGGAGCTGCGTCTGGCCAACATCAACAACAGTATAGGCGAATACGAGCCGGAACTCGAGGAGATTGAGAACGGCCAGATGTTCGACACCCGCGCCGCCGACGCCCTGCGCGAGTTTATGCAGGCCGCGCGCGACGAGGGCCTGAGCGTGTTCCTCTCGAGCGCCTATCGCGGCTACGCAGAGCAGCAGTATCTGTATAACCGAAAGGTTGCCCAGGTGGGTGAAGAGCAGGCCAAGACCATTGTCGCGCCCCCGGGCACCAGCGAGCACCAGACTGGCCTCTCCGCAGACATAACGGACAGGTACTACGAGGTCAAGAACTCCAGCCTCGAGAACACCGAGCTCTACAAGTGGATGAGCGCGCACTGCCAGGAGTACGGCTTCATCGTTCGCTACCCCAAGGACAAAGAGGACGTGACCGGCATCATCTACGAGCCGTGGCACTTCCGCTATGTCGGAGTGGAGGCCGCCACCTACATCATGGAGCACGGGCTCTGCCTTGAGGAGTTCATTGAGCTTTACAAGTGAAAACGCGCGAAAGGCCCGCCAAATTCGGCGGGCCTTTCGCTTACGCGTTATGCGCAGAAACAACGCATTACATGGCGTTGAGCTTCTGAGTCATGGCGCTCTTCTTGTGCGCGGCATTGTTCTTGTGGATGAGTCCCTTGGCCGCGGCGCGGTCGACGGACTTGACAGCAACTTTATAGGTGCCGGCAGCTGCCTCCTTGTTGCCCTCGGCGACTGCCGCGTCGAACTTCTTCATGACGGTCTTAAGCGCGGTCTTCTGCGCGCGGTTGCGGGCGTTCTCCACCTTGCTCTTGGCGTCACGCTTCATGGCGGACTTGATGTTGGGCATGCTCTCTTTGCCACCTCCTCCTATAAAATAACGTGGTTATGCACTCACGGACTGTTATTTTACCATCTGGCGCTCCAAAAATCAAGAGCCTTTTAACATTTTCACGGTGTTTTTTGAATATACCGGCCGTCATGGCAGAGAATATACAGCATCTTGTGTCAGGGAGGTCGGAACACACTATGGCTAAGGTCGTAAGGACGGATTTGGCCCTCGAAATGCGCGAAAACTCCGGCTCCGGAGAGCTAGAAGGGGTTCGCGCCGGCGAGTGGGAGACGAGGGGCTTCAGCATCACGCGTGTGGACATACTGAATGAAAAAGGCTCCGAAAAATTATGTAAACCAATCGGGAGCTACATCACCATGTCTGCGAGAGCTCTTGCGGAGCGCAGGCCGGAGGCCTTCAACGACGGCGCCTCCACCCTGGCGGAGCTGATACGGGGCCTGCTGCCCTCGCCGGGCGGGCTGACGCTGGTTGCGGGCCTGGGCAACGCGGCTATGACGCCGGACGCCGTGGGGACGCTCGCTGCTGAGTACATCATAGCCACGAGACACCTGAAGCAGAGTATGCCGCAGGAGTTTGAAGGTCTCTCCCCTGTCTGCGCCGTCAGGCCCGGAGTCCTGGGCTCTACCGGCATTGAGAGCGCCGAAATGCTTCGCTCTGTCTGCGAGAGCGTGCAGCCCGCGCAGGTCATTGCAATAGATGCGCTTGCGGCGGCCTCGCTCGACCGCCTTTGCTCCACCTTGCAGCTTTCAGACGCCGGTATTGTGCCCGGCTCGGGTGTCGGCAACAACCGCGCCGCGCTGAGCGAAGAGACGCTCGGGGTGCCTGTTTTGGCGATCGGCGCTCCCACCGTGGTCGACGCCTCGGCCTTTTCGGACGAAGAGGCCGCCAAAGGCATGTTCGTGACGCCTCGAGACATCGACTCATCTGTTCGCTCCCTGGCAAAGCTCGTGGGATACGCGGTCAATCTTGCGCTGCACGACGGCCTGACGGTGTCGGATATAGACATGCTCAAGAGCTGAGAGCTAAAGGCCTGCGTTTCACGTGAAACGCAGGCCTGCGAAACAAAAAGGCACTTGAGTTCTGTCTGGCGACGTTTCACGTGAAACCGTTACGAGAATGAAAGGTGAAACATGTTGAAACGTGGCGGACGGTCTGATATAATTAGCAGGTAAGAAAAGAGGGTAGTATATGGGCAAGATAATCGCTGTGGCGAACCAAAAGGGCGGCGTGGGCAAGACCACGACCTGCATAAACCTCTGCGCCTCACTGAACAAGCGCAACCGCAAAGTCCTGCTGGTCGACTGTGACCCGCAGGGCAACAGCACCTCCGGCATGGGCGTGGCGAAAGACCGCATGCCGAATATCTATGACCTGCTCGTCCGCGGCACGGCGCTGAGCGAGTGCATAGAGCACACGCCCTACGGAGACGTGCTGCCTGCCAACCGCGAGCTCTCCGGCGCCACGGTGGAGCTGGTAGACATGGACGCGCGCGAGTATGTGCTGAAAACGGCGCTGTCCGCTGCTCGCGACGCATATGACTACATATTCATAGACTGCCCGCCGTCGCTCGAGCTGTTGACAGTGAACTCGCTCGCAGCAGCGGACAGCGTCCTGATACCGGTTCAGTGCGAGTATTACGCGCTGGAGGGCATAACCGATTTGATGACCACCATTAAGCTCACAAAGCGCTCACTGAATCCCGGGTTGGAGATACAGGGCATCGTGTTGACGATGTACGATTCCCGCACCAACTTCTCCGAGCAGGTGGCGGCGGAGGTGACTCGCTTCTTCGGTACAAGCGTCTACAAGACGCGCATTCCCAGGGCCGTGCGAATAGCCGAGAGCCCCAGCCACGGCCAGCCGGTTATCAAGTACGACCGTATGTCGCGTGGCAGCAGGGCGTATTTGCATTTGGCGGACGAGTTTATAAAGAGGGAGGAGTGACCATGGCGGGCAAAAAGGGACTTGGAACTGGGCTGAACGCTCTTTTCGGCGAGGCCGAGCGCGATGAATCACAGGAAATACAGATGCTGCCCATTTCAAGGGTGGAGCCTCGCGAGGAGCAGCCGCGTACAAATTTTGACGAGGCGAGCCTGCAGGAGCTGGCGGAATCCATACTCGAGTACGGCCTGATACAGCCGATAACCGCGCGACGCCTGAGCTCAGGCTACTACCAGATAATCGCCGGCGAGCGCCGCTGGCGTGCCGCGCGGATAGCGGGCCTGCATGAGGTGCCCGTCCGCGTCATAGAGGCCGATGACAAGCTGGCTACAGAGCTCGCGCTGGTAGAAAACCTGCAGCGCGAGGACTTAAACCCGCTGGAGGAGGCGTTGGGCTACAAGACTCTGCTCGATATCTACGGCATGAGCCAGGAAGAGGCGGCGAAACGCGTAGGAAAATCCCGCCCGACAGTGACGAACGCGCTGCGCCTTCTGAATCTTGCGCCGGAAGTACAGCAGTTCGTGGAGCAGGGGCTGCTCTCTGCAGGGCACGCCCGCGCTCTCGTGCCGATAAAGCCCGAGGAGGCGCAGATTGACGCCGCGCGGAGCGTTATAGCCAACGGCCTTTCCGTCAGACGCACGGAACAGCTGGCCGCAAAGCTGATGCGCGAGCCCAAGCCTCAGGCGGCTGACAATGAAATACACGTCGATTACGCCGCCGAGGTCACGAAACGGCTGGAAAAAGCGCTGGGCCGAAAAGTTAAGTTGACCGAGAGCGGCAAGCGCGGTAAAATAACGCTCGAGTACTACGATGCTGACGACCGCGAGAGGCTTATCGCGCTGCTCGCGGGACTTGAAAACAAGTGATTGAGAGGGAAAACCAATGCTGGACATAAAATTTGTGCGTGAAAACCCCGAGCTCGTAAAAGAGAACATAAAGAAGAAGTTCCAGGACGAGAAGCTGCCCCTGGTGGACGAAGTCATAGAGCTGGACGCAAAGCAGCGCGCGGCCATCACAGAAGCCAGCGAGCTTCGCGCCGAGCGAAACAAGCTCAGCAAGCAGGTGGGCGCGCTCATGGGCCAGGCCAAGAAGGACCCGAGCAAACTGGCCGAGGCCGAAGAGCTCAAGGCCAAGGTGAAGGCGCAGGCCGACAGGCTCACCGAGCTCGAGGCCCAGGAGGCCGAGCTCGAGGAGAAGGTGCGCGACATCATGCTGCGCATCCCGCAGATGATAGACGCAAGCGTACCCATCGGCCCTGACGACAGCTATAACGTCGAGGTGCAGCGCTTCGGAGAGGCCAAAGTTCCGGACTTTGAGATACCCTATCACACCGAGATAATGGAGAGCTTCGGCGGCATAGACCTGGACAGCGCCCGCCGCGTAGCCGGCAACGGCTTCTACTACCTGCTCGGCGACATCGCACGGCTGCATGAGGCGGTGCTGGCACGCGCCCGCGACTTTATGATAGACAAGGGCTTTACCTACGTCATACCGCCCTTTATGATACACGGCGCGGTGGTCGAGGGCGTCATGAGCTTCCCTGAAATGGACGCGATGATGTACAAGATAGAGGGCGAGGACCTCTACCTCATCGGCACCAGCGAACACAGCATGATAGGCCGCTTCAAGGACCAGATTCTCTCCGGCGAGGACCTGCCGCAGACGCTGACCAGCTACAGCCCCTGCTTCCGCAAGGAGAAGGGCGCGCACGGCCTCGAGGAGCGCGGCGTGTACCGTATACATCAGTTCGAGAAGCAGGAAATGATAGTCGTCTGCAAGCCCGAGGATAGCATGGCCTGGTACGAGAAGATGTGGCGCTACAGCGTTGAGCTGTTCCTGAGCTTCAACATCCCCGTGCGCCAGCTCGAATGCTGCTCCGGAGACCTGGCGGACTTGAAGGTGAAGAGCTGCGATATCGAGGCCTGGAGCCCCAGGCAGCAGAAATACTTCGAGGTCTGCTCCTGCTCCAACCTCGGCGACGCCCAGGCCCGCCGCCTGAAGATACGCTATCGCGGCGAGGACGGCAAGACCTATCTTGCTCACACGCTGAACAACACCGTTGTCGCACCTCCGCGCATGCTGATAGCCTTCCTGGAGAACAACCTCAACGCCGACGGTACCGTCGACATCCCCGAGAGCCTGCGTCCTTACATGGGCGGCAAGGAAAAGCTTATACCCATTAAGAAGTAAATCTGCCTGTAGAAAACCCCTGCGGATGTTCCGCAGGGGTTTTAGCACATTATCGAAGCAGCTCTATTAACTCGTCATGGACAAGCCCATTCGAGGCCAACAGGCTACCGCCGTTTTTGAAATCCAGCGGGCCGCCCTCGCAGTTTGTGACGCGACCGCCTGCCTCGGCGAGTATCAGCGAGCCAGCGGCATAGTCCCAGGGGCAGAGGTAGCGCTCCTCGTAGGCGTCGGCACGTCCGCAGGCCACGTCGCAGAGGTCGAGGCTGGCACATCCGCTGCGGCGTATATCCAGGCCGCGCTCGTAGATGCGCCTTATGTCCCGGAACACGAGCTCCGTCCACTCGCGGTGGCCGGGAGCCGTGCCTGCGCAGACAAGACATTCGGCGAGAGTCGCGGCGGCAGTGACGTGGATGGTCCGCCCGTTCAGCTTCGCACCGGCCCCGAGCACGGCGGTAAAGAGCTCGCCTGCGTAGGGGTTGTAAACCACGCCGAAAACCACGCGTCCGGCCTCCGCCAGGCCGAGGGATATGGCGCTGTGGCGCAGCGCCCGAATCAGGTTCGTTGTACCGTCCACCGGGTCGAGTATCCAGAGCGGACGCGACCAGTCAATGGCGGAGTTGTCCTGCTCCTCGCCCATGAACTGCACCTCGGGCAGCAGCTCAGCGAGCCTTGCCTTGAGCGTCTCCTGGACGCGCACGTCCACGTCAGTGACAAAATCCGTGCGGTTCTTGGCGTGTATCTCATGCACCGCGCCTGCGCCGTCCAGCAGCTTGCCGGCCTCAAGCACAGCGGATATTATCTCGTTTTCAGGCAGTCTTTCCAGTATGCTCATGTTTCCTCCTTGCCGGGCAGCCGTGAGGTCAGTATGTCCTTGCTAACAGGCGTGTAGAAGAGCCGCGCGGCCTCCGCCTGGGATAAGGCCAGCGGCAGCAGCCACATGAGCTTCGTGACCGCCGCCTCCGTTGTCATGTCGTAGGCTTCGAGGATAAGCGGGTCCTCGCTCAGAGGACGGCCCGTGCCGTAGACCGCAAGATCGCTGCCCTCATTCTGCACCTGTGTCGTCATGACCAGCAGCTTGCCCTCGCGCGCAGCCCGGTGGGCGCACTCGTGCATGCCCTTGGGCAAGCCGCCGACACCGAAGCTCTCTATGACCAGAGCGTCGCTTCGCTCCATCAACCACTCAAGCTGGCCCTCGTCCGCGCCGGGTATGAGCTTCATCAGCGACACGCGCCGGTTGAGACTGTCGTAGAAGTAGGTGTTATTGGCATATTCTGGGATTATGTACTGCAGCACACGGCCGTCCCTCACGTCGGCGATATGCGGGTAGTTGATGCTCGAGAAGGCGTCGAAGCTCTTGGAGTGCGTCTTGCGGGCGCGTGTGCCGAGTATGACACGGCCGTTAAAGACTATCATAACGCCGTGCATCCCGTCGCGGCAGGCGCAGATAAAGCTGTCGAGCAGGTTGACGCGTGAGTCCGTCGTGTCGAAGCCTATGGGCTTCTGGGCGCCGGTGAATATGACGGGCTTGACGCTGCCCTGTACCAGGTACGAGAGCGCGGCGGCGCTGTAGGCCATGGTGTCGGTGCCGTGGCTGATGACGAAGCCGTCATATCTGTCGTAGTTTTCGCGCACGGCGCGGGCCATGCCCAGCCACTGCTCGGGGCCTATGTCGGTGCTGTCCAGGTCGTAGAGCTGCAGGCTGTCCACGTCGCAGAGCGATTTTATCGCGGGTACGGCCCTGAGCAGGGCCTCGGCCGTGAGGCCCGGCTTGAGGCCGAGCGCCGTGACCTCGGAGGCGATGGTTCCGCCGGTGGCTATGAATAAAATACGTTTACGCATGGATTTAACCTCCATTCGACAGAAATTATATCACACTTGTTCACGCTTTGCTATTTAATTTCCGCACGGAGTTTGATATAATGATTATTCAGTATACACCTCTCGGGGGGCAGATAAAATGGCAAAAAAGACCGTTGTGGTCAAGATAGGCACGAGCTCGCTCACGGAAAAGAGCGGTAAGCTCGACGTCGCCAGGCTCCGCGCGCTGACACAGCAGGTTGCCAATCTGCGCGACGCAGGCATGAGCGTCATAATGGTCACCAGCGCGGCCATCGCTGCGGGCTACTCGCTGCTGGGCTATCAGGAGCGGCCGGTTTCCGTGCCGGCGAAGCAGGCGAGCGCTGCGGTGGGCCAGGGGCTGCTCATGGAGGAGTACACCCGCGCGCTCGCAGAGCGCGGCTATGTCGCGGCGCAGATACTGCTGACGCGGGCAGACTTTTCCGACCGAAGGCGCTATCACAACGCCTTCTCCGCGCTCGAGGTGCTGCTGAGCCGGGGCGCGGTGCCGGTCATAAACGAGAACGACACCGTCTCCATTGCGGAGCTGAAGCTCGGCGACAACGATATGCTCTCGGCCCAGGTGGCCGCAATGCTGCACGCGGATTTGCTGGTGCTGCTGACCGACACTGACGGGCTGTACACCGCCGACCCGCGCAGCGACCCGGATGCGAAGCACATACCCTATGTTGAGCGCGTCACGCCGGAGATAGAGGCCCTTGCCACGGGCGCGGGTACAGCCAACGGTACGGGCGGCATGGCCACGAAGGTGGAGGGAGCAAAGCTCGCAACCGGCGTCGGAGTGCCCGTCGTCATCTGCTCTTCGCGGGAGCCGGACGTGCTGGAAAAGGCAGTCAACGGCACGGCAAAGGGGACGTATTTCAAGGCGGGCAGCGGCATGAAGACGCGCCTGCAGTGGATGGCCTTCTACGCGCCGACGCGCGGGAACGTGTATATAGACTCGGGAGCTGCGGAGGCCCTGTGCCGCAAGGGACGCAGCCTGCTGCCGGCGGGCGTGCGCGCCGTGGAAGGCGACTTTGCCGCCGGGGACGTGGTCAAGGTCTATCAGTCCGGCACGGACAACTGCCTGGGACGCGGCACGGTCAATTACTCGAGCGCCGAGCTGCGGGAGATAATGGGCCTCGGCACCGACAAGGCCGCCGCCCGCTTCCCGGACCGCCCGAGCGAGGTAATACATCAGGACAATTACGCCCATATGGAAACGGAGGTAAGCGAATGAAGACACTCATCGAGAGCGCGGCTGCGGCCAAGGCCGCCGGTATGGCGGTGGCCCAGCTCACAACCGAGCAGAAGAACGCCGCCCTGCTCGCCATGGCTGACGCACTGGAGGACAGATGCGCTGAAGTGCTCGCGGCCAACGCCGCCGACATGGAGAGGGAGAGGGCAAACGGCATGAGCCCCGACATGCTCGACAGGCTCATGCTGAACGAAAAGCGCGTGGCCGATATGGCCCTGGGGCTCCGCCAGGTCGCGGAACTGCCCGACCCCGTGGGCGAGGTCATGAGCGAGTGGACGCGGCCGAACGGCCTCTTGATACGCAAGGTCCGCGTGCCGATGGGCGTCATCGGCATCATATACGAGGCGCGGCCGAACGTTACGGTAGACGCGGCCTCGCTGGCCTTCAAGGCGGGCAGCGCCATACTTCTGCGCGGCAGCGGCTCAGCCTATGAGTCCAACGCCGCCGAGGTGCGCATAATGCGCGACGCGCTTGAGAGCGCGGGCGTCACCCCCGACGCCGTCTGCCTCGTCGAGGAGAAGGGCCACGACGTGGTCGACAAGATGCTCACTCTGCGCGGTTATATCGACCTCATCGTCCCGCGCGGCAGCGCGAGGCTCATAAACAACGCGGTTGAGAAGGCCACCGTGCCTATACTCCAGACAGGTACCGGCAACTGCCACGTCTACGTCGACGAGAGCGCAGATTACGCCATGGCGGAGGCCATAGTGATAAACGCCAAGACCCAGCGCACCAGCGTCTGCAACGCCGCCGAGACCCTGCTGGTGCAGGAGAATTGGGCCGAAGCGCACCTCAAGGACCTCCTGAAGGCGCTGACGGACAAAAACGTCGAGCTACACGGCGACGAGGACGCGGCGCGCTACACGACGGGCATGATACCCGCCGTCGAGTCCGACTGGGCCGACGAGTACCTCCGCCTGGCTATGGCCGTCAAGGTTGTGCCGGACGTCAAGGCCGCCGTCGAGCACATAAACCGCTACGGCACCAAGCACACCGAGTGCATCGTCACCGCCGACGCGGCCAACGCGGACTATTTCCTCAAGAACGTCGACGCCGCCGTCGTGGACTGGAACGCCTCCACGCGTTTTACCGACGGCTTCGAGTTCGGCTTCGGCGCCGAGCTCGGCATATCCACGCAGAAGCTCCACGCCCGCGGCCCCATGGGCCTCGAGGAGATCACGAGCTACAAGTACATGGTGATTGGAACCGGGCAGGTCCGCCCGTAAATCTTCAAAGAAGGCGATAAAATGTCGAAAATTGCGTTCATCGGCAGCGGGAGTATGGCCCGCGCGATAATCTCCGGACTGGTGCGCACCGGTACGCCGGGCGGGGATATACTGGTTGTCAACCCCAACAACCCGACAAGCTGCGGCCAGGTCCAGGCCCTGTACGGTGCAGTGCCGTCCCCCGCGGAGGCCGTGGCCGAGGCGGGGACCGTCGTCGTGGCGGTGAAGCCGCAGAGCTTCCCGGCGGCATATCCGGCCTACGCGCCGTATGTGAAGCCCGGCACGCTGGTCGTGAGCATCATGGCGGGCATCCCGACCGCGACGGTTGAGGCCGCCTTTCCCGGCGCGCGTGTTGTGCGCGTGATGCCGAACCTGGCCCTGGCCGTCGGCAGCGGCGCGTCGGGCGTCGCGCCCGGAAAGAGCGCGTCGGAGGACGACGTGCGCCGCGTGATTGATATATTCTCCGCCGGGGGCGTGGCCGTTGAGGTCACCGAGGCGCAGATAGACGACGTCGCGGCCATTTCCGGCAGCGGAGCGGCGTACATATACTACATGGTTGAAAACCTGCGTGACGCCGCCATAGAGGCCGGAATCGCACCGGAGACGGCCGGTGAGCTCGCCAAACAGACCCTGATAGGCGCGGCAAAGCAGCTCGAGCTCGAAAACGAGCCGCCCGAGGAATTGCGCCGCCGCATAACCAGCAAAAAGGGAACCACTGAGGCCGCCATCAACGCCCTGGACGAGCACGGTTTCCCCGAGGCCGTCCGCGCCTGCTACAACGCCAACAAGCGCCGCAGCAGGGAATTGAGCGGGGGCTGAGCCGAGGCTCTAATTGAGGAGAAAAGAGAGAAATAAGACTAAGGAGATGGTTAAATTGCAGGAACTTCACACCTTCAGGAAGGTAATGGCCGCGAACCGCGGCGAGATTGCCATACGCATATTCAGGGCCTGTTATGACCTGGGCCTGCGTACCGTGGCCATATACTCGAAAGAGGACATGATGAACCTCTTCCGCACGAAGGCGGACGAGTCCTATCTGATAGGCGAGCACCTGAGCCCGCTCGGCGCCTACCTCGCCATAGATGAGATAATAGCGCTGGCCAAGAAGCGCGGCGTGGACGCCATCCACCCCGGCTACGGCTTCCTGAGCGAGAACGCGGCCTTTGCCAAGGCCTGCGAGGACGCGGGTATCAAGTTCATCGGCCCTCCGAGCCATGTGCTGGCCAAGATGGGCGACAAGCTCGAGGCCAAGAAAATTGCCATTTCCTGCGGCGTTCCGGTCATTCCGGGAACAGAAGAGCCGTTGAAGAGCGCTGCCGAGGCCGAGGCCAGGGCGCAGGAGTTCGGCTTCCCCGTGATTCTTAAAGCGGCGGCCGGCGGCGGCGGGCGCGGCATGCGCCTGTGCCGGAAGCTCGAGGACGTGGCCCCCGCGTTTGAGCTCGTCAGCAACGAGGCCCGCAAGGCCTTCGGCGACGACAGCATCTTCATGGAGAAGTACCTGGTCGAGCCCAAGCACATAGAGGTGCAGATTCTCGCCGACGAGCACGGCAACGTGCGCCACCTGGGCGAGCGCGACTGCTCGCTGCAGCGCCGCTATCAGAAGGTGGTGGAGTTCTGCCCGGCCTGGAGCGTGGCGGAAGAGGTGCGCGAGGCGCTGCGCGCCGACGCGGTCAGGATTGCCGAGGCCGTCGGCTATGTGAACGCCGGCACGGTCGAGTTTTTGGTCGACCGCGACGGCCATCACTACTTCATCGAGATGAACCCGCGCATCCAGGTCGAGCACACCGTCACCGAAATGGTCACCGGCATCGACATAGTGCGCGCGCAGATACTCATAGCCGAGGGAGCGACGGTCGCTCACCCGGAGATAGGGCTTGAAAAGCAGAGCGACCTCTACATGAACGGCTACTCCATCCAGTGCCGCGTCACGACTGAGGATCCGAAGAACAACTTCGCGCCCGACAACGGCAAGATTGTGTCCTACCGCTCCGGCGGCGGCTTCGGCGTGCGCCTCGACGGCGGCAACGCGGCCGCGGGCGCCGAGGTAAGCCCCTACTACGACAGCCTGCTGGTCAAGGTCACCACCTGGGACCGTACCTTCGAGGCCGTGTGCCGCAAGGCGCGCCGCGCCATCAACGAGGAGCATGTCCGCGGCGTCAAGACCAACATCTCCTTCGTCACGAACATACTCAACCACCCGACCTTCATCGCGGGCAAGTGCCACACCAAGTTCATCGACGAGACGCCGGAGCTCTTCGACATAGAGGAGAGCCGCGACCGCGCCACGCGCGTGCTGCGCTACATAGCGAACATCCAGGTTGCGAACCCGGACGCGCAGCGCCGCGAGTACACCACCCCGCGCTATCCGATGCCCACCCGCGAGATAACCCGCGCCGACGGCCTCAAGGAGCTGCTGGACACTAAGGGTCCCGAGGCGGTCAGCCGCTGGGTCATGGAGCAGAAGAAGCTGCTCGTAACGGACACCACGATGCGCGACGCGCACCAGAGCCTGCTCTCCACCCGCATGCGCACCCGCGACATGGTCAAGGGCGCGGAGGGTACGGCGGACTTCCTCGCCGATTGCTTCTCGCTGGAGATGTGGGGCGGCGCCACCTTTGACACCGCCTACCGTTTCCTCTACGAGTCCCCCTGGGAGCGGCTCATAATGCTGCGCGAGAAGATACCCAACATCCCCTTCCAGATGCTGCTGCGCGGCTCCAACCTCGTCGGCTACGCCAGCTATCCCGACAACCTCGTCAACGCCTTCATCGAGGAGAGCGCGAAGTACGGCATCGACGTGTTCCGCGTCTTTGACTCGCTCAACTGGATACCCAGCATGGAGACGGCCATGGAGGCCGTGCTCAGGACGGGCAAGATACTCGAGGCCACCGTCTGCTACACCGGCGATATCCTCGACCCCAAGCGCGACCGCTACACGCTCAAGTACTACGTCGACTTCGCCAAGGAGCTCGAGAGGCGCGGCGCGCACATGATATGTGTAAAGGACATGAGCGGCCTGCTGAAGCCTTACGCGGCCAAGAAGCTCATCAAGGCGCTCAAGGAAGAGGTCGGCGTGCCCATCCACCTGCACACCCACAACACCACCGACAACCAGATTGCCACCTACCTGCTTGCCGCCGAGGCTGGCGTGGATGTGGTCGACTGCGCCATCGGGCCCCTGTCCAGCCTCACCAGCCAGCCGAGCCTCAACAGCCTTGTCGAGGCCATGCGCGGCACGGAGCGCGACACCGGCCTGCCCACCGAGGGCCTGCAGAAGCTCGCCGACTACTGGAGCGACGTGCGCGAGCGCTACGGCCGCTTCGACAAGGGACTGCGCACCCCCGTCACGGACATCTACCGCTACGAGATACCCGGCGGCCAGTACACCAACCTCCAGCCCCAGGTTGAGGCCCTCGGCCTCGGCCAGCGCTTCGACGAGGTCAAGGAGATGTACCGCACCGTCAACGACATGCTCGGCGACATCATCAAGGTCACGCCCAGCTCCAAGATGGTAGGCGACCTCGCAATATTCATGGTACAGAACGACCTGACGCCGGAGAACATCGTAGAGCGCGGCGAGTCCCTCGCCTTCCCTGACAGCGTCGTGAGCTACTTCAAGGGCATGATGGGCCAGCCGCCCTGCGGCTTCCCGGAGGATTTGCAGCGCGTGGTACTCAAGGGCGAACAGCCCATCACCGGCCGCCCGGGCGACCTCCTGCCGCCCGTCGACTGGGACGCCATCCGCGCCGAGGTTGAAAAATACGCACCCAACCCGGACCGCAAGGGCCTCGTCTCCTACGCCATGTACCCGAAGGTCATGCAGGACTACTTCACGCACCGCAAGGAGTACGGCTATATCATGCGCATGGGCAGCCATGTGTTCTTCGACGGCCTGGCCGAGGGTGAAACTACCACGATAAACATAGAGGACGGCAAGACCCTGGTCATAAAGTACCTGGGGCTCGGCGACCGCAACGAGGACGGCACACGCAACGTGGTCTTTGAACTCAACGGCTCCCGCCGCGAGGTCTCCGTGCCGGACCCCACCGCCGCGGACACGGCGCACAAGGTCGCAATGGCCGACCCCGAGGACAAGAGCCAGGTCGGCGCATCCATACCCGGTATGGTGAGCAAGGTCAGCGTAAAGCCCGGCGACACCGTCAAGGTCAACCAGGTCGTGGCCATCATCGAGGCCATGAAGATGGAGACCAGCGTGGTCTCGCGTATAGACGGCAAGGTCGGCGAGGTGTTCATAGAGCCCGGAAAGCCGGTCAAGGCCGGAGAGTTGCTGATGACCATCGTCTGAGCAAGTCGCGAGAAGAGGGCGTCTCCCGCCCGCGCCCGAGTTTTGGACGCTTTGCAGGGGACGACGTCCCGCTCGTATAAGCTGGAGCGCCGTCCCCTCGGAATAAGTAAAATTGACACACAAGGAACCACCACATGAAACTCTACCTACACGGCACCGACAACAAATACGCGGCGGAGCAGACGCTGCTCACGCTGTTCCCCACGGAGCGGCCCGAGTACCCCGAGGGCGCGCCGGAGGGCGAGCGCTGCGAGCTGAGCGTCACGCGAGGGGCGAAGTACGCCGTGTGTACGGCGAAGCTCGTGCGAGGTGGGGAAGTGTTCCGCGGCCTCGCGCGCGCAGAGCGCGCAAAAATGCGCGATAAGGACGGAGAGGCGCATTACCTGAACCGCATAATAAAGCTCGCCTTCTACCGCGCGGCGCTCAGCAGCGGCGTGAAGCAGCCCGTCTGGGGCTGCCTCACAGGCGTGCGTCCGGCCAAGCTCATGACCGGCTATCTGCGCGAAGGCATGAGCCCGTCCGCCGCTCGCGGACGCTTCATGCGCGAGTACTTCGTGCAGCCTGAGCGGGCCCAGCTCTGCCTCGACGCGGCGCTCTACTCCGAGCGGGAGAGCGCGCTGTTGGAAGAGCGCGACGTATGCCTGTACGTCGGCATCCCGTTTTGCCCGACGCGCTGTGCTTACTGCTCGTTTGTCAGCCAGAGTGTGGAGAAAAGCATGAAACTGGTGCCGCAGTTCTTCGACGCGCTGTGGCAGGACATCGCCGCCACGGGCGAGGCCGTGCGAAAAGCCGGGCTGCGGCCCGTCGCGCTCTACATGGGCGGCGGCACGCCCACAACGCTCAGCGCGCAGCATCTCGACGAGCTGTGTACACGCTTGGAGGACAGCTTCGACTTGACGCACCTGCGTGAGTACACCGTCGAAGCGGGACGCCCCGACACCATCACGCGCGATAAGCTCGAGGCCTTGAAAAAACACGGGGTGCGCAGGGTGAGCGTGAACCCGCAGACCATGTCGGACGGCGTGCTCGAGGCCATAGGCCGGAAGCACACGGCGCAGGACATCGTAGACGCGCTGGGCCTCGTGCGCGAGGTGGGCGGCTTTGACGTGAACATGGACTTGATAGCGGGCCTGCCAACGGACAGCCCGGAGGGCTTTGCGGACACGCTCACGCGAGTGCTCTCGCTTGCACCGGAAAACGTCACCGTCCACACGCTCTCGCTCAAGCGCGGCAGCACGCTGACGGTAACGGGCGGCGCGCTTCCCGAGGCGGAGGACGTGGCCGCTATGCTCTCCGACGCGCTCTCGCGCCTGCCCGGGGCCGGGTACGAGCCGTATTATCTCTATAGGCAGAAGTACATGGCGGGCGGCTTCGAGAACGTGGGATGGACCAGACCGGGACACGAGAGCCCGTACAACGTCTGTATAATGGAGGAGCTGTGCAGCATAATTTCAATGGGAGCGGGCGGCTCCACCAAGCTCGTGGCGCCGGGGAAAATTAAACGTTTCTTCGCACCCAAGTACCCGCTGGAATATATAAACGGCGCCGGCGCGATTTGTGCCGTAAAGGAAAGGATAACGGATTTCTATGGCGTTTGACTTGAATGAGATAAATTACCGCACCGTGGCCGACCCGAAGGAGTTCGTAGCCGAGTGCGACGCCGAGTACGCCGCCAAAATTTCTAAGGCCGCGGACATGATAAGCGAGAACCGGAAGCGCAGCCCCATAGTCCTGCTTTCCGGCCCGAGCGGCTCCGGCAAGACGACGACGGCGCAGAAAATTGAGGAAGAGCTCCGCCGCCGAGGCATAAAGAGCTATACGATAAGCATGGACAACTACTTCCTCGACGTCAACCCCAAAACCAGCCCGCGCACGGCTGAAGGCGACTACGACTTCGAGAGCCCCAAGTGTTTGGACATGGCGCTGCTCAACGAGCACTTCACCAAGCTGGCCAAGGGCGAGCGCATCTATGTGCCTAAGTTTGAGTTCTCCCGGAAGATGCGCGTCATGGAGCCGAGCAAGTCGCTCAAGCTCGGGCCCGACGAGATTGCCATCTTCGAGGGCATACACGCGCTCAACGACGAGATAGCCGGGCCGCACCCGGACGCCTTTAAGCTGTATATCAGCGCGCGCAGCAACGTGGAGTTCAACGGCCAGGTGGTGTTCAAGGGTACCTGGATACGCCTCGTGCGCCGCACGGTGCGCGACAAGCTCTTCCGCGCCTACGACCCCAATGCGACCCTGTCCATGTGGGCCAATGTCCGCCGCGGCGAGAAGCTATACATCTCCCCGTACAAGAACAAGGCCAACCTCATGCTGGACACCGCCCTCAAGTACGAGCTGCCGGTTATGAACTCCGTCGCAACAGAGCTTTTCTCCTCCGTCCCGGAGGGCATAGAGCGCTATGAAGAGCTGCGCCAGGTATTGCCCGCAATACAGCTCTTCGGCCACATCGACGAGAGCCTGGTCGCCCCGGACTCGCTCGTCCGCGAGTTCATCGGCGGCGGAATTTACGACCAATAAGGACGAAAAACGTGAAGAGGACGCCTTTTGGCGTCCTCTTTTGCTGTGTTTTGTTATTGCCCCCGCCCTAGCAGCCAGTCGGCGCTTACGCCGAGAATATCGGCGAGGGCGGCAAGCTCTATATCCGATACGGGGCGCTTCTGCCCCTCGAGCAGCGAGAGCGCGGGCGTGCTTATGGCCACGCCGCGCGTTTGCAGCCGGGCGAGCAATTCGCTCTGCCTTAGACCGAGCTCAAGCCTGCGCCGCGTCACGCGCTCACCGACTATGTTCCTGTCTCCAAGCCCGAGCTTTCTAGTTCGCACATCCACGCCCCCTTTTGCAAAAGTATATGCAAAAAGGGACTTGCCAAATTTGGTATTACCAAATATAATTGAATAAATTTCGTAATACTAAATTTGGAGGCAGACCATGGACGATCTCTACCACAAACTTTACCTGTTTTTATTCAATCGCATAACTGACGCAATCGAAGAGAGCCGCAGCGGCAATGTGGAAACGGTCAGGCAAATTCTAATCAATGCTCAGATACAGGCCGAGGAAATGTGTATTACTTGTCCTCAATCGAACCAGCCCGTGACGCCGGGCTCGGGATAGAGCAGGCAATCCGCCGGTATGGTTGCCTCTCCGCCGCCGTGGTAGCCGACCGTTACCGCGCTGCCGGAGCTGTCGGAACAGCTGACGAAGCCGTAATTCCAATCAATCGCGCTCGCGTCGACCTTGAGCGAGTGAGTGACCGTGTACATATTCTCCGACGTGTACTCGGTGACGCACTCGAGCGGCACCCAGCCGATATCCCCCTCGGAGGCGTCCCACACTCCGCTGCGAATCAGCAGCCACGTCTCCTGCGGCTCCTTGAGCGCGGCGTTCTCCTTGATATGGCAGGCTGCGAGCACCTCGGCGTACTCGTTTTCCATCGGGTGGCTGCACTTGAAGCCGTATTCCACCGGCGAGGTGACAGCCCCGTCGGGGCAGTTGACAATCACCTGCGTGTACTCCGGCTCCGTATAGACCATGTTGTAATAGGCATATTCGCCCAGCTCCGTCTGCGGATTTGCCGCCCTCTCGTTTGCCGCGGCGAGCTCATCCTCCAGCTCTGCTATGCGCGCCTCGAGCACGAGCGCCTCGGAGCTCTTCTGCTCCGGCGTCGCCAGAGGGGGCGGGGTGGAGACCTGAGCCGCGCCGCAGGCCGAGCAGCACAGCAGAGCGAGCGAGAGTGCGAAAGCGGCGGTTTTCCTAATCATTTTCCTCTTTCCTCCTGTTTCCCAAACTCATATACATAGCAGATGTTGACGCCGGTCTTGTATTCGGGGCCTTCTTCCCCGCGCTCATAGCCCGTTATGGCGACGGAGTCCTCGTCGTACCAGCTGAACCACTTTTCGTATATGTTCTGCTCGTTTTCGCGGTCAAGGCTGTAGAATTTCCCAGTTTTGCTGTCAATTACGGTGATGTTTTCATAGACGCCCTCTGTGTCCGTGGCTGCGATTGCAATCTTCGTCCCGTCCGGGCCGGCATAGGCCATGCGCTTTACGGCCGGGAGATCCCGCATCGATACGCCGCTGAGCGGTGTGCGCTCGCCCGTGTCCAAGTCCAGCGTTTCAACCGTGTCCCCGCCGTCGAGCAGCAGCGCAAAGCTCGCGCCGGGCGAGTCAAAGCCCTCGGCGGAGCAGAGAACGATGTCCTCTGTGGGCGTGTCGTCCAGCAGATTTGCCCGTTCCAGGGTGCGCAGGTCTATTGTCCAGACGTGTACGGTCATGTCCTCCGCCTCGCCCCTATACGACCAGCAGGCTATGCCGTCTCCTGCAAAGGCGCAGGAATCAACGTGCTCGCCGGAGAGCTCGCGCAGGTCGAGCGTCCTGCCGCGCTCCGCGTCGTACCACAGCCAGCTGCCCTCTACGCGATATAGCATGCCGCTGCCGTCCGCGGCGACGCCGCCGGAGTCAAAGTCAAGTGTCTGACCGGCATAGCCGCCGAGCACGTCGATATATTCGCCCGTCGTCAGGTCGAGCAGCACGGGGCAGTGCCTGCCGTTCACATGGCATATTATCGGCATGGCCTCGGCGCTGCTGTAGCGGCTCACAGGCGACCAGTCCAGCCACAGCCGCTCTGGCTCGCACCACGAGAGCGCGCAGACGCCGCCGCTTTCCGCGTATTCAAAGGTCACTCGCACCTCCGCGCCCTGGACGTTCAGAACTTCGTCAAAGCGCTCGGCAGCGAGGCGCGTGAATTCGCCGCCGTCCTCGTGCCAGACTTCGCTTCCCCGGAAGAAGAAGCCGTACTTCGGGCCGGTTTCTATCTCGGCTAAGTTGTAGTATCTCGCCTCTATGTCTCCCAGCTCCTGAGTGCCAATCAGCTTCACCGGGCTGTCGGGTGCGGATACCGGTTCCGGTGCGGCGTCGGGGACGACCTCACTGTACTCCAGGCCGAGGAAGCCGAGCACCGCATCGCGCACGGGCTCACTGACGGCCATGGCGGTGAGCATGCACATGAGCAGCAGCGCGGCGGCGATGACCACGCCGGTCAGTGCGCGGCGGAGCGTGTGGCGGTTCCGGCGGCGGGGGCCGGGGGCAATGTAGTAGCCCAGGCGGCGCGCCGCTGAGGCTATGTATTCGTCGTCGATGACGCCGATGGCGTCGAAAAGCCGCTCCTCGCTCATACGTACCCCTCCGTTTCCAGGAACCGGCGCAGCCTGGCGCGCGTGCGGCTCAGCCGCGTGCGGACGCGCCCCTCGGAATAGCCGAAGCGCCCCGCGAGCTCGCCCACAGGCGCGGCGAAGAAGTAGCGGCAGACGAAGAGGTCGCGCTCTGTTTCGCTGAGGGTGCCAAGGAAATAGTTGACCGCCGAGGCCAGCTCCCGCACTTCCACGCGCTCCTCGGCCCGCGAGCGAGAGGAGACGCAGTCGGACAGCTCGTCGAGGCAGAGCGGCACCTCGCCGCCGCCTCGCTTGCCGCACGTCTGCGCCCGGATGCGCCCGAGGCTCAGGTTTCGGGTGATGCGCCCCAGGTAGGCGCCCAGCGCCGCGGGCCGCTTGGGCGGGATGCTGCGCCAGGCGGCGAGGTAGGTGTCGTTCACGCACTCGCGGCTGTCATCCTCGTCGGCAAGGATGCGCCGGGCGACGCCGTAGCAGAAGCGGCCGTATTTCGCGTCCGTCTCGCGTATCGCGTCCTCGTCGCGCGCCCAGTACAGCTCGATTATTGCCTCGTCCTCCATTGCCTCGCCCCCTTTGCGTCTCCCTTACTTATATAGACACTTTTTTAAGGTGTTTGTTACACTCGATACAAGAAATTTTCGTGCAAAAAAGCGGAGGCCTTGCGGCCCCCGCGTGTGCGGCGTCAGTAAAATATCTCTTTCCCGGAGTCCTGCTGCGCGGCGATGACAGCCACACGCTCCGGGCTGCTGAAATAATTCAAGAACCATTCCTGCTCCACGTTCTGGGTGTTCAGACCGACGGCGAGGGTGGTGCCGTTGATTATCTCACGCGCTATATCCGCCTCGTCCTCGCTCGAATACTTCGCCGACTGTATCAGCCTGGCATCGAGCGCCGCCGCGGTGGCGGGCAGCCAGTCGGTCTGCATCTGGTTGTCCGCGCTGTAGAGCGTGCTGAGGAAATCCCAGGCCGCGTCGGGGTCATCGCAGGCGGAGAAGATACCGAACACCATCTTCGGCTCATATATGCCCAGCGTTGTAGCGCCCGGGATGCCGACGGAGTAGTCGGAGCCGTCGTAGCCTCTCAGCCCGAAGCCGGGGCGGCCGTTGAGCCAGATGTCAAGATAGGCGGAGCCGTTAGAGGTGTTGCTCGTGTCCGGCTCCAGCGTGTGCACCACGCCGAGCACCTCCGAGCGCACCGCCTCGTCCGCGGAGCAGAGGTAGGAATAGAGCTGGTACTCGACGATTGCGTCGCGGCTGCGCCACGGGGAGAACAGCGTCGTACCGGCGTTCGCGGCCAGCTGCGCCGCCTGCGTGAAGCTCTCCGGCTCTCCGTCGAGCGACCAGTGCAGCGCGTGGATGCTGAAGTCGAAGGGCAGATAGCGCAGCTCGCCGTCATGGCTCAGCGCTTCGGCGAGATTCGGCGCGAGCTCCGTGTCCAGGTAGTCGGTCAAGTCCAGGCTCGCGTCCCAGTACTCGCCGATGGGGCTGCTGATTACGCCGAAGGGCTCGTCCAGCAGGTACATGTCTACATGAGTGCCTTCGTCGATTGCGTCAAGAAGCTGATTAGGATGATCGAAGTACACCAGCTCGACCGGCCTCGCCGGGTTCGTGTCGTTGTAGTCCTCCACCACTCCGCGCACACTCAGCGCGGACGTGCTCTGGCGGCACACGCCCAGCACCAGCGTGTTTGCCTCCTGCTCAGGAGTGGACTCCGGCGTCTGCGTGGGGGAAACCTCGCCGCCGCAGCCGGTTGCGGTTAGGCACAGCACAAGCGCCAGCGCCGCGCTGAGCAGCCGCTTCAGAGTTTTCGTGTGCATTTGTAACCCTCCCATACATTTTGTTGACTTTACTTTATAATGCCAATGTATCCAAATTGCATCAAAATTGTATCGAAAGGCACAGATTGGCAAAAATTGTGATGGAAATTCAAAATGGAAAGCGTGCTTGACATTTTGCCCGCGCCGTGCTATTCTACAGATGGAAAGCAAGCTTTCCATACAGGAGGTGGGCAGTTGAAGAACCGGCTTGAAGAGCTGCGAAAGGCGCGGGGCATAAACCAGGAGGAGCTGGCGCGGGCCCTGCGCGTGTCGCGGCAGACCATCGGCTCGCTGGAGAACGGGCGCTACAACCCGTCCATAACGCTGGCCTTCAAGATTGCGAGATTTTTCGGCCTTAGCATAGAGGAGGTGTTTATCTATGAAGAAAGCGACGAATAAGACGAAGCTGTGGTACTTGGGCTATGCCGTCTGCGCCGTTATCCTGCTGCTGATAGTGTTTGCCGATTTCCCGAGGATGGCGGACATCGGGCTCTCCTGCGCCTTCGGCGCCATCTTCGGCGTGAGCTACACGCAGCTCTGGTACGACAAGCAGGTGAAGAAGGACCCCGACTTTGAAATCGAGGTCGAGGACGAGCGCAACGTGCAGATAAAACACCGCGCGGGCTATCTCACCTGCGGCATAGACTGGCTGCTGCTCAGCGCCGCGACGGTGGCGTTCATCATCCTGGACTACACGCTCCCGGCCATAATCACCGGCGCGATACTGCTTCTCCAGCCGGTGATACTCGTCGTTGCGAGCAATATAATAGAGAAGAAAATATAAAAAGACGCGCCTCACGGCGCGTCTTTTGTCTGCGTGTTATTACATCGCGGCCGCAATCTGGGCGGCGCACTTGGCGTTGTTGAGAGCGAGCTGGATGTTGCTGGCGAGGCTCTCGCCGCCGGTGAGGTCCTTGACCTTGGCGAGCAGGAAGGGGGTGATGTCCTTGCCGTGGACGCCGGCTTCGTCGGCTGCGGCGAGGGCCTTCTGTATCACGCCCTCCATCTCGTCAAAGTCGAGGCCGTACTCCTCGGGGATGGGATTGGCGATGAGCACGCCGCCCTTGAGGCCCATTTCCCACTTGGCGTTGAGGATGGCCGCGGCCTCGGCGGGGTCGGAGACGGCGTAGTCGAGCTTGTGGCCGCTCCTGCGGCAGTAGAAGGCCGGGAACTCGTCGGTGCCCATGCCCAGGACGGGGACGCCCATGGTCTCGAGGTACTCGAGGGTGCGGCCGATGTCGAGAATCTGCTTGGCGCCGGCGCAGACGACGGCGACGGAGGTGTGCGCGAGCTCCTGCAAATCTGCGCTGATGTCCATGGTGACCTCGCCGCCGCGGTGTACGCCGCCGATGCCGCCGGTGGCAAAGACACGGATGCCGGCCATTTCGGCCATCAGCATCGTGGTGGCGACGGTGGTCGCGCCGGTGTGGCCGTTGGCGATGTAAACAGGGACGTCGCGGCGGGAGACCTTGCCGACGTCGTGGGCCTCGCACATGACCTTGAGGTCGGCCTCATTCAGGCCGACCTTTAGCTTGCCGCCGATGATGGCCATGGTGGCGGGGACGGCTCCGTTGTCGCGGACGACCTGCTCCACCTTTGCGGCAAAGCCGAGGTTCTCCGGATAGGGCATGCCGTGGCTGAGTATGGTGCTCTCAAGGGCCACAACGGGCTTCCCGGCGTCGAGGGCGGCCTTAATTTCAGGCTGGATATCCAGGTACTTTTCGAGATTCATCTTGAAATGCACTCCTTATAATTATATACGTCAAGGTTGATGTTCCTGTATGGCAAGGCGCAGGCGCTCTGCGCTCATGTCCGGGTTTATGGTGAGGTCGCTCTCCACGGCGAGCAGCCCGGCGGCCAGGGCGCAGTCCACGGCGTGCGGCGGCTCATAGCCGTGTACGAAACCGTAAACCAGCCCGGCGAGGAAGGCGTCGCCCGCGCCGGTGGCGTTGCGCATCTCGCTAACGGGGCGCAGGGCGCGGTAGAAGCGGCTGCCCTTGGCGTCGGCGTAATAACAGCCGCGCTCGCCGAGGGAGACGGCTACACATTTGGTGCCGCGGCCGATGAGCCCGGCGGCGGCGCGCTCTATGCCCTCGTCGGTGTCCGTGTCCATTCCGGCGAGTATGGCCAGCTCCATGCGGTTGGGCTTCAGCGCGTAGAAGCGCCCGGCAATAGCGGTCACCCGGTGTGCGTAGGCCGTGCTCACCGGGTCGAGCATCACGGGTACGCCGTCCGCCTCGTCCAGGATGCGCACCAGCGTCTCCTCGGGCAGGCAGGGGTCGCAGATTACCGCCGCCGCGCCGCGAATCAGGGAGCGCTTGGTGCTTACGAAGTCGGGCGTGATGTGCTCCAGCACGCTCATATCCGACATGGCCACAAGCATGTCCGCCCTCTCGTCCAGGATGGAGACGTAGCTGCTGGAGTTTACACCGGGAAGGACCAGGCACTCCGACATGTCCAGACCCGCCTTCTCGCTCTCGCTGCGCACATATTCGCCGAACAGGTCATCGCCCTGGGCGGACACCATACGGGCGTCCACGCCCAGGCGGGCGAGGTTCTCCATTATGTTGCGGGTCACACCTCCGGCGCTCGTGCGCAGATGACCGGGGTTGGAATCGCGCATCACTATCGCTGCACGGCTCATGCCGTGCACGTCGACGTTTGCCGCGCCTATGCCAAGTACATACATTCCTGTCCCTCCTCGGAAAAGCTAAATATACTATAAAGATGCTGCGCTGTCAAGTTGCGCTCAGCCAGATAGCCCCGCGGGATGCGGGGCTATCTGCGTTATTTGTACTTCACTCGCGGACGGTAAAACTGGAAGATGACGGCGTCGTTTTTGTCTTCGGTTTTCCACTCAAGGCTGGTCCAGGCGACCTTCATTGCGCCCATCAGCTCTCCGAGCTTCACTGTGAGGGGCTTGCGCCCTATCTCGTAGGCTATGAAGTGCGGGCGCGTGATAAAATTGGTAAGGCAGCGGCTGAGCGCGAAGGCGCTGAACTTGCCGAGGGACGAGCGCAGGCTTGAGTACCTGGCCGAGAGCTGGCCGCGCAGCACCTCGGGGGCGTGGATGCGGAACCAGAGCACGATGCGCGGGTTGAAGCTCTCTATGCACCAGGGGCCCGAATATGTCTGCATGACCTCGTAGACCTTGTGGCAGAGCTCACGGTTGGCGTGGCCGCGCTTGAGCTCGACTATCAGCGGGCTGCGTCCGGAGACGGCGGCGAGGACTTCCGGCAGGGTCGGGATGGCGTTATCCGTGCCGCAGAGCCTGAGAGCGCGCAGCTGCCCGAGGGTGAAATCCTCCAGGCGGCCCTCGACGCCGCAGACGCGCTTCAGTTCGTCGTCGTGGAACACCACGAGCTCGCCGTCGGCGGTGATGTGTACGTCCAGCTCTATGCCATAGCCTATGCGCGCGGCGTGCTCAAAGGCTGGAATCGAGTTCTCCGGCACGCTTTTGTCTATGCGGTGCAGGCCGCGGTGGGCAAAGTTGCGGCCCATAAAGGGCGCGCGCTGCCCGGCGTCGCGCTTACCCGGAGCGACGAGGAAAGCCGTTATTCCGGCGGCGGCAGCGAGCGCGCCGGCGGCTATAAGCCCGGCCTTGGCCGGTCTGTTCAAACCCATTGGAGGCACCTCCTTGTTCGTGACAACATCATTCTACCCCACGCCCGCCCCCGCGTCAAATCAACTTTTTGTGTCCGCAAGCCCTTTACGCAGATTTTGGTTGAATTGCCGGGTGAAATGGTTTAAAATTTTCCTATAACCTGCATGGGGGGAGAAAATGAAACTCAACTACAAAAAGACTGTTTTCGTCGGCTTCGCCTTCTTCCTGATAAGCGCTTTCTGGCAGGCCTACGACACTATAATACCCAAAATACTTACGGACAAGTTCGGCATGTCGCAGAGCCTGTCGGGCGTCATCATGGCGGCGGACAACGTGCTCGCGCTCTTCATGCTGCCGCTCTTCGGTACGCTCTCGGACAAGTGCAGGAGCAGGCGCGGACGCCGCACGCCCTTCATAATCGCGGGCACCGTCTGCGCCGCTGTGCTCTTCGTCGTGCTCAGCTTTGCGGACGATTTGCAGCTGCGCGCGCTCGAGCCGGTCGCCATCGACAACCCCACGGCGCAGGAGACGCTCTGGGACGCGGATTTGACCGCCGCCACCCCCGACGGCGTGGAGTTTGAGGTACAGGAGGAGTTCACGCGCGAGCAATTCGCCGCCATCGAGATGACGGAGCCGGACGGCAGCGCAAACCCTGACTACACAAACTACGTCGTACCGGCGCGCCAGGCCTACGCCGCCGAGGCGACGGCAAACAACCACGGACCGCTCATCTTCTTTGTGGCCGTGCTGCTCCTGGTGCTCATAAGCATGGCGACCTTCCGCTCACCGGCGGTCGCGCTCATGCCGGACGTGACGATAAAGCCGCTTCGGAGCAAGGCCAACGCCGTCATCAACCTTATGGGTGCTGCGGGCGGCATAATCGTCCTGGGACTCGGCGCGGCGTTCGGCACCGGAAGGGCGGAAAACGCCCTGATGAGCTACACTTTTTTCTTCGCGGCGGTCAGTGCGCTGATGCTCGTCTCGCTCGTGCTCTTCCTGTGGAAGGTCAAGGAGCCGCAGCTCGTCCGGGAAATGCACGAGGAATCGCACCGCTACGGCATCGCCACCGAGGAGGACACAAACCCCAACAGCGGCGACCGCAGCCTCTCGAAGGGCGAGTTCAGGAGCCTCATCCTCATACTTATGAGCGTGGTGTTCTGGTTCTTCGGCTATAACGCCGTGACCAGCAAGTACGCGGTCTACGCCTCGAGCGTGCTCGACCTCGACTACAACCTGACGCTGATGATAGCCACCGGCGCGGCCATCGTCGCCTACATACCTGTCGGCGCCCTGGCCAGCAGGATTGGCCGCAAAAAGACCATACTCATCGGCATCGTGATATTGGGCGGCAGCTTCCTGGCTGCGAGCTTTATCCGCGCGGGCAGCCCCGTGATGCTGATGAACCTGCTCTTCGCCACGGCCGGTATCGGCTGGGCGACAATAAACGTCAACAGCTATCCCATGGTCGTGGAGCTCAGCCGCGGCGGAGACGTGGGCAAGTACACAGGCTTTTATTACACCGCCAGCATGGCCGCACAGACGCTTACGCCCATAGTCTCCGGCTTCCTGATGGACACCCTGGGTATGACCACGCTCTTCCCCTACGGCGCGGTTTTTGTGCTGCTGGCCTTCGTGACCATGCTGCTTGTGAAGCACGGCGACAACAAGCCGACATAAGGAGGACATATGGAAAGACTGACAAAGCGCCTTGAAAACGGCGGATACGACGCCGGCGAGCGCACACTTGAAGAAATCATTGCGGAACTCGGCAAATACGAGGACTTCATGGAGAGCATCGAAGCGGAGCTCGAGCTTGTAAATCTCAATCTCGAGGCGCTGCGCAGCTACGGCAAGCAGCGCAGCGCGACTTATACGATGCTTCGCGGCTCCGGATATATGCTCGAAGAGATGCAAAAGCGCATCGCGGAACCCTCTGCTGAAGTCGCCGCCCGCCTTGAGTCCCTCAGGAAAATGATAGACGAGGACCCCGACGACGACGGCATCCATGACGTCGAGGAATAAGCAAAATACGGCTGTGAAGGCACGTCGTGGCAAGCGCAGTATCGCGCTTGCCACGACGTTTGTTTTGCTTGAATTATAAAGACAGGGCCGAAACCGGGGGGTTAGACCCTGAAAAGACGCTCAAGGGAGTGGACGTATGACGTCTTTTCCTGCCGAAGGCATAAAAATCGCCGTCGCAAGAGATAAGCCGCTTGCGACGACGTGGAAGGAGCGAACGGTTTTTATCCCCCTTTTTATCACTCGGTCACATTGGGGCAACCTGCATCCGAGGCTCTCAAAGCTTGTGGTTAGGGCGGTGAGTGAGAGGATTACTGCAAGTGCTTTCTTCGTGGCGATTTGCCTCCTTTGGTGTCTGCTGTGGTAATCTAGAACTCGAAACGGTCGCTTTTTGTTCACAATGTGAGCGCAACCCGGTAAATGCGTTTGAAAAGAACGCGCTTTTTTATTACCGGATCACTTGGCGGGAACCGCCTGGCCTGGACGACTTATTTTTAAATCTAACGCAGCATCCATATTTATACTTATACGGACTGACGCGCTTACAAAAAGCGGAATATCTGCCTGGTGGCTGCGACAAGGAAGCGAGATGGCATCAGCTATAAGATGCTCACTGACAGTCTGCGTACCCAGAGAATGACAGCCTGCTGGCTGGAATGAGAGGCTGTAGCTTGGCTCTGCGCCGGCAGGGAGGGTCAGGGAGCGCCCCGGTGTTTTCGTATTGAAAATACCGGGGCGCTTTATCTGTTTCCGGCATCCCCTGAGGTCCGGGCTAAGGAGATAGAGACAGAAAAACAGGTCCAAGGTTGTCGAGAAAGCATCAGAGCAGCGGCGCTTAAATCCAGTTATCCGAAGATGACAGTTAAATCCAAAATCCACAATTTCTTGGTAAAAACTTCATATCATGGCTGAAGGGAGGAATGTTTCGCAGAAAAAAAGAAGTTCAGCCGTTCTCTGAAAAACGGCTTGGCCACTTTTTCGACACACTAAGGTCCCTGGACGTCCATCAGAACGGCCCGGGGCCTGGTTCTTGTTTACCTAATACCAATAGGGGTGGAATTTTTCCGCCATGGTGATGTTGTTGTTCATGTATTCGGTCAGTTCCATGCTGCTCAACGGGATGACATATTTGTTAGCCACCGTGTGTTCAAAATAGTTGCGGAAGAGCAGAATATCGTCCAGATTGGGAAACTTATGACTGAAAAGAAGTTTGGAACCGGCCGGCCGGGTCTTTTCCAGAATCACTTCCCGCGGGCTGACGTATATCGACACTCCGTAGCGGAACTGGTGGATGGTGGTGGCGGTGTCATCTATAAGGCTGAACCGTATCCTGGAATTCTCGGAGAAGATCTCCTGCAGATGACGGACATGCTCTATGCGTTGTTCTGGCGTCAGCAGAATGCGGTGGGGCCCCAGCTCGATCGCCCCGGTGTGCAGGTATTCCATCAGGCAGGACTTGAACAGTATGACATACAGGTCGCCGTAGCGCATCCGCTGTTCCCAGGCGTGGGAGAGCATCTGGAGCTGGGCCGTGTAGATTTGCTCGCTGCCGCTGGCAGAGAGATCCTGGCTGATCTGCTGTATAACCTGAGGGGGCAAAAACAGCGACGGGGCGCCGTACAGCAGGATACGGCCCCAGTCCTGCATGTAAAAATCGACGTGCAGGCTGGACTTCTTCAACATGGCTGGTTCCAGCGGGGCGAGGAATCGCGAGAGACGATGGAAAGTGGCCACGCAGTATTCGTCCAGATTTAAAAGAGTGGCGCGATCCGTGGTGTAGGAACAGGCAACGAGCTCACTCTCCCGCATCACCAGCACGAAGGCGATGGTGTTCCGGACAACAATCAGGTGCTCATACATCCTGTCGCCACTGTGGTAAAAAGTTAGAATGGGAGCGTTGGTCACGTTTATGGTCTTGATAATCCAGTCAAAATAATCTGCGCTGTATTTAGAGACGCGGTTCATGTCAATGATCTGGCTCAGGCTGACCGAGAGTCCCGACAGGGTGCCTTGTTCGAACAGAGAGAGCACCTTATCTTCGAAGAGGCTGTATAGATCCACTGTCGCGAGAATTTCCACTCGCCTTTTCACGGAACCAGACTTGACGATGGCGTTCTTGAGTACGGATAGCAGATCGGACTTCGTGCTCAGAAAAGAGTCTGGGAGCTGGAGCACACTCTGCGGGGCAGCCTTCTCCTCACCCTGTGGGGAGATGCTGGCCTGATACCTGGAGCGCAGCATCGTATACAGGACCATCGAGAGCCCGTCCTTTGAGATTGCTTCGGCTTGCCCGGCCGGCACCTCCAGCAGCTTGGCTACATTCTGTTTCCAGTCTGGCTGCAGGCACAGCTGCTCGGCAAAAAAGCTGGCAATATCGCGGCTTATCTTGTCGATGGAACGCTCCGAGGGGAGGCGGCTGCCGTTGAGCCACTTGCTGATATAAGTGGTGTCATATCCAAGATGTTTTGACAGAGAAAAGGTTTTTTCGTCCGAAATGTTGAGCAATTGCCGCAACAGCTCACCAAAAGGACTTGGCTTAGACATAGAACCGGAGCCTCCTATCAGGGCTTGAGAAAATGCGTCGATACGGTAAGCCAGAGAAATGTGTAACACCCCGGTACCCGGTACCGCAGATTGACAAAGAGGACAAAATACGCTGTTTGAATTGTCTCGCCAAATTGTGTGCGATTCCTGAAAACAAGGGAAGAATTTTCTACAATTGGTGTAAAAACAATAGCCTGACAGCGGAGCGTTCGCTAAAACAAAGAAATGTTTATGTAATTTTAAGAGCAAAACAGAGGTTTTGTCAAGGGCTTTTGCCCAAAGACACACTGCTGTCCGGTTTAAAAGACAAAATGAGACAAGGATATGTCTCATTTTGTCTTTATCGATAAATGAAGTGAAGTGGTACAATGAAACAACAATATCGGTCGCCATCGCGTTCATATTTAAGAGAAAGCGAGGGAAGCAAAAATATGTATAAATTTATCCTGAAGCGTCTCATCATGATGATACCGGTCCTGCTGGGTGTGGTATTCATTATCTTCAGCATGATGTATCTGACGCCGGGCAGCCCAGAGGATATGATCCTAGGGGAGAATGCGACTGAGGAGGACAAACAGCAGCTCCGAGAGGAACTGGGCCTGGACGAGCCGTTTTTGGTGCAATTTGGGACCTATATCTTTGATATTGTAACCAAGGGGGACTTCGGCACATCATACACCAACGGGCGGCCAGTTACTGAAGAAATCCTTCAGAGATTTCCTACCACCGCGCTGCTCGCCGCGCTGAGCATGCTCGTTGCGCTATGTATCGGGGTTCCATTGGGGATTTTGGCGGCGACCAAACAGTATTCGATTTTTGACCATTTTGCGACCACGGTCTCCTTGTTCGGAATTTCGGTTCCGAATTTCTGGCTCGGCATGATGCTGATAATCGTATTTTCGGTGCATCTCGGCATCCTGCCGCCCTCGGGGTTCTATGGCGCTGAGTACTGGATATTGCCAGCGATAACTGTTGGCAGTGGGGCCGCAGCCAACATAATGCGCACCACCCGCTCCACGATGCTGGAGGTCATACGCCAGGACTACATCCGCTGTATCCGCGCGAAGGGGCAGACGGAGGGCAAGACCATTTGGGGACACGCTCTGCGAAACGCGCTCATCCCCATCATAACCGTTGTGGGCATACAGTGCGGCGTGCTGCTGGGGGGCACGGTGCTGGTAGAGACAGTGTTTGCCATACCGGGCCTCGGAAAGCTGATGGTGGACTCCATCAAGGCCAAGAACTATCCGATGGTACAGGGCGGCGTGTTGTTCATTGCACTGGTGTTCTGTGTCATCAACCTGCTGGTCGATTTGCTGTACGCCTACATTGACCCGCGTATCAAGTCCCAGTATCAGGTCAAAAAGAGGCCCAAATGAAAGTGGGAGGGAGGATCCACATGCAAATCAAGAGCAAGCGTGTTCAGGGAAGACTGGATAGGCAGGACGATATTCTGTCTCTGAAGAAGAGCAGCCAGGTTTGGGAGATATGGGGCCGGCTTGTGCGCAATAAGACAGCCATGGTTGGACTGATCATTCTGGTTGTGCTTATCCTGACGGCTATTTTCGCCGACTATATCGCCCCATATGGCTATGACGACCAAGTCCTGGACGACCAGTTCATTCCACCGTGTGCGGAGCACATCTTCGGCACAGATAACTTCGGGCGCGATATCTTCAGCCGCGTGGTTTATGGCAGCCGTATCTCCCTGCAGGTTGGGTTGCTCTCCATGGGCTTTGCCGTCATAGCGGGATGTATTGTGGGCTCCATCGCAGGATATTACAGCGGCGTGGTGGACAACATCATCATGAGGATAGTGGACATCATGCTGGCCATCCCCAGTATTCTTCTGGCCATCTCCATCGCCGCTGCGCTCGGTCCCGGGCTGCGCAATGTCATGATTGCCATAGGCATAGGCTCTGTCCCGCAGTTTTCGAGAATAGTGCGGGCGTCTATCCTAACTGTTAAGGATCAGGAGTATATCGAAGCGTCGCGGGCCACGGGAGCCAGCGACCTGAGGATAATAGTCTCGCATATCCTACCGAATTGCATTGCCCCTATCATTGTGCAGACTACCCTGGGCGTGGGCAATGCGATACTGAACGCCGCAGGCCTCAGCTTCATAGGTTTGGGCGTGTCGCCCCCCATCCCAGAATGGGGAGCCATGCTCTCTGCGGCGCGTCAGTATATACGCGACTACTGGTGGCTGCTGACCTTTCCCGGCCTTGCGATCATGCTTACTGTCTTTGCCCTGAACGTGCTGGGCGACGGCCTGCGCGATGCGCTTGATCCCAGACTTAAGTCCTGAAGGAGGTGCTCTGGATGGAAAATCTTTTGAGCATTCGAGATCTGACTATTTATTATGCGTCCGGCAAGCGGACGGTTAAAGCTGTAAATGGCATTTCCCTAGAAATTGAAAAAGGGAAAACATTGGGCTTGGTGGGAGAGACTGGAGCGGGCAAAACGACCACGGCGCTGGGCATTTTGAACCTCATCCCCAAGCCTCCCGGGAAGATAGTCTCGGGCGAGATCTTCTTTGAGGGAGAGGATCTCCTGAAAAAGACAAAGAAGGAGATGCGTAAAATCCGCGGTGACAAAATCTCCATGATTTTTCAGGATCCTATGACCTCGCTGGACCCGGTGGTGACGGTGGGCGACCAGATCGCAGAAGTAATCCACCTGCACCAGGCTTCCAGCCGCAAGGAGGCCGAGAAAAAAGCGATTGAGATGCTGGAGCTTGTCGGCATCCCAGGAGAGCGGTATAACGAGTATCCTCACCAGTTCTCCGGCGGCATGAAGCAGCGCGTCATTATCGCAATTGCCCTGGCCTGCAACCCGTCCCTGCTAATCGCTGACGAGCCCACAACGGCGCTGGATGTGACTATTCAGGCCCAGATCTTGGAGCTGATGGCGAATTTGCGCAGGGAATTCGGCTCATCCATGCTGCTAATAACCCATGATCTGGGCGTGGTGGCGGAGGTATGTGACAACGTGGCTATTATGTACGCAGGCCAGATCGTGGAATACGGCAACCTGCGGCACATCTACCGAAACGCAAGTCATCCTTATACAGAAGGGCTGTTTGGCTCCATACCCAACCTCAACGATGAGGCAGAGAGGCTAAAACCGATCCGCGGGCTGATGCCTGACCCGTCCGACCTCCCGCCGGGGTGTAGCTTCGCGCCGCGCTGTCCGTATGCGTCGGACCGCTGCCACGAGGAGGATCCTGCGGCTTGTGAGATAGAACCCGGCCACCTGGTAAAGTGCCATCGTTACGATAAAGCGGAGGAGGGGGAACATGGCAGCGTCACTTCTTGAAGTAAAGGATCTAAAAAAGTATTTTAAGACCCCCAGCGGCACCCTGCATGCGGTGGACGGCGTAAGCTTTTCCATTGAGGAGGGCAAGACTCTCGGCGTCGTTGGCGAGTCGGGTTGCGGCAAATCCACCCTGGGCCGCACCATCCTGCACCTGCAGGAGAGCACCGGCGGCCAAATGTTTTTTGAGGGGCAGGATATAACAAACGTGACGGCGCAGCAGCTCAAAGAGCTGCGTAAAAATATGCAGATTATTTTCCAGGATCCGTTTGCCTCCCTTGACCCCAGGAAGTCTGTTAGTCAGATAATTGCCGAGCCGCTGAAAATCTACAAGGTGTGCGCAAACCGTCGGGAGATAATCAAAAAGGTAGGAGAGTTGATGGACACCGTAGGCCTGGCCACACGCCTTGCCCACTCTTATCCGCACGAGTTGGACGGAGGACGCCGCCAGCGCATAGGTATCGCCCGCGCCCTGGCCCTGAACCCCAAGTTCATCGTTTGCGACGAGCCGGTCTCCGCCCTGGATGTATCCATCCAGGCCCAGGTCCTGAACCTGATGCAGGATCTGCAGAAGGAGCGTCATCTCACCTATATTTTCATCACTCACAACTTGGCGGTGGTAAAACACATCTCCGACGAAATCATGGTCATGTACCTGGGCCATATGATTGAAAAAGCGCCCAAGCGGGAGCTGTTCGCCTCTCCGATGCACCCCTATACCCAGGCACTGCTCTCCGCAATACCAATTCCGGACATTGACGTGGCGAAAAAGCGCATTTTGCTCAAAGGAGAGATCACATCCCCGATAGACCCCAAGCCAGGCTGCCGCTTTGCGCCGCGCTGCAATTATGCGAGACCGGAGTGTTTTGAAAACACACCGGAACTCAAGGAGATGAATCCAGGGCACTATGTGTCTTGCCATTTTGCGGGAAAACTGAAGGAGAAGGAGGGATAGTCGACATGACCACTGAGGAGATAATGCAAATCGCGCTTTCATTGTCCGGGCTGGACGAGGTACCCGGCGACTGTGGCATTGTGGTACGCGGCGAGAATATACGCCGCATTCTGGCTGGCATCGACATGGAGACAGCTGAGATTATTCTGGGCAAGCGGCTGGGCTATGACCTGGTGTTGAGCCACCATCCGGTGACCGGACCCATGCAGGCTAACTTCTACAAGGCCAGCGATTATCTGGGAGAACTCCTTGAGCGGGCGGGGGCCCCTGCCAACGCCGCCCAACGGTCCAGTGACTGGCTGACCAAACTGCAGGAGGGCAAAAACCACCCTGTCAACTATGGGAAAAGCGCGGATACAGCCCGATTGCTGAACATGCCGTACATGGGAATCCACAACATCGCAGATGCCCTGGGGGGAAAGCTGCTCCAGGCCTTTCTGGACGAGAGGCTTGCAGACAACCCATGCGCTACCCTGAAGGACCTTTGCGATATCCTCATGGAGGTGCCGGAATACCAGAAAGGCCTTACCAGGCCGGAGATAGTTGTGGGCAGAGAGGATGACCTCTGCGGCAGGGTGTTTGTGATTTTCGGGGGCGGACCTTTTTCCGGTAAGGAATACTTCCGCGCTGGAGTTGGGACAATGATCTGCATGCACCTGCCGGACGAATACCGTCAGCGGTATGAGCAGGAGGGCAGAGGAAATGTCATCGTCTGCGACCACATGGCTAGTGATTCTATCGGCATGAACGCGATCCTCCACAAGCTGGAGGACAGGGGCGCTGAGGTGACGCGTGTCGCCGGCATCTTCAACGACAGATAGGAGGGAACGGATTGAACGGCAAGGAAATCCTGCAGATTGCTCATCAGATGGCTGGCCTCTCCTCTCTGGCGGAGGACTCGGCCGTGGTACTTGATGCCAGTGGAATTAAACGGGTGGCGGCGGGCATTGATGTGGCTACGGCAGAGCTTATGCTCGCCAAGGAGGCCGGGGCCGACATGGTTATTGCCCACCACCCCACCTTCTCCCCGGGATGCCTCGATGGCTACCGAAGCCTGAAGATATTGCTGGACCGGATGGTGGAGCTGGGTGTTCCTCCCGTCCCCGCAGGCAAGGTAATCCACATGATTCAGGACAGGATCCGGCGGGGAAGGCAGGGAAACTCCAGCAATTATGACCGTGCTCCGTCCATAGCCAGACTCATCTCCATGCCGCTTATGAGCCTGCACACCCCGCTCTGTATCGTGGGGTCGCGTATAGTCCAGAACACCTTGGGCGAACATCTCGCTGCTGCGCAGGATCCTCGCTTGGCGGACATTATGGACGGTTTGATGCAACTTCCTGAGAGCCGCAGGAGCATATCGCCCCCGGCACTGTATGTGGGAGCTCCAGACGACTACGCTGGCAAGGCGGTTGTGCTGTTTTCGCATGAGGCGGCAGAGTACCCAGAGATATCCCTAGAGCTATTTGAGGCCGGAGTGGGGACGCTTATCCTGCCCTACGCCTCAGAGAACGTGATCTCCGCTGTAAAGGATCAGAATATCGGGAATATCGCCGTCATGGGACATGTGACAGCCGATTCTGTTGGAATCAACGCCCTGCTGTCCTATCTGGAGGGGCAGGGTGTGGAGGTCCTGCGCATGTCCGGGGTGATCAATGTGAGGGAGGAGGCGTAGTATGAACACACAGGAGATACTCCAGGTGGCGCTGGAATGTGCAGGCCTGAACGAGGTCCCGGCCGATTCCGGAGTTGTACACCCCAGGGAAGAGGTCAAACGTATCCTCACCGGCATTGACATCACCGAGTCGGAAATGCTTTTGGCCAAGGAGCTGGGAATCGACACCGTATTTCTCCACCACCCCACTGGCGGTCGCCCACGCATGGGCTCTTCAGAAGTGCTGCTGGACCAGATTCCGCAGATGGTGAGGGCGGGCGTACCGATAAACAAAGCGCAGAAAGCCCTGTGCAAAAAACGCTATGGCGAGTGCATACGAAGGTTCCACGCCCTGAATGTCACTCGCTCCGCAGACGCCGCCGGGATGCTCGGACTGGGCATGATCGCCTGTCACACGCCTGCTGACCTGGTGGCCGAGAGAACAGTGCAGGATTTCCTTGACCAGCGGTTCGGGGGACAGCCCCATACCAGGCTAAGCGCGGTGGTGGACGCGCTGCTCTCCATCCCTGAATATAAGAACTGCCTGTCAGGGCCCGTAATCCGGGTAGGCAGCGGGAACAGCTATGCCTGAAAGATACTGGTGCAGTTCTCAGGTGGCACCACCGGTGGGGCTGACGTAATTCGCGCCTTTTTCGCCGCCGGAGTGGGTACTCTCGTCATGATGCACTGCCCGGATGACGTGATTGAGGCTGCCAAAGAGCAGAACATAGGCAACATCCTGGTGGCTGGACATATTTCCAGCGACTCAATAGGCATGAACGGCATACTACGAGTGCTGGAGGAGCGCTATGGGATTGAGGTTGTCCGCTGCTCGGGCCTGCTTGATTACCGTTGAAAACAATCTAGACTGAATTAAAGAATTGAGGGACACCATGAGCTATCTGCTTGATGTGATCTGTCCGGCCTGTGGTAAGACCTATCCGGCAGACAGACCGCACAATCTCTGCTCCTGTGGCTCGCCGCTTCTGGTGCGCTACGATCTGGAGTGGGCAAAAAGGGACGAGGCACTGTTTGATAACCGCTTCAGCGGGATATGGCGTTACCATAAGCTGCTACCCGTGAAGGACACCGCCAATATTGTGACTCTGGGAGAGGGTGGCACCCCGGTACTTGAGGTTCCGGAAATGGGGAACTATGCCGGCCTGGAGCATCTCTATGTCAAAGACGAGGGACAGAACCCCTCATCCAGTTTTAAGACCCGCGGGGCCTCGGTGGCAATTTCCGTGCTCAGGGAATTTGGCGTTACGGACATCGTGATGGACAGCGGCGGCAACGGTGCCGGGGCCTGGTCGGCGTATTGCAGGCGAGGTGGACTCAATGCCCACATCTACATGACTGCCAGGGCCGTGCAGGCCAATCAGAAGGAATGCGCTATCGTGGGCGGGGACGTCAACATGTGCCAGGGACACACCACTATTTTGGGCCGCAAAGTGAGTGAAAGCATGGAGAGGCATCCGGATTGGTTTGACGTGAGAACAATGCACGAACCCTACCGGGTGGAGGGTAAAAAGACCATAGGATATGAGATTGTCGAGCAGTTCGGCGGAAGGGTACCAGACGTCATACTGTTCCCCACGGCCGGAGGAGTTGGCATTATCGGGATACATAAGGCCATTCAGGAGCTTATGAAGCTGGGCCGTGCGGACAGGATGCCCCGTATGGTCAGTGTGCAATATGAGGGGTGCTGCCCTGTGGTGCAGGCCTTCGAGGCCGGCAGGGACACATGTGAGGTGTGGAGCGGCCCAATGGATGTGATTCCCGGCGGCCTGTCCGCCCCCAAGGCCTTTGCCGACAGGCTCTTACTGGGTATACTGAGGGAGAGCGGCGGGACGGCGGTAGCTGTGAGCAAGGAGGACACCATCCGCCACTGGAAGCACATGGCCCAAAGCGAAGGGCTGTTTGTGAATCCGGAGGGTGCGACGACGCTGGCGGCCTGCGAAAAGCTCCGGAAAAAGGGCTGGCTCAAGGGGGACGAAACGGTCCTCTGCGTCATGACCTCGAACGGCATTAAATATGACGAACTGGTCCGGGAAGTACCCAAACTGATAACTGAATGATGGACCGCCGCCAAGCGAGCCGAGCGCGGTTCGGGTAGGGCCTTCCCGCAGAAACCGGGAACCATTTCGCCGTTGCATTTAAACAGTCTGCGAAATTAGTGAGGAGAGATGTCATGAAATGCCTAGAAACTGAACAATCGCGGAACTCTGTACCCCATTATTCACCAGGCGTTATTGACCGCGGTACACTATATATCTCCGGTCAGCTGCCTAGGAACGAAAAGGGAGAACTGCCTGACGGCGGTATTCGCGAACAGACACGGGCGGCGTTGGATAATGTGGAAAAAGTCCTGCACCTGGGCGGCTGCCGCAAAGAGGACGTCGTAAAATGTACTATTTACACGACCAGCGGGGCCTTCTGGGGAGACATCAATGATGAATATGCAAGATTTTTTGGAACCCACAGACCGGCCAGAGTTCTGATCCCCATCGGGGACTTCGGCAATGGCTGTCTGGTGGAGATAGAAGCAATTGCACAGAAAATGGATTTAAAAGGAGGAAAAAATGAAGAGTAGAAGCTTATTTGCATTGGTTCTAGCGGCCGCGATGGTTCTGATGTGTATCAGCGGCTGCGGATCGCAGGATCCGGCCGACGGTAAGGACGAGCTCCTGGTGGCAATTTCCGCCGAGCCCGTGACTCTGGACCCATCTGACCAGAACGACAGCGCATCCAGTCTGGCAATCCGCCAGGTCTATGACCCGCTGCTCATCCAGGACGCGGAAATGAATATCCAGCCAGGACTCGCTGAGAGCTGGGAATTTACCGATGACACCACCCTGGTGCTAAACCTGAGGCAGGGCGTCAAGTTCCACAACGGAGAAACTATGACTTCCGCCGACGTTCTTTATTCCCTAAGCCGTGCTCTGGAGAACCCCAAAGTCAGCTCATTCATCGACTGCATAGACATTGAGAATTCCAGCGCGATAGACGAGTACACTGTGGAACTCAAGACCTTCTACCCCTTTGTCCCCCTTCTGTCCAACCTCGCCCTGCCTTCCATCTGCATCGTGAGCCAGAAGGCGGTTGAAGAGGCGGGCGGCGACATAGGCAATACCCCCTGTGGCACCGGACCTTTCAAGCTGACCAACTGGGTCTCCGGAGACCGCCTGGAGTTCGAGCGCAACGATGAGTATTGGGGCAGCAAGCCTGCTTTTAGCAAGATGACATTCCGCGTCATCCCTGAGAATGCAAACCGTGCGATTGAACTGGAGACAGGCGGTGTCGATATTGCCCTCTCCCTCGCTCCCAACGACGGCACCCGCCTTCAGGACAACCCCGACGTCAAGGTACTGGTCTACGCCAGCCTTTCCACCACCGGGATACAGATGAACACGAGCGTTGAGCCTTTTAACGATGTGCGTGTCCGCCAGGCGCTTAACTATGCATGTGACTATCAAGCCATCGGCGAGACGGTCTATGAGGGCTACGGCGAGCGTCAGTCCGCACCTATGTCCACCCAGGTTTGGGGTGCCAACACCGAGCTGCCGCCCTACGACTATAACCCGGAAAAAGCCAGGGAGCTACTGGCCGAGGCGGGTTATGAAGACGGGCTACCCCAGAAAATCTATCTCGTGACCAACGACAACCGCCAGCGTATAGACATCTTTGAAATCATGCAGAACCAGCTGGCCGAGGTCGGAATAGAGTCTGAGATCGCAGTCCGCGACATGGCCGCTCTGGCATCCTTCGTACCTGGAGAGTATGAGATGTTCATGGCCGGTTGGGGCACTACAACCGGAGACCCGGATTACGGTCTCTATCAGACCTTCAATTCCGAGTCCGGCACCGCCAACTCCTCCAGAATCCAGTTCTATGACCAGGACGTCATTGACCTGCTGGAGGCGGGCCGCGCTGAGACAGACGAGGCGAAGCGCCTTGAGATTTACACCGAGGTGCAGGAGCTGATCTGGGATGCCTGCCCCTGGGTCTGGCTGTGGCAGACCGATACGATAGACGGAACGGCCTCATATGTTGAGGGCTATGTGCCGCATCCGTCCGGCTACTTCCAGGACTTTACCGGCGTCACTTTTGCGCAGGAGTAAGGACACAACCGCACAAAAAAGATCCGGCCTTCCCATAAAAGGGAGGGCCGGACGTGCTTAAATGCCCGTTGAAAAACCCGGAGCGCAAGAGCTTGCAGCCACGCCTGTCTACGATAAGAATTGTTATACTGTAAAGGAGCCTGATATAGTCACAAAAATACGCGAAACTGCTTTTTTAGGAGGCATTTATTATGAATAAAATGCTTTCGGCGCCCAGGCCTTTGCATTTATATTCTTCTCCCTGACAGACTGCGCCGGGGCGGAAACTTCGATTGATTACGGCCAGGCGGAATGCGCTCTTTCGCGCGAGGGAATCGGCTGTCTGCCGGTCCCGCACACGAAGAACTTTCCACCGTACTCCAGCGTGTTCTGCAGGGTGTAGGGTTCATGGGAATAGGCGGTGATACCGGCTGGAAAAGAAAAATGCCAGGTCTTGATGGAGTAGTAGCCATGGTCGATGCCGATGGTCATGGTTTTGCTCACCCTTTCTTGGCTGTTGTTGAAAACTTGGTTTCCTGCTGGTTCAGAGCGAAGCGTATCTTGTTCTTTCCCAGCTGGTAAACACTTGGAACGTGAGAGGGGGGAAGCGCAAAAAACTCCCCGGCCTGCCAGCCGGAGAGTTCCGAAAAAAGGGCGCACTACCCCCATGTATTTTGAGGGCTTGAAACTTGCCCGTTTGGGACTTTCGTCAACCTGTCTATTTGACAGGCGCAAACTTCTATTTGACAACGGGGAAAAGGGCCGCAGAACGCAAAAAAGCGGGGCTTCCGACCTGAAAAATCAGGCGGAAGCCCCGCTTCATCTCGTACAAAGCCTTGTTTTTGCCATCTAATGGAAAAGGCATCTATGGAAAATCACTTTGGATTTTGGGCTCTAAAAAGCCCGCAAACCCGCATGAATACTGACAAAAATGGGGTGGACATCTAAAGTGTCCACCCCAGATGGTTGCGGGGAGGGGATTTGAACCCACTGACCTTCGGGTTATGAGCCCGACGAGCTACCGGACTGCTCCACCCCGCGATATAGACGCACCGGAATGGCAATCAAAACTGCCGCCTCTCTGGTGAGCCTTATTATAATATCACATTGCCCTATGCGTGTCAATAGGAAAATTTATCTTTTCTCAATACTGCGTCAGCGCGCCGCTGCGGTAGAGCTCCAGCAGCTCCTGCAGCGCGGTTATGCGGCGGCGGAGGGCTGTGCCCTCGTCGGTGTCGGCTATGTAGCGGCGCTGCGGGAACTCCTCAATGGAGACGCTGTCGCTCTCCATGTCCACGTTGTCGCTGAGCACCTTGGCCACGCCCTCGAAGGGCCGGTGGCTCTTGAGCCGGATGCCGTGGGAGCTGTAGATGAGCGTGTAGCCTGCAATGCCGGTGGTCTTTTGATACGCCTTGCAGAAGCCGCCGTCGATGACGAACAGCTTTCCCCCGGCCTTGACCGGGCTCTCGCCCTTCCTGGCCTTTACGGGGGTGTGACCGTTTATGATGTGGCCGGTGTCGGGGTCGAGGCCGAACTCGGCGAGTATCATGCGCGCAGTGTCCTCGTTGTCCCAGAACTTGAAGTAAGGGTTGCGCGGTTCGGCCCAGGTGCTTTCGTCGTCGACCATCGCGCGCTCGAAGGTGTGGAACACGCGGCCGGAGAAGGGGCTGTCGTTGCCGCACCAGAGATACCACATCATGTCTAGGGCGCTCTGGTCGCCGCTCACCCAGGCGCTCTTTACCACGGCGTCGGCGTAGTCCATCAGCGCCTTGCCGGAGTACCACTTGCCGCCGTGACGCACTTGGGCGAAGCCGCCGTCCTTCGTGAGCGGGATGCATCCGTGGTAGAGCAGGTTGCCGTTGCAGGTGAGATATGTGCTGCCGCGCTGGTAGATGAAGTTCAGGTGGCGGCGCAGGCTCTGGCTGTCCTCAAAGGCGTCGACGTACTCGTCGACCAGCGCCTGCTCCTCGCTCGAGAGCCTGTAGGGCTCCGCGGGGTCGATTGTGGGCAGGTGCGTGGTGTTGAGCGGGTAAACGCCCGTGTCGAGCTTCACCGTCCAGTCGTTGTAATTGATGCGCTCGAGCATCAGACGGTCGTCCATGCCGTAGCCGGGATGGCGCATTATGACCTGGCCCTCAAGCTTGAAGCCTAAGACGGACAGCGCCAGCTTACGCGTTTTCTTGTCGGATGAACCGTAGACGCGCTCACAGAACTCGGCGAGGGCGCGCAGGCTGACGCCGTAGCGCCGCTCCAGCGTGAGCTCATTGCCGTAGTCGCAGGTTATGCGCAGCACGGTGAACACGCAGCTTGGCGAGCCGCAGGCGGCGCCGAGCCATAGGATGTCGTGGTTGCCCCACTGTATGTCTATGTGCCTCTGGCGCATCAGTGTTTCAACTATGCCGGCCGGCTCCGGGCCGCGGTCAAAGATGTCGCCGACGACGTGCAGTCTGTCGACGGCCAGGCTCTTTATGAGCGCGGCGAGCGCGGCGATTACGTTGTCGGCCGCGCCGGTGGCAATTATGCTGTCCAGTATCGTGTCGTGATAGCGGTGCTGGTTGGCCTCCTCGTCGCGCTGGATGTGCAGCAGTTCGTCGAGCACGAATTCCCAGCCGGAGGGCATCTGGCGGCGCACATGCGCACGGGTGTACTTGCTCGAGAGGGTCTCGGCCAGCAGGCAGAGGTCCTCGAGCGTGTTGCGGAGCTTCTCATCCGTGAGCTCTCCGCGCTCACGCAGCGCGCCCAGCTCCTCGCGCGGGTAGTAGATGATGGAGCAGAGCGCGCGGCAGCCCTGCTCGCCGCGCCGCGCCTCAAACAGGCGGCGGACCTTTTCAAGTATGACGCCGGAGCAGTTGTTGAGGATGTGGCGCACGGCGTCGTATTCGCCGTGCAAGTCGCTGATAAAATGCTCCGTGCCCTTGGGCAGCGTGAGTATGGCCTCGAGGTTTATTATCTCCGAGCAGACCGCCGCCTCGTTGGGGTACTTCTCCGAGAGCAGCGTGAGATATTCAAGCGAAAACTCGCCCATTGTTTCAGCCTCCTTTTGTGCGCGGCGTTTTGTGTCGGGAGCGCGAAGCTTACAGCGCGCTTATACCCACTGCGTTGGTCAACATGTGGTAGAAGATGGGCGCCCAAATGCTGCCGGAGCGCTCATAGCTCCAGTTGAGGGCTATGGAGGCGGGGATGTACAGCACGGCGGTCAGCAGATAGAGCGGGTCGATTACGGCGTACTGCCAGACGTGGTAAAAGGAGAAGAGCAGCACGCTGACTATCCAGGCGGCGGCGCGGTTCCGGCTGCGGAGCGCGCCGAAGGCCAGGCCGCGGAAAAGAATCTCTTCGACTATCGGCGCCATGAACACCGTCATGGCGGTGAGCTTGTTCATCCCCTCGGGGGCCATGGCCGTGATGGCTTCGTTGTTCGGCGAGGTCACGGATTGGAGACCGAATATGATGAACAGGGAACTCAAAAGCATGCTCAGGGCGAGCTCCATGGCGTATCCGCCGAAAACGCCGAGGAGCAGGGAGCCCGGACGCTCCCACGCCGCGTTGAACGAGGCGTGCAGGAAGCGCCAGAACAGCAGCAGGCAGCAGACAAAGCCTATCGAATAGTATATCAGGTTGAGGTCCACTGTGCTGAGGCCGGGTATGGCGTATGACAGGTATGGCAGCAGCAGCGGCAGCACGACGATGTGTACCGGCAGGTAGATGAGCGCGGCTATGCGCTCGCCGGGGCGCATGAGGTCTGCAAAGCCGAGGGGGCCTTGGGTACTGGGGGTCTGGTTCATTCAGGGGGCCAACTTTCTCTTTAGTTCGTAGAGCAGGTTCATCGCCTCAATGGGCGAAATTACGTCGAGCTGCGCGGCCCGCAGGGCGTCTAGGACTTCCTCCTCGGAGCTCTGGCCGAAGGTCAGCTGGGCGGGCTCTTCAACAACGGGGGCAGCGGGACGGCAGGCGGAGGCGTTCAGCTCACGCAGGCACTCCTTGGCGCGCTCAACCAGCTCGTCGGGTACGCCGGCCAGGGCCGCGACTTCGATGCCGTAGCTGTCGTCCGCCGCGCCGCGCACTATGCGGCGCAGGAAAATGACGCCGCCGTCCTGCTTCCGGGCGGTGATGGAATAGTTCTTCATGCCGTCTATGCTGCCTTCGAGCTCAGTGAGCTCGTGATAGTGCGTGGCGAGCATGGTCTTAGCGCCGAGCTTCTTCTTGTCGGCGCAGTACTCGAGCACGGCGCGGGCTATGGCCATGCCGTCGTAGGTCGAAGTGCCGCGGCCTATCTCATCGAGGATGATTAGGCTGTGCCTCGTTGCGCTCTTTAATATGTCCGCGACCTCCGTCATCTCCACCATGAAGGTGCTGCGGCCGCTTGTGAGGTCGTCCGAGGCGCCGATTCGCGTGAATACGCGGTCGACTATGCCTATGTTGGCGCTCCTGGCGGGCACGAAGGAGCCCATCTGGGCCATCAGGACGATGAGCGCGGTCTGGCGCATGTATGTGCTCTTACCGGCCATGTTCGGTCCGGTTATGAGCGACAGACGGTCGGTCGTGAGGTTCAGGAAGGTGTCGTTTGGGACGAATCGCGTCTCCTTCTGAGTGAGCTCGACCATGGGGTGGCGGCCGTCGTGTATGTCTATCGCGCCGGACTCGTCCACCTCTGGGCAGACATAGCCGTTGCGCGAGGCCGCATCGGCGAAGGAGCACAGCGCGTCGAGCGTGGCGAGCTTTTCCGCCACGGCCTGCACACGCGTGACCCAGGAGGCGACTTCGGCGCGTATCTGGCAGAATATCTCGTACTCTAGGCTGCAAATACGCTCTCTCGCGCCGGTTATCTCGCTCTCCACCGTCTTGAGCTCGGTGTTTATATAGCGCTCACGGTTTGTCAGCGTCTGTTTGCGCACATAGTCCGAGGGCAGCTGCTCTATTTTTACGCTGCTCGGCACCTCGATGTAGTAGCCGAACACCTTGTTGTATCCGACCTTGAGCTTCTTTATGCCGGTGCGCTCCTGCTCGCGGCGCTCTATCTCAGCGATGAAGTACACCGCGTTCTCGCGTATCGTGCGCAGGCGCTCCACCTCCTCGGAGTAGCCGGGCTTGAGCACTCCGCCGTCGCGTATGGAGAAGGGCGGCTCCGGCGCGATGGCGTCGTCAATGAGCTTGTGCAGCTCCGCGAGGTCCTCCATCGCGGCGCAGTCGGACAGCATCGCGCTCTTGCAGTTTGAGAGCAGCCGCTTTATCTCCGGCAGGCGCTCGCAGCCCTGGGCAAGCGAGATGAGGTCGCGCCCGTTGGCCGCCTGATAGACCGCGCGGGAGACCAGCCTGGCCAAATCGGACATGCCGGTCATGGCTTGGCGCAGCTCCTGGCGCACGACGCCCTCGTTCACAAGCTCCTTGACCGCGGACAGGCGGCGGCGTATGGCGGGTATGCTCAGCAGGGGCATTTCGATCCAGGAGCGCAGCATGCGGGAGCCCATGGGCGTACAGGTGTGGTCGAGTACCCAGAGCAGGCTGCCCCGCTTGTCGCCCGTGCGCTGGTTCTTGGTGAGCTCCAGGCTGTTTCGCGCGGCCCAGTCGAGCTCCATGAACTGGTTGTTCTGTATAATCTCGACGCGGTTTATATGGGATATGTCGCACTTCTGCGTCTCCTCGATATAGCGCAGCAGCGCCGCGCAGGAGAGCAGGGCCGCGTCGCTCGTGAGGCCCAGGTCGCCGGCGCTGTTTGCGGAGAACTGCCTGCAAACAAGCTCCTCGGCCCCTTCGGGCGAAAAGCGCTCGCCGTCTGGCTCGAGCGCGCAGCTCAGGTGCAGGTGCAGGAACTCCACGAGCTTCTTGTTGCCCATTGCGCGCCTGCTGAGCACGGCCTCGCGCGGGGCGAAGCCGCCCAGCTCGTTCGTGAGGTGCAGCAGGGCGTTGTCGGCGTAGCTGACGGAGAAGAACTCGCCTGTCGAGACGTCGCATATCGCGGCGGCGCCGTGGCTGCGGTCGAGGTAGACGGCGGCGAGGTAGTTGCCGCGCCCCTTCTCGAGCATGGACTCGCTGGTGACCGTGCCGGGGGTGATGACCCGGATGACGTCGCGCTTCACAAGGCCCTTGGCCTTGGCCGGGTCCTCGAGCTGCTCGCAGACGGCGACCTTGAACCCGGCGCGCAGCAGCTCCGTTATGTACATGTCCGCCGACTGGTACGGCACGCCGCACATGGGCGTCTGCTCTCCGGCGGGCTTGTTGCGGTCCCGCGTCGTCAGCGTCAAATCCAGCTGCTGGGAGGCTGTGATGGCGTCCTCGTCGAACATCTCGTAGAAGTCGCCCAGGCGGAAGAAAAGTATGCAGTCGTTATACCGGCTCTTTACTTCGTTGTACTGCCGCTTGAAGGGGGTCAGCCCGTCGTCAACGGCCTTTTCCTTCTTCGTAGCCATCAGTCCTCCTTGACGGGCGTGCCGTAGAGCGCCCAGGTGTTTCCGTCGGTTATGTCGGCGTAGACGAATTTGCCCACCAGGCCTTCGTCGCCGGACATGTGCACCAGCCTGCCGCCGTTCGTGCGGGCGGAGAGGTTGTAGGGCGCCTTGCCGGTCACGCCGTCGACCAGCACGCGCTGCCGCGTACCTATATATGCCCGGTGCTTCTCCGCGCTTATCTCGTTTGCGCGCTCTACCAGGCGGTCGAACCAGCGCTGCTTTTCATCGCGGGATACGGGGTCGGGCATCGCGGCGGCCTTAGTCCCCTCGCGTGCGGAGAAGATGAAGGTGAACATCGCGTCGTAGCGCACTTCTTCTATGAGGCTCATCGTGTCCTCAAAGTCGGCCTCCGTCTCACCGGGGAAGCCGACGATAATATCCGTAGTAAGTACGAGCTCCGGCATCAATTCGCGTGCCAGGCGTACTTCTTCGAGGTATTTCTCGCGATTGTAGTGGCGGTTCATCTCGTGCAGGACCCTGTCGGAGCCGCTCTGCACGGGCAGGTGGATGTGCTTGGCGCACTTCTCGCACTCGGCCATGGTGCGGAAGAGCTTTTCCGTGGCGTCGCGCGGGTGGCTGGTCATGAAGCGGATGAGGAAGTCGCCGGGGATGTCGTTGATGGCGCGGATGAGGTCGGCGAAGTCGCGCCCCTCGTCCAGATCCTTGCCGTAGCTGTTTACGTTCTGGCCGAGCAGCGTGATGTCCTTGTACCCGGCCTCGACGAGCTGCCTGGCCTCGGCGACCACGTCGTCGAAGCGGCGGGAGCGCTCGCGCCCGCGCACATACGGGACGATGCAGTAGGTGCAGAAATTGTTGCAGCCGTACATGATGCTCAGCCAGGCCTTCACTTTCCCGGAACGCCTGACGGGCAGGCCCTCGGCCACCACGCCCTCGCTCGGCGGCGCGTCGAACACGCGCTTGCCGGTGTCCCGCGCCTGCTTGTAGAGCTCCGGGAAGCGCCAGAGCTCGTGCGGGCCGAAGACCAGGTCGACCACGCGGAAGCTCTTCCTGAGTTTCTCGGCCATGTGGGGCTGCTGCACCATGCAGCCGCAGACTGCTACAAGCAGGTTCGGGTTTTTGGCCTTCGCGTGGACAAGCGCGCCGACGTTGCCGAGCACGCGCATCTCCGCGTGCTCGCGTATGGCGCAGGTGTTTACAACGATGAGGTCGGCCTCGGCCTCGCTGTCGGTGAAGCCGTAGCCCATCAGCTCTATGTAGCCGCGAATTTCCTCGCTGTCGGCCTCGTTCTGCTGGCAGCCGTAGGTGTCGACAAGCGCCAGCGGCTGCCTGCCGAGCGCCTGGATGCGCTCGCGTATCTCAAAGCATATCTCGCGCTGCCGCGCGAGCTCGTCGGCGGAAATCTCAACTCTCTTGTATGGCATATAATAAACTCCTAAAAATAATAAACAGGTTTCAGGCTTGCGCCGTGCGAGACGAGGCGAAAGCGGCTTCTGATTTATCCGTCGGGGGCTTCGTCCCGGACGGGCGCCGCCTCCCGCGTCCTGAGGCGCGCGGCACAGGGCGGGGGATATCCGGCCGCAGCGCGCCCGGTAATTCAGCGGGCTGCAATCTGCCCGGACTGATTTTAGCATTTATGGCTGGAAAGTTCAACGCCTTTCAATTATAATAGGAGAAAACATCGAAACAACGAGGTGCATTATGCCCAGAATAAATATACTTTCCCCGCATGTCGCGGACCTCATCGCGGCGGGCGAGGTTGTGGAGCGGCCCGCGTCGGCGGTCAAGGAGCTTGTCGAGAACGCCATAGACGCAGGGGCCAGGAACATAACGGTTGAGATAAGAGGCGGCGGCGCGGAGCTCATCCGCGTGACCGACGACGGCTGCGGCATGTCCGCCGAGGACGCGGGCGTGGCCTTCCTGCGCCACGCCACCAGCAAGCTGCATGACGAGCGCGGTCTGGAGGCCATAGGCACGCTGGGCTTCAGGGGCGAGGCGCTCGCGGCCATATCCAGCGTTTCGCACATAGAGCTCTCCACCTGCGAGCGCGGGGCCATGGAGGGGACGTACATGCGCCTTGACGCCGGGGACATCATGGAGATGCGGCCCGACGGCGCGCCCGAGGGCACGAGCATATCCGTGCGCGGGCTCTTCTACAACACGCCCGCGCGGCGCAAGTTCCTCAAGAGCGATCGCGCAGAGGGCGTGTCCTGCGTACAGGCGGCCATGCGCTGCGCGCTGGGCAGGCCGGACGTCTCCATCCGCTGCATCCGGGACGGCAAGGAGGAGTTCTTCACTCCGGGCGACAGCCGCGCCGAGAGCGCGATATACGCGCTTCTGGGCCGTGACCTGGCCCTGGGCATGCTGCCGGTGGCCTCGGCGGAGGGGCTGGGGCCTGTGCGCGCTTCGGGCTTCACCGGGGCCCCGACTACGGGGCGCGGCAGCCGCAGCGCGCAGTATTTCTTCGTGAACGGCCGGTATATCAAGAGCCAGCTGCTGCAGGCGGCGGTGGAGCAGGCCTATCGCGGCACGCTGCTCACCGGAAAGTTTCCCGCCTGCGTCATATACCTCACGCTGAACGCGGCGGCGGTGGATGTGAACGTGCACCCGACGAAGATGGAGGTCAAGTTCTCCGACGAGCGTGCGGTGTTCAACGCCGTACACTACGCCGTGCTGGGCGCGCTGGAGGAAAAGCTCGCGCCGGTGGAGGCGGCGGAGCGCCCGCCGGTGAAGTTCTCCTCCGGCGCCGACCGGGGCGAGGCGGAGAACGAGCGCCCGGCCCGGGGCGCTCCGCGCTGGTTCGGCGGCTTCGGCCGCAGGGAAGAGCCGGAGAATGACGCCGGCGCCATGTCCTTCAGCAGCCCGGCCTCCGGGGTGCAGACCAGCTTCGACCTCAGCTCCAGGCCCGCCGCGTGGAGCGGCAGGCTCGAGCCGCCTCCGGCCCGCGTGCCGTCCGCCCCGCTGCCAAAGCAGACTGAGGCCGCGCCTGAAGAGACGCCGGACGTGGCCTGGACGCGCGAAGAGGCTCCCGCCTGCATGGAGAGCGCGCCGGAGACCGAGCCGGTGCGCGTGATAGGCGAGGCGCTGGGCCTGTACATACTCGCGCAGCAGGGCGACGCCCTGGTCATCATAGACAAGCACGCCGCGCACGAGCGCATGCTCTATGACTCGCTGATGGAACGCGACGCACCCGCCAACAGCCAGACGCTGCTCGAGCCGGTGACCTTCACCGCCTCCGCAGACTGCGCCGCCGCGCTCGAGGCCAATGCCGGGACGCTCGCCGCGCTGGGCTTTGATTACGACTCATTCGGCAGCAACGCCTTCATACTCCGCGCCGCACCGGCGACGCTCTCGCCGCAGGAGGCGGCGGCCGCCCTGGAGGAGGCGGGCGAGGCCCTGGCCGCCTCGCGCAAGCCGGACATAGCCAACGCCCGGGCGGAATTGCTCAAGACCGTGGCCTGCAAGGCGGCCATCAAGGCCGGGCCGAGCAGCGAGCCGGAGGAAATCGCCCGCCTGGCCGAGGCAGTGTGCTCCGGCCGCGTGCGCTACTGCCCGCACGGCAGGCCCGTGTCCTGGGTGCTGACTAGGAAGGACTTGGACAAACAATTTAAGCGGATAGTGTAACTTTGGGGGCAGACGCTTGCAGCGTGGGCACACGCCGCAGCAGCGTTCGCGAGTGCTCTGTAGGCGACAGCGCCGCGCCGCCGCTCTCGCGTGAGCGAGAAACGGGCCGCGACATTGAAGTTGATGTCGGGCTGGCGATATACGCGCGTGGTTGAGGGTTCGATGTAGGGGGCTTATCGTCCCCGCCTGCCCGTGGGAGGGATGTGCTGCGGATGCCGCGGCGTCGGTAACACACGAGCCTTAGGATCCCTCTTGAGGGAGGCTCGGGTAGGCGCTCGATGAACGCCAAGCGCAGCCAGGGCGTTGCAGCATAACCCACGCCGGGCGGGGACGATAAGCCCCTACAACTAACTTGCAATGTTACAGCGGCGCAGCCGACATAAACTTACCACCCGGCAGCGGCCGGCCGTAAGGCCGAGAACCGCGAATGGCGGTGCACAAGTACCCTCTGACTACGGGATGACCATGTTTAGTCATACGGACGCTGGGTGATGCGATGAGTACGTTGGGTTCGCACCCAAAGCGGCTTTCCTTTCGGGGTGTGGGGATGCTTTCTTTGGCCAAGAGCAAAGAAAGCATCCCCGCGGGGTGCAGCAGCCATCCCCGTTTGGCGGCGGGTACCCACCGCGGCGGGCAAAAATGCCCGGGACAGTTCGCCTGTCCCGGGCAGAGGCCGGATTCACTTGTGGTAGTAGAGCACGCCCATGCACCAGGGGCCGCAGTGGCCGCTTATCGTGCAGCCGGCGGGGTTGTTGTAGACCTCCTTGAAGGGCTGGCACTCGAGCACCGTCTCGCGCAGGCGGGCCCTGACGTCGTCGGGCAGGCCGGAGTCGGTGATGAACACGCGCCTGAGGTCGATGTCGTCGCGCCCCTGGAGCCGGTCGCGGATGTACTGGTGGTACGCGGCCTCTATCTTGCCGCGGTACTTCTTGGCGACGCCCATCTTGCCGTCGTGCACCTCGATGCAGGGCTTGAGGCCGAGCAGGTTGGCGCCCAGGGCCTGGATGGTGGTGCAGCGGCCGCCCTTGCGGAGATATTCCAGGGTGTTGAGCACGAAGCTGACGTCCATCTTCGGCACCAGCCGCTCCACCTCGGCGGCTATCTCCTCGGGAGAGTGCCCATCCTCCGCCATGATGGCCGCGTCGAGCACAAGCTGCCCGAAGCCGGTCGAGAGATTGAGCGAGTCCACGACAGTGACGTTGCCGAACTCCTCTGCGGCGATGCGGGCGTTGTTGCAGCTTGCGGAGAGCTCGCTGGAGAAGGCGACGTGAACTATGGCGTCCGCGTCGCGGAGCCACTCCGTCCAGGCGTTGGTGTAGTCTGCGACGGTGACCGCAGCCGTACTGCACAGCTTGCCGGTCTTTTCGGTGTACTCGTACATATCCTGTGCGGTGATATCTATGCCGTCGCGCAGGGAGACGCCGTCCCGGATTATGTACAGCGGCAGTACGCCGATGTTATAGCGCTCAATAAACTCGCGCGGGAGGTCGCAGGTGCTGTCGGTTGATATCTTAACTTTCATGGATATCCTCCTTACCTTTTGCGAAGAATATACTAACACACAATTATCAAATTTTCTACCACTATTTGTACCACAATGATGAAATGATGGGGGTTTTCAAATGCGGACCAAGATAGCTGTTGTAACCGGCCCCACGGCCACGGGCAAGACCCGGCTGGGTATAGAGCTCGCGCGCGCCCTGGACGGGGAGATAGTCTCCGGCGACTCGATGCAGATATACCGGGGCATGGACATAGGCACGGCCAAGCCCTCTCCGGAGGAGCTCGCCGCCGCGCCGCACCACATGATAGATATAGCGGAGCCGGCAGAGGAGTGGAGCGTCTCGCGCTATGTGGAGGCGGCGGACGCGGCCGTACAGGACATACTCTCCCGGGGGAAGCTGCCAATCGTCGTCGGCGGCACGGGGCTGTACATAGACTCGCTGGTACGCGGCACGGAGTTTTCCGAGCGCACCGAGGCCGGGGAGCTCTGCCGGGCCGAGCTAGAAGGCCGGTACGACGAGATAGGCGGCGAAGCCATGCTCAAGGAGCTCTCGCAGCTCGACCCCGAGCGCGCGGCCAGGCTCCATCCCGCCGACAAGAAGCGCATCGTGCGCGCCATGGAAATCTATCTGCTCACGGGCGAGACGATGACCGAGCACGACAGGCGCACGCGCGCGCAGCCGCCCAAGTACGACGCGGCCTATATAGTCCTCGACTTTGCCGAGCGCTCGGCTCTTTACGCGCGCATCGACGCGCGCGTGGACGAGATGGTCGCCGCCGGGCTGTTTGAAGAGGTGGAGCGGGTGTTTTCCCGCGGGGCCTCCAACACGGCGCGCCAGGCGATAGGCTACAAGGAGGCCTGGGCCGCGCTCAGCGGCGAAATAACGCGCGATGAGGCCGTGGAGGCCATCAAACGCGAGAGCCGCCGCTATGCCAAGCGCCAGCTCACATGGCTGCGCTCCAGGCCGGACGCGCTGTGGATACGATGGGGCCGCGAGCCCGACATCACCGCCGCAACGCGCGATTCGACAGCTTTCCTCACCGCTCACGGTATAATATAATGGCGTGCAAAACGCGGAAAAGTCTCGTTTTGTACAATATTACTATTTATATGTGCGGCGGGATGTGATATTATGTAAATCCACCTCCCGCCCGGCAAGGAGCGAGAGATATGGATAAAAAGAACCTGCAGGACGTTTTCCTCAACCGCGCCCGCATCGAGCGCGTGCCCGTGACGCTCTTCCTGATGAACGGCTTCCAGCTGCGCGGCGTGCTGCGCGCCTTCGACGGCTTCACCGTCGTAATAGACTCGGACGGCAAGCAGCAGCTTATCTACAAGCACGCCATTTCGACAATCGCGCCCGTGCGCCCCGTGGCGCTTGACGGCGTGGAGAGCCCGAGTACATAATTGGCGCGCTCGGAGCTGGCGATGAGCGTCTCGGCGGCGCTCATCCTCGTGGCCGCGACGGCCTGGCTGGCGTCGCCGCCGGGTGCGTTCACGCCCGCCGCGGCGGGCTCTGCGGCGCCTGAGACGCCCTGCGCGCTCGAGTGCGAGGGCGTCGCCGTGCGCGACGAGCAGATTGTGCGCCGCCCCGAGGGGGAGTACATAGTCCTCGCCGCAGATAGCGGGCGCGTCGCCGCAGGCTCCGCCCTGCTTGCGGTCTCGGATACGGACGAGGGCCTGGCCCAGGCCGTGCGGGATGCGGCTCGGGACGACCCCTCGATAGCCGCAGCGGCGACTCGCGAGGCGGCGGCGGCCGCGTCGGTTGACAATGCGTCCGGGGCCTTCAAGCTCCGTGCGCTGTACTCGCCGGACAGCGGCGCGGATTATGAGCTCGTGACGGCTCCGCACAGCGCCGTGTGGACAAGCGCCGCCGACGGCCTGGAGCACCTGGGCCCGGACGCGCTGGAGGAAATCACTGCGGCCGGGGCGCGGGAGCTCATCGCCTCGGCGCCGTCGCCAATAGAGGACGCCGCGGGAAAGCTGGTGCTTTCCGACGACTGGCGCTTTGTTACGGTGCTGCGCGCGCAGGACGCGCCCGCCGTGGGCGAGGACGTGAGGCTCGAGTTCGACGGCTTCTCCGTCCGCGCCGTGACGGAGTACGCCGGGAAGAGTGAAAACGGCGAGCGGGCGGTCGTGTTCGTTTCGGATGAGCTGCCGCCGGGCGCGATTGAGCTGCGCCGGAGCGCGGCGCGGATTGTAGCCGGAGATTGAAGCAGCGCTCAAATAAGGAGATAGATAGAATGTCCATAGCCGAAAATGTCGCGGCCGTGCGCGCGCGCATAGAGGCCGCCGCGCAGGGGCGGCGGGTGCTGCTCGTGGCCGCAAGCAAGATGAATGACGCCGGGCGCGTCCGAGAGGCGGTCGCCGCCGGGGTGGACGCCTGCGGTGAAAACCGCGTGCAGGAGCTGGTGGAGAAGAATGAGCAGCACGCCTACGACGGAGCGCCGCTGCACTTCATAGGCCATTTGCAGAAGAACAAGATAAAGTACCTGGTCGGCGTCGCGGACCTGATAGAGTCCGTGGACAGCGAAGAGCTGCTGACGCTGATAGACAGGCGCGCCGAAAAGCTGGGCGTCACGCAGGATGTGCTGCTCGAGGTGAATATAGGGCGCGAGGAGGCCAAGAGCGGCCTCGCGCCGGAGGATGTGCTGAAAACTGTCGAATTTGCCGCCCCGCTGGCCCATGTGAGGGTGCGCGGGCTCATGGCAATACCCCCTGTAGGGGCCTCGGCGGATGATTCGAGGCCATATTTTGCCGCAATGCGCGAGCTTTTTATTGACATCGGTGCAAAAAAATACGATAATACCTCTATGGACTTTTTGTCCATGGGTATGAGCGGCGATTTTGAGGCCGCCATAGAGGAGGGCGCGAACGTGGTTCGCGTCGGCTCCGCAATATTCGGGGCCAGGGATTATTCCCGGCCAGTTGGGAGATAAGAGATGGGATTTCTCGACGAACTGAAAAAACTGACCCACCCCTACGACGACGATGACGACGACTTCTTCGGCTCGGCGTCCGACGACCAGCCCTCCACCGAGGAGGGGGCCGGGGCTGCGGAGCGCCGCTCAAGCTTTTTCCCGAGCGGCGAGGAGGCCGCGCCGGAGAGCTATGGCATACCGGCCGCGCCGCGCGCGAAGCCGGCCTTCCGAATACCGAAGCGGGAGCAGCGCCGTCTGGCCGACGAAGCCGACGCCGCCGAAGCGCAGGCGCAGCGCGGCGGCCGGGCCGCTCCCGCGAACGCGAAGCCCCAGATGTCCATGGCATCTCCGACTCGTTTCGAGGACGGCGCCCGCCTGGCGGACAGCCTTCTGGCGGGGAAAACCATACTGCTGAACCTCGAAAAGGCCAGCAAGGTGGACGCGAGGCGCCTGCTCGACTTCATGAGCGGCGCGGCGTACGCCCTCCAGGGCTATGTGAAGCGCGTCTCCGGCAGCATCTACCTCGTCGTGCCCAACGGCGAGGAGGTAACTGAGGCCGACGCCATGAGCCAGATGGAGACGGGCGGCGTGTTTTTCTAACTCACGTCCCGCATTTTCTCAATTCTACACTCACTTAAAAAATATGAAAACAAGGGCTTTTCCTGCGTCTGTACCGCATTGTACGGGGCGTATGGGCGAGGCGGATGCAAGGCTTCGCGGCCGCAGGCGTACTTTGTGTACGTCAAGGCCGCGAAACGCGGCAGGCGTCCGCACAGGCGTTCCGTACTTGCGGGACATGACGCAGGATATGCCCTCAAAAAGGGAAGGAAGATAGAGACATGACCCCTCAGGACATCCGGGAGAGGACATTTGAAAAGGCCGTATTCGGCGGATACGATATGGCCGGAGTTGACGACTTCATGGAAGAGGCCGCCGTGGCGCTCGAGAACGCGCAGCGCGAGAACTCTACCCTGAAGGCCAAGCTGAAGGTGCTCGTCGACAAGATAGAGGAGTACCGCGCCAGCGAGGACGCCATGCGCATGACCCTGCTCAGCGCCCAGAAGCTGTCTAACCAGATAGAGTCCGAGGCCCGCGAGCGCGCCGACAAGCTGCTCGGCGACGCCCAGGCGAAGGCAGACGAGGTGCTCGGTACGCTCCGTGAGCAGCGCGAGACCGAGGAGAAGCGCCTTGACGCCGCGCGCAGCGCGCTCGAGCGCTTTTATTCCGATGCGCGCGAGGTCTGTGCCTACACCCTCGAGGTCTTTAAGAGACTCGAGAGCGGCGAGCTGCCCTCCAAAAAGGCCTCCGACGCCGTCAGCGTGGACGACACCGTGCGCAGCATAGAGCGCAGCGTCGAAAAGAGCCAGCCGGACATACCGGAGCCCAAGATAGACGTGGACTCCGTCATGGACGAGGGCTCTCCACGTGAGACCATAACACCCGACGACGTCACGCGCCTGTTTGACATGGGTGCGGACAATTGACGTCGTGGGGCCGCTTCGCGCGGCCCCGTTTGGCGTTAAAAACGCCGCTTAAAGTTTATATTTAGAGAGGAAGAAACAAAAAATGCCTCAGGATTATAACGCCACCGTAAACCTGCCCAAGACCCAATTCCCCATGCGCGCGGGCCTTCCCAAGCGCGAGCCGGACATGCTCAAGGAGTGGTACGACATTGACCTCTACCACGAGATGCTCAAGCGCACAGAAGGCCGCCCCATTTTCGACCTGCACGACGGCCCTCCGTTCTCCAACGGCGCCATTCACATGGGTACCGCGCTGAACAAGTGCCTCAAGGACTTCATCACCCGCTACAAGTCCATGTCCGGCTGGCAGGCCATATACTATCCCGGCTGGGACAACCACGGCATGCCCATTGAGAGCGCTATAATCAAGGAGCAGAAGCTCAACCACAAGGAGATGACCACCGCCGAGTTCCGCGACGCGTGTCACGACTTCGCGCTGCACTACGTCAACGTCCAGCGCGACGCCTTCAAGCGCCTGGGCTGCCTGGGCGAGTGGGACAAGCCCTACTTCACCATGAACCCGAAGTTCGAGGCCGAGGAGATCAAGGTCTTCGGTGAGATGTACAAGAAGGGCTATATCTACAAGGGCAAGAAGCCCGTCTACTGGTGCCCGCACGACGAGACCGCCCTCGCCGAGGCCGAGATCGAGTACGCCGAGGACCCCTGCAAGTCCATCTACGTCAAGTTCAAGGTCAAGGACGACCACGGCAAGCTGGGCCAGTACTGCGACCTTGACAACCTCTACTTCATGATCTGGACGACGACGACCTGGACCATCCCGGGCAACCTCGCCATCTGCCTGAACGCCGACTTCGACTACGTCCTGGCCAAGGCCCCCAACGGCGAGGTGTACATCATCGCCAAGGAGCTCATGGACCGCGTCGCCGAGATCGGCGGCATCGACCACTTCGACGTCCTCGCCGAGATGAAGGGCAGCGAGTTCGAGTTCATGACCGCGCAGCACCCGCTCATCGACCGCGAGAGCATCATCATCCTGGGCGACCACGTCACGCTCGACGCCGGCACCGGCTGCGTCCACACCGCTCCGGGCCACGGCCAGGAGGACTACGAGATCTGCCGCAAGTACGACGCCGAGGGCAAGATCCACATCGGCATGACCGTCCCCGTCGACGACCGCGGCTATATGAACGAGGAGGCCGGCAAGTACTGCGGCCTCACCACCGACGAGGCCAACGAGGCCATCTTCAAGGACCTGCAGGACTGCGGCGCGCTGTACGCCTACGAGGACATCATCCACCAGTACGCGCACTGCTGGCGCTGCAAGAGCCCGATCCTCTACCGCGCGACCGACCAGTGGTTCTGCTCCGTCGATGCCTTCAAGGAGGAGGCCTGCGCGGCCTGCGACGACGTGCAGTGGATGCCCGAGTGGGGCCATGACCGCATGATCGCCATGATACGTGAGCGCGCCGACTGGTGCATCTCCCGCCAGCGCCGCTGGGGCCTGCCCATCCCCGTGTTCTACTGCGCCGAGTGCGGCAAGCCCGTCTGCACCGACGAGACCATAAATTCCGTTTCCGACATCTTCCGCCAGCGCGGCTCCAACGCCTGGTTCGAGCTGGACGCGGCCGAGCTGCTGCCCGAGGGCTTTACCTGCCCGCACTGCGGCCAGGGCAAGACCTTCACCAAGGAGACCGACACCCTCGACGGCTGGTTCGACTCCGGCAGCACCCACATCGCCTCCATGGAGCTTGACTCCCCGGGACGCTGGCCCGCCGAGATGTACCTCGAGGGCGGCGACCAGTTCCGCGGTTGGTTCCAGAGCAGCCTGCTCGTCGGCGTCGCCGTCAAGGGAAAGGCCCCGTACAAGAGCTGTCTCTGCCACGGCTGGACCGTTGACGGCGAGGGCAAGGCCATGCACAAGAGCCTCGGCAACGGCGTCGACCCCGCCGACCTCATCGCCAAGTACGGCGCGGACATCGTCCGCCTGTGGGCGGCGAGCGCCGATTACCGCGTAGACATGCGCTGCTCCGACGCCATCTTCAAGCAGCTTTCCGAGAAATACCTCAAGATTCGCAACACCGCGCGCTATATCCTCGGCAACCTCAACGGCTTTGACCCGGATAAGGACATGGTCGCCTATGAGCAGCTCACCGAGCTCGACCGCTGGGCGCTTTCCCGCCTGAACGCGCTCGTCGAGAGGTGCATCAACTCCTACGAGAAGTACGAGTTCTTCGGCGTCACCAGCGCTATCCACAGCTTCTGCGTCGTAGATATGTCGAACTTCTATCTCGACGTCATCAAGGACCGCCTGTACTGCGACGCCCAGGACAGCCTGAGCCGCCGCAGCGCCCAGACCGCCATCTATATCATCCTCGACCACCTGATGCGCCTGCTGGCCCCCCTGCTGTCCTTCACCGCCAACGAGGTCTGGCTGGACATGCCGCACGGGTCCGACGCCGACGCGCGCAACGTCATGCTCAACGACATGCCGACGGTCGAAGAGGCCTGGAAGCTCTCCGAGGCCGAGAGCGTCCGCTGGGCCAACCTCATGGCTCTGCGTGACGACGTGAACAAGGCCCTCGAGCTCGCCCGCGCCGAGAAGATAGTCGGCAAGCCGCTCGATGCCAAGGTCACCATCTACGTCGCCGACGAGGCCAGGGCCGCGTGGGAGACCGTCAAGGACGCCGACCTCGCCCAGCTGTGCATCGTCTCCGAGCTTGAGGTGTCCGACGCGCCCGTCGAGGGCTGGGCCGGGACCGAGCTGCCCGGCATCACCGTAAAGGTCGAGGCCAGCGAGCTGGCCAAGTGCCTGCGCTGCTGGACGCACGACGCCGGCGTCGGCTCCGACGCCGAGCACCCCGAGCTCTGCCCGAGGTGCGCCGCAGCCGTACGCGCCATTTCCATTTAAAAGAAAGAAACCGACCGGGGCAGGGCCGCGCGGCCCTGCCCGGAAAGGATTGTCCCTATGATTTACGCAATCGCCGCCGTACTGGTCCTGATTGCGGACCAATCGCTCAAATACTGGGTCACGGTGAACATTGAACTCAACACCGGCTCCATAACGCTCATACCGGGAGTGCTCGACCTCGTGAACATCCACAATACGGGCGCCGCCTTCGGCCTGCTCGACGGCGGCGGCTGGCGCTGGGTGTTTGTCGTGATAGCCCTGCTGTTCGTCGTGATAGCTGTATACGCCATCAAACGCGGGCTCATCAAGGGCGCGATAGGCCGCTGGGCGGTCGTCGGCGTGCTCGCCGGAGCCATCGGCAACTGCATCGACCGTGTGCTCTACGGCTACGTCGTGGACATGTTCTACCCGGTGTTTCTGGACGGTACGCCCTTCGACGCCATTTTCAACGTGGCGGATGTGTTCATATCCTGCTGCGGCATACTCTTCTGCCTGTACATCCTGTTCGGTGACGAGTACAAGACCAGGCGCGTGGAGGACGAGGAGGAGGACGTGCGCCCTGTGAAGAGCGCCCGTACCCGCAGCGTGCCCGGAGCAAACCGCGGCGGCAGCCACGCCAAGGCCCCCGGCGGCCATGTACGCAGCCAGAACGCGCGCCGCGTACCCGCCCGCGAGGCCCGCAGCGAGAGGCCTGTGGAGCAGAGCACGTCCGGAGCCCCGGCCCAGGAGCGCACCCGTATCCCCGTGCAGCAGCCGCGTCCGCAGCAGCGCCGCCCGGCGCAGGCACAGCAGCCGAGGACCGTTGACCCCAACGACCCATTCGCCGAATGGGAGCGCCCGCAGCAGCCGCGGCAGGCGCAGAGCGCGCCCGCAAGGCCCTCCGCGCAGAGAAGCCAGGCTGACCCGAAGAGCGCCGCTGCGCCCAGGAGCGAACAGCCTCGGCGTGAGACGCCGCCCAGGAGCGCGGCGCAGCCCAGGCCCGAGGCCAAGCCGAAGGGTGACTACGAGTTCACGCTCGAGGAGATTTTGGCGGAGTTTTCAGACAAATGAGAGACATAGTGTATGTTAAAGCAGAGGAGAGCGGCGAGCGCATCGACGCTCTCCTCGCGCGTTCAATAGAGGACATGACCCGCTCGCAGGCCCAGCGCCTGATAGAAAGCGGCCTTGTCACTTTTGAGGGGGCGCCGGTCAGAAAAAACCGCAGGACCGCCGTGGGCGAGGCCTATGCCGTCGTGCTTCCCGAGCCCGTAGAGGCGGAGCTCACGGCGCAGGACATCCCGCTTGACATCGTTTACGAGGACGGGGACGTAGTCGTCGTGAATAAGCCGCGCGGCATGGTCGTACACCCAGCGCCGGGCCACCCCGACGGCACGCTTGTCAACGCGCTGATGTACCACTGCGGGGACTCCCTCTCCGGCGTCGGCGGAGAGAGGCGTCCGGGCATAGTCCACCGCATAGACAAGGACACCTCCGGCCTCATCATCGCGGCAAAGAACGACGCGGCGCACCTGGCGCTCAGTGCGCAGCTGGCCGACCGCAGCCTCTCGCGAGTGTACGAGTGCGTCGTAAAGGGGCGCATGCGGGAGCCTTCCGGCACGGTTGACGCGCCGATTGCCCGGCACCCTGTCGACAGAAAGCGCATGGCCGTCGTGCCCGAAGGGCGCCGCGCCGTCACGCACTGGGAGGTAATCGCGCGCTATAACGGCTACACGCACCTCAGATGCAGGCTCGAAACCGGCCGCACACACCAGATACGCGTACACATGGCGCAGCTCGGCCACCCGCTGCTGGGCGACGAGGTCTACGGCCGCGGCACGGAAAAGGGCCTCACGGGCCAATGCCTCCACGCGAGGGAGCTGAAATTTATCCACCCCCGCACGGGAGAGAGCGTACATCTGACTACCGAGCTGCCGGAGTATTTCCTCTCCGTACTCGGTAAGCTCGGCCCGCCTGAGGGCTGAAAAACCGCCGCAAAGATAACAGTCCCGCACGATGCCGTGCGGGACTGTTCCGTATCCGACGCAAAACCGCGCCAAAAGGCAGGGCAACAAGTTTTGCGTTTACGGCTTGCGCCGTTTTGTGCTATGCGGGAGCGGAAGGAGGCAGGGGAGATGACGTTTTCGGAGAAGCTAATAACGCTCCGAGGCGGGCGCGGCTGGTCGCAGGAGAAGCTTGCACAGGAGCTGGGTGTGACGCGCCAGGCAGTGGGCCGCTGGGAACGCGGCTCCGGGCTGCCCGATGCAAACAGCCTGATGGCGCTCGCGCGCGTGTTCGACGTGGACGCGGAGTGGCTGCTCGACGAGGCTGCGAAGGAGCCGGAGCCACGTCGTGTCCGCCGCGTAAAGCTGATGTGGTACGACTGGGCCGCTATATCCGTGTTTGGCCTGTCGCTGCTGGCCTGCCGGCCGCTTTACCGGTGGGCTTATGAGCTCAGCTATATAAGGCTGATTTACTACCCCGGGGCGCTCTTTCAGCTGTTTGCAGGCTGCTGCATCTGGTTCGCGGGCGGATGGAGTTTCTCAGCGCTCATATGCCGGTTTACTGCCGGAGCGCTGCCGCACGGGAGGGCGCGGCGGACGCTTTTTACAGCTGCAGCCGTCATAGCCGCGCTGCTCTTTGCTGTTTATGCCGTCTTATGCGTCTTGTCAACCGGAGTGATAAGGGGGGTGCTTCCGGAGCCCCGGAGTTGGTTTTTCGGCCGCACAGTGATGTCCATAGTGCAGCACCCGGCGCTGTTCCTGCTCCCGGGCGCAGCGCTCTCGCTGTGTGCGACCAGAGAGGCCAGGTGGCCTGAATAATGGCAAAAAAAGCGGCCCCGCACTGCGCGGGGCCGCTTCGTTTCATTCTGTCCGGGCCAAGCTGCTCAGAGCCTCGCCGGTGAGGCGGTAGGTTGTCCAGCCGTCCTGGGGCACTGCGCCGAGGGCGCGGTAAAAGCCGATGCTCGGCGTGTTCCAGTCAAGGCAAGCCCACTCCAGGCGGCCGCAGCCGCGCTCCATGCATTGCCGTGCCAGGTACTTCATGAGCCCGAGGCCCAGGCCGCGCCCGCGGTGTTCGGGCAGGACGAAGAGGTCCTCGAGGTATATGCCTGCGCGGCCCAGGAAGGTCGAGAAGTTGTGGAAGTAGAGCGCAAACCCGGCCTCAGCCCCGTCGCACATGACGAACACCACCTCGGCCACACGCTTTTCAAACAGCCAATCGGCCAGGACGCCGGGCTCCGCCACGACTTCTCCGGCCAGATGCTCGTACTCAGCGAGGTCTCGGATGAATTTGAGTATCAGCTCAATGTCGCCGCGCACGGCGGTGCGGTAGCTTATCTCGGGCATTTTGCGCTCCTTTCACTCAGGCTTTGCTCTTGTTGGGGACGAGTTTGTTGACGATGTAGCACAGCACCATCGTGATGGCCACGGCGGGCAAGGTGTTGCCGACGGGCAAATCCACCTGCATCAGCAGGCGGTAGGCGATGAAGCCCAAGAGCCAGACGATGAGATTCGGCCAGTCGAAAGCATCCCTGAAGCTGTCCTTTTTCAGGATAAAGTACGTCGTGAGCTGCACGGCTATCATGGGCGCGAACACGCTGCCGATGAGGTACAGGAAGTTCGTGATGTCGTCCATGTTGAAGAGGCAGGCGCCGATGGTACCGATTACGGTGACGATGATGCCGACGGTCCTGCCGTTGAGCTTCTTGGAGAGGCTCTCGCAGGAGACACCTGCGCTGAAGGCGTCGAGGAAGGTCGTGGTGACCGTGGAGAGCACGAGGATGAGCAGGGCGGGGATGCCGAGCCCGGCGCGGAGCATGATCTGCGCGATGTCGCTCTCGCCGGTGTAGATGGCGGCGCCCATGCCGATGACGTACATCCAGCAGCTCACGAGCCCGTAGGTCACGGTGCTGGCGAGGGTGGAGCGGAAGGGCTTTTCACTCTCGCGCGTGTAGTCGCTTATGACGGGCAGCCAGCTCAGCGGCATACTTACGGCGAGCTCAACCGCTGCGCCGAAGGTCAGGGTGTCGGCGCTCGTCGCGCCGGGGTTGCCGCCGCGGAAAACCACCACGGACAGCACGACCGTGAGCACAAAGAGCAGCGCCATCGTTATCTTGTTGAGCAGGCCGAGGTTGGTGATGCCTATGGCTATCCAGACGATTATGAGCAGGCCTATGACGATGCTCCAGACCCAGATGCCGACCTCGAAGATGCCGTTGGTGGCGACCGCGCCGTCGTAGATCATGATGCCCGTCCAGCCGACGAGCTGCAGCACGTTCAGCAGCGCGAAGAGCAGTCCGCCGTGGTAGCCGAAGCTCATCTTGGTCGTCTCCATGGCGCTCTTGCGCTCACGGCCGCCGATAAGCCCGGCGAGGAAGAACAGCACGCAGCCTATGACGTGACCGACTATGATGGCCAGCAGGCCCTTGCCCATGCCCAGGGGCGCGAAGTAGGTGCCGGTCAGTATCTCGGCGAGCGAGACGGCCGCGCCGAACCAGATGAGCGAGTTCTGGAATACGGTAGTCCTCTTCATGCGCGCGCCTCCATTCTGTACTCCGGCTTGATGTCGAAGGCGTGGTCCATCGGGCCGCGGCCGTGGCCGAGGTCGAGCATGGCGGACAGCGCACCGGATATGTAGGCCTTGGCGCGCTCCACGCTGTCGTGGAGGTTGAAGCCCTTGGCCAGGTTGGCGGCGATGGCGCTCGATAGAGTGCAGCCGGTGCCGTGGGTGTTGGGGTTGGCTATGCGCTCGCCTCGGAACCAGTGCTTTTCGCCGTCCGACCACAGCAGGTCGTTGGCGTCGTTGAGGTCGTGACCACCCTTGCAGAGCACGGCGCATCCGAAGCGCTCGGATATGGCCCGCGCGGCCTTCTCCATGTCCTCAGGAGAGCGTATCTCCATGCCGGATAGAATCTCGGCCTCCGGGATGTTAGGCGTGACCACCTCGGCCAGAGGCAGAAGCCTGCTCTCCAGCGCGCCCACTGCGTCGTCGCGCAGCAGAGCGGAGCCGCTCGTGGCGACCATGACGGGGTCGACGACGATGTGCCGGGCCTTGTAGAAGCTCAGCCGCTCCGCGATGACCTCGATAAGGGGAGCGGAGGAGACCATGCCTATTTTGACCGCGTCGGGGAAGATGTCCGTAAACACGGCGTCTAGCTCCTCAGTGAGGAACTCGGGCGTGGCCTCGAGGATGTCTGTGACGCCGAGAGTATTCTGGGCGGTCAGGGCCGTGATGGCACTCATGGCAAAAACGCCATTCATGGTCATGGTCTTGATGTCCGCCTGGATCCCGGCGCCTCCGCTGGAATCGCTCCCAGCGATCGTCAATGCTGTTCTCATATACATTCTCCTTCCTCAGCATTGCGTTTTATTATAGCGATGTAAGGTGGTGCCCCCAATACACCGCTTGTTGACTTTTTGTGCAACCGAGGGCGGTTGCAGCCCCCTGGGGCGCTTTCTTTTGATTGCGCCAAAAGAAAGCGTCCCAGACCCCGGCGTCGTCGCAATCTCCGTATCCCTCGCTTCCGGGCAAGCCCGAAAGCTCGGTCGCTCCGATGCTCCTCCTCACAAAACCGAACCCGCTGCGCTGGGCTTCGGTTTTGTGATACGGCGGTGCGCCGGCCGCGGTTCTCGGCCTTACGGCCGGCCGCTGCCGGGTGGCAGCCGGTGCCTCGGCTGTGCCGCTGTAACGTTTGCAAGGACTCAGTAGGGGCGGGCTTCCCCGCCCGCATGTGGGTGGGATGTGCTGCAACGTCCTGGCTGTGCTTGACCGTCCATCGAGCACCTACCCGAGCCTCACTCAAAAGGGAGCCTTGGGCTTGAGCGCGACAGACGTCACAGCACCGCCGGAACGCCGGTGCGCATCCCACGGCGTCCTCGACGTCCCTCTCGCTTGAGCAAGCGATACGGCGTTCGCGCCACCGGCCGCGCACGGCGTTTACTTCCGGCGCCTCGCGCCTGTGACCGCCAAAACTGCTGCGGCAAGCACGAGAGCGAGCATTATCGTCACCATTATGTTCCCGCCGAGCGCCGGGGCGCTGAGCCAGTCGCTGAAATCGGCGTTATAGGGCTTGAGAGGCGTATAAGGCACGCTCGAGACCCAGCCGTTGGCGCGGATTATGCCGTCCATGGCCCAGGGCGCGAGCCAGATGTAGAGCGCTGTGACGGCGCAGGCCGCCGAGGCGCGGAACCAGCGGGAGACGGGCAGATAGCGCAGGCAGACGAGCATCAGCCAGGGCCAGAGCATGCCCAGCAGCATGAGCGGGTAGCTCTCGCTCCAGAGATAGTCCCGGCTGCCCGCCGTGGGCAGCAGCACCGCGAGCAGCACGGTGACTATGGCGAGCCAGACGAGCGCGCGGTGGTTTTCAAGCTCCCTGGGCAGGGGGAGCTGCCTGATGACGAACGGCAGCACGAGCACTGCCAGGGCGAGCAGTATGCCGAGCGCGGTGGTCAGGAACCACGTCCCGCCGCCGCGTATGCTCTCTTCGCCCAGCAGGGCCAGGAGCAGCGCTACAGACACGGCTATATAGAGCAGGGTCTTGCGTTGGGTCAAGGTCTCAGGCAGCGGCAGATGCCTCACTATATACGGCCCCAGCAGCAGCCAGATACCCAGCAGAGATCCCAGCGCCGCGGCGAAGAACCAAGTCCCTCCGGCGCGTATGCACTCCTCGCCGAGCAGAATCAGGAGCAGCAGCGTGTTTGCGACGATATACACCACGCCCTTGCGGGCGCTCAGGCAGGGCGGCAGAGGCGTGCGGCGCAGAATATACGGCCCGAAAAGCAGCCCGGCGGCCAGCAGTGTCCAGCACGCGGCGCAGGCGAACCAGCGCCCGCCGTTCACAAGGCAGATGACGCCGTAGAGCGCGAGCAGCGAGCAGGTAAAGCCCGCGAGCGCCCACACGCCGCCCATGCGCTCAGGCGCGAGCGCGGGCAGAAGCGTCAGGCTGGCCGCTGCGAGCAGTGACGCAAATACGATGAGCGACCAGTCGAGCCCGCTCCCGTCGGCCAGGTCGAAGATGAAGCAGGCGAGTGCTGTGCCGCCGTAGAGCAGGTACTGCGCAAGCTTATAGTTCCTGGCCATGCGGCGGTAGCGCGCGGCCAGCTTTTCGGCTGAGCGCGCCTCGACGTCCTCACTGGCCGTGAGCAGCTCGTGCTCGCTGACGCCGAGTATTTCGCAGATGTCGCGGATGAGCGTTATGTCGGGGTAGCTCATGCCGCGTTCCCATTTGCTGACGGCGGAGTCGGTCACGAACAGCTTGTCGGCAAACTCGCGCTGGGTCATGCCGAGCGCGCGCCGCCGCTGTGTGATGAACTCGCCGAAGGATTTCTTCTTTTCGTTTTCCAATTTGCAGACCTCCGTTCCGGTCGCTTGCAAGCTCGAGTGAAGCATAGCGCCGGGGACGGCAAATTGTCAACGGTTTGAGCCGAATTCGGCTCTCGACCGTTAGGAAAGTCCAGTGTTTATGCGGGTTTCAGAGCTTTTCGCACCTGGCGCGCATTTCGCGCGCCGCCTGCTCCACATCGGCCTCGGCGAAGAGCGCGCTGACCACCGCGACGCCCGCAAGGCCGCGCCCGTTGAGCTGGGAGATGTTGTCGCGGGTGATGCCGCCGATGGCCACGACGGGTATCTTCACCGCGCTGGTGATGGCGGCGTACTCCTCGGGCGTGACGTAGTGCCCGGTGACGTCCTTGGTGTTTGTTGGGAACGCCGCGCCGGAGCCGAGATAGTCCGCGCCCGCGGCCTCGGCGGCCACGGCCTCCTCTATGGTGTGGGCCGAGACGCCGATTATCCTGCCCTCGCCCAGCATGACGCGGGCCTTGGCGCAGGCCATGTCGTCCTGGCCGACGTGGACGCCGTCCGCGCCGGAGAGCAGGGCTATGTCTATGTTGTCGTTTATGACGCAGCGGACGCCGTGCTTGTGGCAGAGCTCGACCACCCAGCGCGCCTCGGTCAAAAACTCGCGGGCGTCGAGGTGCTTTTCGCGCACCTGTACGAAGGTCGCCCCGCCCTTTATGGCGGCTTCGACCTGGTCCAGGACCCCGTCCATACCCTTAGCCCATGTGCGGTCGGTTATGGCGTAGAGCCTGAGCTCCTCCGGCCTGAGCTTCATAAAAATTCCCCCTTGAAAGCAGCAAATTTCGTGCGTATCGGCGCGGCGCGCTTTACACAGCAAAAAACGCCCCAAAATGCCAAATAAGGCGATTCCGGAGCGGATTCGGCGATATTTCCCTACGTTGGCATTATCCAAATCAGGTCAATGGGTCGAAGCTGCCGCTTCCTCTCAGCCTTCCGGCTCCCCGTTGTACCTGTACATTATACGACACTTCGGCGCTGATTGCAAGCAAAATTGGGGCGCAGTTGCAATATGGTGCGCGGCCTGATAATATATGACTGAAGGAAATTGCGGGGTGAGGGTGTGAGCGGTACATACTGCGGCAGGGATTGCTTCAACTGCTATTACAGGAGCGCGGAGAGCTGTCCGGGCTGCAAACGCGGCCCCGGCGGCAAGTGGAGCGGCATGTGCGATATAGCCGGCTGCTGCCGGAACCGGGGCCTCGACAGCTGCGACGGGTGCCGGAACGCCGACGGCTGTGCGCGGAGGATGGAGCGCAACGACATGCCGGAGCGGCGCAAACGTGAGACCTCGGAGCGGCGCGAAAAGATGGGGGCAAACGCCGGAGCATTGAGTTTCGGGCTCACTCTGCTGTTCGCGCTGTTGATATGATATTAAGGCTGGCTTCGGCATTTTTCGCCGGGTACAGCGCCGGGGGCATGCCGTGGCTGAACGCAGGAGCGGTGTGCGGCGCAATATACGGGGCGGTGCTTTGCTGGCTGGGCATACGCGTCAAGGCCGAAGGGTACAAGCTGGCGGGCGTCATGTCCCTGCTGGCGCTGGTTATGAACGCGCTCAATTCGCTCATCGCCGAGGCCTCATTCGTAAACGCCGTCATACTCGGGGCGGCGATAGCCGCGCAGCTCTATGGTGAGTACGGCGAGTGCCGCAGCCATGCCGGGCTGCTCGGTATGCTGGGCGGCGTATACGCCGTGTACGGTGAGCGCTGGCGCGGACTCTGGCGGCGGCTGCTTGCCGCGTATGCTGCGGTGTTTGTGAGCGGCCTTGCAGCAGTGCCTGCGCCGGAGGTAGGCAGGCCCGCACTGATAGCGGCCTCGGCCGCAATGATGATATTCAACGTACAGAAGCTGGTTTATCTATGGCGCGCCGCAAAGGCGTTTTCAAGCCTCGAGAAAGCACAATAACGCGATAAAGCGCGGCCCGTCATTGGGCCGCGCTTTTTGCTTTGCAGAAACGCCGCGCGCTACATTTTCCCGTCCCCGCCAAAGGCGCGGAGGGCGGCGCGCAGATACCAGCCGGCGGAGCCAGTGTACCAGCTCCAGCCGGCCTCGCCGGCACGAGCCGGGTTTGAGTACACGTCGGCGGCGAGAACGAAGGGCTCTGCTCCGTAGTTTTCTCCCCGGTGCAGCAGCACGAGCAATATCTCGCGGCCCTTGTCGGCCATGCCGTGCTCCAGGCAGGCAAGCGCGAGCCAGATGGCGCCGTGGGTGTATTGCCCGCCGTTTTCGCGGAAGCCCTCGCCGTAGCTGTTGACATATCCGGCGTACTCGCCGCCGTCGCCGAAGGGCGGCTCAAAGAGTTTGCAAATACCGAGCTTTCGGTCGAACAGGCGCTCATATGCGCTGTTCAGGGCGGTTTTTACGCGCGTTTCGTCGCATCCGGCGAAGGCCGCCCAGGCCTGGGCGATGGCGTCTATGCGGCAGCCGGAGCTCTCGCGCGAGCCGAGCGGCCTGCCGTCGTCGAAATAACCGCGCCGGTACCACTCGCCGTCCCAGGCGTCCTCCACGCCCTTTATACATCTCCGCACGGAGCTCATTAGCACGGCGGCGGAGGGCGTGTCTCCCCTCGCCTCGAGCACGGCGGCAAACCGCCGCGCCGTGTGCGCGAAGAACTCCGTGAGCCAGACGCTCTCGCCCCGGCCCGCGCGTCCTACGGCGTCGAAGCCGTCGCACCAGTCGCCCGTGCCCATGAGCAGCAGGCCGCGCCCGCCGAAGCCCCTCCGCAGCACGCACTTCAGAGCGGCGGAGGCGTGTTCCAGCACGCTGCACTCGCGCCCCGGTACGGCCTGCTCGTAGCGGGAGTCCTCGCCCGGCGCGAGCTCGGCAGAGCCCAGGCCGGTGACGCGCTCGTCCAGCAAGCCCGCATCGTGGGTGAAGTCGAGGTATTCGCAGACCGCCCAGGGCAGCCAGAGCAGGTCGTCGGATATGCGCGTGCGCACGCCGCGGTCGGGCGAGAGCGCGTGCCACCAGTGCATGACGTCGCCCTCGGCGTACTGATGCGCGCAGGCGTCGAGTATACGGCCGCGCGCGAGGGAGGTGTCCACGGGCAGCAGGTTTACGGCGTCCTGGAGCTGGTCGCGGAAGCCGTAGGCGCCGCCGCTCTGATAGAGCGAGGTGCGCGCCGTCATGCGGCAGGCCAGCGCCTGATACACCGCCCAGTCGTTCACATAGCCGTCCAGCTCCGGGCGGCCGCTTTCGATGTGCACGCGGCGGCGCAGCCCGTCGAAGCGGGCGCGCACGCGCTCGAGCTCTCGCTTCGCCATATCCGGCTCCGCCAGGGCGGTGAGCGCTTCCGGCGTGCAGGAGCCGCAGACGATGACCAGGCAGTCCGAAGGCTCAAACACCGCGCCGAAGCAGGGCGCGAGCCCCGCGCCGGTCTCGCCGCCGGGCTGAAGGGCGCACCAAGCGGCCTCGTCGCAGGTGAAGGCAGCCGCGTCCTGAGAAAAGGCCGCGGAGAGCTCCATCCCGCCGCGCTCGTTGCGCGCGCGCAGCAGGCCGTTTTCAAGCCGCGTCACCGTGAAGCAGGCGTCGCGCGCCTCTGCGGCCAGCTGCAGCCTCGTGTGCCAGCGCACGCGGCCGGGCGCGCCTTCTATTATAAATACGCGCGCATCGCTCTCGAGCGGCACGAAGGCCGTGACATGCGCGCCGAGCTTTTCCCAGCTCGCCCAGCCCGCACCGAAGCTGACTCGGCACTCCTTGTTGTCCTCGGCGGCGAAGAGGCTGTACACGCCCCCGGCGGTTTCCGCCTCGAGCGTTTCGGGGCCCTGATGGGCGCGGTCGTCGCAGACCCAGTCGTTTACGCGTTTCTCACGGGCGTTGTCCGTCCACATGTTGCCGAGGCCGCAGTCCGAGGCCATGTAGCCGAAGCGGCCGTTGGACATGGGCAGGCACCAGGCGCGGCCGGGCAGGCGGCCGTTCACGGTGAAGGTGAAGACTCCGTCGATTTGCCGGTATGCCACTTCACCGCCGCGCCGCGGTTCGTCCAGGGGCTGGTTCGACGCCTTCGGCGGGAAGCTGCGCGCGGGCAGCGACGGGCAGCCGTCGAAGATTACGGCGGCGGCGCGGTATGCCGCGTCCGAATCCGCACAGTGTATTCCGCCGCGCGCTCCCGCCAGGCTGTCCAGCCCGGCGGCGGAGAGCGCCTTTGCAACGGCGCGGGCGTTCTTCCGGTGATAGTCGCCGCCGTCACCGGTTATGAGCACGAGGTCGGCCCTCACGCCGCATATGCGCATCAGCGCGTGGCGCGCGGATATGGACGCTATGGCGGCGGGCGTAAGCTCGCTTACGCGCGCGGCGGCGACGGGGTAGTCGCCCGAGATGCCGCAGGCCCAAAGCTCCTCCCTGGCGCACGGCGCGCTGCTCTCAACGCGCGGGAAGAGTATGCGCCCGGCTATGTCGGGCATGCTGTCAAGATATTCCCCGCCGAGACCGTACACCGCGCCGAGGGCCGAGACCAGGTCGGAGAGCTGAGCGGCCCCGGCGTGCAGCGTGCGTTGTGCCGAGGCGGCGGCCTCATCCTCCGTGGCGGCAAAGGCCAGGGCGAAGCGCACGCGCGCAGAGCCGCCCGCGCGGATATTCAGCGCCACGCGGGCCGTGACATAGGGCCTCGAGAGCGCTCCAAGCGGCTCGCCGTCAAGGTTTGCGCGCCACTCGGCGGGCGCGTCGCAGGCGACGCAGAGCCAGCAGCCGCCCATGCCGCCGCGTGCGAGCCGCCGTATGAGCAGCATGCCGTCGCGGACCTTGGCTGTGAGACCGAGCCGCCAGTAGGCCGGATGGGACGCCCAGTCGGCCTCACGGGCCAGAGAAGGCTCAAATTCCAGCGTCAGCTCGCCGCGCAGGGCAGCGCGCGGCCGTATTTCTACTATGCGCACTTCGCCCAGATCCCGGGCAGAGACGCCGGCAGTGTGCGAGCACTCAAAGCCGTCCGCCTCGCCGTCAAAGCGCAGTACGCCGCCGCGCAGGCGGTAATTGAACCTGCCGTTTACAGTTCCGGGAACGGGCAGCAGCTCCGTGCATTTGCCGCCTGTGTGCAGCCGGAACCGAAGCCCCGCCGGGCCGTGAAGCGCGTCCTCGAAGCCGCGATAGAGCATTACGCCCCCGGCGGCGGAGCGCATCAGTCCCGTCTCGGTGATGAAGGCGTGATATACGCCGTTGGACAGGGTGAAAACGCGCGGCTCGCTCGTGGGCGCGCAGACGCCGTTGGCCGAGATGACGCGCCGTTCACGCTCGCGCTCGCGCACGGGCGGCTGATAGGCGCGGCGGCGCAGAACGACCGCGCCCTCCGGCGCGCGCTCGGCCAGCAGCGGGGCGTAGGCCGCCATAGCGGGCTCGGACATGAAGCGGCGGCGCATGCGGCCGTTTGTGAGGCAGTTGGCCGCGGCGATGAGGCTCATGCCCAGGTGGTGGGCCATGACGCATCTTACCACCTCGCCGCCCCCGGAAGTGCGCGAGGGCGTGAAGTCGACGGCCTCCCAAAGCCCGAAGCGCCCGCCGGCGTCGATGCCGGCGAAGCGGCGCAGGTCGCGCACGGCCTCGCGCGGGGCGACGGCCAGGGCCAGGTAGGCCGCGTAAGGCGCGCAGACCGTGTCCGCGCCCATGCCGCGCTGCAGCGCCAGGGCGGCGCAGCCGTGCGCTTTGTAGCGGTACGACAGCGAGGCGTCGAGCGAGAAAAACGCGCTCTCGCTCTCGCCCCAGGGCTCTCCGTCGGGGACGTCACGGCGCTGCACATAAAGGCAGAAGCGCGCGCTCTCCCAGAGCAGGGAGCCGCGCTCAAGAGGCAGGAAGAGCTCGGGCATCAGGTATTCGAACATTGTGCCCGTCCAGCTGGCCAGGCCGCGGTATCCGTCCCGGCGCACGAGGGCGCGCGAGAGCTGGCGCCAGTGCCGTACAGGCACGGCGCCGCTGGCCACCGCGTAGTAGCCGGTCAGGCGCGCTTCGCTGGCCATGAGGTCGTAGCAGCCCTCGCTCAAATGCCCGTCGCGCGCGTCGAAGCCGATGTGGAAAAGGCGGCGCTCTGAGTCGAAAAGCGCGGCAAAGTCCATGCCGCGCGCCAGGGCGGCGCATCTTCCGGCCAGGTCCGCGCGGCCGTACTCACGCAGCCCGGCGGAGAGCGCGGTGAGGCTCGCGGCCAGGTTGCCGCTGTCCACCGTGGAGACGTACCTGGGCTCCAGCGGGACGAGCGAGCGCGTGTCGTACCAGTTGTAGAGATGGCCGCTCCACTTGGGCAGGGCTTCGCAGGTGGAGAGCATGCCGTCAATCAGCTCAAAGGCGCGCGGCGGCTCTGCCAGGCCCAAATCCATAGCGCAGAGCGCGGAGACCATGGCCAGGCCGATGTTTGTCGGCGAGGTGCGTTCCGCAATGCCCGCCGGGGGCTGTTCCTGGTAGTTGTCCGGAGGCAGATATCCGCGCTCGGACGTGCAGAATTCGTCAAAATACGCCCATATCTTGGCGCACTCTTCCAGCAGGAAGCGCCGGTCCGCACTGCCGAGGGGCGCGGCGGGGCGGTTTTCCCGCCCAAGCGAGACCGCAAACACGGGCGAGACCAGCCAGACCAGCCCCAGCGCGATACCGGCGGGCAGGGGAGAGAAAAAGACCATTGCCAGGCCCAGCGCGAAGCCGGGCCAGGCAGCGCGCAATGTGGTGAAAGTGCCGCCGCCGCTCTGCGCCGAGGTCTGCCATTGCAGCCGCCTGCGGCGAGAGACCAGCATGCGCCAGAGCGCCGTCACGACCGCGGACAAATCCGTCCAGGCCTCCCAGGGCAGGAACAAGAGCTTCAGCACAATCTGGCAGACGCGCAGGGCAGAGCCGTGGAGCGCCTTGCCGGGGTGGCGTTCCCGGCCCGAGCGCCGGGTAAGGGCGCGCAGCACCGCCCCGGCCAGGCCCGAGCAAAGGCTGAGCGCGGCGACTATTCCGGCGGGGTACAAGCCGAGCTCCGGCAGGAGCAGGGACAGAGACATGGCCGCGAGGGCGGACGGTGCGGATAGGCTGCGGCGGACGCTGTCCAGGAGCTTGAGCCTGTCTGGCACGCTGATGCGCCTCCAGAAGCGGAACAGCACCGCGAGGTTCTGCCAGTCGCCGCGCACCCAGCGGTGCTGCCGCTTGAAATAGGAGAGCGGCGAGGCGGGAAAGCCGTCTATGAGCTCGGTGTCGCCCATGTATCCGCCGCGCAGCAGCGCGCCCTCCACCGCGTCGTGCGAGAGCACAAGGTCCTCCGGCATCCCCGAGCAGCACTCGAGCATGGCCTCTGCATCTATGATGCCCTTTCCGGCAAAACCGCCCCGGCCCGTCAAATCCATCCAGACCTCGCCGCAGGCGGAGTTGTAGGGGTCGACGCCGCCGGGACCGGCCAGGGTGCGCGCGAAGGGCGTGGCCTCGCTCGCGGCGAGCTCGACGCCTATCCTAGGGTGTATGATGCCGCGCCCGGATACGACGGAGCGGCTCTTTGCGTCTATCTCCGCACGGGCCAGCGGGTGCAGCATCGCCCCGACGAGCTCGCGCAAAGAGCCGGGGAGGACGCGCGTGTCCGCGTCCAAAGTGACTATATATCTGGTGCCGGAGAGTGCCTTTTCATCGCCGGAGAGCACCCCCAGCTCGTTCCCGCGTCCGGCGCAGAGCGAGGCCAGGGCCAGCAGCGCGCCGCGCTTGCGCTCGTAGCCGCGCCAGATGCGGTCGCGCCGGGCCTCGCGCCTCGGGCGGAAGAAAAGGTAAAAGCCGCCGCCGTATTTCTCGTTGAGCCCGTCAATTGCGCGCTTTGCGGCCTCGACAGAGGCCTCGTCCGCGCTCTCGTGCTCATTCCTGGACTCGGGCAGGTCGGCGAGGATGCCGAAGCGCAGCTCTCCGCCGCACTCGCGAGAAGCCAGGCGGAACTCTTCGAGCCTGCGCGAGAGGGTTTCGCCGTCCTTGGGCGAGGCCAGTATGGCGGACACGACGCAGATTGTGCGGCCGCATTCCGGCACGCCTTCCGACAGCTCCAGGCGGGGCAGGATGCGCACGGGAATGGCGCGCAGCAGCGCCGCGTCCAGCGCGTTTTTGACCAGCTCCGCGGCGGGCAGCAGCGTGAGCAGGCAGGCCGCCGCGCCGCCTGACACGACGCCTGCGGCCAGCGAGATACCCAGCGCCAGGGCGGCGACGGTAAAGGCATAGAGCGCGCCGTTCCTCGTGCGCGGCTTTTTGCCCAACGGCTCGGAGAGCAGCCACCAGCCGACGTGCCCGCGCTTGGGCTCGTCCCGGTGCGCCTCGGCCAGGGAGAGCACGCGGTGGGCGCACTCGCACTCGTCTATGTGCTCGCGCCGGGCCAGGCGGGCCAGACGCCGGCGGTAATACGCGCGGCTGCGCTCATCCATCCGGCTGTAAACCCCAGCGGGGTCGTGCGAGAGGATGCCGCCTGCAGCATCGGCGCTCTCGGTCAAATGCGTCAGGTCTGCGGTCGAGAGCATGCGCAGGCTCTCTATGGACGAGGAGACGCGGCGGACATCCGGCTCGCCCGCTGAAAACTCGCTCGCTATGAGCTCGGTGAGACCGGCGCGCAGCGCGGCGCCTATGAGCGCCAGCTCCCCGAGCGGGAGCGGGCTTACTCGCTGGAAGCCGTCCAGGAATTTGCCGGCGGCGTCGAGCGTGACAGCCCCGCCCATGTGGGAACAGAGCGCGGCCATGGCCTCGCAGAGCAGGGCGTTTTCCCGGCCGGAGCGCAGGGACTTGACCGAGGAGAAGTCGGCGCAGGCGAGCAGGGCCTCGCGCTCTATGAGATAGCGGTTGTCGGCGAGCCATTCTCCCGCGGCGCCCTCCGGGGAAACGCGCGCACTTTCGAGCGCGCCGAGCAGGGCGCGGATGCGCCGGGCCTCGCGGCGTCCGGAAAAACTGCCCGCAGCAGTGAGCCGGCGCGCCTCGCGTTCGCCAAATGCTGACAAATCATTATCCACAAATTCGCGGTTATTTTCGCCCGTTGTCACGGAGTTACCCCCTTAATAAACAGTGATTATTATATTTCCCGAGCGCGACGAAGCTATACCGAAGAGTGTAAAATAATTATTCTTGACAGCGCGAAGCAAATCGGTTATAATACCTAAGCCCGAAGAGGGCCTTTAACTGTGTGGAGGGAAAAGCGTGAAAAAAGACACCGTATATCTCACCATGCTGCTGGACTACTACGGAGACCTTCTGACGGACAAGCAGAAGGAGTATTTCGATCTTCACTACAACCAGGACCTCACGCTCGCGGAGATAGGCGAAATGAACGGCATCTCGCGCCAGGGCGTGTGGGAGATAGTTCGCAGGGCCGAGGCGGCCATGCGCGCCATAGACGAGCGCACGGGCCTGGTCGCCAGGTACAACGAGAGGCGCGAGGCCGTGCGCAGCATACGCGCGCTGCTGACCCCGCTGCAGGGGCACGACGACGAGAAGGTCGCCGAGGCGGCGCGGCGTTCGCTCGCGGCGCTCAAGGTGCTCGACAATTGACGGAGGTAACACATTGGCGTTTGAGAGCCTGTCCGAAAAGCTTTCCGCTACGTTCAAGCGTCTGCGCGGCAAGGGCCGCCTGACCGAGCAGGACGTCACGGAAGCCATGCGCGAGGTGCGCCTGGCGCTGCTGGAGGCCGACGTTAGCTACAAGGTCGTAAAGGACTTTGTAAAGCGGGTCTCCGATCGCGCCAAGGGTGCGGAAGTGCTGGAGAGCCTTACACCCGCGCAGATGGTGATTAAGATTGTCAACGAAGAGCTGTGCTCGCTCATGGGCAGCGAGAACAAGAAGCTCAACATATCCAGCCGCTTGCCCAGCGTCGTGATGCTCGTAGGCCTGCAGGGCGCGGGCAAGACGACCAACGGCGCGAAGCTGGCCTCCCTGATGAAGAAGCAGGGCAAGCGCCCGCTGCTCGTGGCCTGCGACGTCTACCGTCCCGCCGCCATCAAGCAGCTAGAAACCGTCGGCGCGCAGCTGGAGATACCTGTTTTCCAGCTCGGCCAGGGCGACCCGGTCGAGATTGCCAAGGCCGGTATTGCCCATGCTAAGAAGTACGGCAACGACCTCGTCTTTTTGGACACGGCCGGCCGCCTTCACATAGACGAGCAGCTCATGGACGAGCTGAAGAACATCAAGGCCGCGACCGAGCCCGCCGAGATAATGCTGGTGGTCGACGCCATGACCGGCCAGGACGCGGTAAACGCCGCGAGCGCGTTTGACGAAGCGCTGGACATCACCGGCGTAATGCTCACGAAGCTCGACGGCGACGCGCGCGGCGGCGCGGCGCTCTCCGTCACGGCGGTGACGGGTAAGCCCATCAAGTTCGCAGGCGTGGGCGAGAAGCTCGACCAGATTGAGCCCTTCTACCCCGAGCGCATGGCCGGGCGCATCCTCGGCATGGGCGACGTGCTCAGCCTCATAGAGAAGGCGGAGCAGCGCCTCGACGAGAAGAAGGCCGCAGAGCTGGCCGAGCGCCTGAAGCAGAACAAGTTCACGCTCAGCGACTACTACGACCAGCTGCAGCAGCTCAAGGGCATGGGCTCCATGGAGGACATCGCGGGCATGCTCGGCATGAACCCGTCCCAGCTCAAGGGCGCGAAGATGGACGAGAAGGCCACGGCGCACATGGAGGCCATCATCCTCTCGATGACGCCCAAGGAGCGCGACAACCCGAATATACTCGGCAACTCCCGAAAGAAGCGCATCGCCGCGGGCAGCGGCACCACCGTCATGGAGGTCAACCGCCTGCTCAAGCAGTACGACATGATGCTGCAGCTGTTCAAGCAGATGAACGGCCCTGGCGGGAAAAAGATGAAGCGCATGGCCAAGCGCGGAGGCTTCCCCGGCCTCGGCGGCATGGGCGGCATGGGCTTCCCCGGGATGTAAACCCGCCCCGCAATCTTGGAACCGGCGAGGAATTTTCCCGCCAGACAAGGCACTGGGTGCTTTACCCAATACGAAGACTTGTCTTTGTATTGGAAAGGAGGAGCGATGGAGCGACTGAGCTTCCTGGCGTGTCAGGAAGCGAGGGATGCGCAATCCGCGACGACGCCCCGCCGCGTAAGGTGATTAAAACCATATCATGGTTTTAATTATAGAAAGTAATAAGCTATGGAGGTGAAAATACATGGTAAAGATTCGTCTTCGCAGGATGGGCGCCAAGAAGGCCCCCTACTACAGGATCGTTGTTGCTGATTCCCGCAGCCCGCGCGACGGCCGCTTCATCGAGGAGATCGGCACTTACGACCCGCTGAGCGAGACCAACTCCCTGCGCGTAGACACCGAGCGCGCCAACTACTGGATCGCCAACGGTGCCCAGCCGACCGACACCGTCAGGGCCCTGCTCAAGAAGGCTCAGGCCTGACAGTAAGGTGCGGCGTATGCTACCTAAGGAGCATTATTGATGAAAGAACTTCTGACCTACATTGTACAGAGCCTCGTCGATAAGCCCGACGAGGTCTCGGTGACCGAGCGCAAAGCCGACGGCGAGACCGTTTTCGAGGTCCGTGTGGCCGACGGCGATATGGGCAAGGTCATAGGCCGCCAGGGCAGGATTGTCAAGGAAATCCGCGTCCTGATGAAGGCCGTTGCCCAGAGGAAGGGCAAGAAGGTCTCGGTCGAGATCGTGGACTGATTCCTCAAGGTGCGGGCGGACAATCCGCCCGCCCGCACAAGGCTTTATGTATTATCTGCGGCGGGTTGCGACCCGCCGTTTTTGGTATGGTGAGAGCATGAAAGAAAAGTTTATCGAAGCCGGAGAAATAGTGAACACCCACGGCGTGCGCGGCGAGGTCAAGATAATGCCCTGGACCGACACGCCCGAGTTCCTTCGCAGTATTAAGACGCTGTATGTGGACGGCAAGGCCGTGCGAGTCACCGCCTCTCGCATACACAAGGGCGCTATTCTCGCCTCGCTCGAGGGCGTGGACGACGTGAACGCCGCGATGCGCTTCAAGGGCAAGCGCGTCTATATAGACCGCGGCGACGCTCAGCTGGAGCCCGGCAGGTTTTTCATCCAGGACATAATCGGCGCCGAGGTCGTTACCGAGTCCGGCGAGAGCGTGGGTACGCTCCGCGAGGTCATAGACGCCCCGGCTGGCATGATATACGTCGTGCGCGGCGAGACCGAGCACCTGATTCCCGCCGTGGACGAGTTCATACTCAGCACGGACGCCGACGCGGGCGTCATCACCGTGCGCCTCATAGAGGGTATGTGACATGGCGCCTTACAGGATAGACATCATGACGCTCTTCCCCGACAGTATGCGCGGCGTGCTGGGAGAGAGCATCATAGGCCGCGCCGCTAAGAAGGGCGCAATCGAGATAAACTGCGTACAGATACGCGACTTCACGGAGAACAAGCAGATGCAGGTGGACGACTACCCCTACGGCGGCGGCTGGGGCCTCGTCATGATGGCGCAGCCGCTCAAGAGCTGCCTGGACTACATCAAGGCCCAGGCCGGTGAGCGCAGGAGACGCGTCATCTACATGTCGCCGCAGGGCAGGCCATTCAACCAGGAGGAGGCCAAGCGCCTGAGACGCGACTACGACCACCTCGTGCTCGTATGCGGCCACTACGAGGGCATAGACGAGCGCTTCATTGAGGAGTGTGTCGACGAGGAGATTTCGCTCGGCGACTTCGTGCTGACGGGCGGCGAGATTGCCGCGATGGCCGTGGCGGACTGCGTCTGCCGCATGGTGCCGGGCGTCCTCGCCGACGAGGAGTGCTACACCGGCGAGAGCCACTGGGACGGCCTGCTCGAGTACCCGCAGTACACCCGCCCCGAGGTCTGGGAAGGCCGCGCCGTGCCGGGCGAGCTGCTGACCGGCGACCACGAAAAGGTGCGCCGTTGGCGGCGCAAAAAGCAGCTCGAGCGCACGATGGACAAGCGTCCAGACATGTTTGAAAAGCTAACCCTGACGTCCAGGGAGGACAAAAAGCTCGTCGAGGAGATAGAGTACGAGCGCCTGCCGGACAGGCTGAAGCTGGTCTTTGAGCCCAGGCGGGCTGTGCCGGAGGACATGGACGCGCTGCTGGATATACTCGGGCAGGCGAAGGCCTACCTGCGCGAGAGCGGCGTCAACCAGTGGCAGGAGGGTTACCCGAACCGCGAAGCGCTCATGGCCGACATGGAGGCCGGGCGCGGCTGGCTCTTCGAGTGCGAAGGCCGCCCCGCCGGATATGAGTGCATCTCCATGTCGCCGGAGGAGTGCTACCGGGACATAGACGGCGCCTGGCTCACTGAGGGCGAGAACTACGCCGTAATCCACCGCGCGATGGCTGCGGCCGACTTCCGCCACACCAGGCTCGCCTCGGAGATGTTCTCCCTGGCCGAGGACCTGGCTGCGGGCATGGGCAAGCTGAGCGTGAGAGTCGACACGCACCGCGACAATATGGCCATGAACCGCCTGTGCGAAAAACTCGGCTACACGTTCTGCGGAGTGGTGGATTTGTCGAGTGTAGACCCGGCGCACGACTCTAAGCGCAACGGCTACGAAAAAATCATATGAGGAAGGGACAGGCCATGGCTAAGAAGGAAAAGCGTTTTGTCATCAAGGAGGAGCAGTCGCTCAGCTGGGGCTCCGTGCAGATTGTCGTGGACACAGCCACCGGCGTAAACTACCTCACGACGATGAGCATGAACGGCGTCTCCGGTATCACACCGCTGCTCGACGCAAACGGGAACGTCGTCGTGGACGACACGGCGCAAAACACCGCTGAATAAATCATTTGAGGTGATTTGAATGATCATCGGCATAGACATGGGCGCCTCCGCCGTGAAGCTGGCGGCGCTGGAGAACGGAGAGGTCGTCCTCACGCACTACGAGTCGGGCCGCGGCGGCGACGTGCCCGCGCTCTGCTCCCGCCTGGGCCTGGATTTGAAGGCCGCCCGGGCAGTAACGGTCATGGGCCTCTCTGCCAAAAAGGCGGGGCTTGAGGCCGCGGGTATATCCCCAATTTATGTCTCTGAGCCCGAGGCCATAGGCCGCGGCGCGATGTACCTCACGGGCCTGGACAACATAGTCATCGCCAGCATAGGCACCGGCACGGCCTTCGTTCACGCGAAGGGCGGCGAATTCAAGCACCTGTGCGGCACCGGCGTCGGTGCGGGTACCCTGAACGGCCTGGCGGAGCGGATGCTGGGCGTGACGGATATGCGGGAGTTCGACCGCATGGCCGTGGCCGGCGACACGAACCAGGTCGACCTCACCATAGGCGACTTCGTGGAGATGCACGGCCAGCTCGCCGCCGACCTCACCGCCTCCAACCTGGCGCGGCGCAACGCCGCCGCCGGCGAGAACGACTGGGCGGCTGGTCTCGCCACGCTCATTTTCCAGGTCATCGGCACGATGAGCCTCATTGCCTGCCAGGGCTGCGGCGCTGAGAGCGTCGTGATAACCGGCGCAATCGCGGACTCCGAGCCCTCGCGCGCGAACTTCAGACGCTTCACCGAGGGGTATGGCATCGAATACATCGTGCCGGAGAACAGCACCTTTGCAACCGCCATAGGCGCAGCTCTCTGCGCGGGGAACGCCGGATGAACCTGACCAGCCCGAGTGAAATAAAGGCTCTGCTGGAGCGGCACGGCTTCCGCTTTTCCAAGGCCCTGGGACAGAACTTCCTCGTCGAGCCCAGCGTGCCGAGACGCATCGCCGAGGCCTCCGGCGCGGACGGAAACACCCTTGCGCTCGAGGTCGGGCCGGGAGTAGGCTGCCTCACGGGAGAGCTGGCGCAGCGCGCGGGCAAGGTTGTGGCGATAGAGCTTGACAACGCCCTGCGCGGCGTTTTGGCCGAGACGCTGGGCGGGTATGATAACGTAGAGATCGTCTGGGGCGACGCGGCGAAGCTGGACCTGGCGGAGATAGTACGGGAGCGCGCGGGCGCGCTCCGGCCGATAGTCTGCGCGAACCTGCCCTACAGCGTCACCACGCCGCTGCTCGCGGCGTTTATCGAGGCCGGATGCTTCGAGCGCATGACCGTCATGATACAGCGTGAGGTCGCGCAGCGACTCGCCGCCGCGCCCGGCACGAAGGACTACGGGGCCTTCACCGTGTTCGTGAACTGGCACTGCGAGGTCAGAAAGCTCTTCGACGTGCCGCCCGAGTGCTTCATGCCGCGGCCCAAGGTCACGTCGAGCGTAGTCGCGCTCACGCCGCGCGCACAGCCTCCCTGCGAGGTGCGGGACGAAAAACTGATGTTCCGCTGTGTCCGCGCCGCGTTCGCACAGCGGAGAAAGACGCTCTCCAACGCGCTCGCCAACGGGCTCGGCGCGTATACACGCGAGCAGGTGAACGCGGCCCTCGAGGCGGCCGGGGTGAGCACGCAGGCGAGGGGAGAGACGCTGGGCGCGCGCGAATTTGCCGCGATTTCCGACAGGCTCTCTCAGATAGAAGCAATCTGACGGTTGTGTCTACGTTTTTGTTAGGAAAAACGTGAATAATTGCCTCGAAAAAAGCAAAGATTTTGCTTGAACATTAGTTAAAAAGATGATATACTTTCTGAGGTTGTATGATACGTCTGAATCGTGTCAAACACTTTGCTGGTAAAAAACTTCATATATTCTGAAAGGACGTTGAAGGATGAGCAAAAAGTACGTTTACCTGTTTTCCGAGGGCAACGCTAACATGCGCGAGCTCCTGGGCGGCAAGGGCGCCAACCTCGCCGAGATGACCAACATCGGCATGCCTGTGCCCCAGGGCTTCACCATCAGCACTGAGGCCTGCACCCGCTACTACGAGGACGGCGAGAAGATCGCCCCCGAGATAGAGGCTGAGATTTTTGAGTACCTGACCAAGCTCGAGAACCTGGTCGGCAAGAAGTTCGGCGACAAGGAGAACCCGCTGCTGGTCTCCGTCCGTTCCGGCGCCCGCGCGTCCATGCCCGGCATGATGGACACCATCCTGAACCTCGGCATCAACGATGACGTCGCGGCCACCCTCGCCGCCAAGAGCGGCAACGTCCGCTGGGCTTACGACAGCTATCGCCGCTTCATCATGATGTTCTCCGACGTCGCCATGGGCTACGACCGCCTGAAGTTCGAGGCCATTATGGACGAGCTGAAGGCGAAGCGCGGCGTTGACAACGACGCCGGCCTCACCGCCGAGGACATGCAGGAGATAGTCAAGCGCTTCAAGGTCCTGTACAAGGAGCTTGCCGGCGTCGAGTTCCCGACCGACCCGAAGGTACAGCTCATGGCCGCCGTCCGCGCCGTGTTCGGCTCCTGGATGAACGAGCGCGCCATCGCCTACCGCCGCATGAACGACATCCCCAGCTCCTGGGGTACCGCCGTCAACGTCCAGATGATGGTGTTCGGCAACATGGGCGACGACTGCGGCACCGGCGTTGCCTTCTCCCGTGACCCCGCCACCGGCGAGAACAAGCTCTACGGCGAGTTCCTTATGAACGCCCAGGGCGAGGACGTCGTGGCCGGCATCCGTACCCCCCAGACCATCGACCAGCTGCATGAGACCAACCCGGCCGCCTACGACCAGTTCGCCGCCGTGGCCAAGAACCTTGAGAAGCACTACAAGGACATGCAGGACATGGAGTTCACCATCGAGCAGGGCAAGCTCTACATGCTCCAGACCCGTAACGGCAAGCGCACCGCGCAGGCCGCCTTCAAGGTCGCCGTCGACATGGTGAACGAGGGCCTCTGCACCAAGGAAGAGGCCATCCTCAAGATAGACCCCAACTCCATCAACGCCCTTCTGCACCCGCGCTTTGACGAGGCCGCTCTGAAGAGCGCCACTCCCGTGGCCGCCGGCCTGCCCGCCAGCCCCGGAGCCGGCTGCGGAGCCGTCTACTTCACCGCCGAGGAAGTCAAGGAGCACGCCAAGAACGGTCCCGTCCTCCTCGTCCGTAACTTCACCAGCCCCGAGGACATCGAGGGCATGGCTGTCGCCCAGGGCATCCTGACCGCCACCGGCGGCCGTACCAGCCACGCCGCCGTTGTCGCCCGCGGCATGGGCGCCTGCTGCGTCGCCGGCTGCGGCGAGCTGCACATCAATGAGGAAGAGAAGTACCTGACCATCGCCGGCGTCCGCGTCAACGAGGGCGAGGTCATGAGCATCGACGGCAACACCGGCAACGTCTATGTCGGCGCCATCCCCACCGTCGACGCCACCATCAGCGGCGACTTCGCCGTGGTCATGGGCTGGGCCGACAGCATCCGCGCCCTCAAGGTCCGCACCAACGCCGACACCCCGCGTGACGCCGCCAACGCCGTGCGTCTGGGCGCCGAGGGCATCGGCCTCACCCGTACCGAGCACATGTTCTTCGACGCCGACCGTATCCCGGCCATGCGCGAGATGATACTCTCCACCGACCTCGAGCACCGCACCGCCGCGCTCGCCAAGCTCCTGCCCATGCAGCGCAGCGACTTCGAGGGCATCTTCAAGGCCATGGAGGGCCGTCCGGTCACCATCCGCCTGCTCGATCCCCCTCTGCACGAGTTCCTGCCCACCGCTGAGGAGGACATCCGCGCCCTCGCCGACGACATGGGCCTCACCTACGAGTACGTCAAGGGCACCATCGAGAGCCTGCACGAGAACAACCCGATGATGGGCTTCCGCGGCTGCCGTCTGCCCGTCAAGTACCCCGAGATCGCCGAGATGCAGACCCGCGCCATCATCGAGGCCGCCATCAATGTCAAGGCCGAGTGCGGCTACGACATCGTGCCCGAGATCATGATCCCGCTGACCTGCGAGTTCAAGGAGCTCAAGTACGTCTCCAACATCGTCAAGGCCACCGCCGAGAAGGTCAAGGAAGAGAAGGGCAGCGACCTCAAGTATCTGGTCGGCACCATGATTGAGATCCCGCGCGCGGCCCTGACCGCCGACGAGATCGCCAAGGAGGCCGAGTTCTTCTCCTTCGGCACCAACGACCTCACCCAGATGACCTTCGGCTTCTCCCGTGACGACGCCGGCAGCTTCCTGCCCAGCTACTACGAGAAGCAGATATTCGACAACGACCCGTTCGAGCGCCTCGACCAGGTCGGCGTCGGCAAGCTGGTCGACATGGCCTGCAAGCTCGGCCGTTCCACCCGCCCCGACATCCACCTCGGCATCTGCGGCGAGCACGGCGGCGAGCCCAGCTCCGTCGAGTTCTGCCACCGCACCGGCCTCGACTACGTCTCCTGCAGCCCCTTCCGCGTGCCCATCGCCCGCATGGCTGCCGCCCAGGCCCAGATTAAGAATCCCCGTGCCTGATAACGTAGTTCCCGCATAAATGAACGGCCCCCTGCAAAGCGCTTTGCTTTGCAGGGGGCTTTTTTATAACATATTTTGCTGGGAGCTTCATTCAGCGTGTAATTTAGCATGCTCAATCGCTGCTTGGTTAATATAATGACACAGCGCATCATTCGAGTGCAAAATATATGCAAACGTCACAAGGGGACGTGTTGACAATTTGCGCTTCCGAATTTATAATTCTGTTTGTTGTGCGCAAGTTATAGAGAAAGAGGTGGCGTGAGTGAACAAACTTGTCGACGGAGTGGGCAGGGTAATTATGGTTCTGCTTGGCACGGCGCTCAGCGCATTTTCCATGGGAGTGTTCGTGCTGCCATACAATATGCTTGTACCCGGTGTGACGGGCATCGGACGCCTGGCGGAGATATACTTCGGCTCCAACGTGACGGCCGTGGTCAGTATATGCAACGCCGTGCTGCTGCTCCTGGGGCTCATCGTGCTCGGGTGGCGCTTCGCGGCGACGATAGTTATCGGCTCCGTGGCCTTTCCCGCCTTCCTGGGCATATTCCAGAGCATAACCGCGCTGCGCACGCTGCTTGACGACCCGCTGTACGCCGCAATTTGCGCAGGCGTACTTGAGGGCGTGGGGCTCGGCATGATAATCCGGGCGGGCGGCTCCAGCGGCGGCAGCGACGTCATACCAATAATCCTCAACCGCAAGTTCAGGATACCGATTGCGCCGACGCTCTACGCCATCGACGTGGCGATAATCGCCGCGCAGCTGCCGAGCTCAGACCTCGAGGCCGTAGTGCTCAGCGGCATATATGCCACGCTCTACACCGTCGTGATGAACAGGGTGATACTCCTGGGCCATGGGAACGTGCAGTTCCAGATTTTTTCCGAGCACAACGAGGAGATTGCAGAGCGGCTGCTGGAGATGGACAGGGGCGTAACGCTGCTGCACGGGCGCACGGGGCTCCGCAGGCAGGAGTGCGACGTGGTGCTCTGCGTCGTGCCTATACGCTGGATGAACGAGGTCAAGCGCGCCGCCATAAGCGCCGACCCCAACGCGTTTATAACGGTGAGCTCCGTCCGCGACGTCTCCGGGCGAGGCTACACGATTAAAGACGACGACATACCGTATACGCAGATCAAACAGATGCAGGCAAAAAAAGACGCAGGCTGAACCTGCGTCTTTTGAATTTTGTCAGCCTATCGTGCCGGTGGCGACAATGCTGTCAAGCTCGGTGTCGCCATAAGTGCCCTGGAAATGCCAGGTCAGCGACGCGTTGGTGGGCAGCGAGCTGGTATCCACCGGGGCGGTGACTGTGCCGAGCAGGTTGGTGCCCTGGCCGGGCCCCTCGTACTCTATGGCCTCGGTGTCGAAGTAGTAGTCCTGGCCGTTAATGGTAAGGCATCCGGCGTGCCAGGCCCCCTGGCTGAACAGGCTGTAGCTCTCGGCGTACACGGTGGCGAGCAGCGTCGCGCTGCTGCCGGAGCCGGATATCTGCCAGTCGACACGGATGTTCAGGGACGTGCCGGTGTAGGAGCGGAAGGAGCCGCTGCTCTCAATGGCCGGAGGGGCCGGGGTGGGCGATGGAGTGGGCTCCGGGGTGGCGGTCGGAGTGGGCGCGGCACTGGGCGCGGTGGAGGGCGTGCTGGGCGCGGCACTCCCAGAGCCGGGCGTTGTCACCGGCGCATTGGAGACCTCACCGGTCTGTACCGGTGGAGTGGTGCCGTCCCCGCCGTCGTCCGTGGCGGAGCAGGAGCGCAGCACGATGACCAGCGCTATTACTATGACTATGAGCATCAGCAGGGCAAAGATTATACCTGCCGGGCTGTTCTTCTTGCGGTTGTTTGCCATGAGAAATCACCTCTCCATGTATCATACATCCTTAGACGATGGATGTCCAGCAAAGTTTCCGACAATTCTCGCATAATTTTTCATGTCGGTTGCCGTCTCTGTGTTGAACACAAGCACGCGGCTGTGCCGATTAATTCCGGCCGCAGCTCTCAGCCCGGCCAGCTCCGGAGCTTGCATAACGGCAAGCAGTAGGCCCAGGCCCGCCGCGCCGGATTCGCCGGCCTTCACGGCCTCGTCTTCACCTGAAGGGAAGGCGAGGGCGCGCATCGCCTCGGCGGCACACTCGTCCGGAAGCGCGGCGAAGATTTCGGCACGCGCGAGCAGGGAGCGCAGCCCGGGCAGGCAGGGCTCGCCGCAGGCCAGGCCGGCCATTATGGTGTTGATTTCACCTGTGCAGATGCGTATATCCCCCGCTTCGGCGGAAAGCATCAGGCAGGGCGCGGCGGCGGTCTCACAGACCATGAACACCGGTTTCGTGTCCGGGAAGAGCTCCGTGAGGGCGCTGGCCGACGCACCGGCGAAGGAGCCGACGCCCGCCTGCAGTATGACGTGCGTGGGCGGCTCTTCGAGCTGCGATGCCAGCTCTGCGGCGAGCGCGCCGTAACCGCGCATGATGTCGAGTGGGATGTCCTCGTAGCCGGGCTGCGTGGTGTCCTGCAACAGCATACCGTCCGCGTCAGCGGCGGCCAGCTCATGCGCGCGTCGGACGCAGTCGTCGTAATTCATGTCGGTTATCGTCACCTCGGCGCCCTCGGCGGCGATGGCGTCGAAGCGGTCCTGCGCGCTGCCGGAGGGCATCAGGACTACGGCGCGCTGCCCCATACGCCTGGCGCACCAGGCCACGGCCCGGCCGTGGTTGCCGTCGGTGGCGGTGTAGAAGGTCAGGCGGCGGGGAGAGCGCACCGCGTCCTGCCAGCTGCGGGCGCCCAGGATGCGAGCCATGGCGTAGCCCGCGCCCATGAGCTTGAAGGAGCCGGGACCGAAGCGGCGTCCCTCGTCCTTGACATACAGTTTCGAGATACCGAGGCTCGAGGCCAGCCACGGGAGAAGCACGAGCGGAGACGGTGCGTAAAACGGAGCTGTACGCCAGAAGGCGAGAGCCTCGTGCGCGTCGCCGGCGCTCACGGGGGTGCAGGCCCCATTAAGACTATTCTCAAACCACTCTACCGATGACATGCTCCACCTCCGGAATTTTTGAACATTATAGCACAGGGCGCAAAATAGAACAACCGGCCGCATCGCGTCCGGCTTTCGTCTGTCCTGGCAGCTGAATACAGTGAATTGTCAAACTAAGTGCAACAGGAATTGAGCTCGAAGTCCCATAGCTCCTGGGGAGAATGGAAGTTCAAAACTTTGCGAGGCCTGGCGTTTATCAACGCCAGGTTTCGTTTTAGCGTGGCGGGAGCGACACGGGAAAGGTTTCTGC
>OJQP01000041.1_pt1 | contig 141315 bp, 142 predicted proteins | sample 1598871 | NCBI WGS metagenome assembly OJQP01 (sample SAMN03922520, study PRJEB24848) | human gut metagenome | isolation source: stool sample | host: Homo sapiens | place: Germany | collected 2010-02
GTTGGAACTTATACCATTGAAAGTGGGAAAAAGACTCCCATTTCGCTTCCCAATCAGATAGAACAAGCAAAAGTTGGAGAGTTTTTTCAGCAGCTTGACAACCTTATCACCCTTCATCAGCGTAAGTGCATTTTCTTTACTGGAAGGGCGGGTAGGCTTATCTCGACCGTAAACAAAAAGCGAATTACTTCTTCTTGGGAACAGCGTAAGTTAGCATCTTTATGTGAGAAGTTCACAGATGGCGACTGGATCGAATCAAAAGATCAGAGCGATTTCGGTGTGCGTTTAGTTCAAACTGGCAATGTTGGTGTAGCAGAATATTTGGACAAGACTAATAACAAAAAATGGATATCTGAGGACACTTTTGATCGGCTCCACTGCGAAGAAGTGCTACCCGGTGACATCCTTATTTCGAGATTGCCTGAACCAGCCGGCAGAGCTTGTATTGTGCCGCTTTTAGGCACAAAAATGATTACGGCAGTTGACTGTACGATCGTCAGAACTGCACCTGATATGAGCAACAAGTTCTTGGTTCAGTATTTATCGTCACAAGCATATTTTGATGATGTTAATACATGTCTGGCAGGCGGAACAAGACAGCGCATCAGCCGAGGTAATCTTGCAAATTTCAATGTGCCTATCCCTGTAAAAAAGTCTGAGCAGGATGCAATCGGGATGTTCTTTGGCTATCTCGACAACCTTATCACCCTTCATCAGCGTAAGCCATTTTTAATGAAATGGAGGACTTCTGATGCTAACAGAAACCAAACGAACAGACTTGTTCTGTGAATATTATGCAAAATGGATTACGGTGTATAAGAAGGGCGCAATCAGAAAGGTGACGATGGATAAGTACCTGATGACGCAGAAATGGCTCGTTAAGCTCGTCCCGAACCTGAGAGTATGTGATATGAACCGGATCGCTTATCAGCAGCTGTTGAACGACTATGCTGAGTTCCACGAGCGCCAAACAACAATGGATTTCCACCACCAGCTCAAGGGCGCTATACTTGACGCCGTTGATGAGGGCTTGATTGAAAGAGATCCTACTCGCAAGGCAATCATCAAGGGGAAGCCACCGGTTGCTAAGAAAATTAAGTATCTCAATCAGTTTGAGCTACACACGCTGCTGATCTCGCTTGACCTGAAGGATAAGGTGAATTGGGACTACTTTATCCTGTTGGTAGCAAAGACGGGGATGCGCTTTTCTGAAGCACTGGCTCTTACCCCGAAAGACTTCGACTTTGCCCATCAAACACTGTCCATAAGCAAGACTTGGGACTACAAGGGAAAGGGCGGCTTCCAGCCTACGAAAAATAAGTCGTCTGTGCGGAAAATTCAAATTGACTGGCAAACCGTCATTCAATTTTCTGAATTGGTAAAGCACCTTCCCGAAGATAAGCCCATCTTTGTCAATTCCACTGTCTATAATTCGACGGTGAACGACATTCTCGGCAGGCATTGCAAAGCCTGTAACATCCCTGTCATCTCTATCCACGGATTACGGCATACACACGCCTCTTTGCTGTTATTTACGGGCGTTTCCATTGCGAGCGTTGCCCGCCGTCTTGGACATTCAAGTATGACCACTACGCAAAAAACCTATCTGCACATCATTCAGGAACTTGAAAACAAAGACATCGACTTGGTGATGCGCTCTCTTTCGGGTTTGAGCTAAAAGATTAAACCGGCTTGCGCTGATTAAAGGTGATAAAAAAGATGCCATCCGAAAGGGTGGCATCTTGATTTCATCTGTTGTAGAATCCAGCTCAATAATGTCATCACCAGCAAAACTGCAGACAAATGGATAACCTATTTTTGTGACATATCGTATTACCTTCTTTAGTGCACTTCCCGCAGCTTTCTTATAAGAATTATCCCAGAAACTGCTTTGTCGCAGCAAACAAGGCCTTTGCTCGTTGAATATGGAAAGCGCTGATGTTCTTTGCCATATGCACCTCGCTATATTCTACCGAGATTATCTTTGAAGATCACTTGCGTTCGAATACAAAACTGATACGGTCTTGGTATTCAGGCAACTGCTCCAGATAGACATTAAGGCGCCGTTCTACCTCAGCACGCTCCAATGCTGACGCTTCTACCGGGTTTAGGTCGTGCCCACCTTCCTCCATGATATCCACTGCCATTTCATACAGCAGCTTATCCAAAAGCTCTTCGGGGCTATCAATTACAAGGCAGTCCATGTCGCCGACAGTACCACGGCAACTATCGATGCTGATGTAGATATACCCGACCTTACCAGACCATACAATATCGAAGTATGGAGTTGTTTTGATGTACTCGGAGAATACGCTCATGACTCGTTCAATGGCCTCTTTCACGCTGGTGTCATATTCCTTTTTCATGTCGGAGTCCTCCTTAAAATCGAATGGATGGGAGATGCACCTCTCCATACTTATCCGCTTCATGGATAATGCGAGGATAAGCACAGTAGAAGAACAAACCTCCTTGCCTATAATCCGTTCCTGTCCGGAACTCGTTGATTAAATTGTTCTGACATTCCCGGCATTGGTTGTTATGCCAATCGTGCGTTTTCGGGCATATGTACCAGTCCCGTGGATTACCCTTGATTCGGCTGCACTTCGGCGCATAGGGTTGGTTATCACGGAGGAAGGCATCAAACCGCTTCCGCTTGCTCAACAGAATGTTTTGTAGGCCGTCTTCAGTAAAAAGATCTGGCGCAAAACCATCATCAATGAAGAATCGGCGATAGTCGGCATACCCGTCATCGTCTACGATCGCCCACTCCACCTTCACGAGCCATTCGCAACCGTCGTCATCATGGTCTTCGGTGAGCTGCAGAACGACTGCTATATCTGTGGATTGCTGAGGAACAACTGAAGCGAGCGCGCGATTCGGCCACTTCCACACAAACTTGTTCTCATCATCCAGGCTGCTGGAGATATACTCATTCCCAAAGGCGTAGGTCTCATCGAACACCCAAATCACCTTATAGCCGGCCCTCGTGTAGAACTTATTGCGCAGTTCAAATTCACCGGCAGAAATCGGACTGTGCTGAAACTCAATGACATAGCCGCCCATCAAGATGTCTGCACGATGGCATTCGCCCCTGTGTTCCACGACAATCTCACGAACATTTTCGGGAAAACGCGATTGCCATCCTCGGTGCCATTCAGACATATCGTATTTCCAGTCATCCATACACGAGGTCACATGAGCGAAGTGCCACGAATTGACTTCGCCCTGGCGAGGAATCACCTGGTTGCCGCACACAGGACAGTAATACTCTTGCCCCTTCTCCGCATCGAATGCGTGAACGCGGTGATGATCCGCTGTCAAAGCATATTCCAAAGTGATCCCTCCTCACAGAATAATCTAATCGCTGTCTTCTTGGCAGCTCGCGTCTCTCTGGAAGCCATACTCAAAAAAGCACATGTCCAGGATTTTGGCTGCCGGATACTCAATTCGGCTGCCGCAATGTTTCCGGAGCTTTTCAAACTCATCCTCATGGTCAAGATACAGGTTGCCAAGGGTTCGGATGGATTTCGCACTGAATACTTGGGGTGCTGCACCGGTATCAGCAAGAGCCTTTTTGAAATACCGATCATAGGCGGGTACGCAACCCACAGTACCCAGCAAGATCTTGGTAAGCAAGGTATCCGTTGGGATGCCGGCACCGGACGCCACATAAGCTTCTGTAATGCTCTCGCTAAGTTTCATGATGCGGTCAGCATAATACTCCTGCGAGAGTTTCTCGGGAGAAAGGTCCCAGAGATCATCCCACTCCGGCTGATAAATCAAACGGACAACATCCGCATGGATCTTGTAATCCTTCTGCATGAGGAAAGAGTTTCGAAGCATACCCCAACTGGCCAAATACCAAGCCAAGTGCAGGCAGAGATAGTCGATCGTAGCGTCTATCTGCGGGCGCCTATTCAGCCGAAACGCTTCATGGCAGTACTCCCAAGAGAGATACCGGTGATGTGGATCATCCTTCATACTGTCATAGCACTCGTATCCGGCTTGAATGGCTTCAGCAAGTTTTTTCTGATCCACAACACAATAGGGCGGCTTACTATGGTGCGTGTGGCCCTGTACTTCGCCTTTCCTGAATACGACCCATTGTTCCTCTAAACTAATGGAATCCACGACATATCCCGCACTGATCCAGCTGGAGCAAAAGGATGCAGGGTTTGAGAGATTTGCCCAGGATGGTCTGTTCTTATATGCGTGGGTAGGGATTGGGATGATCTGGTTCAACTCATCGAAAGTAAGCTTAACAGAGTCTCCTCCGTGTTCCTTCAGCCAATTTCCAAGTGGAGCATATTTCTCTCCAATAGCCATATCCGTCACCCATTCAGTTCATGAGGCTTGAACACTCTTTTGTCCAGCGCGAAGATGCGACTGCTCACCTCTCCCACCTGGAGACCGGCCAAGGTCTCGCGGTAGATTTCCATCCGGCTGTCAAGCATATCGATCTGGGAGAGCAGCTCGCTCTCCGCACAGATGGGCTTCACTGCAGCGCCGAATTCTGGCTCTCCGTGATGGGAAAGAATCATGTGCTGCAGCAAAACGGACTTGTCTTCAGGGATCCCCAGTTCCGAAGCTACGGCAGCAACTTCCTGTGCACCCATTACGAGATGGCCAAGGAGCTGTCCTTTCACCGAATACTCCGTGACGAGGCCGAGCTGAGAGAAGGTAAACTCCTTCTCTTTGGCAAAGTCATGCAGGAACGTGCCGGCAAGTAGCAGACTGCGATCGATGATATCCCCGTAAAGGCCGGCCAGGAAATCAGCCGTTTTCATCATGGTCGCAGTATGCATCAGAAGTCCGGAGATAAAGCCGTGGTGGACGCTTTTGGCTGCTGGGATCGTCTTCAGGGACTCCTTATGGCGGGCCATCATCGTGCTGCAGATCTGCCTGTAATCAGCATCCGTAATCGAACTGATCAGTCTCTCCACTTCTGCCATCGTAGTGTCCACATCAATGGGAGCCACCGGGACCAAGGCGGACAGGTCGTAAGTATCATTGTCGTCAGCCAAACGGATCCGATCGGCAGTAATCTGCGGGGTGCCTCTGAACTCGGAGACAGTGCCACGGATCTTCACAACATTGCCTTCATCAGCAGAGGAGATGGGGCCAGAATAGTCCCATACTTTTATTTCGATGGAGCCGGATCGATCCGACAGAGAGGCGCTCAAAAACGGCTTGCCGGTTGTGGTTGTCTTGGGATATGCAGATTTCAAAACATAGAAGCCCTCCACCTCATCCGAAAGGGACATCTCTGCGATCAATTTGTTATATTCCATCATTATTCCTCCGTAGTCGGTCTTCGTTTACTCGCCTTTGACACGAACCCCAAACCCATTGACTTCAATATCCTCGTCTGCGGGAATGAGCAAGTACTTCCGGCCATCAATGATCCTTGCCTCAACCAAGTAGCTATGCTCCGGATCGACCGAAATTGTCGCATCGGCGGTCTTAACTTCAAAGCGGCTGCTATCAATCAGATTGGCCGGGTTCAGTGTTGCTCCATCACCGAACTGGGTGACGCAACTATCACGGAACGCAAGGATCTTCTCCTCTTCCACACCGTTATCGCGCAGGATTTCTGCCGCATCACTGACGGAGAGTTCCAGCGGTTCGGGATCATGGCTCTCCTTATGCTGTTCAATCTGGTCGCGGAGTCTGTCATGGATAGACTGGACCAGTTCCATATTACAGGCATCACCCAAAGCTTCGCTGAGAACATTCTGGAATGCTTCCTTTTGCTCAGCGGCAGACATGGGAGCTGTGGTATGAAATACGCTGTCGATGACTTCCTGGTGGATCTCATCTGCCTTTCTGGAATAGAACAAGGCATTGTAGATATTTGCCGCACGATCATCAAAGGCGGGGAACAAGAATCCCAGTTCCGGTGCGGCAACGATCTGACCGGCACAGCTGTGGAACTCATTGTCTCCGGGGAAGAAGCCCAACTCCGCTTTGCGCTCCTTCACAGGACAGACACAGCAAACAACATAGGAGAATACGGCATCGGATGCATCTGCATCCATCTCGTCATTTTTATTCTTGTGTGGGACATCGTATGTGTCATATACCAGGAGGATCAGGTAGTTGCTGTCTCCAAGGTCAAGAGAGTTGATGATTTTCTGATAGAACTCCTCACGGATCTCTCCATCTTTCAGTTCCGAGTCGCGCAGTGCCATGAGAAGGCGATGCTCATCACTGTCAGCTACCTGTTCAGTAGAGAAGATAATATCGATCAGGTTCTTCCCAAGTTTTCCGGAAAGAGTCTTCTTCAGCAGGTTCAGGTACTTCTCTGCTTCGTCCTGCGGGAGAATCCCCATGGATTCATCAATGTATGAAACGATTTCACGGCTGCTATTGACAAAACAGCCATAGATACGGCTGATAGCATTCCGATCCATACGAAAACGGCGGCGCAGTTCGCTTACTTCTTTCAAATTCAATTCAGGTTACCTCGCTTATCAAATTGGTCTAGCTGCTTGAAGCAGCAACCTCATCATATCACAGTCTGCCGATTCTGTCACATTCCGAGAACTCGTTGAATTATTCCTGCCAATCATCCTCACAGCCAGTTTCTTGAGCAATCATTATCGCAGTATCGGAGAAAACGCAGCAGTGTTTCTGCTCAGAACAAGGACACTGACAGGCCATTCTCTCTCTGGCTTGCTGACTTACGGTTTTGTATTGATTGTTGATTACATCCAAACAGCGTGTTCTGATGTAATCAATCGAATAGTCCCTCAAGTGATCCACAATCGTTTCACCACACTTAACAAGAAATAAGATTTCCTACTTGGCCGACCAGTCAAGGCTTGCAACGGCCACAGGGAAAATACCCATTTGAAATGGCCTCATCACGGGTGCCGAAGAACTCCTGCTTGTTCTTTTCCTTCATATCGTTCACGCTGGAACAGGTGGGATAGTGGAACTTCTTCGTGTTGGTATTAAGGATATAATCTGCCTGCGACGCCTCACTTCCGGTCGCTGGCTCCTGCTTTTCAGGCTCTGGGGAAGGTGTGGGAGTTACCGTAGCCGTCTTCTGCTCCTCCTGCTGAGCACTATCTGCCAGCTTGCTCTCGCCTGTGGCATAGTCAATCTCAATGCCCGGCTGGACATTGTAGGCAAAGACGCAGTAGGAAACCCCGGCACCCTTGTCTTCCACAGAATAGCCTTCCATCAAAACACCGTTAGCCAGCAGGTTATTCCCTTCAAAGATTGGGGTCACGCGATATAGGACATGGTTATCAGTCTCCTGGATGTAGTCGGCAACCATGTTCTCAAAGGGCAACATTCCCTCAATATTCAGATACCGTGTGCCCGTGATGAGGTTCTGCGTATTGGCGTTTTCACCAGTCAGCTGATAGCCAATGAGATGGCAGCGGTTATATAAGTACTTGCCATCAACCAAATCATCATAGCGGACGGTGTGCCAGCCGGTCGGCTTTACCATGCCGATGGATCCGCGCTCCTTGGTAGGCATCAAATCCTGCCCAATGCATGCGTAAGTCACTCCGCAGCGACCGAGAGTATCCAGATCACTGTAGGTCTCAAAGGATGTTGTCGTCAGTTCTGCAGCGGTGAAGTAAGGTACATTCCCATTGACTGAGATATATGCCTTACCGCTATACGCAGGCACATCGCTCAGGGAGAACGAGGAGGCTGTCGTGATCTCTGTCGGGGCAGAAGATTCGGTTTGCTGCCCTTGAGATGCAGACGGTGCATCTGACTGACTTGGGACTGTATCCCCCTTGCATGAAGCACTGTCCAAGGATTCGAATCCATCCCGCTCTTCGGTCTCCCCAGGTGTGCTATCCTGCAAGTCAGAGATCTCGACCTGCAAGGACGAGCTCGGACTATGATCGGATGGTGCCGTGTCACTGCCGCAGGCAGAAAGAGTAGAAATACAGAGTGCAAAGATCAAAAAGCAGGAAAGGATGCGCGATTTCATCTCAGATAAACCTCCATGGTAATTCGCTCGTGAGAGTGCCCGGTAAACTCAACCGACTCACATATTTTCCAGTTGCCTCCGGAGAGGTCAATATCAAAGTGCTGATCAGCGGGGTACGTTCTGTGCCATCTGAAAATGATAATCTTCTCAATCCACCGTTCAAATGGTGTCAGAGCGGCATTTTCAACAAAACAGTAATCGCCATCAACCGCTTCCTGCAGAAAAGCGTCATCCACATTCAGGTGCTGAATGGATTCCGCATCAAATTGTTGGGCTGAGTAGTGGTTCATCCAGAGCATAGCACCACCGACCAGCGCGGCAATATGCGCCCGCAGCACTCTGTCTTGGCTCTGGCGTCGATGGTTGAACATCATGCCTCCATTATCATCTAAGCAGGCAATCACGATCATAGCGAAATTCCTTCCTTCAGTCTTCCACCTCGGTTGCGGTGAACTGCGTCATGTCACAGAACCCTTTCTCGGCCAACTCCTTGATCATGGAATCGGCATTGGCCCGCACGATTCTTGACACCTCATAATTGGTTCCACTTGCAGCGTACAGCAGCAACAACTGATCCTCCGGATCATAAACGGCCTCTTCCGCTTCCAGCGCGATCAGAGTCTGATCCTCGGCATCTCTCAACAGTGCTCTCATAGGTTACCTCCGTCAGTCATCCAGCAATTCTTCGATTTCCTCGATCTTTTCATCGAGATCTTCACATCGCTCCTCCCACTCATCGTAGGCATCGCTGCAAGGATCGTCCGGCTCCTGATCGTCAAGCTCGTCGCGCTCATCGCGCAGCTCTTCCAACTTGGCTTCCAATTCATCGCGATCCATATCATCCAGGTCCTCGTCGTCAAAAGAGCAGCTCACAGAAACCTCAGCATCCTCCAGAGCAGAAAGGGCACTCATTATCGCAGCAAAGCCGAAGGCTTTCTCGCCAGTGCTAAGCTCTCCATCACCATTAAAGTCGAATAAGCTACCAAACAAACCGCTCACGGTTCACATCTCCCTTCCAATAATTGAATCCTTTGGTGGTATTCGAATCATAGCAGATGCCCTGTCCAAAAATACGGACAGAGTTCGCCAAAAACAACAAAAGATGTGAGACCGCCATGCGGAAGCCCCACATCCCACTTAATCTACAAAGGTCAATCCTTCTGCAATTCCTAGCACGATAAGCTCCATCTCCGACCGAACTTTGGTCTCAGACACTGTAATCCGGTAATCTCGGATAGTGTAGTCAGCTCCAACGGTAGCAGGATAGATATCAATGGCATCTTCGACATAAAGGTCAGCCAGAACAAAACCATTCTCGGCGTGGTCCTTCAGGAGAACTCGGCAATCCGAGCAAAAGTGAGAAACCTTCAGTCCCTTCGTCTCTATTGGAAGATCTACGGTACAGGTGTGGGAGCAGGTATCGCGCCGCCCGGTATAGCCGGCGCATGATGCAAAGCTAAAGGTTCCAGTGGTCTGAATGGGCGCAATCTCATACTCCGAAAAAGGCAAATCAGGATCGTAAATCCGCATTTCATTGCTCTAACCGGTTGCGATATTGAGGATCACCGGCGCCTGATAACGCTCCCGCTTTCCACTCCCACAAAGGGAACACACCTCTGGCTGGCGATAGGTCAGATAAAGCGCAGTACCAGAGATTACGATTGCAGCACATAGTAAGCCTACCATCAGATGCCTCCAGTTGCCTCTGATCCACCCTCGCATAAGCTCCTCCTCAAAAGCTGACCAATATCACGGTCAACATTTTCTCTCATTGTACCGTAAAATGATGATGATTGCAACCAATACTGGTCAATGGGGAGAGATCATATGGAACAGAAAATCCGTCGTGACCGCAACATGGGGTCTAATCTCAGGCGGCTGCGTGATCAGTATGGCATTTCACAAGAGAAGCTCTGCGCTGAGCTCCAGCGTCGCGACTGTGATATCGGTCGAACCGCTTATGCCAAGTACGAATCTGGAGAACTGAACATCAAGGCAAGCGTCATTATTGAGCTGCGCAAATTCTACAACTGCAGCTATGACGAGTTCTTTGCCGGCTTAGACGAATAAATCGGGGCAGCACGCTTGTGCTACCCCGATTTTCTATTCCTTGAGTTCGAAGATGTACTTCAGTGAGAAAGTGCGCCTTAGCAGTACATCGCTGAGTTTGATGAGGTTGATAGGTGCTTTGAATTCTTTGCTCGTAACCGTAACACAGCTTTACCTGATAACGCTATGTCTCTTTAAGTCCAAAACCTCTGTGGCAGAAGCCTGTCAGATTGGACAAATAATCGGAGATTTCCTCCGTATCTGTCATCCCATCCGGTATCTGGACCTCTTTGGGCAGCGAATCAAGATCCTCCGCCAAGTCCACATCCCACTCGATGTTGACGGCTTTCAAATAACGATTGGTATCCATATTCAGTTCCTCACTCTGACAGTTTTCCAAGACACCCGCTGAGCAGAAGTCCTTCAAGATTTTTAGGTGAATTGATTCTTCCTCCGGGAGGAGGATTGGCACCGAGTTTCAACTCGGTGACAATTCCACTCTTGAAATGAAGAAATACACGATATCCATTATCCAGCAACCATGTAGATAAAAACACCGACTGATCCGTGTGGATGTTCTCTACATGAAATCGAATTGCCCGCTGCGTCTGGTAATAGCCGATGAAGAACTGATGTCCTTTCGGCAGGTTACGAGGCATGGTCCAATAGTCTTCGTACCAGTGATACTCCATAATCAGCCCTCCGTTTCAGCGCAGACATTGTGGATCAGCTCACTCATGCAGTCGAAAAACCGCTGGGAGCACTGGGCACCCTTAGCTCTCATGTACCGCAGGTGCTCACACTTCCCATTTTCGATCGTGACGCTGGTCAGCTTCTCATTGATCCATCCCTGTGTGCGGAGAGGGACATTGACTCCATATTTCCGCATCAGGTAGTTGACAATAGAAAAAGCGTTGCAGCGGTACCGACTGCGATAGAACTTCACAGTCTGGTTTTGCAGGACACCACCATCTTTGATGGTTCGGATCGCTTCTTGAACGGCCTGCTCGGACAGTCGATTCTGCTCTTCACAGAATGCTCTCTCTTCGGCTTCGGCCTTAGCTCTCCGCTCCTTCGCCACTTCCTCTTCCTTCTTTCGATACACAGCTGACAGTGCAACGCACTTATCAAGCTCTCCGAGGATCAGGGCACCGACATAATCTGGGAAACTTTCGCCTCCGTTTTCTTTGGATGCCCCAAAACACGCAACATTGTTGTCAAACAGCTTCTTGATGTAGGATGCTTGGCAAGCTGGGTCGCTGCCCAGGAGCATGATTCTCTCCCGCTCACGCCGGACAGCTTCCAAGACAGCATCATCGCCAGACTTGCGGAGATTATCGAAATAATCATTGCGGGCATCCTTGTTACCATACAACTCTGCGACAGCTGCAGGGTATCCGGCGTGGTCGATCAGATAGAAATCCGTGATTCGCAGAGGAACCAGATAGTCCCGGATCTCCGCATAAAGGAGATAGTTATCATTCTCTGCGCGGGGATACTGGATGTCCGGCTTCCCGTCACTTCTCCATAGCCGATAGGAAACCGTGCCATCAGAGATTTCTCGTTCGAACACAGCTCTCATTTTCTTACCATCTCGGTTAAAATTGCCATCATAAAACAGCGGTTTCATCAATCGTGCATTGCTCACAATCGTTCCTCCAATCATTCGAAAGTCTTCAGGATGTGTTCGTGTTCAATAAGATGCGTGAAATCATCTGCATTGCCATCGCCATAGGCAATGGTCTGCAGGCACTGCTTGTCCGAAGAATACTCCACCCAAGCAAGGCGGACAGCGCCCTCTTTGAAGCGGTCATTGAGATGTTCTCCACGCAGCTCTATAAAGATGCCGGGATAGTCGTGGTCAGACTTGATCCCGACCACGATCTCACCAATTGGTGTCTTGGCAATCAGTTCATCATTCATCGTCATCATCCTCCATAGAACCAGGCAGTGCCTTACTTCGTGTGCGCCGGTCAATACCGCTCATCATCGCTCTCACTTTCTCAAGCCGAACCAGATCGATTTCATCGTCATCGCTGGGCGAGGCCAGTTCCGGTGGTGGGAAAATGTCATTCTTCGAAATAAATGCAGAATAGAAGATGGCAAGTTCTTCCTCCCAAGCGGCCTTGTAAAACTCAAAGTCGGCCTCAATCTCAATGTACTGGGCCGGCGTACAAGTTACACAGATCTTCTTGTGCGGCCGTCCCGATTGGGTGCCGACCGTACCGCAGCAGTGACCGCTGCCAAGATGCTTGTAGGCAATCTGTACGATGAGCTTTCTCTCCCAAAAATTGTGATACCGGATGAAGTAGTCTCGCTCTGCGGTGTCTTCAATGTCCTCTTCTGAAATGCCATACTTGGCCATCAGGCGGTTGAGAAGTGCTTCGGCATTCTCTTTTTCGCCGCCAACGCCACGCTCGGCCAGGGCCTTCACGCGTTCCAGGCGCCGCAACAATTCCTCTCGCTCAGTCATACCGCTTCCACCCCCTCTGCAGGAACGAAGTTCGCAAACTCGGTTTCGGCGTTAGGCCGGTGGAGGCACAGGTCAACGATGTCAATGCAGTTATAACAAGGCGACTGGTATGTCGCCTTGTTCTTATGCAGGCAGAGTCCGCAAGGCGGCATATCTGCCATCTGACCGTCAGATCGTCTTTGGTAGAAACCTTTCACGGTACACCTCCATCAGTCATTCTTCTGACCAAGTAGGTCAATCGAAAGCCTGTCTTGAACCGTCACACCGCAGCGCTTCTGGAGGAAACCCTCTAAAAAACGCAGCGCAATGAGAGCCAATGCGGCATCATCCACATCCGGCACGACAGGTCTTACTTTCGCCTGACGCGGAATCGGGTGCAGGTCAAGAGAAGCCATGAGGGCTACATCTACCTGCGCCATCTCACGGTCTGTCAGGTGGCCTTTGAAGTCACCAAGACGGCTGACATCGACGGAAGAGATCTGCTCGCAAAGCGCGGTCGAGCGCTTGCCGGCACTTTCAATCCGCACATGCGTCGGCATGGGCTTTTTGTACTGGCAGGTCAGGTATACGACTTCTACAACAGGACTGTGCTCATTACACAGCGGATTAGAGACGATGATGGCCGGCCGACCAGATCGCTGCTCGGATCCGACCGTTTCGCTCGGATTGACATAGAAAATATCGCCACGATTGATACTCATAAACGTATCGTCCTTTCTTTGATCATAAATCAACATCTTGCTCGATGGAGTAGAAGTCTTCATCACAGCGGAAGCACTGACAAGTGTATTCTGGAATGTCACTCAAGAAGAGTGGATCTCCGCAGCGAAAGCAGGTACCGACGCTCTTTCGGAATACCATATCTTCCATTTCGTCTTCGGTTATACCATGCTCACGCAGGTACGCTTTTGCCGCTTCAACGCCTACGAAGTAGATTACTTCATCTGCGTCGTTCTTCAGGTATTCAAGCCCATTCAGGGATATCCCGTTGATGTACCGGCCAACAATGACAGGATCGGATGAACCATCTGACAACTGCGTTTGCCGATTGAGAATGGGTATTCCCAATTCCCGCGCTCTTCGGATTTCCTCCTTCATGCCACTACTGATGCGGTCGCCATAGATGACAAAGCGATCACACAGGGCAAGCAGGCTTGCGCCAAAAGATAGGGCAAGTGCTCGTTCTTCCGGGTTGGAATCGTCAAGCAGATAAGGTAAATAAGCGTGCGGGGCAACTGCGCGGCAGCCGAACTCCCGCTCACACATTGTCATATAAGTGCGTGCTCTTTGGGCATTCACCGTGATCTCAGCCCGTGTAGGGGCAGAGAGGGGCGAGCACACATAGGTAAGAGCCATTCTAAACAACCTCCTTCATACATAATGCGAAGGCCCGAAGACGAGGTGCTATTGCAACTCTCGTCTCCGGGTCTTCTTCAAAAATCAGATATGGCAATCGACGATGGCAAGGAAGTCATCATCTTTCGCCTCATTCATGAGCTTCTGGATCTCATCGTTCCAGGCTCGCTCGTCCTTGTCGTTGCTGGAGATCCCAAACCAGCCCATATCACCGGAGCCGATCCAATCTCCATTGCGATCAACAAATGCATAGGTATGGCACATGTATCGATCCAGATCGGTAGCGCCTTTCCGCGCCTTATACTCATCCAGAGTTTCACCTTTCAGATACAGCATTTCGCCCCAGGCTGAAATGCCCTCATCAAGGATCCTGCACAGAGGGCCGAAATCGGTAAGGTCTTTGGTCTCAAATGCTCTTACACACTTCTGATACCGTTTCTCGACCGTATCGACAGCGATCTTACGCATGACATCCCAACAGATATCCTTCTTGCGTGCGGCATCGGCATACTGATACCCCTCAGGATGAGTGGCAGATTCGCCATCATCGTCTTTCGCAGAAGGAATGCAGTCCTGCAGCCCTGCCGGAACTAAGAACCGATTCGGGAATCTACCGCCGATCTGCCACCAGTCCCATTTCGCGTTGGGGTTGCAAGTGTAGCCCCATCGTCCATCTGAAGCCTTCACAAAGCCGCGATGTTCATCACAATAAGCCTCGAATGAGGGATACCACGATTTGACGGGGTAATCAGTCACCAACTCCAGTGCTTTGGACTCCTCCGTCTGGAGTTTGCTCTTTCGATCCCGGTTCGGGCCGAACGCATAGATCCTGTCCTCCTCAATGAAGAAGGACTTGTTGAAAGCATCATCGTAAATGGAGTGGATGCTGCCATCCGGGAACCGGACGACACGCATGGTGTCATTCTCAAAGTCGGCTTTTGCCTCTTCCGTGCGATCTTCGAATTCGCGATACTTCTCTTCCTCTGTCTGTTCATCGAAGGGGGCCAGAACAGGAATCAGGTGGTCTTCCAGATTATTGGCATGGATGTTGTTGACAACGCCATCGTCAGGAACAATAACACAAACAGAAAAGTGACTCATAATTCAATTCTCCTTATAATCTGATAGTATTTTGCGGATCCGGGCAAAGCGCTTTTCAATCGCTTTGCGACCGACTCCGCATAGTTCAGCAATTTCACGATTGGTGTAGCCTTGGTTGCGGAACTGGATCGCCTCAAACTGCTTATAGGTGAGGTTATCTTCGATCACGCGCCAGAGGCCATCATCAATCGGAGCAATTTCAGGTGCAGGGATCTCACAATAGAACTCGATTGGGATTTCCTGCGGTTTTCCGACTTGATCTCGTGCATAGTTCGATAGCTCTGAACGCAGATGGTACCAAACCAACGTGGAGAAGCTGTACTTACGCAGCGCCTCCTCCGACAGGTAGCGTACCACCACTTTCAGATACCGATTGGCCAGGAGGTCGTAGTAGTCATCCCCAAGGCTGTGCTTTGCCATAAAGTCAAGAAGGAGACCATGATGCTCCTCTGCAAAAGCCTGCTGCTCGGGGGTGAGTGGCTTCATATCCTTTCACCACCTAACCTCTTATCTTCGCAAGCCCTTCTGCGCACTTGTAGTATTCAAGTGCGGCCAGGATCACCTGTCTCGTTTCCTCCGACCAACCTCGGATTCGGAATTGTTTACGAACCTCATCTTTATCAACCCGCGTCTCACTCATGTGCTCGATGCTGTTTTCAAAAAGCTCAACAAACTCCTCAGCTCTATTGATTTGCGGGAGAAAAACATGATTATACTCTTGGGCCGTCATGTTCCATTTGCCTCCTATTCATCCGCGTCATCTTCTTCGTCATCGGAGAAACGGTTGAAGATTTCATCATATGCGCTATTAACAGAGCAAAATTCGCAGCCATCAGATTCACAGTGCCCTTTGTTGATTTCTTGTCTACAGTACTTACTGAAGAGTTCGCGAAACGCTTGCATTTCTTGTTTATTCATCATCAGATACTCCTTTTCTTTCAGGCCGGCTTCTGCAGAACAGCTTGGATCCCGACCAACTCGTCATACTTGCCACGGTCGATTGGCCGGAACTGCTGCTCGCGAATGAAGAAGTACAGGCGTACCGCCATCACGAGATACTCCACGAGATCGACGTAGAATGCCGCCAAATTCGTGTAGTCATAATCCGGAGTAAAGCGATCCATAGCAAGCTGATAATCGACCCAGTAGGGATTACTCTCCTGGTAATAGGAGCAGTTTCCCGCAGCGTCCTTCGGCTGCTCTCCAAGCACGTCATCAGAAAACCAAGAGGATGTCGAACTGACTACCATCGCAAAGACCTGTTCCTCCGTCTGCCGGCACATGAAGCCCGGCAAAGCGGATATCATGACCAGAAGCTTTCGGAGCATTGTTACGCGGCACTCGAGCTCTTTGAAGAGCCAATAGTAGCGGGAATCCGTCTGATTGAAAGACTTGGAAAGAGCAAGGGACAATCGCTGCTCATAGTGTCTTTGAAGGTGATGGAGAAGATCGACTCCGAAGTAGAAATCCATCCTATTGCACCCCCAGCCTCACGTCTGGGAGCGGGCCGTTTGTAAGCTGCTCCCTCGTGATTCCGAACACGCGAGTAAAGAGATCCATGTACCGCTCTTGAGCCGGTTGGCTTAGCATGTTGTTGGGCGAAATGATCGCCCACATCGCAAGCTCCTCCTCCGGAACGGAGAATGGATCTTCCCGCCAGGTACCATAGTTGTACACTGGCTTTGGCGGTTCGGATGCGCGCTTTACTTCATTCGCGGTCTCTGCTTTCAAGATCAGCTTGCATTTCTTATCCAAAATGACGTCGAGAAGATCTCGGCGGATGCCGCGCTTTTCATACTGAAGCATCAGATCTTTGGCCTTCTGAAAAGCATGCAGTTTGATATCCAGCAAACCGCTTGGCTGCTGTGGATCAACAAGCAGTTCACTGATGGCTAAAACAAGTGAAAAGTCCCAATTTGAGATCATGGCTTATGCACCTCCTCTACGGGGCAGGGAAGTGCCGAAGCACTCCCCTGCAAAAAACGGTTATTTCCTCAAATAAACACAATGAACGCAAAGTCAATTACCCCATTCTCATCAGCGTGTGTATAGCAGGTATAGCCGCCATCGCCGAAACCGGACGATGAGACCGCACCATAAGGAAACACGCCGGCTGACATTTTGCTGAGTGTGATGTCGCACACATGGCGATACCAGAGATCACCAATAGCGAAACCCGGTGCAGGCAGTTCCTCAAAAACCGTATCGTTCTGATAGAACGCATCATCAAAGAACCCCGCCTGTCCGGAATCAACGCCGACCTCAAATGACTGCTCGACACATTTGCACGCCACTTTGCGCACTTTGCCTAAGCGGATCACATTGAAATCTGGACCAGTATCCTTATGACGGACGGCAAGGACGGCACAGCGTGTGCCCCATTCGCCTTCATCCGTCTTCAGGACACCTGCCTCCCAAGTTCCGAGCTTGCAATGGTCAACGGTGCCACAGCACCATACATTGCGCTCGTAACAGGGGTCGCTGACACGCATGACCGGAGAAGTCATCTCAAATTCACCGAGGTTGATAAACTCGCAATTTTTCTTCATACCTACTGCACCTCCTTACTGCTGCGCCGCCGCGCGCTGCTCACTTAGCAGCTTTCTGGCGTCGCGAATCAGCTTCGGGCCGTAAGTCAACTCCCACGACTCAATGAATCGTGTCGTGCGGTAGATAAGATTGAAGAAGTCCAGATCGTTGATGTTGACATACACAGAGCGTTGCTTTTTGTAGGTACCCGACTTGATGTGGGTGCCGCCTGTTGCGGTTTTCTCTTTGACAGCGCGTCCATTTTCCACGATGACGCACCAAGGATAATTTCTGGGCTTTCCATCGTTTCCAACCGACGCGCGCTTGACCGAGAGTTTTGTCACTGTACTCAGCCCATGTTCGTCCGGCTCACCGAAGATCTTATCCTCCGTGAAGTCGAAGCGATCCAGATCGTTCTGCATTCTGCTGAGAACGAAGGGGAAAAATCCAGGGGAGAGATTCGCTGTGACACGAACGGTCTTGTCGCCAGTACCGTTGGAGTAATCCTGCAGCACAACACCAATGCAAGAGTAGGCACGGATACCATCTGCCTGCTCCTCGCCCTGGGCATGCATATGAGCATAGTACTCAATCGGTGCCGGCTTGAGCTTGTCCGTAAACTCGCAGAGCTTCTTGTTGGTCATGTAGATCGCGATCTGGTTTTGAATGCGATTATCTTCCATTTTCAGGTATCCTCACTTTCTTCACATGCGTAGAATTCATCCACATAGGTTGCGTCCGGAATGAATTCCTCAGAAGTCACTTTGTCGCCATCCACCGTGATCGTGTAGTAGGACATGCCGCCCTCGACCACAGCGAACATCTTGCCATCGAGGTGATAGCCAAGCTTCGAGAGCCACTCAGCAATGCACCCGATCCAATCCGTGATGTAGTAGGCCTTTTCAGCCTCATTCCACCCAAGATAGGAGTGTCCGTTGTCAGGATCGTTCCGAAGCTCCAGATCACAATAAAGGCTCGGGCAGGGGCCGGGCGTCATATTCATGTCACGCTCATCTGTGAGCCCTTCCGCATAGCGTTCGTGCAAACAGATGCGGCGCGTGAGATCCCTCGTATGGATGGGCAGGAAGAATGCACCATCCTCTCCAAAATCTCCATCGCCAAACAGCGTGACAGCTTTGCGCTCTTCCAATGTTGGGAAAAGGGATTCCAGTATTTTGCCATCCCGCTTCATATGCCGGATGTCCATGAACTGACTAAGTCTTGTAGCTAGCGGTTCCTCAACGCAGGGTGTGATGCGGATCGCACCGGTGAAATCTGTATTCGTTCCCATACCTTACCTCCCGGCTGTCCTGGAGTATCTCTCCAGGACAGCTTTGTCATAGCGGCAGATCGGGATATCAACATATCCACTGCGGCGCTTCTCCACCACTTCCGTGATGAAGCCGATCGACTTCAGGAAAGCCAAAAGGCCAGTGTTTTCGCTGTAGTCCTTCACGGCAATGCAGCCCAGAGGGACTTCATCGCTCAAGTTCGCGGTTACATCCATCAGCGGCTCAGCACCTTCAGGCTCCTGCTTGGCGATACCGATATACGGCGTGCCGGAAAGAGCGCGGGAGTTGTAGAAGAAGCACTGCGGGCAATCCAGATACGGGGTCTTCAAATGAAACAATTCCATAATTGACGGGGCTCCTCTCAATAGTGATAATCCAGGGTTCCGCCAAAATAAAAGGACCCGCTGAGATCTGTCTCGCGAATCCATTCATCAAGGCTTTTCAGTTCGTCATTGAAGTAGACATAGAGGCTGAACTTATCCTGATAGTGCTCGTTCAGCTTATACATGGCCATGCCGATGTCGTACTTGGCCTCTCCTACGAAGGCGTCCAGCGAGATGCCGGTCAGCTCACAGGCCTTATCCAGGAATGCATGGTACTGTCTTTCGAAGTACTTCTGCTTGGCTTTCGGCTTAAATGTGAAGCTCTTACCATCCTCCGCCACATCCACAACTCTGGCCACAGCATCGAGGAACCACTTGATGTCGTGATCCCGGTCCGTGTCAGCATCCGTGTAGTCAGCAATGGAGTGGTAAAACCAGTCAGGGACAGAACTCTCGCACATGCGCTCATGCTTCAAAATGGGATCCTTGCTCAGTTCAATGATTCTGCTATGCATGTCCTCACCCCCTCTCTTCAATATCCATATCCATCACAGAAGACGGCGCCTTCCGATAATCAGGATCGCTTTTGAAGATGCAATGGGGGTTATCACAACGATCGCCCAAATAGCACGGGAGCTTGTCTACCTCATGATAGAACGGGTGGCAGTAGTAGCCGATCCGCTCATCAATGGCATTGATAGCATTCTCCACGATGTTGGCGATCATCAAGTCATCCCACTGGGGAATGGATAACTCAAACTTCCTCGGTGGCGCTGACTTGGCCGTTAGAGCAACGATGAGCTCATAGGCAGCATTGTTGATGACATCCTTCTTGGTCTTGCAATACCAGTCAAAATCTACTTTTCTCTTCATCTGCTTTCTCCTTGTCTTCGACATCATGCCGCCGCAGAGGGCAGTGCTTGTTATCGCACTCGTCCGTCAGGTAGCAAGGCACCTCATCACAGTAGAAAGGATGGCAGGTATAGCCGACCTTTTCTATGATGATCTCCTTGACCGCATCAACCACTTCGCCGATGATCGCCATATCCCAGTTTGGGGTAGCAGGATCATCCTCTAAAGAGGCACCGGGGTCTTCCGCCGTCAGGACGCCGATCAGCTGGTAGGCAGCGTTGTCGATCGTATCATTTCGCTCGCACAGGTAATCCTCAAAGTTCTGCATTTCTCCACACCTCCCTTCTCATCGAGGGAGGCTACGCACGATCAGGTTCGTCAGCATCACCGGCAGTTCTTGGAGATTGGTAATGTCCAAATAGCCATCACCATAGATCCGCTCAATTCGCGGGCGGTCTTCGCCAATGGCTGCCGCGTAGATTTTGACACCTTTTCGCGCATACTCCAGTTTGATCCCACGCAGATCAGCTTCTGCTGCAGATCCGGAGTAACCGTCATCATTTGGCTGCCCATCGCAGATGATCATGAGGATTTTCACCTCAGATGTCTGCTTAGAGAGTTTTTCCGCCACAAAGCGCAACGCGGCGCCGTCGCGGTTACAGTCTCTGGCACTCATGTCCATCAGCCGATAGCGGTTATTCTTATCGTAGGTATCGAAATCCGAGTAGGAAAACAGTTCAACATGTGAGCTCCAGGCGGTATGACCAACGACCAGCAGCGGGATGCCAAGCGACTCGCAGAAGTCCTGGATCACAATGGCAGTTGCTCGGGCTCTGGTAATGCGATCATTTGAACACATAGAGCCACTCTCGTCGATGAGCAGGCCAACCGAGAGATTGATCGGCTCAGTCGGAAGCCGGGAGTTGTAGAAGATGCGTCCGTCAGTCCGGTGCAAGGCGTGCTGATTCAGTCGCTTGCCGATCAGAAGACCGGTCTGCTTGCCGCCCTGCCGCTGATCACGAAGCGCTGTGCTAACACTACGCTGCAGGCGCTTTGAGAGCATCAAAAGATCGGGAGCCACGCGGTTATAGCTGTCAATGAGGTTCTGATCCACGCGAGCCATACGGTTGACCGTGATGTGGATATTGCGGTGCGCGTTGCCATATCGGATGGAATTTGCCTCACGCTGGAGTTCTTCAGAGAGTTCTTCCTCTAGTTCCTCTGTGACTTTTTCCTCCGCCATATGCTCCAAAAGCCGTTCAATGTCCTCTGCTGCGTGCTCGTAGTCATAGCCGTCATACTCGCTGTTCTGATCCACACCGCCACTGCCGCTGCTTGTGATACTATTCGTCAGATGGGCAGCAATGCGGTCACTCTCTTCCGAAATCACACGCTCGGCCTGTGCCCGGATGGCATTCATCTGCCCAGGATCGGGCGTGAAGGAGCCATTGCTCGGGACAGGTGTCGTCTTCATCGTGAAGTTAGGCGCCGCCTTAGGGAGTTGGCTGGAGAGGTCTTCCTCAACCGCCTGCTTACCCTGCTGCAATCCATTATCGTCTTCATCATCCCCGCTACCAGACTGGCCAGGGGTAGGAACGCCTCCGGAACCACTACCGCTACCGACTCCTTTCTGCTGCTGAGCCTGCTGTTGCGCCTGTTTCTGCTTATCTCGCAGAGCGTCAAAGCAGCGCTGCATCATTGGCCAGAGATCTATCAGGATCTTGCTCACGGTCTCACAGCGGGATCTGGCATCGTCGTCGTAAACACACTCATCGACCAGAGGAATGTACTGGTAGAGTTTGTCAATGAACTCACCGGTGTAGCCTGACAGGTTATTGACCTCGTGTGCCCGGATATACTGGATCAGGAGGTTGAGTACGATACTGTGGTCATAATACTTGCGATTGATCATCTCACTGATCTCCGGCACGGTATCCGCGAAGCGCAGGTTATTGAGTGCGATCCCTTTGGCGGGGGAGCCAGGAAACTCATAGGAGTACCTGGCATCCACATATCCGTCTTCCAAGATGTTCTGCAGCGCGTGCGCCACACTCATGATGACCTGATAAGGAACCGTGTCGGTCTCATCGAGAACTGCTTCGAGGATGTCGCATGCATGGAGCTTTTGCATACTGTCCAGACCGTCAGGCATCTTCGGGTAGAATTTGCCCTTCTCCAGTTTGCTGAAGTAGCTGTTCCAAATGCGGTTATCGGTGAACAGGTTGTGTCCACACTCATGCGCATTGAAGCCCTCCAGACTCATGGAGCGCAGCAGTCGGGTCGGTAAGCTCCAGGTGATGTGGTTGCAGGCATTGATATAAATGCCGTGGTAATCCGTAAAGGCCACGGTATCATCGTCATGGTCTGCCACAACACGCACGCGCAGCGGCCGCTTATAGCGTTTCGTTGCCGCCTCGGCAAGGTCGGTCAGATAGCCGTTATAGGCTCTTGAGGAGAAGAACTCCTCATCTGATATCTTGCTTTTTGCGTCAAGGATCCGCTTTCGGATCTGTCGATGTGATGTTCTCATACGCGGTTCCTCCAATCACGCCGGGACACTGTCACAGGTGACGGGGATCTCTTTGAGCATCGCTGAGAGCGTTTCACACATCTCCTCGAAGGGCTGCTGGGGGTAGAACCAGAACAGGTGCTGCTGGACGCCGGCTACGCTGATGATCAGCGGCATCTTCCCGGAGGGAGGATAGTTCCACATAGGCTCAACGAGCACGCCAGACGCAGCAGGGCCGAGTGCCATGTCGATGACCCACTTCACGAGCCTTGCGGCCTCGTCGGAGGTCATGGCCCGATCTGCGGGCAGGTCATAGCAGGCCAAAGCAACCGCAACGGCAAAACGGACAAAGGATTCTCTTTCGACTTTCATCAATAAACACCTCTTTCGTCAAATTGTTCTTGAGTACTGGGGCTCCAAACACGCAGAGATCAGCTCGGCACGATTATCCGGATCCGCAGAGGCAGAGGAGATGATGGTGGACAAGGCAGACTCATATGGGTCATGAGTTACCATGGTGGACAGCACCCAACTCTTGAACTCACGCATACCGCAGCTGCCGTCCGTAATCATGGTCTGGCGGCAGCGCTCAGCGACATCACGCACGACAATGGCCATCTTCGTCGCCTCCTGCTCATCGGTAAAACCGGTGACATTCATGACGCGTTTCACCATCGTGTTCAAGTCGGGAGCTTCCATGTCATAGATCAGATCCATACGGGAAATCACGCTCTGGTTCATGTCGCGACATCCGGAGTAGTCCGAGTTGGTCGTGACTACGATCACCGTATCCGGATGACGTTTTACACGCTCTCCGGTGGGCAGAGTAATCACCTGGCAGTTATCCAGCAGAGAGTTCAAGCCGACCAGAACGCCGGGGTTTGCGATACAGGAAGGCTCCTGCAATTCACAAACATAGCCGTGCCGGATCGCCTCAACGAGAGGTGTATCCACATAGCGGATGCGCTGGCCGGGTGTTTCTTCCTTCTCCACCAGATTTCCAACAGCAATCTCGATGAGCTTCTGCAGCACATCGTCTTCCGTCTTCTCCTCGTCGTACTCACCGGTCAGCATCATATAGACACTGGGCGGATGCATGGTGATGTCGGAGATCTTCGGGAGATCCTCGATAGGAGTACTGCCATGAAAGCCGTTGGTATCAGGAATAAACTGTCCAACCAGGTCGGTGATCTCCGTGTTGGCGCTGCAGGTCATAAGCGTGTAGGGCAGATTGAGCCCTGCTGCGATTGCCTGTGCGCCCATGGTCTTGCCGGTACCAGCCTCGCCCCGGAACAGGAAGTTACGCATTGGCTGGCTGGATGCCGTAGTGACTTTGGCGTGTTCACAGACACGGACGACCTCTTTGGGGATGATGTACCAGTCGGGCAGCGTGGGCACCATTGCCAGCTCTCGTGCCGTAAGAGTACGGTTGGAGAGCGCGTACTTGGCTACAAAATCCTCCTTCTGGAAGGAAGACGCTTTCGCCGTAGGTGTCCCGGACATCTGCATGATGGTGAACTCCCCATAAGAGGCGCCGGTGGGAGCGTAGTTGCCGCTGTCCATGGCCATCTGGGTAATGACGGAGATATTGCCAGTCGTAGGGATGGAGATCTTGACGCCATCAGAACCCAGCTGCTTACTGTTCTCAATGCGACGGTAGACATTATCACAGAGAGTCAGTGCGCATTCGAATGCCGCATCCATATCTGCCCAGCCACTCTCAAGGAGGGAGACAAACTCCTGGAACTTCTGCCGGAACTCGTCATCCTCGTTGAGGACGGGCATGAGGCAGAACAGGAGGCCCGAACCGGTGCCGTTGCCGGCACCAACAGAATAGGGCTTCAAGGCCTGTGTGCCGTCCTCCACCTGTGCGGCATTGAATTTGCCGGTGACGGGGTTGAAGACCACACAGTCCGTCTTGTTGGCGGATCGATACTCACTGATGCGGTAAGTAGTGCCCTGATGCCCGATGGCGCCGAGGCCATCGACACTCTGCCCATTCTCCGTTGCGCTCACCAGCTTGGCGTATGCGAGCAAGGCCCGCATCGTAGGCGCATGGAGCGTGGACTTCTGAGCTGTACTGGATGTGTTGTACTGGGAAAAGCCCATCGACTTGGATCCGGCATATTTCGGGTCGTCAAAGGGCGCCGGTTGCTGGAGACGGAAGCTCCAAGCTTCAAACAGTTTGGTCTTAGCCATAATCACACCTCATTGAAAAATAAGTTAGGCCCAGGACACGGTGAGTTCCTGGTTACACACTTCAGCGGCAATGTCATCTTCGCGTGCCAGAACACACAGATCCTCCCACGCAGGACGGGGCGGAAAGTCGGGGATGGTATCCACCGGCTGCTGCTTACCACTGGCTGTGACGAAGACATCTCCGTTCTCCTTGATGGTCAGGCGCTTGTGGCCTTGCACATTCAGCTCGTCAATCAAAGCGCTGAGCAATGCGATGCCTTTCTGCGTGTACCACTGCTTCACATCGCTGCGATCCAGGATGTCCTGCTCTTCCAGGTCCTCATCGTTGTGCGGCTGCAATTCAGCCTCCGCAAGAGGAACCATCTGGACCAGGGCGATCTCCAACTTTCCAGTGGCGCTCAGCGTCACCTCACCGAAGTTGAATGGATCACAGTGATAGAGCTTGATGCGTTTGGTGCAACCCTTGCTGATCTCCTCGGAGCTCGGACGAGCCTCCCAGAGCCATGCGACCGTGGGATAGCTCTGCTTCAGCTGCTCCATGATTCGATAATTGACCTGTCTGAGCAAGCTCAGTCGGGTATCATCATCTGCTTCTTGCGGAGTCTCCGTAAGCGGTTTGGTCTCCTGCTTCGCAGGAAAGGCCTTTTGCTCTGCGGGCATCTTTTTGCAGTGTTTTCTGTGCGAGCGAAATAGCTTCGAGATCACGAAACACACCCAGACAAAAAGCGCAGCGCAAGCGATCCATTGGAATATGGGGCGCTTGAAGATCGCGCAGAGAAACAGACAGGGTACAACAAGAACCCTCAGCAGGGTCCATGCGTCAATTCGGCTTTTGACAGCCACAAATAGTCAGTCCTTTCGTATGTAGATTTTGGAATGGACAAAACAAAATGGGCTGCAAGCATTCACAACACTTACAGCCCATATATGTATGTCCAGATCAGAGGGGGAGGTCGTCATCGTCATCGCCACTTGGAATCGTCTGCTCCGGGCGTACCTTACCGGTGCTCTTCTGTGCGGTTTTTGCCGTACCCTGCGAAGAGTCCGCCTCATCGCCTTTCGGCTTTGAACCAGTAAAGTGCCACTCGAGGACACCGACATCCGCAGAGATCTGACGGATGCCCTCATCCGTCTCGTAGGGACGCAGATTCAGATTACCGATGATCTCGATCAGACGGCCCTTCTTGATGCCGGCCTTCTGCATCCGATTGGCGATGTACTCGCTTGCGGTGCAGTTGAAGAAAGAGGCGTTGTCCTGATTTCCATATTTTGTGTTGACCACAAATCGGAATGTGCAGTAGTCTCCATTCTTTCCGCTCTTGATCTCCGGATCGGTGACCAGACGGCCCTCCATAATGATGGTTGCGTGCATAATCCTTTTCCTTTCTGCCTTACGGCTTAAAATATTCCAAACGCCTTACGACGTATGGTACAAAGTCATCCAGCCGAAGCCGGATAAAGAAAAAGACAGAGGCGGATGGCAATAGAGTCACAATCCACGATTCTGCCTGATATGCCTGCGTGGTTGGTCACAGGCTCACATCTTAAAAAGCTCCAGTTGGAGGATCAATCTAATAAAGAACACAGTAAGCATATCATCCGCTTCGGCGCCCTTCCAGAATACCTAAATCTGCTTTCCTGACGAAAAAGACAGCTCCTCATGACCAAGGACGACGATGGCCGGCTGGAGGATTTCTGGGAGTTCAATCTGGATCTCGGCGATCGGTTCCCGCTTGAGATAGAAGCGATAGTCGGTTCCAATCTTGAGCTTGTATCGGCCTTCCAGGATTCTCTGCTCCAACGAGCCGTCTTCCAAAGCCAGCACGATCGTGTGCCGCTTCCTTGCATAGCCGGCCTGTTCCCGGACAAGCGTCCCTTCAATGCACTCATAGTGCTCTCCCTTGATCGTTCGATAGTAGTCGATGATTTTCACGCCTCCGGCAACAGCTACACCAGCTGATAGCATAAGGAGCGTATGGTCTTGGGAGACGAACGAGAGGATGATGCCGAGAATGGTAATGGCAAGGATCGTAAGAACCAACTTAGTGAACTTAGTTGCTATGGGTGGTGGCATTTTCATAACAGGTTCCTTTCTCTGTTTATAAGACAGTGGTAAAATCAAGCGCCCAGAAAGCGATGAAGCTTTCTGGGCTTGTATCTATGCGTGTTCCAAAATGACCTGGCGTGTCAGGTAGAGATTCGCTGTCGCCTCCAGGACATCGTGGCGGTAGTCTGAGAGGCTTGATGCGTTGTTCAGCCGCGCCTGATTGTCGGACTCCTCCGTGTAGATGGCGGAAATGACCTTGTCGGCCGAACTCACATCGTGCACATTGTTCTCAAAGCAGCGAACCAGCTCCGGTACGCTCAGCGGGGTCTGAAGCACCAGCTTCATGATCCTGCGCTCGGCAACCGAACTCTTCTCCGGCTGCAGCAGATAAACAGCCTCGAAGAAGTTTACCTTCTTCTGCTTGAGCAGCTTGGCTACATTCATGAGCTTCCGGGTACCCTGGACGCCTCGAAGAGGAATCACATAGGTGTCCGAAAGCATATTGTAGAGCGCATCCGCACCAGTGTATCCTACACCCTTGATGATGAGCTTGCGCTTAACCAGCATCTCCAGGGACTTATCAAAAGAGGAAGGCTCGATCTCTGTTTCCTCCATCTTGTCATAGAACTTTTTACGAAGCTCCTCATAGGTCAGCACATCCCACAGGAGCATACTCCAGAGACTGAACTCCGGAATGGAGACTGGCTGCAGCTTTCCCAGCCGCATGATATAAGGCATATTCTTGCCGTCTTCGCTTCTGATCTGATAACTGCCTGCAGCAGCATAAAATGTCATCATTGCTGTATCCTCCTTATCCGTTCTACACTTTTCTTACGAAGGTGGCTTGGGAAGAACAACAAATCAGCACAAAATTTCCATCAGGGCAGGTTCGTTCCGGAGCTTGCTGCGGGCTCGCGAGATCCATGCATTGACATTATTGACGGTGGTCCCGTAGAGATCTGCAATCTCAACAGACTCATATCCCTGCAGCTTCAGCTCAATGGCCTCGACGCCTTTCCGAGCAACACCCTGGTACTTCTCCTTACAGGCGCGCAACGCTGCCATAGCGGAATCGTCAGTGACCTCGGCCTCGAAGTCAACGGTGGTATGGGCAAGCAGATCAAAGAACACCTCGCCCTCTTCAAAACCTGCATCTACACTTCTCTGGAGTCGGTAATTCATCGCACGACAGTGATCGATAATGGCATTGTAGATATAGCGACATGCGAAGGGTGCGAATTCGCCGCTATCCGCCTGGTACTTCAAAGCGGCACGGCAGATGGCCTCACAACCGATGGCATAGAAGTCATCATAGGTCAATAGCGGTCTGTTGGGAACTGAGATTCTGGTTCGGATGACCCAGTTGACCAGATCCAGATGTTCCATTACAAGCTCATTCTGATAATCAGTCATGTCAGGCACCTCCTTTATGCGACACGATGGTTTCTTGCGAGCACCTCATCGCAAAGCCGGATGAGCTCCTTGCATCGGTACTCGCTGCACATTCCAATGTGGGCATCCTTCAGACTCAATCCAAAGGAGTCCGCAAACCAGCGGTAGGCATTCTCTCGTGTCATGATCCCGGTCTGCCAGATGCGGTCAAACTTCCGGTGCGCCTGGATGCGCAGGTTCCGGAGGTCTCCGTTCGCCGGCACGCCCATCGGCTGATTGGTGCCGGGATGCGCTGCCACATAGGTGTTGCACGCGGGGTAGTTGTGACAGACATAGAGTTTCCGATCGTTCTGGCAGTCGCGGTAGATCTCCGCTGCTGGTCTCAAGATCATGGCAGCTCCGCAATGGGGGCAGCGGAAGGATCTACTGCGCTGGGCTCGGGTCTTTCTTTTTTTCAAAATGGCCATCTCCTTTTTTGCGTTCTACTAGAGTTCACTCAAAAAACAGGGGGGTACCCCCCGTCGCTTCGAAAAGAAATTTGTAAACTTTTTGTGAACGGATATGAAAAGAGCTATTGCACGCAAAATGCAATAGCTCTTGAAGAGAAATACAGAGTTTTGTAACGTGGTCATGTGAAATTTGACACGTTGACCAGATTATGCTATAATGTATCAAAATTAAATTAGTTGCATATATTCAATGCGAAGGAGGGAGAACAATGGACTATAGAAAGCTATGTGTAGAACTGTTCGGTACTGACGATGAGGCCACACTTCGCAAGATCGCTGCAGAATATAGGAAGAAGAACACACGCAACGCTGGCCGGAAACGCAAAATAGCCGACGAAGATATCCACAAAATGAGGGCTATGCGCAACGCCGGCACATCCATGCAGGAACTGGCAAGGACATTTGGGCTCTCTCGTCAAACGGTTGAGCGATACCTAAACACAGCCGCAGGCGATGGCTGCACAATGCGCATCACTTATATGTTCAGAAGGCAGCCTTGTACGGTTATTGATGTAGACTTCCTTGACCAAAAGGTGGTCATCCAGAACAAAACGGATGACATTCTGCATCGTGCATTTGGTGTGCTGGAGCACCCAACCTGGAATGACTTTGAAAATTTCTTACGGGATCGCTGCTTTCCTCAGACACGCGGCAACTGCAAGGAACTGCTTCAAGAAATGGATCTAACGGATTATGATCCGTTGAAGATCGTAGAAAAGACGAAGGGTCGTTTAGCTGATGACGAAATGTGGTTAAGACTTCGTTATCTTCCGAGGAAGGAGATCATTTATGCAAGTCATTGATTTTACGAGCGCGGATAGAATTATGAGCGAAGGCCATACCTCAAAGGGTGACCAACCCAAATGGAAGCAGTCAGGCAATTGGTATAAAGCGGACCACATGGGATACGAAGCACTCTCGGAAATAATCGTTTCACGTTTGCTCACATGGTCAAATGCGGATGATTTCGTGGTTTATCAACCAGTGTTCATTCACTATAACGATAAGGTAATACCGGGATGCTCCAGCCGTGACTTCATGCGCAAAGATGAAATGCTGATTCCATTTGAACGGCTCCATCGCGCCTATGAAGGTCGCGGACTTGCTCAAGCGCTGACAAAATTCGACTCTCCTGCGGATCGAATTGCTTACACGGTTGGTTTTGTTGAGCGCGTCACAAATCTAACTGGTGTGGGAGCATATCTTACCACTATCCTTGAATTGGACTGCCTGACGCTCAATGAAGATCGCCACACAAACAATCTCGCTGTATTGCGGAATGAAGAAACAAAGGAATTTCGCCTTTGTCCGATTTTTGATAATGGGCTCTCTCTTCTTTCAGATCTGAATGACTACCCGCTTACCGATGATCTATATACCTGTATTGAGCGAATACAAGCGAAGCCTTTTGATTCGGATCATGTGGAGCAGGTGACGGCGGCTGAGCAACTCTATGGCAGACAACTCACCTTTCGCATATCGCATGAAGAACTGAGGTCAGAACTGAATTTGCTATCTGAAGCCTATTCTCCAGATATACTCCAAAGAGCGGAGCGTGTACTGCTTGAGCAGAAGCGAAAACACAGCTGGCTCTTTTAGACTACTTGACCAAAGAGAGCAGCCTCGAGGAACATCCGGATAACGATGCAATAATGGATAATCATATAAAGCCGTGGGTTGGATATCTGAGAGTACTCAACCCATGGCTTTCTTTTTTGCGATACAAATAACCATTATCAAAGGTTGTCCTTTCTATTGGACAGGTTTTATGCTATGATATCATTGCTTTGCAGAAAACGGCTTGACCGAGTTGAAAGGATGATGAACATATGCCTCGCTCCTCATTTCAGAAGCTGAAGATTATCTACATCATGGAGTACCTGCTGAAAAACTCGGACGAAGAGCATGCCGTGACCACCAGCCAGATCATTGCCTACCTGAAGTCCCACGATATTACCGCGGAGAGAAAGACGATCTATAGTGATATCGATGCTCTGCGGGATTTTGGCCTGGACATCATTCAGGTATCTGAGGGGAACAATCACGGCTACTATGTAGCAAGCCGCGACTTTGAACTGCCGGAGCTCAAGCTCCTCGTGGATAGCGTCCAATCCTCGAAATTTATTACCCATAAGAAGACGCTGTCCCTGATCAAGAAAATCGAGAAGCTGGCCAGTATCCATAGCGCACAGCTGCTCAACCGACAGGTATTCGTGAAGAACAGAATCAAAACGATGAATGAGTCCATCTACTATAATGTCGATGAGATTCATAACGGCATCTCAAGTAATCGGAAGATCCGGTTCCTGTATTTCGAGTATAATGTCGCCAAGGAGCGCGTGTACCGACATGGTGGAGCTTATTATGTTGTCAGTCCCTTTGCAATGACATGGGACGATGAGAACTACTACATGGTGGCCTTTGATTCTGCTGCAGGGATCATCAAACACTACCGCGTCGATAAGATGGAAAAGATCACCGTTCTGGATGAAGAACGAGATGGTCAGGAAGCTTATGAGGCGCTCGACATGGCTGTCTATGCTCGCAAGACCTTTGGCATGTTCACCGGTGAGGAGGTCAAGGTCCATCTCCGTTTCGAAAATCATCTCGTGGGCGCCGTACTCGACCGTCTCGGGCGGGATGTGATCTTAGTCCCGGATGGAGAAGATCACTTTACAGTATGGACAGATGTGATCGTCAGCCCACAGTTCTTTGCGTGGCTCTGCGGATTTCAGACGGCGGCGAAAGTCATTGGGCCTGATGATGTAGTCAAGCAGATGGCGGAGCACGTCAAGTCGATCGCAGCACAGTACGAATAAAGCTTGAACCTTGGACGCGGAGGAACGGTATATGTCCTATCCAAAACCACTATCGGAGAAATCTCTAAACCGGCTATATATGCAGGCGGGTTTATCAACGGAAACATGTGCTTTCCTCCATTCTCTATTCGCCGCCTGTGCAAATCTATATGGCACCATCGCCCTTCGCGATGTATGGTCGGTTTATCAGGAGCTAAAAAGCGATGTGCCGCGGATTCATCGACGCGATCTTATCGCCTTTTCCTCTATTGTCCGTCGAGAGGTGCAACCCTACTGGGTTTATGAGATTGAAGAACTGTACACGGAAGAACCGCACAATGATCTGGATCGGCACATCGTATCAAAAGAATTGATTGGTGCTGGCTATGGTAAGATGTTTTCCTTCTATGCACTGATGGACGAGCGCGATGATCGCCCCTATTGTGTCCCCGATGATTTTCTCTCATATGCGGAACCAACAGCATCTGTAGAGGAGAAATCACTCGCAGATTTTATTGGGAACCTGAAGTCCACGGCGATGGAGTGCGCCCCAAAACAACGTAAAACCTATCCGAATGAGAATCGCGGGAAGAAATTAAACGAGTTTTCTTTTCTCAATTTGAACGAGCGGTTCAATTTGGATTATTACAAGAAAGTCCCCGCCACTTATTCTGCCCTGTTGGCAGAGTACGGCGGTACAGAGGCGGAAAAGATTATGCGGTTTCATCGGCGAGCCGAGAATGTTGGTCATCTGCGCACAACGGATATGATCCAGAATGTGCTGATTGAATTGTGCGAGGTAGGTGTCCGCCTGACGGAAAAGCAGCAAGATACTCTTATGCAGCTCATCGTGCAGTATCACAATGGAAGCCGCTTGTGGTGTACCTGCGGTTGGAAACCGGATGAGCTGGCAGCTAAGTTTAGCGGTATCGAAGCATTCCCTGGTCAGGAGGCATCATCTCCAGAGGGAATGATGGATGAGAAAGATATCATTCGCAAGATGAAAGAGTTGGGACTGAAGGTCTTGGAGTGAGCAACATGTCAACCATTGAGCAAACACTTTTACGCCTACAACAGTCTGCTTTCCGCGCAAAGTTCCATTTGAGTGAAAAGGACAGGCAGTACATAATGGGCAAGGGCATGGAAACCATTCAGCATCATGCGGCCGACTTCATCCGAATGCGGCTTGCGCCGGCGATCATCCCAAATGACGGCAAACAGACACCGATGCGCGGGCATCCAGTGTTTATTGCCCAGCATGCCTGCGCCTGCTGCTGTCGCAGCTGCTTAAACAAGTGGTATCATGTTCCGATAGGGCGTGAGCTGACGGAGGATGAGCAGAAACGCATCGTGAGGTTGCTGATGGCATGGATCGAGCGACAGCTTGCAACGGATGCGAAATAGCGAGAAATTGAGGTGACAACTATGTCTACGATTGGAAATATTCTTTGGTTCCTATTTGGAGGATTGATCGGCGGGCTTGCCTGGGTACTGGCCGGCTGTCTTTGGTGCATCACCATCATCGGCATACCCGTTGGCCTGCAATGCTTCAAATTCGCAAGTCTCGCCTTTTTCCCGTTTGGGAAAGAAGTTGTGTATGGCGGTGGAGGCTTTTCTTTCCTCGTCAACCTAATTTGGATCATTTTCTTTGGCCTTGAGATGGCAATCGGATACTGCATTCTAGGCTGTCTCTGGTGCATCACGATCCTTGGCATTCCAATCGGAAAGCAATGCTTCAAAATGGCCAAGCTGTCTCTAATGCCCTTTGGGGCATCGGTCGTGTAAAGGAAGGATGATCATGGAAAAGATGGATGAGATGATCCAGATCTATAACCGTACCGAGCAAATCTGCTTCGATGATAAGAAGATATATCTATTGCCAAAGAAGCTCGCCGTTTAATTACTCAGAAGGCAGATATCACAGGAGGTCTGTTTATGCCGCTCCAGATCGTAAGAAATGACATCACAAAAATGAAGGTTGACGCGATCGTCAATGCCGCAAACAGTTCTCTCATGGGTGGTGGCGGCGTAGATGGCTGCATTCATCGCGCCGCCGGCCCGGAACTCCTGGTCGAATGCGAAAAGCTCAATGGGTGCAAAACTGGCAGTGCCAAGATAACAAAGGGATATAAGCTGCCATGCAAATATGTGATCCATGCGGTTGGCCCTCGCTGGTACGGTGGGCAGTATGGGGAGCATGACAAGCTTGTCTCTTGCTACCAGACGTCGCTCACGCTCGCAAAGGAGCATGGTTGCGAGTCGGTCGCATTCCCTCTGATCTCCTCGGGAATCTTCGGCTATCCAAAGGATGAGGCGCTCAAAGTAGCTATCGACACGATCAGCAGTTTTCTGCTTGAAAATGATATGATGGCTTACATCGTCATCTTCGATCGCAAGGCGTATCAGATCAGCAGCAAGTTGTTTGCGGACATCAACGCCTACATAGACGACCGATATGTCGAAGAGCATCGAGACAGCTATGCTGAGCGGATCAGCCGGCTGCATAGCCTTGCAGCGGAAGAGAGCTGCCCTATCCCCGCTGCCCCTATGGTAACAAAGGCAGCATCCCTGGACGATGCGCTGAAGCAGATCGACGAGAGCTTTTCCGAGATGCTTCTGCGTAAGATTGATGAGTGTGGCATGACGGATGCAGAGTGCTATAAGAAGGCCAACATCGATCGAAAGCTGTTCTCAAAGATTCGGACGGATAAGCTCTATCGACCATCAAAGCCTACTGTGATTGCCTTTGCGCTTGCACTCGAATTGCCACTTGACGAATTGAAGGATATGCTCTCGAAAGCAGGATTTGCCCTGTCGCACTCCAGCAAATTTGACATCATCGTGGAGTATTTTGTCGAGCGAGGAAACTACAATGTATTTGAGATCAATGAGGCGCTGTTTGCGTTTGACCAAAGCCTGATTGGCGCATAATAGTTATCAGGTGCTGCGACTTTTCGTCGGTGGAACCCTGATTGATATGCTATCTTTTCCGGAGGTGTGCTGCGATGGAACAAAAAGAGCTTGAGTATCTGCGTCAGGTAGAAGATCACGCTTCACGAACAGGCTGGGTGTCTCCGTTGACTCGTGAGGACAAAGAGTATTTTGCCTATTTGCGTCAGGTCAGTAAGCGGTATAACATCGACATGTCCAAGGCAAATCGACTGGAATACAATTTCGTGATTCGTGTTGCAGAGAGCGAGTTTTACGCACATCACACATCCTGAGAAATCCAGAGGCGCAAGCATCTTTGCTTGCGCCTTTCATTGAATTGTCGCTTAACAAGCGACCAAATGAAGCGAATATCAAAGTAAGATATGGCTGTAAGATGAAACACCAAACAGCCATAATTTATTGGAGGTATTTGCAATGAATAAGAATCTGACTGAGATCGTCTTTATCCTTGACCGCAGCGGTTCCATGAGTGGACTTGAGTCCGACACAATCGGCGGCTTCAACGCCATGATTGAAAAGCAGAAGAAAGCTCCCGGCGAAGCGCTGGTCTCCACTATCCTCTTTGACAATGTCAGCGAAGTGATCCATGACCGCGTCAATATCCGAGACATCAAGCCCATGACGGATAGCGAGTATTGCGTGCGCGGCTGCACCGCCTTGTTGGATGCGATTGGAGACGCAATCCACCACATCGGCAACGTCCACAAGTATGCGCGAGAGGAAGATGTTCCAGCGCACACCCTGTTTGTTATCACGACGGATGGAATGGAAAATGCAAGCCGTCTCTATGATAGCGCCCGTGTTAAACAGATGATCGAGCATGAGAAGAGCAAGTATGGTTGGGAATTCCTGTTCCTCGGCGCTAATATTGATGCCGTCGAGACGGCGAAGCACTTCGGTATTAGTGAAGACCGCGCGGTCAATTACCACTCCGACAGCGTAGGGACACGGCTGAACTATGAAGTGGTCAGCTGCGCGATTACAAGCATGAGAAGCGGTGCTCCTATGAGTGCCGATTGGAAAGCGCCAATTGAAGCGGACTATAAGACCCGTAAGGGTGAAAAAAACTAACCGCATCGATTTCGACACGGTTAGTACTATCCACCAAGCCATGTCACTTATACTTTGCTTGTTGTAAATACGGCACCCCTGTGGTATACTGATAGTGGCAAAGCATACGAATCATTCTTGATTTGTTGTTATATTATGCGGATGTGAAAGGAGTATATGGTATGACTGAACCTGTCCCATCTGATGGTATCGTTGTTAGAAATGCACGGTTAGCTGTAAAAAATGAGTTGAAAAAAAAGCGCCTTTTGAATCAACCCATTGCTAGATTTGACCCCAAAAGCGGCAAAGTCTATATGGAACACGCTGATGGCACTAAGACCCTTGTGGGCGAGACAGTAAGAAAAGGTGGCTATGGAAAACAAGTCGATTAAGAAGCCAGAGATTGTTGTTTTTGCGGGGCCGAACGGTTCCGGAAAGAGTACAATAACGAACTTACTGCGCCCTCCTATGCTTCCATATATCAATGCGGATGAGATTCAACGAGTCCTGGATTGTGATAATATGGAGGCTGCTAAAATCGCAGAGAATCGGCGTGAAGAGTGTTTGGAGAAGTGCAAGGGGTTTTGCTTTGAGACCGTCTTGTCTACTGACCGAAACCTCAAACTCCTCAAGCGAGCAAAAGATGCTGGCTTTTTCATTCGGTGTTATTATGTTCTGACAGCTGACCCGCAAATCAATGTTGCTCGTGTGGCGTCTCGAGTTTCTGCAGGGGGGCATGATGTCCCAACCGATAAAATAATATCCCGTTATGATAAAGCACTATCCCTTGTCCATGAATTGATTCCACTTTGCGATGTGTGCCACATCTATGATAATTCTTTGAATGAGCCGTACCGGATCTTCAAAAAGCGAAAAGAAGAGTACTGGTATTGCCCGGAACGGTATCTATGGCGCAAAGACAATATTGTAGCTCTAACTGGTATTTCAAACGCGCAGAGAGCTCCCTTGAATAACCACAGGACTCAATCGTGAAGGACGTTGCATTTATCAATGGCTTCCTCTGCCAATTTGGACAGGGGAAGCCATTCGTCTTACTGACAGATACTAGTCAGCTGTATTAGTACGAAAGGGGTTGAATATGAGGTCTATTACTCAGCACTATGAAGGCAAAAATATATATACGCGACCTCTTCAGGGCAAGCCATATTATCGCAATAGCGGCATTATCTATGCAGTTGATCGTAGCGGCAATAAATACTCTGTGGCGCGAGTTGATCTTGAGCGCTTTGACGATCAGAACTTTCAGTACGTTTTCACCCCTGATTGGGATACGATCGATTCTCTGCCGACTTCCATTTTCCAGGGTATCCATGGGCTTGATATGTCTATGCGTCTTGAGCGATACTATCGTGTCAATATGATGCCTTATTTTATCTCTGAGCGTACTCCCAGCGAAAAGCGTGAAGATCTTTGGGAACTTCTTGAAGAAGTCGGTCTGGATTACTATGATCGCTTTGAATGGCTGCTCCGGACAAATATGCGATGCGGCACTGACAACCTAATCGTTGAGCGGGCGGACGCCGCTCAGAATTAAACTGCTGAAGAGGCAGCCAAACATCTGCCAGCATGAACAGATCCGGCTCCTACAGGCGCCTAAAAGAGATATAGACTAAGAAACGAGAGGGTTCCCGCACATTACGCTGCAGGAATCCTCTCTCTAGTTAATACAATGTCCACCAGTAGTCAAAAAGGCGCCGATAGTAATTCCCCTTTCTGGGTAGATCCTGACAGTTCCGAAACTTTCGGCTGGTCTCCCGTTTCATCCACCGCTGGCAATTACTGTTCTTGGGATACTTGATGTACTTCCCTGAATGGAGCAGCGTGTCACCATCAAAGCCGTAATCGATATAGCCGGCATGAGGCACATACCTTCTTGTGACAATGCGCATGAGCGCGTCATTCTTGCGGATGCGCATTTCTCTTCGATACGCAGAGCCAGTTTGCCTGGATGGCTGCCCGGGAGCTGACTCAGTCAGCAAATTCTCGATCTTCTCGTTTAATTCGATTTCGGTCATAGGCTTTACCGTTTGGCACAGTTCTTGTGATGGGACAAATACCATACCAGCTACCGCGCTGCTTCGCATGTTGCTTCTTTTGCGCTTTCTTGCTCTGCTTTTTGAGTGGTATCATCTGTTTCATTGGTGAGAACACCTCCATTGTCTCGAACGGTTTGGACTTTCTTTTTGAGATCCGCGCAGAATGTAAGGTAGTCAGGATACCCGCACAGGAGCATCTTGTTGGGCAATTCACGGATCGCTGCCAGGAAAGCATCGACATCACGCTTGCGGCACTTGCACATGATGACGCGATAGGGAGCATCCGGGCAAACGAACTCAGGGCCGAACCCAACTCTGACCTGATGCTTGAAAAAAAGCTGGTCTGCAAGGTAATCCGCTGTATCGATAATTGCGAAGTAGTTGTGGAAGAATGAGAACTTTTCAATCGTCCAGCAGCAGGATTCATTGTATTCTCGACTCAAGATTGGACCTCCTTATGTGACAGTTTCTTTACAAAATTGCGTTTGCTCTTGCTTTTTGAAGCCTCTTCCAGTATTCTGGAGTACTCCCGTTTGGGAAGACTCTTTAGATGGAGGCGATTGCCATGAACACGAAGCAGTTTCCGGTCATTGATCCGATTGCGACCGGAAAGAACATCATCCGTCTTCGCGTCGAGCGCGGGATGAGTGTCCGCGACCTGCAGGCATACTTCGGTTTCGAAGAGCCACAGGCGATCTACAAATGGCAGCAAGGAAAGAGCCTGCCTTCCGTTGATAATCTGTATGCTCTCGGCGCGTTGTTCGAAGTACCTATGGAAGACATCCTGGTATCTCGGAGATCAAAACTGAATCTGATGATTTGTGAGCAGCAGGCCGAAGCCTGCTGCTCGCCTCTATTTATGGGAGAACTGCTCCGACTATCACGGATACGGCAGAGAGCCAAGATTGCTTAGACCATTTTTGCCAAGGCCATGCGCTCGCTAGCTCCCTGAGGAGCGAGGGTAGCATGCCTCGACGTATGAACGGCTCAAAGGCCAGCAGTATCAAGATAGGAAATCTATCTATATCCAACAGAATAGGGAGATGCGAGGTGGCAAGATCGAGATTCGGCGTTAACGTATTCACGATATGGTGAAACAGCGTTGGGCGCTGATGGATGGGAAGACGGTTCGTAGCATCCGTTAACGAGACGGATCATGTCTTCTTTTGGAGCTCAGAATCAACCGAGCGGATTTTTTAATTTGCAGCACTATAGTTCGTCTGCAACTGAACCGGTCGCCACGTTCTCTTCTTCTGCCGCATCCGTGATAGTCGGAGCAAAGCCGCAGGGGCTTGGTCAGCTTAATGCGGACATATGCGCTTCAAAAGCCTCCGCAAAAGTCTCGTTCACATCGAACGGAGTTTCGTACTCCACCGGGGTGTTGACCAGAGCGGCATCCAGAGCGGCAGAGGTCTCATCGGACTTCTTGCTCAGATCAGCGCACATCTTCCGGATCTTATTGCGATCGAAATTGATGGTGGTCACACGCTTGACATCGCAGCGGTAGGAGACCTGATTTCCCTCGTTGTTGAACCGATAGCCGACTCCCCCGTTAGAGATCAAAACCTCGCCATTGCGCAGGCCGGCCATGTGACGGAGCAGAGTGGCAATCTCCTGGCGCTTCCCATTGAGGCTCACTTCACCATCCAGGCCAGCGCCAAGAGGAAGAGATACCTTCGCCTGATGGATTGCGGCGCTCAACTTTTCCCGCTCGTCCAGGAGGAACAGCAGGAACTCTGCCATCTCGGTGATATTCTCGCTATACTCGGTGGAAGGAGCCTCCATAGTGACCTCATCCTCCGCCTCTGCCATGACCTTGTGGCGGAGATAGGTGTTCTGCACCTTGGTAATGTTGCCATTGTTGCCGAGGATGCTCTGCGCATCGGCCATCATGGACTGCAGCTTATTCTGAAAGCGGAAAGCTTCTTTGAGATTCATATCGCTCACTCCTTGTTCTTGTCGTTGATATCATGATAACCCTGTTTTTTGAAGTTGTCATTGAACTGCTGGTTTAATAGCAACAAAAACAGAACGAGAGGGTCAAAGCCTCTCGTTCCAATATGCGGGACTATTTTCCAAGCACGATCGTTGCTTCCCCGTTGGGAGAGATATCAACATGCATGGTTTTAATGTACTTGTCATAAAATTGGTTCTTCTCTGCGGTCGTCATGTCAGCTCTGGTCGCTCTACAGGCCTCATCCAGAATATCTCGAACATTAAGGTGAAATGCCTGGTCGAGTTTCTGGCGAACCTCGCGAAGTACTGCCGCAACCTTGATATCATTACTGTTACCAGTACAAAAATCGTCGATATAGCAATAAGAAATGCCGGCATTGATCAACGCATTTTTGATGGTCGGACTGCATTTCTCGCTTTCTACCATCACGAAGAACCGAACCTCAGGCATTGCCGAAATCAGCCCCCAATAGTCGGAGTCGCTGGATACAAGAATGAACGAGTCCACATTGTTCTGATAATACTCACGGCAGGTCCCGGTGGTCAAACGAATGTCAACAAGTGACTTGTTTTCTTTGATGCGTTCGATCAGGACATGCTCAATTGGAATTTGGGTGAAGCGCTCCAAAATCTTCCACGCCGATGTGGTATGAATATCATCATAGAGGATGATTTTACAAATCTTATTGAGTAGTGCTTCCTGATTAAGATTGTTCAAGGTTGCGTACAGTTTGTAGGGATCGGAGTTTTCACAATCCACCACAACGACGACGCGCTCACTCTTGTCCAGGAACTTGTATATACCAGCCTTTGTGAGGTTACCGGCATCAGACACTTTGCTCAAGTCTGTGAAATAATCCTCATTTGCTTCATATAGAAGCGAAACAAACTTCTTGTCATTGTAGAGGATGTTGCCAGAGTCCATGTAGGACCAATTGATATAGACTTGGTACGGGTACTTATTTTTGTTGGCGTAATAATCTGCCGCTGCTGCCTTGATGCCCTTCTCGTTGAGGCCATCCGGCATGAGGAAGAGCTTCCGGACATATTCCCACTTCAGCCATAATGGAAACAGCGACTTGCAGTTGTTGATGCGGTTGCTGATATGCTTATTGATATCTACAATATACTGGGCAGGCAAAGCTCTGGATCTAACAATCGTAATACCATCCTGCATGAGTTCGTTCAGACTATCCTGCGGAACATACTCTGGAAGCGAGTGGAGATTGCACATATCGAAACGCATACGGTTATTGATGGCTTTATAATTGAGTTCCAAAGCCGTTCGAATCATGCAGAGGTTGCGCACGATGCGGGCATTCTTGTCTGCGTGTAATTTCTCATACCATTCCATCTTTGGTGGTTCATATTCGTTTTCAAAAATGCGCTTTTGGACTCCGATTAAATAAGCCACCTTTGAAACAACAGTATAAGTACTGCTCTCATAGTCGGTATATGCTTTTCTCGGGTTCCGAGTCGCTGCATCATCGCATGCCTGGTTATTCATAAAAGCCCCCTATTCCACGGGTCACGGTACCGCTAAATACTGCAAAAGCTGATGTTTCTTGCATTTAGAATACCATATTCAAGGGCTTCTGTCCATTGGTGCCGATAATTAACTGACCGTGATACTGGTCTGTCCTTCGTTCTCCCACTCAAAGAGCTCGGGCAGGGCTCGTGGCGCATAATCGCGAGAGCGAGTGCCCGCAATGCGAGCTGATGGATCGTTCTCCACAAACCGCTCAGGGCGCTGCTCTAAGATGAAATCGATCCACGCGATTGCATTCTTGCACTTGCGCCGGCGCACACGGGCATCGTGAAGCAGTTTATAGAGTTGGTATCCATGTGAGGGATCCAGGTTATAGAATTCCGCCGCATGCTCGATGTCTTCAATCTCCAGCTCCGCCTTCCGCTGGCCGGCCACCAGTGTTTCCCTCTGGCATTGGATGGTGTGAATGAAATCACTGAAATTCTTCAGCCGTGTCAGGTAGAATTCAGGTGTCAGTAGCTCCAGTTGCAGATTAGGATTTTCGGGATTGGGGTTTGAGATGAAGATGACCTTATACTTCAGGTTTTTCATCGCCTTTGGCAGCAAAGAGCAGTATTTCTCTGCCGTCTTCTTATTGTTGAATGTATGCGCACGATCGATATAGGCAGTGGTGATCATCTGATTGTTGCCGATAATCTCCACATAGCTTTTTCCATTGCTGATAATCCAGGGCATATTTGATCCTCCTTCGTCCGAATAGAAATAGTGGGCGCACATGATGGAAATGCCAGTTCTGGGTGTTTGGTTGAACATGTCCACCTATGCAATATTGATATAGAGCCATCAGGTGGTTCTAAGGGCGCGTAGGAGTTGTGCACGAGCCACCTGCGCGGTCTGCTGTTTCACTCCAGCTTTCAAGTATTCAATGGCATCATTCCACTGAAAAAGTGTGTATTCTGCGGCATCAAAAGTCTCAAGAAATGCGGCTAAACGGGATCGACCGTCAGTGGACAGGAACCGCAGGTCAGAGAGGTATTGTACTTTCATGAAGGTTGCTGCTTCATCAAGTAGACATGGAGTGTGATTGGTCATATCGGAGTTCCTCTTGCAGATACAACGAGGTCGCACCCTCTTTCTTTTCATTTGTGCCATATAGTTGGGAGGCATCGAAGTGATCGCAGCGAAACATCGTACCATCGGACATATAGATTTCCGCTCTGCCATCGGATTCCATTTCCACACGGATAATGTAGCTGGTGTTGACAATCGCGATACCGAGGTTGATAAATCTACCCATGTTTGACATTCCTCCACTTGTTTTGGAATAGAAGGCCGCTGCCGGAGCAGCGGCCTTCGTTATTTACTTGGTTGGAACGAATCCGGTAAAACCGGTATGGCCTTTATTGGCGATTCGCTCGATGTCTTTGTCCGTTGCAAAGACGAAAGGCTCAATTTTGCCGTCAGACATCAGCATCACAAAAGCGCAGGGGCAGATTTCGCTGTCGCCATCATCATCAAGATAGACAGCGCTGACGCCCTGGCAAGGGATAATGGAACGAATGGAGTTGTAGTCATTGACTTCGTCGTGAAGGTCGATCTCACTGTGGAAGTGCTGACCATCTTTGGTGAGGATGATGCATCCGCCATCTTCCTTGGGAATGATGCGGGCGATCATGTCGCTGTTCAGCAGCTCGCCTTTGGTACCAATAGGTAAAAACTTGCTCATGATAATACTCTCCTCATGTTCAAAAGATCAGCCCCGAAGCGTGAGCTCCGGGGCTGGCGGGGGTTATAGGAAACGACCTCTCTCGAGATCAATATCCGGTCTTGGGAAGCGGGTTGTTGTTGAAGCGACAGACGGTGGTGACCCAGGTGGCCTTGGCCGTCTGCCACTCGTTGAGGTACTGACCACCCACATCAGCTCTGTTGATGATTTGGTAGCCGTTGCTCACGGTGCCAAGCACCTGCACACGCATGGTGGGCTTCACCACGGACGCAAAGCCGCTGGGCACGGTGCCGAACTCGAACCGGACATCCGTGACATACTCGCCCTGAGCAAGGCCGAGGGTTGCTGCATTGAGGCTCAGAGAGTAGTTGTTGGAGGTCAGCAGGTTGCTGGCCAAAGTCCGGTAATCGCTCAGATTGGTCTTGAAGGTGACCTTGTAATAAAGCCTCGCATTGTAGGTACCGGTGGTCACGCTGATTGCGCGTGTGGCATCGGTCGGAATACGGTCATGCCAGAAGAAACTGTTCAGCGCAACATTGGAGGTGTTACCGATACCGGAGAAGTCATAGCTCATGACCTGTCCGGGCTGTACCTCGCGGTTGCCGGTCTTCTTAATGGTCACGCCGAGATTGGCGGACTTGTTGTAGGCGGAGAGCTTGATGATCTGGTTTGGATACTCGATCTCGGCCTCCATCTTCTCACTGCTGAGCTGATAGTACTTGGGTGCGGACACCTCCGTAACAAAGTAGCGGCCCAGAGGCAGAGGATCGGAAGCGGCGACGCCGCATGCATCGGTCACAATATAGCCCACGACCTTACCGGAACGGGCCTGCGTGATCTCAAACACCGCGCCTTCCAGAGCAGAGCCGGCGCGCTGGCCAGTGACGAGGTTATCGTCAGCACTATACTTGCGGACCTGGATCTGACCGGTTACAGCGCTGTTCTCCCATTCGATCTGCGCGCACTTACCCGCCTCAACATAGACGGTTTTGTACTGCTCATCACGGATGTAGCCCTCGGCCGCCTCCAGTTCACGGATATAGTACTTGCCGGGAGTCAGCTCGTCATCAATGTAGATGTAGCCATCCTGATCCGTCGCATACTCGCCAATGGGATTCTTGCCTGCATCGTACAGGACGAACTTGACACCATAGATACCCTCGCCGGTAGCCGCATCGACCTTATGGATCATAATCGACGCCATGCGCTGATTGGTGATCTCCACCGTGGTGGTCTCACCGTCCTTGACGCAGACATTGACGGGCGTGGCATCCAGCTCGTAGCCCTCGGCTGCCTTCAGCTCGGTGATGGTATACCATCCATTCTCCGCATTGGGGATGCTGATGACACCGTTGCGGTCAGTCGTGTAGGTGCCAAGGATCTCGCCGTTGATCTTCCGAACCTCGAATTTGACACCCTTGATGCGTGCGCCGGTATCCTCATCAGATTTGATGATCTGGAGACCACCAGCAGGTCTGTTATAGAAGGTCAGCGTCTGAAGATCATCGGGATCGATTACGACGGTCTGGGATCTGGTCTCTTCATCGATCACATAGCCAGAGATGGTCTTCGTCTCTGTGACGACCAGCGTGCCAACGATGCCGCTGATCAAGATCTCACCGTTTTCGTCCGTCCGATAGATCCCGTTGGAAGACAGCTTGCCACCTTCATCAGGCACATAGCTGCCATCGGCGTAAGCCACACGGAACTCAACGCCTGCCAGAGGCTTGCGAGTAACACTGTCCAGTTTCACAATGCGCAGGCCGCCGAGAGGCTGATTGCGGAACTCCACCGTCACGACCTCGTGGGAGCGCACTTTGACGGTCTGTGGCGTGTCGTCCAGGACATAGCCGGATTTTGCACGCACTTCCTTGATGACCAGTGTAGTGTTGGGATCAAGGCCATCGATCAGAATGGTGCCGACGCTATCGGTTACATACTTACCGTTTCTGTTGCCCACGACGGTGCCGTTGGACTCTGTGACCATGAATTCCACATCGGACAGAGGCTCGCGGGTAATTGCATCAATCTTTTTAATCAGGACACTACCCTTGGCCTCATTCCCGAAGGTGACGGTGATGACATCCTGTTCGTTGCCACTCAAATATACCGTCTGAATATCGTTTTCGCTCAGCACATAGCCGTCTGGTGCGGAGATCTCCTCAATGACATAGGTGCCAGCCTTCAGACCTGTGAGGATGAAAGTGCCGTTGGAAGAAGTCTGACGCTCAGCGATGACTGTGCCTCCAGTACCGGAGGTGCCGCCAAGGAACCGCACGCGGAACCATGCACCCTGAAGAGGATCACCGGTGCTGGAGTCTACCTTCTTGACGATGATGGCGCTCAGGGGGGTGTTCTCAAAAGTGACGACCTTGCCGCGCCCCGCTTCCACATAGACCTGCTGGGAAGTGGGATCTTTGATGGAATAGCCCGCAGCAGGCTCCAGCTCGGTGATGGTGTACCAGCCGTCATCCAGCTTATCGATGAAGAACTGACCGTTCTCATCCGAGTAGTAGGTACCAAGATCACGAATCTCACCGGTAGAGGTCTTATCGGAACGGAAAGTAACATTGAACTTCGCACCCTTAATGGGATCGCCGGTAATGCTGTCGATCTTATTGACTGTCAGGGTGGGCTTGGGATAGTTCTGGAACTGGACGGTGCCAGTCCTGTTGGGAAACAGCGTGATCATCTGATGTGCTTCGTTGAGCAGATAGCCATCGGGTACTGACTGCTCCCAGATCTCATAGACACCGGGCATCAGCTTTTCCAGATAGCAGCGGCCATTCCCGTCAGAGGTCACGGTGGTCAGTGTGGAAGAATCCACACGCTTGACGGTAAAGGTCACACCGGCGACAGGCTTTCCAGTAATGGCATCAGTTTTTAGGATCTCCAAATTGGGCATCCGATCATTGGAAACGACCAGTTCGCTGTTCTGACCGGGGAACAGCTCCACATGATACTCACGGGAGTCCTTCACATATCCTTCCGGAGCATCCATCTCCACCACGGAGTAAATGCCGGGTTCCAGATCGGAGATGTTGATTTCGCCCTTGGTGTCAGTTACGCGATCCAGGTAATGCGAGCCGTCCTCAATCTGCGCAATTCTGAAGGTCGCACCAGCGAGGCCGAGGCCGCTGTAGCTATCCAGCTTCACCAGACGGAAGCTGGGCTTCTGGGTGTTGGTGAACACGAACTGGGCATTTTCGTTACCGTTAATCTGGATGACACGAGTGGCGTCATCAATCAGGTAGCCATCCGGCGCGGCCTGCTCCGTCACCTTGTAGGCACCAGGCTCCAGATCGGTCAGGTCGATCTCGCCATTTGCGTCGGTGGTGTACTCCTTGGAGAAGGTGCCACCGACAAGCTCAATACGGAACCGTGCGTTGGGCAGAGGCTCCAAGGTGGTGCTGTCCAGCTTTACAAGATGGATACCCGGCTTCTGATCATTGAAGAAGATCAACTCCAGAATGCCATCGGAGCCTTCCAGCTCAATCTGCTGAGGTGTGGAATTGATGATGTGAGAGGAGTCGGTAGCGACTTCCTTTACAAGGTAGGTGCCGGGTTCCAGATCGGTTAACAGGATCTCGCCGAATTCATCAGTCTGGAAGTTGCCCAGAGACTGTGCATCTTTGGAAATTTCAAAGGAGATATTGGGCAGAGCCTCGTGAGTCTTAGAGTCATACTTGATCACACGCAGGCCGGGTTTCTCCTCGTTCACGATAGGAATTTCCACAGTGTCGCCGGAGATGACGGTTGCAGTATAGACTTCATCGGATTTGATATAGCCGGCAGGCGCTGCGATCTCCTGGATGCGATAAGCGCCAGGCTTGATCTCGGCGAAAACAGCAGTACCGGCATAATTGGTTTCTCCGGTATATACGGCACCGGACTCAATGTGCTCGATTCGAATCGCGGCACCGGGCAGCTGCATACCGGAGTCGGAGTACTTCTTCACCATTAGGTTGCCATACGGAGCATTTTCAAAAGTCACCGTAGCCTGCTTGCCGTACTCAACTTTGACATTCTGGGCGGGTTCCTCGCTAAGCAGGTAGCCATTAGGGGCTTCGCGCTCATAGACGGTGTAGTTGCCGGCCAGAGTAAGAGGAATAACGATTTGGCCCTTGGAGTTGGTGGCAAAGGTTCCGACCGATGCGCCTTCGGGATCAACCACTTCAAACATCGCGCCCTTCAGGGGGATGGTCGTGCCTTCCTCGTACTTGAGGATTTTCATGCTGGTCTCGGTGGGTTCCTCTTCAGGGGTGTCGGTGTAGTTGCTGTATGCCGTCAGAGCCAGAGGCGTGGTCGGATCGGTATCGCACATGTAATTTTGCAGGTTGCCATACTTGTCTTTCTCGGCGCACACAGCGTAGTAGATGGCGTACTTATAGACATTGGTACGAAAGCTCAGTTGGACGCTGCCGCTCTGTCCATCGACTGCGCTGGCAGGATACAGGACCTTGAACTGTCCGGCATATCCCTTTCCGATGGCCTTGGTGGTGATGACATCAATTTCCTTGTTGTCCATATCAACGATCTTCGTGCCGGCAGGAACCGCAGAGGGATCGCTAAAGGCAACATTTACAGCGTAGTTGCACACCCAGGTTTCAGAAATGACCGTGAAGATCTGCTGGAGATATTCCTGACCATTGATGCTTGCAGGATAGGCGGTCTCCTGGTCGGCTTCCACCGTGACATTAGGAGAAAGGGCAGTGCTCCATACGGTGCCGCGACGGTAGATATCCTTCACGGCTGCCAGCATCTTATTGGCACGCTCCAGCTCCACTCCGGTCAGATTGGGGTTGACCTTCATGTTGTTGATGTCCCAGTTGGGCAGCAAGTACGCCCAGAGCGCCATTTTGGTCGCATAGTATGCCTGATACTTATTCTCCAGCTTGAGTTCGCTCAGACTGCGATGGGGATAGCCATTTGCAATGATGCCCATGACTTTGGGATCACTGCCGATTTCGTTGGCGAGGTACTTGATGCTCTCACCGGGAGCAACAGTCTGAGGTACACCCTTGATATTGGGGTTGACGCAGTACGCAGGGATTTCTTTCGTCTGACCGTTGCGATCCACATAGTTGTAGTAGGTATAGATCAGCTCACGCACTCTGCCGTTGATCGACAGGTAACTGAGCTTCTGCTCGCCGTTGTAGATGTTGACTTCTCCAAGCGCCTCTTCGACAGAACCGGCTGCCAGAGCTGTGCCTGGAAACATACCAAGCATCATGACAACTGCGAGAAGCATCGAAACAACTCGTTTTTTCATTTTGATTGACCTCCGTGCTTATTATCGTGAATGCATAAAGCATTCTTGGGTTGGATCGGTATGGAAAAAGGCAGTGTGCGTATTTCAGCACACTGCCTCCGCAGGGAACAATATTCAGTTTTCATTTTACGGAGATGTAATATTCCGTGTACTGGAAGGCTCCGTCACAATAGACATCCCATGCCTCAAAGGCGTACTCGCCGGGAGGGCAGGAATTGAAAAGTTCGACGATCTGGTCGGAACGCCAGGGCCAGAAGCTGTTGGCTGCCACGCTTTCGGGAATAGACAGCTTCACGGTCACAAGAGGGCTGCCATCCGCTCTGGTTACGGGCTTTCCGTTCTGCCAGGTCTGCGGATTGTCGCCGATGGCGTTATAGAGGGTGTACTGCATGCGACGGGTCTCAAAGAGGTTGCGCACGAACATGTACTCCTTACCACCGGAAGTGAAGTGGTTCGCCTCGGGTTCGGGCAGAGTCGGCTGATCCAGCAGGCTCCAGTCACAGGTGGGGTCCGGCAGGGTGTCAGTTTCCTGCGTAGCGAACATACTGTTCTGGTACTTGCTCACATCGGTGATCTCATACACATAGCCGTCGCTGCAGGGGATCTTGTCGCCCGCCTTGGGCTCGGGCATGACATCCGCCTGTGTGTAGTCAGCTTTCTTAGCTCCCACTGCCACGCTCTGCGTCTTCGCGGGAGCTGTGCCGGTATACGGCTTATCGCTCTCAATCTGGACACAGCCGTTGGTGCTGGCCCAATGAACATTGAAACCAACCGCCTTGCCGATATCGCGGAGCATCACATAGTTGTTGCCGTTGATAGCGTATGCGGTCATCTTCACTTCCTGACCATCGACAAAGAACCGATGGCTGCTCAGCTCAGCAACGACGCCGGCCGCATAGGCCACGGAGCCGCCAAAGAGCATGGTGCCGACCAGAAGACCGGCGATAAAGGATCCGATTCTCTTCATTTTCTTTCACCTCATCAAGTGTATTCCAGCCACTCTCTGCGGGGGAAAGGCGTAGGGATGAATTACTGATTGCAGTAGGCCTGGAGGCCACGCAGGAAGATGTCTTCCTTGGTTGCCCGCCTGTTCTTAACCAGATCTCTCATCTGGTCATAGGACTCGCGAGGCAGGCGCAGCCGAATGGCTACGCTGGACTCGGTGGGGATGGGCTTGGTACGACTCTCACGATTGCGGGGCTTATTGGTTTTCATAGTGTTCCTCCAGTTCATTTATCGAATCTCTACTGCCTGCACGCACAGACGCAGAGAGGGCTGGTTAGCGATACAAGTGATCAAGGTAATTCGGTTATCTCCCATCTCATTCAGGTACGAATAGTCGGTATAGGAGATGGACCCGACAAAAGTCACTTGGTAGGTCTTGGTGCCGATCGCGGTCTTGTACTCCACGATGTCACCGATCTTCACATTCTTCAGCTTAGCAAAATAGGCATGGCTGCCACGATTGTGGCCGAACAGACCAATGTTGCCGGTATAGATGCCAGACGAGGTATAGTGACCAGCTCCTTTGGACATTGAGCTGTCAGTAGCGCCTTCATACACCTTGCAGCTCAGGCTGACACGGTCGATCGAGACTTTGCCGATGCTGCCATCTTTCTGTTTCAGATCAGTAATGGTGACAGAGGGCTGATACGGAACTTCGATTAGGCTGCCACCAGAGATGATGCTGGAATTGCTGAAATCGGACTCCGGATATACAGTTGTTGCGGATCCACCGCTCAGGCCATACTGGATACCGCTGCTCAGATAGGGGTTATTGAGCGAGGTCTCCAGGAACTCCTGGCTTAGGCCGTACTGGATTTCTGGAATATCGTAGTCGATCTGGTTGCGGGCACCGTAGTTGTAGCCGGCATCATACAGATCCTCGTAGTTGGTGCTGCCGTAGTAGACGGGATTGGCTGAGGTTTCGAACGAGTAGTCTGCGGCACTGGCAGAGCTTGCCATGCCGAGGGCCATAGTCAACATGCAGCACAGGGTCAAAATGCGTTTGAGTTTCATACGGGTTCCTCCTCAGTATCGGGTTCACCTTCCTGAGAGCCAATATCGACTTTGAACCAGTACGAACCGTTGACCTCACCAACGGTGTGCTCGACAGTATTGTCATAACAACGGATGGCGATGGTCTGGCCGAAGAGCTTCTTTGCGACTGCCTGATCCACTTCGACTGCGATCATACCTTCCGGAATATCCTTCAGGCGATCGATACGAAGTTCGGGGTCTTTGGTCTTCAGACGCAGTCGGCCGCACTTTTCATACTCGTTGCCTTTGCCCGTCGCTTTGTAAACTGTAGTATTCTTACGAAGCAGAAGGCCGAGCAACAACAAAGTGGCCAAAAGAATGGTTCCGCCGATAACGGGGATCACCACGATCGAGCCATTGAAAGTGGGTTCCTCTTCCACAGGAACGATCTCGGTGCCCAGGTAGGTTACGGTATAAAGGATGCTGGAGATGCCGGAAGAGACGACGGTGCCTTTGTACTCAGCGGTCGTAATGTATCCGGTTGCGACAGTGGAGCTGGCAGTGCCGGAATAAGTAGCGACTGCGGAATAGGTGGCGGGAACGAGTTCATCGCCTACCAGCGCCGTACTCTCCACGCTCCAGGTCACATTGGACAGGCTCAGGGTTCTGCCATTCTTCTCTACAGTCTTATCGATGTAAGAAGAATCATTTCGATCGAGGCCGGTGTAGTTCTTGGTTGCGGTGACAGTGTAGGAGCTGCTCTTGTAGCCGGCTGCCTCCGTCTTGATCGTGCTGTGGTCCAGAGACAGAGTGCCGGAAGAAATGCCGTCGTCGAACTCGATCGTGTGCTTCAGCTCTGCGAGGATATCTTCAAGGTTCTTACTGGCAGTTGTGACAGTGACGACCTCGGTGTGCAGATTCTCTTCCTGGAAGTGCTGCTCTTCTTTGATGATGTCACTCATGGAGTACAGGAAGCCATCATGCTCGAAGTCCTCTTCATAGAGATCTGCAGGGTCCTGGTCGGGCAGGAGCGTATAGGTCTTGATCGCGAGCTGCTGCCCGTTGAGATTCTGATAGGTCACATCGTCCGGAATGTACGATGCTGCACTTGCTCCCACCGTCATGGACATGGCAACGACGAGAACAAGCACCAAGGAAGTGATTTTTTCCTTCATGGATCTTGATCCTTTCTGTTCGTGGGTGTCATGCGACCGGGTTAGTCGGATGATCACCGGTAGTAAGGCGGCCTTTGCCGCGCTTGTATTCGCTGATGCATTCTTTCAGCATGGCAAGGAGGTCTTCGTAGGTCAGATTCATCGAAAGCCAGAGGCATTGCCGGTACATGTAGATCATGCTGTCATCTGCCAGGAAGACGGAGTGCCAACCTGTGACCGAGTCCAGATTCAGTTCGTTCGCAACGCCATACATCTGATCGGCATTGATGTCAGCGAACAGGATCTTGTCAGCGACAATGATGGACATGATGGGATAGCTTCGAATCATGGAGACAAGGACGACGCAGTCGATCTCGTCGTCCTTGTGGATGGCGACATAGGTGTCACCATGCTGCTCCACAATGTTGAGGCAGGACCGGATGACCTCCCTGCAGTGAGCGTCAAGAGCATCTCGGCTGCTGGGAGTGTATTTCATAAGGTTACCTCAATCTGGTATGGCGTTTGATGATTCTGGTGATGAAGCCCAGCGCGATGCCGTTTTCCTCATCGACTCCGGTGACACGGAAGCTGACCGTATCCAGTCTGCTGGGCATGTCGATGGAACGATAGAGCTTAGTCTTGGCATTGACGCCCACCTGAAGGCGGACGAAGAACACGCGGTCTTTCACGCCGGTAACGACACCGAAATAGTTGGAGTTGGGAGTGATCTTCTCCAGGGCTGCCCGATCGGGATTCTCAGATGCCTCTTTGATGGAGAGGTTGACCGAATAGACATCCCGCTCCTCGTTGTAAGAAACATCCATGACCCTGGCAACGACCAGGTCGCCGGTGGAGTGCAGATCCGCAATGTCAGAGAACCATTCCCAGGAGACATTGCGGGCATAGATCTCAGTATCCACACCGCAAGCTTCCACCGTCATGGTGTTGTTGCCGACACCCAGAACACGGCACGCCATCAGGATACCGGGCTTTACACGGCCGGTGGCATAGTACCGCTTCTGACGCTGCAGCATGGCCGCCTTACGGGAACCAACTGCCGCACGATTGCGGATATCCACGGCCGCTGGGATGAAGTCTATGGTCGCACCCAGCATACGCCCGATCTGGATTCTGACAGATCGAGGAATGGGATCCTCTTCAGGCCATTCCGTCAACACCATCTCACGAATGGGGATCAGGATGCGGAGGCCTTCAAAATCAACCGGGCAAACAGGAAGACCATTCTCGGTCTGAATAATGCCGCTGCTGACGATGCCGGTCAGGATCTGCTGCCTGCGCGCTGCGCCGGCAAGATAGCCCCACTTGGCGTCTTCGCTATCCTCACGGGTAACGCCACGCTCCAGATCATTGAGTTCAAGCAGGTCATCACTGCCTTGACGCCGGGGCGCCTGAGGCGGCACAGGTTCAGAAACAACCGGTTCCTGAACGACCTCTTCAACAGCTTCAGTTACTTTCTTCTTAGGCATTTCTTCTGCTCCTTTCCTAGAAGATGTCATCCGCATTCACAACCTCGCGCTCAGTGTTACGGGCTGGCTTCGCAGGTGGTTTCTTCTGCCGATTGCCGCTGCCTTTTTCCACAGGGGTGGCCATGGATGAGGATTGTGAAGGGCCGGTTGCAGATACAGAAGAAGCCTGGCTGGTCTTCCAGTCAGGCTCATGCAGGATCGCTTTGCGGCTCTTCAGCTTTTTATAGTCCGGATGCAGGGAGTAGTCATAGCGCTTGGCTCGCATGACTTTCTGACCTCGAATGAAGATCAGAACTTGATCCGGGGGTAAACGCAGGACCTCATCAGGGGTAAGCAGTTGACGCCGGCCAAGTGAGTTGGTCTTGCGGAATCTTGGTGTGTAGTTGGTGATGTGCATGGTATTGAGTTCCCGCATTGTACCCTCCACTTCAACGGAAGCGGTACCAATGCGATCGCTGAAGTACTCCGCCGTGAGCATATCGGTACAACCCAAAAACACCGTGGAGTCACAGGCGCCGAGGATCTCCTGCCATTGGTCATCAGGGTATCGGTTGCGCATCTGACCTACATTTTGGAAGAAGACCGCTACCGAGCATCCGCGTGACCGGATGGTAGAGCACTTTTTGGTGAAGTCAGGGATCAGGCAGCAGTTCGGAAATTCATCTAGTACAAACTTGACCTTAGTGCTCAGCATACCGCCTTCGCAGTATCCATCTGCATAGCGAATCAGGCGGATAAAGAGGAAGCTGAAGAATAGAGAACTGAGAAAATCAAAGGTGCTGTCCTGATCGGACACGATGCAGAAGTAGGCACACTTTTGCTTTCCCGGAAGTTCCAGATCGATCTCGTTATAGGAAGTGATGTTCCGCACCTGCTGTGCCTGCAGTACAGCCAGCTTGCTGCCTAGGCCAATGATGACACTGGTTCGAACCGTGTCGCTGGACTGCTTGAAGATGGCGTAAGGTGCGGCTGCCGGGGATGGCGGAAGGAGCTCACCAGTGTACTGGTTCACATGCTCATGGCTGATACTGGCCATGATGTCAGATAGGCCCTTCTCCGTCTTTGTATAGAGCAGGTCGTAGACTGTAGCCAGGTTGCGTTGCTCCGGGGGCATTTCCAACGCCACATACAGTACCAGCGCTTTTAGCAGGTTGAGCTCAGCGTTGTACCAGAAGGCGTCTTTCGAGTCTCCGCTGGTGTTCTGCAGTACGATGTCGGCGAATGTCTGAGCCATCAGCTCGCTGGAACCGACTTCGTTGAGGCAGTTCCACGAATCACTATGATCCATTTCAATCAGGTTGAAGACCTTGACTGTGTATCCATTGTCTCGAAGGTATTCGCTCATGGACTCATACAGTTCAGATTTTGGATCGGTAAGGATCAGGCTCTCACCACGCTTCACCGCTTGGAGGACCAGATTTCGGGATATGGATCTGGATTTGCCTGTGCCCGACGAGCCACATACGGCGAGGTTGGAATTGAGGCGTGTGTTTTTGGGGAGTGTGAGGATTTGGCCATCAGGTAACATGCCAAGGATGTCCTGCTCGGTCTTCTTCGCACTCGTCACATCAAAGCAGGCGCTTGCCTCCTTCGGTGACATGAAACTTGCTGTGCCATAGCTGCCAGAGTTTGAGACAGTAAGGTTTCGATCGGCGTCGGTGACTCCGTTTTGCCCCCATCCGATCCGGAGTCCAAAAATGCAGATGAGTACAATCCCCACCACTACCATCCCGATGGCAATCAGGCCTTCTGGAAAGTGGAATATGGATTGAAAGACATCTGCAAGCTCCAGGGATGGGAGACCTGGGGAAACGCTATAGTCACTGCCGGCTGCCTTCCATGCGTTGATGTTGATCATGAACTGGGCGATAATGCCGGCAATATACAACACGCATGGGATCAGGACAGCAAGGCTAAGGGTTATTTTCAGTTTTCTTCTTTCCATGGTTATTCATGCTTTCTACTGGACGCACTTCGATGGCCGGCCCGACAATTCCCTGAACCGTTTGAGTCTGGTAGTCGAAGCAGAGCATAATGGGGCTTCCACGGAATCCTTCTGGGATCGGACGGATATCCGATAGTTTCAGGAGATCACATTGATAATTCAGAATGACCGGTTTGTCGTGCTGGACATCGATGGCGTCATACTCACGGTTGGGAGTTCGTGGGGGGTGGTAAGGTGCAAGGATGGCCTGGTTCAGTTCCAGCGCCATGTCCGGATTGAGGATGATTTTCATTAGAGAATCACCATCGGGGTTGTTGGTTAGGAAGAGACACTGGGCGAAGAATGTGGAAACTACAAAGTACTTGTTGCCAAATGGTTTTGCACTGTGGCATAGGCGCTGCGCCACGCTCATAGTAGAGCCGATCACGACCTGATGGATCGTGGTGACGCCAAAGCCTCTAGCCAGAAGTAAGCTCTTCACAGCTGCTGCGTAGTTCTCCTCACTGTTCTTCATCCAGTACATCCGTGTGCTGCCGGTGAAGTAGAGGAAATAACAATGCTTCCCCTTGACCACAATACCAATCGTGCGGGAACTCTTGGAAACGGATTCCGGTGAGTACTCCTCGATGGCGACTCGCAGTTCGTGGGACGCATAGTAGTAACACTGGGTTGGATCTGGGGTGATTGTGTTTGAGGTGCGCTTTGCCGGGGACATCAGGGATGGCTTTTGTGAGATCAAAATCTCTGCATCGGCCGCATGGGCCATGACCGTGCCCACGGCGATAGCGTGAAATCTCAGGATTTTATCGACTTTTGATGGGTACACGCGCTCGGAACAATTGATTCGAGAATAGATCATGGCCACTGCCTCAGGATCACTCTGCGCCACATAATCAAATCCCTTCTGCGTCAAGCTCAGAGACCGGATTACATGCCGCTTATGTTTCCTGCGGTAGCACTTCACATAGCCCTCTCGAATCGCCCGATACATCACTCTGCGATTCCACTCAGCACCACCACCGATGCGAACCGCCAACTGCGTCGGAAACTCAATACAGTACCCAACAAACCACAGCAGTTCAAGCAACCGATCGTTCTTGCAAGTAATCATAGGCACTCCAATCTTGAAAACAGTAAGGCTGCCGACAGGCTGCCCGAGGCTGCGGCATGCATTGCCGAAGTTGCGCAGAAACTGACCAAGCAAAAAACACCCAGCCAGAACACCTCACTCAAATCACTACCTATTTCTGCAGCCCCTGGGTGAGGACAGTCCGAAGGCTCAAAATCACTACCTATTTCTGCCTCTCATTCAAAGCAGGAATTGGTAGTTGATTTTATGTGGTTTTTAGCCCATGTAGAGAGGGTCTCGGGTCGCATCAGATAGAACTCTGTGCAGTCTCGATCAGACACCCTTGTGGCCTGAAGCACCGTACACAACAGCCCGCTGTCGTTGGTCAGTAGCATAGACTCGATCACATCCAGATATCTCTTGGTTTCGATGTTATCGTAGTCTCGAATGCGCCGCTTACCGAGTGCCTCATCGTAGTTATGGACAATGCAGATAGCACAGCTTCCGAACCGTTCCATCGGATTTTCCTTGAGGAAGTCGAGGAGTGCATAGCGCAGAGGGCGTGTCAGAAACGCCTGATTATCCCTCTGGTTTCGCTTCGGTAGGATTGCAGGCACTGTGATTTTGAGCCAGTCATGGGTCTCATCGATCCGAATTCCAAGCAGATCAGCCACCTCACCGTAGAAGTGTGCGGTATCATCACGGACCGTTCGCGCCGTGAGATTTCGCAGGGAGACCGTGGAAACTTCAGCGTTACGAACCAGGCTGAACAGCTTCTGCTGGGGGTTGAACTGATCCATGCGCTCCAGATTATTGGCTATCTGGAAGAGTTCATGGCTGATGCCGTCATAATCTGAAGCGACCTGGCGCATAACAAGGATATATTTGGGGTTTTCCATCGTGTAACCTCACATCTTATAGATTTGCTCAACACCATTCGGGCCGACTAAGATGCCATAATCGTTGACCAGTCTGGGCTCTACCTCATCCAGAGTGCTCAGATCATCAACAACGATCAGGCGGACTGTCGCTTCCGCAACCACGGTGCGAGCTGCGTTGATTGTAGGGATATTCTGCTTACTGCCAGGGATCAGGTCATAATCCTTGGCCGCAGAAGAGAACGATAAAATAGCCGGAGGGTCGCTTGCGCAGAAGTCCAGCACATTGTCTCGCATTTTGATGAATGCCCAGAATACCATGACAGATTCAAGGGTCTTTCCGTGGTCCAGCGAGTACCTACTTGTGGCAAGGAATTGGCCGTCCGGCGAAAAGTAGGCCAGACCCTCTCGCCGGAGTCGTGCGAGGATCTGGCCATAGGAACGATTGCTCAAATGATTGAAGAGCAACCGCATTTGTCGCTGTTCAACGACCCCGAAGATGGTCAGCAGCCGAATGATAAAGGCCACTTCTCGATCTCGGGCAGCATATGCAAACTTCATTTTGCTCTCCTTTGTGTAGACTTAGGAAACCGCATAGTGTAAAAGATCTTTGCTGTTACGCATAGTGTAGAGCTAATGTAAACGACATTCGTGGTGTGTTTTCATAAGTCAGCATTATGCGCATTTTGAGCCATCTTTTCCTGGAGGATTTGATTGAGCTCCATGCGGTCTGTAGTGATCAACTGCTTCTCCAGAGGGGAAGCTTTGAAGGAAACAGTGATGTGATTGGAGTTTGTTGAGATTAGGCCCTGGCCGCGCTCAAAACGGGTAATCGACATGATCTCAGCATCCGACAGGTGGAGGATGCTCTGCACTCTTCGGGCTTCATCGTCCTCCAGATTCAAAATGATCTTCGTCTTGGCAACATTCAGGATGCCTTTGCCAAATCGGCTCCTGTCAAGGTCGCCGATATCCTGCGTAGCTGCAACAGCTGCGCCGCCATAGCCACGGATGATTTTGAAGATTTCTTGGACCCATTCTCCGGCCAGCGCCTTTGCATTATTCGGGTTACTGGTATCGTCGTCTCCGATCAGCTCCCACGCCTCATCAATGAAGATGGCTTTCTCCTTGGTGCGATCCTCCTTTGCCTTATCCCATACATAGTCCAGAGCAACGAACATGCCCACAGGGAGCAGCTCGCCTGTAAGCTCAGAGATGTCCAGTACGGTATAGAGGTTATCAAGTTGGACATTGGTGTGTTGGTTGAAGGTCTTCGCAGAGCCGTTGACAAGACGATTGAGAATGTTGCCCATGCGCTTCGTTTCCGGAGACTCCATAAGGATCTCATAGACATCTCCCAGCAGGGGCATCTCGCGATACCGATCCGGGTGGTCTGGGTCGATCAGCGACTCGTTGTTGTGAGTGATTCCTTTTTTTGCATAGGTTCGAATCAGAGCCTCATCCAGAAGCTGACGCTCTTCATGGTTGATATCGGGGATCAACAGAGAGAAGAAGATGTGCAGCTGTTGGATCTTTTTTGCCAGAATGGAGTTCTCATTGACAACGCCATCTATCAGCTGATTGGCGCTCAAGTCTTGCTTACGGATCTCACAGACATTGATGCACTGCTTGGAGGCAGGGCTTATGGAGATAAACTCACCTCCGATATTGTTGCATGCGCGCAGGAACTCATGTCCCTTCAGAGGAGCGATAATGAATACCTGCGTGCTTTTACGCCTCATGCGCAAAGCAATCAGCTGGAGCGTGAAGGTCTTACCTGCGCCGCTTGTTCCAAGAAGTACCATATTGGCGTTTTTGTAAACCCGGCTATTGAAGATATCCACGATGACCAGGCTGTTGTTATGCTGATTAACACCGAGCAAGATGCCATTCTCGTCACTCATCTCAAACGAGGTGAAGGGATAGCAACTGGCCGCAGAGGATGTCAGCATATTGCGCTTGCTGGCCTCGAACAACTTCTTATCCAGCTTACAGAACGGAAGGATCGAGAGAAGCGCCTGTTCCTGCCTGAAGCGGCAGATACGAATGTCCATATCCTGTGAGATCATAAGGCGACGCACTTCAGAGATGCGCCACTCCAGGTTTTCCAGAGTATCTGCAGTAACCGTGACCAGGGTGTTGCAGTAGTAGAAGTCCTCGTAGTTCGCAAGACCTTCCTTCAGGAAGTATCCGGATCGAATGGCGCTTTCGAAATCATCGAAGTCCGTATTCGTGTCCGATGTATCCTTGAGTCGGCTGCGGTTAATTCGGATCTGCTGACCCAGCTTAGCCTGGATACGCTCTTTTGGTTCGCGGGAAAAGAAAAAGTCCACATCGATGCCTTCGCCCGCATTGACGAGAATGCTCGTCCAACCGGCGACCACTCGGGGGTTATACCCGTCAGAGGGTACGATCAGATATGCATGATAGACACCATCCATGACGACATAGGACCCACGGGTCAGGTCAATGGACTCAGGTGCCAGCACACTTTTGAGTGGTACAGGAACCGAAATGTCGGTGTCCTTCCGCGCTGCCTGCAGTTCACGGACCCGCTTCTCAACCGGCTTCACTTCGCAGGTGGCACGATTGAAAATGGTGTAGAGGACTTCCATAAGGAAGATGTTCTCATCCTCATGAGCGACAACGGCATTGTCACAGTGCAGAAAGTACTGACGCGCTGTTTGAACAGCGGTCTCCAGTGCAGATACAATCTCTGCGTATTCCGGCTTACGATTGGTGACTGCCTCATACTCAAAGATGACGAGGAAGCGTCGCGTGATGGCCTCACGGGAACCGATCGTCTGGATTAGATGGTAGTAGTCCAGTTGGAGATCCCGGCACTTGGGATTATCCTCTGCCTCCATTTCACGCTCAATGGTATTGAGGTGCTTGCCGATATCGGCCTTTTTTGTCAGCACTTTGATTTGGACCTTTACAGGAGAAATCTTCATCCAACTTGCGAAGCTGGCGACGATGTTCTTCTGCTCGGAAATGTTACGGAGCAAGAAGTTGATCGGCTCCACCTCGATCACACGGAGATAGCGACCATCTGTAGTCTCGATAATGCCGTTTCGGATATCTCTGACCGGGATGAAGTCCTCTGCGTGGAGAGGCTGCTTTTTCTTTGCAACTGATGATTTGTGCTTGCTTGCTTTATGGGGTTTCTTCACAGGTTTGCGCTTTTTCCGCTTCTTGGGTTTCTCCTTGATCTTGATCCCTAACTGCTCGGGCGGCTTAGGTGCCGACATTCCCGACACAGCCTTCATTGGTTTTTCAGGTGCCTCTGGAACCGGAGTGTCTGATCGGTATAGTGTCCTGCGATGGATGAGCCAACGCACCCAGTTAACAGCGAACTCAGAAAGCGAATCACCTTCAAATCCAATCACACCAAAGATTCCAAGTGGCAGAGACACCAGGCACAAAATGATGATCCGTGTAGTAAGGGAAAAGGGCAACTTGATAATGGGGACACCTGTTAATAAGACGAGCACGCAAGCTTCAATCGCATTGCGTGCTCGAATCATGCCGCCAAATAAGCGCCCACTTGTGAGAAAGTTTGGTGGGATATAGTAGACATCCCGATCTTCATTCGGTTTGCTCATATTTGGCCTCTATTCTGTTGTCAGTTACCGATGATCCAAAACGGCCCACCGGATCCAGCGCGCTTACTAGCTTCGTTGAGGATAATGGACATATCCCAACTCTTCTCGGAGCGCTTATAACTGGAAGGATCTGCGACGAGTATCTTTCCGTCAGCTGTGCAGCCGCGCAGCACAATGAAGTGGCCGCTGGAAGTGAAGTGTCCCTTTGTCATGATGGCGACCACGAGCTTTCCATCAGCTAGGGCATCAACGATGCGCTGGGGCTCTGTTGCCGTACAGCCCTCTACACTCAATCCCCAAGCCTCAGCAGCACCGGGAATTAAAGAGTGGTACGAGCCGTTTCCACTACACCAATAGCCGTTCTCATAGGCCCATTGTGCCATGTGAGGAGGATCGACAGTTTCGGATGTCAGGCTGGATACAACGATGGACATAGCGGTAGGCCCACAGGCGTAACCGCCAATGGTGTCTGTGCCGTACAGTTCGTACTTCCAACGTTCGTCCAACTGGTTGTAGTAGACCACCTGCGTCTCACCATCTGAGAAAATGACTCCGTCATAGGAAAGTCCCAAGGCAGAGAATTCGGTTTCACTCAGGCCCTGGTAAACACCATCGCCCAACAGAACGGTGAGGTTTTGCGCATACTGGCTTGCCAGTAGCTTTTGGTCGTCTGACAGGTGGAAGACCTGATCGGCAAAATAAGCCTCGCCATTGTATGAGATGGTGTAGACTCGGATGGTCTCATAAGTCGGCTCGGGAGGTTCCTCGGTTGTGGTGTCAGGTGCAACCGTTTCCGTGCTTTCTGCTTCAGGCTCAGAGGGGACTTCTCTCACCTCGTCTGTATAGGTGAACGAATAGAGTTTGTCCTTGTTTGCTGCAAGCAGGCTCTCCATATCATCCTTGGAAATGGAGGTCGCGTCAGTGTCTTTATAGGCACAGTACTGGGAAACGATTGCATTGGCGTTAAACACCACATCGGAACCGAACGGATTATTGACTTCCTTACTGTCGCAGCCGGAAGCAGCGAAATCACTGTCAATCCGTGCCAGCACATCATTGAGTCCCTCAGAGAGGATCATGCTGATGCCGCTGTTGATATCCGCCAAGTTCTGCACCAGCACCGTATCATCGGAAATCCCGTTAGGAGTATCAGTGCCATCGCCAAACAGGGATCCGAATATCACCGAGGGCAGCATGGCAATAATCAAAACCGGAAGCAAGATGACGGCTACGATGGGAATGATCCACTTCTTTGAGGATTTTGCGGCCTCAACGGCCGCCCCATGAGCGCCGCCAGTTGCGGCACCCTTTGCGATGCTGGCAATGGCTTTACCGGTTTTCGCAGCGCCAGCTACTGTAGATTCAGCAGATGACTGTTGCTGTCTGTTCTCTTCACTCATTAGACTTTATCCTTTCTCTTGGGTACGGGCGGCATTTGAGGAACAATGCGCTCCTCATACCGAATCTTATCGTCGCCATCCTTATAGGGAGTCTTCTCGACAGTCGGCTGTGCATATTGCCTGTACCAGGAAGAGCCATCTAACGTCTCTACGGTATCGTAGGGGCCGGTAGGAGCCATATACTGCTCAGTGCTATACATAGCAAACTCCCGTTCAGACTGACCATCAGGAGCAACTTCGTGTCCTGTGATGCGGCCTCCGCCAATTTCCACATTGCGGAATGTGGGAGGCGAACTGGGAACACCAGCCCCCTCGCGGACAGTGCCGGGAGATGGGGCCGTGGGGGTGGCAGAAGCCGTGTGCGTAGCAGTTGTGATCACGCCGGTCGATGTGCCTCCTTCAGAAACTGGTTTTGCTCCCACAGGAGAGGAAACCACCGGGTTGGGGGCACTGGGCGCCGCCCACGGTTGAGTTTCGGGTGGGATAACACCGGCTGCTGATCCTCCATCGAGGGTGACAACATCTTCGCCGTTCATTGGGGCAGGCGCCGTGGGAATTGTGACCGGATCATCCGTTTGTATCTCACTCGCCGCAGCACTTGAGTAGCCAAGATAACTGGTCAATGCTTCCGATGCCTGTTCTCCGGTGATCGAACCGACAGAGGATATATCTCCCTTTGCAACAGCTCCGATCACACTAGTTGCAAACTTGCCCCCGCTTGCTAAGCTGGAGCCGAACATAGCACCACCAATGATGCTGCTAAGACCAGATCCGGTACCTGTTGCACTTGATGCTGCAGCATTACCCACAGCTCGTTTGGTGACCCCGACAAGGCCGTTTCCGCCACCGGTAAATGCTGCGCCGGCTGCCTGACCACCATTGTGTGTACCGTGCGAGGAGTGACGATTAGAAACCGTGCTTCCAAATGCACCTGCAGCAGTGGCGATACCACGGCCGGCTACCATGAGTTCTGCCAGCATACTTCCTCCTGTCCTGCCAACATTGACTCCTAGGGAAGCCATGAAGCTATCGATCTTCTGACTCACTTTGAGGAACCCAATGGCACACAGGAACCAGATGAAGATATTGCCGGCAACTTCTTCTTGACTGGACGCTGCAATGGCACTTTCCACTTCACTCTCATCGATGGCAAAAGCAGTTGTGGACAGAGCACAGGTGAGCAGCACGAGCACAAGGATTGTAAATATGCGTTTTCGCTTCATGTCTACCTCCTCATATGGACAGCGGATTGGCAAGGAAGTTGCCAACCATGCTTGTGAACAGGCGCAGGCACCATGCATTCATGATCAAAAGGAAAAGCTGACCACCAAGCATTCGGCACCACGCGCTGAATACATTAGATGTGCTTTCTGACGCACCTGTCGCAAACGCAATGGGCGCCGTATAGATCAGAACTCCGACAAGGATATATCGTTCCGCTGCCTCAAACAGGAGCTTGATATAGTTCCAGGCAATGATGATCACAAGGATCAAAACAATAAGGCTCACGGATCCGGAGGCGAGGCATCCGACTATCACCGTGAGCACGCTACCGAAGTTGGAAAACTCAATGGGAGGTAGTGCTGTATCGACAACCCAGCCATATGGTGTGCCGGCGATTCCCAGGATGAGCACCATGATCTGATCGGCAAACAGTGCCAGAAAAACGAAGAGGATAGACTTGATAGCGAGCTTGGTAGGGTCCTCCGCACTAAGGCCCACACCAAGCCCGAAGTTTTTGAAGAGCTGCCACACGAGGTTCAAAAGGATAAAGCCAACAGCAATCGCTACAAAGACTTCGTAGAGTGTCTCAGCGGCTGGAAAGTAACGCAAGAAAGTGCTCATGTCACAACCCAGCGCTCCAAGAACGGATCCTGTGACCAGGTCCAGCAGGTTCATGATCTGCGTGGCAATCCACTCAACAATGCTGTCTAAGATACCCATGTAACACCTCCTGCGTCAGATCAGAAGCAGCCCAACTCGTCGTCGAAGCTGCTCTCAGGCAGGAAGTAAGCCGCTGTCAAGCATATGGCGATACCAGCGACGATACCGGATACCAAGCAGATGATGCTTTTTTTCATGTCTTGTTTCTCCTTTAAGGCGTCCAAGTGCCACCGGCGAAGAAAGGCGTCACATAGGCCATGATAAAGCCAAGGCTATTCAGGATAGCCCAAGTAATGATGATCCGCTTCAACCAGGCGCGGGACTCGTCAACCGTCCGTCCGGATCTGGAGAAGTTCATCAGAAGAAGCGCAACGGCAGCCGTAACAACTGCGGCAATAGTGCTGATACTGAGGATTTGCTTATACACATCCTGCATGATCGCACTCGCCTTCGTCCAAATGGTATCCGCGGCGAAAGCACGAGTGGAAAACATGCTCAGCATCGTAGGCATCACAAATGCCATATACAGTCCACGACCAACGCTTACATTTCTGAATCGCTCCTGCAGCTTCTTGACGACGGCAGGTTTGTTCTGATTCATACTGGGAAGTCCTCCTTTCAACTAGAGCCGAAAAGAAAAGCCAGGGGCTTGGGCAGTGCGACCCAAACTCCTGGCTTATGCATGAAAAATGCCCCCGGCAGAGCAGAGGGCCGTCCATCGATGAAACTTTTCGACGCTATCATCTTAGCATTTATGGAATACAGATGCAATTAAGCAGGACTTCAAATACAGTTCGGAAATAGTTCAATTTTAGTTCAGGGCAGAAATTGCTTGATGATTTCCATACAATCACGAGCCGTATAACCCCATAAAATGCGGTCTATGGCTTTGATCGCCATATTGAGGTAACTGTGATAAGTCACCATCGACATTTGGAAACCTATTCGCTCGAGCTCTGCAAGGATTGCTTCACGGTTGGCCAGCTTCCTCTCCGAGAAGTAGGTGAGATAGAGGATCTGGTACATCAACTCCCCATGATCCGGATCCAGCCTTACCGTGTTCAGCGCGTTTTTGATGATCTGAAGCATATTCTTGCTCCGTATGACCGTGCGTGCGTATCCTTCAAGCTTTGAGCCGGATAAATCAACCCCAGCAAGCTCTGCATTGACCTCCAGTGTGGAAAGCCGGGTTCCATGTTCCATCTCCATCCTGACATTCATGTCAGACTCCGAGATCTGGATCGCATAGGCCACCTTGCGGTATTGCTTGAGCAAGTACCTGGTGTTGTGATACTTTTCCACCGGCTTGCGTTTCATCGGCTTGTCCTCCAGATGATCTACGCCAACCTGAAGGCCAGTCTCAATCTCAGTCTTCAACGCTTCCTTCTCAAGCGCAAAGACGGGTGTGCTGTCAGAGGTCATGATTTCATCTCCTTTCCGAGTGTGGATTCTTTGGGCGGGTCACGACTACTCTTCTCCTGTTCAAACATCTCCCAGTCTAAAGAACTGTAGAAGACTAATGGAATCTGCCGAGCAAAAAAAGAGGAGCGAACCACCAGAAACACCTGTATTTTCAAGGACTTTCTGGCTTTACCTATTGTTTTCTCTGGCGGGACGCGAGACTCGACGCTGATATCGAGTTTGCTGTCGTCTGCTTCCACCACATCAATCGCCTTAGCAATACCAATGATCTCGCCAATCCTGCTTAGTTCGAGTTCCTCACAGCCTTCACCGTAGATCATCTCACGATAGCGGCACATTGAAATGACAGAGCCGCGTGAGCTGGAAAAACTCACACGGCTGATAATTCCATATTCGCCGGCCTTCAACATAAAGCGTCCGACTCGGGACTTTGACCAGCCCCAACGACGAGCAAGGTAAGTATATGAGAGCAGCGGCATACCTCGCATATTGGAGTAATAGACAACCGGCATATACTCAGATCCTCGCACTTTGGGGTCATTCAGGATTGTGTGGAGCCACATATCCATGATGGCGTCCAATTCACTGAATACAATTCCGACTTCCTTTCGTGCAGTCTTCAGAAGCAGTCTGCCGACAGGCAGCGGGAAGAAAAAGAATCCCGATCCTTTATAGCTGTAATAGTTATACTGTAGGTGTGTGCAGTGCTCTTTCCAATCGGCAATCGTGAAGCGGAGTATTTCCTTTTCCTCATCCAAGATCTCAAAGGTAAGGAATCCATGATTCTGGAAGCACTCCATCAGCTCAAGCGCCTGAGTCTTGGAGTGGACTCGAAGGATTCTGGGCAATGCACCGAGTTTGCAGATCCACTGACCCGGTGCCTCCATATATCGGTCGCCATTGATCACGCGTTCATTGGATCGAAAATTAGCGTAGCTGAAGAGCGCCATGAGACTGAATAGATGGACAGTTCCTTCGTTCCGGAAATCCTTGTGATCATTGAAGTGTCGGAACCACGGCTTATAAACTCTTACCTTCGGAAAGCACACCAACTGTTGTTTTTGTGTGCAGCTCATCTCATACACCTCCTTCCTGACAGAGTTATAAATAGAGTCGATTCCAAGTCCCCTGGTCAGGGGGACACAGGCATTTCAGCCTCGGCCCATGCTTGTGGGTGCGTCGTCCCTCGGTTTGAGACCTAGCCGGACGAGTGTACCATTATTTTCCCGTGCTGTCGTCGCAATGGAGCTTGACCAGGCCCCTTTCACTTGCTCATAGTGGCTCGAACACGGTGATGTCTTGGAATCGTATTCGGTTTTCAAGGTACAGTGCTGTGGTAACAGGTTGAGAGTCTGCGGTCGGCAAGTCATAAAACACCTCGAATGCACCTCTCGTAATGAATGTAGAAATGGCACCCTTTTTGACCACCCTTCAAAAAAGAAAAATTTCCCCATCGACTAAAATAGGCTGATGAGGTATTATGAAAATGCATTGAAAACAAAAATAGCACGCACCCACCATTTAAGGTGAATGCGTGCAAATGATAAGTCGGGAGGAAGCTTTGATTTTGGACTAAATCAGCATACTCACTCCATAGAACCGACTGTATGTCTATTATAGGTCAATCCTCGTTGCGGAATTCGATGGCAGGGGAGACGACAGCGTTGGCAAAGCCTGTGATGGGTACCAGAGTACCGGCGCCGGCCTTGGCGGCCAGCTTCTGGTACCAGCCCATTGCTGTGGTAAAGGCCGACAGGCCGATGAGCGTGGCGCTCGTCAGTGTGCCAGCGTCGGTAAGTGTGAAGCCCAGGGCCGCATACAGCGTGCGCAGGCCCTCGCCCAAAAGGCAGATGGCGCCGCCCACGAAAAACGCCCACAGGCAGTCCTTCAAAAGCGGCGAGGGCGGCGACGCGGCCTTGCGCATCTCGTCGTATTTTTTTGCGTCCAGTTTCATTTTTCTGTCGCTCCTTCTGCGAAACATATTTGCGGCGGCCGTTTTCATACCGTCCCCAAAGCCGTGTTGGATGCGTTCCGGCCCGGGAAGGCATAGGATCTTACGGCAGTGGTAAAAGTGTTTGCAGACGCGGGGCGGAATATGTGCGCGCAAACGCGAAAAAACAGGGCGGGACGCGCTTCGGCATATCCCGCCCTGTTTCGCGGAAAAAAGCGGCGCGCCGCTTCCCGAAAAGGGAAGCGGCGCGCCTGTTGGTTTGATTTGAGCAGGTGAACCTACCAGTTGTTCACTGCGTGCTCGGCAAAAGCCTGCAGATCGTCGATCTGCAGCACGGTGCCGTCGTCCAGCACGGCTCTGCCTGAAAAGCCGCCGAACATCTGGTGGCAGCAGTTGTCCACGAACAGCGCTTTCATGCGGGTGGTGCGGTCATAGCACGGCGTCAGGGTCAGGTCCAGGCGGCCCTCGTCGTCATACAGCCGCCAGGGCTTCATGTATTCGGTGTCCAGGTCAAAATGCACGCGGCCCAGCTTATGGTATTTCCCGTTGTAGAACAGCATGTTTTCGGTGGCCTGGCTGGTGTTGCCGAAGCCGGTTCCCAGGTTGAAACCGAAAATTTTGCCGTCCACTGTGCCGGTGCCGTTGGACCAGTACCATTCATTGTGGAACGGCCACACGCCGCGCCCCCAGTCCAGCAGGCCGAAAGCGCCGTCTCCGAAAATGTATTCCTTTCCTCCGCATACCGCCCGGCCGCGGGCCGTCATGCAGTTGATCTTGTGGTTATAATAGAACGCTGTTTTGTATTCATCAAAGGGGATATGGATGACCAGAGAATAGGGGTTTTTGCGCTCCAGCGTGATGTTCGCTTCAAAATCCGGCGCGAAAAACGAAAGGTAACGCGTGTCGCCCTCCACTTTAAAGCGCAGGTGCACGCCGCCTTTGTCGTAGCATATATCGCTGTCCTGCTCGGCGTTTTCAGGCAGATGCAGGCTGCCGAAGGGCAGGGCGAGCAGCTTGCTGATATTGGCGATGACTTCACCCGTTTTGAAGTTGAACAGCATCACCGCTACCTGGCCCGCATAAGAGGCATGGCCATATGTAAACTGGAGACACTTTTCGCCGTCGGACACCTGATAGAAGTCCCATTCCTTGATGCGGTAGAACGGGGCTTTGATATCTGCGCGGCGGTAAGTACAAATGGACCGTTCCGAATAGCCGGGCGTGATGACGCCGTGTTCGTCCAGCACGGGGCCGGGCGTGGTGATGTGGCGTTCCTGCATGCGTATTCCTCCCCCGGACGGACGCGTTTTGCCGCGCCGCCGCAAAAGCGTATTTTTAAAGAGCTTATTTACAAACAGTATAGCACACATCCGCCCATGCGGCGTAACAAATTTGTCGGCGGTTATTTGTGCTGTTTTGCGCGGGTACCATGTGCCGGTACATATACCAAAAAAGGGGCCCGCTTTGCACGGGCCCCATGAAAGGAGGTCGGGCCGGAAAAAGAACGCCCCGGGATTCAGTTTTGGGCGGCGCTTATTAGCCGTAGTAAGCTTCCCTGTACAGCTCCTTGATTTCGGACACCAGGGGATATACCGGGTTTGCGGTGGTGCACTGGTCCTCGAACGCCTTGTAGGAAAGCTCGTCGACCTTGCTCATGAACTCGGCCTCGCTGACGCCGCAGTCCTTGATGCAGAGCGGGCGCTCGGTGACGGTCATCAGTTCCCGGATGGCCTTCACAAGGCAGTCCACTGCCTCGGAGATGGGCGTGTCCGCGCTGCACAGGCCCACGCGGCGGGCGATCTTCGCATAGCGCTCGTCGGCCACATATTCCTTGTATTTCGGGAATGAGGCGAACTTGGTCGGTTTGGTAGCGTTGTATTTGATGACATACGGCAGCAGGATGGCGTTGGCGCGGCCATGGGGAATGTGGCACTCGGCCCCCAGCTTGTGCGCCATGGAGTGGTTCAGGCCCAGGAACGCGTTGGTGAAGGCCATGCCGGCGATGCAGGACGCGTTGTGCATCTTTTCGCGGGCCAGCGGGTCGCCGTTGTAGGATTTCTCCAGATAAGTGAACACCATTTCGATGGCGTGCAGCGCAAGGCCGTCGGTATAATCGCTGGCCATGACGGATACATACGCCTCAATGGCGTGGGTCAGCACGTCCAGGCCGGTGTCGGCCACGATGCTCTTGGGCATCGAGCGGGTGAACTGCGGGTCAATGATGGCCACGTCCGGCGTCAGGCGGTAGTCGGCCAGGGGATATTTGATGTTGCCGTTTTGCTTATCCGTAATGACGGAGAAGCTGGTGACCTCGGAGCCGGTGCCGGAGGTGGTGGGGATGGCGACCAGTTTGGCCTTCTGGCCCAGCTTCGGGAACTTGAACGCACGCTTGCGAATGTCCAGGAAGCGCTGGCGCAGGCCGTCGAAGCTGGTGTCCGGATGCTCGTAGAACAGCCACATGCCCTTGGCCGCGTCGATGGCCGAGCCGCCGCCGATGGCGATGATGACGTCCGGCTGGAAGGCGTTCATGGCCTTGACGCCGCGCATGATGCACTCAACGGACGGGTCGCTTTCCACGTCGGAGTAGATCTCGCTGTGGCAGTATTCCTCGCGCTTGCGCAGGTAGTACAGGACTTTGTCCACATTGCCCAGCTTCACCATCATCGGGTCGGTGACGATGAAGGCGCGGGAGATGCCCTCCATCTTTTCCAGGTACTGGATGGAATCCTCCTCAAAATAGATGCGGGGCGGCACCTTGAACCACTGCATGTTGACCCTCCTCTTGGCGATGCGCTTTTTGTTGATGAGGTTCACCGTCGTGACGTTCTGGGACACGCTGTTCTTGCCATAGGAGCCGCAGCCCAGCGTCAGGGAAGGCGTGTTGGTATTATAGATGTCGCCGATGGCGCCCTGGGAGGACGGGCTGTTCACAATGATTCGGCCCACGCGCATGGCCACGCCGTATTCATCGGCGATCTTCATGTCGCCGGTATGAATGACGGCGGAGTGGCCCAGGCCGCCCAGCTCCAGCATCTTGTTGGCGTAATCAAAGCCCTGCTGCTTGCTGTTTACAACAAAGTAGGCCAGCACCGGGGAAAGCTTTTCCTTCGCCAGCGGATGGTTTTCGTCCGGCGAGGAGATGGGCGCGATGAGGATCTTCGTTTTTTCGGGCACCTTCAGGCCGGCCTGCTCGGCGATCCAGTTTGCAGATTTGCCCACCAGCGGGCCGTAAACGCCCTTGCTGGGGTCCGGGAACATGAATTTCGTCAGCTTTTCCGTTTCTTCCTTGTTGAGGAAGTAGCAGTTGTTGGCCTTCATATAGTCTTCGAACGCTTTGGCGATCTCTTTGTCCACGATGACGGCCTGCTCGGAAGCGCAGATCATGCCGTTGTCGAAGGTCTTGGACATCATCAGGTCGGTGCAGGCGCGGTGCAGGTCCGCGGATTTTTCAATATAGCACGGCACGTTGCCCGGGCCGACGCCCAGCGCCGGCTTGCCGCAGCTGTAAGCGGCCTTTACCATGCCGGGGCCGCCCGTGGCCAGGATGGTGGCCACGCCGGGGTGGTTCATCAGCGCCCCCGTCGCTTCGATGGACGGCGTGTCGATCCACTGGATGCAGTTCTCCGGTGCGCCGGCCTTCACAGCGGCCTCATATACGATGCGCGCAGCCTCGGCCGAGCACTTCTGCGCGGACGGGTGGAAACCGAAGATGATGGGGTTGCGCGTTTTCACGGCGATCAGGCTTTTGAACAGCGTAGTGGAGGTGGGGTTGGTGGTGGGGGTGACGCCTGCGATAACGCCTACAGGCTCGGCCACTTCCACATAGCCCTCCATCTCGTTCTCGTCCAGCACGCCCACGGTCTTTTCCTTTTTGATGTCGTGCCAGATATACTCGGTGGCAAACATATTCTTGATGACCTTGTCCTCGTACACGCCGCGGCCGGTTTCCTCCACGGCCATGCGGGCCAGCTCCTGGTGCTTGTCAAGGCCGGCCAGCGCCATCTCGTGCACGATGTGGTCGATCTGTTCCTGATCCAGCGTCAGGAATTCCTTCAAAGCTGCCTGGGCTTTTTCCACCAGGCCGTCGATCATTTTGTTCACAGGGTTCTCCACGGTCTCCACAGCGGGGGCCGGAGCGGTTTTGGCGGTCGTCTTTTTCTCTGCCATCAGTTTGTCCTCCCAAAGTTCATTGATATGGTTTGAACGGTTCGTTTTGTGATTTTAGGATGCTTTCTCACTGACACTATCATACCATATCGTTAAAAGTTTATCAATGTACAACACGACGAATGTTATAAGTTTAACAAAGTTCTTTTGTGCATTCTAACAAAAGAAGAGGAAAGAAGATTGTGAAAAATTTCTGCAGAACCGGCACGAAATGCGGGATATACCGCCGGCTTGTTTCGTTTTTGGATGTATTTGTGTATAATGAAAAGAAAACGGCGCCTTACGGCGCAAAAACAAATTGCAGGCGCGCCAAGCGCAGGGAGTAAAAAGCTATGGAATGGACAGACATCAAGACGACGGTGCCGGCGGTTTGGGCCGAAACAGCGGAGGCCATTGCCACGGGCATCTCGGGCGGCGGCATCTACATCGAGGATTACCGGGATCTGGAGGCCCAGGTGGAGGCCATTGCCCACGTTGACCTCATCGAGCAGGAACTGCTGGACAAAAGCCGGGATGAGGTAGCGGTGCACCTGTACATTGCGCCGGACGAGAATTTTGCGGAGATCGGCGAGCTGATGCGGGACCGCCTGGAGCGCGCCGAGGTGCCTTACCGGATGGAGTACACGGGTGTGCGCCAGGAGGACTGGGAGACGGGCTGGAAGGCATACTACCACGCTATGGATATCGGCACACGGCTGGCTGTGGTGCCGAGTTGGGAAGCGTACGAAACGGACCGCACGGTCATCACGCTGGACCCGGGAATGGCCTTCGGCACCGGCACGCACGAGACCACGGCCCTGTGCCTGGAAACGCTGGATGGCCTGGTGAAGGGCGGCGAGCGCGTGTTGGACATCGGCACGGGCAGCGGCATTCTTGCCATTGCGGCATTGAAATTGGGCGCGGCCAAAGCGGAAGGCGTGGACATCGACCCGATGTGCGTGCGCACGGCAGGCGAAAACGCGGCCCTCAATGGCGTGCAGAACGACCTTACGGTACTGGTGGGCGACCTTTCCGAAAAGGCCACGGGTGTATACGACGTCATCTGCGCCAACATCGTGGCCAATGCCATCATCCACCTGGTGCCGAACGTACCCGCGTTGCTGGCAAAGCATGGAACCTTTCTGGCCAGCGGCATCATCGACACCCGCAAGGATGAGGTGATCGCCGCGGTACAGGCCGCAGGCCTTGCACTGCGGGAGGTAAAGGAAAAGAACGGTTGGGTGGCGCTGGTGTGCGGCCACACAGGGCGGGAATAACTGCGCGCCAAGCACAAAGGCGGAAATACCGTGCATACGCCGGGTGCTAAATTATCTGCCACCGGGCTGAAATGGATTGCGTATGCCTGTATGCTGCTCGATCATTTTGCATACGCCTTTTTGTATTACCGCTCTCCTGCATGCATTGCGCTGCGCACCGCCGGCAAAATGGCGCTGCCTATTTTCTGCTTTCTTTTGGCGGAGGGCTATTGCCACACCAAAAGCGTGCGCCGCTATTTGATGCGGCTGCTGATGCTTGCAATGATTTCGCAGCCGTTTTACAGCAGCTTTTGCGGCTGAGTGTATACGCGCGAATGGAAATTTACGGTATTTTCGGGCGGAGGCAATGTGCTGTTTACGCTGTTTCTTGCGCTGCTTTCGCTTGTGGCATGGGAGCACATCAAGCCGTTGTTCGCACGGTGCGCCGCTTGCACCACCCTTTTCGTCTGCGCCGCTCTTCTTCCTTTGGATTGGGGCTGGTATGCGTTGGCCATTGTTTGGGGCTGCTTTTACATGCGCGGCCGCAGCGGCCGCCCGGCTTTGCTGCTGTGCGGTATCTTTGCGGTAATTGTCGCGTCGCTTTGGCTTGGCGCGCTGCCCAATTTGGGCTCGCAGTATCTGCAATTTTTCGGTGTGTTTTTTCGCTTTTGCCAATGCGGCTGTACGACGGCACGCCCGGCGCCGGTGCGCGCGTGAAGTGGAGGTTTTACCTCATCTATCCGGCGCAGTTTATCTTAATTCCGCTGCTTGGCATGCGGCTTGCGCCTTAAACAGCGCACCGCAGTGCCGCGCCCTTGCGCCATAAATACACAGAAGGAGTTTTATTATGCCCCACCGTTATTTTACAACTGATATCTCCGGAGGCACGGCCGTGCTGTCGGGGGCGGACGCGCATCACCTGGCCCATGTGATGCGTGCCCGGCCCGGCGAGACCGTTACGCTTTGCGACGGCAAGGGCACGGACTATGCCTGCGCGGTGCGCGGCTTTGCCCCCGATACGGTAGAGCTGGAAATCCTTTCCAGCTCTGCCAGCGTATCGGAGCCGGGCGTGCGGGTTACGCTATATGTGGGTTACCCAAAGCAGGATAAGCTGGAGACAATCGTCCAGAAGGCTGTGGAGCTTGGCGCCGTGCGGATAGTGCCGTTTTTCAGCCGCTACTGTGTGGCTGCGCCAAAAAAGGAAGAGCAGAAAAATCTGCGCTATAACCGTATCGCCTTTGAGGCCGCCAAGCAGAGCGGACGGGGCGTGGTGCCGCAGGTGGAACTTCCGGTAACATACAAACAGATGCTCGCGGACGCAGCGCGCAACGACGCGGCATTTTTTTGCTACGAGGCGGGCGGGGAGCCATTACTTAGCCGGCTGGGCGGCGCCGAGACCATCGGCCTCATCACCGGCAGCGAAGGCGGCTTTTCCCCCGAGGAAGCGGCCGCGGCCCGCGAAGCGGGATGCGTACAAATCGGCCTGGGGCCGCGCATCCTGCGTTGTGAGACCGCGCCGCTGGCGGCGCTCGCTGCGGTAATGACCCTGACCGGCAATTTACAATGACCTTCCCGCGCGCCGCCCGGCGTCTGCGGGCAGGCGAAAGGGAGTTTGTATTTTGCCTAAGAAAACTTTGGTCCTTACCCTCGCGCTGGTGCTTGTGGCGGCGCTGTTCGCAGGCTGCTGGGGCAGCTCCGGCAGTTCGTCCTCCAAGCCTTCGTCCAGCTCCTCCATGGCGCCCAGCTCCTCGTCTGTGACATCCGGCTCCGGCAGCATGTCCGGTTCCATGTCCGGCTCTATGAGCGGCGTCCCCGGCGACGGCGGCGCTGCCTCCGGCCCTGTTTCCGGCAGTATGTCCGGCAGCGGCGCGGGCGGCGCTTCTTCTTCCGGCTCCATGAGCGGTTCCTCCTCGGCTGCGGCACCCGCCGCAGCCCCGGCGGACGGCGACGGCTGGATGACGCGCCTTGTCAACGCCGGGAACCCTCTGCCCGAGGGTTTTACCGTGGAGACCGTGGACATCAGGGGATACGAAAACCGTCCTTTTGACAAGCGCGCGGCAGCGGACCTGGAGGCCATGCTGGCGGACGCCGAGGCGGCGGGCTGCAAGCTCTACTTAGTGTCGGGCTACCGCAGCGTGGAGCGGCAGACGGCGCTGTTCAAGCGCAAGACAAATTCCTTCATGGCGGAGGGCTTCAGCCGGGAGGAGGCCGAAAAACAGGCTGCCATGTGGGTGGCGCGTCCCGGCACCTCGGAGCATAACACGGGCCTTGCCGCAGATATCGTTTCGGCGGACTGGTATTCGAAGCACAGCGACCTGACGGCGGATTTTGAAGACACGCCGGAATTTGAATGGCTGTACGCCCACTGCGCGGACTACGGCTTCATCCTGCGCTACCCCAGGGGAAAAGAAAATGTCACGGGCGTGACGTATGAACCGTGGCATTATCGTTATGTAGGTAAGGATGCCGCGAAAGCCATCATGCAGGCGGGCGGCACCCTGGAAGAATACACCGGGGCGCATACCGCCTGATGCGGCGGTGCGCCCGGGAAAACGGGGCGTGGATACGAGTGGCATTCATAAAAAAATACGCGGGCACGGTATTGGGCGCGGCGCTTCTGCTGGCGCTGGCCGTGTTCGGCATTACATATCGAAACGAGATCTGGGCCGTGCTGACGCAGCAGGATGCGCGGGATGCGTTTATTGCGTTTGTCCACGACAACGGTTTTTTGGGCCTTCTGGCATTTTTGGGCCTGCAGGTGCTGCAGGTGGTGGTGGCCGTGCTGCCCGGCGAACCGGTGGAGCTGATGGCGGGGCTTTTGTACGGTACCTGGGGAGGGCTGGCCTTGTGCCTTTTGGGCGTGGGCCTTTCCAGCGCCGCAGTTTATTACTGCGTGCGTGCCGCGGGTGCCAGAGCCATCGACGCTTCCGTTCTGGCAAAATACCATTTTCTGCGGGACGAGGCACACGTGAAGTTCTTTTTGTTTCTGCTGTTTTTCATCCCGGGCACGCCCAAGGACGTGCTCATCTATCTGGGCCCGTTCCTGCCCGTCAGGCCCCATGCGTTTTTTCTCATCTCCACACTGGCGCGCATCCCGTCGGTGATCACCAGTACCTTTGCGGGCAGCCAGTTCGCCGAGGGAAGCTGGGACGTGAGCCTGGTGGTGTTCCTTGCCACCGGGGCTGTGGCGGGGCTGTGCGTGATTTTTCAGGACCGCATTCTGGCAGGCATTGCCGCGCTGAAGGGGAAATTCAGTCTGGAAAAGCACGGGGATTTGTGATATACTGCCTGTGGATTTCCCAGCAGAGAGCTGGGGACTGATTTTCCAGCAAACATAAAGGAGCGACAACGATGCGTGAATATAAGATCCTGACGGATTCCACCACGGACCTTTCGCCGCAGCTTGTGGCGCAGACGGGCGTTACTGTACTGCCCATGACCTATACCATCGGCGAAAAAAGCTATCGGAACGACCCTGAGGAAACAGAACTTTCTTCCGGGGACTTTTACGATATGCTCCGCGGCGGGGCTATGTCCACCACCAGCCAGATCAATGTGGAGACATTCCGGGAAGTGGCGGGTAAAATGGCGCGGGACGGCTTCGACGTGCTGTATGTGGGCTTTTCGTCCGGGCTGTCCGGCACATTCAACTCCGCGCGCATCGCCTTCGAGGACCTGAGCGCAGAATATCCGGAGCACAAATTCCTCGCGGTGGACAGCTTGTGCGCCTCCATGGGCGAGGGCCTGCTGGTCTACCATGCGGCGCAGCAGCAGAAGGCGGGCCGCAGCATTGAAGAAACGGCCCGGTGGCTGGAGGAAAACAAGCTGCATCTGGCCCACTGGTTCACGGTGGACGACCTGAATCATCTCAAGCGCGGCGGGCGTGTGTCCGGCGCGGCGGCGTTTTTCGGCACGATGCTCAACATCAAGCCGGTGCTGCACGTGGATGACGCGGGTCATCTGATCCCCATGGAAAAGGCGCGCGGCCGCAAGGCCAGCCTGGACGCGCTGGTGGCGCATATGGAAAAGGACGCAGTGGACCCGGCCTCCCAAACGGTGTTCATCAGCCACGGGGACTGCCGTGCGGACGCGGAATATGTAGCGGACCTGGTGCGGGAAAAATTCGGCACGCAGGATATCCGCATCCATTCCATCGGCCCGGTCATCGGCAGCCATTCAGGCCCCGGCACAGTGGCGCTTTTCTATCTTGGCCGCACGCGTGGATAAAATACTTGAAGTATAAACCGGATTTAAAATAACAAAACAAGCCCCCGGCCGCGCAGGATAGACCCGCGGCCGGGGGCTTGTTTGTATTCGCAAAATATGCACGGAAATACCTGAGGCGGCGGGCAGAGTTCCTCATTGCGCGCGTTCCCGTTTTTTGCTATGATGGGAACAGGAATCATCTGCTTGCCGCGGGCGGTTTTTCGCGGCGGAAAAGGGGGAATGCAGCAATGAGCGCACAGGAAAAAACGGCGGGCGGGCTTTCGCGCCGCAACCTCTGGGCGTATCCCGTGGGCACCGTGGGCCGGGATATGGCCGGATGCATGTTTACCAACTATCTGCTCACCTATGTGTTGTTCACCAAAACGCTTACGTCGGTGCAGTTTGCCTGCATCAGCGTCATCATGGTGGCGGCGCGCGTATTCGACGCTTTCAACGACCCGATCATGGGCAACGTGGTGGAGGCCACGCGCACGCGCTGGGGCAAATTCAAGCCATGGATCGCCATTGGCGGCGTGCTGAGCGTCATCGTGTTCATCACCTCGTTTTCCACCACGCTTCAGGGCTGGGCTTATGTGGCGGCCTTCGGCTTGTTGTACTTCGCGTACAGCGTCGTATTTACAATGAACGACATCGCCTACTGGGGCATGGTGCCGGCGCTGGCGCGCCGCGCCGACGACCGCAACCGTCTTACCTCCCGCACGGTGCTGTTTGCGGGCGTGGGGCAGTTTCTGGGCGGCATCGTTGTACCCACGTTTACGGCGGGCAGCCTTGTGATCGGCGGCAACGCCGTCACCGCGTACCGTGCCGTTGTCCTTATTGTATGCGCTGCGTTTACGGCTACACAGCTCATCACGCTGCTTGTGGTGCGCGAGCCGTCTGCGCGGGACGAAGCGCCCGCCGAAAAGGTCGGCATCCGGAAGGCCTTTTCCACCATTGCCCGCAACGATCAGCTTGTCTGGTGCGCCGTTGTTTTTCTGATTTTTTCCGTGGCGCAGACACTGATGGGCGGCGGCCTTTCGGTGACATACCTGTATTTTGAATTCGGCTACAACGGCCTGCTGCTGTCCATCTTCAGCATTCTGGGCAATGTGGCGGGCGCGGTGCTGATGCTCGTGTTCGCGGCTCTGTCCGGCCGTTTCACCCGCGCGCAGCTGATGAAGGCAGGCGCTTTCGGCGCTGCGGCGGGATACCTCTGCATCATGCTCTCCGGCCTGTTCATCCCGCGGGAGATGTGGGCGCTCAAGTTCACGATGCTCACCGTGAGCAACCTGTTTGCATTTCTGGGGCAGACGCTGGTTTACCTTATTATGATCATCTGCATTGCAAATACCGTGGAATACAACGAGTGGAAAACGGGCCGCCGGGAGGAGGGCATCGTCTTTTCCGTGCGGCCCTTCATCACCAAGCTGGGCACTGCGCTGGTGCAGCTTCTGGTGCTTGTCATCTATCTGGCGGTGGGAGTGCGCGCCGTGACGAACCAGATCTCCGATTTGGAGAACGCGGCCTCCCAGGGGCTGATCACCATAGCGGAAAAGACAGAACGAATCGGGGCGGTGCTGGCCTCGGTGCCCAGCGGCAAAAGCGCCGCGCTGCTGGTCTGCATGACGGTCATCCCGGCGGCGCTTCTGTTGGCTGCTTATTTCATCTACCGTGTCAAATATACGATCACGGAAGAATCTTATGAAGCGATGGTGCGGGATATTGAGGTGCGCCGCGCGGCGAAAGGAGAAACAGCGGAATGAAAGGCTGGAAAACGGCACTGGCGCTGGGCGCCGCGGCCGCGGCTGCGGGAGCTGTGGCCGGAGAGTACTTTTACCGCTTTGCGCTTACACAGCAAATCGACAAAACAGCGGCGTTCAACGCGCCGCATAACCGTCCCACCGGCGCGCCCCGGGGCACGCTGGCGGCGGACAGGGAATGGCTGAACGCGCAGCCCCATGAGGATTGGTGGCTGACCTCGGGCGACGGCCTGCAGCTGCACGCTCTGTGTGTGCGCGCGGGCGGGAATGCGCCCTGGGCGGTGCTGTGCCACGGCTATACCGGGCAGGCATCGGGCATGGCGGAATACGCGCGCCGGTTTTATGACGCGGGCTTCAGCCTGCTGCTGCCGGACGCACGCGGCCACGGCCAAAGCGAGGGCAGGTATATCGGGATGGGCTGGCCCGAGCGGCGGGACATTGCCGCATGGGTGCAGCGTGTTACCGCAGAGAACGGCGCGCCGGATATCGTGCTCATGGGCGTGTCCATGGGGGCCGCCACCGTAATGATGACGGCGGGAGAGCCTCTGCCGCCCAACGTGCGGGCTATCGTGGAGGACTGCGGCTATACCACTGCATGGGAGGAGTTCCGTTATCAGCTGAAAAAAACCTATGGCCTGCCGCCGTTTCCCGTGCTGTACACGGCAGACGCGCTGCTGCGCCGCCGGGCGGGCTTTTCTTTGCGGGAGGCCAGCGCTGCGGCACAGGTGGCGCACTCCCGCACGCCGATGCTGTTCATCCACGGCGGGAAGGATGCCTTCGTTCCCTTTGCCATGCTGGATGAGGTGTATGCGGCGGCGCGGTGTCCCAAGGAAAAATATGTGGAGCCGGATGCAGGCCATGCGGAGTCCCTGCGCATGGCGCCCGCGCGCTATTGGGCAAAGGTGTTCGGATTCATCGGCCGCTGGATGCCGCTGCCCGGCGCGGAGCGGACAGTGGCTGCGGACCCGGCGGAAAAGCCGGTATAAGGCGTCGCATACATAAAAGAAAAAGCAGCTTGAACACAAAGAAGGAAAGCATATCCCGGTGCTTAAAACAGGGCGGAGACGCCGTCCACGACTCCGGATCGTGTGAAAGGGTCCGGCTGAGCGAAAGGATGGCCGTTCCGGTCGGTGAGGGCGGCGCGGGCCGCGTCCTCCATACGCTTGTACCGGATCTCTACGGAGAGAGGGCCGGGCATGCGGTAGGGGACGAGCGTTCCGGCGCCGGGTACGGCGGCCCGCACGGTGCGGTAGATGTCGTCGCACACAGCTTGGGGATGGCGGCTCAAAGCAGACGTCCAGGAGAGCGCCTCCTTCGTCACAACGGCGGCGAGGCCGGGAAACAGCGCACGGGCCTCGGCCACACAGGCGTCGTCGCCCGCGCAGAACAGCACCGGAACGCCCAGCTCGCCCGCGTATGCCGCGTCGATGGCAAGCTCGCCCGCTTCTTTTCCGTCCAGCTTATAATATTGGAACGCGGTGGAACAGAAGGTGTGGGCCAACACGGCCCGGGAGGTGTTTTCCCGCGCATGATAGCCGATGAACAGCACGGCGGTATAGCTTTTGTCCATGCCTGCAAAACGGCCTCTGTGCCCGCTGCCCAGCAGGATGCGGCAGCGTGGGTCCAGCAGGTCGTACTGCAGGTTTACGCCTGTGCCGTGCGCGTCCCAGACGACGACCTCCTGCGCGCCTGCGTCGAACAAAGCACGGGCCGCTGCGTTCGCCTCCCGCGTGGCCTGCAGGCAGGCGAACCGGTAGTTTTCTCCGCTGCCCAGGCCCTTTCCCGGTTCGCCCACCACACAGGCGGGGCCTTCGCAGTCTACCGCGATATAAAATTTCATGGCGGCACTCCTTTTTCCTTTACTTGAAGCGTCAAACGTTCACAGCTTCAGCAGCCCCAGCCCCGAGCCGAGCGGTTTGCCTTGCAGCAAAAGCTCCTTTGCGCCCCGCTGCAGAGACGTGCGCTCAGGCAGCGCGGCGTCCGGGATACCCGGTGCGCCGAACAGCCAGAGACGGCCGGAATTGTCATCGGGATCCCAGTCTGCCAGCGTGTAATCCTCCATAAAATTGCGAATGCCGGAACCGGGCGGGAGCAGCTCCTTCACGCGGGGCGAAAGAAGCCATGTGCGGCAATAGGTCAACGGCAAAGCGCCGTCGCGGGCAAAAAAGTCCGCACGCCGCGCATAGGAGGCATGGAGCGCTTCGGGCGTACACATCGCATCACCGGGAATATGCACCGAGAGCGCGGGCGCGCCCGCCGCCGCGCCCAACGGCCCGGCAAGCTCAGCGGGCAGGGGAAGCGCCTCGAATTCCAGTGTGCCGAGGCGGAGCAGCCGCCCGCAGAGCTGCCGCCAGACCCAGAAGCCGCGGTCGAACTGCCAGCGGCCTGTCCAGCGGTGCGTCTCGTTCAGAAAACGGGAAAAGCAGCCCATCGTGGCAAGGTAGACATCGTCGGGAACGCCCCGCGCCGCATAATGTTTGCGCGCCTCCAATGCGGCGGACAGCAGCACGGCCAGCTCCAGCAGCCCATTGGGGCACAGCGGCGCGCATTTCGCCTGAAGTTCACGCATGGCGGCTTCGGCCCGCGATGCATCCAGCAGAGCGGGGATATGGCGCAGCAAGGGTGCCGCCTGTGCCGAAGCGGCCTGCGCAAGGCAGGCTTCGGCGGCGGGGCCGGGAATCGAAAGCTCGATGCACAGCGCGTGCAGGGCCGGGATGTCAAAGGCTTCCATGGCTGCCTCCTTGTTTGTTGTGCAAAGGCCGGCCCGGCCCCTTCGCTGTAAAGGGCTTTCCGCCGGGCCGGCCTGCGGCACCGGTTCCGGCCGCCCTTGAGCACGGCCGGAAAAGCGCGTTATTTTTCGGTAAACTCGGCCAGCTCCACTGCGGAGCCGCCGTGTGTGCGGGAGTGCTCGGCCGCCAGCGCCATCACGTGGCTTTCCACCGAGGCGTCCACCGAGGTGAGGCCTTCTGCACCGCCTGCGGCGATAAGCTCGCACACATAATCCATCATCAGCGCGTCGCCGCCGCCGTGACCGGCAAAGCGGTCGGGGATGGTGCCCAGGTCCAGAACCTGCTCGGGCTGTCCGAATTTGCGCAGGTACAGTACGTTGGCGTCCATATCGCCTTCGATCTCACCCATCGTACCCATCACCTTGATGCTGCGGTAGCATTTTGCCGTGAAGGCGCTCATGGTGAAGGTGGCTGTCGCGCCGCCGGCAAAGCGCATGGAGACGACCTGGTGGTCCACCACGTCGTTGTCACACCGGTATACGCACCGGCCGTAGGGCCCTGTGCGCAGCGCGTCATACAGCTTTTCCTCGGTGGGTTTATTCACCAGCACCGAGCAGGGCCACTCGTCATTGCCCGAACGGATGCCGCTTTTGTCATTGAAAATGTAGATCTTCTCCGCGTCGTAGGGGCATCCTTCCTTACAGGCGCAGCCGGAAAGACAGCGGTCTGCACTGCCATCCGGCGCGTTTTCCGCGCGGAACCAGTCCAGAGAGCCGTAGGAGGAAACGCTTTCGCAGGGAACGCCCATCAGCCAGCGGATGATGTCCATGTCGTGGCAGCTTTTTGCCAGGATCATGGGGCTGGATTCCTCCGCCCGTCGCCAGTTGCCGCGTACATAGCTGTGGGCATAATGCCAGTAAGCCACGTTCTCCACCGCGTCCAGGGATTCGATACGGCCGATGGCACCTCCGCGCAGCAGCTCGTACAGCGTGCCGTAGAATTTGGTATAGCGCAGCACATGGCACACCACCACCACGCGGTTCGCCTCATGCGCTTTTTTTTGCAGTGCAAGGCATTCGTCCAGCAGCGGAGAAATGGGTTTTTCCAGCACAAGGTGATAGCCCTTGTCCAGCGCGGCCAGCGCCTGCGCCACATGCTGGCGGTCCTGCGTGGCAATGATCATCACATCCGCAAGGCGCGGCTGGGCCAGCAGCTCTTCGCCTGTGGCAAAGCAGCTTCCGGCGGGCACGCCGTAATTCGCCTGCAGTGCGGCGCGGCGGTCGGGGTCCGGGTCGGCCCCGGCGGTGATCTTCATTTTTTCAGGGTGCTGCTTCTGGAAGGCGGCATACGCCTCCAGCCCGCGGATGCCCAGGCCGCAGATGGCAAATGTAACGGGTTTGTCCATGGTAGTTCGTCCTTTCTTTTTTTTGCGGATAACAGCGCGGCCGGATGCGGCGCGCTTAGAACCCGTATTCACAGAACGGAACGCCATCTATCCGGCGGATTTTGCGCCCTGCTGCGTTAAATTTCCTTGAAATAGCGCTGCTATTCCTGCGAAAATTTGCCTTGCATGGCACAAAATCCGCTCGAATATCCGACATTCCTTATCTAAGAATACAGATTCTTAGATATCGAGCTTGCAGGCGGAGACGATCTCCCCCACCGCGTAGCTGCCGAACAGCGTGCCGTCCGGGCGCAGCGTATAAGGCAAGGCGGGAGCGGAAAGCTCGGGGATGTCCGCGCAGACGCCCGCGGCAAACGCGCGCATGCGCGCTGCGGCGGTGGAAAGCCTTGCGGCCACGCCGCCCAGGCGGAGGTCGATGATCTCGAAACCCTGGGGCCTGTTTGTGGCTTCCCACAGCGCGCGCCATGCGGTGCGAAGCGCCTCCGTCGCCGCAATGGTCCCGGGCAGGGCTTCGGCAAGGCGTGCCGCCAGAGCAAGATCCTTTCGGAGGACGGCCTGCGCGGCCTGCTCGTGCCAGGCGCATTTGCCGGCCAGCACGCGGGCCAAAAGGGAGTAAAAACGGAAAAGCGGTTCAAAGGCCGGGTTTTCATCGGCATACCGGGTATAGCGCGCCTCAAGCTCCGTATAATGCGCGCTCATGGCGAGCCCGGCGGTGTCGGCGGCAAAGAGCTGCACCAGGGGGTCCTGATACAGCAGGAATTTGGCCGCGTTGACAGGCCGCAGCGCGCCCGAGCGCATGCCGGGCACGGCGTTGAACAGCGAAAGGTCCAAAAACGCCTGTGCATCTGCACCGCAGCAGCAGGCAAAGCGGCGGGCGAGAGAGCCGGCATCGTATGTGCCGGTATACATGAATTCGGCGTACAGCTGCATGCCCAGCAGAGCGGACGTGAGATTGGCCTCGGCGCCGTTGTCGCCCCAGGCCGTGGCCAGCACCAGCGGCACACCCGCTTTTTTGCAGGCGGTCAGCGCTGGGACGGCCGCAGCCAGCGTTTTGGCGTAATCCGGCGCAGGCCCGCACCATGTCCAGATCCCGCCCGCGAATACGGTGGGCGCGGGCAGTGCTGCGTGCTTTTGCAGCATATCGGTATACTCCTGCTCGGTCTCGTGGTAATAGTCCCAATACACAAGCGTCACATCCGGCGGCACGGCGGCCACTGCTTCGGCCGAGGGCATACCGCTGTCATAATAGCCGTCGGTGGGGGAATCGGGACGGAAATACATATCGCTCCACATCATGGCCGAAAGGCCGTGGCGGCGTGTGATCTCCAGCACACGGGAAAGATGCCGGCGGATGATGGTGTGGGGGTCCTCGTAGCCGTGGCGGCGCAGGTGCGCGCCCAAACCGATGCCGTGGGCCTCGTCCATGCCGATGTGGATGCGTTTGGAACGGTAGGGCGCGGCGGCAGCCGCGATAAGCTCCTCCAGGAATGCGTAGGTTTGCGCATCGTCGGCCAGCAGAACCTCCTCGTTGTCCTTCAGATGCGCCAGCGCGGGCCAGTGCAGCGCGCGGTTCAAATGGCCCAGCGTCTGGATGCAGGGACAAAGCTCGATGCCCAGCATATCGGCATAATCATCCAGCGCCCGCAGCTCGTCTGCGGAATAGCGCCCGCGCTGATAGCCGAAGTAGGGCTGGCCGGGCACCTCATAGGTGTCCTCGGTGTACATCATGCCCAGGTTGAGCCCCATCATGGCCATTTTGCGCAGGAAAAACCGCAGCGTGTCCGGCTGCAGCACCGCATTGCGGGAAACGTCGAACATCATGCCCGTTGTTTCAAAGCAGGGCGTTTCCTCAATGCAGAAAGCGTCCTCCGCCCAGTGCTGGCGCAGCAGTGAAAGTGCGCGGTATACCTGTACGGGTTCGGCCCAGGTGACCACCACGCCGTCCGCACGCTTTTCCGCGCGCAGGCAGCCGCCCTGATGCAGGGCTACGCTCAGGCCTCCCTGTCCGGCGCGGGCAAAGCCCAGCTCGGGGCCGATCTCCGCAAAAGCAGCGTCAAAATGCTCCGGCAGCTGGCCGGAGAAGGAGAGAATTTCGTTCATGGCCGTCTCCTTTCCCTGCACGCGGCAGGCTTACAGCAGGCTGGCGCTGTCCGCGTCCAGATACAGTGTCGCAGCGGGGTGGCGCCGCAGGATGCTGGCGGGGCAGGCGGTGCGGATGTCGCCCAGCAGCGTATCGCGTACGGCGCGCGCCTTGGTGGCGGCGGGCACCACACAGAACACCTGGGCAGCGTGCATCAGTGCGGGCACTGTCAGCGTCAGCGCATGGGTGGGCACGTCGTCCAGAGTGGCGAAGCAGCCGTCATGCACCTGCTGGTTGCGGCATATCTCGTCCAGCGCCACGGGCTTTACCAGGGCGGGGTCGTCGAAATCGGCCACGGGGGGGTCGTTGAAGGCGATGTGCCCGTTTTCCCCTATGCCCATGCAGGTGATGTCCACGGGGAAACGGCGCAGCAGCTGGGAATAGCGGGCACACTCGGCTGCCGGATCCCGGGACGCCGCGGTCCCATCCAGGCAGTTAACGGATCGAAAGGGCACCTTGGTGAAGATGGCCGCCCGCAGAAAATTGGCAAAGCCCTGGGGCGCGTCCGGCGCAAGGCCGATGTACTCGTCCATATGAAAGGCGTTCACACGGTTCCATTCAATGCCCGGCTGCGACGCAAGCGCGGCCAGCATCTCGTTCTGCGAGGGTGCGGCGGCGAAGATCATATTACACTCTTCCTTCTGCGCCAATACGCCGCGGATGGCGGCGGCGGCTTCGTCTGCGGCGCAGAAGCCCATTTCCGCGCGAGTGTCGTAGATCTTTACGCGGAACTGGTTGATGGAAATGGTTTTTGTCATTGGAATGCCTCCTCTCGGTTTTCAAAACACACGGCGCCGTCCTTGAACACCATGGCGATGCGGACGGTATGGTCGAACACGGCAAGGTCGGCCGCGCGGCCCGCCTCCACGCGGCCGTAAAAATCGGAAAGGCCCAGTACGCGGGCGGGGGTTTCGGTGATCATACGCACTGCATCGGGCAGGCTGGCGCCGGCCAGCGTCACCATTGTGCGGACCAGCCTGTCGGCTGTGCAGATGCTGCCCGCGAAGGCCGTGCGGTCCGGCATTTTGGCGACGCCGTCCTCCAGGATGACGCGCTGGCCGTTTTCCAGGCTGCCCAGGATGCTCTCGCCCTGTGTCTGTCCGGCGCCGCGCATGGCGTCCGTGACCAGCACCAGCCGCTGCGGGCCGATGTGTCTGTAGGCAAGCTGCAGCAATGGAGCGGGCAGGTGGCAGCCGTCGGCGATGATCTCGCTGGACAGCTCATCGTACAGATACGCACTTTCCACGATGCCTGCGTGGCGGAAGCCGGCCTTGCGCACGATGGTGGACATGGCCGAATACAGGTGCGTCACATGGCGGTAGCCGCAGGGAATGGCGGCACGCACCGCTTCGCTGTCGGCCTCACTGTGGCCGATGCTGGGCAGTACGCCGCGCGCCAGCAGCGCAAGCCCCATCTCCCGTGCGCCGGGCAGCTCGGGCGCGATGGTCCAGCGAAGGATGTGCGGGCAGGTGTCAAGCAGCTCGTTGTATTCGGCGGGGTCCGGCTCGCGGATGAAGCGCGGGTCCTGTGCGCCGCACTGGCTTTTGGCGATGTAAGGCCCCTCGATGTGCAGGCCCAGAAGCTTCGCGCCGTCCGCAAAGCCGTCCCGGCAGCGTTCAAATACAGAAAAGGAGCGCAGCAGCTCTTCCTTTGAGGCGGCCAGCGTAGTGGGCACCATGGCCGTGGTGCCGTGGCGGAGGTGCAGCGCGCTCGCGCCGTGATATGCCTCCGGCGTGCCGTCCATAAAATCGTGTCCGCCGCCTCCGTGGACGTGGATGTCGATAAAGCCCGCGCTGACGTACAGGCCGGCCAGGTCATATACGAAGTCCGCCGCCGCGCCGCTGTCCGGCGGCAGGACGGCATCCACAGCCTTGCCGCGCAGCAGAATATCGCAGCGGGTGATGCAGCCATCCTGCACCAGGCGCCCGCCGCGCAAAAGTGTTGTGCTCACAGCAGCCCCTCCTTTTGCAGAATGTCCTTCAGCGCCGCGACGCTCTCGGCCGTGGCCGCCGCACCGCCCGCTGAAAAGCCCGCGCCGCCGGGCAGGCGCATTTGTTCCTCCGTCAGGTGGGAATCCAGACGGTAATGGGTCTCCATGGACAGCCAGCCCGCATAGCCGTCCGCCGCAAGGCGGCGCAGCAGAGCGGGATAGCCCACCTGCCCCGTGCCCACCTTTACGCAGTAGCTTTCCGGCACAGCGCGCACCGCGTCCTTGATGTGCACATGGGCAAAGAAGGGACGGATGGCCTCGTAGCCGTCCGGATAGGGCGTTTCGCCCAAGGGGTCGTACAGGCAATTGCCCGGGTCGAAGATTGCGCGCACACGGGGCGAGCCGATGGCTTCGACAAGCCGGGCCAGCGCCGCATGGTTCGAGGTGTTGACGCTGGGGTCCGCCTCCAGCAGCAGCGTTTTGCCGCGCTGCTCCAGCAGGCGTACGGGCCGCTCAAAATAAGGCGCCAGCGTTTCGGCGGGCAGGGGCCCTTCCTCCGGTGCGAAGAATGCAAAGCCGCGGATGAACGCGCAGCCCAAAATGTCCGCCGCGGCGCACAGGCGTTCCAGCTTGGCCAGCTCGGCTTCCACAGCGTCCGGTTCCGGCGCGCATTTGTAAAACGAACCGGCCAGGCCGCAAACGGTCAAACCCTCGGCGTCCAGCCTGCGGCGCCATGTGCGCAGCGTTTCAGCCGGAAGCATGTCGATGGCAGTGTCCTCCACGCTGCGCAGCTCCAGCCCTGCCAAGCCGTTCTGCCTTGCGAACCGTACGGCCTCGTCAAAGCTCTGCGTCACCTCGTCGGTGATGAATGAGATTTTCATAAGAACCTCCATGTGCCGCGTCCCATAGCTTGAAAAGGAACGCGGCACGTCGTTTTTACAGGGATGAGGGGAAAACGCGCGGGCTTAGAAAACGATGGGCCTGCCCGTGCGGGTGGATTCGTAAATAGAACAGATGACGCGCACGGCCAGCGCGGCCTCCTGCGGGGGAATGGCAGGAGAACGGCCGTCGCGTACGGCCTGTGCGATATCGCGCAGCAGGCAGATGTGGCCGTAATTGCCGATTTTCGTCGGGTCGCCCGCACCGCCCACGCGTTCGCCCATATCGGGGCGCTGAGGCGCGTCGGCCTCGTCGAGGAACTTCCACTCCAGTATGCCCTCGTCGTTGAATACGACGGTGCCCTTTTCGCCGTGAATATAGAAGGTGGACGAAAAGCCCGGATATGCCGTGGTGCAGCCCTGGATGACGCAGATACCGCCGTGCTTCATATTCAGCACGGCCGCGGCGGTATCCTCCACAGGGATGTCGCGGGCCAGCGTCTCGGCGCGGCCGTACAGCGTGGAGACCTCGTCGCCCAGCATCCACAAAATAAGGTCGATGCCATGCACGCCCTGGTTCATCAGCGCGCCGCCGCCGTCCTGCTCCCAGGTGCCGCGCCAGCCCGCGCTGTTGTAATAGGCCTGGTCACGATAATATTTCAGGTCCGCTCCGGCCAGGCAGATCCTGCCGAACCTGCCCTCGGCCACGGCCTGCTTCACAGCGATGGCCACAGGCATCATGCGCCGCTGGAAGATGCACTGCATCTTCGCGTGGGTGCGCTCCACCACGCCGATCACATCCGCGATCTTCTCCGGCGTGATCTCCATAGGCTTTTCGCACACAATGGCCTTACCGGCTTCGGCGGCGGCTTTGCACACCTCGCCGTGGGTGCCGCTGGGTACGCAGACGCATACGATGTCCACGGCAGGGTCCGCCAGAACGTCGTGATAATCATAGTAGACGTGGGGCACGCCGTGTTCGGCGGCATAAGCGTCGGCCTTTTCCGGGATGATATCGCACGCGCCGTACAGCACGCAGCCCTCGCCGCGCAGGGCCTCCAGCGCTTTGGCATGGGTGAAAGCGATCACGCCGCAGCCGATGATGGCAAAATTCATACTCTCAAATCTCTCCTTTTCGCCGTGCAGGTCACACGGAGTTCTGATTTGATGGTACTCCCTTTTGCTCAAAAGAGATTTGCATATCATCCCATAAAGTTGGCAAATCGTCAAAACATAGGCGCTGTGTACAAAAAAGCAGCGTCCGTGCCGGGGCAGGGCGCTGCTTTCGGAGAATATCAGTACAGTCTGCCAGCCGCCGCGCCGTAGCTCCTGCAGAAGGCACGGCCGTCGTAAGCGGGCATTGCGTCCGTCAGGGCATCCAGCGCAACGGGCGCGCCTCCCTGCGCGCGGGAGGCCGTGGCCGCCAGCATTACTTTGACGGATTCCAGCAGTGCGTCCGGCCCCGCCAGAAGATTGGGCTTGCCCTCCATATAATTGCAGATCTCGCACATCAGCGCCTCGTACAGGCGGTTGGAGTCCATGCGGAAATGGTGGGTGGTTTTGGTCGTCATAATGGTGAGAACAAAGGGCTGCCAGGTGCCTGTGAAGGTGTTGAAAACAGCGCTTTTTCCGTTTTCGTACTGTACGAAATAGCTCTCGGAGTACTTGCCGCCGGCTTCGCCGCGGCCCATGTAGCGCACGCTCTGTGCGCCCTGTCCCAAAATGCCGCCGATGGCCTCGGCAATGTGTACGCCGTAGTTGAATTCGTCCACGCCGGCAGTGCCGAACACGTTCACCACCTCGCCGCGCTCCTCTTCAGGCAGCGCCAGGAACTGCTGCACTTCGTAAGCGTAGCGCGCGCTGGACGCGCCGAGGATCACCGCGCCGTCTTTTACAAGCTGTTCCACGCGGCGGCAGTCGGCCAGATTTCCCACCAGAGGCTTGTCGATGAACACAGGCTTGCCCTGCTCGATGAAAGGCATTGCGCAGCGCAGATGGTCGTCCCAGTCGCAGCCGTGGATGAAGCCGATGTCGCACATCGCGGCAAGCTCCTCCAGCGTATTGCAGCGCTTTTCCAAGCCGAAGCGGCGGATGAAGCCCTCCACCTCGCTGTCCGGACGGAAAGAGTCGTTGTACACGCCCACATAGCGTGCACGGTCGTCCTTTTCCATGACCTCGCCGAATCCCAGAGGGTGGGAGGTGTCGATGTTGACGGCGCCGATGCGTATCATAAATTCAGCACTTCCTTTTACGGGCCGCCGCACAGGCGGCTGTTGTTTTGTTTGCATTATAGGGCTGTTGACAGGCCCGCGTCTTTCCGGGCCGTTTTGTTTGTCAACGGCCTCATTATAAAACGAAACCGCCGGGATTGCTTTGCATATTATCCAGAATTTTTTGCTTTTTTTTCGCCGGCGGCAGCAGCCTTACCACAGGCTGCTGCCGCCCTGCCGCTGAAAGTTGAAATAACGGCTCTGCCCGTTGCGCATGCGGTATTCCATGGGCGTGCAGTTTTCCTTCGCTTTGAAAAAGCGGCTGAAATAGTGGATGCTCTGGAAGCCCACAAGGTCTGCGATCTCGCTGACGCTGGTGTCGGTGTTCACCAGAAGCTCCTTGGCCTTGCGCAGGCGGATACGGTTGATGTAGCGGATGGGCGTGGTGCCGTACACCTCCTTGAAGATGCTGATGAGCGTTGTTTTGTTGACGCCCGCCAGGGTGGAAAGATCCTCCAGGCTGATGATGCGGGAATAGTTGAAATCGATATACTGCATCAGTGCGGCAACGTCCACACCCTTGAACGTGGCGACGCGGGGCGCCTCCTCCTCGGGCGCTGCGGCGGGCTGGCCCAGCCGTTCCCGCACGATACGTACCAGCATCTCCAGCAAATAGCCGCTGATGATGGAGTAATAATAGGGGCGCTGCTGGGCGCTCTCTGCGATGATCTTATCAAAAAAGCGCACGAACCATCCGAAATCCTGCAAATGGAACATATCGCCCACGCGCACCAGATCCTCGAACAGCGCGGGATCCGCCACGGTGAATTTTACATCCAGCATTTTCAGCGGCGCAGCGTTTTTTTCACCGCAGTGGATGGCGTGCAGCTGCTGGGGGCACAGCAGAAACACCTGCTCCTTTTCAATCTCATAAGGCTGGTCGTCCACATACACGGTGCCGCTGCCGCTCAGAATGCCTACCATTTGGAAATAGTTGTGGCAGTGCAGCTCGTTTTCCCAGTTTTGGTGGTACTTGCCGCACCAGAGGATGCTGCATTCGTTCATCCGTGTTCCCCTTCCTTTCACTGCTTTTCTACAATATCAGTATACAGCAACGCCATGCGCAAAGGGAACACCTGCGAAAAAATAGTACAATATTCCTAAAAAAAGTGTAAAGACACCGGCGGGAGGCGACGGTATAATGTGGGCAAGAGGGCCGGCCGGACAACGGGCGGCGGAAAAGGAGCTTACCGAACGATGAAAATTGCCGTGCTGATGGACGCGCCGCTGCGCGCGACGCTGCTTTCCGAAAAAACAATGGCCCGCCTGGCCGAATGGGGCGAGGTGGCCGTGAACGAAACGGACAAGGCCGAAAAAGAGACCGTCAAGCAGATCATTGCCGGGGCGGATATCGCCATTACATCCTGGGGCGTGCCGCAGCTGGATAAGGAAATTTTGGACTGCGCACCCAACCTGCGCTTTGTGGCCCACGCCGCGGGCAGCGTGAAGGGCATCGTCAGCGACGAGCTGTATGCCCGCGGCATCCGCGTTGTCAGCAGCGCGCGCATCCTCAGCTACGGTGTGTCGGAAACGGCGCTGGGCCTTACCATCTGCGCCTGCAAAAACGTGTTTGCTTTCAACGAGGAGATCCGCAACGGCGGCTGGGTGGAGGATTACAGCGTCATCACCGAGCTGTTCGACATCACCGTGGGCGTGGTAGGCTGTGGCTTTGCAGGCTCCCACTACATCGAGCTGCTGCAGGCGTTCGGCGTAAATGTGCTGGCCTATGACCCGCTGCTGGACGAAGCCGCCATCGCCGCCATGGGCGCGAAAAAGGCAGATTTGGATACGCTGCTGGCCGAAAGCGATGTGGTTTCGCTGCACGCGCCCGCGCTGGATTCCACCCGCCATATGATCAACGGCCGCGCGCTTTCTTTGATGAAGGACCGAGCCATCCTCATCAACACCGCCCGGGGCGCCCTGGTAGACGAGGAAGCGCTTGCGCAAGCGCTGCGCGGCGGCAAGCTGAAATATGCCTGCCTGGATGTGACGGACCCCGAGCCGCCTGCCGCGGACAGCTCTCTGCGCGGCATCCCCAACTGCATCATGACGCCGCATCTGGCGGGCCTTGCCAACAACGGCAAGCTGAAGATCGGCGCGCACGTGGCCGACGAGATCGGACGGTTCCTTACAGGTGGGGCGCTGGTGTCTGAGATCACGCAGGCCATGCTGGCCACCATCGCGTAAGCGCCATGGAACGTATCGTTAACACAGAGCTCGGCGTCATACGGGAACCGCTGCGCGCACCTTTCGGCTTCAAGGGAGGCACGCTGAGCGAGCTGTGGCAGACGGCCGTGCGCCTGACGCTGGACAGCGGAGCGAGCGGCATGGGTGTGGGCGTACAGAGCGTGCTCTGGTCCGACCCCGTCACCTTCTGCGCCTGTGACGAAGCGGGCGGCAACGAAAGAATGCTGGCGGTCACGCGCCGCGCGCTGGAGCTTTTGCAGGGACAGGCTTTCACAGACCCGCCCGGTATGACTGCGGGCCTGGTGCCGGAGCTTCTGGCGTTCGCCCGCAGACTTCTGGGACGGGCAGACGTGCCGCAAACCTTTGTACTCAACGCGCTGGTACCCGTGGATTTTGCGCTGTGGCAGCTTTGGAACGCAAAACGGGGGAACGGCACCTTCGACGCGCTGTGCGCGTCCTTCTGCCCGGAGCTGACGAACCGGGAAAAAGAGTTGGGGAGCATCCCGCTCATCACTTACCATACGCCGGAGGACGAGCTGCACGCCCTGCTGGAGGACGGCGCCTTTTTATTAAAGGTAAAGATCGGTTCCGACCCGGAGAAGAACGGAGACCCGGAGGCCATGCTTGCGTGGGACATCGGGCGCCTGCGCACCGTCCACACGGCAGCCGCCGGCTTTACCACGCCGTATACGGAGTGTGGCCGCCCCGTCTATTATCTGGACGCCAACGGCCGTTATCCGGACAGGGAATTTCTGCTGCGCTTTCTGGATGCTGCGGACAAGATGGATGCGCTGGAGCGCATCGTGCTGCTGGAGGAGCCGTTTGCGGGGGACCGGCCGGAACCCGTGCATGGCCTGCCGGTACGCGTAGCGGGCGACGAAAGCGCCCACAGCGCACAGGACGTTGCCCGCCTGACCCGGGAATACGGCTATTCGGCCATCGCCTGCAAACCCATTGCAAAAACGCTGTCCGTCACGCTGGAGATGGTGCGCGCGGCGCAGAAAAGCGGCGCGGCGTGCTTCTGCGCGGACCTGACGGTGCCGCCTGCGCTTTTGGACTGGAATATGTCTCTGGCGGCGCGGCTGCCGCGTGTACCGGGCCTGCGCGTGGGTGTTGTGGAGAGCAACGGCCCGCAGAATTATACCGATTGGCGCCGTCTGGACGCTATGTGCGCCGCGCCCGGAGCCGCCTGGCGCACACCGCAGAACGGCGTGTACCGGCTTGACGGAGGTTTTTATGGGGAAAGCGGCATTTTTGCGCCGCTGCCCGCTTATGCGGACACGCTGCGCCCGGTTTGAACAGGAGGGCCGCGCCCGGAAAGGAATGTTGAACCTTTGGATTTGAAAGTGCATTTTGCCGTGGCGGGCTGCGGCGTGATCTCCCGGTTCCATCTGGACGCGATCCGCTCCATCGAGGACGCGGCGCTGTGCGGCGTGTATGATCCTGTGGAAGCAAGCGCCCGTGCCGCGGCACAGGCTTACGGCACCCGGGCGTATCCGGATTACGACGCGCTTCTGGCAGACCCGCAGGTGGACGCGGTGTGTATCTGCACGCCCAGCCACCTGCATGCGCCGCTGGCACTGCAGGCTGTGGCCGCGGGCAAGCATGTGCTCATTGAAAAGCCCGTGGCGCTGACGTTGGAGGACTGCGACGCTGTGGCCGCCGCAGCACGCGCCGCCGGTGTTCAGGTGGGGGTAGTCTCCCAGCTGCGTTACGGCCCGGCCGTGGCGCGCGTAAAGCGCGCCTTGGAGAGCGGGGCGCTGGGGCGCATCACGCGCTGCGATTTGTATATGAAATATTTCCGCCCCCAGAGCTATTATGATTCGGGTACCTGGCGGGGCACACAGGCGATGGACGGCGGCGGGGCGCTGATGAACCAGGGGATCCACGGTGTGGACCTTGTGCGGTATCTGATGGGGCCGGCAGACAGCATCTATGCGCTGAGCGGCACGCTGGTGCGGGATATTGAGGTGGAGGATACACTCACAGCTGTAGTGGCCTGGCACTGCGGCGCGCAGGGCGTCATTCAGGCGTCGGTGGGGGATTACCCCGGCTTTCCGCGCCGCATCGAGCTGAACGGCGAGTCAGGAACGATCATTTTGGAAGAAGACCGCATCGTTAAATGGGAGGTGGCGGGAGACTCCGCTTACCATATTTATGAGCAGGAACCCGCGCCGGAGGTGCGCTCCCACAGTGAGGCGGGCGCGATTGACCCTTCGGGGCATGTGGCACAGCTGCGCAACTTTATCGACGCGGTGCGCGGCGAGGGGACGCTGCTGGTGGACGAGGCCGAAGGCCGCAAGGCACTGGCGCTGGTGCTGGCCGCTTACCGCTCCGCGGCCGAGGGGAAGCCCGTAGTTCTGTGACGCTTTTACCAGTAAAACTGCTCGGCGACGGTTCTGTTTTGGATGTTTTTTCAAATTCGGTGGGTCAGGATTGAACGATTTATCAAGTTTGCCTGCCAAATGCGGCGTTTTGAAATTTAATTTTGTGTAAATTGTTTTTACGAGGCGAAGGACGCAGCAAAGCCGTTTTTAGGCGGAACTGCCCGCGGCGCCTCAAAAAAAGTGCAAAAAAGGCCGCCCGGAAGGCGGCGGCCGAAAATGGAAGATTTGCCAAGAAGAATTTTTGCAGATTTGGTATAGTATAGGAGGGCAAAAAAGCACCCGGGGCACATCGACGCGCGCTTTTGCGCAAAAGCGCCGGTGCCTGGAGCCAACGGCTCCAGGATATTCTTTTAAAAGAGACCCGTGTGCACGCCCGGAATTGATGCCATGTACGGGCCGGGCTGACCGGTCGTCCGGCCCGTTCGGAAATAATGTTTCATCAGGAGGTCACTTATGAAAAAGGCACTCGCTTTGATCCTTTCTCTTGCGCTGGCTGTTTCGGCGCTCACCGCCTGCGGCGGCGGAGCATCTTCTTCCGCAGCCGGCAGCACATCTGGTTCCGCCCCGGCATCCGCCGCGCCCTCCGGCGAAAAGACGGTGGTCACCGTCTGGCACATGTATGCCGAGGATGAGGAAGTAACCAAGCCCCATCAGCGTCTGCTGCAGTGGGCCGAGAATTACAACGCCACCAACACCGATAACATCGAAGTCGTTGTGTCCGGCGCCAAAACGGCGGACGTCATCATGACGACGATCGCTTCCGGCTCTACGCCGGACATCTTCCAGAACTACTGGAACAACGCGCCCACCTGGGCGAACAACGGCGCTTTGTACGACCTTACCGAGTTTGTCAACGGCGGCGACGCCGAGTGGAACAAGGACGATTTCATCGACGCCGCATGGGATGTGTGCACCTACGAGGATAAGGTATATTCCATCCCCTTCACGTACAGCTCCACGTTCCTGTTCTACAACAAGGACATGCTGGCCGAGGCCGGCTGGGAAGAATTCCCCAAAACGATGGACGAGCTGATCCAGTGCATTGACGACTGCACGAAGGTTGGCGCTGACGGTTCCATTGAGCAGATGGGCCTGATCCCCGATTATCCCTGGCTGGACAACGTTCTGTGGCCTGTGGCGTTCGGTGCGCAGTTCATCGACGAAGAGACCAACACCATCACCTTCGATTCTCCCGAGATGCTCAAGGCTTATCAGTTCCAGGCCGACATTTACAGCAAGTACGGCTATGACAACGTGAAGCGCTTCATCGATTCTCTGGGCGCCCGCGCCACAACCGAGGACCCGCTGTTCACTGGAAAGCTGGCCATCCGCTGGCAGGCGGACTCCGCGCTGGCTTCCATGGTGGATGCTGCGAAGGAGACCGGCACCAACATGGGCATCGCCCCGATGCCGGCTCCCGCCGAGGGCGGCGAAGGCCAGGGCATGCTGAGCTGCGGCGTGTGGGAAGTGAACGCCAAAACGGCGAACGCCGAAGCCACGCTGAAGGTGCTCAAGAGCCTGACCAGCGCCGAGAACATGGCCTTCATGGCTGAGGGCGACTATGGCAACGGCGCGTTCATGCCGCGCAAGAGCGCTCTGGACGCGGTCATCGCGATGGACGGCGTTTCCGAAGAGGCCAAACAGGTGGCTGAGATGCTGCGCGACGGCGAGTTCCGTGCGTTCCCCATGAGCTCCTATGTCAACGAGTATCTGACTGAGATCAGCACTTACATGACCGAGGCGCTCGCCGGCAATATGACCGTAGAAGACGCGGCCAAGGCCGTTGTGGAAGCGGTGCAGCCCATGGCGGACGAGGCCGCCGGCTGAACAGACAAAAGAAACAGTAAAGAATAGAGGAAAGCGCCGGCTGTGCGGTTACCCGGCCCGGTCGGCGCTTTCCTTTTTTGTATCGCGCCTGTATTCCCAAAGCCCGTGCCGCGGGCCATCTCTACGAAAGCGAGGTTTTGGCATGAGAAATGCATCGGCCGCCAAAAAGGAAGGAAACGGGATCAAAAAACGAAAATCGAAACAAGAGCGGAGGTTCTTCCTCCTTGGCCTGCTGTTTGTCTCGCCGTGGCTCATCGGGTTTTTGTGCTTCCAGCTTTATCCGATCCTCTCCGCGCTGTATTATAGTTTTACGGATTTTAACATCTTCCAGCCGGCAGAGTTCACAGGGCTGGACAACTATGTCACGCTGTTCAACGACAAATATTTTCCGGTGTCGATCAAGAACACCGCCGTCATGTCCTTCATCGGCATGCCCATCGGCCTTGTGGTCGCTCTGGCGCTGGCCGTGCTGCTGTCGAAGGAGGTCAAGGGCATGCCCGCGTTCCGCACCATCTATTATCTGCCCACAGTGGTGCCCATTGTGGCCAGCGCCATGCTGTTTTTGTGGGTGCTCAACCCGGAATACGGCCTGCTGAACAACTTTTTGTCCTGGTTCGGCATCCGAGGCCCAAGCTGGCTGAGCGACCCGAAGTTCACCAAGATCTCGCTGATGATTATGGACGTGTGGCGTTGCGGGCAGAACACCGTCATTTTCCTTTCGGCGCTGAAGGCGGTGCCAAAGTCATTCTACGAGGCGGCAGAGCTGGACGGCGCGGGTCCTGTCAAGCGTTTCTTTAAGATCACTCTGCCGTACATTTCGCCCACCATTCAGTTCCTGGTGGTGATGGGGCTTATTTCGTCCTTTCAGTATTTCACGCAGGCGTATGTGTTTGCCAGTGTTTCCCAGGTGGGGCAGAGCATCACCGGCGGGCCGCAGAACTCGCTTTTGTTCTATTCGATGTATCTGTATATGAACGGCTTCAGCTACATGAAGATGGGCTACGCCTCGGCTATGGCCATCGTGCTGTTCCTGATTGTGCTGGTGGTTTCGTTCGTGGCCATGTACCTGATGGAAAAACGCGTCACCTACGACGTAGAGTAAGGGGGGAACAGCTGTGAAAAAATGGATCATCTCTGCAAAAACCTCGCGCACCGTGGGCAAGGTCTGCTCTTATATTCTGCTGATCTTTTTTGCCTGCATCTTTTTCATGCCGTTCCTGTGGATGCTTTCCACCGCGGTAAAGCCTACGAACCAGATATTTCTGAATCCGCCCAAGTGGATTCCGGACCCCATTAAGTGGGAAAATTTTGCGACGATCTTTAAGCGTATGCCGCTGTTCGCTTATACGAAGAACACGCTGGTGGTCGCGATTCTGCCGGTTCTCGGCCAAATCTTCGCCGCGCCGATGATCGCCTATTCCCTGACGAAGATCCCCTGGAAGGGTGCGAAATATATTTTCCCGCTCATTCTCGCCACAATGATGATTCCCTGGCAGGTCACGCAGATCCCGCTGTTCATCACATGGTCGAAGCTGGGGCTGGTGAATACCTTCGTACCCCTGGTGCTGCCCGCGTTTTTCGGCACGCCGTATTACATCTATCTTATGCGGCAGTTCGTAAAGGGCCTGCCCGACAGCGTCATTGAGGCCGCGCGCATCGACGGTGCGAACGAGTTCGTCATTCTGTACCGCATCGTCTACCCGATGTGCAAGCCCGTGCTGACGACGATCATGGTACTTGTATTCATCGGCGGCTGGAACGATTTGAACGGCCCTCTGCTTTATTTGCAGGACAGCACAAAGTATACGCTGTCCATCGGCCTGCAGATGTTCCTGACCACTGCGCGTCAGGAATGGGATCTGCTGATGGCCGCAGGCGTGATGTTCACCCTGCCGCTCATCATCATCTTCTTCCTTGCACAAAAACAGTTTATAAGCGGCATTTCCACGACTTCCGGCTTAAAATAAAAGCCGGTGAGCTGAAATCCTGCGCCCGTGCGTTTTGGCGCATGGGCGTTTTTTGTGAAACAGAACAGACAGAGTACAGAGTACCCATTTTGCGGCACCCTTGTTTTGGTGCGCTCAAAAACAAACAGAAAACAAGAAAGAAGACTCAGAACAAGCCCATTGGTATCATTGAGAAGGAGTTATCCGAATGCGTAAAGAAAAAATCATGCGTTTTTTCCTGGCGGCGGTCCTTGCAATATCCATGCTGGCGATGCCGCTCACAACCGCCTATGCGGAAAGCGTGTCGTCTTCCTCTGACGCGGCGCCGTCTTCCGCTGTTTCATCCTCCACCGGGACAGAGTCCTCCCCGGATGCTTCGTCTTCCTCCGGGGCGGCGTCCTCTCCGGACGTTTCGTCTTCCTCCGGGGCGGCGTCCTCCCCAGACGTTTCGTCCTCCTCCGGGGCGGCGTTCTCTCCGGACGTTTCGTCCTCCTCCGGGACAGAGTCCTCTCCGGACGTTTTGTCCTCCTCCGGGGCGGCGTCCTCTCCGGACGTTTCGTCCTCTTCCGGGGCGGCGTCCTCTTCAGGCGCTTCGTCTTCCTCCGAGACGGTGTCTTCGGATGTCTCATCTTCTTCCGGTTCTGCGGATACAGCCAGCGCCGCAACGGCGGCAGATACTGTAAACCTGGCGCAGGGAAAGGGCAATGATGCCTTCACACTGGAAATGGAAGGCGCCGGTACGGACCTTGACCCTGCCACCAAGGATACAACGATCCGCGAAAAAGAGGAGAGCATCCTCAACCGCCTGACAGACGGCTATTACGGCAGCGGCGAGATATTGGACGGCAATTGGAATGGCAGCGGCATGCGCTCCCATTACTATGAGGCATACCGGCAGATCGACCGCGCCATCACGCTGGATCTGGGGCAGCTGAGCCATATTGAATCGCTTTCCTTCCACATGCAGGAGGGCCTGGGATGGGGGATTTCTGCGCCGTCGATGGTCACCTACTTCCTGTCGGAGGACGGCGTAACGTTCCACCGCGTGGGCCGTGTTTCCCGCTTCGACGCCGTGAAGGACGAGGACCCGGACCATTATTATTCCGTGGTGGAAAACGGCAAAGAGGTGAATTGCCAGAGCTACTATTTTACGCTGGACGGCCTGAACTACAATGCGCGTTATGTAAAGGTCGCGTTTGAGCTGACAGGCACCTGGGCCTTTGCCGACGAGCTGGAGGTACGGGGCACAGCGGCGCCTTCGGATACCGCCGAAACGCTGCCGGATACTCCGGGCACGGATTATGAAGTTGTGAACAAATATGCCTGGACAGACCAGGCACGCGGCATCCAGCACGAGGCGCTGGCCTATGCCGGACACTGGTTCTCTTCCGCGGGCGGTGCGCTGCAGACCAGCCAGAAAACCGTGGAGGAGCTTCTTCCCATGGTGGGCTATGTGGACGAGGAGGGCAATATTACGGATAAGTTTTTTGAATCCGTTACCTTCCTGTCCCACGGCTATACACCAAATCTGGATACGCCGGATGACGATACGGATTACCATAACCTCATCTATGTGAGCAGTACGATGACCTCCAACCCCGATGCGGCACAGATGTGTGCCACCGCGGAGGACTGGCAGACCTATCTTGATTTTCTGTTCCACTACGGCGAGGGTACAGGCACGGCTTATAACCTGGACGCGCTGAACGAGGCTGTGGCCCTGGTGAAAGAGGCCACAGGCGACGCGGATTACAAAGTGGGCGTGAAGATTGCGTTTTATCCGCCCATTCTGTGCCAGGATGCCTTCGGCACGCTGCCCGGCGGCACCCATTCGCTGAATTTCGCGGTCTCGGATACCAATCCGGCGCAGCAGGCTCTGGCGGACCGCATGGAGGCCTCCAGGTGGTATCTGGACACCGTGATTCGGGAATTCAAGGCCAAGGGTTACGAGAACCTGCGTCTGGACGGCTTCTATTGGTACGATGAAGTGATGCACTACGACGTGGACCCGTTGGTTCTGGAAACGGTGCAGGGTGTAACGGATTACGTCCACAGCCTGGAGAACGGCGCGTATCAAATTTACTGGATCCCCTTCTACCAGTCCTCCGGGTTCCGCGCCTGGAAGACCTTCGGCTTTGACTACGCCATCATGCAGCCCAACTATGCGTTCGACGCCAATGCCTCCGAACAGCGCATTGCGGATACCGCTGCGCTGTGCAAAAAGTACGGCCTGGGCATCGAGATGGAATTCGGCGGCATCAACGACAAATACATCAGCCAGTTCCGCTCTTACCTCACGCAAGGGGCGGACGACAAGCTTGCCTATCAGAACAACAGCCTGATTGCCTGGTACACGGGCACATGGGGCATTGCAGAGACGAGCCAGAACGTCTCGGGCACGCGGTATATCTACGACGCGATGCATGATTTCTTCAGCGGCATCCCCACGGAGATGGAGAAGCCTGTCAAGAATCTTGCGGCGGCGGGCACGCTTACACTGGAAGCGGACAATGTAAAAAATACCGAAGAATTCAACAAGCTGCTGCAGGCGCTTCCGAAACTGGTGGACGGCAATGAAAAGGCCGGCGCCTGGAACGACAGCTATGTGAAGATCAATGCCAATCACGCGCAGGGGCCGTTTACGCTGACAGCGGATCTGGGCGGTATCGGGCAGGTGGAGCGTGTGGCGCTGGGCTCCGTTTCCAATCCGGGATGGGGCATCGGCGCGCCGGACAGTGTTTCATACAGTGTTTCACAGGACGGCCAGACATGGAAAGAGCTGGGTACTGTAACCTATGCGCAGGCGGAGATAAGCCCGGGAGCGGCCAACGGCTTCGAGACGGTCGAGTATGTGCTCAAGCTGGATGCCGCCGAAAAGGCCCGTTATATCCGCGCGGAGTTCGGCCACGGCCTGGACGTCTCCAAAGACCCGGCTGCGCCCTATACATGGCTGGGCGTGGACGAATTCACGGTAAACGGCACGGCGCCGCTGGCTTCGGGCGAGGGCATCGCATCTATGGGTACCATAACGTTGGAAAGCGGAAATGTCCTGAACAGTGAAAGCTTTGCAAACCTTCAGAACGTGGCTTCTGTGCTGCTGAACAACGGCGTCCTTCAAACAGGAAGCTGGGCGAACCAGAATACGCTGAACGGTGATTATATCGGCGTCCTGCAGACCGTGGCTACGGAGCCTTTTACGCTGCAGATCTCCTTTGACACTGTCGCTGAGGTGCAGGCTTTGGGGGTAGACTATCTTGCCTGGGTATCCGCGGGCATCGGCGCGCCGGATAAGGTGACATATTCCGCGTCGCTGGACGGCAAGAGCTGGACGGAGCTCGGCACCGTGGCGCAGGAGGACGCTCGCCGCTATGAAGCCATCGCCACGGGTATGGACGCCTACCACTTTGTACTGGAGACTGGTGCTCCGGTGCGTGTGAAATACCTGAAGGCCGAGTTTGAGCGCGGCTTCAACACGGACAAAAATACCAAATTCGGCTGGGTGGCTTTTGATGAATTCACCGTGGAGGGCGCGCTCACTTCGGAACAGCCCGCTCCCGTGTTCAACGAGGTGGACAGTGCAACAGGGATCCGTGTTGCGGCAGGGCTGGACACAGTGCCGGCCGGCGCGCATCTCAAGGTGAAGCCGGTGGATGCGGGCGACGCGGCATATGCTTCTGTGGCGCGCGCTTTCCGCAATGAAAATGTTGACCTTGCGGCATTTGATATTTCTTTGCTGCTGGATGGCGGCACGGTGCAGCCGCGCGGCGTGCTGAATGTGGCGTTCCCGCTTCCCCAGGGCTTTGACGCAGCCAAAACGCAGCTGTATCACGTAAGCCCTGAGGGCGAAAAAGAACTGCTGACGGCAAAAACAGCAGACGGCCTGCTGAATGCGGAGCTGACACATCTGAGCCTGTATGTATTGGCACAGCCGAAGGCGGGCGCCGAAAGCGGCGGCTCATCTTCTTCCGCTCCTTCGGGCGGGACGAGCAGTTCTTCTGCAGACACATCTTCCTCTTCCGGCACGCCTTCCGGCGGCGCGGGGGGCGCGTCTTCCGGTACGGCCGCACCTGCGCCGGGAATGCCCCGGACAGGGGATGCGTTCCCGCTGGTCTGGGTCACCGTAGCCGCAGCGGCTTGTGTGGTCCTGCTGGCTGTGCTGGCTTGGAAAAAGCACCGGGAGACACGCGCATAAAAAATGTGACATTTTGGTAAAAGCCGGATACATTCCAGCGGCGGTGTGCTATAATGGTTTCGAGCCAGAAGCTTGTGCGGCTGTGTGCCGGGCATAAACCGATGCGCATGCGCGCAGCTTTGGAAACATTGAACCACGCAGAACGGCAACGGGGCCGCGCGTCCGCACATGGCGGGCGCGCGGCCGTTTTTCAGCAGCACGGCTGCGCCGGTATATCAGAAGGAGGGACAAAGCGATGGAAGTATGGAATGAGCCGGCCGTTTTATTTGAAAAGAGCACGATGTTCACCAAGAGCAGATTCTGTAAGATCTATAAGGTCACATCGGAGAATCCCTCCGGCTATCTGCCCCATTCCCACGATTATATGCAGATTTGGTATATCACCCGAGGCTGCTGTGAGCATTGGGTGGAGGGGCAAAAGCATCTGATGGCCCGCGGCGATATCTTCATCGTTCCTCCGAAGGTCGAGCATCAGGTGGTGCGGCTGGAAGATGCCGAGATCATCAGCTGCGAATTTTCTTTCGACCATTTTTTCCCGCCGAAGGAGAACAGCGCCTATCAGCAGGTGCATGAAGCGGCGCTGAATCTTTCTTTTGCCTGGCTGTTCCTCAAGGATGCCGATGACATCCATTCCCAGTTTTCGCTTCGGCCTGAAACGGGAGAGCGCGTGAACACGCTGATGAACGCGATGCTGGTGGAATACGAAAACGGAGATATCTATTATGAGGAATTCCTGCGCGTGCAGATCATGGAGCTGCTGCTTGTACTGGCACGGGAATATTCTCAGTCGCCCCAAAGCCATACCGCAGCGGCCGTTTACGACAAATACAAGCCTATGGTGGAAGACGCCATCCGGTATGTGGAAGCGCATTACAACGAGCCGCTCAAGCTGGAGGATGTGTGCCGTATCTCCATGGTGTCCAAAACATATTTCTGCTATCTGTTCAAGCTGCTCACCCAGCAGACCTTGGTGGAGTATATTATGAACCTGCGCATCCAAAAGGCCATTGAGCTTTTGAAGGACCCGGCCAATTCCATTACCTGGGTGGGATACGAGGTGGGCTTCAACGATTCGACGCACTTTTCGCGCACATTCAAAAAGATCGTAGGTATTTCGCCGCGCACCTATCGGGCAATCAAGAACTCTGAAAGCTGAACCGCGCCCGGACGGGCGCGGCGGCTTTGCAAAAAAACAGACCGCGCGGCGCGCGGCCGGGGAGAGATGGGATATGGAAAATTTTGTGCATGCGTCTGTTTCGCATGCGGCCCTTGCGGAGTTTGGGCGGAACGCCCGCGCCGTTGGAGTGCAGCTGCACACGCTGGAGATTTTTGAAAAAAATGAGTGCATGGTCCGCTGGGCCGTCGCGCCTTACAGCTGCGGCGATAAACGGGAAATGTACTCGCTGAGCAAAAGCTTTACTTCCACGGCTGCAGGAGTTGCGTTTGGAATGGGAAAGCTGCATCCGGACGACCGGGTGCTGGACTGGTTCCCCGAATATGCATCCCTGTGTTCGGGCGACGCGCGTTGGAGCCGCCTGCGCGTGGGGCATGTACTCTCCATGAATACAGGGCATGCGGCCTGTGTGATGCCGCAGGCGGCATTTTCGCAGGATGGCGTGCGCGCTTTTTTTGAAGCGCCGCTGTCCCATGAGCCGGGGACATTTTTCGCCTATAATACCGCCGCCTCCTATCTCGCGGCAGAGCTGGTGCGCCGTGCCGCGGGCCGCACGGTTCCCGAGCTTCTGGCACGCACGGTGTTCCCCGCGCTGGGTGTGGAGGAGTTTTCGTGGCTGACCTGTGCAGACGGACGGTGCCAGGGCGGCACCGGGCTGCAGGCATCCTGCGATGACGTCGCGAAGCTGGCCCTTCTGTATCTGAACGAGGGCGAGTGGGCGGGACGCCGGGTGCTGCCGCGGGACTGGGTACATATGGCTGCGCAGCCGCACTCCGTAAATGCGGGAAACGGCACGCCGGACTGGTGTGCGGGCTACGGCTATCAGTTCTGGATGAACCGGCGTGGAGGCTTCCGCGGCGACGGCGCCTTTGGGCAGTTGTGTGTGGTTCTGCCTGAAAACGGAATTGCGGCCGCCGTTACGGCCGAGTGCACAAATATGAGTGCCGAGCTGGACGCGCTGTGGCTCCTGCTGGAAAATCTGCATAAGCAGGACGGCGCGTGCGCAGACGGAGGGCTGCCGGAGGCGTACATACCCCAAGGCAGGCTGGACGGCAGAGAATGGGATACGGGCTGGCTGGATTTCCGGCCAAACCCGGCGGGTTTCACAGGCCTGCGTGTGCGCGTGGACGGGGAAGCCGCCTGTGTATGGCTGTGCGACGGCAGCAGTGTGCAGAAGGTGTGCGCGCCGTCCGGTACGTGGCGGGAGAATACGCTCTGGGCGAAAAATTTCCGTCCCGCCATCTTCCGCCAGATGCCGAGGGCGGAACGCGCGCCGCTGCGTTTCGCCGCGGCGGCGCATATGCGCGGGGACCTGCTGGTGCTGGAGTGCCGCAGCCTGAATACGCCCCATGCCTTTGAAATGCGTTTTGCCTCCAGCGGGGACGGCATGCGCATGGAACTTTTCTCCCCGCTGGATGTCTTTGGGGAAGAAAAGCTGCTGGAAGCGGGCCGCCCGCAGCGCAAAGTAGAGCGGTAAAGGAATGTGGAGGCAATGACCAGAATACTGTTTGTCTGCCACGGCAACATCTGCCGTTCGCCCATGGCGGAATTTGTGTTTCGGGAGATGGCTGAAAAACGTGGCATGGGGGCTCTGTTCCACGCGGCTTCCGCCGCTACCAGTGGTGAAGAGCTGGGCAACCCTGTGCACCAGGGCACACGGGAAAAGCTGCAGGCTGTGGGCATTTCCTGCGCGGATAAGCGCGCGGTACGTCTGCGCCCGGACGATTACAGGGCCTGGGACCTGCTGCTGGGCATGGATTCGTACAACCTGTCCAACATGCGGCGCATTTTTGGCGGCGACCCGGAACGCAGAATGTACCGTCTGCTGGATTACTCCGCTCACCCCCGTGATATTGCCGACCCCTGGTATACCGGAGATTTTGACGCAACATATGCCGATGTGTGCGAGGGATGCGGGGCGCTGCTGGAGCATCTGCTGCGCGGCGGACTGCGGCCGGAATAGCTCTGCGCGAAAAAACAGAAAACAAAAGACCGGGCGCCGCCCGAACGGAGTTCCGTTCAGGCGGCGCCCGGCCTTTCGTGTATTTCGTGCGTCAGGCACAGGCTTCGCCCAGCAGCATGCCGCGCACGACAGCAATATCCTGCGCCGCGGCGCCGGCCTGCAGCAGATACGATTCCGCGGTACCGTAGTGCTCCGCGAGATAGGCCAGCGCCGTTTCAAGCTCCTCCGGCGCAGAGGAGAATACCGCATCCGGCGGGGTGACGCCGAAAGTTTTTTCCAGCCAGGCCTTCTGCTGTTTGAAGATCTCCTGCATGTTGGCTTCGCTTACACTGTAATCGGCAACGACAATCTCGCAGGGCACGCCCGCAAGCAGCAAAAGCAGCATGGCCGTCACGCCCGTGCGGTCTTTTCCGGCGGTACAGTTGAACAGCACCGTCCCGCCGCTGTGCTGTGCAAAAATGCGGATTATCCGTGCAAATGCGTCGCCGCGGCCGGACAGCAGCTTCACGTATACATCGCCCATGCGCTCAGGCATTCCGCCCGTAAAGCCCTGGCTCGCCGCCTCGTCCAGCATGGGGATGGAATAATAATCCACGCCGGGCACGTCTGCAAGACGGGAGGGAGCGGCGGCCGTCTCGCTTTCGCTGCGCAGGTCCACCACACAGCATACGCCGTAATCCAGCAGCATCTGCACGTCTTTGTCCGTCAGTCCGGAAAGCCCGTCGGAACGCAGGAAGGCGTGCCTGCGCGTCTTCCTGCCGCAGGCGGCGGGGTAGCCGCCCAATTCGCGGGTGTTGCGCGTACCGGCCAGTGCCAGAGGGGCGTTGACACAAATCGTCTGCTCCATGATCGAAAACTCCTTTTTGTTGATGAGGAACGGCAAGGGCGGTCCGGCGGTATGCCGGGCCGCCCTTTGCATGTTCCGTGGGGCAAATTATTTGCCTGTTTCCCACACTTCCTCTTTCATGTTCGAACGGATGTATACAATGGCTCCGCCCAGGCAGATGAGGAACATCAGCACCGAAAGTGCGGCCGCACGTTCATAATTCATGTAGGTGCCCGTTTGTTGGTACAGCAGGATGCCCAGCATTTTTGGATTGTTGGGGCCTGTCAGGTAGGGAATCGTGAACGCGCCCACCTGGCCCATAAGGATAAAGGTGGCGCTGACGATGACGTCCTTGTATGTCAGCGGAAGAATGATGCGGCACAGAACATCCCGCCAGGAGCATCCGGCGTCGCGCGCGCTTTCCACATAGGAATCGTTGACGCTGGACAGCGCGGCGCTCATCATCATGGCGGCAAAGGGAATGCAGAACCACAGGTTTGAAAGAATGATGCCTTTCAGATCATACAGCAGGCCGGGCTTGTAATCGACGCCGAAGGCTGCGGCGATGCGGTTGATGCTGCCGGAGTCCTTGATGACATTCATCACCGCGTACACTGCGGCGATGCCCGGGATGAAGCGGGGCAGCAGATACAGCTTGCCCAGCGCGCGGCTGACGGGGCTTTTGGAAAAGCGGAGGTACAGTGCCAGCAGAAAGCTGAGCACTACGCTCAGTGCCATGACGGTGAGAGCCTCGGCAAGGGTGAACAGCAGGCTTTGCAGCGCCTCGGCGCTGGTAAAGAAATAGGCATAGTTGTCCAGCGTGAACTGCCCGTCCGCTGTTCGGAAGGAACGGGCCACTGTGTTTACGATGGGAAAGACTACCACCAGAACCATAATGGAAAACGCGGGCAGAACCATCAGGTACGGCAGCCATCTGTGTTTTTTCTGGTTTGCCATATGCGCGGCCTCACTGTGCCAGCGGCGCGATCTCTTCCGTCCAGCGTACCACGATATCCTTCTGTATCATGCCAATGGAAAAATAGCGCAGCTCGTCCATATTGGTCTCCTCCAGCCAGTCGGCGTGGTCCAGATTTTCCAATTTGGCGGTGTCCACGACAGGAGAGGCATACATGGTGTTCCAGCCGATGGCCTGGGCCTCATAGCTCAGGTAGTAGTCGATGACGGAGAGCGCGGCCTCCTGATCCTTGGCGATTTTCGGGATGCAGAAGCCGGCCAGCGCACCGGAAAAGGCGGGCTCGATGGGCTGGAGCTTGATGGACTCGGGCATCGTACCCATATTCTTCTGGCTGAGCACCATGTTCACGAACGCGGGCGTCATGTCGATCTGCTTTGTGGCCAGCAGGTCCAGCGAACCGGCATTCTTCATCGGGTACTGTACCTTGCCCGCCGTCTGGTACAGATAAGGGTGCAGCTCGGCCATCAGGGCGAAGGCGTTGTCCCACTCGGCGGTGTGTTCGGTCTCCCATTTGGTGTCCGGGGACATGCGTGCTTCGTCGGGCAGCTGGTTGTAGATGGCGGTCGTTACAAAGGTATAGCCGGAGCCGCCGGTGGACGGGTCGCAGTAGGCGAAACGGCCGGGATTGTCCTTGATCCATTGATACAGCTCGTCCGCCGTTGCAGGCGGATTTTCCACGGTTTCGGAATTGTAGGCCAGCATCACGGCTGTGCCGCGGTAGGGGATGAAGGTATCGCCTACGATATTGTCCTTGAATACGACATTTTCATAGTTGGGGATCTTCGAGGTGTCGATGGGGATGAAAAAATCTTCGCTCGTCTGGGCCAGAATGGCGGAGATCCCGCTGTCGTCCAGGGCAATGATGTCAAAATCGGTGTCGGTCTCGCCTGCCTGATAGGCAGCGGCAAGGCGGTCGGGCAGGCTCTGCTCGCTGGTGCCGGAGACGACGAACTGGATCTCCACCCGGGCCTTGGTATTATAGGCGGGGTCTGCGTTGTGTGCGTCGGCAACGGCCTGCAGCGCTTCGCGCACCTCCTGGCCTCCATAACCCCAGATGGTGACGGTGGGAACGTCCGCGCTTGCGGCGCCCGTGGCCGGGGAAGTGCTGCCGCAGGCGGAAAGGCTCAGCGCAAGAGCGCAGGCGGCGACGGCGCACAGCGCCTTCTGGATGAATCGATTCATGAATGTTTCTCCCTTCCATATCTCCTATGTGCTTACGATAAAATTCTTATTTATTGCCGGGGCGGCTTTCCGCTCCGGCGGAAAACAGCCGAAGCTGTTTTGCCCGGAAGTACTTCAGGCGCTGGCCTGTGCCGCGCCGAACTGCTTGAAGCGCGTGAAGGAATAGTCCGCTGTCTGGCCGGGTATATATCCCAGTGCCTGTTCCTTGGGAATGAAAACCTTCAGCCGTGCGCCGTCTGCGCGCACAAGGATGATCTGTGTGTAATGGCCCAGCGGCATCACGCTTTCAATACGCGCCATGCCCGCGCCGGAGGCCGAACGCAGAGCAATATCCTCCGGGCGCACGGCGAGCACCGCGCCGCCTTCGTCCAAAAAGTTCATCTCGCCGATGAACCCCGCCACAAAACGGCTGTGCGGGTTGTCGTAAATTTCGGTAGGGCTGTCCAGCTGTTCAATGGCACCCTGGTTCATGACGGCAATGCGGTCGGAGATGGCCATGGCCTCCTCCTGGTCGTGCGTGACGAAGATGACAGTCAGCCCGGCCTCGCGCTGGATGCGCTTGAGCTCCTCGCGCATCTGGCCGCGGATCTTGGCGTCCAGTGCCGAAAACGGCTCGTCCAGCAGAAGTACGGCGGGCCTGAGCACCAGTGCGCGTGCAATGGCCACACGCTGCTGCTGGCCGCCGGAAAGCTGAGTGGGGTATTTCTTTTCGCTGCCGCTCATTTTTACAAGTGCCAGCATCTCCGCGATCTGCGCGTCCATCTCCTTTTTGGGCGTTTTGCGAAGCTTCAGGCCGAATGCCATATTCTCGTAGATGGTCATATGCGGCCACAGGTTGTAGCTCTGGAATACCATACCGGTGGGACGCTTTTCGGGCGGCAGGCCCTGTACTTCGGCGCCGTCCAGCAAAATCTTGCCGGAATCGATCTTGTTAAAGCCGCCGATGGCGCGCAGGATGGTGGTTTTGCCGCAGCCGGATGGTCCGAGCAGCGTTAACAGCTCGTGTTCATACACCTGGAGGCTGATGTCGGCTACACCCTCGGTAGCGCTGAACTTTTTGGTGAGATTGCGGGTCTCCAGCTTGATAACGGGAAGGTTCATTTCCATGTTTTCTCCTTTGCGAAGGGCGCGTCACATTTTCAGCCCGTTGGACAGGGCGTCGGCGCTCAGATATTTGCGGAAGACGACGAGCAGCAGGATGGACGGCACCAGCAGGATCATCGCGAATACCGCGCCCGCGGTATCCGGGAAGGACATGATGATGCCATACAGCTCACTGGGCATGGTGTGCACGTTGGGCAGGCCGATGAGCAGCGAACCCTGCGCCTCTTCCATGGAACCGAGGAACGTATACAGTGAAGCCACGATGATGCCGGGCTTGGCCATGGGCAGCGTAACCATAAGGAACGTGCGCAGCGGCGAAGCGCCCACGTCACGGGCGCTTTCCTCCTGCTGGATATGTACGGTGCGGAACGCGCCGGAAGGAATCCACACCATGAACATCATCGTGTTTACGATGTGCACCAGCACCACTCCCGCAAATGTGCCGATAAGGTTCAGCTTATAAAAGATGACGGCCATGGCTGTGTAGATGCCCATTTTGGGGAATGCGTTGGTAAGAAGAAAGCTCAGGCGCACGGCGCTGCGGCCCCTGAACGGGTAGCGTGCCAGCGCGTAGGCGGCGGGCAGGCATACGGCCAGCGAGAGCAGCGTTACAACAACAGCCAGCACCAGCGATGTGCCGATGGATTGTACAAGCTGTGCCTTGGAGAGCACATAATCCCACCATTTGAATCCGTAGCTCCGGGGGATGACATCGGGATACTCGTAATCTCCGGCGAACGAAAGCAGCAGCATATTCATCAGCGGTCCGTAAAAAAACAGCAGAAACAGCGCAAGCAGAACATATTCCCAGAATTTGTTTTTGCCCAGCGAAAAATAAAGGCGTCTCATCCGTTTCCCTCCTTGTCAAGATAAAGCGGCGCCCCCACGGCCAACAGGTGTACCGGCGCGCAGGCGCCGGCATACAGCTTCAGCACGGCGCTGCGCGCGCCCGGAGCCAGGGACAGAGAGAGCGGCGTGCGCAGGTCTGTTTCGGCACGCTGTACCGCTCCGGTGCTGTCCCTCAGCTCCAGCACCGGGGCAGCGGCCTGCGCCGGTGCCCAGTCCAGATAGCCGGAGGTGTTGTCGAATATTACTGTTACGCGTCCCTTTTCGCTGTGTGCTGTGAACAGAGGACCTTTTGTGACGATGGTCTGCCGGCGCAGCACCGCGCCCAGTACCGCATCCGCCGCGTTCAGCGTGCAGGCCTCGTCCACGATGGCGTAGGTGGTGAATACCTCCGCGTCCCGGGGCATGCTGTGAAGATCTTTTCCGGTGACGGCCGCGATGCGCTGTCCATCCAGCACCAGCCGTTCCCACAGCGCCAGCGCCCGGCTGTTGCCGATGAACGCCTCTGCCATGGGGTGCGCACCCATGCCGGATTCCGAAACAGAGGTGTTAAAGACCTCGATATAGTCCACTGCGTTCCAGTCGTGCATTTCCATGTCAAAACGGCAGCCGATGAACAGCGGGCTGCCGACGGAAAACGGGTGTGCGATGCCCACGGCACGCGCGCCCGCAGTGCGCAGCATTGCAAAAAAAGGCTCCGGCGCACGGGGGTCCAGTGTGGTGATGTCCGGCATCTGTACAAGCCCAAGCGCCAGAATGTGGCCGAAAAATGTGGTTATCTCCACGCCCGGCAAAAGCGCAAGCGCGTATCCCGCCCGCCGGATGGCGTCATAGGCCTTCGCATGGCCGGAAGTGGTGTTATGGTCTGTCAGGGCCAGCACGCCGAAGTTTTTTTCCGCGGCGTATGCAGCCAGCGATTCCACAGAAAGCGCACCGTCCGATTCTGTGGAATGGTTGTGCAGCTCTGCTCTTATGAATTTCATCCGGCCACCTCCTCCAGGCGCAGCGTGTAGTTTGTCTCGTCGTTGAGAACGTTGAGCACGTGCAGCACCACCCGCAGTACGCCTGTGGGACGACAGTTTACAAAGCCCTCGGATGAGCCCTGCGGTGCGAGCAGCATTTCCTTTGTCAATTGGTTGCGGTGAGCGCTGCCCACACACGCACCGTTCAAAAACAGCGAGACGTTGATTTCGCCCTTGGGCATCGTGCAAAGATGTTCCGCCAACGCCTCCGGCACGGGCGTACCTTCGGGCAGGTTCTGTGCGGCAGCGGCCATACAGCCCGCGCGCAGCGTGTCCGGCTCCTGCTGCGGTTCGCGCTTGTCAAAGGTGAACACCACGCGCAGGGCGCGCAGCTCCCCCGGCAGAAGCGTTGTGTAAGAGATGTGCCCCTGAAAGCCCCGTGGCAGCTGCCCGGACGCCCGGTACAAAAGCCATTCATTCGTTTGTGGCACTTATTTCCATCCTTTCCTTTTAGACGGGTTGTTCCGTCATTTTGTTGAATCTTGTTTCTTTTCACTGTGCATATTCTACAAGATAGACCCCGATGCTTTCTCCGCAGAACATGTAAGAGCCATGTAAAAAGAACGCAATTCCGTGGGAAAACCGGTCAAAAATGGACAGTTTTCAGAGGCTTTATCGGAACTTTACAAAGAACGGGCGTGTGGTTTACATACATGATTTTTCTGCCCGGGGTGTCTGCGGTATACTGGGAGAAGAACGGAAGAGAGGGAGGCGGCACACCGTGCCACAGATGAAATATGAAAAGCACAATGCGCGGCAGTATGAGCAGATATTGCGTGCGGCGCGGCAGTTGTTTGTGGAAAAAGGGATCGAGCGCGTAAGCTTCAGCGCAGTGGCGGACAGCTGCGGTATCGCGCGCGCGACGCTTTACAAATATTTCCCCGATAAGGAATCTTTGCTGTGGGCCATCCACCGCCAAGCGCTGCGTACATTTGGAAACGCACTGCTGGCGCGGGCGGAGGCGCGTCCGCTCACGGCCCTGGAACGCTTTTCCGTGTATTTTGAGGAGCTTGCCCGCCGGTTTGAACTGGACCCGGATTTCCTTTTATTTTTCGACCTGTTTGAAAAAACCTATCAGGCGGAAACGGCGCGGCGTGGCAGCGCTGTTTACGAGCGGATGTTCCGGCCGGGAGATTTCGGCTCCGGCGACACTGCACGATTTTTATGCGAGAATTTTAACGATGGCTCCCTGCGGGCCGGATTGGACGCGCAACTCACCGCCGTCAGCGCCACGTATACAGCGGTGTATGTACTCATCGGCCTGGGAAAAGACCGCGCGCCTCTGTCGCTGAAATACGGTATGGAGGCCCCGGCCATGGCGCGGTTTTTATTTGATGCATTTCTGCGGGGCATCAGCGCAGACGGAGCCCCGCCTCGCTGAAAGGCCTGAAACGGAAAAAGCGTGCCGCATCCCAAACTGGATGCGGCACGCTTTCTGTGCTCCCAAAAGAATAGGAGCAAGGCTGGACGAAAAGGCGAAAAGAGATTGACACCGTCCGCTGCCGTGCTATACTGTGGTTAGCGAAAACTAATTATGGAGCGGCGGAGCCGCCGCTGAACGGAGGGTATTGTCATGGAAGCAACTGTTTCCGCACTGCTCAACCAGCAGATCAACAAGGAGTTTTATTCGGCCTATCTTTATCTGGACATCGCCAATTTTTATGCGTCTAAGGGTCTGGACGGCTTTGCAAACTGGTATCAGGTCCAGGCAAAGGAGGAGCAGGACCATGCGATGCTGTTTTACCAGTATCTGCACAACAACGGCCAGCCGGTGATACTGGAGGCCGTCGGCAAGCCGGACGGGGCATTTGCTTCGCTGGAGGCCCCTTTGGCTGCAGCGCTGGAGCATGAACGGTATGTTACCGCACTCATCAACGCCATTTACACAGCGGCACAAGCGGCGCAGGATTACCGCACCGTACAGTTTCTGGACTGGTTTGTAAAGGAGCAGGGCGAGGAAGAGAAAAACGCCGCTGACCTGATCACCAAGATGGAGCTGTTTGGGAGCGACGCGAAGGGGCTGTACATGCTCAACAGCGAGTTGGCCGCCCGCGTCTATACCGCACCGTCCCTTGTGCTGTAATACGACAGGGACAAAATGGCGGCCTGCGCCAGACGCAGGGGAAAAGCGGCGCCTCCGGACACAGGGTGTTCGGGAAAGACTGCGATTTGTTTTTCAAAAACCGGAAATACGCCGTTTCTCTTGCTGCTTCGGCCGCCGAGGAACGGCTGAAGTTTATTGAGTTTATATAAGGCTTCACACAAATGAGGTGCAGACAGCCGACAGCTTGGTCCGCTTGACGGCAGCCGTTACGCTCCGTGCGGACAGTGCGATAATTTTTTACAGTGCAACGGGCGGACAAAAATAAAATAACGCGCCGATCTATTTCGGCGCTTCGGTCTTTCGAAAAAAGCCGCTTTTCGACGCCCTTTTCGCTAAGTTGCCTACGAACAGGGCCTTTGGCCCCGTTCGCCCCGAACGACGGCTTTCGGCGGTCGCTTCGCTTTGCTCGCCTCGGTACTCGTCTTGCGGGGCGTCGCGGGGTTATTTTAAATGAAAAAGGGGCGTCTGCGCGCTTATCCGCAAGGGAGGCGTCGCACCGCTCCGACACGCATCTGCGGGTGCAGTCGCCACTCCTTTTTCAAGCTTTTCCCCGGACGTTTCTTTTGCTTCTTTGCCTTTTTCGACAGTCTGAAGCGTGCAATCCTTTTAACAAGGATTGCACGCTGTTTTTGTAGCCCCCGGCTGTAACTGTCCTCTAATCCCGAAACAGTTCATTCGCCAAGGGCTTTTTTTCTGCTGTCCGGATGAGGTTGCTCACATATGGACGTTTGCCGGAAAGGACCTCGTCATAAAAATTCTGCTTCCAGCCGATATAGGAAATGCTGTCCTCCAATTCCTTAATAGAAGCCCGCAGCTCCTCCTGCTTTCTCGCAAGCATTTTTTTCGGGAAACAATGGTAGCTTCCCCTTGCAGGCACAGTTCCAGATATTTTTTCATCTCCTGAATGCTCATCCCGCATTTTTTCAGGCAAGTAAGATCTTTGATCCATTTTACATCTTTCTCATCGAAAACCCGGCGGTTGTTGTGGTCGCGCTTGACGTTTGGGACCAACCCCTCGTTGCAGTAGAATTTCAAAGTCTGGTAGGTCATATCCAGTTCCCGGCAGACCTGCATCATTGTATACACAGACTTACACCTCCGGTTGTGTCTACAAAAAGTCATTAAAAATTTTAAAAGGCTATTGACCGATAGTAACTACCGTATAATATAATCGATCTTAACAAGCGGTTAAAACAAACGCATTGTAGCATTGAAATAACAAAATTGCAAGAGAAAAAGAGGGATATTCAAATGAAAGTGTTGCTTGTAAACGGCAGCTCCCGTAAGAAGGGATGCACCAATGCCGCGTTGTGTGAAGTGGAACGTGCCTTGCAGGAAGCGGGAATCGGAACCGAGCAGTTCTTTATCGGAAATGAAGCTCTGCCGGATTGCGTTGCCTGCCGCAAGTGCCGGGAAACCGGGCGTTGTGTGTTCCATGATAGTGTGAATGAGTTTGTAGAAAAGGCAAAATCAGCAGATGGTTTTGTATTTGGTTCTCCAGTTTATTTCGCCCATCCCAGCGGCAGGCTGTTGGCTTTTATGGACAGGGCTTTTTATTCCGGCGGAGCGGCATTTCAGTTTAAACCCGCGGCGGCAGTACTTTCTGCCCGGCGGGCGGGAACCACAGCTTCTTTCGACGTTATCAATAAGTATTTTACCATCTGCTCTATGCCGGTAGTTTCCGCCACCTATTGGAACCACGTATACGGCGCACAGCCGGAGGAGGTCGCAAAGGATAAGGAAGGGCTGATGACCATGTATAATATCGGGAAGAACATGGCGTGGCTGTTAAAGTGCATCGCCCTGGGAAGAGAGAATGGACTTCCGCACCCGGACAACGAAAAGGTTTTGACGAACTTTATAAGATAAGAAAAGGATGGCTTTTATGAACAAAAACGCGGAGAGCAGAGCGCGAAGATTATTTGCAGGGGTAAATTCTTCTTTGAGCCGGACCGATCCTGAGTTTGTGGAGATCATCTCAAATTTTTCTCAGGACGAAACCGCGAATGCAAATATCCTCACGGAAAAGGAACGGATGCTTTGTATCCTGGCGCCCTGCTTGGCTGCCAGGGCATGGGCGAATTTCAGAACATGCTCCACGCAGCACTGAATATAGGGGTTGACCCCGTTGCAATCAAGGAGACCATCTATCAGGCAACGGCCTATCTTGAGATCGGCCGCACCTGTGATTTTCTCATTGCTGCGAACGGGATTATGGAGCAGCATGGCGTCAGGCTGCCACTTGCGCCGCAAGCATCCACAAATGAGGAAACCCGGTTTGAGCGAGGGCTTGCCAAACAGGTGGAGCTGTTTGGCCCCGATATGGCGAAGCGCCAAACGGATGGCCCGGCGCTTCGCAGAAACATTAACCGCTGGCTGGCGGACAACTGCTTTGGAGACTATTATACCCGCAACGGCCTGAACGGCCAGGAACGCGAGATGATCACTTTTTGTTTCTTTCTTGCACAGGGAGGCTGTGAAAACCAGCTTCGCGGGCATACGGCAGGAAATTTCGGCGTGGGCAACGGAAAAGAAAAACTTTACAGTGTCGTGGAGCAGTGCATGCCATATATCGGGTATCCCCGCAGCCTGAATGCTATGAGCATCATTGACGAAATCGCCGCAAAAGAAAAATAAGGAGGAGCCGCTATTATGGAATATGCAACACTGCAAAACGGATTGAAAATGCCTATGGAGGGCTTTGGGGTTTTTCAAGTTCGTGATAAAGAGGAATGTAAGCGTTCTGTGCTGGATGCGATCCGGACAGGATACCGCCTGATTGATACTGCTGCTTCATACACCAACGAGGACGCCGTGGGAGAAGCTGTGCGGGAAGCCATTGCTGAAGGCATCTGTACCAGAGAGGAGCTGTTTATCACTTCTAAAATGTGGGTGCAGGATATGCAGAATTACGAAATGGCAAAAGCTGCCATTGACGCTTCTCTGGAAAAAACAGGACTGGAATATCTGGATTTATACTTGCTGCATCAGGCGATGAAGGACTACTTTAGCGCATGGCGGGCTATGGAGGACGCTTACAGGGATGGAAAGCTGAAAGCTATCGGCGTGTCCAACTTCTATCCTCACGTCCTTACGAATTTCTGCGAAACTGTCGAGATCCAGCCCATGGTGAATCAAGTGGAGCTTCACCCTTATTTCACGCAAGAGAACGCATTGGCTACTATGAAAAAGCACAATATCGTTCCGGAAGCATGGGCGCCTCTTGGCGGCGGCCGATATGGCGCGTTCCATGAGGGGCTCCTTCTGGAGATTGCTTCGGCACACGGAAAGAAAGTGGGGCAAGTGATGCTTCGATGGAACATCCAGCGCGGAGTAGTGGTGATCCCCAAATCCACCCATCCGGAACGAATCGAGGAGAATTTCAATATCTGGGATTTTACCCTCACCGATGATGAAATGCAGAGGATCAGTTCTTTGGATCAAGGTTATACAGGTACTGCCGTGAAACACTTTGACCCGGAATTCGTTCGTATGTGTACAAACAGAAAGATTCACGATTGAAGGAAGAGTATAGCATGAACAGTTTCACTTTTTCTTATCCGACGAAGGTGTATTTTGGTGAGGGGAGCGCGGCGCAGGCTTTCCGCACAGAGCTTCGAAAGAAAGGCAAGACAGTGCTGCTTGCCTACGGCGGCGGCTCCGTCAAAAAGAATGGCGTCTATGATGAAGTAAAAGCGCTGCTTAAACAAGCAGATAAAACGATTATTGATTTTTCCGGTATCATGCCGAACCCCACCTATGCAAAGGTGCAGGAAGGTGCGGCCATTGCCCGTGAGCAGCATGTAGACTTCATTCTGGCTGTGGGCGGCGGCAGCGTGATCGACTGCTGCAAGGTGATTTCCGCACAAGCTCTGCTGGACGAAGACATCTGGGAGATGGAGTACGGCAAGGGACAGTTCCCTAACGCAGGAATCCCGGTAGGTGCGGTTGTCACCGCATCCGGCACAGGGGCAGAAATGAACGCGGGCGGCGTCATCACCCATGAAGAAAAGAAGTGGAAGGGCGGCATTTTCGGCATCGCTCCCGTATTCGCCGTCCTGGACCCGGCGTATACCATGTCCGTGCCGCCCATGCAGGTCCTCTCCGGTGCGTTTGACACTTTAAGCCATGCCATGGAAACATATTTCGGTAATTCCGACCAGGATAATGTTTCCGATGATGTGGCGCTGGCGGTCATGCGCAATACCGTTGTCAATATGCGCCGCTTGCTGAAAAACATCAACGACAGGCAGGCTCGGAGCAACTTGATGTGGGATTCTGCAATGGCGGAGAATGGAATTTTGAAATGCGGCCGCCTGACAGATTTCCAGACACACCAGATCGAACACCAGCTTGGCGCTTATACCGACTGCAACCACGGCCAGGGACTGGCAGTGATTCATCCCGTTTATTACCGCCATATCGTAAAGGATGCGCCGGAGAAATTTGCCAGACTTGCAAAGGACGTATTTGGCCAGGATACCGCAGAAGCCGGTGTGGCGGCACTGGAGAGCTTCATCAAAGAGTGCGGGCTGCCCACAAAACTGAGCCGGCTTAAATCCACGGTGGAGATCACCCCGGAGGTACTGCGGCAGGTGGCCGATACCTGCAACATTATCAAGGCTGGCCCCCGTGAACTCAGCAGGGACGAAATCTACGAGATTTTGATGGAGTGTCTATAAGGAGGGCCGCATGGACCGGCCGTATATAATTTGTTGCATTTTGAGCGCGCTGGATGGAAAACCACCGGTGCATTTATGAGAACAGAGGCTGCCGGAAAGGCAGGCGAAGAATATGCCCGTATCCGTACAGAATATCGGACCGACGCATGGCTTTACAGAACGGTGACCACAAAAGAGCTTACAGGAGAGCGAAAACCGGAGATTGGTCCGGCGTCAGAGATATCTCCCGGTGATTCTGTGGCGGAGGCGCAAGCGGCGCTCTACTATGTTTCTGTGGATACGAAGGGAGAAATCGGCTGGGCATCAGGCACATTCCGTAAGGCCGGATGCCCATGCAATTGAAGTTCTGACAGAGCAGCCCCGGCGCGCCGGCGATTTTCCGGCGCAAGAAGATAGAATGCTTGGATGGCGATGGAATTTGGCTGGGATGTTCGGTAAAAGACAAACAGCAAGGAGAAAGAAAAGAGGAAGAATATCCGTGCGCGGATGTTTTTGACATTGCTATTAAGCGGTTGTGCTGAGAAAAACAATAGCTTTGTATCATCGGAAATGCAGCCGGTTCCTTCTATGGCCGCGAACGAATGCGGAAGCCTGCCTGCTGCGGAAAGCGCGCGTTCGGGAGGACGAGGCTGCTGCCCATTCTTAATGAATCGCGGGAGACAGGGTGAAACTCAAATTTGCAGCGCAATTTATGTACCCCAGGAGACCGGAGAACAAATGTCGGCAGTATTTTCCGCTCATGGCTTTAAGACAATCATCAGACTGGAGCATAATATACCGAAGCGCTGGCTGCAAAGGGATATGTAATATAGGATAAAGTCCAACTCCTGGCACTTCCCAAAATCCCATAAAAAGGCAAAGTCTGTCGGCGTTGATATCTGTTGATAAAACAGAACTCCCCCGGTAACAACTACCGAGGGAGTTTTAATTTATGTTTGGCTTGCATTTTGATTTGCATATTTTGTAAATAACACCGTAAGGATATTGGCGCGCATAAACAAGGCAAAAAGAAAACCGCAAACACCGAACAAATGACAGTGTAATGCGGCTTTTTATATGGTGGAGACGGAGGGGCTCGAACCCGCGACCTCTCGGATGTGAACCGAACGCTCTAACCAGCTGAGCTACGCCTCCACAGCGAAAATTATTATAGCATACCTTTTTTGAAAAGTCCAGCCCCAATTTTATATTTTCCTCTATTGACTTTTGAAAAATATATTGTATTATTGTATTAAGCAGTTAATACAGTGACACAAGGAGACGAGCGCATGAAGTGGAACATTACAGCCGACCGGCCCGTGTACCTGCAGCTCATCGAACAGCTGGAGCTTGCCATCGTGGCCGGAGAATACCGGGCGGGCGCACGGCTGCCCGGCGTGCGGGAGATGGCTGCCGGAGCGGCGGTAAACCCAAACACCATGCAGCGTGCGCTGCAGGAACTGGAAGCACGCGGCCTTTTGAATACACAGCGCACGGCAGGCCGCACCGTAACGGAGGATAAAACAATGATCGCACAATTGCGCGAACAACTGGCTGCCGAGCAGATCGGCGCATTTTTGCAGATGATGGAAAAGCTGGGATACACCCGGGCGCAGACGCTGGCACTTTTGCAGCAAAAGGCACAGGAGGAATAATGATGGAAGCGGTATTGACATGCAGCGCATTGACAAAGGCCTATGGCCCGAACAAAGCGCTGGACAATTTTACGGCGGTTTTTTCCGGCGGGCGCATCACGGGCCTGCTGGGGCCGAACGGCAGCGGCAAGACGACGCTGATGAAGCTGGCGGCGGGGCTGCTGGTGCCCACGAGCGGAAGCCTTCGCGTATGCGGACAGGCGCCGGGGCCGCAGACGAAAGCGCGCGTGGCGTATCTGCCGGAACGCACGTATCTGCCCGCCGGTTTGCGCGTGCGCGAGGCGCTGGAGCTGTTCTGCGATTTTTACGCTGATTTCAGCCGGGAAAAGGCGGTCTCGATGCTGGCGGATCTGAAGATCCAGCCGGGGGACAAGATCAGCGCCATGAGCAAGGGCACGCGGGAGAAGGTGCAGCTTGTGCTGGTGATGAGCCGCGCCGCCGGGTTGTATCTGCTGGATGAGCCCATCGGCGGCGTGGACCCCGCGGCCAGGGATTATATTCTGGACACAATCATCCGCAATTACAGCGAGGACGCGGCGCTGGTGCTTTCCACACATCTTATCGGCGACATTGAAAAGGTGCTGGACGACGTCGTGATGATCGGCGGCGGAAGGCTTGTGGCGTCCGGCAGTGTGGATGAGCTCCGTGCGGCGCAGGGCAAAAGCGTCGACGCGTTTTTCAGGGAGGTATTCAAATGTTAGCGAAACTCATCAAACATGAATTCAAGGCGACGGCGCGTATTTTTCTGCCCATACTGGGCACGGTTCTGGTGCTGACGGGCGCGGCGGCGCTGACCGTAAAGCTGGGCGGCATACTGGTGCTGCCCGGCGGAACGGGCTGGGGAGGGCCGGTGCTCGGCCTCGCTTCCGGGCTGCTGTGCCTGCTCACCTTTATTGCAATGATGGCCATGATGACGGCCGCGGTGGTCGTCACCATCCAGCGGTTCTACAAAAACCTGCTGGGGGACGAGGGATATCTGATGTTCACGCTGCCTGTCACACCCGCGCAGCACATCACGGCCAAGCTGGCCGTGGGCACAGTGTGGACGCTCCTTTCACTGGCGCTGGCGGTGCTGGCTGCCGCTGCATTGATCTTCTCTATTCCCGGCGCGGCGGAAAACGGCATGACGCTTGCACGCTTCAGCGCGGCGTTCCGCGCGGAGATGGGGACGGGCCTGTGGATGCCCGCCGCCGTGATGCTGGTGCTTTTTATTATCGGTACAGTGAACACATATTTACAGCTTTACATGTGCATGGCCATCGGCGGGCAGTGGCCCACCAGCCGCCTGGGAGCCAGCATCGCGGCGTATTTTATACTCAATTTCGGGCTGCAGATGCTGACGGTGGCCGGTATGCTCGTCAGCGGCGTGGTGCTTGCAGCAACCGGGGCCATGGATGCGCTGGTCCCTGTGGTAGAGCACGCCGCACCCGCCGCCGTGATGTGCGCCGTAATGGGGGCCGTGGGCGCAGTGCTGCTGGTCGGCTGTGTGATTTATTTCTGCATAACGCGCTGGTTGTTGACAAAGCGGCTCAATCTCGCGTAAACTGGTACCAAAAGGAGGGGATGCACCATGGAACGGCAGCAGTATGTATGCCCGAAGTGCGGAAATATGGAGTATGAGGCCGACCAGTTCCAGGCGACCGGCGGCAATTTTGCCAAGCTGTTCGACGTACAGAACAAGCGCTTCACCACCATCACCTGCACCCGGTGCGGCTATACCGAGCTGTACAAGGAAATGAGCGACGGAGCGATGGATGTTTTGGACTTCCTGATCGGCGGCTGAAAAAACGGGATCAAATACCAAAAACAGCGGAGGGCGCGCCCGGTGTGGGCGGCCCGCCGCTGTTTCTGCTTTTTAAGGCGGGTCTATGGCAGGGAAACCGTCAGAGGGTTTCCCTGCGCCGTAAACAGCGCCGTCAGCGCGGCGCTGTCGAACTGTGCGCCCAGCAGAAGCGAATCCTCCGCCAGCCGCGCGCACAGCGCCGCATATACACGGTCGGAGCCGTGGAAGCCGTCCACATACTGGCTGTCATTCGTCTCCGGCAGATAGGAGTAATCGAACACCTCAAAGCCGTACCGGGCAAACATCGTCTCCAGCGACGCGAAGGTGGCCGGGATGTAGCCGTACTGCCCGGTCTCCTGCATGCGCTGCCACACAGAGGGGGCGTAGGGGGGCAGGAATGCCGTTACCTCGATGCCGGCCCGGGCGCAGAAAGCGAGCAGAGCTTCCGTTTGGGCAAGGCTTTCTGCGTCCGGCGTTTCCCCGTACTCAAAGCGGTTCGTGTTTTTTGCGATGCGCTGGAACGTATCCTTAAACTCTGCGTCCACGCTTTTTTCCGGGTGCAGCACGGCGGTGCCGTAGGTGTATGAGCCGTCTGCGTAAAAGCCTGCGCCGCGCCCGGCGGCCGACATGCCGTACACTCCGTCCTGCGTGCCCAGCACATGCAGCAGGGAATATTTTCCGTCCAGATAATCCGCCAGTGCCCGGCGCAGAGCGTAAAAGGCGTCCGGCTGCGTGTAGGGCCGCAGGGCCGCGCTGTCCTCCGGTTCGATGGAGGTCCAGGTCTCATTATAGAAATACTGGTCCAGCACCAGAAGCAGATGCTTCGGCCGTGCGTCCGGCGGCATGTTTTCCAAAAACACCTGGGCCTGTGAAATATAGGCGATGCCGCCGCCTGCGTTGTAAAAGCTGTCTGATGCGAAGAAAGCGCCGCGCAGCTGCATGGAGCGCGAGGTGCCCAGCACCAGCACGTCCGCACCGCGGGCGTTGGCCACGGCCTGCTTCAAGGCGCGGGTATCATCCCGGTAGGCAAGGCCGAACAGCTCCAGCCCGCCGTTCAGCGCAGCGGCTTCAATGTCCGCCGTGGGCGTCAGCTCGCCCGAGCGCACAAGGGCAAGGGAAAACATGCCCAGCAGCAGGATGACGGGCGCGAGAAACAGCGCGAGGATCTTTAAAAAGCGTTTCAATGGAAGCCTCCCGGATATTCGGGCCGCGTCCGTTCGGGGGCGCGGCGCTTAAAACTGGAAGTAGATGGGCGTGGGGGATGCACCGATGGGCGCAAGAAACAGGATGGCCAGAACCAGCACATAGCACAGCGCGGCCTGGAACCATTTTCTGCGTCCCGCAAGCCAGGCGGAAAAGCCCGTGCGCCTCGCGGCGAAGTCCACCGCGCACAGCAGAGCGCAGGCAAAGCCGACGCGTACCAGCATACCGCTGTTAAACCCCAGCATGGCGAGAGCGTTTTTCAGCGCCGGGGGCGTAAGAGAAAAGCTGTCCGGCATGCGGGCGAACAGATGCAGCGCACCGGACAGGGTGGGCGCGCGGAAAAACACCCACCCGAACCACACCAGCACGAAAGTGACAAGCATTTTCAGGCCGCGGGCCGGGGCGCTCTGCTCTGGAATGTGCGAGGCGCGCCACAGCCGCGCGCGGGCGGGCGCGGTGAGCCGCCCCACCGCAAGGTATGCCCCGTGCAGCAGCCCCCATACGGCGAATTGAAGCCCGGTGCCGTGCCACAGGCCGCTGACGAGGAAGGTTATCAGCAGATTGACGCAGCAGCGCGCTGTGGAGCAGCGGCTGCCGCCCAGCGGGATGTAGACATAGTCCCGCAGCCAGGAGGAGAGCGAAATATGCCAGCGGTTCCAGAACTCCTTCACGGACGTGGAAAAATAGGGCGCGCGGAAATTTTCCGGTACGTCAAAGCCCAAAAGCTGCATACAGCCGATGGCGATGTGGGAATATCCGGCGAAATCCGCATAGAGCTGCACCGCGTACAGTACGCTGGCCAGGAACACCGAAAGGCCCATCACAAGGTCGGGGGCGTCCAGCCCGGCGGAAACATAAGGCGCCAGGTTGTCGGCCACCACCAGCTTTTCAAAATACCCCCACAGCATGAGCTGCGCGCCGCGTACCGCGCGCCCGGCGTCAAATGCGCGGGGCGTGCCGATCTGGGCCATCAGGTCGCCCGGGCGCTGGATGGGTCCCATACTCACTTCGGGAAAGAATGAAACATACAGCGCGTACCGTCCGAAATGGCGGCAGGGAGGCAGAGCGCCCTTGTACACCTCGGCCAGATACGCCACAGCTTTGAACGTGAAAAAACTGATGCCGACGGGCGTGAGCAGGCTGAACGCGCGCACGCTTTCGGGTACATACGCGCCCAGCAGCGTATTGAAATATTTGAAGAACAGCAGCGGCGCCAGCGCCGCCGCCGCGGCCAGCGCCAGCGCGGGCCTGCGGCCCCGCCGCCGCTGCAGCCACAGGCCGCCCAGATAAGAGACGGCGATGCACAGCGCCAGCACGGCAAGCATGGGCGCGCCCAGCAACGCGTAAAAACCGGCCGACGCGGCCAGGCAAACGGCCCAGCGCGCTTTCTGCGGCACGGCCCAGTGTACGGCGAACACGGCGGCGAAAAAGCCGAGATAGGCAAGGGATGTGAACTGCACCGGGCGCGGCCTCCTTTGCAGCAAAAATAAGGATATATTATTGTATCATGGCTGTGCGCCGCGCGCAACCGGAACAGGGCTTACAGCTTTCTTACTCTTTTGTAAGGCTTTTCTGTTACCAGTCTTATTTGCGGCCGCGCAGGAACGTGGCTCCCGCGATGCTGTCCACGGCCTCGCAGCACGAAAAGCCCGCGGCCCGCAGCAGGGCAAGCTCGTGCTCCAGCGTCAGCGGCGTGTCGAAGTGGATGAACACATCCGCCGGGATGTTCGCGCGAGCCCGGCGGCGCGCGCTTTCCGCCCGCAGCAGAGTCTCCTCTTCCTCGCAGCAGGCGATGTAGTCCGCCTCCAGAAAAAAGCCGCCGGGCCGCAGGGCGGCATGAATTTTTTTGTACAGCTCCAGCTTTTGCTCCGGGGTAAAATGGTGCAGGCTCTCTACGGAAACGACCGCGCCGTATTGCTCCGCGCCCAGGTCCATCGCCAGATAATCCGCGCACCGCAGCTCAAGCCGCCGCCCGGCATGCTTCGCACGCAGCTTTTCCAGCATGGCCGCGCACAGGTCCACTCCCGTGACGGCAAGCTCCGGCCAGCGGGCAAAGATGCGGTCCAGCTCCAGCCCGGTGCCGCAGCCGAGGTCCAGCAGGGGGCCGCAGTCTCCGGGCGTCAGCTCGGCCACACGGCCATATGCTTTGTCCCACACGGACATGTGCGCTTCATAGGTGTCCACGCGGGCGGCGAAAAAGCCGTTCATATCCTCGGCGGGCTCATCCCGCGTCTGTGCAAGCCATTGCTTCAATTCCCGCATATGGGTGGAAACGTCCGCCCGGATGGTAAGCTCCATAAAAATTCCTTCTTTCCTGTGATGGGGCACCTGCTTACAGCGCCAGCGTCCCGGTGGCGGCCCGGCGCACAAAGGCCGCGTCATGCTCCACAAACAGCATTGTGGGCCGGTAGTCCAGTAAAAGCTGCTCGATCTGCATGCGGGACAGTACGTCGATATAATTCAGGGGTTCGTCCCACAGGTAAAGATGAGCGCTTTCGCAAAGGCTGCGGGCCAGCAGCACTTTCTTTTTCTGTCCGGCGCTGTAATCCGTCATATCCTTTTCAAACTGCACCCGTTCAAAGCCAAGCTTGCGCAGCAGCGTCAGGAACATCGTCTCGTCCACGCCCGCGTTCCGGGCGTAGTCTCGTGCGCCGCCGTGCAGAAATGATGCGTCCTGGGGCACATAAGACACAATAAGCCCCGCGCCGAGCGCCAGCGTACCGCAGGCGGCGACGTCCTGACCGCACAGCTTTTTCAGCAGCGTGCTTTTACCGCAGCCGTTGGGGCCGGTGACAGCCATACGCTCGCCGGGGCGAAGCGTGAACGTCAGGCCTGCGCACACCGTGCGCCCGCCGTAGGAAAGGCTCAGGCCTTCGGCGCGCACCAGCGGTCCGCTTTTGCCCCAGGCCAGCGGGTGCAGCTTCAGGCCGTCGGCCTCGTCCACATTGCGCAGCAGTGTTTTTTTCTCTGCGATGGCCGCCTGTTGGCGCGCTTCGGTGACTTTGGCCCGCTTCATCAGTTTGGCCGCCTTGTGGCCCAGAAAGCCCCGGTCCGGCCGCAGGCCGCTGTTGCGGGCGTGCTTTTCCTGCTCGGCCCTGCCGCTCCAGCGCTCGGTGCGGCGCGCGGCCTCACCCAGCCGGGCGATGTCCTTTTCCAGCCGTTCGTTTTCCGCGCGTTCGCGGTCGTCCTGCACGCGTTTGTTTTCCTCCCAGACGGTGAAATTTCCCTGCATCACGGTGATGTCACGGCGGTTCAGTACCAGCATATGGTCGGCGCAGCGGTCCAGCAGGTCTCTGTCGTGGGAAACCAGGATATATCCCCTTTTCTGCGCCAGATATTCACCCAGAAGGCGGCGTCCTCCGGCATCCAGAAGGTTTGTCGGCTCGTCGATGAGCAGGAATGCGCCATCGTGCAAAAACAGGCTGGCCAGCAGGATCTTGGTTTGCTCTCCATTACTCATTGTATAAAATGGGCGATATAATACGTCTTGCTCCACACCCAGCAGTTTCAGTTCCCGCAAGATGCGCCAGGCCGGGCAATCCGGGAGCAGCCGTTCCAGCACGGCTTGCGTATCGTCCTCCGGATATTCCACAGGGAATGGGAAATACAGCACGGGTACGCCGGCACGCACGGCGCCGCGGGAATCCAGCGTGCCGTCCAGCAGCTTCAGAAATGTGGTTTTGCCGCGCCCGTTGCGGCCGGTAAAGCCGAGCCGCCAGTCGGTGTCCAGCACGAAAGAGACGTCCTCGAACACGTTGTCGCAGGCGCCGTCATAGGCGAAGGTAAGATGGGAAACGGTGATTTGGGACATATACTTCAACTCCAATCGAAAAAGGCCGCGGGAACGCGCCCGCGGCTTTTTCCACCATGTGTCCAGAATCGGGCCGAAGCGCCGGAAACCCTGAAAAAGGCAGGCACCGCACAAAGGCGGCCCTGCCCTTCCTTACACACGGAAGGAGCCGGAACGAAACGCATTTTCCCGCTTTGTGGAAGGCGCACCAAACCACAGCAGCGCGCGAAAACGCGGCGCCGCAGGTTTGTGCACGTACAAAAAGCAGGTCAAATGCGCATCCTTCCATCTCCCGTCTGTTCGATTTTTTTTATTGCTCCCAATAAAAAACGATCTTGATGGCCGCGCCCGGGGACGGGCCGCACAGCCGAAAAAATAGCCCGCAGCTATTTTTTTTATAGCTTTGCCGTGCAAAGCTATAAAAAGCAGCCATGTGGGCCGTCCCGGCCCATGGTCTTAAGATCTCAAGCGCCCGGGCACAAAGTGCCTGGATGCGCGTAAAAAACAGCAGCGTAGCTGCTGTTTTTTAAGATAGCAAAGCGGAAACGGTTTGTCAAGAGCCGTTTTGCGGCGGCGGGCGGCGGTGTGCGGTAATGACCGTCCCGCTGCCCGCGTTGACCACAAATTCGCAGTCCGCAGATGTGATATACCAGTTTTTGCCCCTGCGCTGATAAACCGCGCCTGGCTGTGCGATGCACCGTATGCACTGCCGCATGACGTCCTGGGGTGCAAACCCGAGATTTTTGCACAGACGCGCGGCGCCAAGAGGCGTCGTGTGGAGTTCGTGCGGCCTTGGCGGCGCGGTGTTTTCCCGTACAGTGCCCTCCCCCGCGCGGGCCGGAGCGACGCGCCGCATACGCGTCAGCCCTGCGCCTGCTTCCAGCGCTTGAGCGTGGGGTACCACGCGCGCATGGCGCGGCGGGCGTCCTCGGCGTCCAGCCCCGGGTTCTGCTGCTGTTCGAAGCGGATGCAGAAATCGATCATCTCGTCCATCGTGCAGTCCGCCGTGAAACCGCCGTTCTGATAACAGTAGGTGCAGTATTCCTCCGACCTGGCGCCTCCGGCTTCGGTGCCATAGTCGGCCTCGTTTTGCAGCGGCATGCCGCAGCTCTGGCAAAAGCGCTTGACGTTCTGGTTTTCCATGTTGCATTCCCCTTTCGGTTGTTGTACGTTCAGTATAAACCGGGGAAGATGACATCCTGCGTCATATTTAAAAGAAAAATAAATTTTCCGCAGCCGGCCGCGCGCCAAAGGGTCACTCCGGCGCGCCGTACAGCGCCGCCACTTTCTGCCCGGCCTCGCGCAGGGCCTGCTGCACCTGCGGCGGGGACAGCACAGCCACATCGGCTCCGAAGCTCAGCAAAAAACCGTATATCCACGGGCTTTCGGGGTAAAAGGCGGACACGAAGAAGCGTCCGTCCGGCAGCTGTGTCACCCACTCCGGCGGAAACATATCGTAAACGCGGTACGCGGCGGCGGGCGTGAACATCAGCTCCAGATGCAAAAGCGGACCGGGGGCCTCCGCCGGGTCCATCGGCTGGGGCGTGTGCTGCGGGCCGGGCGTGAAAACGGCGTCCAGCAGCGTCACGTCCAGCATGCGGCACAGTTTGAACACACGCAGCGCCTGTCGTGCCAGGCAGTACGCCTGCAGGTACCAGGCGGCATCTTTATAAACCAGCTTCACGGGCTGGGCCGTGCGGCGGCTTTTTTCGCCGCGCGCGCTGTAATAATCGAAGGCGATCTCACGGCGCGAAAGGATGGCTGTTTTCAGTGTGGCGAACACGCGTTTTTCCGCCGGGCCGGAGCCCCAGGGAGAAAAATCCACCTCCAGCCAGCCGTCGCCGCTTTTCTGGAACAGCCCGGCCAGCTTTTCCAGCGCCGCGCCTCCCATACCTGCGGCAGCCATGGCCCGCAGGGCATATAGGATCTCGTCCTGCTCGCCGTCCGTCAGCAGCGAGCGGTCCAGCACATAGCCGGGCAGCAGCCCCACGCCTCCGCCTCCGCCCCGCGCCGCGTACACAGGGACGCCCGCGGCCGAAAGCGCGTCGATGTCCCGGTAAATCGTGCGCACGCTCACTTCAAAGCGTTTGGCCAACTCCCGCGCCGTCATGCGGGGACGGCTTTGCAGCAGATATACGATCTCGAACAGGCGGCCCGTGTGCATGGCTATCCCTCCCGGCCGGAGCCGCGGGTAGCGTGCCAGTAGGCGCTCATGGAAAAATCGCCGCTCTCGGTCTTTTCTTCGCCCAGGAAGGGCGGCGGAACAAAGGCGCGGGCGGCCTCCACGGTGGGGAACTCCACCTCCGCGTAGAAAAACGCCGTGGGCCGGCCCGCGTCCACCAGGCTCACCTCCAGCCGCTCGCCCCCGGGCAGCGCATACACCCTGTAATCCTTGGTCACAAGGTCCTGCCCGGTGAAGGCTGTGAGCCGCCGGAACAATTCCGCAGAAATATCCGTTTCAACCTCCTCCCGCGCCAGCGTGCCTTCGCCCTTGAAGCACAGCACACAGCGGCAGCCGTCGGCGTTCACGCTCTCCCGGATGCGCACCACGGGGGCTGTCGAGATATATCCCTGGCGCACCCGGGCCTCTTTCAGCAGCGGGAGACCGGCGGGGAACCCGTCGATGAGCCACTTGCGTTCGATCTCCATTTTAACACCCCACTATCTTTTTTTTCGTAAGACCATTATAATAGTGTGTATCCGACAAGTCAAAAATGCCGGGCGCTTTGTAAAAAGCCCGGCCGGGCGCAAACGTGCGCACCCAAAAGAAAAGGCGGAAAGACCATGAAGCAGCAAAGAGGATATCCCCGGGTGACCGTTACCCCCAAGGCCGAACGCGGACTGACGGGTGGACATCCGTGGGTGTACGATACGGAAGTGGCGGACGCGCAGCCCGCGGAAAACGGCGCGCTGGTGGACGTGATCAGCGCAAAGGGACGGTATCTGGGCACGGGCTTCATCAGCCTGCACAGCAAGATTCGTGTGCGCATCCTTTCACGCAATGCCAATGACGTCTTCGACGAGGCGTTTTACCTGCGCCGATTGTCCCACGCGTGGGAGTACCGCAAAACAGTGCTGAGCGGGGAGGTTTCGAGTTGCCGTGTCATCTTCGGCGAGGCCGACCTGTTCCCCGGCCTGACGGTGGACCGTTTCGGCCGGTATCTGGTGGCACAGACGCTCTCTGTGGGCATCGAGCGCATCAAGCCCATGCTCTTTCCGCTGCTGGTAAAGCTGCTGCGGGACGACGGCCAGCAGATCGACGGCCTGTACGAGCGCAACGACGTTGCCATCCGCGCCCGGGAGGGGCTGGAGGAAAACAAGGGCTGGTTTGACCTTTCGGCGCTGGGCCTGCCCCGGACGGACACCTGTCTGACGGAAATTGTGGAAAACGGGGTCCGCTATACTGTGGACGTGGAAAATGGCCAGAAAACGGGTTTTTTTCTGGACCAGAGGTTCAACCGGCAGGCTGTGGCGCGGCTTGCGCAGGGCAGGACGGTGCTGGACTGCTTCACGCACACCGGCTCCTTTGCACTGAACGCAGCCAAGGGCGGCGCGGCCCATGTGACGGCGGTGGACGTCTCCGAGGCCGCCGTGGAGATGGCGCGCCGCAATGCGGATATCAACGGAGTGTCGGACAGAATGGACTGCGTGGCGGCCAATGTGTTCGACCTGCTGCCCCGTCTGGCGGAGGAGGGCGGCAAAAAGTATGATTTCATCATTCTGGACCCGCCCGCGTTTACGAAATCCCGCAAGACAGTGCCGGGCGCGCTGCGGGGATATAAGGAGATCAATTACCGCGCCATGAAGCTGCTGCCCCGGGGCGGGTATCTTGCCACCTGCAGCTGCAGCCATTTTGCCACGGACGGGATGTTCCGCGCCATGCTGGCAGACGCGGCCCGTGACGCGGGCGTTCAGCTGCGCCAGATCGAGGCGCGCCAGCAATCGCCGGACCATCCCATCCTGTGGGGTGTGGACGAGACGAATTATCTGAAGTTTTACCTGTTTCAGGTGTTTTGAGCGGCGCGCGGGGGCCGCATGGAAGGAGAATGGATATGGAATACCGCGAGATCGCACCCGGCGAGCTGGACCGGGCGCTGTTCCGGCATTTTGAACGGCGCCAGGAAGTGACGAAGTGCCGCCGCAGGGAAAACGGCGCATGGGTCGTGCGGGACGCGCCGTTCATCGACGACTGGAGCGAAGCGGATTATGCGTTTCTTGTGCAATGCCTGCAAAATACGCTGGCCACGGGCGGCATTGTGCTGGGGGCCTTTGCGGACGGCGCGCTCAAGGGCTTTGCCTCGGTGGAAAGCGCCCCGCTGGGCAAAGCGGGAGATTACCGGGACCTGACGTGCCTGCACGTTTCGGCTGAGCTGCGGGGCAGGGGCGTCGGGCGGGAGCTTTTTACCCGGGCGGCGCAGTGGGCCCGTGCGCACGGCGGAAAAAAGCTGTATCTGTCGGCCCATTCGGCGGTGGAGACACAGGCGTTTTACGCGGCGATGGGCTGCGTGGAGGCCCGGGAGTACAATGAGGCCCATGTGGCGTCGGAGCCGTTTGACTGTCAGATGGAGTACGCGCTGTGAGGCGCCGTGATGCGGAGGATAAGCATGCAGATCAGAAAATACAGGCCGTCGGATTGCCGGGAATTGGCGGAGCTGTTCTACGACACGGTCCATACGGTCAATGCCGGGGATTATACAAAGGAGCAGCTGGACGCGTGGGCGACGGGCCATGTGGATCTGGAGGCCTGGGACCGCTCGTTCCGGGAACACCATACCCTTGTCGCTTTGGAGGACGGTGCGGTCATCGGGTTTGGGGATATCGACGGCTCGGGATATCTGGACCGTTTGTACGTCCACCGGCGCCATCAGGGCAAGGGCGTGGCAACCGCCCTTTGCGACAGGCTGGAGCAGGTGTGCGCGGGCGTTATCAGCACCCACGCATCGATTACGGCGAAGCCTTTTTTTGAAAAAAGAGGGTATCGGGTCATCCGGGAGCAGCAGGTGGAACGGCAGGGCGTGGCGCTCACCAATTTCGTGATGGAAAAACGGCGGTGAGCCAGGGCGAAAAAGGGAAAAGAATCAAAAATGCCGGCAGCGGAAATTTCCGCCGCCGGCATTTCTGCGTAAAAGGCTATTGCTCCGCCTGCACCGCCATCACCTGCGCGGCGGGCCGCCCGTTTACGGAGGCCAATGGAGCGCCGCACAGCACGGCTGTCAGCGAGCCGCCCCTGGGCCAGAACAGCGAGAGACAAAGCAGCGCGGCCAGCACAACTGCCGCAAGCCGCCTGGCGGCGGGAGACATCATCCGGTTCGTTTCCATCGTATTCCTCCTGAGTGTATCGAATTTCGGGCTTTCTGTGACTGGTTTATACTCAGTATACCACCGCCTGGTCACAACATGGTCACAAATTGAAAAAATCTGCACGCATTTAACAGACTTTTTGCGAGGCGAAGTCAATATAAAAATGATGATAAAAATCAAATGACTTTTTGGGTGCGTAAAACCGATGACCGGTGCGGCCCGCATGGAGCAGAGACACCGCCGCCCGGAGAAAGGGATGGCCGGCGCCACGTGGCAAGAAACGCAAATATATGCCAAGCCCCGCCCTGTTCACCGCGCGCCGCGCGCCGTACAATAAAAGCAACGACACCGGGCGCGCCCTCCGCGCGGCCCGTACAGGGAGGATGCAGTATGCAGTACGGCCACTTCGACAACGACCGCCGGGAATATGTCATCGACAGGGTGGACCTGCCCGCGAGCTGGACCAATTATCTTGGCACGGAGGAGATGTGCGCCGTGGTGAACCACACGGCGGGCGGATACCTGTTCCATAAAAGCGCCGAATATCACCGCATCACGCGTTTTCGCGCCAACGCCGTGCCCATGGACCGGCCCGGCCATTACATTTATCTTCGGGACGACGACACCGGGGAGTACTGGTCTGTTTCGTGGCAGCCCGTGGGCAAGCCGCTGGACTGGGCGAAATATACCTGCCGCCACGGCTTGTCCTATACAAAATACGAATGTGAGTACGGCGGCATCCGCGCCGTGCAGACGCTGTTCATTCCCCGGGGCGAGGCTGTGGAGATCTGGGACCTTTCGTTGGAGAATATCTCCGGCCGGGCGCGGAACATCAGCGTGTTCAGCTACGCCGAGCTGTCGTTCCACCATATCGATATGGACAACCGCAACTTTCAGATGAGCCTGTATGCCGCGGGCGGCAGCTATGCGGACGGCATCATCGAACAGGACCTTTTCTATGAGGAGAACGGCTTCCAGTATTTTGCGGCCACTTTCCCGCCGGACAGCTACGATACGGTGCGGGAGGCGTTCATCGGCCCGTACCGCACCGAGACAGACCCCATCGGCGTGGAGCGGGGCACGCTTTCCGGCAGCACGGAGCTGGGCGGCAACCAGTGCGCGTCGCTGCACAGGCGTTTTATCCTCGCGCCCGGCGAGGTCCTGCGCGAAGCGTTTTTCCTGGGGGAGGGGCCGCGGGCCGAAGGCGTGCGCATCCGCAAAAAATATGCGCCGCCCACCGCCCGGGACGCGGCACTGGCGGCCCTGCGCGACTACTGGGACGAAAAATGTGCGGCGCTGCAAATCGACACGCCCAATGAGGGCATGAACACGCTCATCAATATCTGGACGCTGTATCAGAGCGAGATAAACGTGCAGTTTTCCCGCTTTGCCAGCTTCATCGAGGTGGGCGGCCGCACCGGGCTGGGCTACCGCGACACCGCCCAGGACGCGATGACCGTGCTGCACTCGAACCCCGCCCGCTGCAAAGAGCGCATCGTGCAGCTTTTAAAAGGGCTTGTCAGCGAGGGATACGGCCTGCATCTGTTCGAGCCGGAATGGTTCGAGGAGACGCCCCGGCAGAGTTTCAAGAGCCCGACCGTTGTGCCCACGCCGGATAAAAGCAGTATGATCCACGGCCTGGCGGACGCATGCAGCGACGATGCGCTGTGGCTTGTTTCCACCGTGGCGGACTATGTGCGGGAGACTGGGGACGCCGCGTTCCTCGACATGCCGGTGCCCTATGCGGATAAAGGGACGGACACGGTTTACGGCCACCTGAAGACGATCCTGGATTTTTCCCAGCGCATGGTGGGTGCGCATGGGATCTGCCAGGGCCTGCGGGCGGACTGGAACGATTGCCTGAACCTGGGCGGGGGCGAAAGCGCGATGGTGAGCTTTCTGCACGTTTGGGCACTGGGAAACTTTGCCGCACTGGCCCGCTGGTTGGGCCGAAAGGCAGACGCGGAGCATTACGAGGCCGTGCGGCGCAACGTGGCGGACGTGTGTGAAAAAGAGCTGTGGGACGGCAGATGGTATCTGCGCGGCTTCACAAAAAACGGCCGCCCCATCGGAACGGACGCGGATACGGAGGGCAAGGTGCATCTGGAGAGCAACACCTGGGCCGTTCTCTCCGGCGCGGCAGGGCCGGAGCGGGGCGCGCGGGCCATGGACAGCGTGGAGGAATACCTCTACACGCCCTGGGGCCTGATGCTCAACGCGCCGGCTTACTCGAAGCCCGACGACGACATTGGTTTTGTCACCCGGGTGTATAAGGGCCTGAAAGAAAACGGATCCATTTTCAGCCATCCCAACCCATGGGCGTGGGCGGCGGAATGCGTGCTGGGACGGGGCGACAGGGCCATGCAGTTTTACGACGCGCTGTGTCCCTATTGGCAGAACGACAAAATAGAGACGCGCAAAGCGGAGCCTTATTCCTACTGTCAGTTCATCACCGGGCGCGACCACAAGAAATTCGGCGAGGCGCACCATCCGTTCATGACAGGCTCCGGCGGGTGGAGCTATGTGGCCGCGACGCGCTATATGCTGGGCATCCGGCCGGAGTTCGACGGCCTTGTCATCGACCCGTGCATCCCCGGCGGTTGGGACGGCTTTACGGCCGTGCGGCGGTTCCGGGGCGCGGTGTATGAGATCGAGGTGCGGAACCCCGCCCATGTGTGCAAGGGCGTAAAGGCGCTGTACCTGGACGGTGTGCGTGTGGAACGGCTGCCGCTGCTGGCGCCCGGCACGACGGGCCGCGTGACGGCGGTGCTGGGCTGACGCGCGCCGCAGGTTCCCCGGCGGGGATATGCAGGAAGGAGAGCGAAACGATGATCCATTTTGGAACGGGTGGCTGGCGCGCCGTCATCGGCGACGGCTTCACGAAAGCCAACGTCCAGCTGCTGACGCTGGCGCTGGCGCGTAAAATGCTGGATGAGGGCAGGGCCGACAAGGGCTTCGTCATCGGCTATGACAGGCGCTTTTTAAGCGAGGAGGCCGCCGGATGGGCCGCTGAGGTGATGGCGGGACAGGGCATCCTGTGCCGCATCATCCACCGGGAAAGCCCCACGCCTCTTATTATGTATACGGTGGCTGCCTATGGCCTGCCCTACGGCATGGCCATCACGGCCAGCCACAACCCGGCCGTCTACAACGGCATCAAGGTGTTTATGGAGGGCGGGCGCGACGCGGACGAAACGCTTACCGCCGCCTTTGAGGGCTATATCCGCGAGCTGGAAGGCGAGCCTGTGGAGACGGTGCCCTACGAAGAAGGGCTTGCTGCGGGCAGTATCCAGCTCATCGACCCGATGAACGACTACATCGACAGCATCCTCAAAATGGTGGATGCAGAGGCCATCCGGTCCCGCGGCCTGCACGTGGTGCTGGACCCCATGTACGGCGTGTCCAAGACGGCGCTGCAGACCATCTTGCTCACCACCCGGTGCGACGTAGAGGTCATCCATGAGCGGAGGGACACGCTGTTCGGCGGCCGGCTGCCCGCGCCCAACCTCAAGACGCTGGCGGGCCTGACGAACTATGTGGAAGAACACGGCTGCGACATCGGCATCGCCACCGACGGCGACGCGGACCGCCTGGGTGTCATTGACGATAAGGCGGAGTTCCTGCATCCCAATAAGATTCTGGTGCTGCTGTATTACTATCTGATGCGGTACCGCGGCTGGCGCGGCGCAGCGGTGCGGAACCTGGCCACCACCCATCTGCTGGACCGCATTGCCGAGGACTTCGGCGAGACCTGCTACGAGGTGCCCGTGGGCTTTAAATATGTGTCTGCCAAGATGGTGGAGACCGGCGCCATCATCGGCGGCGAAAGCTCCGGCGGGCTGACGGTGCGCGGGCACATCCAGGGCAAGGACGGCATTTATGCCGCCGCGCTGCTGGTTGAGGCCATTGCCAAAACAGGCCGCAGGCTCAGCGCGCTGTGGGACGAAATTACGCAGAAATACGGTGCCGCCGAGATGGCGGAACACGATTTTCATTTCAGCAGCGCCGAAAGGACGCGCATCTTCAAGCTGCTGATGGAGGACAAACAGCTGCCGGAATTCCCTTGCGAGATCGCCAAGGTCAGCTACATGGACGGCTGCAAGGTGTACTTCAAAAACGGCGGCTGGGTCATCGCGCGCTTTTCCGGCACCGAGCCGCTGCTGCGCGTGTTCTGTGAGATGGATACCATGGAAAATGCGGAAAAAATTGCCAAAATTTTGACGGAGTTTTTGTCGCTGTAACGAAAAGCGGCCGAAAAGCGGGGAAAGGGGGACATTGTCCCCCTTTTTTGCTATAATAGCGGGCAGGACGCGCGGATGCTTGCAAAGCGCGCCGGGAAAGAGGCGGAGGCATGGAACGGCAGAAAATGAAACACAGGCGGCAGCTCGGCCTGCGGCAGGGGATGCTGGGCATTATCCTGCTGTGCTGGGTGCTGCCCGTTGTACTCATCGTCACGCTGGGCGGTGTATATATTCTGGACAGCATGACGCGGCAGTACCGCAGTGATATGATGCGCAGCGCACAAAGCGCCGCGGCCATCACCGGGCGCAACCTGGATTCCATGATCGCCGCCAGCCGTAAGGCCAGTTATATCGCCACCATGGGCAATGCCTGGGCATCCTACACGAAAACGGGCGATTACGTCGCATTTTACAACGAGATGCAGACCTTTCTCACCCAGCAGTACCGCTACGACGACAAATTCCGCAATACCATCGTCACGCTGGTGGACGATCCAGCAGCGCCCATCTATACCTCCAACACCTCGTATACCTCCATACGCAAATATCAGCAGCATGTGCGGGACGAAGTACTGGTCCGCAGCGAAGCGCTGGGCACCGGCATCGGTTTCTTTGCGGCGGACGGCAGCCTGTACATGATGCGCAATCTGCTGGACGCCAACTACCGCACCTACGGCGTGCTGGTGATGGAGCTGAACACCGACACGCTGTTCGACAGTATGCGCAGTGTCATCTGGATGACGGACGCTACGGTCTGGCTGGGCGACGCGGAGTATACCGTTGCGGGCAGCGTGCGGGATGCGGGAGAGCTGCGCGGGAACATCCGTGCGGGCGGCCAGGGCGGCGCGCCCGCGCAGGGCAGCTACGCCGTCTGGGGCAGTGAAAGCGTAGTGCCCGGCTGTGCGCTGGAATACATTGTCTACTCCGACACCGCGGCCATGCGCGCCCAGCTGCGCAGCACGGCTTTGCTGCTGGCCGCGCTGCTGGCCGCGCTGCTGCCGCTGATGGGAGCGGTCATCGCGTTTCTGTACCGCAAGGTAAACCGGCCCATCGTCACGCTGAGCGGGGCTTCGGCGCACATCGAGCAGGGTGAATTCGGCATTCAGGTGGACGCCGGGCGGCTGGGCAGCAAGGAGTTCGCCTATCTGGGCAACAGCTTCAACGCCATGAGCGACAAGCTGAAAAATCAGTTCGAGCGCATCTATAAGGAGGAGCTGGCCCTGCGGGACGCGAAGATCATGGCTCTGCAGAGCCAGATCAACCCCCATTTTCTGAATAACACGCTGGAGATCATCAACTGGGAAGCGCGCTTGGCCGACGACGTGAAGGTATGTCAGATGCTGGAGGCGCTGTCCACGATGCTGAACGCGGCCATGGACCGTAAGCACCGGCCGCTCATCCACCTCTCCGAGGAAATGATGTATGTGGACGCGTACCTGTTCATCATCCGGGAGCGGTTGGGCAAGCGGCTGACCGTGGAAAAGGAGATCTCCCCCGAAACGCTGGACTGCTATGTGCCGCGCCTGGTGCTGCAGCCTTTGCTGGAAAACGCCGTGGAACACGGCATCAATCCCGTGCAGAAAGGCACCATCATCATCCGCGCTTACCGCGAGCAGGACAGGCTGCTGCTGGAGATCGAGAACGACGGCGTAACCACCTACGACGACCTGATGAAGATCCAGACGCTTCTCTCGGACGAGCCGCTGCCGGAGGGAACGGGCAGCGCTTCGCTGGGCATCCGCAACGTACACGAGCGGGTAAAGATCATCTACGGGCAGGAGAGCGGCCTTTCCGTCACAATCACTGAAAAAGGGAATACGCTGTCGAGAATGAATATCAAATTTGAACAAGACGGGCAATAATATGCAATAAAAAACAAGTTCGTTCATTCAGTTTTTGTGCAAACTGGTATAACATTATAGGCACAGGGAGGCATTCGGACGGTGCTGTGAACGCCGCGCATGCCCCCAGAAAATGGGAGGTTTGAAACATGAAAAAGACACTCGCGATCATTCTTGCGCTGTGCCTCGGCGCTTCCATGCTGGCCGCCTGCGGCGGTTCCGGCTCCAGCGCTCCGGCTTCCGCGTCCGTGGGCGGAAGCACAGGCTCCTCCGCCCCCGAAGCAAAGCCTGTTGAAATCCGCGTCGTGACGTCCTACGGCGGCGACGACGGCAACCGCGCCAATTATGAAGAAGCGGTGGCGGGTTACGAAGCGGCCACGGGCAACACTGTGGTAGACGAATCCGCCACCTCAAACGAGCAGTGGAAGGCCCAGGTCAAAGCCGACTTCCAGACCGGAAGCGAACCGGACGTGCTCTTCTTCTTCACGGGTACTGACGCCAGCGAGTTTATCAAGAACGGCAAGGTCGTGTCCATCGAGGAGATCCGCAAGGAATACCCGGACTATGCATCCAACATGCTGGATGCGGCCATGCCCCTTTCCTTTGTGGACGCCAAGGCCTACGCCGTTCCGTCCAGCGGATATTGGGAAGGCATGTTCGTGAACAAAACCGTTCTGGCCGACTGCGGCCTGGAGGTCCCCGGCCCCGATACGACCTGGGACGAGTTCATGGAGATGTGTGAGACCATTAAGAGCAAGGGCTATACGCCCATCGCCTGCTCCCTGCAGGAGGTGCCGCACTACTGGTTCGAGTTCTGCATCCTGAACCAGGGCGACGTGGCCAAGCACGCCGAGGTCCCTGCTTCCGGCGCCGACGAAGCGGGCCAGCGCTGGGTCGCGGGCCTGAACACCCTCAAAGAGATGTACGAAAAGGGCTATTTCCCCGCAAATACCCTGACGGCGGGCGACGCCGACACATTCCAGATGATGGCCGACAACAAAGCCGCGTTCGCCATTGACGGCTCGTGGAAGGTGGGCTGGTTCACCGGCAGCGAGGACGCCGCAGGCAACGTGGAGAACATCGACGATTACACCGTTACTTATGTGCCGGGCAGCGGCAGCCGCAAGGCCACGGACATCGTGGGCGGCATTTCCATGGGCTACTACATCACCGAGAAAGCCTGGAGCGACCCCGAAAAGCGCGATGCGGCCGTCCAGTTCGTGGAATACATGACCACCGACGATATGGTCAACAAGTTCGCGGGCGGCGCCCCTACGGCGCTGAAATCCGGCCTGCCCGAAGCGGCGGATACCGACAGCCTGCACGCGGCGGCCGTCACCATGTTCAACGGCAAGACAGGCATGGCCAGCGCCGTGCAGGATGCGCTGAACCAGACTGCCCGCGGCGTTCTGTTCGCCTCTGTCAAGGATGTTGTGACAGGCACCCTGGCACCGGAGGAGGCCATTGAGACGGCCCTCGCCACCCCGCTGGCAGATTCCTGACGCAAGCGATATAAGCAGCCAATACGGCCGGAGAGCTTGGAAACGGCTCTCCGGCCTTTTTTGAAAAAACGGGCCTTCGGCCGCGGCGCATGCCGTGCCGCACGCCCCCGGGGCCGTCCGCCGCACCGAACGGCGGCGCGTCCGTCCGAAAAAACGACGGCGCTTCGCGCGCCCGCATCCCGCAGACAAACGCAGAAAAGAAGGGGAGCCTTGCCATGAATGCGATGATCTACAAAAAGAAAGGCCCGCTCGTGCTGTTCCTCGTGCCGACCTTCCTCTTTTTGACCATGTACTTATACTATCCGTTTTTGATGAATATCTACAACAGCCTCAACAAGATCGGCGGCCTGGGCGAGAGCAGCCGCGGCCTGAACGAGCCGGTATGGGAGAACTACGTCAAGATGTTCACAGACCCGCTCATGCGCACCGCGCTGAAGAACACCATGATTCTGATGATTCTGACCGTGGTGTTTCAGGTGGGCATCGCGCTGGTGCTGGCGCTGATGGTGGACAACATCAAGGTGGGGGCGAAATTCTTCCGCACCGTGTATTTTTTTCCCATCGTCATCAGCGCCACAGCGCTGGGCCTTCTGTTCAACCTGATCTTTCTGTACGACGGCGGCATGCTCAACCAGCTTCTGCAGAACCTGGGCCTCGCCGCGGAGAATATCGACTGGAAGGACCCCGCCCACTTTTTCGTCACGATGATGGTACCTGTTATCTGGCAGTATGTGGGGTTTTATTTTGTTATTCTCGTCACAGGGCTGAACAATATCTCTACCGATATTTATGAGGCGGCCGAGATTGACGGGGCCAGTGGCCTGGGGCGCATCCGGTATATCACCCTGCCGCTGCTGCACAACACGCTGTGTACCTGCCTGGTGCTGGCCATTACCGGCTCGCTGAAGGTGTTCGACCTGCCGTGGACCATGTTTGTGGGCGGCCTGCCGCTGGACAAATCCTGGCTGACCGGCACATATATGTACTACCAGACTATGGTGCTGCAGGACGTGGACTACGGCTCGGCCATCGCCATCCTCATCGTGGTGCTGGGTGTTGTGATCAGCCAGATCGCGAACCGCATCTTCAAAGAAAAAGATTATTAAGGGGGGCTTTTTTATGACACGCAGACGCTTTCCCGTGGGAAAAACGCTCCTCTATGTGTTTATGTCCCTGTGGGCGCTCACGACGATCTATCCTTTTATCTGGGTCATCCTCAATTCCTTCAAGCCGCGCGGGCTGATCCGCAGCGATACATTCTCGCTGCCCATCGGCGACAAATTCACACTGGAGAACTACGTCACCGCCTTCAAGCGCGTTGACATCGGCACGGCCTATGTCAACAGCATTGTCATCAGCGGCGCCGTCACTGTGGTGGTGATGGTGCTGGCTGGGCTTGCCGCCTACGCTATGGTGCGGTACAGCTTCCGGCTGCGGGGCTTTCTGCATTCCATGATCATCGCCAGCATGATGTTCCCGGTGTCCTCCACGATCATCCCGGTGTTCCGCATGGAGTCGTCCTGGGGCATCGTGAATACAGGCAGCATTTGGCTGACGCGGCTCTCGGTCGTCCTGCCGCAGATTGCGGGCAACCTGTCGTTTGCCATCATTGTGCTGATGGGCTTCATCCGCAGCCTCCCGGTGGATCTGGAGGAAGCCGCTTATCTGGAAGGCTACAACGTCTACCAGATATTCTTCCGAATCATCATGCCGCTGGCCAAGCCCAGCTTTGCCACGGTGGGCATCTTCACGTTTCTGTGGAGTTACAACGACCTTTTTTTACAGATGTTTTTCCTGCGCAGCAAAAAATTCTTCACCATCACGCGCCTGCTGAACGAGATATCCAGCCAGGCGGGCACGAACTACGGCCTGATGGTGGCCGCGGTGGTGATGGTCGTGATTCCGGTGCTGGTGGTCTATATCTTCCTGCAGAACTATATCATTAAGGGGATGACTGCCGGCGCGGTGAAGGGCTGACAGCTTTTGCGGCGCATTTTACAGGTGCTCCCCTTTTTCGCGCGGCGGGCGGGCGTGTCCTGTGTTCGGTGCATGGGGCGCGCCCGGTGCCGCGCTTTTCCACCGTTGGGCGGGGGAATGGAAATATGGTATAATATGTCCGGTTGGTGAACACGAGCGGTACGCGAAGTGTGAGCTTAAAAATATGGTATAATAACCTCAAAGCCGCCGCTTGCGCGGCTGCGCGTGTGCATGGCACA
>OJQP01000042.1_pt1 | contig 139814 bp, 132 predicted proteins | sample 1598871 | NCBI WGS metagenome assembly OJQP01 (sample SAMN03922520, study PRJEB24848) | human gut metagenome | isolation source: stool sample | host: Homo sapiens | place: Germany | collected 2010-02
TCCGACCGGCACGGCTTACTCCGTACTTCTGGGCGTAGGTCAGCAGAGACTGGCGATATTTCATGTCCTGTGTTATACTGTTCATGAGGCTTGAGCTCCTTCCTTAGTTGTTGTCGCAATTCAACTATACCAGATGAGCGCTCAGGTCTCATCCTTTTTTTCTTCACTGTCCAATATGTATTGTAGCGCTACAAGGGCCGCCCTTTTTCCTTTTATGCATACTTGTATTTTTTTCATGGGAATGTTATAATCAAGGTTACGAATGAAGCAAGGAGGCGAGCGGTTCCATGCAGAGCATGACGGGCTATGGTCGCGCGCGCGCCTGCCGCGACGGGCGTGAGATCACCATCGAGCTCAAAACCGTCAACCACCGTTTTCTGGACCTTTCCTTCCGGATGCCCAAAAATCTGATGTTTCTGGAGGACATGCTTCGTGCCCGAATCAATGCCAGCGCGTTGAAACGAGGCCATGTGGACGTGTTTGTGACCTACGCCAACACGCGTGCCGATGCGCGGGAGGTGTCCGTGGATGGAACGCTGCTGGAGGCGTTCGCACAGGCGCTCAAGGGGGCGAAGGAAGCGCTGGACCCCTATCGCCGCATGACGGCGGCGGAAGCGCTCACCCTCAGCGGCGCGCTCACCATCACGCAGGCGGAGGAGGACGCCGGCGCCGTGGGAGAGCTTGCGGCCGAGGCTTTTGACGCCGCGCTGGACAAGTTGATGGATATGCGCCTGAAGGAGGGGGATCACCTCCGGGGCGATCTGCTTTCCAACCTGGAGGAGCTTTCAGCCTTGCGGCAAGCCATAGCAGCGCGCGCCCCGGAGGTGCCGCTCGAATACCGCCAGCGTCTCATGGCCAGACTGGAAGAATGGCAGGTGAGCGCCGATGCGCAGCGCGTGGCGCAGGAGGTGGCCCTTATGGCCGATCACTGCGCGATCGACGAGGAGCTCATCCGCCTGGAAAGCCACATCGCTCAGTTCCGCGACAGCGTGGAAAACGGCATGGAGGTGGGCCGCAAGCTGGATTTCCTGATTCAGGAAATGAACCGCGAAATCAACACCATCGGCTCCAAGGCGTCCGACGGGAAGATTGCGCAGTGCGTGGTCTCGGCCAAGTGCGTGGTGGAAAAGCTGCGCGAGCAGGTACAAAACGCTGTGTGATCGAAGAGAAGGGGGCTTTGGGTGCTCAGGCTTATCAACATCGGCTTTGGCAACATGATTGCCGCCGACCGCATCATCGCCATTGTCAGCCCGGACAGCGCGCCCGTCAAGCGCATGATTCAGGAGGCGCGCGACCGCAAGCGCGTGATTGACGCCACGCAGGGGCGGCGCACGCGTGCCGTCATCCAGACCGACAGCGACCATGTGGTGCTTTCCGCCATTCAGCCCGAAACCATTGCGGGCCGTGTGGGACAGCGCGACGCGGCCATCCGCGACGAGGAAAAGGAGGTCTAATCCATGGCGGTGAAGTTTGAACGCACGGGAATGCTGCTGATTATTTCGGGCCCCTCCGGCACGGGAAAGGGCACACTGGTGAAAAAGCTGATGGATTCCGATCCCAGCTTCCGCTTTTCCTGCAGCGTGACTACGCGCAAGCCCCGCGATAACGAAATCGAGGGCGTGCATTACCATTTTGTGACGGAGGAGGCGTTTGACCGCCTGGTAAGCGAAAACGCGTTTCTGGAGCATGCCACGGTACACGGCCATCACTACGGTACGCTGCGCGCTCCGGTGGAGCGGCTGATGGCCGAGGGGTTCAACGTGCTCCTGGACATCGACCCTCAGGGGGCCATCACCGTGATGCAGAATGCCGACGACTATGTGAGCGTATTTATTCTGCCGCCCAGCTTTGAGGACCTGCGCGTTCGCCTGCATACGCGCAATACCGACGATCCCGTCGAAATTGAGCGACGCCTCAAAAACGCGCGGGGTGAGGTACAGAAGATCGACCGCTATCAGTATGCCGTGGTCAACGATAATCTGGAGCTGGCCTTCGCTCAGCTGCAAAGCATCGCCAATGCGGAAAAGCACCGCACCACGCGCTTCCATCCCCATATTTCCGAAAACTGACCCATGGCGCGCCGCGCCGTATCTTTGTTAAGGAGGAAATCCGTTATGGCCATTGTGGAACCGACCATCGTTGAACTGTGCGAAAAGGTGGACTGCCGTTACACGCTGGTGGTGGAGGCCAGCAAGCGCGCCCGCCAGCTGGTGGACGGCGCTCAGCCCCTCATCGACCCCAAGGACATGAAGCCGCTCAAGATTGCTGTGGAGGAAATCAATCGCGGCCTGCTCACCTATCAGCGCGACCCCGATCTGGAGGACTGATATGCTGGGCGGCAGACATGTGGTCATGGGCGTGACGGGCGGCATCGCGGCCTATAAGGCATGCGAGGTCGTGTCCCGGCTGAAGAAGCTGGGCGCAGAGGTGGACGTCATCATGACACAGAACGCCACAAAGCTGGTCGCGCCGCTTACCTTTGAAACCCTCAGCGCCCGCCCGGTGTGTGTGGATACCTTTGCACGAACCGAATCCTGGGACGTCAGGCATATATCCCTGGCGCAGAAGGCCGATGTGATGCTTGTGGCTCCGGCTACGGCCAACCTGATGGCCAAGCTGGCCTGCGGCATTGCGGATGACATGCTCACCACCACGCTGCTGGCCACGAAGGCGCCCATTTTGCTGGCCCCCGCCATGAATACGGGCATGTGGACCGCTGAGGCCACGCAGCAAAACCTGCGCACCTTGCTTGCGCGCGGTGTGAGCACCGTGGGGCCGGACAGCGGGCATCTGGCTTGCGGAGACAGTGGCGCGGGCCGCATGAGCGAGCCGGAGGCCATTGTGCAGGCGGTGTGTGATCTGCTGTGCCGCGCCCGCGACATGGAGGGCCTGCGCGTGCTGGTTACCGCCGGGCCGACTGTGGAGCGCATCGACCCGGTGCGCTATCTCACCAATGACTCCTCCGGCAAGATGGGCTACGCCTTGGCCCAGGCCGCGCGTGACCGCGGCGCGCGGGTTACATTGCTCACCGGACCGGTGCATATCGCTCCGCCGCAGGGCGTGGAGCTGGTACCTGTCACCTCTACGCAAAGCCTGTATGACGCCATGTTGTCCCGCTGCGGGGAGCAGGATATCATCGTGCAGGCGGCGGCCCCGGCGGATTATCGCGTGGAGCATCCCGCCGCTCAGAAGCTCAAGAAGCGTGCGGGCGAGCCGTTCACGCTCACGCTGGTGGAAAACCCGGATATTGCCAGGGCCGTGGGGGAGCGGAAGCAGCCCGGCCAGGTGCTGGTGGGCTTTGCCGCCGAGACGGAGAATGTGCTGGAAAACGCGCGCGGAAAGCTGCTCTCCAAGCGCCTGGACCTGATCGTGGCCAACGATGTGACCGCTGAGGGTGCGGGTTTTGGTACGGATACCAACATTGTAACGCTGATTTCGCACGGGGGCGTGGAGACGCTGCCTCTGATGAGCAAGCGCGAGGTGGCGCACCGTATCTGGGACGCGGCGCTCGCCCTGCGCAGTGCGCAACCTCAATAGACGCATATGAACGGGGACGGTCCTCTGTGCAAGGGCCGTCCCCGTTCGTTTTGGTTGCCGTCAGCCATTGCCGGCCGCTGTCTGCTCCTCGGCGGCCAGCACAGGCACTGGGGCCTGGGCAGGCACGGCGGCGCTGTCTGCCGGGGCCTGCGCGCTGGCAGGCAGCAGCATGCGGGTGAGCGCCTCTTCCAGCGTGGCAATGGGGCAGACTTCAATGGTCGTGTGCTCGAAGCGCTCCATGCGGTTATCCTGCGGGATGAGCACTGTGCTCAGCCCCGCGCGCTCCGCTGCCTCTACCTTGCCGGGGACACCGCCCACGGGCTTGACCAGCCCGCGCACGGAAACCTCGCCTGTCACGGCCACATGGCCGTCTACCGGGCGGCCGGTGAGCGCGCTGGCAGCCACCACGGCCATGGCCACGCCCGCCGAGGGCCCGTCCACCGGCGTGCCGCCGGGGAAGTTGATATGCAGGTCGTAATCCTGGGTGTGGTAGCCCATGCCGCTGAGCAGGGTCATCACGTTTTCCAACGAGCTGCGCGCGGTGGATTTGCGCTTGATGCGGCGTCCCTCCGAACCCAGCTCTTCTTCCTCCACGATACCGGTGATGGTCAGCCGGCCGCAGCCGGGCTGGGCCACGGCCTCGATTTCCATGGTCGCGCCCTGATAGCTGCCCACGATGGCCAGCCCATGCACCACACCGACGCGGCTGCGCGTGTCGGCATGCTGGTCGGGCCGGGCGGCATAGTGGCCGGAGTAGACCACCCACTCCACATCCTCCGTGCGGATGTCGGTGCGGTCCTCCATCTGCGCGAGGCCCGCGCACATCTGTACGATATTTACCGCATCTCGCCCGCAGGAAGCGAAGCGCCCTACCATGCGCGCGTCCTCCAGCGTCATGGTGAAGCCCGCGCGCTCGGCGGAATGGAACGCGATATCCGCGATCTCCTCCGGCTCCAGCGCCCGGAAGAAAACCTCCATGCAGCGGCTGCGAAGCGCGGGGGAGATATCCTGCGGGCTGCGCGTGGTCGCGCCCACCAGTCGGAAATCCGCCGGGAGACCGTTTTTGAAGATGTCGTGGATGTAACGGGGAACGCCGGTATCATCGGCGTTATAGTAGGCCGATTCCAGCATCACCTTGCGGTCCTCCAGAACCTTGAGCAGCTTGTTCATCTGGATGGGATGCAGCTCACCGATCTCATCCAGGAACAAAACCCCGCCGTGCGCCTTGCTTACCGCGCCGGGCTTGGGCTGGGGAATGCCCTGTACACCCAGCGGCCCCGCCCCCTGATAGATGGGATCGTGCACGCTGCCGATGAGCGGGTCCGCGATGGCGCGTTCATCGAAGCGCACGCAGGTTGCATCCATTTCGATGAAGGGTGCGTTGGCCAGAAAGGGTGTGCCCTTGCTTTTCTTGGCAGCTTCCAGCACCAGGCGCGCGGCGCAGGTCTTACCCACGCCCGGAGGTCCATAAATGAGCACATGTTGCGGATTTTTTCCGCACAAAATGGCCTTGAGCGATTTGATGCCGTCCTCCTGGCCCACGATGTCGGAAAACTTTGTCGGGCGAACGCGCTCGGCCAGCGGTTCGCTGAGTTTCAGGGCGCGCATCTTTTGCAGCCGCTCATACTCACGGCCGCTCTCACGGCGGTTTGAGGGCTGCGCTCTGCGCTGCTGGCGCAGCTGGGTGTAAAAGTAAATGCCCACCACAATGGTGACCAATAGCTGAATGCCAAACAATACGGCGCTGACCAACGCTAGAAACCTCCATTCGCGGGACGCTTCCGCCTCCCCATGTTCCCCGGTAGCTTGTGAGAAACGCCGCCGTTCCATGTATGGGGGTTGCTGGCAGCGCCGTAGGATTGTGACAATCCGCTGCGACGGCTTGCATTTGCCCGCGAATGCCGCTATAATCGTTCTGCGCCGTTTTGTGCGCAAGTATGCCCGCCTTTTTCGCGGGCCATGGAGGATAACGATGCAGGAATCAAATCGCAAAAGCCTGCTGCTGCGCATGCCTGTGCTTCCGCTCAGGGGGATGATGGTTTTTCCCCATATGGTGCTGCACTTTGATGTGGGCCGGCCCAAGAGCGTGGCCGCGCTGGAGAAGGCCATGATGGGCGACCAGCGCATCTTTCTGGTGGCACAGATGGATGCTGAAATCGATGAGCCGGAGCTGAGCGATCTGTGCCGCGTGGGCACGATTGCCCAGATCAAGCAGGTGCTGAACCTACCCGGCGACAGCATCCGTGTGCTGGTGGAGGGCGTCCGCCGCGGGGTGCTGGGAACCGTCCTGGAGGAGGACCCGTGCCTGATGGCCACCGTGCGGCTGGTGCGTGAGGACGTAGCGCCCGACACCGCCGAGATGAAGGCGCTGGTGCGTACCACGCACGCCTTTTTTGAAGAGTATTGCAATGCCAGCATGCGTGTGTCGCAGGAGACGCTGCGCTCCGTGATGGACGTGGACAAGCCCGACCAGCTGGCCGACATCATCGCCGCCAACGTGCTCACCCGACTGGAGGACCGTCAGGCCATTCTGGAAAAGCTGAAGGTGAAGGACCGGCTGGAAGCCCTCTGCGGCATTCTGGTGCGTGAAACCGAGCTGGCCGATGTGGAGAAGCAGGTGCAGGCCCGCATCAAGAAGCAGATCGAGAAAAACCAGAAGGACTATTACCTGCGCGAGCAGATCAAGGCCATTCAGACCGAGCTTGGCGACAAGGACGGAACCGATGTGGAGGACCTGCGCGAGCGCCTGGAAAAGACCCCGCTCAACGATGAGGCGCGCGAGAAGGCCGAAAAGGAGCTGGAGCGGCTCAGCCGCATGGCCCCCGGCACGCCGGAAATCGGCGTGAGCCGTACGTATGTGGAGTGGATTCTCGACCTGCCCTGGGGCAAGACCACGCCGGACAACCTGGACCTCAAACGCGCGCGCCGCGTGCTGGAGGAAAACCACTACGGGCTGGAAAAGGTGAAGGAGCGCATCATCGAGTACCTGGCGGTGCTGCGCATGAAAAACGATATGAAGGGCCCCATCCTGTGCTTCGCGGGCCCTCCGGGCGTGGGCAAGACGTCCATCGTGCGGGCGATTGCCAAGGCAGTGGGAAGGCAGTTCGTGCAGATGTCGCTGGGCGGCGTGCGCGACGAGGCCGAGATTCGCGGCCACCGGCGCACCTATGTAGGCGCGATCCCGGGGCGCATTATCGCGGGCATCAAGCAGGCGGGTACGATGAACCCCGTGTTTCTGTTTGATGAAATCGACAAGATGAGCAGCGATTTCCGCGGCGACCCTGCGGCGGCCATGCTGGAGGTGCTGGACGCCGAGCAGAACAGCGCCTTCCGCGATCACTATATGGAGATTCCTTTCGACCTAAGCCGCGTGATGTTCATCACCACGGCGAATAATATGGAAAATATTCCGCCCGCGCTGCTGGACCGCCTGGAGATCATCGAGGTGCCCAGCTATACCGAGGAGGAAAAGCTCAAGATCGCCCGCAAGCACCTTTTGCCCAAACAGATTGAAGCGCATGGCCTCAAGCCGCGGAGTGTGCGTATGAACGACCGGGTGCTGCGCACCGTGATCGAGGGCTACACCCGCGAGGCGGGCGTGCGTGAGCTGGAGCGCACGTTGGCGCGCGTGGCGCGCAAGGCTGCGGTGGAGATGCTGGAGCAGAAGACGGAAGAGATCACCGTCACTCAGGATAAACTGACCGCCTATCTGGGTCAGCCGCGCTATACGCGTGAACCGCTGGAAAAGGAAAACCGCGTGGGCGTGGTCAACGGCCTGGCCTATACCAGTGTAGGCGGCGAGATGCTCAGCGTGGAATGCGCCGTACTCAAGGGAACCGGCGCGCTGCAGCTGACGGGCAAGCTGGGTGACGTGATGCAGGAGAGCGCAAAGGCGGCGCTGTCCTGGGTACGGGCTCATTGTGACCCGTGGGGCATCCCGGCCGACTTTTTCAAGCAGAACGACATTCATATCCATGTGCCGGAGGGAGCGGTGCCCAAGGACGGCCCCAGCGCGGGCGTGACGCTGGTAACGGCGCTGGTGAGCGCCCTGACGTCTATTCCCGTGCGCCAGAACGTGGCGATGACGGGCGAAATCACCCTGCGAGGCCGGGTGCTGCCCATCGGCGGCCTCAAGGAAAAGCTGATGGCGGCATACCGCGCGGGTGTGCGCACGGTGCTTATCCCCCGCGAAAACCTCAAGGACCTGGAGGATGTGTCTCCCATCGTGCGCGAGCGCATTGATATCCGGCCTGTAGACGACGTGGCGGAGGTGATTCGCGCCGCGCTGGTGTGCGAACCTCCCGTTATTGCCGATACGCCGCTGGAACTGCCCCTTACCGCCCCGCAGCCGGCGAAGCCCGGCATGTACAAAGGAGTATAATATGGAAATCAAAACCGCGAGCTTCGTCACCAGCCTGGCCCAGTACCGTGAGGAACCTCCGGTCACGCTTCCCCAGCTTGCGGTGGTTGGCAAGAGCAACGTGGGCAAAAGCTCGCTCATCAATGCGCTCTGTGCCCGGAAAAAACTGTGCAAGACCAGCGCCACCCCTGGCAAGACGCGGCTGATTAACATCTTTCTCATCAACGAGGCCTTCCATCTGGTGGACTTGCCCGGCTATGGCTTTGCCAAGGTAAATCAGGCCGAGAAGCAGCGCTGGGGCGAGATGATGGACGGCTATTTCCAGGACAGCACGCTGCTGAGGCATGTGCTGCTTTTGGTGGATATCCGCCATGAGCCCACGCGTGACGACGTAGCCATGGCGCAGTATTTCCGCCAGATGGGCATTCCCTTCACGGTGGTCGCCACCAAGGCCGACAAGATCAGCCGGGGCGCGCGTATGAAACATATCGCACCCATCTGCCGCGCGCTTTTGGTGCAGCCCTGGGAGGTTATCGCCTTTTCGAGCGAGGATTTCACAGGACGCGACGCGCTGCTTGCGCGGGTGGGCGAATTGATGGAAGCGGATGGGGAAGCGGAGGAATGAACGCCACGCACCCGCGTTTTGCCTGCGGCATACCATGCAATAGCCAGCCCATGGCAGTTGGAAAGGAGTGGTATGATGCAGAGCTATCTATGGATGCGTCCCGCACTGCAAATCAGCGAGGCGGTGCTGCTGCCGGCCCTGCCCAGGCGCAGCGTCCTGACCGAAGCGCGCATTTCGGACCGGTTTACCAGCCCGTCTGCCGAGCCCTTCCGGCCTGTGCCGGAGGAGGGAATCGCCGCCGAACAGCCCGTCGCGTTGAGTACGTACGTGCGTCCGCGGGGGAGCATGGCGGGCCGGGGCGTGCTCAGGGCGGCGGGCGTGAGCATGAACCCTTACAGCCAATGGGCCCGGCCGGCCTATGCCGGTCCGGGCAGAAGCCTTCCCATGGCCCGCAGGTGCCGCGTGCGCTGAGCTGCGCAGAAAAAGCCGCTGTCCCGTTGACTGGGATAGCGGCTTTTCGCTTGCCCTGAGAATCAGCGCACGAACAGCTGGGTCACATAGACAAAGCCCTGGCTGTCCTCCCAGACGCCGATGCCCACCTTGGTCCACTGGGAACCCAGGATGTTCTGCCTATGGCCGGAACTGCTCATGAAAGCGGCCTGAGCCTTCTCCACCGTGGCATGATGGGCGATGTTTTCGCCCACCGAGGTGAAGGAATAGCCATAGGTGGAAAGCATCTGGGCAGCGCTTCCATACGTGGGAGAGGTATGCGAGAAGTAGTTGTTCAGGTACATATCGCGGCTCTTGAGCCGTGCCAGGTCGCACAGCGCGGGATCGAGCTCAAGCGCTGAACGGCCGTTGGCGGCCCGATCCTGGTTGAGCAAAAGAAATGCATTTTCCTCTTGCGCCGTTATGGAACCCGTAGTATAATCTTCGTCTGTAAAGGGAGGAACTTCCGTTTCGGACGGCGTCACGGTGGGCTCCGGCGTGGGGACCTCGGTCGGCGCAGGCGTTACGGTGGGTTCCGGTGTGGGGACCTCGGTTGGCGCAGGCGTCACGGTGGGCTCCGGCGTGGGGACCTCGGTCGGCACAGGCGTCACGGTGGGCTGCGGCGTGGGGACCTCGGTCGGCGCAGGCGTCACGGTGGGCTGCGGCGTGGGGACCTCGGTCGGCGCAGGCGTCACAGTGGGCTCCGGTGTGGGGACCTCGGTCGGCGCAGGCGTCACGGGAGGAGTCGCGCTGGGGCAGATTGCTGTGCAGCTGTTGTTCTGACGGTAGGGCCAGCCCTTGAAACCAAATTGCGAGGACGGCGCGCCGCCGGCTAAGGCCGTGGCGTGGGCCAAAAGGCAAAATGTCAGCAAAAGGGCCATCAGCTTTCGTTTTCCGTTCATTGGACACCTCCAGTATGTTTTGGTACGTCAAAGACGTAATACAATCGTAATAATTAATACTTATTTTTGCAATATAATTGGCAGACCGTTTCCATGGCAATGATTCCAAGTGGAAACAGCCACCCATCATAGAGGAGGAACCGACAGATGAAACTCATCAAATGCCCTCGTTGCGACCTGAATTATATTCAGGAAAATGAAAAGCTCTGCAAGGTATGCCAGAGAGAGCTGAAAGGCTCCCAGGTAGAGGATGAGATGGAGCTGTGCTCCGTGTGCAACGCGGCGCCCGCGCTTCCCGGTCGCGATGTGTGCCTGAGCTGCCTCAAGGAGATGGCCAGCGGCGGTTCCGATACCGATAACGACGAAACGCCCACCGTGGTGGATGAAAGCACCATCGGCCTCAACTCCGTAAGCACCATGGACGAGATCATCCCCCAGATTCACGAGGACATCCCCGAGACCGAATTTGGGGACATCGAAAGCGAGCTATCCCTTGAAAGCGTCATCGAGGATGAGGAAAACGAGGACGACGACGACGAGGACGACGAGGAATGAACCGACCCTGAAGAAGCGAGGGACGAATGTCGATATTTGCGATTGGCGATCTCCATCTGCCAGGCCATGCGCAAAAGCCCATGGACGTTTTCGGCAGTCATTGGGATCGCCATTTTGAAACCATCAGCGATCACTGGCGGCGCATGGTCGGGCCAACGGACGTGGTGCTCATCCCCGGCGACATCAGCTGGGCCATGCAGCTGGACCAGGCCCTCGATGACCTGCGCGCCATCGCGGCCTTGCCGGGACGGAAACTTTTGCTGCGCGGCAACCATGATTATTGGTGGAGTTCGCTCAGTAAGCTGCGCGCTGCGTTGCCGGAGGGAATGTTCGCCCTTCAGAATGACGCGCTGGCACTGGAGGGTCATATCTTCTGCGGCACGCGTGGCTGGATGTTTCCAACCGTGCAGCAGCCTCTGGGCGCGCAGGATGAAAAGGTATTCCGCCGGGAACTGATGCGTCTGCGGATGTCGCTGGATCAGGCAGCCGGTCTGTCCGGGCAGGATATAACGGTGTTGATGCATTATCCGCCCTTGTTTGCCGATGGTGTGGGCACGCCCTTTACGGACATTCTGGAGGAATATGCCGTGACGCGCGTGGTCTATGGCCACCTGCATGGCGCCGGTATCAAGGTGGCGTTTCGCGGTGAAAGGCAGGGAATCCGGTATTTTCTGACTTCGTGCGATGCACTGGGCTTCTGCCCGTTGCAAATCGAAGGAGAAAGCCAAATCTAAACTTTACGAAATAATTTCTTAACAATTTTGAAATAAAATAAAGAAAACAAACGTTCCCATAGCCCGCAAACCTTTATGAAAAAAAGGTTTGCGGGCTCTTTTTGAGTACCAACAAATTGTGGCGAACAGACGTTCTTACAATCACCCATTTTTTATGTGGGGTTTGTTGCATTTTGGAAGAAGATACCATTTTTCGTCCGTTGACTTTGAAAACAAAAGTGGAGCATAATGGTGTCACAGCCCTAAAAAGGGTGGCAAGTGGAGGAAAACGGGGAGCGGGGTGACGGCATGGACGAGGAACGGCGCATGAACGCGCCTGAAGCCCAGGAGCGCTCCAGCTTCCGTAAATTCAAGTTTTTCGGTAGCTACGACCACTCCATCGACGCCAAGGGCCGCATCATCGTCCCCAACGCCTACCGCAAAGCGTTGGGCGAGAGCTTCACCATCACCGTCAGTCTCGATGACCGGGCCGTCGCCATCTACCCTGACGAGGCGTTTGAAACCATGGTCGATGAGCTTTACGCCCTCAACCGGCGCAAGCCCGCCGTACAAAAGCAGCTGGACCATGTCGCCAAATTCAGCTATCCCGGCATGCAGGCTGATAACCAGGGCCGTGTGCTGCTGCCCGTCAAGCTGCGCCAATACGTGCTGGGCGACGCGCGGGATGTGGAAATCAGCGGCGCGCTGGACCACATCCGCATCGTGGCAAACGCTGTGGCGCAGGAAGAAGACAGCTACTACAAGGAGCACCGCGACGAGATTCTCGACGAGATCGGCAACCTTGAAGAATAAGCCGGAAAGGAGATAAGGGTATGTCGCAGTATGAACCCCTCTATGATAGTTTCAGCCATGGAGGACACGGCGGTTACGTGCCGACGCCGCGCATGAGTGTATCCGCCAGCGTTTACCTGCCCGGCAGCGACGTGGACCCACAGACGGGCTGGCTCAAGCCGGACCGGCAGCGGCGTTGCCGCACCCAGGGGAAAAAGCTGGAGATGGAGCGCCTCACCCGCGAGCAGCAGGCCCTGGAAGAATCCATCCGGCGGGAAATGAGCAAGGGCGGCGTGCGGATCTCCGTGCGCATGGGCGTTTTTCTCACGGCGCTGCTGCTGTTTATATGCGGCCTGTGCGTGCTGCTTCAGCAGGGCACCATCGCCGACCGGCAAAAGGACATCAACCGTCTGGAACGCTCCATCGCGGATTGCCGCAGCCAGAACGCCGCCCTGGAAACACAGATTGCGGAGGCTTCGACCGAGGCTGCGATCTGTTACGCTGCCGCCCGTGACCTCAACATGATTCCCGCGGAATCCGCTGAGGCCATCCACCTTGTGGCTGTGGATACACGCCCCATGGCTTCGGCCGGGACAGAGACCCAGGCCCAGGCGGACGCGGCCATTGAGGTTCCCTCTGCGCAGACCACTTCCGCCACGCACGTGCCCGCCGTGGCCAGCAACTGATTTTGCCGTCTTGCGGCCTATTGGGTCGAAAACGGCATAAACCGGCGTCAAAACGCATACATCCCCCATATCAAGCATTCTGGGGGTAGGACCATGCCGACCGAGCTGCATATCCGCAAACGGGTCTTTGCGCTGCTGATGATGTTGACGTTTCTCTTTTCGCTGCTCACGCTGCGCATCGCCTATCTGACCACGGCCCGGTCATCGGAGCTTACCCAGCGCGGGATCAGCCAGTGGACCCGGGAGGGCACCGTGTATGCCCGCCGCGGCTCTATTCTGGATACCAACGGGCAGACCCTGGTGGTCAGCGCGACGGCCTATATCGTCAGCGCCGACCCTCGCAAGGTATCGGACATATCTTTGTTTACGCAAACGGTATGTCCGATTTTGGATTTATCGGAGGAGAGCGTGGCGCAAAAGCTTTCGGACCGCACCAAGGCGTCGGTCATTCTCAAGCGCCAGGTATCGCGTAAGAAGGCTGATGAACTCAGAACCCTGCAGGCTTCCGCGGACGAGGCGGTGGCATCCCAGCTGAGCGCCTTGCTCTTTGACGAGGATGTGCGGCGCGCATACCCGCGCGGTGTGTTCCTGACCCAGACCTTGGGCCTGACCAATGTGGACAGCGTGGGACAATCCGGACTGGAGCTGCAATACGAGAGCCTGCTGCGCGGCACGGCGGGCGTGAGCCTTCGCAGCGTGGACGGCAAATCCCAGCCCATCTACGACAGCGGCAACCTTTACATCGAGCCCCAGGATGGCAACAGCATCAAGCTCACCATCGACGCTACCATTCAGGAGATCTGCGAAAAGGCCATGCGCGAATGCTACGACGTCAACAAGGCGCAGGCCGTGCATCTTATCGCCATGGACCCTTACACCGGCGCGATTCTGGCCATGTGCTCCAAGCCGGACTACGACCCGAATGATCCTCCCCGCGACCAGCCTGATGCGCTTACGCGTCTGATGCGCATCCGCCTGATCTCCGACGCTTACGAGCCGGGCTCCACCTTCAAGATTCTGACCGCAGCCGCCGCGCTGGACGCAGGCGTGACCACCCCGGAGGACGGTTTCTACTGCTCGGCCAAGATTACCGTGGACGGAGACACCATCCGCTGCTGGGGCAGCCCACACAAGGATGAAACCATGGCCGAGGCCCTGCAGAACAGCTGCAATCCCGTCTTTGTGGAGCTGGCGCTCAGGCTGGGCACGGAGCGGATGTACCAGTACCTGCATGCTTTCGGTCTGGGAAGCAAAACGAATGTTGACTTACAGGGGGAGGGAAGTGGTATACTAATACCCGTACAATCCGTCAAGAATGTGGATCTGGCGCGCATCGGCTTTGGACAGAGCGTGGCCGTCACTCCGATTCAGCTGATTACGGCGGCGTGCGCGGTGATCAACGGCGGACGGCTGATGCAGCCCTATCTGCTCAAGGAGGCGATTGCGCCGGACGGGACCGTGCTCTACCGAACCCAGCCCAAGGTGGTATCCAATCCCATCAGCGAGGAGACGAGCGCAACCATGCGCGAGCTTCTGGAGCTGGTCGTATCCGAAGGCGGAGCGAAAAACGCGGCCATCGAGGGTTACCGCATCGGCGGAAAGACGGGCACGGCGCAGGTCTACAAGGACGGGCGCATTGTGCGGGATGTCCATATCGGCTCATTTCTGGGCTTTGCCCCGGCGGATGATCCGCGCATCGCCCTGCTGGTGATCGTGGATGAGGCGGACGTGCCGGTGGATTACGGCGGGACTACGGCGGCGCCCTTCGCTAGACAAATCCTGGCGGATGTGTTACCTTATTTGGGCTACAAGCCCACCACCCAGGATGAGCGCGAGGAGATCGCCGTGGAGGACGTAGTGGGAATGCCGCTGTGGCAGGCGCGAAAGGTCATCGCCGATCAGGGATTCCGCGTGCTGGACGACGGCGCGGGCGAGATCGTGACCGCCCAGATGCCCAGCGGCGGCGGAAAGCTGATCGAGGGCGGGCAGGTGATGCTCTACACCTATACCGACGACCTGCCCGAGACGGAGGAGCTGGTCTGCGTGCCGGATGTGGCGGGACTCTCCATTGCCCGGGCGGCGTCGCTTCTCAGGCAACGAGGGCTGGACATGACCATTGAGGGTACGGGATTCGCCGTCCGGCAGGAACCGGCGGCAGGTCAGTACGTGGAGCAGGGCGGCGTGGTCAAGGTTGCTTTTGAAATGCCCAATCCATAGAGGATGGAGGAATACGGATGCTATTGAAGGATCTGCTCTCCGATGTGCCCGGCGTTTTGGAAACGCGCGGGGATGCGGAGATACAGGCGCTGGTGACCGACAGCCGCGAAAAGGCCAGGAACGGCCTGTTCTTCTGCATCAGCGGCATGCGCTTTGACGCGCATGATTTTGCGGCGCAGGCTGTGGAGAACGGATGCGTGGCCCTGGTGGTGGAGCACTTTGTGGATAGCCCGGTGGCGCAGGTGCGCGTGGACAATGTCCGGCGTGCTACCGCCTATATTGCGGCGGCGTTCTACGGTCATCCTGCGCGCAAGCTGCGCATGGTGGGCGTGTGCGGCACAAAGGGCAAAACGACCACCACCTATTTGATGAAGGCCATTCTGGAAAAGGCCGGGTTCAAGACCGGCCTGATCGGCACCACCGGGAACCTGATCGGTGACCGCAGCCTGCCCAGCAACATGACCACGCCCGATCCCGTCGATCTGCACCGGTGCCTCAGGCAGATGGTGGACGAAGGCGTGGAGGCCGTGAGCATGGAGGTCAGCGCCCACGCCGTGGATATGCACCGCGTGGATGGCATCACCTTCGAGGCCGCGTGCTACACGAATTTTTCGCAGGACCATCTGGATTATTTTGGGACCATGCAGAACTACTTTGAAACCAAGAAGCGCTTCTTCATCCAGGGTTCGGCCCTGAACGCCGCGCTGAATGCCGACGACGAGACCAGCGCTTCCATCATCCGCGACCTCAAGGTGCCCTATCTTACCTACGGCATCAGCGCCGAAGCGGATGTGTTTGCGCGCGACATTGAAATCTCCGAGGAGGGCGTCTCCTTCTCCATCCGGCTGCGCGGGCTGGAGGACATGTCCATCTCCATGCACCTCACCGGCATGTTCAACGTCTATAACGCCCTGGCCGCCGCCTCGCTGGCGATGATCATGGGCATCGACAAAAGCGCCATCCGCGGGGGCCTGGAAAGCGTCAAGAATGTGCCGGGCCGCGTGGAGATTCTCGACACGCGCACGCCCTATAAGGTGATCCTGGACTACGCTCATTCGCCCGACGCGCTGGAAAACGTGCTCACCACCGTGCGCGCCTTTACGCGAAGCCGGCTGATTGTGCTCTTTGGCTGTGGCGGCGACCGCGACCATGGCAAGCGGCCCATCATGGGTGAGATCGTGGGAAGACTGGCGGATTTCTCCATTCTTACCAGCGATAATCCCCGTACCGAGGACCCGGAGGCCATCCTGCGCTCCATCGAAGAGGGCATGAAGCGCACCCAGGGCCGTTATGTGGTGATCGAAAACCGGCGCGAGGCCATCCGCTATGCGCTGGAAATGGGCCGGGAGGGCGATGTGATCATCCTGGCGGGCAAGGGCAACGAAACCTATCAGGACATCATGGGCGTGAAGCGGCCCTTTGATGAAAAGGTGGTCGTGCGCGAGCTGCTTGCCGAAATGCGCGCGTGAACATACCAAGGAGTTGATGGTACATGCTTTGGCTGATTCTGGCGCTGATTGCCTCCGAGGTGGCCATGCTGCTGATCGGACCGCGGGTCTTGCCGGTGCTGCGCAAGCTCAAGTTTGGACAGACCATCTATGAGCTGGGTCCCAAGAGTCACCGCACCAAGCAGGGCACGCCCACGATGGGCGGGCTGATGTTCGCGGCGGTCACGTGCGTGGTCACGTTGCTCATCATGTCCTTTGATACCTGGTACGGCGGATGGGATTTTGCCCTGGCGCTGGTGCTGGTATCGCTTCTGAGCATGCTCATCGGCTTCGTGGACGACTTTATCAAGGTGGTCAAAAAGCGCAACCTCGGCCTGATCTGGTGGCAGAAGATCATCGGTCAGGTGCTGGTATCGGTGGCGTTTTCGCTGTACTGCTATTTCAGCCCGCTTGTGGGCAGCAGCATCCTGGTGCCCTTTTTTAACGTGGAGTGGGACCTTGGCGTGCTGTACGTGCCGCTGATGACGCTTACGATGATCTTCATGATCAACAGCGCCAATCTTCAGGATGGCCTGGACGGGCTGCTGTCCAGCGTAACGGTCATTTCCAGTGCGGCCTGGGGGTTGATGGCCGTGTTTGTAGCGCTGGCAGGCGGCGCCTTCATGAGTCCGGAGCTGCTGGGCAACTACCGTCACCTGGCGGTGTTTGCGCTGGCCCTGTCGGGCGCATGCATGGGTTTCCTGCGCTTTAACCACTATCCCGCACTGGTCTTTATGGGCGACACGGGCAGCATGTTCATCGGTGGGGCCATGGTGGGCATGGCCATGCTGCTGCGCATGCCGCTTTACATGATCCTGATCTGCTTTACGCTGATCGCCTCGTCCATGAGCGTGATCATCCAGCGCGTGTATTTCAAGGTGACCCACGGCAAGCGCATCTTCAAGATGTCGCCCATCCACCATCACTTTGAGCTCTCCGGCATGACGGAGGTGCAGATCGTGGCCATGTATGCCGTGGTGGTAGGCATGCTCAGCCTGATAGCGCTGTTTTCGCTCAACGTGCTTCCGTGATTTTCCAATCCCGTTGGAGGTGGTTTGCCTATGAAATTGGCCAATAAGCGCATTTTGGTGGTCGGCATGGCGCGCAGCGGCGTGGCCGCGGCGCAGCTGCTTTTGGAAAACGGCGCGACGCCGGTGCTTTCGGACCGCAAGCCCGAGGACGCCTTCGGCGGGGAGCTGGATGCTCTGCGTGGTACGGCGTGTGAGTTCCGACTGGCTGAGGACCCGGTCCGCCTGCTTTCGGAGGTGGATGGCCTGGTCATCAGCCCCGGCGTGCCCATCGACGCGCCGGTGGTGCTGGCTGCAAAGGAACAGGGCATTCCCATGGTGGGCGAGCTGGAGCTGGCCTGGTCGCTCCTGCAGGGCGAGGTGCTGGCCATCTCCGGCACCAACGGCAAAACCACCACCACCACGTTGCTTGGCAAAATCTTTGAAAACGCCGGGCGCGTCACCCATGTGGCGGGCAACATCGGCTATCCGCTGTCCGCCGTGGCGATGAAGAGCAAGAAGGACGACGTGGTGGTGGTCGAGGTGTCCAGCTTCCAGCTGGAAAGCATCAAGACCTTCCATCCGCATGTGGCCGCTTTGCTCAATATCACCGAGGACCATCTCAACCGCCATGGCACCATGGCGCAGTATATCCGTCTGAAGCAGCGGATCTTTGAAAATCAGACCGGGCGTGACTACGCCGTTTTGAACATGGACGATCCCGTGCTTTTCAAAATGGCGGGAAAGGTCAAGAGCCAGGTGGCGTTTTTCAGCCGCACGCAGCCGGTGGAAAACGGCGCGTTTGTAGAAGACGGCAAAATCGTGTGGCAATGGAACGGCGCGCGCCGCACGATCTGCGACGCGGAGCAGATTCTCATTCCCGGACCGCATAACCTGGAAAATGCCCTGGCTGCTACGGCCATGGCCTGCGCCATGGGCGTACCAGCACCGGTCATTCGCCATACGCTGCAATCCTTTTCGGGGGTGGAACACCGCATCGAAAAGGTGCGCGTGTTCCAGGGCGTCACCTATATCAACGACAGCAAGGGCACCAATGTGGACAGCACCATCAAGGCGGTGCAGAGCATGAAGGCGCCCACGGTGCTGCTGCTGGGCGGCTATGACAAGCACACGGACTTCATGCCCCTGTGCCGGGAGATCATCGCCTCCGGACGCATCGACGACGTGGTGGTGATGGGCGAGACCGCGCGCCAGATCCGCGAGCAGCTGGAGGAGGCGGGCTATGACCGCATCACCCAGGCCTACAGCCTGCGCGACGCGGTAGACAAGGCGCGCGCGCTGGCCGTCTCCGGCGGCAATGTGCTGCTTTCGCCCGCGTGTGCCAGTTTTGATATGTTCCGTGACTATGAGCACCGGGGCGCGGTGTTCAAGGAGATCGTAAACGCCCTGAACTGACAGGATGCCCCTTCCCGGCGTGAAGGAGATGCACACCAAAGACGACGCATCTTTTGAACGGTTGGGAGGGGGTCTTTTGACACAGCAGCAACCTGTGACCGCCGGACGGTGCCTCAAGCCCCGGCGCGCCGGTGTGGACCGGACGCTTCTGCTGATCCTGTCACTGCTGATGATGTGCGGCCTTCTGGCGCTGTTCAGCGCCACCTACTATAAGGCGGTGGATCAGGGCGACGCGCTTCTGGAGGTCAAGCGCCAGCTGGTGGGCATTGGATTGGGCGCGGTTTTGATGCTCATCACCAGCCGCATTCCCCACACCTTCTGGGCTGACCCGCGCGTGGTGGTGGCGGGGCTGGCGGCGAGCATGATTTTGCTTGTGCTGGTGCTGATACCGGGCGTAGGCGTGTACCTCAACGGATCGCGGCGCTGGCTGAGCATTGCGGGCATGAGCTTTCAGCCATCCGAGGTAGCCAAGATCGCCTCGGTGATCTATCTCGCGGCCACGCTGAGCTACCGGCTGGAACGGCTGGAAAAGCTGTGGCGGGGCGTCGTGCCGCTTTTGATCGTGCCGGCGGTGATGTTCCTGCTCATTCTGGAGCAGCCAAACCTCTCCACAGCGGGCAGCATCATGATCGTGGCCGTGCTGATGATGCTGCTGGCCGGCGCGAGGTGGCGCCACCTGTGCCTGATGGGCGTGGCGGGACTGTGCGTGGGCACGGTGTACGCCTGGATCGAACCCTACCGGCGCGAGCGGCTTCTGTCCTTCCGCGACCCCTTTGCGCAGATGAGCGACGAAGGGTATCAGCTGGCCCAGTCGCTGATCGCCATCGGGTCGGGTGGGCTGTTCGGGCGCGGTCTGGGGCAGGGGCGGCAGAAGTTCAGCTACTTGCCCTACCCGGAAAGCGACTTCATCTTCGCCATCGTAGGGGAGGACTTCGGGCTGCTGGGGTGTGCGGTGGTGATCGCGCTGTTTTTGGCCTTCGCCTTCGCAGGCATGCGCATCGCGGTTTCCTGCCCGGATCGTCACGGCTGTCTGCTGGCGGCGGGGCTGACGGCCATGATTGCCGTACAGGCGTTCATCAACATCGGCGTGGTGGTGGGCGTGCTGCCTACCACGGGGCTGCCGCTTCCGTTCTTCAGCGCCGGGGGCACCTCCATCTCCCTGCTGATGGCGGCGACGGGCATCATTTTGAGTGTATCGCGTACGTCGCGCAAATAAGGCTTTTTTTCACACTTGGTCAGGCATGACATAAGATGGTGCATGGAATGCTTGACGGAGGTGGAAGAATGAACGCCTTGCGAATTCACGGCGGGAGGCGCCTGACGGGTGAATGGAGGGTACATAGCGCAAAGAACGCGGTCTTGCCCATCATGGCCGCCTCCATCCTCACAGGGGAAGAAACGCGTCTGGAGGAATGCCCGGAACTGGTGGACGTGGCCTATATGGCCGATATTCTGCGCACGCTGGGCTGCCGGATACATAGCGGGGACGGGGCGCTGACCATTGACCCGCAGAGCCTGAACCGGCATGAGATGCCCGATGCGCTGGCCAAGAAGATTCGCTCCTCCATCTTTTTGCTGGGGTCCATTCTGGCGCGGTTCCGAAAGGCAACCGTCACCTTTCCCGGCGGATGCGAGATCGGTCTGCGGCCTATCGACCTGCATCTGAGCGGGCTGAGGCAGCTGGGGGTCGATGTGCGGGAGGAGGGCGGCCTGATTCGCTGCGACGGCCGGCACATGCGCGCCGGTACGGTGCATTTTGACTATCCCAGCGTTGGCGCCACCGAGAACGTGATGATGGCCGCGGCGTTGCTCAAGGGCCGCACGGTGCTCAGCAACGTGGCCAGGGAACCGGAAATTACCGATTTGCAGAACTTCCTCAATGCCATGGGAGCGCGCATCAGCGGCGCGGGCACGCATACCGTGACCGTCGAAGGCGTGGACCGGCTTCGGGGCGTAAGCTACTGCCCCATGCCGGACCGCATCGTGGCCGGCACCTTGCTGGCTGCGGTGGCAGCCACGGGTGGTGACATCCGGCTGACGAACGTGCCCTGCCGCGACCTGTACGCCGTCTTTACCAAGATGCGGGAGATGGGCTGCGAGATCGACGAGGAGGAAAGCGCGGTGCGGCTTCGCGCGCCGCAGCGACTCACGGCTTTCCAGCAGCTGCAGACGCAGCCGCATCCGGGTTTTCCCACGGATATGCAGGCCCAGATGCTGGCCCTGGCCGCGATGGCGAAGGGAACCTCGGTGGTGGTGGAGAACGTATTTGAGAACCGCTTTGCGCACGCGGGCGATCTCAACCGCATGGGTGCCAATGTGCTGGTAAATGGCCGCACGGCTGTGGTACAGGGCGTGGGTATGCTCTACGGCACGCGTGTGACCGCCCGCGACCTGCGCGGAGGGGCGGCGCTGGTGATTGCAGGGCTTGCGGCGCGCGGAGAAACGCTGGTGGAGCGCGCCGAACTGATCGACCGCGGATACGAACGCCTGGAAGAGATGCTGGGCGCGCTGGGGGCGGAGATCCGCCGCGACAGCGTATAAGCCAAGGGAGGAACATACATGAGCAAGCGCGCCGGGAAAAAGCGCACACCTGAGATCGAACGAGAGCGGTTCGAGGCATATGGCGAATATACCTATGACTACCTGCACGCGCAGGACGGTGAGGCCGGGGACGCACAGGCCCCGGCCCAACCCAGCGTGCAGGCGGTCCGGCGTGCACAGAAACGGCGCAGGACGCACGGGTTTTTTAAGTTCCTGGGTCTTTTGACGGTGCTGACCATCGGCCTGGCGGTGGGTCAGCAGACGCTGTTTCGGCTGGAGACGGTTTATGTCGTCGGCAATGTGGAAAAGACCCCTCAGGAGGTCGTGATGGCTTCGGGCCTGGTGCGGGGGCGCAACATGATTACCATTGAGGAAGAGGACGTAGCCAAGGCGCTCAGTCAGGATCATACCATCATTTTCAAGGGAATGCAGAAGGAATATCCCAACACCATCTATCTTTACATCGAGGAGCGCAAGACCGTGGCCGCCATGCAGTGGCTGGGCATCCTCTATACATTGGACCGCGAGGGCGTGGTGATGGAGGAGAGCACCTCCACCACGCCGCCCGCGGGCATGCCGGTGATCACGGGCTTTCGCGTCAGCAATATCAACGTGGGGCAGCAGCTGACGGTGCGCTCTGAAAAACAGATGGACGCCTACCGTGAAATCATGGAGGAGCTGGAACTGCAGATGTACCAAAGCCAGGTGGCCGAAATCAACCTGGCCGATCCCGGCAACATCTATCTCATCATGGTTGAGGGCGTAACCGTGCGCCTGGGCGACGCCAGCTACATGCAGGCCAAGATCGGCGCCGTGCGCACGGACATGGCGTATCTTCGCCAGTTGGGGAAAACCTCCGGTATTCTGGACGTTACCATTCCGGAGGATGCCAAGTACATGCCGGAGAATTGAATGGACGATGGAAAAGTTTACGAACTTCTTCCCAAAAACGCGAAAAAAAAGCGGGAATATGCTTGCGTATTCCTGCCAAAACGGTTACAATAAATAATGGTACTTTGGGTGCCTTCTATTGCCGTGCGCGGCGGCGCCCGGCCCGCCGTGGGAACTTGCCCCGGCTGACTGATGAGGAACAGGGGAATGCTGTGTTATGAAATCAACCATCGCGGCCATTGATTTTGGTACGTGCAAGATCGTTACCCTCGTAGCCGAGACGAGCGGTACTCAGCGTTGCGACATCATCGGGGCGGGAATCGCCGCCTACGACGGCTTTCTGGACGGCGAATGGAACAACACCGTTATGCTCAACGAGGCCATCCAGAAATCCATCACCGAGGCCGAGACCCAGTCCAAGCGCAAGATCCGCGAGATCAACGTGGGCGTACCGGGCGAATTTACGCGCGTGTATGCCGTGGAGACCAGCGTGACCATTCAGGGGGCGGACCCGCATGTTACGCCCCGCCATGTGGAAAAGATCTTTGCCAATGCGGACAAGCAGCTCTCGCCCGTGCGCGGCGTGGTGGTGCACCGCAGCCCCGCATGGTTCATGGTGGACGGCGGCAAAAAGACGCTGGAGCCCGTAGGGCTCAAGGGGACCGAGCTCAAGGCCCTGGTCAGCTTCGTGGTGGCCGATACCTTTTTCCTGGATGACGTAATGGCCCGCCTGCGCGACATGAACATCACCGTAAGCGGCTTTTTCTCCAGCTCCACAGGCGAGGCGATGCTCTACCTCCTGGAGGAGGACCGCGACCGCACCGCCATCCTGATCGATATCGGCTATCTGTGCACCGACGTGATGGCTGTGGAAGGCGACGCCGTCATCTTTCAGAAAACGCTTCCCGTGGGCGGCGGGCACATCGCTGCCGACGTGGCGGAGGGCCTCTCCATTCCCCTGGAATCGGCCGAGCAGATCAAGCGGGAATATGTGTATGGAATTTCTACGATTTCGCAATCCTATACGGTATCCGGCGGAGAAGGGGTCAAGACCGAAACCTTCACGCAGGAGCAGGTGGCGGCCGTGCTGGAACCCCGCGTGGACGAGATTGCGGACATGATTCAGGAATGCATCAACGACAGCGGCATCAAGCTGGGCAGCTGGTCCACCATCTATCTGACCGGCGGCGGCCTCAGCCTCAACCGCGGCGGAAGGGACTATCTTTCGGCCAAGCTGGAAAAGCCCGTGCGCGATACGGTCAAGCGCACCATTAAACTCTCCAGCCCCATCTATGCCAGCGCCATGGGCCTGATGGACCTGATCATCGACACCATCGAGGCCCGAAACGCCACCTCCAGCGGCGTGGCGGGCGGCATCAAGGACTTTTTCAAAAGTTTGCTGGGCGGCTGACGCCCCGGACGCGACCGAAGAAAGATTGAGTAGGGGGATGCACTGTGCTTGAGTTTCAGATCGAGGATCAACAGAGCTTTGCGAGCATCAAGGTAATCGGCTGCGGCGGCGCCGGCAACAATGCCATCAACCGTATGGTGGACGCAGGCCTCAAGGGCGTGGAATTCATCGCCGTCAATACAGACCGTCAGGCCCTTGCCATGAGCAAGGCCAGCACGACCATCCAGATTGGCGAAAAGCTGACCAAGGGCCTGGGCGCAGGCGCAGTGCCTGATGTGGGCCGCCGCGCGGCGGAAGAAAGCCGCGAGGAAATTGCGCAGGCGCTCAAGGGCGCGGATCTGGTTTTTGTTACGGCCGGCATGGGCGGCGGAACCGGCACGGGCGCAGCCCCCATCGTGGCGGAAATCGCCCGCGATCTCAACTGCCTGACCATCGCGGTGGTCACCAAGCCCTTTGCTTTTGAGGGCAAGCAGCGCATGAAGAACGCCGAGATGGGCGTGATCGACCTCAAGCAGCGCGTGGATACGCTGGTCGTGATCCCCAACGACCGTCTGCTTCAGGTGGTCACGAAGGGCACCTCCATGCTGGAGGCCTTCCGCATCGCCGACGACGTGCTGCGCCAGGGCATCCAGGGCATCAGCGACCTGATCGCCGTGCCTGCCCTTATCAATCTGGACTTCGCTGACGTCAAGACCGTCATGGAGTCCGGCGGCCTGGCCCATATGGGCATCGGCACCGGCAAGGGTGAAAACCGCATGGTGGAGGCTGCCAAGAACGCCATCCAGAGCCCGTTGCTTGAAACCAACATCGACGGCGCGCGCGCGGTGCTGATTAATATTACCGGCGGCGAGGATATGAGCATCATCGACATCAACGAGGCCGCCAACCTGGTCATGCAGGCCGCCGACAGCGAGGCCAACATCATCTTCGGCGCCGGCATCGACGAGAATATGGACGACGAGGTGCGCATCACCGTCATTGCTACCGGCTTTGAAAAGACCCCCTTCCCCAAGAAGGAGGATGCCAAGAAAAAGACCGGCTCCGACCGCGACTGGACGCGTAGCTTCTCCGGCGGCGGGACAGCCTACGACGCGGGCAACCTGCGCGGCACCCCGCTGGTCCAGCAGGATTACCCCACCCCCTCCTATGAGGACATGAGCTTCAACATGCCCATGGACGAGGATCGTGGCAGCAGCTTCGGCGGCAGCTACATGGGCGGCGGCAGCACCATCCCCACTCCGGCGGCCATGCCGCAGATGATGCAGGGCGGCCAGATGTATCAATCCGGCTTCGGCCAGGGATATCAGCCTCAGCAGCCCTATGGACAGGTGGACTATGGCATGGGCCAGCCCGGCATGCAGTATCAGGGCGGTATGCAGCAGCCCCAGCAGCCCGGCATGCCGCAGATGGAATATGGCCAGCAGTATCAGGGCGGCATGCAGCAGCCCGTGAACCAGCAGCCGGACGCCAAGGCGCAACCCGAACCCGCGCCGCAGCCCGCCTCCGTGGAACGCGACGACCTGGGCGTGCCTGCCTTCCTGCGCAGGCCCACACGCAAGTAAAGACGAACGGCGGCCCCGTCTCCTCCCAGCCGGAGACGGGGCCGTTTTTGATACCTTACAACCCGCCTGTTGCGAAAACGGCCTTTTTGTTGTATACTAAAGACGGAACTCAAAGACCGATGGGGGAGGGATAGCCGAATGAAATTGATCATCGCTATCGTACAGGACGAGGACGCTTCCCGCTTGATCAGCCAATTGATGAATGATGGCTTTGGCGTCACCAAGCTGGCCACCACCGGCGGCTTCCTGCGTGCAGGCAACACCACGTTGCTGGTGGGCGTGGACGATGACCGCTTCCAGGCCGCGATGGATGTGATTGAAAAGGTATGCAAGAGCCGCAAGCAAATTGCGCCTTCTCCTGCATCCATGGTGGGCATGCCGGGCTCCTACACGCCGTATCCCATTGAGGTGGTCGTGGGCGGAGCTACCATCTTCGTACTTACGGTGGACCAGTTTATCAAGCTGTAACCCCAGGAAAGGAACCGCATTGACACAGATTGTATCCGCTGCGCCGCCGCCCGTGTTCCCCTTTCACAAGGGCTTCAACGCGGGCGTCGGCGTAGTGGTGAACCAGTTTCTCCACCGGCAAATGGTGCATGCATATCTGCTGACGGGCGCGCGAGGCCTTGGCAAGCGGACCCTTGCCAGGACGCTGGCCAGCGCCCTGTTTTGCACGTCCGAAAACAAGCCCTGCGGCCACTGTGAAGCCTGCCGCCGCGTGCTGGACGGCAATGAGCCGGACGTGCTGACCCTTTTTGCCGATGACGGCAAGCAGATCGGCGTGGACCGTGTGCGAGAGGTGATTCAAAAAACAAACCAGCATGCCTTTGGCGACGGGTGGCGTGTGGTGCTGATCGAGCCGGTGGAGAAAATGACGCCCCAGGCACAGAATGCATTGCTCAAGTCCCTGGAGGAACCGGTGGCACAGGTGGTTTTTCTGCTGATGACGCATGAGCTGACCGCCACGCTGGGCACCATCGCCTCGCGTTGCGTACGCGTAAAGCTGTCCCCCTGGCCGGATGAGCAGCTCAAGGCGGCGCTTTTGCAGGCGGGCTATCCCATGGACCGCGTGGAGGCCGTGCTGCCGCGCAGCGCGGGCAATATTGGCCAGGCGCTCGACCTGCTGCGCGACGGCGGCGATGGGGGCGCGCAGGAGTTTGTGACCGCCGCGCTTTCCGTTTCAACCGATGCGGAGGCGGTCGGGCTCAGCACCCGTCTCAAGGAAGGGCGAGAAGGCGCGGATGCGTATCTGGCCGCACTGGAAGAGGCCATATATCAGGCGCTGCTGGTGAGGACAGGCCGTATGGACGCGGAGGCGCTCAAGGCGTATCCTGCCCTGTGGCGCACGGCTGCGGAGCGGGCCCCGGCGAGCGAGTTAAACGCCCTGCTGACGGCTGTGATGAACGCGAAGCGGCTTAAGGCCGGGCAGGTGAACTGGCAGTCCAACATCGACCACCTTATGATGAGACTATTGGAGGAGCATACCAAATGGCGACAGTCGTTGGCGTAAGATTTAAGAACGCGGGAAAGTTGTATTATTTTGATCCCGGCAAGCTGTGGCCCGCCGCGGGCAGCTACGTAGTGGTGGAAACCGCTCGCGGGGTGGAGTATGGGCAGGTCATCACGGGCGTTCGCCAGGTGGATGACGAGCTGATTGCTTCGCCACTCAAGCAGGTGCTGCGCATCGCTACGGAGGGTGACGCTCGTCACGCTGCCGAAAATGAGGCGTTTGAAAAGGAAGCCTACCGCATTTGTCAGCACAAGATTGAGGAACACAAGCTGGATATGAAGCTGGTGGGTGTGGAACAGACCTTTGACAACGCAAAAATCCTGTTCTACTTTACGGCGAACGGCCGTGTGGATTTTCGCTCGCTGGTCAAGGATCTGGCATCGGTGTTTCACACCCGCATTGAGCTGCGCCAGATCGGCGTAAGGGATGAAGCCAAGATGCTCGGCGGCCTGGGGCCGTGCGGCAGGCCCATCTGCTGCGGCGCCTTCCTGGGTGATTTCCAGCCCGTGAGCATCAAAATGGCCAAGGAACAGAACCTGTCGCTCAATCCCACCAAGATTTCCGGCGTGTGCGGGAGGCTGATGTGCTGCCTGAAATTTGAGCAGGACCATTATGAGAGCACCCGCAAGCGCATGCCCAAGACGGGCAAGGAAGTGGAAACCCCGGACGGGGTGGGCACGGTGACGGACCTCAACGTGCTCAAGGAAACGGTGACCGTTCGCCTGCACAAGGGCGATTCGGTGGAGTTCAAGACTTATCCGTTGGAGGAGCTCAAGTGGAACAAGCCTGTGCCGCAGCCTGCCGCCGAGGGCCGCACGCAGGAGGGAAAGGCGCTGGAAGGCGGACGTTCCGCTCGAGGACAGGGCCGTCGCAGCCGTCAGAATCGGGCGCCGCTTGCCACCGATCCCTCGGGCCCCGCACCGGTGATGCCTGCGGAGGCGGACGAGCTGCCGCCGGAGGTGACGGAGGAGCGCGCCGATGAGGGCGAGGGCGACTGGCTCAAGGCCGTGGAAGATGCGCTGAAAGCCGCACAGGAAAAGGAATAAAGCCCATTTCGCAATGTAACAAATGCTTGCAATCAACCCCTATTCGTGATATGATGTGTGCGAGCGATGGCCGCTTTGACGGCTGCCGCCATTGCGATACCGGGAGGTGAAACCATGGCATACCAGATTTCTGATGATTGCATCAGCTGCGGCGCCTGCCAGGCTGAATGCCCCGTTGACGCGATTTCCGAAGGCGACGGCAAGTACGTGATCGATGCGGACAAGTGCATCGAGTGCGGCGCCTGCGCCAGCACCTGCCCCGTGGGCGCTCCCGCTCAGGCGTGACGCTAACGTTGCAGCAAGAACAGAACAGCGCGCGAGTAACGCGATGTTCTGTTTTTTGTTTCTTGGGATCAAGGAGGATGAGCGATGGAAGCGGAGCAACGGGAATCCATGATCCGCCGCTGGTTCGAGATGTGGCTGCTGGGCAGGGATCTGGGCATCGCCCGCCTTTTTTCGCCGGATGCGCGTTACATCGAAAGCTGGGGACCGGCATATCAGGGTGTGGAGCGGATTCAACACTGGTTTGCGGAATGGAATACCCGCGGAAAAGTGGCGGTGTGGACGATCCTGCAATTTTTTCATAAGCCGGAAGAGACGGCGGTGGAGTGGCGCTTTCGGGCGGAGATGAATGACGGAACGGTTCAGGCATTTGAAGGCGTTTCACTCGTGCGCTGGGACGGCGAGGGAAGGATTTGTTTTTTGCAGGAATTCGGCTGCAACACCAACACCTATGACCCTTATGAAAAAGGCCCTGTGCCGCAGTTTCGCAGCGAGAAGGCGCTGTGGTTCTGACCCCGGGGTATGGAAAGCCATGTCGCTTTTGCGTAAAAAAAACGGACGTGCCGTGAGATTTATCTCTCCGGCACGTCCGCTCGCTCAGGCCAGAATCAGGTGGGTCAGTTCCGCCATGCTGGTTGCACGCAGATCTGCCTGCAAATTGGGATAGAAACCGTCCGGGTCAAACAGCACGCCGCGCATGCCCGCGTTATGCCCCGCCTCGATGTCGATATCACGGTCGCCCACCATGGCAGCCTCGGCCGGGTCGATCGCGTTCCGGGCCAGCAGGCAACGCAGCGCGTCCGGGGCGGGCTTGTGGGGAAAGCCGTCCTCGCTGGTCACGCCGTCGGAAAACAGAGACCACAGGCCATCCTGCTCAAGCTGCTCTATGGCGCGCCGGTCGCGGTGGGTGTAGAGGTAGTGACGCACGCCCGCCGCCTGAAGCGCTCGCAGGCAGTCTCCCAGACCCGTGTAGGGCGCAAAGCCGCTTTCCTGCGCATGATAATGCGCAAATACCTCCATCACCCGCGCAACGTCCAGCCCCGCCATTCCGGCGCAGTGCTGTGCCGCAGAAAACACCGACACCTTCAGCAGGGAAAGGGCTTCGTGCGGCGTGACCAGACCGGAACATCCCAATTCATCCAGCGTGCGCAGAAAAGCGCGGGTCACATTGGGATAGGAATCATACAGCGTTCCGTCAAAATCCCAGAACAGGTGGCGGATAGGCTTCATTCGGATTTCCTTTCATCGGCCTTGTCGGCTTCTTTTGTGTCCGCTTTGTCAGGCTCGCCTTCATCAGGCGCTTCCGGCTCCACCTTGCTGACCAGGGCCTTTTCCACGCGGTGATCCACGATGCTTTCCACCTGAATATGCAGGCCGTGCATGGTGACTTCGGGCGTGCTGCCGTCTTCGGGAATGCTGTCAAAGGAACTGAATACCATCCCACCCAGGGTGTCGTATTCCTCGTCCAGAGGCAGGTCAACATCCAGCGCCTCGGCCAGTGTTTCCAGATCCACAGTGCCGGTTACGCGCCACAGATTGTCGCCCAGTTTTTCGATTTCGGCATCCTCGCTGGGGTCAAACTCATCATAGATATTGCCTACGATTTCCTCCAACAGGTCCTCCATGGTCACGATACCGCTCATTCCGCCGTATTCATCCACCACGATGGCCAGGTGCTTCTTCTGCTTTTGCATATTGCTGAACAGCGTATCGGCCGGCACGGTTTCGGGCACCAGGTAGGCGGGGCGCAGCAGCTCGCGCAGGGGCTTGGGCGCATCCAGCTGGGCATTGAGCAGAAAATCGCGCGTGTTGAGGACGCCGATGATATCGTCGATGTCGTTGTCATATACCGGAAAGCGGCTCAACCCGCTTTCCCGGATGGTGCGGAGAATCTCTTCCCGGCTTTCATCCACATGCAGGGCCACCACATCCATGCGGTGTACCATTACATCGGCCGCTGTGGTGTTGTTGAATTCAAAGATGTTTTCAATCATGGTGCGTTCATCCTGCTCGATGGCGCCGTTTTCACTGCCGATGTCCACCATCATGCGGATTTCTTCTTCGGTTACTTCCTCGGAGGAATCGTTGGGATTGATGCGCAGAAGACGCAGTACACCGTTGGTGGAAACGGTCAGCAGCCACACCAGGGGCAGGAAGAATTTCGACATGCCCCGGATGACCGGGCAGGCGATGCGGGCGATACGCTCTGGATCTTTCAGGGCGATGCGCTTGGGCACCAGTTCTCCCAACACGATCATGAAATAGCTCAAAATGAGTGTGACCAATACCACACATACAGTATGCAAAACAGCAGAGGGGAGCAGGGTAAAGCCCGCCCTCGTCAGCGCGCCTGCAAGTACCGATGCAAAGTTATCCGCTGCAAAGGCGCTGGCCAGAAAACCGCTGAGTGTGATGCATACCTGAATGGTGGATAAAAACCGCGTGGGCGATTCGATCATGTGCAGCATGAGAGCGGCGCGTTTATCGCCATCCTCAGCCTGTTTACGGACTTTGTTTTCATTGAGGGATACCACCGCCGTTTCGGTGGAAGCAAAGAAAGCGTTGATCAGGATCAACAGAAGCTGAAACAGAAGCTGACTGCCTATGGGGTCGTCCAAGAGAATACCTCCTTGCGGAATTGCGGCACGCCGCATAATACAGCATTATAACATAAAACCTCGCCGTATGCATCCATTTATTATGAAAGGAATGAAAAATCCCGCGCCAGGCAGGCGCGGGAGGGGGTTGCAGAGGGTGCGGGGGTTACTGGCGGGAATGGTTTTCCATTTCCCTGCGAAACTTTTTGATGCGTTTGTTCAGCGTCAGGAAGGAAACCAGATCCAGCACGCCTTCCACCAGCAGGGAAGCGCCCACGAACTGGGTAAGGACAGCGGCGATGAATACGGGCCGGGTAATGGCCAGCGCGCCCAGAACGAAGGAAAGCAGCGCCGCAATGAGGGCGTACCACCAAAAGCGGTCGCCGATGCGCTTGAGGTCTGCCGCCATCTGCACCTTTCCGAATCCGCCCACCAGCAGCGCCACGCCCCAGACGAAGGGCAGGAGCTCGGCCAGGAAGAGGGGATTGAACAGCAGGAGAAGCGCAAAGCACAGCGCCACCAGTCCTGCTGCCAGCTGCAGCCCCATCACGCCGTCCAGAATGCTGCCGCGAAGATAGGACACGATGGAGCGAACACCCACCGCGCACAGAAGAATTGCCAGCGCCACGTTGGCGATGCTCAGCGCCAGATTGGGCATAAGAAGCAGCAGCAGGCCACAAATGAGATAAAACAGAATCGCGGTCCAGTAGGAAGAATTGCGGTTAAAATCACGAGTGAAGATTGTCATAATGGTTTAAATGCTTCCTTTCTATGTTTTATCCTTTGGAATTTGGATAACAAGACATGCCTTACTTCTTAAAGAAGAAAGCAAAGATCGTTTCGATCACCCGGGCGCAGTCCGCTTCGGTAAGCTCATAGAACATGGGCAGCCGGAGCAGGCGCTCGCTCAGGGCGGTGGTATAGCGGTCCTCCCCGACGAAGCGGCCATACTTGAGACCCGCCGTAGCGGAATGCAGCGGGACATAGTGGAATACGGCGCAGATATCATGCTCGGCCAGGAAGGCGATCAGCCTGGAGCGCTCCTCGAGGCTGCGCAGCTTGATATAGTACATATGCGCATTATGCACGCAATCAGCAGGTACCTTCATGCGCTCGATCAGGCCGCGCTGTTCCAGCGGCGCCAGCCCTGCGTCGTACTGCTCCCAGCGGGCCATGCGCGCGGCGGTGATGGACGCGCGCTGTTCCAGCTGCGCAAGCAGGTAGGCGGCGTTGAGCTCGCTGGGCAGGAAAGAGGAACCGATATCCACCCAAGTGTATTTATCCACCTGTCCCCGGTAGAAGCGGCTGCGGTCCGTACCTTTTTCACGGATAATCTCGGCGCGTTCCACCATGTGCGGGTCGTTGAGAATGACCGCGCCGCCCTCACCCATGGAGTAGTTCTTGGTTTCGTGGAAGCTGAAGCAGCCCACGTCGCTCATGGACCCGGCGGGACGGTTCTTATAAAAGGAACCCACGGCCTGCGCCGCGTCCTCCACCATGGCCAGGCCATGCTCGCGCGCGATGTCGCCCAGCGCGTCCATGTCACAGCACACGCCCGCGTAGTGCACCGGCACAATAGCGCGCGTATGCGGCGTAATCGCGGCGCGTACACAGAGCGGGTCCAGATTCATGGTGTCGGGCTGCACATCCACAAAAACGATCTTTGCACCGCGCAGGGCAAAGGCGTTGGCAGTGCTCACAAAGGTAAACGACGGCATGATCACCTCATCTCCCGGCTGGATATCCAGCAGGATGGCCGCCATTTCCAGCGCGGAGGTGCCGGAGGTGGTCAAAAGGGCTTTGGGCGCGCCGGTCAGAGCCTCCAGCGCCTCGTTGCAGCGGGCGGTAAAGGGGCCGTCGCCGCAGATTTTGCGGTTTTGAATCACCTGCGTCACATAATCGGAACATTGCGGTACATATGGGGGAATATTAAAGGGTAACAACTGTTTCGCCTCCCCTGAAAAGTCGGTTTACAGAAATGATTATAACACGCCAATGGCGTTCTGTCATGGGGCATTTGCTGCAATATCGCTTAAACCGTCCAAAAACAGCGAAACGATGTCGATATCGCTGGTCTGATACAGCATGCGGCTGCCCACCACGTCCTCCACCTCGTTCACCACGGGGCGGCCGCGGTCGTTCATCAGATCCACACCCGCCAGGGTGAGCGGCGCGCCTGCACTCGAAAAGCGGTCGATTACTGCCTGCGCCAGGGCGCGCTCCTGCGGGGTGAGACTGTGCAGGGCAACGCTGCCGCCGCGTTTGAAATTGCTCACCACGCCCTGCGCCGCCGTGCGCATCACCGCGGCTACGATCCGCCCGTGCACCACATACACCCGCAAATCCTGTCCGGCTCCGTCCGCTACGGCCTGCTGCACGGCCGGCTGGGGCAGAATGGCGGCAGCGGCCTGATACCACTCCCGCTCGTTGCTGACGAGAGCGACGCGATCGCCGCCATGACTGCACGCAGGCTTCAGGATGACGGGAAAGCGGGTACCCGGTGGAGGCGCTGAGGCTGTGGCGGGTAAAAAGACGGTTTCGGGCATGGGCAGACCGCTGAGAAACTGGTGCGTGACGCGCTTGTCGTTGCAGATGGCGCACACGCGGGCGCCATTGAACACAGGCACGCCCATCCGTTCAAAGTGGAAGCTGATCAGGCTGTCGCGCTGGCGTGAGAGCACCGCTCGCGGACGGGCTGGCACGCCTGCGCGAAGGCAGACGGGAGCGCCGGAAGCATCCATGCCCAGCGTCAGCTCCTGTGTGGTCACGGGTACGATGTTCAGACCGCGCACGCGGCCCCGGTCGCGCATCAGGTCCACAAACCCCAGGTTCACAGCCAGATCGGCTTCGTCATACAACAGCCACAGTGTGTCCATTCAGCCCTCCAGCCTGCGGGAAATATGCCGCATGATCTCCACCGCCATGTTGACACCCGTGCACTCCAGCGTGGTTTTGAAATGAGCGTTGGAATTGACCTCGCACAGAAGAGGGCCGTCCCGCCCAAAAAGCACGTCCACCCCCGCAAAGTCCAGCCCCAGCAGCTCCGTGGCGTGCACGGCCAGTTCCGCTTCCGCGCGGGTGGGGGAATAGGGGGCCATTGCGCCGCCGCGGGTGAGGTTGCTGCGGAAATCGCCGTCGGTGCTCTGACGCAGCATGCAGGCCACCACCCGTCCGCCTACCACGTTGATGCGCGCGTCCCGGCCATAGCTTTCGTGAATCAGCTCCTGGAACAAAAGCGGCGTTCCCGCAAGCGACTGCACTTTCTGGCACAGCGCGTCCACGTCGTGAAACAGATACACCTGCTGGCCGAAGGAGCCGAAGCATTCCTTCAGCACCACGGGAAACCCCAGCGCGCGCGCCGCTTCTGCGGCAAAGCGCACCTGCGGATAGCCCACGTTGGCAAAGGTCTTGGGGGCGAGTATGGTGCGCGGCATGGGGATACCCGCACGCCTGAGCCTGAGCCAGGTCAGCGCCTTGTCATCGCAGGCAAGGATGGCGCTGGCGCCGTTGAATACGCGCATGCCCAGCTGTTCCAGCTGCCAGGCCAGCTGCACGTCCTTGTCCCAGAAGAGCACAAAGTCAAACGCTCCCGCCGCAAAGGCGCCCGTGGCGGTCTCGCAGCAAAGCTCGGCATTGGTGCGAACATCCAGTTCCATGCCCTCGCCGTGCGCGGCGGAAAGCAGCGTATGATAAATATCGTCAAACTTGGTGGTGCGCAGAAAGGCGTTGACCACCATCAGCCCATGCAGCACAGCCTGTTTTCCTCCTTTGTTATTTCTGGCAGGCGCATAGCATCGCGCGCAGCCCGTCCACGGCCTCGGCCAGGGCTGCCAGCACATCGCCGAAGCGCTCGCCGGGACTGTCCTCCATTAAAAGCGCGCTGTTGATCTCCAGCTGCATTGCCATCGCCCCCATTCGGGCCGCCGTGGCGGAAACGGTATGCGCCGCCGCCGCCGAAAAGGGATCGTCCAGCGTGACGGGCGAAAGTCCCCGGCGCATGAACGCGCTGCGCACCACGTCCGGCGCGCCTTCAAAGGCGAGCACATGCCGCCCCCGTCCCGTGCCGATACACAGGGCCATGGAACGGTCGGGCCTGAGCTGGTGCAGGTCCAGCACGCAGCTGATGCCTCTCTCCCGGATGAGGCGGCAGACCTCATTCCGGTAGGGGCTGCTGGGATCATGATTGGCGTCATCCATCAGGTGACGCGCTTTGTAGATGCCCGGTACATCATGGCGGCGATTGAGCATAAGACAGAGCATGCCGGTATAACGCTCGGCAGCCTTGAGGCGGCCTGAACGCGTTTGCAGCACCGCGTGGGGTGCGCTTACCAGCACGGGACCTCGTCCTGCAAGCGTCACAAACGACTGCGGGTGCGTTGCGTCCGAAAAGTAGCGCAGGGCCTCCAGGGCCTCGCCATCCATGATGCCGCCTCCTTTTTTCTGACAAGATGAAACGCCGTTAGTCTAGCATGGGGCACAGCGGTTGTCAATTCCGCCGGAAAGGTTGCAAAGCAGTATGCGGAAGTTTATAATAGTACTGTTATCCGTTTCACACTGGATTTATGGAGGCGCGACATGCAAAGCAAGGAAAATGAACTGGGTACAAGACCGGTTGGCAGGCTTTTGTTCAGCCTGGCGCTTCCGGCCATCACCGCGCAGGTGGTGAATGTGCTCTACAATATGGTGGACCGTATGTACATCGGCCACATCCCGGTGGTGGGAGCCACGGCTCTGACCGGCCTGGGCGTGACCCTGCCGGTGATTCTGCTGGTGAGTGCCTTTGCGACACTCGCCAGCATGGGCGGCGCCCCCCGCGCCTCCATTATGATGGGCAAGGGCCGCAAGGAGGATGCAGAGCGGATTCTGGGCAACTGCACCATGGCCCTCGTGGTGATGGGGGTGCTGCTGACGGCGGCCATCCTGCTCTTTGGCCGTCAGGCGCTGCTGATCTTTGGCGCCGATCAGGAAACCATCGGCTACGCATGGGACTATCTGGCGATTTACGCGCTGGGTACCATCGCCGTGCAGGTGGCGCTGGGCCTGAACGCCTTCATCACCGCGCAGGGATTCTCCCGCACCAGCATGCTCACGGTCCTCATCGGCGCGGTACTCAACATCATTCTGGACCCGGTTTTTATCTTTGCGCTGAACATGGGCGTGCGGGGCGCGGCACTGGCCACCATCCTGTCACAGGCGGTGTCGGCGGTGTGGGTGGTGCGCTTCCTGACCGGAAAAAAGACGCACCTGCGCATCCGGGCTTCCTATCTACGCATTTCCGCCAAGGTCTACCTGCCCTGCGTGGCGCTGGGCCTGTCGCCGTTCATCATGCAGTTTACCGAAAGCGTGCTGTATGTGTGCTTCAACTCTTCGCTCCTGCGCTACGGCGGCAACCTGGCCGTAGGCGCCATGACGATATTGAGCAGCGTGATGCAGTTTTCCCTTCTGCCCCTTCAGGGGCTCACGCAGGGGGCGCAGCCCATCGTCAGCTTCAATTACGGCGCGGGCAACAGGGACCGCGTGCGCGCGTGCTTTCGCATGCTGATCGTGGCGTGCACGGCGTATTCGGTGGCGCTGTGGGCACTGGCCATGCTGACCCCTCAGCTGTTTGCCGCCATCTTCACCTCGGACCCCGCCCTGCGGGATATGACGGTGCATGCCCTGCGCATCTATATGGGCGCCACCGGCCTGTTCGGCATTCAGTTGGGCTGCCAGCAGACCTTTGTGGCCATGGGTAACGCCAAAACATCCGTGTTTCTGGCGCTTCTGCGCAAGGTGTTTCTGCTGATTCCGCTCATCTTCATCCTGCCCTGCTTTTTGCCAAACAAGGTGGATGCCGTATTCCTGGCGGAGCCGATTTCGGACTTTATCGCCGTGTGCGTGACGGGGACGATGTTCTACCGCTCTTTTTCCCGCTATTTGAAGGAAAGCCCGCAAAGCGCCTGACGGACGTTACAGGATCACACGCCACGCCTCCGTGAGACGCTCCAGGCTCCAGGCGGCGTTGGCCGCGCTGGTGGAGGGAAGCGCCGCGACCGGCAGGCCGCAGGCTGCGTCAAGATAGCGCAGGTAGAGGACATAGGCCCGTTGTCCGTTGCAAAAGACGCGTTTGATTCCACCGCTCGCAAGCAGCGCGGACACGTCGTTGGGCACGGCATGGCGGATGCTGGCGTCGCTGCTGCCCACGATGTCGCAGGCGGCCAGCACGTCCCACAGGGCCAGGCCGTGACGGAGCACGAAGGAGCGGCGGCCCGCTGTATCCGGCGGCACGGGCTGGCCATAGAGGCGCTCCAGCACGCGCCAGAAGCGGTTTTGCGGATGGCCGTAGTAAAACCCGATCTGCCGTGAACGCACGGAGGGAAACGACCCCAGCACCAGCACGCGGCAATGGACGTCCCATACAGGGGCGAAGGGATGGACGGCATGCTCAGGCGCCAGCCCCATAAAAAAACACCGCCTTTTTGAAAATAGTGGTTTATTCCCCGCCGGGGGCGGGTATGATAATGACTGGACAGATCCAAGCAAAGGAGGCTTACCCCATGTCCGTGACCAAGCTGAACGCTCAGAGCTTTGACCAGGAGGTTCTTCATAGCAATAAACCCGTGCTGGTGGATTTTTATGCCGACTGGTGCGGCCCTTGCAAGATGCTTTCTCCAGTGGTGGAGGAAATCGCGGGAGAAAGCGATGCATACCGTGTGTGCAAGATCAACGTGGACGACGCGCCCGAGATCGCCGCGCGCTACCGCGTGATGAGCATTCCCACGCTGATTGTTTTTCAGGGCGGCGAAGCGGCTGCCCGTACCGTGGGTGTGCAGAGCAAGCAGACGATCTTGAACATGCTGAAATAGTATAACCAAAAAACCGCGCGGCTGGAACCCCTTCCGTTCCGTCTGCGCGGTTTTTTTGCGTTTGTGCGTGTTTTAGTCGTGCTCCTGTTGCTTCATTTCTGCCAGGCACTTTTCGCATACCAGCTTGCCCTTGAAGAGCGTGACGTTGCGTGCGTCATTGCAGAAAATGCAACCGGGCTGATATTTTTTAAGGATGATCTCGTCGCCTTCGGTAAAAATCTCAAGGGTATCCTTGATGGCAATATCCATGGTTTTTCTCAGCTCGATCGGGATCACAATGCGGCCCAGATTGTCCAATTTACGCACCACGCCGGTCGATTTCATATTCCAAGCCCTCCACTTCTCAAAAAGCAGACATATTTCCGCGTAGGACCAAATCCCACCGGATAACATAAAAATACAACCCAGTGAATAATCTGTCAATGGTCCATTTGGCACCAGAATGAACCATATACATAAAATTAGGTGTAAAAATAAAATTGTTTCAAAAATTACACATTAAAATTAGTGTACATTTAGTAGGATGGTGAGGTATTTTGGCGCTTCAATGGCTATGGCTGGGAATGACCGGAGGCTCCCTTGTATATGCGGTCCTATGTGGGCGCGGACAGGAAATGCTGGTCGCTGCGCTGGGCGCCACGGCGGACGCTATCACCCTGACGCTGACGCTGGGAGCTGGCTACCTGCTGTTTTGCGGCTGGATGAGGATTCTTCAGGCGCTGGGCGCGCCCGGAGCACTGGAGCGGCTTGTGCACCCCGCGCTGCGTGTGCTCATGCCCGGCGTGCGGGGAAAAGAGGCGCGCCAGGCCGTATGCATGAATCTGTCGATGAACATGCTGGGGCTGGGCAACGCGGCCACGCCGCAGGGAATGGAGGCCATGCGCCTGATGGAGGAGGAGCGCAAAAAAGCGCCCTGCGTCGAACATGATATGTATATGCTGCTGATTCTCAATGCGACCAGCATCCAGCTGATTCCCACCACGGTGCTGGCGCTGCGGGCAGCGGCTGGATCGGCGGATGCGGGCGCCATCGTGCTGCCCAGCCTGGTATGCACGGCCGTATCCACGGCGGTGGGCGCGGTGCTGGGGCTGATCTGCCGCCGAAGAAGGGAGGCGCGCCGTGCTTAGCGGGCTGATTGTGCCGGGATGCCTGCTGGCAACGCTTCTGGCGGCCGCCTGCCGCCGGCTGCCGGCGTATGATCTGTTTGTGGAGGGGGCGCGCGAGGGCATAGCGGTGGCGGTGCGCGTGCTGCCCAATCTGGCGGCCATGTTGGTGGCGATTGGGCTGATGCAGGCGTCCGGACTGATGGATGCGCTGTGCCGTCTGGCGGCTCCGGCGTTTGAGTGGCTGGGCCTGCCGGGCGAGGTGGCGCCGCTGGTGCTGCTTCGGCCCATGAGCGGGTCGGCCTCGCTGGCCCTGGTGGAAAAGCTGCTCGCCCAATACGGCGCGGACAGCCGCGTGGGCCTGGTGGCCAGCACCGTGATGGGCTCCAGCGAAACCATCTTTTACACCGTGTGCGTGTACATGAGCGCCATCGACCGCAAGTCCACCGGCTACGCCGTGCCCTGCTCGCTCGTGGGCGCGCTGGCAGGAACCGTGCTTGCAGGCGCGCTTTTTCGTTGACAAGCGCAAAAAATCGGGTATAATAGGGGCGAAAAGCGCATACAGGCGATGAGCGGGAGAGTACCGCCCCACGTCCAGCCAAAGAGAGCCGCGGCAGGTGAAAAGCGGCGCGGGCGCGGCGGGAACATGGCCCGGGAGCCTCTCCGTCCGACAGGTAGGGCGGAGCGGTCGGCACCGTTACAGGCCTGCGATCATCAAGGATCGTAAGCGATAAACCAAGGGTGGTACCGCGGGTCAAGCCCGCCCCTTTTCTGACGGGGCGCGGCTTTTTTGATTCATCGAGGAGGGGGAAGCGCACATGCCCAACAAGGAGACCTTCTATATCACGACGCCTATCTATTATCCCAGCGATAATCTGCACATCGGCCATGCCTATACCACCGTTGCGGCCGATACGATGGCGCGCTTCAAAAAACAGGAAGGCTACGATACCTTCTTTTTGACCGGCACCGATGAGCACGGCCAGAAGATTGAACGCAAGGCCCAGGCGAAAGGGGTTACGCCGCAGGCTTACGTGGACGAGATCGTTCGCGGCATCAAGGAGCTCTGGAAGCTGATGGATGTCGATTATGACGATTTCATCCGCACCTCCGACGAGCGGCATGTCAAGGCGGTTCAGAAGATTTTCCGCAGGCTCTATGAGCAGGGCGACATCTACAAGGGCAGCTATGAGGGCTGGTACTGCACCCCCTGCGAAAGCTTCTTCACCGAGATGCAGCTCAAGGATGGCTGCTGCCCGGACTGCGGCCGTCCCGTGGAAAAGACCAACGAGGAAGCCTATTTCTTCAGGGCGGGCAAATATCAGCAGTGGATGATCGACTATATCGAGCAGCACCCCGACTTCATCCAGCCTGCCAGCCGACGCAACGAGATGCTCAACAATTTCCTTAGGCCCGGCCTGCAGGACCTGTGCGTCAGCCGCACCTCCATCAAGTGGGGCGTGCCGGTCGATTTTGATCCCAAGCATACCGTGTACGTGTGGTTGGATGCGCTCACCAACTATATTACCGCTCTGGGCTATGGGAGCGAGGACGACAGCCTGTACCGGAAGTACTGGCCCGCCGACATCCACCTGATCGGCAAGGAGATTATCCGTTTCCACACCATCACATGGCCCATCATTTTGCACGCGCTGGGCCTGCCCCTGCCCAAGCAGGTGTTCGGCCACGGCTGGCTGGTGCTGGACGGCATGAAGATGTCCAAGTCCCTGGGCAACGTGGTGGACCCCGTGGTGCTGTGCAACCGCTACGGCAGCGACGCCATTCGCTATTTCCTCATGCGCGAGGTGCCTTTCGGCAGCGACGGCCAGTTCAGCTATGAAGCCCTGCTCACCCGCATCAACGCCGATCTGGCCAACGATCTGGGCAACCTGGTCAGCCGCACCGTTGCCATGGTGGAAAAATATTTTGACGGCGTGGTGCCCGCCCATGGCGAATGGAACGACACCGACCGCCTGCTCATTGCCCTGGCGGAGGGCACGCCCTCCCGCGTTAAGAAGCACATGGATGAATTGCAGTTCTCCGTGGCGCTTCAGGATATCTGGCAGCTGATTGGCGAGTGCAACCGCTACATCGACCAGAACATGCCCTGGGTGCTGGCCAAGACCGAGGAGGGCAGGGAACGGCTGAAAACCGTGATGTACGTGCTGTGCGAGTGCATCCGCATCGTGACCATCCTCATCGCGCCCACCATGCCCCGCACGCCCGCGCGCATCTTTGAGCAGCTGGGTGTGAGTGATCCGGCGCTGTGCAGCTTTGAGAGCACGTCCCGCTTCGGCGTGCTGCCCGCCGGCGGCAGGGTGCAGAAGGGCGAGGCGCTCTTCCCGCGTATCGATATCAAAAAGGAACTGGCCGACATCGTGCCCACGCCTGCCGCGCAGCCCGCGCCGGAACCGAAGCCCAAAACCGAGAAGACACAGGACGACGGCCTGATCACCATCGACGACTTCGCCCGTGTGAGGCTTCGTGCGGCGCGCGTGACGGCTGCCGAAAAGGTGGAGGGGGCGGACAAGCTGCTCAAGCTCACCCTGAGCCTGGGGGCCGGCGAGCCGGAGCGCACCGTGGTCAGCGGCATCGCCAAGTTCTACACGCCCGAAGAAATGGTGGGCAAGCAGGTGGTCGTGGTTGCCAACCTGAGGCCCGCCAAGCTGCGGGGCATCCGCAGCGAGGGCATGATTCTCTGCGCCTCTGACGCGCAGGACAAGACGCTGAAACTGGTCACGGTTGAACCCGGTGTAGAGGATGGAGCGGATATCCGATGAACCTGTTTGATTCGCATTGTCATCTGGAAAACGAGGGATTTCAAAACGACCTGCCAGAGGTGATGCAGCGCATGGCGCAGGCTGGCGTCAGGCGCTGCGTTCTGGGAGGAAGCGACCTGGAAACGAGCCGCCGCATCGTGGCGCTTGCCAAAGAACACGAAGGCGTGTATGGTGCGGTGGGCGTGCATCCGCATGAGGCCAAAACCTGGACGGATGAAACGGAAGCCGAGCTGGAAGGCATGCTGACGCAGCCGCGCGTGGTGGCCGTGGGCGAGATCGGTCTGGATTATTTCTACGATCTTTCTCCCCGTGACCAGCAGCGCGAGGTACTCATCAAGCAGCTGGCGCTGGCCCGTCGGGTGAATGTTCCGGCGGTGTTCCATGTACGCGATGCGCATGGGGATATGCTGGAGGTGCTCCGCGAGCGCCGCGGGGAGCTTCCCGCAGGCGTGATGCACTGTTACAGCGGAAGCGTGGAAAGCGCGAAGGAATACCTCGATCTGGGATTCTACCTTTCCTTTGCGGGGCCGGTCACCTTCAAGAATGCGCACAAGCTGCAGGAGGCTGCGCGCTTCTGTCCGGCGGATCGCCTGCTGGTGGAAACCGACAGCCCCTATTTGACCCCGGTGCCCCTGCGCGGCAAGCGAAACGAGCCCGCCTTTGTGCAGTATGTGGCCGAGGTGGTGGCGCAGCTGCGGGGCGTGAGCACGGAGGAGCTGGCCGATACGGCAGCGCGCAACGCCTGCCGGCTGTTCGGCATTCCGGAGGAATGAAGGGAAAAGGGGGAGAAGCCCATGCGTGTCCGGCCCGCCACCCAGGCGGATCTGGAGGCCGTGCTGCACATCTATGAAGGCGCACGGCGGTTTATGGCGCAAAGCGGAAATCCCGGTCAGTGGGGTACCCGGTATCCCTCACGGGAAACGGTCGAGGCCGATATTGCCGGGGAACGGTGCTACGTATGCGAGGAGGAGGGCCGCCTGTACGCGGCCTTCATCCTCGTTTTTGGGGAGGACCCCACCTACCGCGTGATCGACGGCGCATGGAAGAACGACCGCCCCTATGCCACGCTCCACCGTGTGGCCTCTTCGGGGGAAAAGCGCGGCATGGTGGATGTGATCGTAAAGTGGGCGTTCAGCCGCCATCCCAACCTGCGCGGCGACACCCACGAGCGCAACCTGCCCATGCGCCGGGCCTTTGAGCGCAACGGTTTCGAGCGCTGCGGCACCATCTGGGTGGAGGATGGCACGCCGCGCATCGCCTATCAGAAAGAAGGATGAATGGGGGAGTCGGGATGCTGCCAAAGCTGATTGTGATTGCGGGCACCAATGCGTCCGGCAAAAGTGGCCTGGGGGTGGAACTGGCCCTGCGATACGGCGGAGAAATCGTTTCGGCGGATTCGCGGCAGGTGTTTCGCGGACTGGACCTGGGCAGCGGCAAAATCACGCCCGAGGAGACACGGGGGGTCAGACACCACCTGATCGACGTATGCGAGGCGGGCGACTTTTTTTCCATGGCGGATTTCCAGCGCATGGCCTATGAGGCCATCGACGGCATTGTGGCGCGGGGGAAGCCGCCTTTTTTGGTGGGCGGCACCGGCCTGTACGTGGATTCGGTGGCGGACGGCTACGAGCTGTCCAACCGCATGCCGGATCTTGCCTACCGCGCGGAGCTGGAGAAGCGGACCACGGAAGAGCTCTACGACATGCTGGTCAAGGCCGTGCCGGATGTGGAGGTGGAAAGGCGCAACCGCAACCGGGTGATGCGGCTTTTGGAAAAGCTGCACGACGGCGACGACATCGTTCCCGGCCGAAACCCACGCTATGAGACGCTGCGCCTGGGGGTGACCTGGGACCGGGATACCCTGCGCCGCCGCATCGACGAGCGGCTGGACCGGCGGCTTAACGAGGGCATGGTAGAGGAGGTGCGCGGGCTTCTGGACAGGGGCGTGAGCGAGGAGTTTCTTTTGAAGCTGGGACTTGAATACCGCTTTATCACCCAGTATCTGACGGGAAGGATCGCCACGCTTGAGGAAATGCGCGACCTGCTTTCCACGGCCATCAAGCAGTTTGCCAAGCGTCAGATGACCTGGTTCCGGCGTGACCAGACCATACACTGGCTGGATATGACGGCTGATCCCGCCGCCCAGGCTTGTGCCCTTATCGACGGCTTTCTTACCGGGGAAAACGCAGGCGAAACAACGGTTTAAGGGCATTCCGAAAAAAATCGCCCAAAAATCGTGAAAAGATTGTCATGAGGGCAGGAAAACAGGAAGGATATGCAGAATCAAGTGAATGGGGTGCAAGTTGGACTTTCGCCAGCTTGCCCCTGACCAAAGACCATTACCGCATGGAAGGGAGAACGGAAATGCACAATTCTCAAGACCTTCAAAAGGTGCTGGAAATTCGTGACGCCATCCTCGGCGGCAACGAAAAGCGCCTCAAGGAACAGCGCGAAGCAGGCAAGCTGACCGCGCGCGAGCGTGTGGAAAAGCTCGCGGATGCCGGCAGCTTTGTGGAGCTGTTTGCGCTGGTGAGCCAAAACGAGGAAGGCGCGGGCGTCATCACCGGATATGCCACCATTGAGGAGCGTCCGGTGTACCTCTTCGCGCAGGATTTCACGGTTCACGGCGGTGCGATGGGCAAGGCCCAGGCTGCCAAAATCCTCAAGCTCCTGGACATGGCCCTCAAGACCGGCGCGCCCGTGGTGGCGCTGCTGGACAGCGCCGGCGTGCGCATCGACGAAGGCGCCGCCGCCATGAGCGCGTATAGCGAGATTTATCAGAAGCTGGCCCGCATGAGCGGCGTATGCCCCATCGTATCGGTGGTGCTGGGCCCCTGCATCGGCGGCGCGGCGCTGCTGACCCAGCTGGCGGACGTGTCCATCGTAGCGGAAAAAGTGGGCGAAGTGATGGTGTTCGGCCCGCAGGTGCTGGCCGCCATGAATGGCCTGGACGTCAAGCCCCAGGAGCTGGGCGGCGCGAAGGTGGCCGCCGGCATGGGCGCCTGCGCGCTGACCGCCGCCACCGAGGACGAGGCGCTTTTGAAGGCCAAGCAGGTGCTGGCCCTGTTGCCCTCCAGCAACCTTGAGGACAGCGAAATCATCGACAGCGACGACATGAGCCGCCTGATTTCCGCCATCGACGCGGCGGATGTGGACGCGCTTGTGGCCGCGCTGATGGACGGCGGTGCCTCCATCGAGCTCTACGCCGCTTATGAGCCTTCCGTGCGCGTGTTCATGGGCCGCATGGGCGGACACAGCGTAGGCGTGGTGGCTGCCAGTGGCAAGTTGACCGCGGGCGCCCTGCAGAAGGCCGCGCGCTTTGTGCGTTTCATGGACTGCTTCGGCATCGCCGTCATCAGCCTGCTCAACACCTGCGGCGTGACCGTGGACAGTGTGAACGCGCAGGGCTGGCTGTTCAAGGCCCAGAGCCAGCTGCTCTTTGCCTATGCCGAGGCGACCGCGCCCAAGCTGGCCGTGGTAACCGGCGATGCGATTGGCCAGGCTTACGTGGCCATGGGCGGCAAGGCCAACGCCGACATCACCTACGCCTGGCCCGGCGCGGTGATTTCCGCCCTTACGCCTGAGGCGGCGGTGGCCGTGCTCTATGCCGATCAGGTCAAGGCCGACAAGAACCTGTCCGTGGAGGAAGCCCGCGCCAAGTATGCCGGCGAGTATGTGGAAAAGGTGGCCGGAGCGGTCAACGCCGCCAAGGACGGCATGGTGGACGATATCATCGATCCCGCCAAGACCCGCGCCATGCTGATTTCCGCCCTGGAGATGCTCGGCTCCAAGCGCGATTCCAACCCGCCCAAGAAGCATGACAACCTGCCCATGTAACGCCGAAAGGAAGGGATATTCATGGAGAACTTGATCTTCGGCCTTGGCGTTATGGTGATCGGCCTTTTGGTTGTGTTTCTCGGCCTGATTATCCTGATCGTTTTTATCAAGGTGCTTTCGATGATCACCGACCGGCCCTCCGGCGGAAAGAAGGCTGAGAAAGCCAAGCCCGCCGCTCCCGTCGTATCCGCGCCGCCTGTGGCTGCCCCGGCTCCCGCAGTCAGCGAAGGCGTAAGCGCCGAGGTGATCGCCGCCATCACTGCCGCGATTGCCGCCGTATGGCAGGCGCCCACCGGATTTGTGGTGCGCCATGTCAAGCGCGTCAGCAACGCGCCCGCCTGGAACCGCGCGGGCCGCGAGGAACAGACCTACAGCCGCTTCTGATTTCCAAAGAAACCACTGCATTTGTTGAAGGAGGATTCCACCCCATGCGTCAGTTCAATATTACGGTCAATGGTGTCGCTTATTCCGTCGCTGTCGAGGAAGTGGGCGCTGCGTCCGCTCCTGTTGCCGCTCCTGTTGCCGCCCCCGTTGTCACTCCTGTAGCTGCTCCCGCGCCTGTGGCTGCTCCTGCCGCCGCTCCCGCGCCTGCCGCCCCCGCCGCAGCTGCTCCTGTTGCCGGAGGCCAGAAGGTGAACGCTCCTATGCCCGGCACCATCCTGGAAGTGCGCGTGACCGAAGGCGCTACCGTGAAAAAGGGCGATATTCTGCTGATCCTGGAAGCCATGAAGATGGAAAACGAGATCATGGCTCCCTGCGACGGCACCATCAAGCAGGTCGTGACCGCCAAGGGCGCTTCTGTCAACAGCGGCGACCCGCTCATCGTTATTGGCTGAGATCATTCGCGGCCTTTCCCACATTCTCAAAAGAAAGCGAGTTGATTTCAAACCATGAACGTGGGCGAGAGTTTAATCAAGCTTTGCCAGGATTCTGGCATTTATGCGCTGTTTAGCGATCCCAAGCCGCTGATCATGATCGCTATCGCGTGCGTGCTGCTCTATCTGGCCGTGGTCAAAAAATACGAGCCGCTTTTGCTGATGCCCATTGCATTTGGCATGCTGCTGACCAACCTGCCTATTGCGGGTATGTACAATCAGGAGCTGTTTGCTGGCGGCCACACCAACTGGAGCCTGTTTGGCGGCGCGGTGCTGTTGGATTCTTCGGCGCTGACCAACCCGGTTGCTTACACCTTTACCGCTCAGGGCGCCGTGATGGACGCAGCCGGAAACATGCTGGGACAAATCGTGGATGCCATCACCGCTGGCGGCGCGTTTAACGCCGCGGGTGCGCTGGTCGCCGCTGACGGCTCCATTTTGGCCAACAGCGCGCAGATCATCATCAGCTCTGCGGGCGCGTATCTGGCCGATGGACAGGTGTTCACCGTTAGCGGCCAGCTGCTGGCTACCGCCGGCAAGGTCATTACTCCCGGCATGCTGGACTACCTGTATCTGGGCGTGAAGCTGGGCATTTACCCCTGCCTGATCTTCCTGGGCGTGGGCTGCATGACCGACTTCGGTCCCCTGATTGCCAACCCCAAGAGCCTGCTGCTGGGCGCTGCCGCGCAGCTGGGCATCTTTATCACCTTCATCGTTTGTAATACCGTGATGGGTTTCACCCCGCAGGAAGCCGCTTCCACCGGCATCATCGGCGGCGCGGACGGCCCCACCGCCATCTACCTGACCGGCAAGCTGGCTCCGCACCTGCTTGGCCCCATCGCCGTGGCGGCCTACAGCTACATGGCGCTGGTGCCGGTGATTCAGCCGCCCATCATGCGCGCCCTGACCACCAAGAAGGAGCGCGAGATCGTCATGGAGCAGCTGCGCCCCGTGAGCAAGCGCGAGAAGATCATCTTCCCCATCGCGGTGACCATCATCGTAAGCCTGTTGCTGCCTTCTGCGGCGCCGCTGGTCGGCTGTCTGATGCTGGGCAATCTGTTCCGTGAGAGCGGTGTGGTGGACCGTCTGAACAAGACCGCTCAGAACGAGCTGATGAACATCGTCACCATCTTCCTGGGCACCACGGTCGGCGCGACGGCGACCGCCTCCACCTTCCTGTCGTCCAAGACGCTGGGCATCATCGTCGTGGGCGTGCTCGCCTTCGGCTTTGGCACCGCGGGCGGCGTGCTGCTGGCCAAGCTCATGAACAAGCTCTCCGGTGGCAAGATCAACCCGCTCATCGGTTCCGCCGGCGTGTCCGCCGTGCCGATGGCTGCGCGTGTGAGCCAGGTGGAGGGCCAGAAGGCCAACCCCGGCAACTTCCTGCTCATGCACGCCATGGGTCCCAACGTGGCAGGCGTGATCGGCTCGGCCATCGCCGCCGGTATCCTGCTGAGCATGTTCGGTTAATCGCAATTTAAGAGGTGAAAACAATGGCCAAGGTTGGAATTACCGATACCATCCTGCGCGACGCGCACCAGAGCCAGGCCGCCACGCGCATGAGATTTTCCCAGATGGAGCCTGCGTTTGAAAAACTGGACAAAGTAGGCTACTTCTCTTTGGAATGCTGGGGCGGCGCGACCTTCGACAGCTGCCTGCGCTTCCTCAACGAGGACCCGTGGGAGCGCCTGCGCAAGCTGCGCAAGGGCCTGCCCAACACCAAGCTGCAGATGCTGCTGCGCGGCCAGAACCTGCTGGGCTACAAGCATTACGCCGATGACGTGGTCGATTTCTTCGTGAAAAAGACGGTTGAAAACGGCTGCGATATCATCCGCTGCTTCGACGCGCTCAATGATCTGCGCAACATGGAAACCGCCGTCAAGGCCACCAAGAAATACGGCGGAACCGCCGAGGTGGCCATGAGCTACACCATCAGCCCCGTGCACACGGAGGATTACTTCGTGAAGCTGGCTGCCGACATCGCCAAGATGGGCGCGGATATCATCTGCATTAAGGACATGGCTAACCTGCTGCTGCCCTACAAGGCCTACAGCCTGATCAAGCGCCTCAAGGCGGAAACGAACCTGCCCATCGTCCTGCATACGCATGACACCACGGGCACCGGCGCCATGACGCTGCTCAAGGCCGTGGAGGCGGGCGTGGACGTGATTGACACCGCGCTTTCTGCACTGGGCAACGGCACCTCCCAGCCCACCACCGAGTCCATGGTGGCAACGCTTCAGGGCACCGAGTATGACACCGGTCTGGACCTTAAGCTGCTTAGTGAGCTGGCTGGTTACTTCCGCGGTGTGGCGGACGAGCTGACCAAGGAAGGCTGGCGCGATCCTGCCCGCGTGCTTGCGACCGACGCAAATACGCTGATTTATCAGGTACCCGGCGGCATGCTGAGCAACCTGATCGGTCAGCTCAAGCAGGCCAACGCCATGGATAAGTACTATGACGTGCTGGCCGAGGTGCCGCGTGTGCGCAAGGACTTCGGCTATCCGCCGCTGGTGACGCCCACCAGCCAGATCGTGGGCACCCAGGCTGTGATGAACATCCTGGCCGGCGAGCGCTACAAGATGGTCACCAAGGAGTCCAAGGCCCTGCTTCGCGGCGAGTACGGCAGGCTGCCCGCACCCGTCAACGAAGAAGTTCGCAAAAAGTGCATCGGCGACGACAAGGTCATTACCCATCGTCCTGCCGACGACATCCCGCCCGAACTGGATAAGTACCGCGAGGAGATCCGCGATTACTACCAGCAGGAGGAGGACGTGCTGAGCTACGCCCTGTTCCCGCAGGTAGCAATCAAGTACTTCCAGTACCGTCAGGCCAAGCAGCTGGGTGTGGACAGCACCATGCTCAACAAGGAAGAAAAGACCATGCCTGTCTAACCGGCATGCAACGGGACGGCTGCGCGCCGTCCCGTTTGTTTTTTCGGCATACATGACGCCGGTTGCGGCGCAGCATACTGAAAAAGGCGGCGAACAACCACGGCCGCCGCAAGGAGAGAAAACCATGTGCACCAGCATTGCCCTGGCAACCGGAGACTTTTACTTTGGACGAAACCTGGACCTTGAATATTCCTTTGGCGAGCAGGTAGCGATCACGCCGCGACAATACCCGATTGTCTTTCGCAAGGCGGGCGAATGCAGGCGGCACTACGCCATGATCGGTATGGCGACGGTTGTGGACGGCTATCCCCTGTATGCGGAGGCAGCGAATGAAAAGGGCCTGTGCATCGCGGGACTGAATTTCCCGGGCAACGCCTTTTATTCTGCGCAGCTCAGCGAGGACAAGGCCAATGTGTCCCCCTTTGAGCTCCCGCTGTGGGTGCTGGGAAAATGCGCCTGCGTGGAGGAGGCGCGCGCCTTGCTCGAGCAAACCCATATCATGAGCATTCCGTTCAGCGAACAGATGCCCCTGGCGCCCCTGCACTGGCACATCGCAGACCGGGAAAGCTCCATCGTAGTGGAATGCATGCAAGGCGGCATGCGCGTGTACGACAACCCCGTGGGTGTGCTCACCAACAACCCGCCCTTTGATTTCCAGCTGACCAACCTGAGCCAGTACATGGGGGTGCGATCCGGAGAGCCGGAAAACAGCTTCGCTGCCGGGCTGAAACTGACGCCGTTTGGCCGCGGATTCGGTACTCTTGGCCTTCCGGGTGATTTTTCGCCGGCATCCCGCTTTGTCAAAGCGGCCTTCCTGCGGCTCAATTCCGTCTGCGATGCCGAGGAAAACAGCAGCGTGTCGCAGTTTTTCCACCTGCTGGACGCGGTGGCCATGCCGCGCGGCGCGGTACGGGCGGACGAACGCTGGGACATCACCACCTATTCCTGCTGCATCAACGCCAGCAAAGGCATCTACTACTATAAAACCTATGAGAATAACCAGCTCACCGCCGTGGACATGCATCGCGAGGAGCTGGAGAGCGACAAGGTCAAAAGCTATGCTCTGGCGACCGGGCTGGGAATTGCTCACGCAAATTGAGAGGGAATATAAGCAGCGGGAGGGAAAGAAGCGTTTCTTTCCCTCCCAAATGCTTTGTGCGCCGCCACTGATGGGCGCGTTACTGCCGCCGGCACTTCCAAACGCCGGTACAGATCACTTAGCCGGCCAGATGCATGATTTGCAGAAGAAGAAGCCAGCTCAGCCCATAATAGGTGACCACGGCCACCAGGTCGTTGACGGTGGTGATGAGCGGCCCGGAGGCCACAGCGGGGTCGATGTTGATCTTTTTGAAGAACAGGGGAATCAACGTACCCACAGCGCTGGAAATGGCCATGGCCACCAGCAGCGAGAGGCCGATGCACCCGGACACGGCAAAAGCGGTCATCAGGTCGCGGCTGCGGAACAGCCAGATGTACAGCCCGATCAGCACAAAGGATGCCAGCCCCAGCAACAGGCCGTTGGCAGAGCCGATGCGCACCTCCTTGACCACCAGCCCGAACTTTTGCCGGAAGGTCAGGTTCTCATCCATTAAGACGCGGATGGTCACCGCCAGGGACTGGGTGCCCACGTTGCCCGCCATATCCAGGATGAGGGACTGGAAGCACATAATCAGCGTCAGCTGGGATATGACCTGCTCAAACGCACCTACCACAGTGGATACCAGCAGGCCCAATCCCAGCAGCACAAACAGCCATGGCAGGCGCTTTTGCATGCTTTGCCGGAGCGGTTCGGTCAGATCTTCCTCGGCGGTCAGGCCGGCCAGACGGGCGTAGTCTTCGCCCATTTCATCGTCCACGACCTGCACCATGTTCTGCGAGGTGATCACGCCCAACAGGTGGTTGTTGTTGTCCAGCACGGGGATGAGGTCCTCGGAATAGTCCTTGAGCAGCTCCAGACAGTCGTCAATGTCCTCATGCCCATACACATAGGGGTAGGAGGTCATGATGAGAGAATGAAAATCGGTCTCCGGCCGGGCGATGATCAACTCCTTCAAGTCAATCGCGCCACAGAACACATCGTCGCTGTCCCGCACAAAAAGCGTGGAGATGTTGTCGTTTTCGGCGGCCTGTTCAATCAGGGAGCTCATGGCCTGTTTCACCGTCAGGTTATCGCGGACAGAGACATAGTTGGTGGTCATCTTGCTGCCGATTTCGTCGTCATCAAAGGTCTGCATCAGGGCGAGCTCCTTCTTGGAGGTCTCGTCCATGCATTCGAGAAGGTCGCTTTTTTTCTTGCGGTCCAGCCCGGAAAGAATCGCCGTCGCCGCGTCGGTTTCCATGCTTTCAATCGTGCGGGCGGCCTTGCTCAGATCCATTTCGGAAAGAAATCCGGCTGCCTCATCGTTCTCCAGACGCTCCAGAATGTTGGCGAGCATATCCGCGTCCAGGATACGGTAAAGCTTTTTTCGCTCCGCCGGGGTCAGCGTGGGCAGAACCTCGGCGATATCTTTTTCGTGGTAGTCTTTCAAACGCTCCCGCATCACGTTGGGGGATGCAGGGCTTTTGACAATTCGGGTAATCTCCGCCGCATAATCCGGCTTGGGGGTCAGGGCGGCTTCTTCCGTAACGGGGATTTTCGGCTCCATTTTGAACGTCTCCTCCTTCCTGATTTCCCTGTGGAAGAGCCGGTTGAAAGCAAGCCAAAAGCCGCCGCGCTCGTTCACGCTGCTTGAGGCAGGGTGAACGGTTGCCCGCGCTTTCGGACCGCGGCGCCTGGGTGCCGCTTTCGACCGGCTGAGGTTCTTCGATCTCGGCTGTCACAGCCGTCCATCCTGCTCACCTGCCTTTCGATATATTCTGCTAAGATTGTACCCTGTTTGCACAGGGAAAGCAAGGGCTGCCCCATAAAAAAGACGGACATCCGCCGTCGGCACGGAGGATGTCCGCAGGAGATGCGCAAAGGAGGAATCAGTCGCCCATGCAGATTCCCATGTTGCGGGCGGTGATGAGCACATGGTCATCCTTGGGCACGGGCTTGGGTACACCCGCGATGTCCTTGAGTTTGTTGTGAATAATCTCGTTGCCGTCCAGGGCCACCGTTACGCCGTAGATTTCATCCCGGATGAGCTGGGCAGCATGCACGCCAAACTGGGTGGAGAGCACACGGTCGTAGGCGCTGGGACTGCCGCCGCGCTGGATGTGGCCGGGCACCACATGCCGCGCCTCCACGCCTACCATTTCGCTCAGCTGTGCGGCGATGCGCTTGCTGATGCAGTCATAGGGCAGCGTGGCACGGTAGGCCTCGCGCTCCTTCTTCTTCATTTTGGCTTCTTCCTCGCTCATGGCGCCCTCGGCTACGGCGATGATGCTGAAGGGCTTCTTGCTCTTGGCGCGGGCCTCCACAGCCTGGGCCACCTTTTTGATATCGTAGGGAATCTCCGGCAGCAGGATGACATCTGCGCCGCCTGCCAGACCCGCATACAGCGTCAGCCAGCCCGCCTTGTTGCCCATCAGCTCAATCACCATGCACCGGCCATGGCTGGTGGCTGTGGTGTGAATGCGGTCGATGACCTCCGTGGCGATGTCCACCGCCGTATGGAAGCCAAAGGTGAAATCGGTGCCATAGATATCGTTGTCAATGGTCTTGGGCAGGCCGATTACGTTGAGACCCTCCTCGCTGAGCAGGTTGGCCGTTTTGTGCGTCCCGTTCCCGCCCAGGGTAACCAGACAGTCCAGCTTCAAATCCTTGTAGGTCTTTTTCATGGCGGCAACCTTATCCACGCCGCGTTCATCGATCACCCGCATATTGCGGAACGGCTGCCGGCTGGTGCCCAGAATGGTGCCGCCCAGCGTGAGAATACCGGAGAACTGCTTTTTGCTCATCTCCTGATATTCACCCTCGATCAGTCCGCCATAGCCGTTGCGGATACCGATAATCTCCGCGTCAAAAAGCTCATAGGCGGCACGCGCCACGCCGCGGATGGCCGCATTCAAGCCGGGGCAGTCGCCCCCGCTGGTCAAAATGCCGATTCTGCGCTTCATCGCATGTTCCTCCTTATCCTATAACCTCTTAATGGCATTTATTATAGCACGCACGGACTGGGATGACAACGAATGATTTTCCTCATCAGGGCAATGGAGGCTTGCGGCGGAGGACGCAGCCCCCTATAATGGACAAAAGGGGAGAGGAGTGGGAGCATGCACATGAAAGACGGGTGGAGGGTGGCGGAACCTGTTCTGGCGACGCAACCTGTGGAAAGTCCCACGCTTTCGGAGGCGGCAGCCGTGGCGCTGGCCAGAGACGAGGACCTGGAAAACCTGCGCTTTGTGGACGGGGAGCTGACCGGTTTTTCGGGCAAAACGCTGGACGTGCGAGGCTGCGTGTTTGAGCACTGCCGGTTTGGCGATAACGACTTCAAGCGAATCAGCTTCGTGGACTGCGTCTTTGATAAGTGCGAATGGAGCAACGCGCGGCTTACGAACGCGGCGTTTCAGCGGGCACGCCTGCAGGGCTGCCGCATGACGGGGCTGGAAATCATGCGGGGCGCGCTGATGAATGTGGCCTTTGACGGCTGCATGCTGGATTACGCCTCCTTTGCGGAGTGCAAGCTGGACCATGCCGTCTTTTCGGACTGCCGCCTTCGAGACAGCCTGTGGTCGGAGAATAGGCTGTCCAGGGTGCGTTTTGATCATTCGGATCTGGAGCGTGCGCAGTGGGCGCGCACGCAGCTTTCGGGCCTGGACATGACCACCTGCCGTATCGCCGGGTGGACCGTTTCCCTCACCGACCTGCGAGGGCTGAAGGTTACGGCGGCGCAGGTGCTCGACCTGGCTGGGCTGCTGGGCGTGGAGATCGTTTCATAAAAAAGCAGCAAGACGCGGCGGGATGCGTAAATCTCCCGCCGCGTCTTGCTGTCCGGCGAACGGCTCAGCCGACCACCTGATACCCCTGGTCCTCCACGGCCTTTTTCAGCGTGGCATCGTCTACAGGGGCGCTCGTGGTGACCACGGCGGTGCCGCTTTCATGGCTCACTTCGGCGGAAACGACGCCGGGCAGCTCCTCCAGCGCCTTTTTGACGCGGCCGGAACAGTGGGTGCACATCATACCTTCGATTTTCAGGGTTTTCTGCATGGTTTTTGGCTCCTTCGCAAATTTGATTTTATGGTCCTTCCTCGCGCTGTGCGGGTCAAACAGATTCAGGCGCAGCGCGTTGGAGACGACGCAGAAGCTGGACAGGCTCATGGCCGCGGCCCCGAACATGGGGTTGAGCTGCCAACCCAGCAGGGGAATAAACACCCCCGCTGCCAGCGGGATCCCGATGATATTGTAGATAAAGGCCCAGAACAGGTTTTCGTGGATGTTGCGCAGCGTGGCGCGGCTGAGGCGGATGGCGGCGGGCACATCGGTGAGATGGCTGTTCATGAGCACGACATCCGCCGCATCAATGGCCACGTCCGTGCCGGCGCCGATGGCGATACCGATGTCCGCGCGGGTGAGCGCGGGAGCGTCATTGATGCCGTCGCCCACCATGGCTACCTTGCCCTGCGATTGCAGCGAGCGGATCACGCTCTCCTTGCCGTCGGGCAGCACCCCTGCGATGACCTGGTCCACGCCTGCCTGACGGCCGATGGCTTCGGCGGTGCGCTGGTTGTCGCCGGTGAGCATGACGACGCGGATGCCCATGTTTTGAAGCTCCCGCACGGCCTGCGGGCTTTCGGGCTTGATGGCGTCGGCCACGGCAATCATGCCCAGCAGCCGCCCTCCCCGGCTGAACAGCAACGGGGTCTTGCCTTCGCCGCTGAGGTGATCAGCCTGGGCGCGCATGTCCCCGGAAACCTCAGTCCGCCCGGAGATAAAGGCCAGGCTGCCGCCGGAAAGCGCCTCGCCGTCCAGCATGGCAGTCAGGCCGTTACCGGGCAGCGCGGCAAAGTCGGAAACTTCCTGCGCCGTGAGGCCCAGGTTTTGAGCCCGCTCTACCACGGCATGGGCCAGGGGATGCTCGCTTTTTTGCTCCAGGGCATAGGCGGCGGCGATCAGCTGTTCATCCGTTACGCCGGGAGCCGGCAAAACGTCGGTCACACGGGGTTGGCCGGTGGTGATGGTGCCGGTTTTATCCAGCGCCACCACGCGCACCTTTCCTGCTTCCTCCAGCGATACGGCGGTTTTGAAAAGAATGCCGTTTTTGGCTCCCTTGCCGTTGCCCACCATGATGGCTACCGGCGTGGCCAGCCCCAGCGCGCACGGGCAGCTGATGACCAGCACTGAAATACCCCGCGCCAGAGCATATCCAAAGTCCGCGCCCGTGGCTAGCCATACGGCCGTAGCGATCAGCGCGATGGCGATCACCACCGGTACAAACACGCCGCTTACCCGGTCCGCCACCTTGGCGATGGGCGCCTTGGTGGCCGCCGCGTCGCTGACCATGCGGATGATCTGGGAAAGCGTGGTGTCCTCGCCCACGCGGGTGGCCTGACAGCGCAAGAATCCGGACTGATTCACCGTGGCAGCCGATACGGCGTCCCCCTCGGCTTTATCCACGGGGATGCTTTCGCCCGTGAGGGCGGATTCGTTCACCGCGCTGTGTCCTTCCAGCACCACGCCGTCAACGGGGATATTTTCACCAGGGCGCACCACAAAAAGGTCCCCCTGCTTGACATCCCCGATGGGCACGGTGCGCTCCTGACCCTCTACCAGCAGCGTGGCGGTTTGAGGAGCCAGCTTCATCAGCCCCTTGAGCGCGTCGGTGGTGCGGCCCTTGGAGCGGGCCTCCAGCATCTTGCCCACAGTGATGAGCGTTAATATCATTGCGGCGGATTCAAAATAGAATTCGTGCATCCAGCCCATCACCTGCGCGGCGTCGCCCCGCGCCTGGGCGCCGGTCATGGCAAACAGGGCATACACGCTGTAGACGAACGAGGCCGTGGAACCCAGCGCTACCAGCGTATCCATGTTGGGGCTTCTGTGCCACAGACTCTTGAAGCCACTGATGAAAAAACGCTGGTTGATGACCATGATGATCGCCGTCAACAGCAGCTGTACAAGCCCCATCGCCACATGATTTTCCGCAAGAAAGGCAGGCGCAGGCCAGCCCCACATCATGTGCCCCATGGACAGGTACATCAGCGCCACCAGAAACACCAGCGAGCTGTACAACCGCCGCTTGAGCGCAGGTGTTTCATGATCGGCCAGCGGGTCGTCTGCCGCCGGCGCCGCGGCGGCGGGCGCACCTTTCACGCTCGCGCCGTAGCCCGCAGCCTCCACCGCCGCTATGACAGCCTGTTCACCGGCGGTGCCTTCCACCCCCATGCTGTTGGTCAGAAGGCTTACCGAGCAGGCCGTTACGCCCGGCACCTTGGATACGGCCTTTTCCACGCGCGCGCTGCACGCTGCGCAACTCATGCCGGTTACCTGATATTGTTTCATGATTTCTCTCCTTTTCTGGACTGCGGCAGGCTAGCGCATCAGCTTGCGCAGGGTATCCATCAGCTCGTCAATGGTTTCGTCCTTGCCCTGACGAATGTCCTGTACTACGCAGGTACGCAGGTGCTGCGCCAGCAACTCGCGGCTGAAGGCATTCAGCGCCGCATTGGCCGCGGCGGCCTGAGCCAGAATGTCAGGACAATAGGCGCTCTTTTCCAGCATGCCCCGAATGCCGCGAATCTGTCCCTCGATGCGGTTGAGGCGATGTACCAGGCTTTTGTATTCAGCCTCGGTGCGTTCCTTGGTCCGATGGCAGCAGGTGGGCTCACAGGCCATAGCGACCCCCCGTTTCAACTCAATATACCCCTTGGGGGTATTTTGGATTATATACCCCCGCGGGGTATCTGTCAAGCGTTTTTTCAGCAACCATGAACGAATTGTAACGTTTTTGCGCCTACATTGACTTGCCATGTCAAAACCCTTATAATAACAGCGTGAAAACAATGAAAATGATTTGTTTTCAGCTGCGCGTCGCGCTTTTCTTTTGTCCGGGCTGAAAACAAATTCCATATTTTGTTTTTATTTGATTCGCTGCCGAAGGAGGAACGTGCCCATGGCCATGAGCGCTCTGGGAAAAAAGCTGGTGCGCGATATGCGCCGGTCCGGCATGCAGTTTTTTGCCATTGTGATGCTCTGCTCGCTGGGGACGTTCATGTTTGCGGGGCTGGACGGTACGGCCCGGCTGGCGCAGGGCACGATCGACACGTACTTTGCCGAGAACAACCTGGCGGATTTCTGGGTCAGCGTGCCCAGCGCGGACCGCGATACCCTGGAGAGAATCCGTGCCATCAGCGGAGTGAGCGACGTATGCGCCCGCGCCACGGCGGAATTGGAAAGCACCTTGCCTGGCGAGCCCACGCTGAACGTGACGGCCTATGATGGACCCATGCGCATCAACCAGCCGCTGGTGGTCGAGGGCGAGGCTCTTTCCCAGACGGATTCGCGCGGCTGCCTGATTCAGGCGGGATTTGCCGAGGTACACGGCCTTTCCGTGGGAGACCGCGTGAGCGTCAAACTGTCCGGGCAGGAATATGGCTTTGTGGTGCGGGGCGTGGTCTACAGCCCGGAGTTTATCTGTGTGACCGATGGCGTATACCCCAACCCCGATCAGTATGGCTACATCCTCATCAATACCTGCGGCATGCCGGATCTGCCCATGACGCAGGTGCTGGTAAAGCTCGCTGATGGCGTGGATGCCCAACAGGCGGAAAAGGCCATAACGGCCGCGCTGCCCGCGGCGCTGGTGGTCAACCGGGGCGCGCATCAGAGTACGGCCAACGCCCAGAGCAATGCCGATATGTTCGCCAATCTCACGCTGGTTTTCCCGCTGATCGCCTATGCGGTGGCTGCGCTCATTGTGATGACCACGCTGACCCGCATGATCGAAAACCAGCGCATGCAGCTGGGCACGCTCAAGGCGCTGGGCTATCCCTCCCGGCGTATCCGTGGACATTACCTGTCGTATGCGGTGTGGCCCTCGCTGATCGGCTCGCTTCTGGGGGTGGTGGCGGGGCACGCGCTTTTGCCCAACGTGATCTGGGCACTGCTGCTGGGACAGAACGAGTACCCCTACAAGCTGTATCCAGCCATCTCGGGCGAGGCATGGGCCATGGTGGCGCTCACCGTGGTAATGAGCGTGCTGATCTGCCTCTACACCTACCAGAAAAGCGCGCGGGAAACCACTGCCGACCTGCTGCGGCCCAAGCCGCCCAAGGCGGGCAGGCGCATCCTCTTGGAGCGCGTGGGATTTCTGTGGCGGCGCTTTAACTTCAACACCAAGATGATCGTGCGCAATCTCATGCGCAACCGCATGCGCACCGTCATGTCCTTTGTGGGCGTACTGTGCTGCAACGCGCTGATCATCGCCTCTCTGGGACTGCAGGATTCGGTCAATGCGCTGGCCGAAAACCATTACACCAAGGCCCTGTGCTATGATGTACGCGCGGACTTGACCGGCGAGACCGATGAGGCGGAAAGCTACCGCCGCCGTCTGGACGCGGAGGGCGTGGAATGTATCATGGAAAAATCGCTCAGTGCACGGTCAGCCGCCGAGAGCCGCACCACGCTCCTGACCGTGGTGGAGCCGGGGCAGACGATGCTGCGTGTGGGCAAGAATGAAACGCTGGTGGACATTCTGCCCGGAGGAACCGCCATCACCGAAAAGCTGGCCCAGACGCTGGAGGTTTCCGTGGGCGATACGCTCGAGCTGTTCTTCCCCGGGGACGACGACCCCGTACGGGTCAAAATCACGCAGATCGTGTACAACAGCGTCTCCCAGGGACTATATATGGAAAGCGGCACCTGGGAAAGCCTGCGCAAAGGAGCCTTTATGCCCACGGCCATCCTGCTCAAGGGACCCACGCAGGCCTGCCTGTCCGAGCTGGATGCCATGGAGGAAGTGGATCAGCTGAACTGGCCCGTGGACCAGGCGCAGGAGCTGACGCAGATGCTGGATATGCTGGCCTCCATTTTTGCCATGATTACACTGATCGCGCTGGCCCTGGCCTTCGTGATTTGCTACAACATGGGCCTGATGAACTTTTCCGAACGCACCCGTGAATACGCCACGCTCAAGGTACTTGGCTACCATCAGAAGGAAATCCGCGGCCTGATCATCGGCGAAAACAACATCGTAAGCCTGCTGGGCGTGCTGTGCGGCATCCTTCCCGGCATCGGCCTGACGGGTCTGGTGCTACGGGTGTGCGAATCGGAAATGATGGCCTATCCCAGCCGTCCGGCGGCGCTGTCGGTGGTGCTGGCCAGCGTGGTCACCTATGTGTTCAGCCTGCTGATTCAGCTGCTGCTGACGCGGAAGGTACGTGGCATCGACATGGTAGAGGCGCTCAAATCGGTCGAATAAGACAACAACGGTATGGCGGAGGGGGAAAGCATATGCCGCAGGCATTTACGCCGCAGCAGATGGAGGATATTCGCGCCCGGCTGTTTGACAGCGCTTGCCGTCACGCGGTGGGCATGGATGTGAAGCGGATCTCGCTGGAACGTCTCACGTCGGACGCGGGCATCTCCAAATCCACTTTCTATAAGTTTTACGACAGCAAGGAAGAACTGTTTCTGCAAGTGGGCATGCACTTTGAAATGCTCATCGTGGGCGAGGCGGAGCGGGTGCTGCGCCAGTCGGCGGGCAGCAGCCGTGAGCGCACCGCCAATGCGGTCAACGCCGCCTTTGATCGCTTGGCAGAGCTCAACGTGATGCGCTTTCTCAAAGAGGATATGCCCCAGTTGGTCGCGCTTGTCGCCTCCGAGGAGGCGTTGGCGCATTTCAAGAGCATGTCCATGCGCATTCTGGAGCTGCTCAAGCGGGAGGGGATCACCTTCCGCGTATCCGATGAGATGGTGGGGTCCATCATTCATATCCTATACCTGTCCGTGCAGAACGCGCGGGAAACGGCCTGCTATGCCGAGGCCCTGCGCGAGCTGGTGCTGGGTGTCTGCGACCGGATTGTGGTGTGAAAAAAGGGCTACGGGAGACCGCTTTGCGGCGGTTTCCTCAGCGTGTCGAAAAAGCTCGCCTGCGGCGATCTTTTCCGGCGCCGTCCGCCTACTCCGCCTTCGGCTCCACCGGGCGGCAGACGGCGTAAGGAAACCTTGCTGCGCAAGGCTTCCGAATCCACCGCGCATGTCGCTGGATTCGGAATACAGCTCGGAGGGCTGCGGCCCTCCGAACCTCCCAAAAGGCTTTTTTGACAGTCTGGGGAGACCGCTTTGCGGCGGTTTCTTTTTTTATGCGGGTGATTGTTACATTTTTGGCAGCCCAAACCCGGAGGCGTGGGAAGAAAACCCAGATTCGTTCCGTTGCATATGCGTAAGCGCTTCAAAACGCGCCGTGGCGCGGCAAGGAGGAACGCAGATGATACGGAAACCCCTTTTGAAACTTGGCTCGCTGGTGCTGTGCGCCGCGATGCTGCTGATGCCCGCCGCAGCCTGCGCGGGAGTGGCGCTGGAGGCGGATATCGGCTATGACGGCGTGATCACCTACGTGCGCACGTTGCCTGTCCATGTCCGCATCACCAACAGCGATGCAGATATGTCCGGCGTGGTTACGGTCGATGTGAACCGCAACGAACAGGAATACGACCGCTACGAGCTTCCTCTCTCCGTCGCATCGGGCAGCACGTTGGAGGCAAGCCTGCCCGTGGTGCTGACCCAAATGCAGAAAAGCTATACCGTCCGCTGGGTGGTGGATGGTGAAACCGTGGTGCAGCGGGAAATAGAACCCGGCGGAACGATTGACCCATCCTCGCTGATCGTGGGTGCGCTTGGGGGAAACCAGGCGGATTTTTCCAGCTTCAGCATTACCAGAGCGGCTGATCCCCTGCTGCGGGAGGAATACTGGACCGTCGTGCCCCTGGACGCCGCCTCCTTCCCTTCGGATGAGGAAAGCCTGCGCTTTTTTGACATGCTGGCGGTGGACGGCTTTGATATGGGCGCGCTCACGCAGCGGCAGCAGGAGGCGCTGGACGGATGGCTCAAGGATGGCGGCGTGGCAATCGTGGGCGGCGGCGCCAAGGCGGCGGAGAATTTCGGCTTTTTTGAAAAGTATACGGGGATTTCCGCCGGCACGGTGGAAAGCGGCGGCGATATCACCGGTGAGCTGCTCGAAACCTTTGGGGTGGGCGGCACGCCGCTTGGTCAGGAAGTCATGACCGTTTCCCTGGAAGGCAGAGGCGGCCAGCCGGTGGGCAGCTCCGCGCTGGCAGACGTGACGCGCGTTGGAAAGGGATATGTGGTCACATGCGCCTTTGCCATCAGTGAAAAGCCGCTCAACGCATGGCTGGAGAAAAACGTCCTGTGGCAGCGCCTGCTGCTTTCCTTCGCCCAGGCGCGCTATCAGGAGATGGTATCGAACCGGAACTATGGCGGTTATGTGCGCGACAACCGCGCGTCCGTGGATACGTCCGTGGCCAGGCAGATCGGGGTGGAAAACACCGGCGCCGCGGCGCTGCCCATGGTGGTGGTCGGGGCGTTCATACTGCTGGCCGGGTTTGGCGGCTACTGGCTGCTTAAGCGCCTGGACCGGCGCGAGTGGATGTGGGCCACGGTGCCCGCGTTGGCGGTTGTGGCCTCGCTGTCGCTGTGGGGGCTGAGCCAGGTCCTGCCGCTGCGCGAGCCTGCCGCCACCTACTATACCGTCCTTCATGTGGACGAAAACGGTCATCAGGATGGATACACCGCCGTCATGGCCGCCAAGGCCGGACGCGAATCCATGACTGTGGGCGCAACCAATGGCAGGGTCGAAGTGCTCGACAGCATTTCCTACTATACCAACAGCGACCCCCTCACCCTGGAAAATTCCGCCAAGCTGCGCTATATATGCACCTATGGCCCCACCACGACCATCACCTATCCCGAAAACGGTTCGTGGAACTGGGTTTCCCTGGTGGTGCGTGACGCGCCTACCGAGGAGATGGGCGGCGTGTCCGGCGGCTGCCGTTGGGAGGGGGACAGCCTGGTGTTCCGCGTAACCAACAACAGCCGTACCGCTCTGGACAATGGCGTGATTCTGACGGACTACGGATTTGTTACGGTAGGCGACCTGCTGCCCGGTCAGATGGCCGAAAAGGCCCTTACGCCCCTGCCTGCCTCCGCGCCCGGCGCGCCTCGGAACCGCGATGAAGCCTTTGGCGACGGTGTGCTGTTGAGCGAAGCTGACCTGACAAACTTCTCCTACTCGATCTACGATTTTGTGGAACGCGCCACCCGCGCGGACCCTGAGGATATGACTCCGGAGGAATACAAAGAGGCCATGATTCGCCGCTCGCTGCTGAGCAACATCAGCCGCAACAACGACGGAAGCAGGTTCCGCTTTATCGCGTTCTGCGACGGGCTGACCGACCTTGCCCTGGAGGTGGACGGCCAGCCGGTGACGCGCACCGCGCAGCGCGGCATGGTCAGCGTGGATCTGGCCTATGATCCCGTGGCCGAGGACGGAAGCGTGCGCTTCCTGCGCGACAGCTTCCCTGTCTATTCAGCCGGCGAGGACGCCAGCGGCAAGCCCCTGCTGGTGGAGCAGCTGGACCCCACCCAGTACCAGAGTTTCCCGCTGGTAGAAAGCCGGGCCTTCGCCTTTGACCTGAGCTCTCTGCCTCGGGACATGCGTGTGACGGATATGGACATCTCCATCCGCTATGCCTACTATTCCTATCAGGTTTCGCTCTACAACCCCACCACCGGAGAGTGGGACGAATACAAGCGTTACACCGTGGATGATATCACAGGCCTTGCCAAGGTGGAGACCAGCCTGCCGGATTTGCAGGAGTATCTGATGAACGGATTCCTGTATTGCCGGTTTGAAAGGCTGGGCGCCGCCGACGGCTATGCCGACATCGACATACCGACGATCATCATGGAAGGGAGGGTGGAATGATGCTGGTTCTTGACGGGCTTACGCGTTACTACGGGTCCTTCCTGGCGCTTGACCATTTGAGCCTGACCATCCATGACGGCGAGCTTCACGGCTTTGTAGGTCCCAACGGCGCGGGAAAAACCACCACCATGCGCATTCTGGCTACGCTTCTCAAACCTACCGAAGGGACGGCTGCGCTGGACGGCGTGGACGTCGCGGGCCATCCGCGCGAAATTCGCCGCCTGATGGGCTATATGCCGGACTTCTTCGGCGTTTACGACCGGCTGAAGGCCTGGGAATACCTGGACTTCTATGCGCGCTGCTATGGCTTTGGCCAGAAGGAACGCAGGCGCATGACGGACAGCCTGCTGGAGCTGGTGAACCTCACCGACAAGCGCGACAGCTATGTGGACGTCCTTTCCCGCGGAATGAAGCAACGGCTTTGCCTGGCACGGGCGCTCATCCACGATCCGCGCCTGCTCATCCTGGATGAGCCGGCCTCCGGCATGGACCCGCGCGCCCGAGCGGAGATGAAGGGGATTTTGCGCACGCTCAAGGACATGGGCAAAACGGTGCTGATCTCCTCCCACATTTTGCCGGAACTGTCCGAAATGTGTGATTCGCTCACCATCATCGACCATGGACGGCTGGTGTTCTCCGGCTCGGTGGAGGAGCTGGGACGGCATATGAGCGGCAATGCGCCTATTCGGGTGCGCCTGGCCGCCGGCGCGGAGGCGGACGCGATCGAAGCCGCGGTCACGCTCATCCGCCAGTATCCGGGCGTGACCGGCGTGGGGCGCGAGGAGGGCAATGTGCTCACCGTGGATTTCGACGGCGGCGAGGATGCGACCGCGGGCCTGCTCAAACAGCTCGCGGCGGGCGCTCCGCTGGTGGACTTCCACCGCCCGCCCCTCAACCTGGAAAAGGTCTTTATGGAGGTGACGCAGGGTGAATAATCCGATTTTTGCCTTTTCGGCCATCCGCCGCATGCGGTCGGTGCGCACGCCGCTGCTGATCACGCTGTATTCGCTGCTGCTGGCGGCGCTGGCCTATTTTACGGTATACGGGCGCTTCATGGGCGCGACGGTCACCTTGGGTGATATGCGCCTGAGCGTAGACGGCTATGCGTATATGATTATGCTGCAATTTGGCATGCTGGTGCTGGTGGCCCCTGCCATGACCGCCGGCAGCATCAGCGGCGAGCGGGAGCGGCAGACGCTGGATCTGCTGCTGGTGACCAATACCGGCCCGGTAAAGCTGGTGCTCGGAAAGCTGCTGGAAAGCTTCAGCTTTCTGGCCCTGCTGGTGATGTGCTCCCTGCCGATGCTGTCGCTGGTGCTGATTACCGGCGGCGCGACGCTTGCGCAGGTGCTTATCAGCGTGGCGTTTCTATTGCTGACGGCGCTGGCGGCGCTCAGCGTGGGGCTGGTGTGCTCGTCGCTGTTTCAGCGCACGGTCACGTCCACGGTGGTGAGCTACCTGTCGGTGTTTGCGCTGGGATTGGTCACGCTTCTTCCCCTGTGGTACGATGTCAAGCGCATCGGCGACCTCTATGATGCCATGAACATCGTAGGACAGCAGCTGCACATGATCGAATACACGCCGGTCTCCTTCACCCTCAACCCCGGCCTGGGCCTGTTTTCACTGCTGGCATCGCAGACACAGATGTTTTCCAGCATCCTCTGGCAGTTCAGCTACAGCCTGGCCAATACCTACTCCTACCTTCCCTTCGACCATTTTCTGTACTGCAATATGGCGTTTCTGGCGGCAGCGTCCGTGCTGCTGACCGCGCTTGCCGCGCTGAACCTGCGTGTGCGCAAGCCCAGAGCGCCGAAAGGAAGCAAACGAGCATGAGAGAATTGGAACGCGCGCTGCGGCCGGTTAAACGCCGCATGCGGACGCAGCGCACCTTTATCTGGGCCCTGTACGGCCTGTTTGCGGGAGCGGTGGGCGTGCTTTTGCTGCGCGCGGCCTCCTTCGTATGGGCGTTTCCCACGGTGGCGATCTGGGGGGCGGTAACGCTGGCGGCCTTGCCTGCGATTTTTGCACTGGTCGCATGGCTGTGGCCCATCACCTCGCTGGACGCGGCGCGGCAGGCGGATGCGTTGGGGCTGATGGCCCGCGCGCAGACCGCCGTGATGCTGGGCGGCTGCGATACCGACATGGCGCGCCTGCAGCGAGAAGATGCGCTCAGCAGCCTCAAAACCCTGGAACCCGCGCGCCAGATGGCCTTGAAGCCTCCCCGGCTGGCCTGGATCGGTACGCTGGCGTGCGCGGCGCTGATGGGCGTGAGCTTCCTGATTCCCAACCCACAGGCGCAGGCCATCCGGGCGCAGGAAGCGTTTCATGCCGAAATGGTGGAGCAGGCGCAAAAGGTGGACGAGGGCGCCACAGCGCTGGACGCGGAGGCCGCCGAAACCCCGGAGCTGCGAAGGCTGCTGGGAGAACTGTCGGGTGAACTGCGCCGTGCGGAAAGCGTACGCGACGCTTTGACCGCCATCGACACCGCCGAGCGCAAGGTGGAAAGCCTGGAGGCGCGCACGGCCAGGGATGCGCTGGATGCCATGCGCGCCGCTGGTCTTAACGCGCTGGCACAGTCGCTGGAGGATGGCGACACGCCGGCCGCGCAGCAGGCATTGGAGGCGGGAGACGTGGAAGCGCTGCTTTCCGACGCGGCAGCCAAAGCCTCGGACCAGACGGCCGCTCAGCAGCTCAGCCAGGCGGCGCAGGCGTTGGCCTCCGGCGAGGCACGGCAGGCCCTCTCCGCGCTGACGGCCGCCGCGTCCGGACAGACGGCCGCCAGCGCGCAGGCACTGGCCCTGACCGGCATGGTGCGAGGCGTGGCGGCGCGTTCGGGCATGCAGAGCGCTCAGGGCACCCTCGCTTCGCTGGCGCATAGCGGCGCAGGACAGCAGGGCGCGAGCGATCAGGAGGGACAGGGGCAACCCGGCGGCGGGGCCAGCCTGGGCTCGTCCGACGGGGACGGGGGTGTGAATCCCGCGCAGGCGGCAGGGCCCGTGCAGGGCGCGGCCTCGCCGGAAAAGAAAGTCGCGGCCTATGAGGCCATTTATGACCCCACACGGCTGGGCACATCCGGCGAGGTTCAAAACGAGCGCGGCCAGATGGGCGAGGGGGAGATTCTGGAGGCGGAGGCCGGAAATGGTGCGGGCAGCCTGGAGGGCAGCGTGCCCTACCGGCAGGCGCTGCCGGAGTACCGCGAGGCGGCCGTGGAGGCCGCGCAGGATGCGGACCTGCCCGCTTACGCCCGGCAATGGGTCGAAACGTACTTCAATGCGCTTGCGCAATGACAAGGAGGATACGGGGCATGATTCCACAGGAGCAGATCAAGTCCTTTTTTGATACGGTACAGGCCATCCGGAGTGAAATCGCCAAGGAGATCATCGGGCAGGAGCGCGTGGTGGAGCAGCTGCTCACGGCGCTCATCGCAGGCGGCAACGTGCTGCTGGAGGGCGTGCCGGGCCTGGGCAAGACACGGCTGGTGCGCACGCTCTCCAGCGTGTTTGACCTGCCCTTCAGCCGCATTCAGTTTACGCCCGACCTGATGCCCGCCGATATCACCGGCACCAACATCATCGTCAAGACCGAGGCCGGCAACGAGTTCCGCTTCCGCAAGGGACCGCTGTTTGCCTCCATCGTGCTGGCGGACGAGATCAACCGCGCCACGCCCAAAACGCAGGCGGCGCTTCTGGAGGCCATGCAGGAGCACTCCGTCACCGTGGGCGGCGAAACGCATGCGCTCTCGGAGCCCTACTTCGTGCTGGCCACGCAGAATCCCATGGAGCAGGAAGGCACCTATCCCCTTCCGGAGGCGCAGCTGGACCGCTTCATGCTCAAAATTCTGGTGGATTTTCCCACCCTGGAGGAGCTGGCCGAAATCGTGGGCCTCACCACCGTACCCCAGACCAGCCATGCCCGGTGCGTGGCTGATGCGGATACGCTCATGGGTCTGCGGGCGGTGGCACAGGAGGTGCCTGTGGCGCAGGCCGTGAGAGACTTTGCGCTCAGGCTGGTTCTGGCGACGCATCCCGAACTGGAGCAGAGCCCGGAGGTGGTGCGCCGCTGCGTGCGTTTCGGCGCGAGCCCGCGCGCGGCGCAGGCGCTGATCGCCACCTCGCGCGCCCGCGCGCTGATGAACGGGCGCTACAACGTGGCCTTTGAGGACATCGAAGCCGTTGCGCCCGCGTGTCTCAGGCACCGCATCGCCCTGAGCTTTGAGGGCATGGCGCAGGGCGAAACGGTGGAGGGCGTGATCGCATCGCTGCTTGCGCAGCTTCCGCGCGGCTGAAGCGGGAGAGGATGAGCACGATGCTGAGCGATTCGTTTTTGAAGCGGCTGGACGCGCTGGCCCTGCGCATGCGTCACCCGGCGGCGGGCGGCAGCGGGGGACTGAGGCGTTCGCGGGCGCTGGGCAGCAGCGTGGAATTTTCGGATTTCCGCGAATACGCTGCGGGCGACGATATCCGGCGCGTGGACTGGAATGCCTACGCACGCTTTGACAAGCTGTTTTTGAAGCTCTTTATGGAAGAGCAGGAGCAGTGTGTCCACCTGATCGTGGACGCGAGCGCCTCCATGGATTTCGGCAAGTGGGAACCCGCATGCCAGTTGGCGCAGACGCTGGGCTACCTGTGCCTGTGCGGCGGCGACAGCGTGACGGTGTATACGCTGGGCGGCGGGGGAGAGCGGCATACGCGCCCGCTCCGGGGCCGGCATTGCTATCCCGAGCTGTCCGCATTTCTGGAAAGCGTGCAGCCTCAAGGCCGCGCGATGATCGAAACCGCTGTGCCCGCCCTGAGGCTTGCCGGCGGCAGGGGCGCGTCCGTGCTCATCGGCGATTTGCTGGACGGCTGGGAAAAGGCCGTGCTTTCCCTTCTGTACCGCAAGCAGGAAACGTCCGTTTTGCAGGTGTGGAGCCCCGCCGAGTGGGACCCGCAGCTGGAGGACACGGCCGAGCTGGTGGACAGCGAGACGGGGGAACGCTTCCTGACCAGCGGTGGATATGAGGCGCTGCGGCGCTACCGCGAAACTGCGCGCGCCTATGTGGAGGAAATATCGGACTTCTGCCGGACGCAGGGGGTAAGCCATGGCCTGATCGTGCCGGAGGAAGCGTTTGAGGATCAGCTCATCCGCGCGCTCAGTGCCGCCGGGCTGATCGCCTGATTCACAAGAGGGGGAAAAAGACGCGATGGAATGGCTGAATCCCGCGGGCGCGTGGGCGTTTCTCGGCTTTTTGCCGGTGATCGCGCTCTATGTGCTCAAGCGAAAGGCCCGGCGCACGCCGGTTCCCAGCCTGCTTCTATGGAAAAAAACCGAAGAACGCACCCGCCAGAACCGTCCGTTTCAGCGGCTCAGGAGCCAGTTGCTTCTGTGGCTGCAACTGGCAATGGTGGCGCTGCTTGCGCTTGCGCTGATGCGCCCGGTCACCGCGGGCGGCCTCAAGGAGGAAAGCGTATTTGTATTTGACCTGTCCGCCAGCATGCAGGCGGTGAATGAACAGGGCGTGTCGCGCATGGAGGAGGCAAAGCGGCAGGCGCTGGACCTGCTGAGCGGGATGCGCGACGGGGATGCCGTCACCGTGCTTGCGGCAGGAGCTTCCTTTTCACCGGTCGTATCGCGCAGCACGGATCATGCCCTGGCTGAGCATGCCATTCGAAGCCTGGAAGCCGGCAACGGAGGCGCGGATTTGTCGGGGGCGCTGTCGCTGGCCGCGGCCATGAAGCGCGAGACGTCCGGCATGGAGATCTACGTATTCACCGACAGCACCGTGGAAATCCCGCAGGACGCGCACCTGCGCGCGGTGGGGGAAGGCGCGTCCAACGTAAGCCTGATGGACATGAGCCTGCAGCCGGAGGAAAACACGGCCTTCGTGCGTCTGGTCAGCTGGGGCGGGGACGCGCAGGTGGAGGTGGAATGCTACGCGGATGGCGCGCTGTGCGACGTGCGCGCCGTTTCGCTGACCGATGGGGAGAGCCAGGGCGTGCTTCTGACCGTGCCGGAGGGCACGCGCAGCGCCATGGCGCGCGTATCGCCCGGCGGCGCACTGGCCGTGGATGATACGCGTTGGGCTGTCGCGCAGAGCCGGCGGCAGTATACGGCCCTGCTGGTGACGGAGGGCAACGTGTTTCTGGAGGAGGCGCTGCGCCTTCGTCCGGAGCTGAATCTGGTGCTGGCGAGCCCGCAGGATGTGCAGGCCGCCACCGGATGCGATCTGTACATCTATGACGGCGTTCTGCCTCAAACTTTGCCCGAAACAGGGGCTGTTTGGGCCGTGAACCCGACGGAGGCAGTAGCCGGTATCACGCCCGGCGAGGCCGCTCAGGAGGACGGAACCCTGCGCGCCGCCACGGGTGAGGAAGCTGCGGCAATCTGTGAGCATTTGCTGCTTACGGACGTGGCCATCCGCTCCTTCAGGCCGCTTTCGGGCGGCATGCCCGTGCTGCTCTCGGGCGGCCAGCCGATGCTGGCCCTGTCTGAGGAGGGAGGGCGGCGCGCGGCAGTGCTGGGCTTCGACCTGCACGACAGCAATCTGCCCCTCAAGGCAGACTTTCCGGTGCTGGTGCAGAACCTGCTTTCCTGGCTTCTGCCGGACGCTGCCGCTTCCGTGGAGGCGGCCGGCTGCGGCATGCCCGTTTCGTTCGTGCTGGACGCGCGCAGCGTATCCGCATGGGTCGAGACGCCGGACGGGCGGCAGTCCGCCCTGGAGGGGAACAGCTTTTCCGATACGGATGCGCCCGGCGTGTACCGCCTCGTGGAAACCCTTGAGGATGGGCAGATGCGGGAGATGGCGTTTGCTCTGCACATCCCGCCGGAGGAAAGCGATACCCTGACCGTGCCCGCCTCCATGGAGGGCGCGCAGGCGCAGGGGACCTCCGGCCACCGTGAGTGGACCGGATGGGTGCTCGTGGCGCTGTTTGCCGTGATGCTGCTGGAATGGGAGGTGAGCCGCCGTGGGGCTGGCATTTGAATCACTTTGGGCCCTGGCGCTCATCCCGCTGGGCCTGGCTGCCGTGTGGCTGATCGACCGCCGCTATCGGGTGCGCCGCAGGTCGCTGCGCCGCCGCGTGACGCTCTGCGCGCGCCTGCTTCTGTGCCTTGTGCTGGCGCTGGCGGTGGCCGGCCCGTCTGTATTGAGCACATCGGGCGCGGCGCAAAGGTGGGTGCTGATGGACGTGTCGGATTCCACCCGCCAGCTTCACGCGCAGGCGGAGGACCTGGTCAGCCGGGCGCTTGAGCGCCTGCCGCAGGGGCAGGAGGCCGGTGTGATCGCCTTTGGCGCCGACGCCATGGTGGATACGCCGGCCAGCAGCACGCCCGCCTTTACGGGCGTGAGCGCCAGCGTGGACCGGTCCGGCAGCGATCTGGACGGCGCGCTGCGCCTTGCGTCAGCCCTGTTGCCAAGCGGCGGCAACGGCGGCGTGACCGTGATCAGCGACGGCAAGGCGGCGCTGTCCGCTTCCACGATGGACCTGATGGCCGCCGCGGGCGTGCGCGTGGACGTGCTGCCGCTGGAGACAGCCTCCGGAACGGATGCGCAGATCAGTGAGCTGACGGCTCCTGCCGAGGTGTACGAGGGACAGGCCGTGCCCCTTTCAGTGACCATCGACGCGAATGCGGACATGATGGCCACACTGGTGCTGTATCAAAACGGCGAGGCCACCGATACCCGCGAGGTATCGCTCAAGGCGGGCGAGAACCGCTATGCCTTTTCTCTCACGGCGCAAAAGACCGGCGTTGTCACCTATGAGGCGCGTCTGGTCAGCCGGGAGGATACGCAGAGCCAGAACAACCACCTCTCCGCCTACGCGCGCGTCCTGGGCGCGCCGAACGTGCTGCTGGTGGAGGAATCCGGCACGGCGGAGAAGCTGTTCTCCGCATCCGGCATGCAGGTGGAGCGCATCCGCCCCATCGCCATGCCCTCCGGCGCTGAGGGTTATCTGGCCTACGATGCGGTGATTCTCAACAACATCGAATATGAGAATGCCTCTCAGCAGCAGTGGCAGGCGCTGGATCAGGCCGTGCGCGCCCTGGGACGCGGTCTGCTGGTGCTGGGCGGCGACGCCAGCTACGCTCTGGGCGGCTACCGGGGCACGTCCCTCGAAGCGCTTCTGCCGGTCAGTATCGACGTGCGCAACAAGCAGCGCATGCCGGCCCTGTCGCTGGTGATCTGCATCGACAAATCGGGCAGCATGACCAGCGGACAGTTCGGGGCCTCGCGCATCGAGGCGGCCAAGGAGGCCGCCATGAGCGCCCTGGAGGTGCTGAGCGAGCGCGACAACATCGGCGTAATCGGATTTGACGATACGGCCAAATGGGTGGTGCCCTTCCAGAGTGTGAGCAGCCTGAGCGATGTGCAGAGCCAGATCGGCACCTTGCGCGCGGATGGCGGCACGGCCTTCTATTCCGCGCTGGATGAGGCCTATCGTGTGCTGCAAGGCGCCCAGACGCCGCAGAAGCATGTCATTTTCCTCTCCGACGGGCAACCGGCCGATACGGGCTTCCAAAACATCGCCCTGGCCATGCAAAAATCCGGCATCACGCTGACCACCGTGGCCGTGGGCAGCGACGCCAATACGCAGCTGATGCGGCTTTTGTCCACGCTGGGCGGAGGGCGCGCCTATGAGGTGGGCGAGTTCGACAGCATTCCCAAGATCTTTACCAAGGAAACCATGCTGGTGAGCGACAGCTATGTAAAAAACCACACCTTTACCCCTGTGATCCTGGAGGCGCAGGCCCTGTCCGGTTTTGAGGGCCTTCCGCAGGTGGACGGCTATCTGTGCACCGCGGAAAAGCCCACCGCGACCGTGACCCTGGCCAGCGATACGGAGGACCCGTTGCTGGCGTGGTGGAACGCGGGCTCCGGCAAGGTGGCCGCGTGGACCAGCGATGTGGAGGGCGCGTGGACCGGCGCTTTCATGGCCTGGCAGGATGCGCCGCGCTTCTTCGGGGGTGTGCTTTCCCGCCTGCTGCCCGGCGCGCAGCGTGAGGGCGAACTGACCGCGCAGGCCGGGGACGGGACGGTTCACATCCGTTATACGCTGGCGCAGGCCGCTTCAGGATCGGCGGAGGCTTCCGTCACCTTGCCCGACGGCACACTTGAGACCCTTCGCCTGGACGAAACCGCGCCCGGACAGTACGAGGGCGATCTGGCCTGCGCTCAGGAAGGGGCGTTCGCCATTCGCATCACCTATTCGGACGAGGATGGAACCGTCCACGTGCAGGAGGGCGGCGCGGTACGCGGCTTCTCCGGTGAATATGATCTGCGCATCCAGCCGGACCAGAGCCTGGAGGACCTTGCGGCCCGCACAGGCGGCCGCGCGCTGTCGGATGAGACGGACTTCTGGGCTACGCCCGTATCCCCTGCCACGAGCCGGGTGGCGCTGCGCCCGACGCTGTTGTGGCTGGCGCTTGTGCTGCTGGTGTTGGACATCGCGCTGCGAAAGCTCCCATGGGAGGAAGTGCTGCCCGCGCTTGTCCGCCGCCGTGGTGTGCGTGAGGAGCAGCCCAGGGCGCCGCGGCCTTCCACAAAACCCGCTTCCGACAGGCACCGTGCCAAAAGCGACGAACGCCAGCGCCAGAAGGATGCGCAGGACACCGCCGACGCACTGCTCGCCGCCAAGGCGGCACGAAAGCAAAAATGATGTGAAATCTCATCATTTTCTCATGAAGCTCTTGCAAAATCCTCAAGCATTCCGGCCGGAATTGTGGTAAGATGACATCGTTCCCAGGGGACATCGCAAGGAGGCAGGAAGCATGGCAAAGTACACCTTTGAGGACATCGAAATTCTGCGGCAGAAGAGCGGCATCTCCTACGAAGAGGCCGTCAACCTGCTGGAGTATCACAACGGCAGCCTGGCCAGGGCGCTGGTAGACCTGGAGAAAAACGGACGGCTCAAGACCGGTCCCGCCTCTGGCGATGCGGGCAAAGGCGCCAAAGGCGTGTTCACCTTTCTCTACCGACTCAGGCTGCGCGTGCGCAAGGACGAGGCCGTGGTCGTCAACCTCAGCTCGCTCTTTGTGCTGCTCACACTGATTACCGCGCCGCATATCTGCGTTATCGGGCTGATTGTGGCGCTGGCGCTGGGCTACCGCATCAATATCGACCGCGACAGCCGCGAGTTTTCCTCCGAAACCTTTGACAGCATGGTCAAAAACGCCAAGGAAAACGTGCAGCACACGGTATCCAGCTTCGCCCAGCAGTTTTCCCAGAACGGCGGAAAATCCCAGGAGCATTCCCAGGAGGAGCCCAAGGACCGCCCTACGCCTCCCCCCCGCACCGAAAGCGCCGCCAGCGGCACCCGCCCCGTGAACGTGCAATTCCCGGACGGCGGCAGCGTGGACGTGCGTGATGACGGCGACGGCTACCACGAGGCGGATATCCGCTAACCGGAAGGGTCCCAGGCAAGGGGCCCTTTTGGCCTGCCTATCAAAAAGGGGAGCGAGGAGTGCGTTATGAGCAAGATTCTGATCGTTGAGGACGAGGTAAAGATCGCCCGTTTCGTGACGCTGGAGCTGGAGCATGAGGGGTACGAGGTGAAGGCGGCGCATGACGGGCGCACGGGGCTGGGGCTGTGCGAGAGCTGGCAGCCCGATTTGATGATTCTGGACCTGATGCTGCCGGAGCTGAGCGGTATCGAAGTCTGCCGCCGCCTGAGGCAAACCAGCGACGTGCCCATCATCATGCTCACCGCCAAGGATGACGTAAGCGACAAGGTGATGGGTCTGGACATGGGCGCGGACGATTACATGACCAAGCCCTTCGCCATCGAGGAACTGCTGGCCCGCATCCGCGTGAACCTGAAAAAGCACCGTGCGGACCGCACGGCAGGCACCGGCGCGCGCACGGCGGGCAAGCTGCGCATTGAGCCGGCCAGCTATGGCGCCAGCTTCGACGGCGAGCCCATCATGCTGACCAAAAAGGAGTTTGACCTGCTCAACTATCTCTGGCAGCACGAGGGCACGGCCGTCACGCGCGACGAGCTGCTCAGCAATGTGTGGGGCTACGAGTTCGCGGGCGATACCAACATCGTGGACGTATACATCCGCTACCTGCGACAGAAGATTGACGATAAATTCGGCGTAAAAACCATCCACACCATCCGTGCGGTGGGATACATGTTCCGCTATGAGTAAGAAAAAGAAGGAAAATCAGAAAAGCCGCCCGTCGGAGGAGGGCTGGCCCCTGGGTAAGGCCACGCGCAAGGGAAACGGGGAAAACGGCTTTGACCGCTTTTCCCGTTCAGTACATGGCACGCTGGTACGGTTGCTCAGCAATCTGAGGCTGTCGCTTACGCTGCGCATTGCCTTGCACTTTTCGGGGCAGCTGCTTCTGACCACCCTGCCGGTGCTGGCAGCGGCGATGCTGGCCCTGTGCGTGGCGCAATGGCCCGCGGTGAGCCGCTCGCTGGATGCGCTGGCGGCCATGACGCCCGCGCAGGATGGCGTATATACGCAGGAGCAGCTTGCGGGCCTGCCCTTTACGGAGGCGTATTTGCTGCCGCAGCCCTACGAAGGCGGCCTTCCGGGAATGGCGCAGCGGCTGGCACTGCTGTTTACTGATTTTAACAAGGATGGACAGCGGCGCGTCATGCTCTATGTCGACACCGTGGATGGGGGCGTGGCGGCGGCCTGGCCGGTGGACGACCTGATCTATCAAATGAACATCCTGTTCTGGGTACTTCTGTGCCTGGACCTGTATCGGGTAGGCTATTTTCTCAATCATCGCGACCGGCTGAACCGCCGCGTGCTCAAGCCCATCACCGACATGGCCGAAACCGCCGCGGCCCTCAGCGCCAACAACCTGAGCGACCGCATCAGCGTGGAGGGCGCAAAAAACGAGCTCAAGGATCTGGCGCTGGTCATTAACGGCATGCTGGACCGCATCGAGCTGAGCTACAACAGCCAGAAGCAGTTCGTCAGCGACGCGTCCCATGAGCTGCGCACGCCCATTGCGGTCATCCAGGGCTATGTGGGCATGCTGGAACGCTGGGGCAAGACCGACAAGGCCGTGCTGGACGAGGGCATCAGCGCCATTTCGCAGGAGGCCGCCAGCATGAAGGAGCTGGTGGAACGCCTGCTGTTTCTGGCCCGGCACGACAAAAAGACGCTCATGCTGGAGATGGAGGTATTTGACCCCCTGGAGGTGATGAGCGAGGTCCACCGTGAGGCAAGGCTCCTTTCGCCGGCGCATCGCTTTGAACTGAATCCCGCGCAGAATGCCCGCATCAGCGCCGACAAGGGCATGATCAAGCAGCTCATGCGCATACTGGTGGACAATGCCATCAAGTACACGCCCGCGGGCGGCAGCATCACGCTGGGGGTAAGGCGCGACGGCAGCATCTGCTACCTGAGCGTGACCGACACCGGCGCAGGCATTTCGGCCGAAGATCTGCCCAAGGTGTTCGACCGCTTCTACCGCTGCGATGAGGCCCGGAAATCCCAGACCAGCGGACACGGGCTGGGACTGAGCATCGCACGCATCATCGTGTCGGCGCATGGAGGGCATCTCAGGGTGCGCAGCAAGGTGGGGGTGGGAACCACGTTCACGGCCTGCCTGCCGCTGGAAAAATCGTGACAGGTACCTTGTCAGCCCGCCGGGAACCACATCTCCGCCTCGATTTGCATTTCGCTGTCATCCTGAATCAGGCCCATGATGCGCTCGTAATCCGCCCCCTCGGCCCATTCGGGCTGGAAGTTGTTGTCCGGTCGCGCACTGGAGGTCAGCACCGGCAAAAGCCGCAGCTTTGCGCCCTGATATTCGCCGCCGTCGAAGCAAAGCGATACCTGCGCCACTACCGCGTCGAAGGTGGTCATCTCATGCGTGCCGCCGAACACCAGATTGCCCAGGCTCCATAGAATCAGGCTGCCGCGCCGGTGCTCCACCCCCTGCACACAGTGCGGATGGGTGCCCACTACGATATCCGCGCCGTGCTGGATGGCATAGTCCGCCATTCGCCGCTGCGTCTGGTTATGGGTGGGGCTGTACTCCTTGCCCCAGTGAAAGGAATAGATGATCGCGTCGCAGCCCGCCTCCCGGAGCGCCTCCAGGTCGTTGTACACGGGCGCCTTGCGGTCCAGATACACCGTTTCGCGGCAGCCTGCGAAGCCGATGCGGTAGCCGTTCACCTCCACGACCGAGCGGTAGGTGTAGCCGCTGAAACCGATGCCCGCAGCTTCCAGCGCCGCACGCGTGCTCTCGCGCCCGCTGCCGCCGAAGTCGATGTAGTGGTTGTTGGCGATGTTCACCTGTTCGATCCCGGCTGCTTTGAGAATACCGGTATAGGACGGGTCGCCGCGGAAGGTGAACTCCTTGCCGCGTGCATGACCCTCGGAGTGGCTTTGCAGCACGGTTTCCAGGTTGACCAGGCTGATGTCGTCATTGAGAAACGGCTCGGAAATCTTTGAAAAGCACCAGTCAAAGCCTTTTTCGGCAATCAGGGTGTCAAAGGTTTCGGCGTCGTCTTTCCATTCCTCGCGCGTGCCCAGCACGCAGTCGCCTCCCAAAGTGATCACGACCTCGTCTGCCTGCGCCGCGCAGGCGGTCAGCGCCAGAAAGAGCGTACACGTAAACAAAGCAATGCGCCGCATCCGCATGCCCTCCCTTTTGTATCTGCTTGTACTCTATAAGATGAATTTTTGGCGAGGCGGGTTTGTCGGCGACAGTGTTTTTACAATGATTACAAAACCAGAATGTGGTAGATTTCGGTCCGTATCAGCCATGAAGAGGCCTTTGGAAAGGCACGCGGCGCAGCATTTGAAAAAAAGAGAATTTCCATGGAAAAAGCCCTTGCAAATCAGCATCGACCGGCGTATACTTTGCGCCTGTACAGCTACGATTTGGCAAAGGAGGCTGCCAGCATGGCCGGAACGCTTGTCCGGGATATGACCGAGGGCTCACCCACGCGGCGCATTGTGGAATTTTTCTTTCCGCTGTTGTTTGGTTTGCTGTTCCAGCAGGTATACAACATGGTGGATACCATTGTGGTGGGCAAGTTTCTGGGCGTGAAGGCGCTGGCGGGCGTTGGGTCCACAGGTTCCCTGAGCTTCCTGGTGCTGGGATTCTGCATCGGCGTGTGCAACGGCTTTGCCATCCCCGTGGCCCAGAAATTCGGCGAGCGCGACTACCCCGGCCTGAAACGCTTCGTGGTCAATGCCATCCTGCTGGCCGTGACGTTTTCACTGGTCATAACGGCGGTGGTCTGTGCGCTGTGCAGTCCGCTGCTGGGATGGATGAATACGCCGTCGGATATCGTGGATGACGCCTATGCCTATATTTTTGTGATCTTTCTGGGCATTCCGGTGGTGTTCATCTACAACGTGCTGTTCAGCATCATTCGCTCTCTGGGCGATTCGCGCACGCCGGTGATCTATCTGGTCATCTGCTCGCTGCTCAACGTGGTGCTGGATTTGCTGTTTATCGTGTCATTTGGCATGGGCGTAGAGGGAGCGGCGTGGGCGACGGTGATTTCGCAGGCCGTTTCTTCGCTGCTGTGCGTCCGCTACATTCGCCACTGCGATCTGATTGTCCTGACCCGCCGGGACTGGAAACTGGACAAAACCTGTGTGAAAAGGCTCATCGGCATGGGCGTTCCCACGGGATTGCAGTACTCGATCACGGCCATCGGTTCCATCGTGCTGCAGGCGTCGGTCAATCTGCTGGGCTCCAGCTATGTGGCCAGCGTGGCGGCGGGGGCCAAAGTCAGCCAGCTGTTTTGCTGTACCTTTGACGCGCTGGGCAGCACCATGGCCACCTACGGCGGCCAGAACGTGGGTGCAGGCAGGCTGGAACGTATCGGCAAGGGGCTGAAGAGCTGTTCGGTCATCGGCATCGTGTATTCGCTGGCGGCCTTTGGTGTCCTGTCGGCGTTTGGCGGAAACCTGTCTCAAATGTTCATGGACGCCAAAGAAACCCTGGTCATTGCAAACTCCGCCCTGTTTCTCACGGTGAACTCGGCCGCCTACATCCCGCTGGCCTTTGTCAATATCGTTCGTTTTTTGATTCAGGGACTGGGCTTTACCCGGCAGGCCGTGTTCGCTGGTGTGCTGGAAATGACGGCACGCGTGATTGTAGGGGTGGTAATGGTGCCAGCGTTCGGCTATATCGCCGTGTGCGCAGCCAACCCGGCAGCGTGGGTGGCGGCGGACCTGTTCCTCTTCCCTGCCTACGGCTGGGCCATGCGCCGGCTTGCAGCCGCGCATGAACGGAATGCAGAAAAAAACCCGGACATGCCGGGTGATGAGAATGCGGACGCGCTGGCGGCCCGCTAGGACTCCAGAAACGCGAATCCATAGGCAAACAGCCTTTTTAAATCGGTCCAGGCGCGGTTGCGCGTGGGGGCGTCCAAAATGACGGCGATCAGCGTTTGGCCGTTTCGCTGCGCCGCGCCCACGTAGCAAAAGCCCGCCCGAGACGTATATCCGCTCTTGACGCCCGCCGCGCCTTCGATATAGAAGGGCGAGTCGGGCTTAAAAATTTCATAGGCGTTTTCGATCACCAGTTCTCCCCGCTTTGAGGTCGCAGGAAGGGTGTAGCGCAAACAGGTGACGATCTGGCAGAAGGTGGGGTCGGTTAGCCCCTGCCGTGTGAGGGTGGCCAGGTCGCGCGCGGTGGTGTAATGGTCCGGATCATGATAGCCGTGAGGGTTGACAAAATGGGTGCCCGTCATGCCCAGCTCGTAGGCGCGGGCGTTCATGCGGGCCACAAAGGCGTCCACGCTGCCGGCGCACAGCTCAGCCACGGCGTTGGCCGCGTCGTTGCCGGAACGGATGATGAGGCCATAGAGCAGGTCGAGAAACGGCATCTGTTCGCCCTCATAGACCGGCACCAGGGAACTGTCCTTGGGCACGTCCGCCGCGCAGGCGGGGATGGTGATTTCCTGATCCAGGCCGCCGCGCTCCAGAGCCAGCAGCAGCGTCATGATCTTGGTGGTGCTGGCCGGATAGAGCTGCGTGTCCGCCTCATGAGCAAACAGCACGTTGCCCGTCGTCGCCTCCATCACGATGCAGGCCTTGGCATACAGGTCATCTTCGGACAGGGCCAGGGGTGCGCTTTCGTCAAAGTAGATGGGCGCCTCAAAGCCATATACGCTCAGGTCGCTCATGAGCAGCTCCACCAGACCCGGCGTGGCCACGCCGTCCAGCTCCAGACCGTTCAGCCCCAGCTGGATCATGCGCTGCTGAAACAGCCTCACGGCCGCTTCCGTATTGTCGCCGTAGACGCCGTCCGCATCATCGGGGAGGAGCTTTAAGTCGATCAGCCGGCTTTGCAGCTGGCGCACGCGGTCGCCCCGGCTGCCCAGCCGCAGGGTACGCAGCGTGGCCTCCGCTTCCGGGTCGAACAGCAGCTTCAGGGTATCCGCGTCGGCTTCTCCGGTCTGTGCCACATCATAGCCCGCGGCGGCCAGAAGGCGCTGCGCCTCCGTCACCCCGGCGGCGGTCTGCTTGCCGTAGATGCCATCGGCCTCGCCCGTGGACAGGCCGAGCGACTGGAGACGCTTTTGCAATTCCACCACCGCGTCGCCCGTATCGCCGGAAGCAAGCGGGCGGCGCGCCGTTTCCGCCGCGGCCGGGGCACAAAACGCCACCGTCAGGACCAAAAGCAGCGCAAGCAACCGTTTCATCTTTCGTTAAGCTCCTTCCCGCCATCAGGCATGGCTCCATTGTATAAAAACGAAGCACGAATGGCAATCCCTGCCGGGCATGGATGGAAAAAAGCACGCATATCCTGCCGCGGAGGGATGCAGTATGAGGCATGGCTATCCGCCGGTATGGCTGTCCGCGGCGCTGCTGGCGCTGGCGCTGATGTGGAGAATGGTGGGCGCGCCCTTGACGGCGACGCAGTTTGAGGATATGCAAACCCCTCTGTGGCAGGCGCGGGTGCTGCTGCCCACGCGCGTGGGGCGCATTCTGCGGCTGTGGATGCCGGGAGCGCAGGAAGCGCAGGCACAGACCATCCGAGAGGAGGCCCTGGGCGAGGAAGGTCAGGTGCTGGACCGGCTGATGAACGGTGAGGACCAGCAGACAATTTCTGTCTATCTGGCCCAGGAGGGGCGCGTGGTGGAAATGGCGCTGGAAAGCTACGTCTGCGGCGTGGTGGCGGCGGAGATGCCCGCCGCCTACCATCTGGAGGCGCTGAAGGCGCAGGCGGTGGCTGCGCGCACGCGGGCAATATGGCAGACCGAAAACGGAGGATGTGCGCTGCACGCGGGTGCGGACATCTGTACCGACAGCGCGCATTGTCAGGGGTACGCCACGCCTGACCAGTGCCGCGAGCTGTGGGGCGGGGAATATACCGCCTACCGTGACCGCGTGCTGCAGGCGGTCGCCGCCACCAGGGACGAGCTGGTTACCTACGGCGGACAGCCCATTACGGTGATGTACCACGCCATCAGCGGCGGACGCACCGAGGCGGCGCAGACGGTGTTTTCGCAGGCGCTGCCCTACCTGGTGAGCGTGGAGAGCAACGGGGAGGAAGGCGTACCGGGTTACCAGCAGGATACGTTTTTTACCTTTGATGAGATGGCCGCATTGCTGGGCGATGCGTTTGACCTGGATCTGACCGCGCAGGAGGTGGAGCGCACCCTCGCCGTAGCGGGGTACACCGATACCGGACGCGTGGCCGCCATGCTGGTGGGAGACAAAGAGGTGGAGGCCACAGCCTTCCGTCAGGCACTTGGGCTGCGAAGCACCTGGTTTACAATGTCCATGGATGGGAGCGGCGTCACCTTTCATCAGCGGGGCTACGGGCACGGGGTGGGCATGAGCCAGGCCGGGGCCAACAGCATGGCGGCCGACGGCGCGGATTACCGGGCCATCCTCACGCATTACTATCCCGGCGTTTTGGTTGAAAAACGCTGAAACCGCATAGCATGCTTCCCGCCGGGCCAACCTATGCCCGGAGGGATGTGTATGCAGAACAATCGCTTTCTGGAAGGGCTGCGCCGCGTCTATGCCCGCTATGACCGCCTGATGGAGAAGCAGGGATTCTACATCGTATTGGCGGTGTGCGTGCTGGTAATCCTGCTCAGCGCGCTCTATACCTTTCAGCTGCGCGATCAGTGGGAGGAGCCACCTGCCGCAGCGGATACGGGCGATGAAGCGCTGGCGGCCGGCGGATCACAGGGGGCGCAGACCCTCAGCGATGCCAAAGCCCTGGTGGAAAGCCGGGGAGCCGGTCAGCTGGCCGTGCCCACGCAGGCTCCCTTGCGCTTTTCCCAGCCGGTGAACGGCTTTACCGACCGGGGCTTTTCTGTGACGGAGCCCCAGTATTTCTCCAAAACCGGCGTATGGCAGGTGCATCCCGGCATCGACTTGCAGGTGGCGTACGGAGAAGTGGTCAAGGCCTGCGGTGCGGGCACCGTGGACGCCGTGTGGGAGGATAACCAGCTGGGCCTTTGTGTTCGCCTCAATCATGAGGACGGCTACCAGAGCCTGTATGCGGGGCTGAGCAACGCGGACTATGTGCGTGCGGGTGACCCCGTGGCACAGGGCCAGACCATCGGCCACGCGGGCAACGGCGTGCTGGCGGAGAGCGACGCAGAGCCGCACCTGCACCTGGAGATCTGGAAGGATGGCCGTCCGGTGGATCCCATCGCCGTTTTTTTGGGGGTTGACATCGAAGATACAATGTGATACATTGCAATACGTTTCATAACATTTTAGACGGAGGCATCAGGCATGTGCGGAATCGTTGGCTATATTGGAAGCAAGCAGGCCTCTCCTGTTCTTATTGAGGGATTGGAGAGGCTGTCTTATCGGGGCTATGACAGCGCGGGCGTGGCGGTGATCGGGCCGGAGGGACGCATCAGTGTGCGCAAGGCCAAGGGCAGGCTGGAAAACCTGAAAAACCTGCTTGCCCAAAGCCCGGTGGAGGGTGTGATCGGCATCGGTCATACGCGCTGGGCCACGCATGGCGAACCAAGTGATCTCAACGCCCATCCCCATACGGATGTGAAGGGCGGCATCGCGGTGGTGCATAACGGCATCATCGAAAACCATGAGTCCCTGCGCAGATATCTGGAAAGCACCGGCGCACGTTTCGTCAGCCAGACGGATACCGAGGTAATCGCCCACCTGCTCAACCACCTCTATCAGGGCGACATGCGCCGTGCGCTCATCCGCGCCATGGGGATGCTGGAGGGAAGCTACGCCCTGGGCGTGATCTGCGATCAGGAACCCAACGCTCTTTTCTGCGCCCGCAACGACAGCCCTCTGGTGATCGGCGCAAAGGACGGAGAGGGGTTTATCGCATCGGATATCCCGGCGCTGCTGAGTCATACGCGCGATGTCATTTTCCTGCAGGACAAGGAAATTGGCGTTTTGGACCGGCAGGGTGTAAGCGTGTATGACGCTTACGGCAAAACCCGGCAGCATGCCATATTCCACGTGGACTGGGACCTGTCCAGTGCGGAAAAGGGCGGGTATGCCCATTATATGCTTAAGGAAATACATGAGCAGCCCACAGCCCTGCAAAGCACCTTCACGCCCAGGGCGGGCACGCCGGGTCAGTACAGCTGGCTGCCAGTCACTTCCCAGGAGGCGCGTGCGCTTCGCAAAATCAGCATTGTGGCGTGCGGGACGGCCTACCATGCGGGGGTGCTGGGGAAGTACGCCATTGAGCGGCTGGCGCGTGTGCCCGTGGAGGCTGAAATCGCCAGCGAATACCGCTACCGTGACCCCATCGTGGGCGAAAACGAGCTGTTCATCGCCGTATCGCAGAGCGGCGAGACGGCCGACACCCTGGCCGCCCTGCGCGAAGCCAAGCGCCGGGGAGCAAGGGTGATGGCGATATGCAATGTGGTGGGCTCCACCATTACACGCGAGGTAGGGGAGGAAAACACCCTCTACACCTATGCGGGCCCGGAAATCGCCGTGGCCAGCACCAAAGCCTACATCACCCAGGCTGAATTGATGGTGATGCTGGCCGTGGCTCTGGCGGACCTGCGCGGGCAGATCTCTCCGGAGCGCGCGGCACAACTGATGGAGGGTCTGGCCGACCTGCCCCGCAAGGCCGAACAGGCGCTGGCCGTGGAAGAACAGCTACAGCGCCTTACCAGCATGCTAAGCCAGAAGCGGCATGTGTTCTTCGTGGGACGCGGGATGGATTATGCCCTCTCGATGGAGGCGGCGCTCAAGCTTAAGGAGGTCAGCTACATATTCAGCGAGGCCTACGCCGCGGGCGAACTCAAGCACGGCCCTATCGCTCTGCTCAAGGAGGGACGGCTGGTGGTGGCGACGCTCACCCAGCCCGCCCTGCTGGAAAAGACCATGAGCAACCTGCGGGAGGTAGCCGCTCGCGGCGCACAGGTCGTAGCCGTATGCCGCGAAAGCCTGGCCGCCAAGGTGCGCGGGCAGGTAGACGAGGTGATCGTCGTTCCCGATGCGGATGATTTACTTGCGCCTCTGCTGGCGGTGATTCCGCTGCAGCTCTTCGCTTACTGCATGGCGGTGGCGCGTGGATGCGACGTGGATAAGCCGCGCAACCTGGCCAAGAGCGTCACGGTGGAATAAACGGTATCTTTGCCTTAACGCAGTCCGGGCGCTTCCCGGCTCACCCCGTTGGGGGTGGGGGAAGCGCCCGGCTTTTTGCTGCGCTTGAAGAGGCTTTGCCCAGCACAGGGACACGCCGCGGCGCACAGGGAGAAAAGGCCGCAGGCGCCATGCGGCGCACGCAGCCGCGCCCGCCTGATGATCCGGAAGCCTCGTTGCTCAGTCGCTGCTAACGCAGGGGGAAGGTGGCTTCATGGATGCGTCCGTCGTCGGTGAGAATCAGCCGTCCGTCGCGCAGCTGTTCGCCGTCCGCGGTGGGGAAGGGACATTCCCGTGAGGCATGCAGGTGGTAGGTGGCTGTACCAAAGCGATAGGTCACGCGCAGCTCGTCCCAGCCGGATGGAGCCACGGGCCGGAAGCGCAGCACGTTGCCCGTCTTTTGAAAACCCAACAGCTGTGTCAGCACCACGTATTGCAGCCAGCTGGCGCTGCCGGTGTACCAGGTCCAGCCGCCGCGTCCGCGCTGCTGGGGATTGGCGTATACGTCCGCGGCCAGCGCATAGGGCTCCACGCGGTAGCGCAGGGCCAGCTGGCGCGTGGCGGCATGGCGGATGGGCAACAGGGCCGAGGCCAGTTCCCAGGCGCGGCCATCCTGCCCCAGCTGATGCAGGGCGGCCACGGCCCAACAGGCGGCGTGGGTATACTGTCCGCCGTTTTCCCGCACGCCGGGCAGATAGGCCGCGATGTAACCGGGTTGCTCCTGCCCCTGAAAGGGCGGGGTAAAGAGCTTTATCAGGCCCACATCCGGCTCGTAGAGCATGCGCCAGGCGTTGTCCATGGCCATGGCGCAGCGGTCGCGCGATACACCGCACATAACGCCCCACGCCTGTGGCAGCAGATCGATGCGGCATTCCTCGCTTGCGGCGCTCCCCAGACGGCTTCCATCGTCATACCAGGCCCGCAGATACCATCCGCCATCCCAGGCGTAGCGGTCCAGCGAGGCGAGCAGGGCGCTCCGGCGGTCCAACAAGCGCCGGGTATCCGACGGCTCGCACAGGGGGGCGAACAGGCGCAGCACCTCGCACAGGAACATGCCCAGCCATACGCTTTCGCCGTTTTCGCCGCCCACGCGATTCATGCCGTCGTTCCAGTCGCCCCCGCCCATCAGGGGAAGGCCGTGCGCGCCGCAGGCCACATGGTCAATGGCGCGCAGGCAGTGCAGCCGAAGCGGTTCCGAGATTTCGGATACCTCCGGGGAAAACAGGCGCTCGGTTTCTTCCTCGGAAAGCGGATCGCCGTGCAGGTAGGGCGCCTCCTCGCTCAGTATGGAGGTATCGCCGGTGATTTGTACGTACAGGGCCGTCACGTAGGGCAAAAACAGCTTATCATCGCTGATGCGGGTGCGCACACCGTATCGAGGCGGATGCCACCAGTGCTGCACGTCACCCTCCTCAAACTGATGCGCGGCGCATTCCAGCAGGTGCGCGCGTGCCGCGTCGGGTCGGGTGTGCAGCAGGGACAGCATATCCTGCAGCTGATCCCGATAGCCAAACGCGCCGCCCGCCTGATAGAATCCCGCGCGCATCCATAGCCGGGAAGCCTGCACCTGATAGGGCAGCCACCTCCCCAGCATCAGGGCCATGGCGGGGTCGGGAAGGTCAAAGCGCAGGAGGCTCAGGCGGTCCTCCCATTGCTGGCGCACGGCGTGCAGGCGCAAGGTAGCGCCGTCGCGGCGGAAGCTCTCCAGGGAATGAAGCAGCGCTTCCGTGCCTGCCGCATGGGCCAGCGCCGTGGTGACGGTGCGCGTCTCGCCGGGCCTGAGGCGTACCTCATAGCACAGGACGGCCGTATCGCCAAAGTCGCTGGGCAGGTTTTCTCCGCCGCACAGCGCGGCAGGCGCCACGCCCCAGAGCCCTTGGAACACGCCCGAACTCATGGTGGTGCTCATGGTGGGAAGCGGGTCCATGCCAAACAGGCCCGCCACGCCCTCCAGACTGGGATTCTCTGCGAGTACGCCTCCCTCCACACGGCTCAGCGCCGTCAGCTGGGAAGCCGCCGGCTGATTGCCGGGGCTGAAGATGCAGGTGTGCAGCAGCGTCAGCGTGCGCTCCACCCGGTCCTCGTTGCGCAGCTGAATCACGCGTGCGCCGATAGCGGCCTCGCCGTCGGTGAAGCAGGACATGCGGCAGTACACGCCATAGCAGCTGCTCTCATACACCGTTTCCCCGGGCGCATGAGTTACACGCACAGGCATGTTATGTCCCATCGGTTGCCGGGTGAGGGACCAGATCAGCCGGTTTGCGTCGTCACGAAGGAAGAAGTTTTCCTCTCCGCGGGGAGTCACGCTGTCGTTGGGCCAGCGGGTCAGACGGCCCGAATGGCTGTTGCCCGCATAGCTGAAAATCAGCCCGCTTTCGCCCGCGAGGGTGCCGAAACAGTCCGAGCAGAGCGGATTGCACCAGGGCGCGGGGGTCTGCCGCCCGGCGGGCAGCGTGATGCGGTAGTCTCCGCTGTCTCGCGTAAAACCGCCGTAACCGTTGTCAAACAGCAGGGCGTCCGCTTCGGGCAGAGAGGGTTTCCATTCGGCGCTGGGGCGGCAGGTATAGAGGGGACGAACGCGTACGTTCACCTCCAGGGCGTGCAGCTGTTCCTCCAGTGAGCCGCCGTCTGTGGAAAGCACCACGCGCGCCGCGGCACGCAACAGCCCCAGTTGGTCGGCCGTCAGACTGTCAAAAAGATGCACGCCGCTCTCCTTGCCGATCAGCTCATGGCTGTGGCAGGACTGGGCCAGAGCGCCGAGCCGTTCGCGCAGCGGATGTCCGTAGCCCGAAGGCTGGGTGACGGCCAGCACCAGGTCCACCCACAGGCCGTGCATGCGGTACCAGGCGTGCGCCTTGAGGAGAAGCTGCACCAGAGACAGGTCCTTGCCCTCGCGGCATTCCAGCAGCAAAATGGGAAGATCGCCGCCGATGCCCATGCTCCACAGGGCGCGGAGGGGCAAGGTGTTTTCCGATGCGTAGCGCAGCTGGGCAGGCTGGCCGGTGTAGCACAGCGCGCCCACCAGGCGCGAAACCCCACCGAGCCTTCCCGCGGAAAGCCCCAGATAGCGCGCTGTGACCAGCCCCCGCGTAAGGGCGGGACCGTAGGCGCGCAGCGCTCCGTCCACCTGGCCGTAGCGTTCCAGAAAGGCGCCCGGAGCCTCGTTTTCGCCGGGAAGAAGGGTGGCGAACACAAATTGCAGCCTGCCGCCGGACGGCAGCACGAACTGGCCCCGCAGGCTCAGACAGGGCTCGATGACGTCGCCCAGCGTGTCAGCGATGGCGCTGATGGGCATCTCCAGCGCCCGCGGCGCGTAAATGGTGCGCCCACGCCCCAGAAAGGCGGTGCGGTCGGTCTGCACCCGCAGCACGGTGAGACTGGCGTCTGTGGCCATCAGGTGCCACAGGCGGCGGCTTTCCCCGGACGGGTCACGGGGACGGCGCATGGCGGCCACGCCGTATTTGCCCAGCCGACCGGTGCGCACAAACAGGTTCTGAAACGCCGGGTGCGCCGCGTCGTCGCGCTGGGAGGCCAGGGCGGGCTCCAGATAGCTGCACACCTCCATCATGCGCTCCATCCCGCTGTGATTTTTCAGCGTAAGACAGGCCAGGGCCGTTCCGTCCAGAGGGCTTACAAACAGGCGAAGCTCGCTTTCCACCTGAAAGCGTTCATGCGTAAAGACCGCCTGCGCCGTTTCAAAGCTGACCGACTGGGTCAGGCCGGGGTCTGCGGCGTTCCAGTAGGCGCCGCTTTGTGAATCGCGCAGGTAAAAGCGCATGCCGCTGGGCAAGCGGCAGCTTTCTGAGAAGCGGGTGAGCATCACGCCGTTCCGGCTCAAAAAGCCGCCGCCCTGCGCGTCGATCATCCAGGTGGTTCCGGCGCCGTGCAGAAGATGTGCGTCAATGGGAAAGCGCATGGGCTGCGCTGCCCGCCGGGCCGCGGCAGCAGAGGGAATCTCCTCGCGCGCCGTGCGCCGGAGCGGACGGCGGATCAGCCCACGGGCCCGATAGGACTTTTCTTCCAGCAGCAGGCGGTATGCCTGCGCACGGGGAAGGGAGGAGAACAGCTCCGCAATATAGCCATCCTCCAGAACGTTGCACACCGCCAGCAGAATCATCCCCTGATGATGCGCCATATGGCTGCGCACGATGCGCATGGGCTGACCCTCCGTGCGCGTGGGGGAAAAATCGGCGGCTTCAAACATGCCCAGCGGCCCCTCCATCCCCAGCGACATGAGGCGCAGCAGGTTTTGAAACGCGCCCTTCAGATCCACGGGCAGGGCCAGGAAGGTGGCATAGGGCGTGATCACATCGCAGCGCTGGTCCGGGTCCAGCGACAGGCGGGGCAGGCCGAAGGCCTTATAGAGATAGTACAGATTGGGGTCGAAGGCGTAATAGCCGCTTTCGCTCACGCCAAACACGCCACCGCGCCGGCAGCGCTTCTGGGCCTTGACAACGGCGTGATACACCCCGTCCAGCAGCGTGCCGGGCACCGCGGGCTGAAAGAGCAGCGGCATGAGGTATTCAAACATGGTTCCATTGTAGCTGATGAATGCCTGCGCGCCACCGGGCACGCGCGTATAGAGCCTTCCCAGCCGGTACCAGTGCCGCACCGGTACCTGCCCCAGCATGATGGCGACAAAGCTGAGCAGCCGGGATTCGCTGGCCAGCAGGTCGTAATGACCGCCAGAGGGCGCGTCCTGAAGCGGATGCACGCCAATGCGGAACAGGTCCGCCTCAGCGTCATAGAGGGCGTCAAAACGCATGCCCTCCGCCAGCGCGTCCATACGGGCGGCCAGGCTGTGATAGCATGCGCTGAGCTGGGGCAGCAGCACGCGCACATCCTGCGCACAGGTCAGCAGACAAGCCGCCAGGTTGCCGCTGTCCACCGAAGAAATGAACGGCGGCTCCAGCGGCTCCAGTGTGCGCGTATCATACCAGTTGTAAAGATGCCCTTGCCACTTTGGCAGCTTTTCGAGCGTAATGAGGGTTTCTTCCATGCGGCGGGCCATTTCGTCCGGCGCGAGCAGGCGCAGCCGCTCCGCCGCCGCCAGCGCACACAGGTAGAGGCCGATGTTGGTGGGCGAGGTACGGTGCGACACGCCCTTGTTGGGCTCGATTTGCACATTGTCGGGCGGCAGGGCGTGGTCCGCATCGGTCATGGCCGTTTCAAAGAAGGTAAGCGTTCCCTTGGCCACGCGCGTGAGCACCTCGCGCATATACCCGGTTGGGCGCTGCGGCTGGCGCGCGGGCTGCTCCAGATAGGGCAGGGCGAAGGGAAAGGCGGCCCATAGCGCGCCCACCGCCAGTCCGGCCCATGTGCCGCCGGGCAGCAGCGAAAGTCCCGCCACCGCCGCGCCTGTGAACATGCTCAAATAGAAAAACAGCATGGGCGGCTTGTCTGCCGGGCGGGACAGCTGGGCTGCCGTGGTCCACGCCAGCAGATGGCGCCGGCTGAACCACAGGCGGTACAGCGTGCGCACGATGGCGTCGGCTTGCATACCCGCCTCGCATGGCAATACGGCCAATCGCGTCAGAAGCGGCGGAAGGCCGCGCAGGCCCGCCGGAAGCACATAGGGCAGTTCGGGCAGCAGCAGTGCGGAAAGCAGAAGCCAGGGCCTGCCTGCAAACGCCGCGTAGGCGATCAGCAGAATCCGCAGAGGAGCAGCCAGGCTGCGCAGCAGATTGTGCCGGATTTTACGGCGGGCCAGCGCGTCCAGCGAGCGCCGGGATGGGCGCCATTGCGAAGGAAACAGCGGCAGCACATAGGGAAGCAGCTGCCAGTCGCCCCGCGTCCAGCGGTGGAGACGGTAAAGGAACCCCTTGAGGGTTTTGGGATTGCCGTCATAGAGAACGATATCGCCCGCCATGGCACAGCCCGCCAGCTCGCCTTCCAGCAAATCATGGCTGAGCACGCAGCCGGGGATGATGTTGTGTTCGGTGGCGTCCAGAAAGGGCGCGGGATCGATGATACCCTTGCCCATGAACGTACCCCGCCTGTAGAGATCCTGCGCAAGGTCGGGGGCGAGGGCGTTGTAGGGGTCTGCGCCACCGCGTCCGCCCAGCAGCAGGGATAGGCGGCTGCCCACCGTATGAGCGGCGATCTCCATGCGCGGCTGCAACACGCTTATCCCGCGCATGCGGCCCTGCACTTTCTCCCGCCGCTGCAGGGGATGGAGCATGCTGCCTACCAGTCTCAGCGCGCTGCCGGGGGGAAGAATGGTGTCGCTGTCAAGGGTGATTACGTAGCGGTATTGGCCTTTCAGGCTCTCCAGCGGCAGGGAGGCATAGGCAAAGGAATCCTCCACAGTCCGTCCGTCGATGAGCTTGAGCAGCGTTTCGAGGCTGCCCCGCTTGCGTTCCCGGCTCATGTAGAGATGGTCGCGGGCGGAAAAGACGCGTTCGCGCTGCAGATAAAAAAATGGATGGCCGGTGTCCTCGCACAGGGCGCGTACAGCTGCGGATGCGGCGGCCACAATATCGCCGTCGCCGGACAGCGTACCGGTCAGACTGTCCTGAAAATCCCCAAGAAGCAGAAAGTGCAGATGCGCGTCCGGGTTGGCCTGATGCAGCACTGAGAGGTGCTTCACCATGGAGATGGCGTGCTTGGCGTCCATGAGCATGGTAGGGCATACCACCAGCGTTTGCGTGGACGCATCTAGATGGTCCACCTGCATGCGGGGCACCATGCGTGGGCGCAGGCGCCTGAGCAAAATGACGGCAGCGGCCCGCTGTGCCGCGCAGAGGAACACGACTGCAAACAGCGGCCAGAGAACTGCCGGCAGGCCCAGCGCCCAGGCGGCTGCAAGCAGCAGGACCAGCACCGCCCAGCCCCCCAGCCGCAGAAGGGCCGCGGCATAGGTTCCGCTCCAGGGCAGGCGTGGCGCCTGCAAATAGCGCAGAAGCTGGCGCAGACCGTCGTCCAGCAGGTAATAACCCACATGGCTGCGAACGCCTTCGTTGACGCCTTGGGCCAGCGACAGCGCCCCGGCGCATATGAACAGCTCCGGCCGGCCGGTGCGCCCGGCGATCAGGGAAACCTGTCCCCGGTAATAGGCCCGGCTTTCCTGGTCCATGGCGCTGTAAACACGATCAGCGGAAAGCGCAGCATGCACGGCGCTGAGCGATTCCAGCACCCGCTGCCAGGGCAACCGGCCGATGGCACGCAGCGAGGTAACGGCATTGCCGATCCACAGGCTGCTTTCCGCCTGATGGGCATGCTCCGCTTCCGCCAGACCATCGGCGGACAGGCCATGGCGGTCGAAATAGCGGTCCAGCCACAGCGCGCGGCCGGCTTCCTCGCCGGCACGAACCTGGGATAGCAGCTGCTCCAGAAAGGCGGATTCGTGCTCGTTGCGCTTGAACAGGCGCTGGGCCTGCCGCTCGTGCCCGTGTCGAAGCAGTCGTTCCATCCGAACGGCGCTGAGGCGGGCCTGCTGCTCGTGCATGCACTGATTCGCCGAGAGGCAGACCAGTTCCAATAGCGTCAGCCTAAGGGCCAGGGGCAGACAGTCCGTCTCTTCAACGGTAAAGGGCGTCACGCTCTGCCAGGCGTTCACGGCCCGTTCCAGCCGCCCACGGTCAAAAGCGGCAGCGCTGTGGCCCATCAACTCGCGGGCAAACAGGCACACCCGCGGCGTGCCTGATGAACAACGGGGCAGACGCGGCGCGCCTTCCAGCGCAAGGCGCAGGGAAGCGATTTCCTCCTGCAGAAAACGCCCGTTATCGCATAGCCAGCGCGCGGCGGGAAGAAGGTCCTGTGCGGGCAGCGCATTCAAAAACCGCACCGAACGCTCCAGGGAACCCAGCAACCCGCGCGGCATACGGATACGCGCCCGTCCGCGCCCCTCCGTTTCAGCCGCAAGGGCCTTGAGGTGCGCGGGCAGCGCGTCGTCCAAAGTTGCGTCCCGATAGGCACGGGGCACGGGCCGGTGCGTACCCCATGCCAGCAAAAACAGAATCGCCAGTCCGGCCGCCGATATGATCCAATGCATCAGGCAAACCTCCGCTATTGTGTACGGAGGATAGTGTGTGCAAAGGATGGCAAAGTGATGTATGATGCGGGAATGGTTTGCGCCGCGGGCAAGATGCACCTGCCCGCGCAAAGGCGGAGAGAGTCTCATGAAGCCGGTTTGGCCGGGATGTCCTGCAATCAGGGCGCAAATCGGCAGTCAGCGAGGGTTGCCCGCATGATTTGAATGCATGCGCAGCGCTCCAACCGCCATTTGGAACAATCCGGCGAGGACAGCGCCTCTATAGCGCGGACAGGTAGGCATGGCACGCGCTCGCAGCGTGCTGGCCCTCGTTGATGGCGCGCACGACAAGGCTCTGGCCGATATGCATATCGCCCGCGGCAAACACGCCGCGCCGCACCGTCATAAAATTGTCGGCCACGACGCGTCCACGCGCTTCCTGGGTGAGACCATAGGCCTGAATGAGCGTTTCTTCCGGGCCGGTAAAGCCCATGGCGATCAGCACCAGGTCGGCCGGCCACCTTTTTGAGGTTCCTGGCTGCACCTGCAGGGTCATGCGGCCGTCCGGCCCCTTATCCCAGCGTACCTCTTCGGTTTGAACGGCGCACACGCCGTGTTCGTCGCGCAGGATTTCACGGGTCTGCGTCAGGTACTGGCGGGGATCGCTTCCAAAGCGCGCGATGGCCTCCTGCTGGGCGTAATCCACCTTGAGCACACGCGGAAATTCCGGCCAGGGGTTCTGAGGCGAACGTGTCAGGGGCGGCTTGGGCATAATTTCCAGCTGGTGCACGCTGCGGCATCCCTGCCGCAGGGCCGTGCCGACGCAGTCGGTGCCCGTATCGCCCCCGCCGATGACGATGACATGCTTGCCCTTGGCGTTGAGCGCTTCGGGCAGGGTCTCCGGCCCGTCCAGCACGGCACGCGTGGCGGCGGTCAGGTAATCGAGGGCGAAAGCCACACCGGGTCCCTTGCGGCCCGGCACATCCAGGTCGCGGGGCTTGCCGCTGCCTATGCAGAGCACCACCGCGTCAAATTCATGAAGAAGCGCTTCGGCGGGCAGGTCCACCCCCACATGGCAGCCGGTGCGGAAAACTACGCCCTCGGCCCGCATGAAATCCACGCGCCGTGCAATGATGCGCTTATCCAGCTTCATGTTGGGAATGCCGTAGGTGAGCAGACCGCCCACGCGGTCGCTGCGCTCCAGAACGGTGACACTGTGGCCGTAGTGGTTGAGACGATTGGCGCATGCCAGCCCGGAGGGACCGCTGCCCACCACAGCGACGCGCTTTCCCGTGCGCGTGGCCGGGGGATGGGGCTGCATATGGCCGCTTGCGAAGGCGTTCTCAATAATGCTGAGCTCATTCTGGCGAATGGTGACCTGCGGCTGATGGATGCCGCAGGTGCAGGCGCCTTCACAGGGCGCGGGACATACCCGGCCGGTGAATTCCGGGAAGCTGTTGGTCATCAGCAGACGCTGCGCCGCCGCTTCCCACTCGCCGCGGTAGAGCAGGTCGTTCCATTCGGGAATCAGGTTGTTAAGCGGACAGCCGGATGGCAGGCCTCCGATCATCAGGCCGCTATGGCAGAAGGGCACGGAACAGCTCATGCACCGCGCCGCTTGCTTCCGCTCCTCCTCCTGGGGAAGCAGGCCGTGGATCTCGTTCCAGTCGTTCAGCCGCTCCAACGGGTCGCGGTCCGGCGGCAGCTCGCGGTTATATTCCAGAAAACCAAACAGCTTGCCCATGCTCAGCCCTCCTCCTTATCATGCCGTGCCGTCAGACGCTTGTACTGAGCGGGAATAACCCGCACAAAGCGGCCTACCACCGTGCCCCAGCTCTCCAGCAAGCGCTGCCCGAGCGGACTATGGGTGCGGCGCACATGCTGCTCAATCCACTTTTTCAGCAGGACGACCTCGTCGGGATCGTCCAGCGCTTCCAGCAATACCATTTCGGTGTTGCAAAGCTGCGGGAAGGTTCCCTCCGGGTCATATACGTAGGCGATGCCGCCGCTCATGCCGGCGGCAAAGTTGCGCCCGACGCTGCCAAGCACCACGACGCGTCCGCCGGTCATATATTCGCATCCGTGGTCGCCTACGCCCTCAACCACCGCCAACGCGCCGGAGTTGCGTACGCAGAAGCGTTCGCCCGCCATGCCGCATACGTAGCATTCGCCGCTGGTGGCTCCGTAGAGCGCCACGTTTCCCGCAATGACATTTTCCTCCGGATTTCCGGCCTGCTCCTTGGCCGGGCGAATGGAGAGAATGCCGCCGGAAAGTCCCTTGCCCAAATAGTCGTTGCAATCGCCTTCCAGAGCCAGCGTTACGCCGTGCGGCACGAAGGCGCCAAAGCTTTGACCCGCACTGCCATGGAAGGTGAAGCGGATGGTATCGTCGGCCAGGCCGTTTTCGCCGTAGCGCGCGGTCACCTCGCTTCCCAGAATCGTACCGGTGGCGCGATCGGTGTTATGAATGGCAAGCGATGCGGTTACGGGACGCCTGCTGTCCATGGCAGGACGAGCCAGCACGCACAGCATGTTTTCGTCCAGCGTGGAACCCAGACGGCGACCGGTGCCCTGCTCGTGGCGGCGGACCGGGAATTCATCCTCCGCCGGCTGGTCCAAAATCGCGCTCAGGTCAATGGTGTCGTGCTTCCAGCAGCCATCCGACGGCTTGCGGACCAGCAAATCCGCGCGGCCCACCATTTCATCCAGTGTGCGGAAGCCCATTTGCGCCATGATTTCTCTCAGTTCCCGCGCAATAAAGCGCATGAAACGGATCACGTATTCGGGCTTGCCCTTGAAGCGGGCGCGCAGCTCCGGCTTCTGGGTCGCGATGCCCGCGGGACAGCTGTCCAGATTGCATACGCGCATCATCACGCAGCCCATGGCGACCAGCGGCGCAGTAGCGAACCCGAATTCCTCCGCACCAAGCAGCGCGGCTACGGCCACGTCCCGCCCCGTCATGAGCTTGCCGTCGGTTTCCAGCACGACACGGCCCCGTAAGCCGTTGAGCATAAGCGTCTGCTGCGCCTCGGCCAGACCCATTTCCCAGGGCAGGCCCGCATGGCGAATGGAGGAGCGCGGGCTGGCGCCGGTGCCGCCGTCGTATCCGCTGATGAGAATCACATCCGCGCCACCCTTGGCCACGCCCGCGGCCACGGTGCCCACGCCCGCTTCTGCCACCAGCTTGACGCTGACGCGCGCCTTGCGGTTGGCGTTTTTCAGGTCGTAAATCAGTTCGGCCAGATCCTCGATGGAGTAGATATCATGATGCGGAGGCGGAGAGATCAGCCCTACGCCCGCTGTGGCATGCCGCGTTTTGGCGATCCAGGGATACACCTTTTCGCCTGGCAGCTGCCCGCCTTCGCCGGGCTTGGCGCCCTGTGCCATCTTGATCTGCAGCTCCCTGGCGTGCGTCAGATAGCTGCTGGTTACGCCGAAGCGGCCGCTGGCTACCTGCTTGATGGCGCTGGAAAGATCGTCGCCATTTGCGTCGGGCTGGTAGCGGTCCTCGTCCTCGCCGCCTTCGCCGCTGTTGCTCTTGCCGCCCAGCCGGTTCATGGCGATGGCCAGGCACTCATGCGCTTCCTTGCTAAGGGAACCATAGCTCATGGCGCCGGTCTTGAAGCGCTTGACGATCGTATCCTCGCTTTCCACCTCGTCCAGAGGAATGGGCGCGCGGTCGGACCGCAGGTCCATCAGGCTGCGGAGGGTAGCCTTGCGCTCGCTTCCATCGAGTTTGGCGGAATACTGCCGGAACAGGCTGTAGTCGTCATTCCATACGGCTTGTTGGAGCATGTGGATGGTTTCAGGGTTATAGAGGTGGTATTCCTCCTCCCTGCGCCACTGAAATTCTCCGCCGGGGGCAAGCGCAGCCTCGCCCAGCGGGTCGTGGAAGGCCGCGTCATGGCGTGCGGCGTTTTCTTTTGCCACGCCGTCCAGCCCGATGCCGCCGATGCGGCTGACGGTTTCGGGAAAATATTCGTCGATGAACGAGCGATTCAGGCCGACCGCCTCAAACAGCTGCGAGCCACGATAGCTCTGCACGGTGGAGATGCCCATCTTGGACATGGTCTTGACCACGCCCTTGACAGCCGCATGCAGATAGCGCGCCTGCGCCTCTTCCTCCGAAAGAGCCGGCAAGCGCTTCTCGCGCACGCCCTCCCGCACGGTACGCAGCGCCAGGTAGGGGTTGATGGCGGTGGCGCCGTACCCGATCAGCGCCGCAAAGTGGTGTACTGCGGTGGGTTCGCCGCTTTCCAGCACGATGCTCATCTGCGTGCGGATGCCGCGGCGCAAGGTGTGGGCCTGTACGCCGCTGACCGCCAGCAGGGAGGGAATCGCAGCGTGTTGCTCATCCACACCCCGGTCGCTGAGAATGAAGATGTTATAGCCTTTTTCAAACCCCTCGTCCAGCTGGCGGCAGACGCGGTCCATGGCGCTGCGCATCCCTTCCTCGCCCTGCTCCGCATCGTAGAGGATGGACAGGGTCAGGGCGCGCAGGCCTTCGGTATCCAACTGCCGCAACTGGGCAAGCTGGCTGTCCGTCATCAGAGGGGAGGACAGGCGCAGCTGGCGGCAACTCTGGGGCGAAGGGGAGAGCAGATCGCCCTCCGGGCCAAGGTACACGAGCGTGGAGGTGACGATTTCCTCCCGAATGGCGTCAATGGGCGGGTTGGTCACCTGGGCAAAGAGCTGATGGAAATAGGAAAAGAGCGGCTGCGGCCTGTCCGACAGAATGGCCAGCGGCAGGTCCGCGCCCATGGAGGCGAGCGGTTCCGCGTCCTTTTCGGCCATGGGCAGAATCACGTTGCGCACCTGCTCCCACGTGTAGCCGAAGGCCTTTTGCAGCTGCCAAAGAGGCGTGGTATCTTCGGGCGAAGCGGTTGCCGGGAGGTCCGCAAGGTCCATGCCCAGCTTGGCAATCCACTTGTCGTACGGATAGAGCGAGGCCATGCGGCCCTTGATCTCCACGTCATCCAGCAGGCGCCCCGCGTCGGTGTCCACCATCAGCATGCGGCCGGGGCGCAGGCGGTCGCGGCGCAGCACCCGTTCGGGGGGAAGATCCAGCGCGCCGGTTTCGGAGGCCATCACCAGGAGGCCGTCGGTAGTGACCAGGTAGCGGGAGGGACGCAGGCCATTTCGGTCCAGCATGGCCAGCGCCCGCACACCGTCGGTCATGGCCATGGCGGCGGGACCATCCCACGCATCCATCACGTGGCTGTGAAATTCGTAGAACGCGCGAAGCTCGCGGCTCATGGTCTGATCCTTCTCCCAGGGCTGGGGAATCATCATCATGGCCGCATGGGGCAGCGTGCGCCCCGTCAGCAGCAGAAATTCCAGCGCGTTGTCAAACATGGCGCTGTCGCTGCCATCGTCATTGACGATGGGGAACACCTGCGAAAGATCGGCGCCGAAGAGGTCGGTATGCACATGGCTCTGGCGGGCATTCATGCGCTTGCAGTTGCCATGGATGGTGTTGATTTCACCGTTGTGGATGGTGTAGCGGTTGGGGTGCGCCCGTTCCCAGCTGGGGAAGGTATTGGTGGAATAGCGGCTGTGCACCAGAGCGATGGCCGTATCATAGGACAGGTCGTTCAAATCCAGATACAGCTGGGCGACCTGACGGCTGAGCAGCATGCCCTTGTAAACGATGGTGCGACAGGACAGACTGGCGGCGTAAAAGTCCCCCGGCTTGGCATCCGGCGCGTAGCGCAGACGCTTTTCGGCGATCTTGCGGATGAGGTAGAGCTTGCGCTCAAACGCTTCCTCGTCGTCAATATCCGCGCTTCTTTCGATGAACGCCTGGCGGATGACCGGCATGCAGGCCCGGCTGGTCTTGCCCAGCGTGGTTGCGTTGACCGGGACGCTGCGCCAGCCCAAAAACCGCTGCCCCTGTTCACGCACAATGGCCTCGAAGGCGGCTTCAGCGGCGGTGCGGCGGCTTTCCTCCCGGCTCAAAAACAGCATGCCCACGCCATAGCGGCCAGGGGCGGGCAGCGTAATCCCCATCAGATGGCATTCTCTTTCCAGAAAAGCGTGCGGCAGCTGGGTCAGGATGCCTGCGCCATCGCCCGTGTCCGGTTCCGCACCTGCTCCGCCCCGGTGTTCCAGATTGCATAGAATGTCCAGAGCCTGGGTGACGATTTTGTGCGAGCGCCTGCCAGCGATGTCCACAATCATGCCGATGCCGCAGGCGTCGTGCTCAAAGGCGGGAGAATACAGCCCCCGTTGACCGGGATACCCCATGGATGAAGCGTTCATGCAATCAGTCCTCCTGTTCGACCGCCGAAAGCGTAAAACTCCGACGAAAAATAAAAAAACGCACTCAAAAACGGAACTCCCCTTTGAGCACTATCTCATTATAACTTTCTGCCATATCTGTGGCAAGTCTGGTACAGAAGAAAAACAACAGCCCAGGCAAAATGTAAAATCTCCCCTGTGGTCGGTTGCCTGCATGGACGCTTTGTGTTACAATAAAACATCATGAATTCCCTGTAACACCGCGCTGGGCTCTTCCAGTTCCGCCGTGCGCTGCAGAAGTGTTGTGAAGGATGTGACATTATGCGCAAAGCGATTCCCTGCCTTTTGTTGCTTTTGCTGCTGCTGGCGTGTGCGCCTGCCCTCGCGGAAACCTATGTGTTTGACCAGCTCTACGCCACCATGGAGATGCCCGAGGGCTACATCGTACTCACACCGGACAACCTCAACAATTACAGCGACTGGCTGGAGGCGCGCGGCTCCTCCATGGAGATAGCATCCAACGACTTTCTGGCCCGCGGCGTGCTTTTGCAGGCATGGACGGAGGAGGGCGACGCATGTTTTGAGCTGCGTGCCGTGCAGAACGAGCGGTCCGCCTCTATCTTTGATGTCAACGAGCAGACCAGCGATGTACGCGGTGTTTATCGCACCAGTCACTACCCCAATAACGAATATGAAGGGTACGAATTCACCACCTCTGAATGGAAAAATACCGACAATGGCCGCTTCCTCGTGCTGCGCTACACCCGGCGCGACAACGGCGAAATCCTCTACCGCGGCTTTATGCGCCGCACCATTCGCAACGGCTACGAAATCGACTTTGACATGCAGATATATGGCCGCTCTACCACCAATAAGGACAACACCAATCTTAATAAAATCTGGGAGACCTTTACCTTTGTAGAGGTGCTGCCCCTGCCGCCCAAGGCCAGCGCCCGAATTCTCATTACCGACGAACCCCCCGCCGAAACCAACGAACAGGAGTTTGAAATCGAAGGCACCGCGGCCGAGGGCGTGACCCTGACCGCCGTGGTTATGGGACTGAGCTATCCCGAACCCATTGTAACCGAGGCGACAGCGGGTAAAAACGGAAAATTCTCCCTGCCGATCAACCTTCCGAGGGAGGGTGTGTTCCTCATCACCATTACCGGAGAATACCAGGGCGAGGAAGTGGTGGAGCTGGCGTATCCGGTAACCTATCAGCGCACGCTGCTTACCGTCAACTTTACCACCAAGCCCGGGGATACCGTATCGCAGGATGAGGTGGAATTTGCCGGAACGGCTGAACCCAGCGCCACCATTCAGGTTTTTTTGAACGGCGAGGATGTCATGACCAAGCGCGTGACCAGCGCGGGCAAATTCTCCTTCTCGCTGGATGCGGAGGAAGAGGGCGTCTATGAGGCGGTGCTGGCCTTCAGCAAGAAAAACCTGGCGGACCGGCGGTTCACCTTCACGTTCACACGCAAATGGACCGAAGAGGACATGATGGATTATCTTAACGAGCAGTCCATTTCGCCCTCCTACAGCCAGCTGATCGACAAGATGGAGGGCTACGAGGGCCGCATCATGGACTACAAGGCCTACATCGTGGATATCAGCGAAAGCGGAGATATGTATATCATCCGCATGGCGCTCAATCGCAAAAATGACGAGTACAGCAACATCATCCTCGTCACCTCCGAGGAAAAGCCCAATTTCCAGGTGGATGAGCGCGTGATGATGTATGGCACCTGCGCAGGCATGTCACTGAGCACGGGCGTGGAGGGCGAGGAAGAGGACCCGGAGAGCTATCCTTGCTTTGAGCTGCTGCTGTTTGCCTCGCTTGAATAGCGCCTGCCGCGCGTAATGGACCGGCCGCCCTGTCGGAGCATGGGCGGCCGGTTATTTCATAGAATAGAAAGGGGGAAAATGAAAAATTTTGTAACACATTTGTGATAGTTGTTTGAAAAGCCTTGTATTTTGGTAACGATTTTGATATACTTTATCAAGGTGTGGTATAGGTTCGCTCCACGCCGCAGGAGGTTGAAATGACGGACATCGCAATCGTGGGAAAAGGTCCGGCGGGCTGGTCCTGCGCCATGACGGCGCGGATGCGCGGCCTTTCAGCCACGGTGATCGCACCCGCAAACGATGCGGGACTGCTTCGGGCAGCCGAGCGCATTGATAATTATCCCGGTATGCCGCACGCATCAGGGGAGAGCATGCTGGAAAGCTTTCGCAGCCAAGCGCTTGAGCTGGGGGCCGAGGAGCGCGCGGGGCTGGTGCGGCAGATCATGCCCACGGAAAGTGGGTTCATGCTGCTGGTAGAAAACGATGTGATGGAGGCCAAGACGGTGCTGCTGGCCATGGGAGCTGCACGGCCGGTGCTGCTGCCAGGCGAGGAGGAACAGCTGGGACGGGGCGTGAGCTACTGCGCCACATGCGACGGCATGTTCTATCGCGGCAGGCGCATCGCGGTACTGAGCGGCTCGGCGCAGGGCGTGGAGGAAAGCGCATTTTTGGCAGGCCTTGCGGCGGAGCTGGATTACTACCGGTTAAAGGCGCATGACATGACCGGGCTGGATGCGCGGATTCATCCCAAGGAAGAAAAGCCGCGGGCCATCGCCCGGGACGGCGAGGCGCTGGTGCTGCAGACCGACAAGGGCGAGCACCGCTACGACGGCATCTTTATTTTCCGGGCGGCGATGCCGCTGTCGATGCTGCTTGCGGACCTTCGCACCGAGGGCAGCTACATCCCCGTGGACCGGGGCATGCGCACCAACATTCCGGGCGTATTCGCAGCGGGCGACTGTACCGGAAAGCCCCTGCAGGTGCCCAAGGCGGTGGGGGAAGGCAATATTGCCGCCATCAGCGCCGCGGAATATATTGCGAAACGTGGATGAAACATCCATGCCGGCGCGTTATATGAACGTACCGAACCGGCGAACAAAGCCGATTTGCATCACATGGAGGAGGATGACAACATGATGAATCGCACCGTACGGAAGGTGATCTCTCTGGTTGCGGCGCTGTGCCTTGCGCTGACGGCGGGCGCCGGCGCCCTGGCCGAAGGAGCTCAGGACATGGCAGACTTTGAGGCCCTGACCCCCCTGATGGATCTGGTGTGCGCGGCCTCGCAATACTCGCCCAACGCGCCCGAATCCGTTCCCGGAGCTGACGGAGTGCTGACCGTTTCCTTTACCGACGCATTTTTCAAGGTGGGACAGACCTATGGCGCCGAGGTGGGCGTCACGGCCGACATGATCAATGACACCAACGCTCAGGCCGAGCTGCTGAGCAAGATCTTTGCCGCGCAGCTGCCGCAGCTGGAACCCGTGGTGATGACTGATGACATCAACGGCTTCATTGGCTTCCATCCCGTCACGGTCAACCGTGGAGCGGACAGCGCTACGGTACAGATCATCGGCGAGATCTATCTGGCGGACAAGCCCATGCGCGAGATGAGCGAGGCGGACTACAGCAACATCCAGTGGCTGGAGCGTGCGGTGTTCACCTTCCAGAGCGATTCCACCGCGCTCAACGGCTTCCGCCTGATGGGCTACTCCGTGGGCACCGATTTGTCCCTGGAGGATGCCATGCAGGGTTATTTCGATCAGATCGCCGTGGAGTACGAAAGCCATCTGGGCTTCACGCTGCTCTATCCTGCCGTGTTCACGGACGACCTGTTGGTGGAGAGTGATGACGGCGTCTCTGCGCAGCTGCCCGACGGTAGCGCCAGCTTCTCGGCCAAGCGCATCGACAATACCAATGGCGCCAATCTGACCGATTACGTGGGCATCATCGCCAACGGCATCACGGGCAGCACCTCGACCATCAACGAGGAGTCCCAGTATGGCACCGTGGCCTACACCACCGAGGACGGCTATTATGTCTTTGAGGTCTACATTGTGACCGACCGCTACATCTATCAGGCGGAGCTGCGCTTCCTCAGCTCGCTGATGAGCCAGTACAGCATGTACACCTCGTACCTGGAAAACAGCTTTGTGGCCAACGAGCTGTATCAGGGCTAAGCAAAGGAGCGTTTTGCCATGAAAAGAGCGGCTGCGCTGGGTCTGGCGCTGTTCCTTACGCTTGCGGGCGCAGCCGCGCTTGCCATGGAAGCCCCGCTGAATACGCAGGCGCCGTCGCCCGCCGAAAGACTGCCGCTGGCAGACGCCCTTATCGGCGAACATGTCTGGCCGTCGGACGGCGTCACGGAAAGCTGCACGCTGCGGTATCGCTACCCCCAGTTTGATGCCTGGACGGATGCCGACAAGGCCATCAATCAGTATTATCAGGCCATGGCGCAGGACATGCAGAACCTGGCCGAGCCGGTGGACGCCTCCATCGACTATGAGGTGACGCATGATTCGAGCCGGTATGTGAGCGTTGTCCTCACCTCCACCACGTTGGGCGGGGGAGGAGAAAACGTAAGCCTGTCGGCGGATACGTTCGCCCGCGACGGCCTCTATGCCGGCCAGCCCGTGAGCCTTTCGCAGGTGTTGGGGCTGGAGGAGGAGGGCGGCGAGCTGAGCGACGGGCAGAGCGTGGCGGAGCAGCTGGCCTATGAGCTGGTCTGGCAAATCGTGGAGCGCGACAGCCAGAATGCCGACGGCGATTATCTGGACGGGCTTTCAAAGGAGCAATTGACCGGCGCGTTCAGCCCCGAATCCGATTTTTATCTGGATGCGGATGGAAACGTGGTGTTTTTCATTCAGGCGGGGGAAATTGCAGGAGAAATCGCGGGAGTGCTGCACTTTCCCTTTAACCCGGCGGAACTGCTCAGTGCCGTCAAGGAACCATAAAAGGAATACGTATAGATGCGGGTCGCGTATGCGGCCCGCGTTTTTTCATTTTTCTCCGTTTACTCTGCCCAGCAGCGCTTTTCGCCATGGCGGCACGGGACCGTCGTCGCTCCAGTATTCGTCGATCTGAACAATCCTGTCTCCATGCAGGCGCAGGAAAGAAACCGCGTGCAGCGACTGTGCATCATCCGCCGACTGGAGCAGGACCACGCAGATGGCCACGTCGCCGGCATACTCCACGCGTTCCAGCCCGCCTTTCCATGCGCCGGGATAGGCGCAATTGACCCGAATGAATTCCTCCGCTGTAAAGCGCTCGCGCGTGTTGGGCCAGCGAACCACCGCGTCCGGCGCGAGAAACGCACGCATGCCGTCCGCATCCTGTGCGAGAACAGCCCGCCAGTAGCTGCACAGGTTCATCAACGCCCGCCCCCTTTGCGTCCGGCGCCGGCGTGACGGCCTCCCTGCCGGGGAGCAGCACGGTCCGTGCGGTGGGATGCGGGAACGCGCGACCTGGCGGGAGCGCTCCCGTATGTATGGGCGCTTTTCGCCCTCGAGGCGGCCTTTTCGCGGGAATTCCGCTCTGCTGAGGAGTGAATTGTGCGCGGCGGCACCAGCGCATGAGGACCAAAGCCGATCAGATCCTCCCTGCCTAACAGGCGCAGCGCCTCGCGTACCAAATCGTGATTGGCCGGGTTGCGATACTGCAAGAGGGCGCGCTGCATGGCCTTTTCATGGGGATTCTTGGGCACGTAGACCGGCTGCATATCGCGCGGGTCCAGGCCGGTGTAGTACATGCAGGTGCTCAGGGTGCCCGGGGTGGGATAGAAATCCTGCACCTGCTCCGGCTGATGGCCCGTATCGCGCAGATACTCCGCCAGCTCCACCGCATCCTTGAGCGTGCTCCCCGGATGACTGCTCATCAGGTAGGGCACCAGATACTGGTTGAGGCCGTACTTCCGGTTGACGGCGTTGTAGCGCTCCACAAACGCCTCGTAAACCTCGCGCCGTGGCTTGCCCATGCGGGCGAGCACATTCGGGCTGATATGCTCCGGCGCGACCTTCAGCTGGCCGCTCACATGATAACGGCACAGCTCGGTCAGAAACTGATCGCTTTTGTCGGCCATGAGATAATCATAGCGGATGCCGGAGCGGATGAACACCTTTTTCACGCCCGGAATGGCCCGCATTTTACGAAGCAGCGAAACAAGCTCGGTGTGGCTTACGCGCATATGCTTACAGGGGGTCGGGTAAAGGCATTGCCGGTTTTTACAGGCGCCTTCCCGAAGCTGGCGGTCGCAGGCAGGCTGGCGGAAATTGGCCGTAGGGCCGCCCACATCGTGGATGTAGCCCTTAAAATCAGGGAAAGAAGCCAGAAGGCGCGCTTCCTTCAGCAGGGATTCCTCGCTTCGGGAGGAGACGATGCGCCCCTGATGAAAGGTGAGGGCGCAAAAGCTGCACGCCCCGAAGCAGCCGCGTACCGCACTGATGGAGAAACGCACCTCCTGGAGCGCGGGCACGCCGCCCTGGGCGTCATACATCGGGTGGGCGAGACGGGTGAAGGGCAGGTCGTATACGCGGTCCAGCTCCTGACGCGTGAGCGGAAGCGCGGGCGGGTTCTGCACCAGATAGCGTTGCGCATCCTGCTGCTGGCACAGTGTGTGCCCACGCACGGGGTCCTGCTCCTGATATTCCAGCAGAAAGGCCCGGCAGTAGGCATGCTTGTCCGCGGTGATCTCGGCATGGGAGGGCAGCAGCAGCGCGTCTCTGGGAGGCTGCTTGGCCATGTAGCACACGCCGCGCAGACGGGGCAGCTCGTGCGCGGGCATACCCCGGCGCACCCAGTCACAGCAATCCAGAATGGTGTTTTCACCCATGCCGTAAAGCAGCAGCGTGGCGGCGCTATCCACCAGGACGCTGCGGCGTACCTTGTTGTCCCAGTAATCATAGTGCGAAAACCGGCGCAGCGAAGCCTCCACCCCACCGATGAGCACCGGTATGCCCGGATATGCTTCGTGGATGCGGTTGCAGTACACCGTGACCGCGCGGTCGGGACGCAGGCCGGCACGTCCGCCGGGGGCGTACACGTCGGTATTGCGCCGCTTGCGGGCTACGGTATAGTGGTTGACCATGCTGTCGATGACCCCGGAGGAAACCAGAAACCCCAGCTTTGGCCTTCCAAAGCGCTTGAACGCTTCCGCACTGTGATATTCCGGCAGGCAGAGCATCGCCACGCGGTAGCCTGCGGCCTCCAGCACCCGGCCGATGATGGCGTGACCGAAGGAGGGATGATCCACATATGCCTCGCCTACGGCGTAGACAAAATCGGGCGCATCCCATCCCCGTTGAGCAACCTCCTCAGGCGTAACGGGCAAAAAAGGGCCTGGCATCGCGGCGCACCTCCAGTGATTGAGATGCGACTATTATAGCATAGTTTGTGACGGATTGTCCGTCAAACGGGAAAAATCAGCCATTGGGAGAAGATGCGTTTCGTGTCCCAGGTCAGGTCGGGCACCTCGGCGGGCTGTGCTTCCACGCCCTCGGAGGAAACCGCCAGGCACAGCTGGGGAAACAGCACGCACCACCAGTTTTGCCCTTGCCCGCTGCCCAGCGTTACCCGCAGAGCGCGGTAGTCTCCCTCCGGCAACGTGACCTGTCCGTAGGTTTTGGCCGGAAGCGTCAGGACCCCCGCCTCGGCGGTAACAGGCCCTGTAAATCCGTTTTCACGGGCACAGGCCAGCGCCGCTTCCTGCATCTGGGATACATGGGTCAAAAGCGTTTCGTATACTGTGTCCGCATCGGCCTGCGAGGCGTCCAGCAGCATTTCGCCAAAGGCGGCGATCAGCGCATCACGCACGCACAGTTTGACGCGCTGGCTCTCTGCGTCGTCGCCGTCGGCCAGCACATGCAGGCGGATGATCTCACCACTTTCAAGCGCTTCCAGCAGGGAGCGTTCCTCCGGGGTATACGCCACGGTCGTACCCAATGAATGAAGGGGCCAGAGCAGCACCAATAAAAAAACCGCGGCGCAGACCAGCACCAGCGCTGCATTCAGCCACAGGGAACACTGCGGATGAAGCCTTCGGAGCATACGCATCCCTCCCGCCTATAGCCTGCCCGCGGCCAGCGTGAGGTATACGCGGCACAAAAACGACATTTCGGCGCCCGCCGGGTTGAATTTCCGGCAGAATGGTGTATGCTAAGCATGGGTCGTTTCCCAACGGCCAGCAAGGAGGATCGCAGATGTTCTATTGGGATTGGACCATGATTCTTGTCATTCCCGGCCTGCTTCTGGGGTTGTGGGCGCAGATGCGGGTTTCATCCGCTTTCAGGAAGTACAGCGCCGTGTATGCCCGAAGCGGCATGAGCGCCGAGGATGTAGCCCGCTCCATGCTCAATCAGGCGGGCTGTGGAAATGTGAGCATACGCACCGTTTCCGGCAATCTGACAGACCATTATGACCCGCGAAACAACACCCTGCGTCTGAGCGACGGGGTGTATGGCTCCAGCAGCGTGGCCGCGATCGGCATTGCGGCTCACGAATGTGGACACGCCATGCAGCAGCACGAAGGGTATGCGCCGCTTGTGCTGCGCAGCGCGCTGGTGCCGGTGGTCAACCTGGGCAGCAACCTCTATTTTCCCATCTTTCTGCTGGGATTGCTGTTCAGCTGGGAGCCGCTGATCTACGTGGGCATCGCCTGCTTTGCACTCACCCTGGTGTTTTCCCTGGTCACGCTGCCGGTGGAGTTCAATGCCAGCGGACGGGCGCTGCGCGTGCTGGATCAGCAGGGCTATTTGAGCCCCGAGGAGATGGACGGTGCGCGCGCCGTGCTGAGCGCCGCGGCCATGACCTATGTGGCAGCCGCCATCAGCAGCCTATTGCAGCTGGTGCGTCTGCTCATCATCGCACGCAATCGCAGGGATTGACAAAAAGGAGGGCCACCGCCGTGGGAGAAACGTTTCGGGTCTCCGTGCGCGAGCTGGTGGCCTTTTCCTATTTTCCGCCCGATATTACGCCGGCGGAGGACGCCGAGCGCATGCTCGCCGGCGGACGGGCGCACCGTGCGCGGCAGGAAGGCGCAGGGGGCGAGAGGGAAAAGAGCATCCGTCACGCCTTTGCCTGCCTGGGGGCGGAAGTGACCGTCTATGGCCGCATGGACCTGTTTGAGGATGGCGATGTGCCCTTTGTTGAGGAGATTAAGCTCAGCGCGCAGGCACATCCGGAGCCGCTGGCGGAGCACTGGGCTCAGGCGGTGTGCTACGGCGCGATGCTTTCCAAGGAAAAGCCCTGCGAACGGGTACGGCTGTGCGTGTGCTATGTGGACGAGGCAGGCGAGGCGCTCTCGCGCCATGAGGAAACGCTGGACCAGGACGCTTTGATGGCCGTTCTTCAAAGTCTGCTGGAGCCATGGACAGCCCGTGCCCTGCGCGAAAGCGCCTACCGCCGTGAGCGGGATGCGAGCCTTCGGACCCTCGCTTTTCCCTATGAAACCTACCGAAAGGGCCAACATGAGCTGGCCGTACAGGTGTATACTGCCATCAGGCGCAAAAAGCGGCTGTTCGCCAGCCTGCCCACAGGGACGGGCAAGAGCGTGGCGGTTCTGTATCCCGCGCTGAAGGCTCTGGGAGAAGGGCTGACCGGCAAGGTGCTGTATCTCACGGCCCGCAACACCGCGCGCCAGAGCCCCGTCCACGCACTGGAGCGCATGTACCGGCAGGGCCTGCGAGCCCGCTGCACCGTGCTCACCGCCAAGGAAAAGCTCTGCCCCGCGCCCACGCGCTGCCATCCGGACTTCTGTCCGCGCGCCAGGGGGCACTATCTGCGCCAGGGCGATGCGGTGGACGAGCTGCTGGCCTGCCGGGACGCGGTCTGGACCGACGAGCGCATCCTGCAGGCGGCGGACCGGCATGACGTATGCCCCTTTGAGCTGGCCCTCACGCTGGTGGAACTGGCTGACGTGGTGCTGATGGATCTGAATTACGCCTTTGACCCTTTCGCACAGGTCAAGCGTCTGTTTCAGCACCGCCGGGACATGACCCTGCTGGTGGACGAGGCGCACCATGCCGTGGAGCGCGTGCGCGACAGCCTGTCCGGCGCGTTGAACAGCCGGGAGCTGGCCCACCTGCGCGCGCAGCATGGCAAGCGGGCGGGACGAAAAACACCGTATTACCGTGCCTTGACTGCGCTGATCCATGAGCTGCGCTCGCTGGGAGCGGAAGAAGCAGCCCCTTTTGAGCGCACGCTGGATGCGCTGCCGGAGGGCATTGCTCAAAAGGCGGAGGAGGTGCTCGCCCTCGCGCTTCAGCAGCTGGCAAAGGGCGAGGGCACGGAAGCGGCGGAAGCTGCGCGCATGCTGATGGGCTTTCGATATGCGGTGGCGCATCTGGATGAGGACTACGCCGTATTGCTGGAAGGGCGGGGCCGGGAGCGAACGCTTACCGTGTACTGCCTGCTGCCGGGCAGGGAGATTGCGCGTGTAACGCGCGGTCTGCAAGGTTCGGTTTTCTTTTCGGCCACGCTGACGCCGCTGTCCGCCATGAAGCGGCTGTTGGGCGGAGAGGAAGCGGATGCCTGCTTTGCACTCCCCTCACCGTTTGATCCGCGCCATCTGGCGGTGGTGCGCAGGCGTGTGAATACCGGGTATGACCGGCGGGAACGCACGACAAGGCAGATTGCAGATGCGCTGTGCGAGCTGGTCGCGGCGCGTCCGGGCAACTATATCGCCTATTTTCCCAGCTATGCTTACCTGTCGCTGGTGCTGGACTGCCTGAAGGAAGATGCGGACAGACTGCCGCCGCTGCTGGTGCAGCGCCGCGATATGGAAGGGGACGAACAGATCGCGTTTTTGGAGGCGTTTGAAAAGCAAAAAGGCCCAAAGCTCGGCCTGTGCGTGCTGGGAGGGCTGTACAGCGAGGGCATTGATCTGCCCGGCGAACGCCTGATCGGCGCAGCGGTGATCGGCATGGGCCTGCCTGTGCCCAGCGCACGGCTGAATGCGGTGCGCACCTGTTATCAGCGGTACTTTGGCGACGGATTCGCCTATGCGTGCCGTATTCCGGGCATGCAGAAGGTGTTGCAGGCGGCCGGGCGGGTCGTCCGTTCCGAAAGTGACCGGGGAATCGTGCTGCTTATGGACGATCGCTACTATGACCCCGCCTACGTGGCGCTGCTGCCCGCGAGCTGGCAGCTGTACGACGAGGATATCGCCCTTGCTGCGCAAAGATTGGAGGAAACGGCATGCACAGAAGAGGGAGAAAGATGACCGCCCTTGCGCTGGCGTTGCTGCTGGTTCTGGGCGCAGGCGGCTGCACACCACAAAAGAAAGGAAGCGCCGGCATTCTCTACCGTGTGACCGGCGGAAAAAGCGACCTGTATCTGCTGGGCAGCATCCATGTGGGCAGCGAGGACATGTACCCCATGGGGCCGCATATTCTGGACGCAATGGAGGCGGCGGATGTGCTGGCCTTTGAGTGCGATACCGCAAGCGCGCAGGCGCAGGCCGCCTATCAGGAGCTGATGCGTTGTCCCGAAGGGGACACGCTCGAAAGCCGGGTGAGCGCGGATACCTACGCACTGGTCAGACAGGCGGCGCAAAAGGCGGGATACCGCATGGACAGCCTGAACGCGCTCAAGCCCTGGGCCGTGATGAGCATGCTCAATACGGAGGCGGTGGCCGCCACGCTGGAGGCGCGGGGCACCAAAGCATCCGCCGCGTTGGGCGTGGAAGAGCAGGTCCGCAAGCTCGGCGGTGGAAAGCCGGAGGCATGGCTGGAGGATACCCGCGCTGAACTTGAGGTGCTGGACGGCCTGAGCCCGGCACTGCAGGAATCTCTGCTTCGCTCCACCTGCTGCGTGATCCTCAACCCGGATAGTGCCACCGGCATGGACGCGGTCATCGACCAATGGCCCGATTGGTGGCGCATGGGCGACGCAGAAGCCTTTGCCCGGGCCTATCTGGACGGCATGGCCGCCGAACCCGATCAGGATCTGGCCAGGGAATACCACGCGGCACTGGTGACCGAGCGCAACATGCGCATGGCCCGGCAGATGGCCCAGTGGCTGGAGGGGGAGAATACCTGCTTTGTGACGCTGGGCCTGTTGCACCTGGTGCTAAGCGGAGACAGCGTTTTGAGCTGCCTTGAGGAGATGGGCTACACCGTGGAGCGCATCCTGCCGGAGAATGTTTGAAAGCCGCCACCTTTTCCGCACGCGTTCGCCGCGCCGTCATACTGTATCAGTGAACGGCGCAAGGGACGCTGCCATGCGAAAGCCTCCCTGCGGCCGACGAACAAAGAAGGAGGCGTGCCAATGTCTTTTTACTCTTACAAAAACGCCAACCCCTGCTGCTGCCCCGGCACCATCACCAATGGCAGCGCGCTGGACGGACTGCAGGAAAAGGTATGCGTGCAGGTCAAGCGCGTATACGACAGCTGCCTGCAGCAGGAGCAGCTGGATGACAAGGAAGTGACCATCACCAGCTACGCCATGGTGGCTAACAACTGCTGCAACTGCTGCTGTGATGACGCCACCGAAACCGTGCCCCCTACCAGCCCGCCCGTGCCGCCCATCACGTTCGAAAGCTGCCGCTCCACCACTACGGAAGGTACCATCCGTAACCTTTCCGTGGAACGCCTGTGCGACCGTCCCTGCTTCGCCCGCGTGCGCTGCAAGATCGACGTGCCCATCGACATCCTGTTTGTGGATAGTCGCTGCGTAGAGTACATCGGCAAGGGCGTCATTACGGTGGATAAACCTACCTTTCCGCGACGGCAACGCCCCCGCTATTTTGGGAGCGTTTTTTCTCCGAATACTTCGATGGACACGTTTTTGCCGTCCCAAGTGACGCGATCGACCAGGGCGCGGATAGCGCGGCGCTGCTCGTCATGCGTGAGGGAGGCAAAGCTGGTGCGGAAGCTCTCCAGCGCGGAGAAAGCGGCGTCAAGGAGGGCGGAGGGATCGGCGTCGAGCAGGACGGAGGCGTTGAGCTCGCTCAGCGCGTCGCGGTGCTGCTCGATTTCCTGCTCATAGCGGTCGATTTCGCACAGGATGCGCTGGCGGGCACCCTCCGGCGCGCCAGCGGCCAGAGCGTCCACCAGCTTATCCACCTTTTTTTGCATGGAGGCGATGGCCTTTTCGTGCGTGGCCACGGCTTCGGCATGCGTGCGCCGCGCCTCGCCCTGGGCAAGGCGGGCTTCGCTGCGAAGCGTGCTGATGGCTCCTCCATCGGAGGTGAGGCTGGTCAGCTCTTTGATGACCAGAGCGTCCACGTCGCGGCCTGGGGCGTTTGGCATAGTGCAGCGCGCGCCGCAACTGTCGATTTTCGTCAGGCACACGTAGCTGAAGCGGCGCTTGCCGTCCGGCAGAGGTTTGCCGTAGGCCTTGGGCCGCATGTATGCCCCGCAGCCGGCGCAGCGGATGATGCCCGATAGCAGCGCGTTTTCGGTGCGCGGGGCTTTGTAGGCACTGCCCAGATCACGGTTGTCTTGAAGGATCTGCTGGGCGCGCACCCATATGGCGCCCGGAAGGATGCCGCGGTGCAGTCCGGGCGCGATAATCCAGTCGCTGGTCGGTCGGGAGACGGTGCCACCATCGTCCTTACGGGTGCGGGCGAAGGGCTGGATGCCGCGCACGCCGTCAAAATCCTCCCGCTGGGCGCAGAGCTGGTAGTCACCGGATGAAAAATACGCCCACGCCTCCGCGTCGGCGGTGCAGTAGACGGGATTGGTCAAAAGCAGGCGCAGCGTGGTACGGGAATAGTCGTTGCCGTTGCGGCTGACGATGCGGTGTTCCAGACAATACTGGAGCAGCTTGGTCACGCTGCCCAACCGCAGAAAATGGTCAAACAGATCACGCACCTGCGCAAGCTCCTCCTCCACGGGCGAAAGCATGAGGAGCTTGCGCTTTTTGTCGTCCCGGTGGACCTCCTGCGCTTTGGCCACAAAGCCCAGCGGAGTGACCCCTCCCAGCCAGCGGCCGGAACGGGCCATTTCGTACAGGTTATCCTTGACACGCTCGGCCAGCGTCTCTCGCTCCATCTGTGCCAGGGCGGAGGAGATATACACCATGGCCCGGCCAAAGGGCGTGGAGGTGTCGAAGTTGTTGCGGACGGAGACAAAGGCGATGTTATGGCGTTGAAGATCGTCCAGCAGCTCGGCAAAATCGCGCACATTGCGGCTGATGCGGTCCAGACGGTAGCAGCACAGCACCTGAAATTTGTCGGCGCGCATGTCCTCGATCATCTGCGTATAGGCCGGACGGTTGGTGCTTTTGCCGGAAAAGCCCTCGTCCTCGTCATAGACGAGATAATGCGGGTCGTCGAAGCAGCGGTCGCAGTATTCGCGGCACATGGCGACCTGATTGGCGATGGATTCGCTGGTGGGCGAAAACTTGCTTTTGCGTGGGTAGATGGCGATGTTCACGGCGTGCCTCCCTGGCTAGAAGATAACAACCGGGCAGGAAAAGTCAGACAGCGGCAGACAGCTTTTCGCTCAGTTCGCGCAATAGGGGCAAATAGGTATTTCCGATGGCCTGATACACGGCGTCGGCCACCGCGTCATCGTAAAGATGCGAGGTCTGATTACGGGCATCCAGCAGAGCAAGCCAGCCGGCCTCGTCGGTGATGATGTGTTCGGCGTAGGCTTTGCGCATGACGGCCTTGGGGCTGTGCACATCCAGATAGCCCTGTGCCTGCATGTAATCCTGCGCGGCCTTCCAGGCCAGCTCTGCGCAGAACTCGAAGCGCTGGATGGCACCGTCGCGCACGACCGTGCTGCCCTTTTGCCGGTACTCCGCTATGGCCTCTTCCAGTCGGGAGAGCGCGTTGTGAAGCTGCTGAATTTTGACTACGGATGCATCCATCAGCACGATACCGTCCTTTTTGATATTCTCGGCAAAAGCCGGGGAGGTCTTTTCGGAGACATGGACAAGGTCGTATTCCAAGAGGGTGGGGAGCTGCTCCATGCAGGCTTCAAAGCGGAAAAAGCCCTCGTTGCTACCAAAGAAGGCGATGTCGATGTCGCTTTCGGGATGATGATCCCCCCGCGCGCGGGAGCCGTAGAGCACCACGCGCTGGGCGTACTTCTTGGCGGCGGCGCTGATCTGGACGAGTACGGGGCGGGGGATGCCGCTGTGGGAGGAGAGTTGGGTGAGATCGGGCATGGGAAAGCCTCCATCTTGCATTTGCTAGGCGTGCCGCTGCATCAAAAGCGTTTCACGGTACTGCTGAGCGTCGGGGACATCTGTAAACTCCACGGTTTTATCATGGTTTTCCAGCACGACAGACTTTATTTCCTCCAGACTGACGCGGAAATATTCGCGGCGGTTATTGACCATGTTCACACGCCGGTCCGCAAAGGCTCTATGGAGTGCTGCTTCCAGCTTGGGCGCATCGTCAGAGAAAATCATGGCATGAACATCGAACATAAAGGGAACGGAAGCGTCCCCAAGCTCATAGACACGCTCCATGGGATCCAGACGGCGGGTCATACCGATCTTGTAAACGCCCTCGCCAAAGGAGCCGATGTTGGAAATGACATAAACATATCCGGCTTTTTGATTGCTTTGACGGTAATCGATATCCTCCAGCTTTGAGGTAATGTCGTCGAGATGGTCGATCATGTCGTTCTGCTTTTCAAGAAGGGAAGCCCGTTCCTCATCGCTTTCGCAGGAGGCAAGCTGCAATTTGAGCTTTTCCAGCGCCTGCTGATAGTGCTTCTTTTCCTTTTCGGCTTCCTTGCGAGCCGCCTCGATCTCTTTGGCGACCCTGGCTTCTTCGCGCTGCTGCTCACGGAGTGCGCGGAGCTGCTCTTTTTCTTCCTGCTTTTTGCATTGGTATTCGTAGGCCAGGGCGAGCTCATCGAGCTTAGATTGGCGGTACTGATAGGACAATGACATGTTATTTACACGGCCGAGCTTATTGATGGTTTCAAACGCTTTTAGGATTCTTTCTCTGCAACGGTCCATGTTTGAGAATTTCACATCACTAATAGCTGCGTCGCATTCATTGTTAAAGGAACGTACGAAAAGTTTTTCCATATCAGCAAGCAACTTTTTGCCCTCGGTTTTGCTTCCATTGACAGTCCAGTTTGTATCATAGATTACTGCTATGTGATCTCGGAGCATCTGCTTTTGGGCGTCGCGCAACTTGGTGAGCCTGTCTTTATAATCGTCGCTTTTTGAAAAGTCAAAGCGTGGAACATACAACGAAAAGGATTCCATTTCAACGGCATCCGATACAAAAAGGAGCTGCTCTTTGCACGAGGCGATTTCGGCCTCTATTTCTGCCTTGACCTGCTTTTTTTCATCAATGGATTTTTCGATTGATGAAAGCTCCTTCTTTGCACGGGAAAGCGTGTCAAGAACAGCTTTTGCGTCCTTAAACTCAGGCGTTATTTGAGCTTCAAGAGAGGCAATCTGCTTAGCGGCTTCATGGAGCTTGCCGGAGAGACAATCAGGGCAAAGTCCATTGGCACTGACTTTCAAAAACATCCCTTTTCGGCCGCACTTAACGCACTTAGCCATTATGCTTCACCTCATTTTTCTCATTCGTCAAGATCATGATACGATCGGCCATACTCCCCTGCTCGCCGGCAGACGTTATCCCCATTTCCATGGCATCGCGGCAGGCCATGATTGCACGGTCATACATCCCCATCGTTTCATAAGCTTTGGAGAGGCGCAGGTACAAGTCGGCCACATCCGGATAAACACACGGGGATTTCTCCAGCAAACTCTTTCTGATCTCATAGTCAAAGAGCATGGGAACCAGCTGTATACCCTCGTTACAATAAGCGATGATGGTTTCTGGGTCTGCAAGCTCTGGCAAGCGTGTACTGATCTCATGATAACGTGTACGGACAATGGCATATTGGTCCTCCAACGAGGCCTGCTGTATGCGAAGCTTGTGTTCTTCAGCTTCTCGTCGCTGACGTTGTAGCGCGGCGGCCTTTTTGTCGCGCTCCTTCTGCCGGGCTATTCGTGCCTGTTCAGCCTCGGCGGCTTTTTGGAGACGCAGTAATTCTCTTTCCTTTTTTGCGGCTTCTTGGACTCGAAGCCTCTCCATTTTTGTGGCAGCCCTATTTATATCGGAGATTACTTTAACCCAACCCGTCTTTCTCCTTGCCATATAGCTTCTCCCTCCTGCGTTGCTTAGGAATTTACGGTTGGAGATTCGGCTGGGAACAGACGATAGGTATTCTTGTCTTTTACGCCGGAAATGGAGCCGGACTTTGCGGCGAAGTATAAAAACTCACTGATGTGATTTTTTAACCGACTGTCGAACCGTTGATAAAGATCCGTTTGTGTGATACCGGGCTGCTCTTTGATCAGCTGCATGACCTGATCGGGAAGGTTAGGCAGTACATCGTTGAGAAAGTGAGCGCGCGCATCCAGCTGTTCCCTGTTTTTGATGAGATCGTCCAGCATCACTTCATACTGCTTGATCCACACAAAATCCGAATTACGCGAATTATGGCAATGGAGATAGAGATCAGAGAAGTGTTTCCACACGGCTTTAGGCGCTGCTTTACACTCTGCAGCGAACCGATTGTAAAGATCCAGAAGTTTGTTGGCGGCTTGAATCCTGTCTGTGGCAGATAAAGAAGTATTTCTGACGGTTTTGCCAAGTTCGACCAGCTGCGACCCGTAGCGATCCTCTATCTTCTGAAACTGTTCATATGACGTCATATCGTCATAGTCATTGCTGCTTCTTCCCATTGCACAGGATACCTCCTTCAACTAAGCATTTTCAATAAATCGGATGTCACGATCGCTGAAAAAGTCATTTCGTTGCAGATGGTTAATTTCATGCAGAAATGAGCCACGGTGAGCAGCACTATTCATGCGGCGGTTGATATAGATATTGGCACGCCCGTCCTCATCGATAGAAGTAAAGGCATGGATACGGGGAGGAAGATCGATGAAGCGGACGACATAGTCCATCGGCTCAATCAGTGTCACTGGAACTTCCGCCTTTCAATGCTTCAAGGATACGTACCGCGGTTTCTATATCTTCCCGCCGCACATCGCGTGCTGCGTCAAAGAGCATACGCCGTTGTGGATCGCGGCGGAGAGATTCACGCAGGTCCCAGAGGTCATCATTGCTCGCGGCTTGTTCCTTTTCCTCCTCAACAATATTGGGAGAACGCTTTGGGTTATCGATTCTTCCAAGAAGATAATCCGAAGAAACGTTAAACACTTCTGCCATTTTTAAAATTGCATCGTGTGAAGGGTTGTAGGCGCCGCTTTCATAGTGGGAGATCGTTACTCTATTTGCACCTATTTTTTCGGCAAGTGCTTCTTGTGTTAATTTGTGCATACTACGCAGAAGTCTAATTCTGGTTGCAGTAATAGATGTGCCCATGTATTTTTACCTCCTAAGTGAAATTGTATCACAATAACTACACATCTTAAATAAACAATTAACTATATTTCTATTGACATGTAGCTAATTAGCGAATATAATGTAGCTATATAACAACAACAGGAGGCGTTGTGGTGAATTTACAGATGATCCGAAAGCAGAAGGGTATCAGTCAAACAAGGCTAGCTCAGCTTTCAGGAGTGCACCGAGTAAGCATTGTTCGATATGAAGAAGGAAGAACTACACCAAATGCGAGGAATGCCCTAAAGCTCGCCCGCGCCCTTGGCTGCACCATCGACGATCTGCTGGGAGAGAAGGAAGGCCCTAACTGCCCCACTGAAAGACCCAACGAAGGAGATGCACAAAATGGCTGACATCATGCTGCTAAGGGTTTCCGAGAAACTAAACCGCAAGCTGTGCCTGAAAGCCACGCAGATGCGCAAGACACGCAGCCAGCTTGCGGCGGCCATATTACAGGAGTGGATCGACAGTCACGCGGATGACGCCCAAGCCATGACGGAAGGAAGCGGCGACAAGCCGCATACCATCAAGTAGACCTTGCAAAGCCCGCGCGACAGCGAGCGCAGGGCGGGGATGGGACCCGCCCGAAAGCGAGCGGCAGACAGGCCGCTTACCTGCACAGCGCGCACGTCCGCAGGGCGTGCGTGCAAACCAACGAAAGGAGGCCCTCTCAATGCCGGCAAGGGAACCCATCGGCGTGACCGTACACCTGCCCACGAGCAAGGAGGGCATGGAGCGGCTGCGCGAGCGCCTGATCGAGGTGAACAGCGATATTCTGGCGGCCGCGCTGAACGCCATCGACGCGCCGCGCGAGGTGAAGGTGGCCTATATCCGATCGCTGGGAGGGCTGGCCCCCTGGGCAAAGGCACGAAAGGAGCGCGCAAGCGCCGAACAGGAGAGATAAATCCATGTACCTCATTGAATATCAGCCGCCTACGGCGCTGAACCGCTGGCGGCACAAGCGCAGGCTGCGCAAAATGGCGGAGGAAGTGCTCCCGCGGAGCCGGGACTGGGTGCTGGTGCTCGCGGGAATCGCGGTATGGGCGGTATTTCTGACGCTGTTTGTGGGCTGGTGGACGGCATGAGCACGGCGGGAATGGCATTCGTCAAGGAACATGCCGCCGGGGAAATCAGCCCTGGACGGCTGAGACGCTATCTCTGTGATGAAGCGTGCAGCCCAGGCCAAAAGGAGATCCGGGCGGAGGCATGCCGTAGCTGCGAAAGTGCCTGCGCCTATGGCCGCCGGTTCCTGCGGCTGCTGGATGCAGGGGAAATAACCACAGAGGGCAAGGCCGTGAAAAGGCAGATAAAGCACGGGAAGGGAGAGGCGCGGAAGATGGGACAGGCCCCAAAGGAGAACGAAAGGACCGGGAAAACGCGGCAACCCGCCCAGGCAGCAGAGCGCACAGCTAGCAGCATGGCGGGCCGCCCGGAGTACGGAACGTGCGAACCGTCACAAGGACGGCAGACCTCAGGCGACAGCGAGCGAATACCGGGAATGGGACCCGGTATGAAAGCGAGCGGCAAATCGGCTACTTACCTGCACAGCACGGGCCGCCCGGAGTGCGGAACGTGCGAACAACTGAAAGCGCCTACCGATCTGGAGATCATGGAGGCGTTGAAGGCGGAAAACGAAGAAATGTTCGCAAAGCTGATGGCGGTGGAGGGTGAAAACGCCGATATGCGCATGGAGAAGGCAGCGGACGAGCTGACGATCCTCAAGCTCAAGGCGAGGCTGTACGACGTGCTACTGGGCGATCAGGAGGAAAACAGGCAATGAGCGGCATGGACAAGCGCGCAGCACTGGTGTGGCTGATTGCCGTGGCATCTGCTATCGGTTTGTGGGTTCTGATGACGGGCGGACCCGCGCTGGCGGAGAAAATGCTGGTGGAGATCTGTGTAGAGGAAGGCAGCTATCTGAACCTGCGCGCAGGTCCCGGACTGGCCTACGACGTGGAAATGGAGTTGGGACCGGGGAACCGGCTGATCGTGCTGGAAACGCGGGGCGAGTGGGCGCTGGTGGTATGGGACAAGCTGGCAGGGCTAAGCGATCCGCCCGAATCATGGGCAAATACCCAATATCTCAAGGAGGTACAAAAAAATGCGCGTACTGATCTGCGATCGCTGCGGCGTGGTGATTGAGAGGGAGGACAGAACGCAATGCCTGACGCTGACCTGCACCAGCGGGCTAAACGGCATGAAGATGATCCACCTGTGCGAGGATTGCCGGGAAGCCTTCGGGGAATGGATGGGTGAAAACGGGGAGAGGGAGGGCACGGGCACATGAACGAAAGCATGGACCACCTGCGGGACGAAATGGCGAAAAGGCACGACCATCCCGGCATACAGGCAGTCGGGGAATACCTGTGCCGGAGGCTGGAGGATGACGCGGAAATCGCCCAGGCGATTCTGGCGGAGGGAAAAAGCCTGACCGGCGCGTTCGCTGAGATCAAGGCATATGCCAGGAAACACCAGAAAGACGGTATGTGCTACGTTTCGGACAGCACCGCCTGGGAGGTGGTTTGCCACTATTACGGCATCACGGAGGAAGCGCCGGAAAAATCAGAAACGCACGCGCCTGCGCAAGCGAACGGCAGGGAGGCTGGTTGCCTGCACAGCATGAACGCCGCAGGCGGGCATGCGAAACACACGTATGCGGCGCTGGATCTGGACGCGCTGCTGGGAGGAATGTGACATGGAGCTGGAGGAAGCGCTGCGCCATGCAAGAGGTATAGCCGGAGAATGTCATGTGAACAGCAGGTTGTGGGACCGCGCGGAAATGGCCGTGCCGCATTACCTGTGGACGCTGGGAACGCGTAAGAACCGCAGGGGCTGGTGCTCGGCCTGCAAACGGTGGATGCGGCTGAAGCCGGAGCGCATGACACCGGGCTATGCCGCGTTTGACCCGTACATGGAGAAGTTCGACGGCGACGAAGAACCGTTCCTGCCCGTGCTGTACAGCGGGCTGCAGGAGCACCTGTTCCGGGAACGGTACAACGGCACGACGGACCACCTGACAACGGGCACATGCCCGCAGTGTGGCGCGTGGGTGCAATTCCGCAGCATCTACAAGGGGCACAGGAGCCTGTGGGACAGGCTGTTCCTGATCGAGTACGCCAAGAGCGCCATAGAGCCGCGGAGCGCCATCGTGTGCGTGGGGCTGGAGATCGACGTGGCATGGAAGCACATGGACGGGCTGGAGCCGGGCGTGCCGATGGAGATCACGCCGCGCGAGCTGTGCGTGTTCCGCTACGGGCAGGGTGCGGACCGCTTTGTGCGGGAAGCCACATGGACGGGCGACGGCTGGGAGATGCGGTGGACGCACCGGCGCGAATGCGTGAGCGGGTTTGTGCCGGGACGAGGGATTTATCAGCCGGGCATACAGGTGCGGCTGGACGATGAAAGTTATCGCGATGCCATAGCGGGAACGCCGTTTGAGCACATTCTGGCGGACGAAGGATTGCTTCAGGAGACGGAAGCCGGCGACTATTACGACCGAATCACCTTTGCAGCGCGCGTGGCAAAGTACCCCTGCATCGAATATCTCAACCGGCTGGGCATGACGCAGCTGGCCAGACAGGCCATAGACAAGACCTGCGGAAAAACGCTGAACCTGCGGGGCCGCACCGCGCGCCAAGTGCTGCGCCTGACGGGAGACGAGTGGGCGGAGGCAAAGGGCAAGAAGCTCCGTTTGACCAGGGAGACGCTTGCGGCAAGGGCGTTTGCCCGAAAGAAAGGGCTTCGTATGAATATGGAGCTGTGCGCATGGGTCGGAGCGGAAAGAGAGGGGGTGGAAACGCTGCGAAGGCTGGCGGAAAGCCCCGTGGATGCGGTGAAGGCCGTGAAATACTGCCGGAAGAAGGACGTGCGGCTGGCGGATTACGGGGACCATCTGGACATGCTGGCCGAGCTGGGCATGGACCCGCGTGAGCACGCGATGCCGGGCGACTTTTACGCGGCGCACGGGGAGCTCGCCACGCGAATCCAGCATGTAAAGCAACGCGACAAGGATAAACGCATTGCCGACCGCATCCGGAAAGGCGAGCTGGACGCCTATTTTTTTGGCGCGCTGGGGCTGACGCTGCGGCCCCTGTTCAACGGGGCGGAAGTGGTACAGGAGGGCACGCGCCAGAGCCACTGCGTGGGCAGCTATGTGGACCAGTACGCCGGAGGCGGATGCGTGCTGTGCGTGCTGCGGGAGGACAACGCCCTGGACAGACCCCTCTACACGGTGGAGTTTGGAAAAGACGGGCAGCTGAAGCAGTGCCGGGGATACAAAAATGACAGGACGGACGCGGGTAGGGAGCGCAGGAAGGACGACGAGCCAAGGCTCGCGCTGTTCTGGCGGCTGTTTGATGAGGCCCGTGGCCAGTTGGAGCGCCAGCGGGCGGCGAAGCGGAAAAAGAAACGAAAGGAGGCGGCGGCATGAACGAACCGGGCGTGCGGACCATCGGTAGGACGGAAGAGCCGACGCAACAGCGAGCGAAGGAAGGGAAGGTACCCTTCCGCGAGCGAGCGGAAATGGGGCCGGTTGCGTGCACAGCGCGAACGCCAGCGGCGGGCGTGCGGACCATCGATACCATCGCCGCGGAGATCAACGGGATCAAGGAGCAGGTGCGCGCCACGGTGGTGAGCGGCGCCATCGAGATCGGACGAAGGCTGAAGGAGGCCAAGAGCCTTGTGCCCTACGGGGAGTGGGGAGCGTGGCTGGAAAGAAGCGTGGACTATTCCGAGCGCACGGCACAGAACATGATGCGCATTGCCGACGAGTACGGAAAAACAGATCCGCAGGCGCTTGCGGATTTGAGCGTAACGCAGGCGGTGCTGCTGCTGGGCGTGCCGGCGGAGGAGCGCGGGGCCTTCCTAGCCGAAAACGACGTGCCTTCCATGAGCACGCGGGAGCTGCAAGCGCAGATCGAAGCGCTGCGGGAGGAAAAGAAAAAGATGCAGCTGACCATCGACGAGCTGATGCAGGGAATGCGGGACGGAGAGCTGACGGACGAGCTTGTGGCCTTGCAGGGCGATGTAGGCATGATGACGGACCGCGCCGAGCGGGCCGAACAGGAGCTGGAACGTTACCGGCAGGAGAGCGAATCGCGTGCGGCCAGGGCGGCGGAGGAGCTGGCCAAAGCCAGGAGCGAGCTGCACGAGGCCGAGAAACGGCATCTGGCCGCGATGGAAGTCGAGGCTGGAAAGGTAAAGGCCGGGCATGAGGAGCGTGAGAAGCTGAAAAAGGACCGGGACGAGAAGCAGCGGCAGGTGGAGGCGCTGGAGCGAAAGCTCACCCGCATGAGCGAGGAGCTGGAGGAGAGCAGGAACAAAGCGCAGACCATGGAAACCGTGCCGCCCGTCGTCCGGGAAGAGCTGGAGCGCCTGCGCGCGCAGGCCGGGCGGACGGAAGCGGAGGGCGAGCTGCGCGCGGCATTCAACGCTCTGCGGGACGCCTTCATCCGGCTGAGGGACGGGCTGGACGGCGCCGGAGCCGGCGTGGACAAGCCGCGCTTCCGCGCGGCGTTCGTGACGGCTTTGCGCCTGATGGCCGACCAGATGGAAGGAGGCGAGAAACAATGAAAAAATCCGAATCTCTGCGCCAGCTGGCGCTTGGGGACCGAAAATTGAGCTGGCTGGGGAGCTTCGCGGACGAGATGCAGCGGCTGGAGGAAGAAAACGAGCGGCTGATGCGGGATGTGGAGAAGTTTACCGGCGTGGGCCAGATGTACGAAAGCGAGATCACCCGGCTGGAAAACGCCATTGCCCGGCAGGCAGAACAGCTCAGGGACGCGCTGGCGCGAGCCGGAATCCCGGATGTAAAGAGGGAGTGCGATACCGATGAAATTGAAATCCGTTAGCACCTACTGTCAGTCTGCCATGAGTGCCGGGCTGATCTATACCCGCGACGAAAACGGGGAAATCATCCGGCAGCATCTTGTGTGCAGGCAGATGATCGTGCCGCTGGACGGGATGCCCGTCATAAGCGGGGACCAGCTTCCCGCCCTGATGGACGTGCCGGAGGAGAAACGGGACGCATGGTTTGTCAGCCGGATTGAGAGGGACGAGGGTACGGGCAAGGAGCTCTCCTGGATGCTGGAGGACCGGCAGCTGGGCGACATCCCCGCCATTCTGCTGCCCATGACCCTTGCGGTGAACGACGTGATCGTGCAGCCAGTCATGGACGAGGAATGCGTGGCGCGGATGCAATTCGTGCGCGTGGATGCGCTGAAGGTGACGGACGACATCAAAAAGGAACGCACCTACGCCCTGCGAAGCAGGGACGGACGTACCGTACTGATGGTGATGAAGGGAATGACCGCGCGGGCAGCGATCATGACGGACACGGCATGGATCAGCGAGGCGGCGAACGAATGGCTGGAGTGCCTGGCAAACGAGGCGGCGCGCGTGGTGCGGGAGCGTGGGAAGGATGAACGGGCGGAGGGACGGTGACCCCTACGGGCGAGCCGTGCGGGAGGGCACGCCCGCGTGCTGCCTGACCTGCGGATATTACCATCCGGCGCTGTGGGTGCTTTGTGAAAAGGAATGCGCGGCGTTCGGCACGGTGGACGGGGTCAAGGACGGCCGCTGTGGGGCGTGGGAGCCGCGGGAGAAATGAGCGGAAATTCATCCGGATACTTGCGGAGTGGGCCGTAAAAAGGCGGCCCACTCCGCACCCAGGATGCGGGCAAGGCCCGCTTTTCCCCCTTGTAACAGCGATTAACTTTTCGCATACCTGCATAAATATGCAAGCGCTACGAGGATGGCGGAGCCGGAGGCACAGCGAGCGGAGGCACTGAAGGAGAGCGCGTGCCCGGTGGGCACTTGGCCGCAAAGCGGACAAAGCGACCCGCAAGCGGGGAGCGAAACGAGCGGTGGGCGCGGTCAGCGCCCTCCGCGACGATTGAGCGACCGGGAAGGGATGGGGCCCGCCCGAAAGCGAGCGGCGGCTGAGCCGGCTGCCTGCACAGCGCGGGCCGCCCAAAGGGCGGAACGTGCGAACTGCAAAAGGAGAATCGAAGATGCCGTACTTCGAGAAGATCACCCGCTCCGGCCGGCTGCTGGAGGTGGAAAGGTACTTTGCCACCCGCGACGGGCGCAGGATCGCCCGCGGGGAGAACCGGGCGGAGAGCAGCGAGGAGATGGAGCGACTCAACGAGCGCAATGCCCGGCGCAAGCTGATGCGGCTGATCAACGCCAACTTCAGCGGAGCGGCCGGAGATCTGTTCGTGACTTTGACCCACGCGCAGCCGGTGGACGAAGCGCAGGCCGCGAAGGAGGAACGGAACGTGCTGCTGCGCATTGCACGCGCCCGCGAGCGCAAGGGGCTGGATGCGCTGAAGTATATTGCGATCACCGAATGTCAGAGCGCCAGGTGGCATCACCACCTGATTATCAACGGCGGGCTGACGCTGGACGAGCTGCGCGCCGTCTGGGGAACGCGGGGCCGCCTGATGGTATCCACCCTGGACGATAACTACACCTACGAAGAGCTGGCGCGCTACCTGACTCGTGGGCACAAGCCCCGGCGCGGGGCGGAGGGGGCCGAAAACGCGAAAACACCACGCAGGAAGGGCGCGCGCCGCTGGCACGCAAGTCGAAACCTGACCAGGCCGGTGGAAACAAAGCGGCAGATCGCCCGGCCGCCGAAGCCGGGGGAGCCGAAAGCCCGGAAGGGATACCGGCTTTTGCCGGACTGGTACGTTGGGTGCGACCGGCTGGGATATGTGTACAGCTACGCCGCGTATGTGGACGAGCGGCTGCCGGGAGGGCAAGGCGCAGCGGGCAAGACGGCGCGGGCCGCCGCCGGAGCGAAGCGGGGCGGCGGCCCTGCCTTGCGCAAGGGCGGCAGAGCCAATGCAACAGCGAGCGGAGGAAGGGAGGAAACACGATGAAAAGCAGCAAGCTTCCCGTGCCCAGCGAATCGGTGGAGCAGCAAAGGCTGTTCCAGTGGGCCAGAATGGCGCAGGGGCGGTACCCGGAGCTCAGATGGCTGTATCATGTGCCCAACGAGGGCAAGCGGACGCGGACCACCGGTGCACGCCTTGCGGCGGAGGGACTGAAAAGAGGCGTGCCGGACCTGTGCCTGCCGGTAGCAAGGCAGGGATGCCACGGGCTGTACATCGAGCTTAAGGCCATTCGTGGCGGGAGGCTTAGCCCGGAGCAGGTGGAATGGCTGGATGCGCTGACACGGCAGGGATACATGGCAGCCTGCTGCAAGGGCTGGGAGGAAGCGGCGGAGATGATCGTGGGGTATCTACGGGCGGATGCGCCGGCGGCTGAAAGCGGGCATGATCCCACACGAGGACGGCAGAACATAGGAGACAGCGAGTGATTGAGCAACCGGGACGGGCATGCGAACCACTTGGAAGGGAGACGGAGGAATGAACGGCGGGAAACAGCTGGAACCGGAATTTGTGCAGTATCGCGCCATGCGTCAGGAGATCGCGGCCCTGCGCCGCCAGCGTGCCGCATTGTATGTCACAGACACGGTGCGGGCAAGCGCCAGCGAACATCCCTATCTTGCCCATACCGTCGCAATCGCCGGCAAGGACCAGCGGCTTACGCGGAGGATCGACGCGCGCATCGAGCGTCTGTGCCGACGATGTGAAGCAGTGGAAAACACCATAGTGGCGGAGGAGGACAGCCGCGACCGCCTGGTGCTGTCGCTACGCTATCTGGAGGGGTCGAGCTGGCGGGAAATCGGCCAGCGAATGGGAACGGGCGAAGATGCCGCGCGTAAGCGCGCCGAACGTTTTTTTGTGCGTTCTCAGAAATCCGAGGGAAAGAACACGGGAAGTTCAAAATAATTTTTTAGCATGTCCGTTTTTTCCGCCAATTCCGGTTTTGATGGTTTATCATTTAGACTGAGCCAGGTGGGAGAAGGCGGCGCTTCCATCGGACGGCTCCATTCCACCGGCTCCTCTTTTTGAGCCGGTGGAACCAAAAGAGCGACCCGGAGAGGGCCGCTCTTTGTATATGCTTGTGCGATCCACGTTACGACCGCCCGAACAGGTTGCGAAGCGCATCCTGGAGCACCTGCGAGCAGTTGACACCCCGCTGATCGGCCAGCGTAGCCATCCATGCGGGAAGGGATACATTCTTGCGAACGGCATGTGTATCGGTTTCCATGCGGTATTTGAGAGTATCCACGCTAATGAGCGCATGCACCACGCCGGGCTCATCTTCGAAAGCCTCCGGGGGACGCGGAGTAGGTAGTGGCTGGTGCTCGTCCTCCAGCACGCACAGACAGCCCGCGAGCGCGTCCTGGATGTTGTCAAGGGTTTCGGGCAGGTCGCGGCCTGTGGTTACGCAGCCGGGAACATCTGGAATACGGGCATAGTAACCAGAGCTATTTTCTTGCGGAGTCAAAGCGGCTGTATAAATCATGCGCATGACCATTTCCTCCATAATCGATCGTTACTGTTTGAATTTATGTATGCTATTTTTAAGGCGTCATCCTCTGGGTTTGGATTATCTGTCTAATAGACCGGCTTCCTTGAGGATGTAGCGCGCGTCGTTTTCGTCAAAATCATGGCGCTTGACCGGGATGGTGAGCTTTGTTTGCGGGTTGTAGTAGATATCATGATTGGCGCCTTTGCGCTTTAGCTGGTAGCCGTTGCGCTCCAGCCGGCGGATGGTTTCCCGCCTGGGATTCATTGTATCACCCCTTCCCAAAGATTATTATACACAAAAATACACAAAAGTCAATGTAAATATGCGAAACATCATAACAGCGCGGGAGGTGAACGCGGATGCTTACGGACAGACAGGAGCGATTTTGCCAAGAGTACCTGATCGACCTGAACGCGACGCAGGCCTATATCCGGGCAGGATACAGCGCCAGGACCGCGCACAACTGTGCTTCACGCCTGATGGCAAAAGCTGGCGTTCGCGCGCGCATAGACGAACTAATGGCCGTGCGGTCGCGCCGGACGGGGGTTACGCAGGAACGGGTGGTGCGCGAGCTGGCGCGGATCGCGTTTGTGGACCCGACGCAGGCCATCGACTTTGAATGTGCAGGTTTGCGTGAGGACGCCGAAGCGGATGACCGGGCGGCGCTGATGAGCGTAAGGGTGAAAAGCGGGGACGACTTTACTGAACGCGAGGTGCGTCTGTACGACAAGGTGCGTGCGCTGGAGTTGCTGGGCAAGCACCTCGGCATGTTTACGGAGAAGGTGGAGCTGAGCGGAGAGCGGGTGCGGATTGTGGATGACGTGCCGGAGGCGGCGCGAGATGGATAAAGAACGGGCATGTGAACCGCAGCATTTACAGGGATGGACAGATATTCGCCTCACCAGCCTGATCGCGCCATGCTTCTGGCGCGTGCACGCCGATATCCGCCGCGGTGGTCACGCCGAATACTGGCTGACGGGCGGGCGCGGGAGCGGAAAAAGCAGCTTTGTGAGCATCGAGATCCTGCTGGGACTGATGCGGGATGAGCAGGCAAACGCGCTGATCTACCGCAAGGTGGCCGATACCCTGCGCGACAGCGTTTATGCGCAAATGCTGTGGGCCATTGACCGGCTGGGCGTTGCGGAGGAATGGCAGGCGAAGATCAGCCCCATGGAACTGCTATATAGGCCTACGGGGCAGCGGGTGCTGTTTCGCGGCGCGGATGACCCGCAGAAAAGCAAGGGTATCAAGTTGAAAGAAGGTTTTTTCAAATACCTGTGGTTCGAGGAACTAAGCGAATTCAGAAACCGGGACGCCATCCGCACGATCAAGGCGAGCGTAATCCGCGGGGCGAAGGCAGTGACGCTATATACCTACAATCCGCCGCGCAGCGCGAGAGAATGGGTCAACAAGGAGGCGCTGGTACCCAGGGAGGGCCGCATGCGGCATCACAGCGACTATCGCGGCATGCCGCCGGAATGGCTGGGTGATTCGTTTCTGGCGGAGGCGGAGGCACTGCGCCTGAGCGACGAAACCGCATGGCGGCATATGTACCTGGGCGAGGTCACGGGTACTGGCGGGCAGGTGTTTGAAAACCTCAAGCTAAGACCGGTCCTGCCGGAGGAATGGCATGGCTTCCCTACCTACTGCGGGTTGGACTTCGGCTTTGCGGCTGACCCGGACGCCTTTGTGCGCTGTGCCTATGACCGAAAGCGGCGCAGGTTGTATGTAGTGGATGAGTTTGCCTCGACGGGGCTTCTTACGGACCGGCTGGCGCGCGAGGTGCGCGCGCGGTGCGGCCCGGATTTGACCACCTGCGACAGCGCGGAGCCGCGTAGCATTGCCCAACTTCGGGCGCTGGGCCTGCGCGTGACGGCTGCCAGAAAGGGGCCGGACAGTGTGGAGCACGGTCTGAAATGGCTGCAAACGCGATGGGAGATCGTGATCGACCCGGAGAGATGCCCGTTTGCCGCAAGGGAATTTGCCCAGTACGAATATGACCGCGACCGGGAGGACAGGGTACTCCCCCGATACCCCGACCACGACAACCACACCATTGATGCGGTGCGCTATGCTATGGAAAGCGTGAGCGGGATGCGTCAGGCCATCGTGCCGCGATAAAAAACGGTTAGGGACTAGATCAAGCGAACCGCGCGCCGGTTGTCTGCACAGCGTGGGCCGCCCGAAGGGCGGAACGTGCGAACCATCACCACCACGAGGAGGAAGCAAATGCTGACCATTGACAGGGAGCTGCTGGATGCGGACGGAATACCCCGGACGGATACACTGGAAGCCATTCTCAGGGAGCACGACCATCAGCGTGAAAGGCTGGTGCGCCTGCATGGCATGTATGCTCGCGAGCACAGCATTATGAGGCGCACAAGGCTCAAGGGGCTGCCCAACAACCGTCTGGTGCATGACCTGCCCGGTTACATCGCCACGATGGCAGCGGGATACCTGGTGGGCAATCCCGTCAGGTATACAGCGGCGGAGGGACAGGAGGAGGCGTTTACGCCGGTACTGGAGGCCTATGAAGCCGCCAGTGTGGAGAGCGTGGACGCGGAGCTGGCGATGGATGCGGCCGTATACGGCAAGGCGGCGGAGGTGTGCTATGCGGATGCCGAAGCGCGGCCCCGCGTTGCACAGTTGGATGCGCGCAGCGCGTTTGTGGTGTATGACGATACGGTGGAACACGCGCCCTTGCTGGGAATCACCCGGCGGGATACCTTTGACGCGCGGCTTGAGCGCACCGGCGAAGAGGTGACGCTCTACACCGACCGGCTGATTGTGCACATGAAACGTACAGGCCGTGAGACGCCGCGTGAAACCATGCGTGAGGCGCATTACTTCGGCGGGGTGCCCGTGGTGGAATACTGGAACAACGCCCGCGAAGAGGGTGATTTTGAGCCGGTGATGGGCCTGATCGATGCATACGACACGCTTCAGAGCGACCGCGTCAACGACAAGCAGCAGTTCACCGACGCGGTGTTCGTGCTCAAGGGCGTGGGCGCGTTGGGCGTGGACGACACGGAGGAAGAGACGGTGGACGCAGACGGGACAGCAACCGCTGCCGGAACAGCAGGCAAGGAGGCGGAGGACCCCAGCGTGCGCCTGCGGCGGACGCGGACGCTGTTTCTACCGGGTGATGGCGCCGACGCGCAGTTCGTGACCAAACCCGATGCCGAGAGCGGCAACGAGCTGCTGCGGATGAGCCTCAAAAGCGACATCCACAAGCTGTGCTTGGTGCCCGACCTCACCGACGAGCAATTCGCCGGGAACGTCAGCGGCGTGGCCATGCGCTTCAAGCTCCTCGGTCTGGAGCAACTGACCAAAATCAAGGAACGCTGGTTCCGGGAGGGACTGCGCACGCGGCTTCGGCTGTTCTGCGCGTTTCTTGCGCGCAAGGGTACGGCGGCATTGAATGCGGAAAAGGTGCAGATCACGTTTTCCAGGTCGTTGCCGGTTAATGATCTGGAGATTGCCCAGACGCTGGCAACCTATCAGGGCATGGTGCCCGAAAAGCTGCTTTTGGCGCAGGTACCCTTCGTGGAGGATGCGGAGGCTGCCGGGAAATTGCTGAACAGGGAACGGGCGGAGGCCGCCAACAGGCAACGGGAAGCGTTCGAAATAACGCCATTCAGGAAGGATGCTGGTGAAGATGATCAGGGGCGCGAAGGCTGACAGCCCGCGCCTTTGTCATACCCGGACCCGCGGGGATCAGCGGGGAAGAAGCCGACGGGCGTAAAACGAGGAGGAACCATGAAACAATTTGCAGTATTGTACCGCGCTGCAGGCGGTGAGGGTGGCGCAGGAATGCAGGCCCCAGAGGGAGAGGCTTCGCAGGGGCAGATCACACGGGAACAGACTGTCCAGGAAGCAGGTGTGCGGGAGGAACGGACCTTTACGCAGGCGGATGTGGACCGAATCGTGCAGCAGACCATCGCGCGGGAGCGGAAGCGAAGCGACGCGGCCGTGGCTACCGCACGCACGGAAGCCGAGCGATTGGCGGGGATGAGCGCCGAGCAAAGGCTGGAGCATGAACGTCAGGAGCGCGAGCGGACGCTGGCGGAGCGTGAAGCGGCCGTACAGCGGCGGGAGCTGCGCGCGCAGGCGCTGGAAACGCTGGCACAACGCGGCCTGCCCGGAGAGCTGGCAGGTGTGTTGAGCTACGAAAGCGCCGAGGCGTGCAACGAAAGCATCGCCAACGCGGAAAAGGCCTTTCGCGCGGCGGTGAAGCGGGGTGTGGACGAACGCATGAAGGGCGTTCCCCCCAAGAGCGGAACGAGCGAGACAGGAAGCACGCTGCTGTCGCAAATGCGCGCGGCGGCCGGGCTGAAAAAGTAGCAAGCCGCTTACCTGCACAGCGCGGGCCGCCCAAAGAGCGGAACGTGCGAACCCCACCCAAGGACGGCAGAAGCCGCGTGACAGCGAGCGGAGGGTGGGAATGGGACCCACCCGAAAGCGAGCGGCAACCGCGCTGCTTACTTGCACAGCGCGGGCCGCGCCACAGGCGCGGAACGCGCGAACCCCACCCAAGGACGGCAGAACCCGCGCGACAGCGAGCGTAGGGTGGGGATGGGACTCGCCCGAAAGCGAGCGGCGACCGCGCCGGTTGCCTGCACAGCGCGGGCCACGCCGCAGGAGCGGAACGTGCGAACCCAACACAAGGAGGAGATTTAGAAAATGGCAAACCAGATCGCACTTTTCAAGGCATGTGTGCCCATTCTGGACGAGGTGTACAAGGAGGCGAGCAAGACAGCCATGCTGGACGGCGCGCCGGATCTGGCGCGGGCGGGGGCAAACGCCAACGAGCTGATCATTCCCAAGCTGGACATGCAGGGCCTTGGAGACTATAACCGCAACAGCGGCTATGTGGATGGCGACGTGACGCTGACCAACCAGACCGTGACCTGCAACTTCGACCGCGGCCGCATGTTCACCGTGGACGCGATGGATGACATGGAAAGCGCAGGCCTTGCTTTTGGCCGTCTGGCTGGTGAGTTTATCCGCACGAAGGTGGCGCCCGAAGTGGATGCTTTCCGCTTTGCGTGTTACGCGGCAGCGCCGGGCATCAGCACGACAACGGGAGCGACGCTGTCCGATGGGGCTGGGGTGGTAGCCGCGCTGCGTGCCGCCGCAACGAAGATGGACGAGGACGAAGTGCCCATGGAGGGGCGTCTGCTGTTCATCACGCCGACGCTGCTCGGTCTGGTGCAGGACATGGACACCACCAAGAGCCGCGAGGTCCTGGCACGCTTCGAGAGCGTCACGACGGTGCCTCAGACCCGCTTCTATACCGCCATCGAGCAGCTTTCCGGCAAGCCCGCTGCCGGCGAGGAGGGGCAGGACGAAACGGCCGGCGGCTACCGTAAGGCGGCGGCAGGCAAGGACATCAACTTCCTGGTCATCCATCGCGGCGCGCCCATTCAGTTCACCAAGCATCTGGCTCCCAAGGTCATCCAGCCCGAACAGAACCAGAATGCGGATGCGTGGAAGTTCGGTTACCGCATGGTGTGTATCGCCGACGTCTACGAGAACAAGGCCGCGGGCATCTATCTGCACGCCAAGGCGTAAGCGGAAAGGAGCGCGGCAGATGGGACGTGTCGTGGGCAAAGTATATCCCATGGAGGTCGCGGAGCCGGAGGCGCAGCGAGCAGCGGGTGGGAATGGGACCTGCCCGGAAACGACCGGCAGCCGGTCCGGTAAGCCGCATCGCATGTCCGCCTCCGGCATCCATGCGAAAAAGGAGGGCGGAAAGCGTGTCGCTGGAAAAGCTGAAAAGAAGGCTTAATGTGACGGATACGGACCGGGACGCGCTGCTTGACGACCTGCTGGAGGACGCGGAGGCGTTTGTGCTGGGATATACCGGCCGAAAGAGCCTGCCGGACGAGCTGAAGGGCGTTGTGGTGGAAACGGCTGCCGCCAGCTATAACCTGCTGGGACTGGAGGGCGCCTCAAGCCATGCCGAGGGCGGCGTGAGCGCGACGGTGGACCTGCTGCCCAAGCAGATGAAAGCGCAGCTGGACCGGTACAGAATCGCAAAGGTGGGATAGCATGCTGCAAAAAGCGAGGATGCGGACGGTATGCGTCAAGCAGCCGCTACCGGGACATGGCGGGCATGCCTTTGCGGCGGAGGGAACGGCGCTTTGGGCCGACGTGCAGCCGATGAGCGGCGACATGCCGCAGCGGATGTACGGCCTTGAACCAGGGCAGATGCGGCGCGTGCTGTGCGAGCGGGACGCGCCCATCCGGCCCGGTGACGGTGTGTGCGTGGAGGTACCGCCGGAAAGTGAACCGGACTTTCGCGTAATCTACGCGGCCAAGTGGAGCCGACACACGGATGTGCATCTGCGCTTCATCCCGGAAGCCGAAAGGGGGCCGGACCTGTGATCAGGATAAGCGTGGAAGGGCTGTCAGCGGTGGAACAGGCGCTGTCTTCGCTGGGGGAAGACATGATCCCCAATGTGACGGAAGGAATGGAACAGGGACTTGCGCGGGTAGTCCGCGAAGCAAAAAAGCTATGCCCGGTCGATACGGGCGAGCTGAGAGGTTCGATTCGCGCTGAGGTCAATAAAGATGCGTCTGCTGTGACCGGGACGGTAGGAAGCAGCAAGGAGTACGCCGTGTACGTGGAGATGGGCACCGGGGACAAAGGTCGCGAGAGCGGAGGCAACGGTTCCCCGGTGAAGGCGAGCTACCGCACGGGCGGGTGGTTTGTACCGCTGAAAAAGACCGAGATGATCGAGGACACGATTGTGAAAGAGTCAAACGGTTTTTGGACAACCGGTCAACCCGCCCGCCCCTACCTGTGGCCCGCGTGGAAGGCAAACCGGGAAAAAGTGCTTGCGTCTATCCGCAGGGCGGTGCTCAAGGGGGTACGCGGCGGTGGCTGACGTATTGTGGGCAGAAGAACAGACGCGGATTCTCACCGCGCTGGGGCGCATTGAGGGCATCGAGGCGACAGCGGCATGGCCGCGTGAGCCGCCGCGCATGCCGGTCGCGCTGGTGACGCTGGCGGGCGAAACCACCACGGACCGAAGGGACGACCACAGATACCTGACCGAGCTGGAGTACTATGTGCGCGTGTTCGCGGCCAAAAGCGCAGACATGCGCCGGGTGTGCAGCGCTGTTGACGACGCCATGAGCGTCCTGGGCTACGAGCTGACCTTCCGCTGGGAGGAACCGGGCGAGGGCTGGCGTCAGACGGCAATGCGGTACAGGATCTATCTTTGACGCAAGCGGATACCAGAAAAATAATGGGCACATTGCGTGCGGCCCTTTCGCTGCCGCACGTGCGCGGCCTACCGCCACAGCGAGCGGTCAAAGGGCAGGGACCCTTTGACGTAAGCGAGCGGATACCAAGAAATGAAGGAGGGGAAGCGCGGGCGGCCGCTCACGGCGGCCGAACGTGCGATGCAACACATGAGGAGAGCAGCCATCGGATTCAAGGGCCTGGCGTTGGCCCCGGTAACGGAAAACACGCTGACGAGCTATGCGGCCTCGGCGGGCGAGGCCCTGCCCTACGCGGGCAGCATGAGCCGCACGGCCAAGGAGAGCACCACCGACCTGTACTACGACGACGACCTCTACGCGCAGATCAAGAACGTGAGCGGCGAGGACGTCGAGATCCGCGTGGCCGAGGTGCCGCTGGAGCGCATGGCGGCGCTGGGCCTGGGCGACTACGACGAGGAGACGAACACGCTGGAGGGCGACTTCACCGTAGCGGGCAAGGAGTACGCCCTGCGCTGCGTGGTGGACACCGTCGATCATCTGCCCTACTACTTCAACTACCGCGTGTTCCAGCTGACGGGCATCCGGTTTGACAACTTCACCACCAAGCAGGACAGCGTGACCGTGTGCGAGGTCATCATCACGGGCGTGTTCAAGCGGCCCGCGCTGCCCAGCCTCAAGCCCTACGCCGTGATGCAGCTGGCGGACGACCGCAGCAACGAGGCGGCCTGCACGGCCTTCCTCACCGCCGAGGAGAGCAAGCCGGGCGCGTAAGCGCCGGGCGGAGCGGGCGGACAGCGGAGCTGGTCCGCCCGCTCCGGCAAAAAGGACAGCGGAGCCTGCGCACAGGATGACGGCGAGGTGAGGACATGGCGGCGGACTACTGGAAGCAAAGGGCTGAGCGCGACATGGACGCGGCGCAGGAAGCAGCCGCAGAACGGCTGGTCCGCATCAGCCGTGCATGCCGGCAGGCATCGCAGGACCTTGCGGCGCAGGTGGAAAAGATCATCGGAACATACGCGAAACGGTTCAAGCTGACGCGGGCGGAGGCGCTTGAGGCGCTACGGGCGCCCTTTGACGAGGACAGCCGGGCCTACGCCTACCGGCTGACGCGGGCGGAGGCACTGGCGCGTGCTGTGAAAGAGCAGACGGATAAACTGCGCGCGCTGGAAGAAGGCGAGCTGGACAAACTGTGGCAACAGACCAGTCAGACAGCCGCAGGAAATGCCCAAAGCATGCTGGAAGCTCTGAATTTTGACAGGCCAGACCTGCGCGGGGAACGCATGGCGCTGGATACCGGCTGGAGCGGCCAGAGCTATTCCAAGCGCATCTGGAACAGCACAGACCGGCTGGCACAGGTGCTGGAGAAGGAAATCACCGCGGCATACCTGAGCGGAAAGACCAACCGGGCCATTGCGCAGGCAATCTCGGACCGCTTCTCGGCGGCATACCGCGACGCGGAGCGGCTGGTGCGCACCGAAGCCAGCTATGTGGCCAACCGTGCCGCCGTGGAGGAATACGCACAGGCGGGATGTAGGTATGTGGAATTTCTGACCGCGAAGGACAGCCGAACCTGCCCGATATGCACCGGGCATGACGGGGACATCGTACCTATCGAGAAGGCAAAAACAGGGAGCAACATTCCGCCATTGCACCCGAACTGCCGGTGTACGGTGCTGCCGGTGGTGGAAGATGAACCGGAAAACGAATTGCAAGACAGCGGGAAAAATGATACAATGCCCTTGGATGGAGAAAGCGCAACCGTAGAGCATCCGCCCATCCGTAGCCCGATTGAACAACGCAGCACCGGGAAAGGAAATCCGAACGCAATACTTATTTGGGGGCAGCCCCTCAATAACCGGCAGATGAGAATCCTTGAACGGCTTCCCGAATATGATGCGCGGATGACAGTGCGCAAGAGAAATGTGAGCATGCGCGATTTGGCTGCGCTGACGGCGGAGACAGGGTGCGAATACGCGATGTTTACCAAAGGGCAGGAGAGACGAATCATTCGGGGGAATGCGCGGATGACGAATGTGACCCCGAATATGGCGCGGGAAATGGCGGCAGACGGATGGCGTTGGAGCGGACATACACATCCAGGGGATACAAGAGCGCATCTGATCTGTTCGGATGGAGATATCGCTGTGCTGAAAGCCTTTGGACAGCAGCGCAGCGTGATTTATAATAGCAAGGGTGATTATTCGATTTTTGAAGTCGGCGAAAGGGGTGATCAAAGATGAGCACCGAAAGGCAGAGGAAGCAAGACGAAAAACGCGAGGCGGAGCAACGACTGGGACGCGCGATGGCGCTCAAGATCGTCGAGGCGTATTGCATGGAACACGGCTATTCCATGGAGAAGGTCAGGGAACAGCGCTTTTTTCTGATGTATGACGAGGCCATCTTTGCTCAGCCACGCGGCGTGGAGCCGGATGGGCTGACCAACGATATGGACACCATGCCCCTGCCCACGTTGATCATCACGGTGGACAAGGGTGAGCTGGTCGTGCGGACAACCGAGCATACGGACAAATATCTCATGGATGACGTCTGAGAGGGCGCCTATGGGATATTTCAATGAATTGACGTTCGCCAGCGGCTACTATCACATCGACGCGCACGGCGTTGTGACGCTTGCGCCCGATACGCCGCCGGAGATACGCAAGCGGTTTTGGAAGGTGTGGCCAGAGTTTCGAAAAAAGGTGATTGCCCTGGAAAAGCAGGGAGTCTATAGCTCCGCCTATCCGTACATTCCAACCGGAGAACCCGACCCCAATCTGAACCAGTACAGCCCGACGAACCCATCATAAGCGGCGACCGGAATGTTATAGCATAAATACACGCTTGCGAGGAATCGCAGGCGTTTTTGTATACGCGTTCCGCGCCAATGTGGCACGGAACGTGCGAACCCCACCCAAGCGACAGCGAGTGAAGGGCGGGGACGGGACCCACCCGAAAGCGAGCGGCAACCAAGCCGCTTACTTGCACAGCGCGGACCGCCCGGAGGGCGGAACGCGCGAACAAAGACAGGGAGGATAAAAGCATGGCGGGAAAAACGAGCGTGGATTTGTCGCTGCCCAAGGCGCGCAAGGTACGCGGTTATACCATTGATAGAATGCCTATCGGGCGGTTTCTGGCGGCTGCGAGACGGCTGGACGAAGTGCCAGGAGAGGTGCTTGCGGCGCTGTTTCCGGCGGGGGACATAGGGAAAGCCCTGGCTACGCTGGACCGCGCCGGGATGATGACCCTGTGCGTGCGGGCGCTGACGGTGCTGCCCGAAAAGGCGGTGAGCCTTTTTGCAGAGCTGATGGGGCTGGATGAGCACGCTCTGACAGATGACCCGAACGTGGGACTGGGCGGGCTGCTGGAGATGATCGAGGCGTGGATGGAGGTCAATAACCTTGAAAATTTTATCATCGCCGCGCGGACGCTGGCATGCCGGGTACGCGCGGGGATGACGGGCACTGGCTCCAACGGCTGATCGCCATGGGACTGTGCCTGGGTATCGGCAAGCGGGAGCTGCTGGAGGACTACTACATGGACGAGATCGGCAGCATTGCGCAGGCATGGAACGAACTGCATAATCCCCGTGCTAACGAAACGGAGGTCATATCCCCCGAAGCGTTCTTCGGCGGCGGAGGAGAGAAGATTGGAGGCGACGGCACATGACGCTGGATGAGCTGATTGTCCGAATCCGTGTGGCGGCCGACGGGTCCAGCGAAGAGCTGGATGGGCTGATGGACGAGCTGCGTGCGTTTGCGGCGCAAGCGCAGAAGTCTGGCGGTCAGGTAGAGAAGGCCACGATGAACACCGCGGCGGCATGGGCTGCTTTGAGCGCGACGGCCAGCTCGGCCTTCAAAAAGATTACCGGGGCAATCCAGAGTGGAATTGAGGCCAGTAACGCGTATGCTGCAGCGGTCAAGGGATTGAGCGGTGTAGCGGATGGCGCGGGAATCGGCCAGCAGGAGATGCAGCAGGCGCTGGACGCGGTGACGGACGAGTTCTTCAGCGCCACGGCGGCGGCGACGTCGTTCAAAAACCTGCTGTCACGCGGGTATACGCTGGACCAGGCGACAAGGACCATTACCAATCTGAAAAACGCGGCGGCTTTCGGACGCCAATCCAGCCTGAGTCTGTCGCAGGCGGTGGTGAGCGCGACGGAGGGCATCCGCAACGAAAACAGCATCCTTGTGGATAACGCGGGCGTGACCAAGAACGTGGCCAAGATGTGGGAGGAGTACGCCAAGGCGCGCGGCGTGGCCACCACCAGCCTGACGCAGGCCCAGAAGGTAGAGGCTGAATATCTGGGCATCATGGAAGAAACCCGGTTTCAGATGGGCGATATCGAGAAGCTGAGCGAGGGACTGGCCGGTGCCCAGGCCAAGGCGGCTAACCAGACAGAATTGCTCGCACGGTCCTTCGGTGAGGCGATGACGCCGGGCGTGGAGCTGGGCACGACGCTTTTCAGCGGTATTATGGAACAGCTGACGGGCGTTTCGCAGGTTCTTCCGGGGATCACGGCGGGATTGACCACGGCGTCCGGGGCCATGACGGGGTTTGTCGCGGCAAGCGCAGGACTGAAAACCGCAAAGGAGCTGATGCAGGCCATCGGACTGACCACAAAGACGCTGGGTCCGCTGGGATTGGTCGCGGCGGCGCTTGGGGTAGTCGCCGGGGCCTACACGGCCGTGAAGAAAGCGCAAGAGGCGGCGGCAAAGGCCGAAGAAGAGCGCATGCAGGCCAATCGCGACGCAGTCAGCGAGCAGGAGGCGCGCCTTGCCCGGTTGAACGAGCTCACGGAGCGGTATACCGCACTGAGTCAAAAGACCTCGTTAAGCTATAGTGAACAGCGGGAAATGGTCAGCATACAAGAGGAACTGGCCAGCGCTTATAGCGTGACGGCGGGCAGCGTGGACGGGTTGGCGGGATCGCTGGACGAATACATCCAGAAGCTGAAAGAGGCGCGGGACGCAGAGGCGGAGATCCTGACCGAAAAAAAGAAGCAGGTAACTCAGGATGCCTATCTGGCCGCGAATGCGCAGGAATATCTGAATGCGATGACAGGAATTTCAGAACAACTGCAGTACAGAAACAACGCAATGCAGGGGCGCCTGAACGGACAAATATCCCTGGATGAATACCAGAATGTAGTCATCAAGACAGCCGATGCCATGGAAGGACAGCTGGAAACGCTCCAAAGCTACAACGAGAAATTCATCGACTGGTTCAACGCCGGGGTGGACGAGCAGCTCACGGCCATCAAAGCGCGGGGCGGAGAGGTGAACGAGGCGCTTGCGGAGCAGCTGACGGGGATGTTTGCCATCGACCTTGCGAGCTTTAATGGCGACACAGGAGCAGCCAACGCCTATGTGGACGGCATGGTACAGGCAGTGGCTGCGGCGTGTTCGAATACAGACGCGAGCGAAGCCGTCGAAGCAGCGCGTAGCGTGATGCAAAAGGTGCTGGATGGAACGACCCCAACCGAAGAGGATGCAGAGGTTATGCTGGACGCATGGGGCGTCCTCTTTGGGGAGGAGGGTGCCCTGACGGGCTATCTCGCACAGCTCAGCGAGATGACGGGTGAGACGGTGCCCGCGTTGGCAGAAGAAATCATGGCCATGCTGACCGGCTTCGAAGGGCTGGCAGATGGGAGCGACATGCTGGCATCCAGCGCCGCGAGTGTAAGAGAATCGCTTGAAGGGATTGTGCAGGAGCAGCGAACCGCCGGGGAAAGCGCCGAAGACTATGCCGACGCCGTGGCCGAGATGGAGGCCGAGCTGAAGGAGCTGGACAAGCAGGCACGGAACGTAGCGGACATCAAAAAGAACATCGACGCCTACAAAGACGCCCGCAAGGCGTATGACGACGCCCGCAAGAGCGGCCAGAACGTCGAGAAGGCCTTTGACGACATGAGCGGCGCGGCCAAAAAGCTCGGCGTGAACGTCGATAAAGGTTCCGGTAGCCTGGAGGACATGGACAAGGCGGCGGCGGGCGCGGACACCGCCGTGGATGCATTGGGGGCGGCTGTGCAGAGCGAGGGTGGGACTATTGTTTCCACGCTGCAGGGCATGCTCACGCAGGCACAGCAGACCGAGCAGGCGCTGATGATTCAGGCGGCCATGGGCGTAGACGTGAGCCAGCCGCTGTCGGCCATTCAGGCGGTGATTTCGCTGATCAACACACTCTTGGCCCTGATGGGGCAGGCGGGTATCACCGCTTCAGGAGGAGGCGGAGGAGGCGGAGGCGGGGGCGGTGGTAGCGACGAGGAGGACGCTGCTGAGGCGGCCCGGCGCGCTGCGGAGGAGGCCGAGCGCCGCCGCAAGGAGGCGCTTGAAGCGGACTACCGCGCCATCGAGCATCGCCGTCACATGAACGAAATCACCTTCGAAGAAGAACTGGCTCAGCTGGAGGCCCTGCGTCAAAAGCACCAGATGAACGCAGAGGAGATCATGGACTGGGAGGAAAAGGTCTACGATCTCAAGCAGGAGATCCGCGAGCGCGACGCAGAGAGCCTCGACAATCTCAGCGATAGTGTGCTGACGGCTCTGGAAAATCGTTACGAAGCAATGCTGGAGGCCGAGCAGCAGCGGCTGGACGAAAGCCGCAAAACCTGGGAGAAGTGGCGGGATGACAGCGTAGCCGCCATTGAGGACCAAATCGCGGCACTGGACAAGCTGGCGGATACCGAGGACCGCGAGAAGCAGGACGCCGAGGAATTGCGCAAGATCGAAAGGCTCCGCCAGCAGATCGCCTACGAGCAGGACGATTACAACCGTGCCAAGCTGCAACAGCAACTGGATCAGGCCATGGAAAGCCGAGAAGAGCGCCTCGCCCGCCTGGCCCTGCAAGATCAGAAGGATGCACTGCGGGCAGAGATCGACCAGATTGAGAAAAAGGCCGACAGCCAGCTGGAGGCGCTGGACCGGGAACAGGAGGCCATCGAAGCGGCCTACGAGGAGCGGATGAAGGACGCCGCGCTCCAGGCCGAGGCAGAGAAGCTGATTCTGACGCAGTCGCAGGACGAGCTGCTTTCGCTAATAAGCTCCTACGCGCCGGAGTATGACGCGCTGGGGCAGACGCTGGGCGAAAAGCTGCTGGACGGCTTTAAGGAAAAGGTGGGCGAGATCGCACAGTGGTTTGACGCTTTCAACGCCCGAATGCTGGAGGTACAACAGCAAATGGCACAAACAGCCCAGTCGGCGGCGGATACCTTCTACGACGGCCGCCAGACGGCGCAGGCCGCGCAGGCGGCAGTCCCGGCGGTGACGGTGAACCAGACCGTCGAGTTCAACCAGCCCGTCGAGACCCCGGCGCAGGTGGCGCGGCGGATGGAGGAGGTCAACGAGGCGCTGGCGCTTATGCTGTAAGAGGGAGTTTTGAGCGCATGGGCGTGATGATTCGCCGGTGGCGTTCGAATCGCCCACCATTGGCAGACCACAAGCCCCTCCCCTATCTCCCTCCCTCATCCCAACACGAAAGGAGTACCAAAACACCATGCAGCAACTGACCTACATCAACCTCC